>Ga0308161_1000114_pt1 | contig 225856 bp, 193 predicted proteins | sample PhyFR2_FD_201034 | JGI IMG/M metagenome (GOLD analysis project Ga0308161, IMG submission 201034) | Phyllosphere microbial communities from UC Gill Tract Community Farm, Albany, California, United States - DLSLF.R2 | ecosystem: Host-associated > Plants > Phyllosphere > Unclassified | place...
TAGAGGATATATTTTACAATTCATACGTAAGTCCTATACAGCTCATTTAACAAATGTTCGATATAATAAAAGGAAGAAAATCGTGTATCACAAGTGCTCCCTCCGGGCCGACTGCCATTCAGTCAGCGTGGAGGGAGTTTTTAATTATTTTTTGAAAAAATTAAATATTTACATAGATTCCTCCGATATTTAATTGGTAACTATCTAAGTGAATAAACGGGGGTTTTGGTTTGAAACGATTAGGGGTGCTCAAAAAATCAGCTATTATGCTGTTAACGGCTGCTGTTGTATGCACAACACCAGTAGGTCTGACAACAAGCGTATCCGCTGAATCCGCAAGTGTGGATTATTCTTCAAACTATACATGGGTACAAATGAAGCCTACTACTTATCCCACAGGCAGAACAGCACCACTGATGACCTATGATCCAGTCAATAAGTATATTATTCTGTTCGGCGGTCTGGTATCCGGTGTATGGTCGGGTGAGACATGGAAATGGGATGGCCAGAACTGGACAAAGCTCACTACAGCGACTCAACCTCCTGCTCGCAGCGGAGGCGGTATGGCTTATGATCCGAATAGCCACCAAGTGATTATGTATGGTGGCGATGGTGGAGGAACCGATACATGGGCTTGGACGGGAACTGATTGGAAGAAGCTTCTTACAGCCCATAATCCAGGTGTACGCCGTATACCTTATATGTCGATGGCTCCAGATGATAACGGCGGGACCAATATCTTGCTATTTGGCGGATTGGACAGCAATAACAACGAGTATAGCGATACATGGATCTGGACCGGTACAGACTGGGTTCTGGCAGGTATGAATACAGGACCTTCTGCCCGATCATTTGGTCAGATGGCTTATGATCCGATTCACAAGAACACCGTATTATTTGGTGGTGTAGGTAACAATACATTTTATAATGATACCTGGACATGGGATGGTTCCAGTTGGACCAAACATACATTGTCAGCGAGTCATACACCACAGGCAAGAGCCGGAGGCGGTATGGCCTTTGACGACTCACATATCATTATGGCTGGCGGCGACGGTAGTGGTACTTCCCTGAATGACACATGGATCTGGGATGGCAATCAGTGGGAGAAGCAGTCTTTACAAAGTAACTTCACCTCGCATGCCCATCTGGCTCTCGCTTACGATGGCAAAAATGGCAAGATCGTGATGTTTGGTGGATTCACATCGGGAGTATCTGCTCTTCCACGGGATACCTGGATTCTGCAGAATCTGCCAAAAGTAAAAACAGGAATCGTAGAGAAAGTCACTTCGACTTCCGCTTCCCTGTCCGGCGAACTGCTATCTGCAGGTAAATCTCCTGTACAATATGCAGGGATTGAACTGAATGATGGCGATCTGGTCACCCGCCAGGCAGCACCGGATAATCAGCTAGGTAGCTATACCTTGAATGTTACCGATTTGAAGCCGGATACCAACTATACGTATCGCGCGTATGCAATTGATGTCTATGGCAACGTCGCTTATGGTGATAATGTCAGCTTCATTACCAAGAAGAAGTCACCACTACTGCTCGACAGCTACAATTACAGCCTGAAAATGGGCGAGACTCATCAGACAGTCGCTCAATCCGTCTATGAAATTGATAATAGCCTGTTTACCATTACAGATGGTGTGACATTCAGCTCTCAGGCACCGGAGATCGCTTCGGTCGATGATAAAGGTCTGGTAAAAGGTGTAGCTGAAGGCAATACGGTCGTAACAGCAGTGTACAATGGTCTAACAGCACAGGTAACAGTAAATGTATACTTTATGCCACCGACGCTGGTAAATCTGTCTGTAGACAGTGAATCCTATACACTTCGCAAAGGCACGACCCAGCCCACTGTAACGCGTGCCGTATATGATGATGGTACTAATGCAGTAATCACCAGTGGACTTCGGTACACATCATCCGATGAGAGAATCGCTACTATCGACAGCAATGGTGTTATCACGGCCAGATCCAAAGGCAGTGCAGACATTACAATTGAATACGCAGGCAAAACATTCACTATTCGGGTCAATGTAACCGAAAAAGATGACTCCAAAAATAATAATACAACCAGCGGCGGAGGCGGGGGATCCGTACCTTCCAAACCTAATCCTGAGCCGATTGCACCTCCTGAAGTAGTGATTACCGATCCGTCTACGAGCGAACCGATCGCTACACTAATCAAGCAGGAAAAAGACGGCAAAAAGACAGCTACGATCGCAGTGGATAGTGACAAAGCGATTGAATCCCTGGAAAAATCCAACCGTAGCACACTTGTTATTCATTCCGATGAAAATGCGGATGAGACCCATACCCAGCTGGACGGTACCATCGCCAAATGGCTGGATAACAAAAATGGCGCAATCGAGCTGCAATCACCAACTGGAAGATATATTCTGCCAGCCAAGCAGCTGGGTGTAAATGAACTTATCGCCAAAAATAATGCAGCAGCCAGCCTGTCCCAGCTGCATCTGAATGTCACTGTATCAGCAGCCTCGACTTCAGCCGAGCAAGGCATTCAGAATACAGCTGCATCCAAAAAGGTAAGTCTGGTCGGCCCGGTGATGAACTTTGGTGTGACTTCCACGTACAATGGAGAACAGACACAGGTTCCGAATTTTGAACAATATGCACAGCGTCTGATTCCGCTGCCATCAGACTATGATCCAAATCGTATTACAACAGGTATCATTTATGATGAGAACCAGACCTCATTCATGCACGTACCAACACAGGTTGTGCGTATTGATGGTCAATATTATGCCCAGATCAACAGTCTGGTGAGCAATGGAACGTATGCATTGATCTGGAACGAGAAAACATTCGATGATGTGACGAATCATTGGGGCAAAGCTGCTATCGATAACATGGCTTCTCGCCTCGTCGTAGAAGGCATGAATGAGACGACGTTTGATCCGAATCGCCAGATTACTCGTGCTGAATTCTCCGCGATCGCGGTTCGTGCATTTGGACTTCAGGATGATCGTGCAGTAGGCAAATCCTTTACCGATGTAGCCAGTGGTACATGGTATACGCCATATGTAGGCACAGCATCTGCGTATGGCCTGCTGAATGGCTATACCGATGGTTCGTTCAAGCCTGACAAGACCATTACCCGTCAGGAAGCTATCTCCATCCTGATCCGTGCAGCCCGACTGGCCGATATTAACCCATCCGCCAGCAGTACAGCAGCACTGAACAGCTACAAGGACGGCGTTCAAACCTCCGGATGGGCCAAGCAGGACGTAAGTTATGCCACAGAGAAAGGCATCATGCAGGGAGATGCAGCCGGTATGCTGAATAGCAAAGGCGCTGTAACTCGTGCAGAGACTGCTGCTCTGATGGAGCGGATTCTGAAATTTGCAGAACTGATCTAATCATGAAGCTTGACTGCCCAGACGATCTAACGTCTGACAGAGCTTGCAACATAGGATAGTATATTTAAAGAAGAAAGAGACCTTTCTGTTGTTGAGAGGTCTCTTTCTTTTAGACTTTTATTCCTGCTGAGTAGAAGATGGATAAAGATTCTATATATTAATAATAAGGTTTATTTTTTTCATCCATTGCACGTACTTGTTCTTCCAATAGACGTATTCTTCGATTTTGACGATACAAGATTGGAGAGGTTACTATAATAAAAAAAATGATAACTCCTATAATCATATGAAGCCTCCTTATGTAAATAGATCTTAAAATAATCTACATAGAATAAAGTATCTATTCAAAATAAAACTCAGAAAATAAAGTATGACATGATTTTTGAAATGATGAAAGAGGATAGTAGCAGACTCTATCATGATATCTGGTATGATAATAACATGTGAGTTCCAGCGACGGACGACAAAGCAGTAGCATCAGGAGGAAATTATTTATGTTCATACAGATTATTGGAGTAGGTAAGCTCAAGGAAAAATACCTGGTACAGGGAATCGCCGAGTACGCCAAGCGGCTGACGCCATATATCAAGTTCCAGGTAATTGAAGTTAGTGACGAGAAGGCACCGGATACACTCAGCGATGCCGAAGTAAGGATTGTGAAGGACAAGGAAGGCGAGCGAATTCTGGCGCAGATCAAGCCGGATGCACATGTAATTACGCTGACACTGGACGGCAAGCTGTGGAGCTCCGAGGATCTAGCGGCCGAGATTGATAAGCTGGGTACGTATGGAAGCAGTCATATTGTATTTGTGATTGGTGGTAGTCATGGGATTGGGGATGAAGTGCTGAAGCGGGCGCAGCAGAAGCTATGCTTTGGCCGGATGACGCTGCCGCACCAGCTGATGCGATTGGTACTGGTAGAGCAGATTTACCGGGCGGTGAAGATTAACCGGGGGGAACCGTATCATAAGTAAGAGCCAGTTTTTGAATGATGTATATAATACACGCCCGGATCTGATGACAGTATGAATTGCATTGGAACCTCGAGGGAAAATATCAAAAGGGTGTCGTTCGAGACACCCTCATTTTCAGAATTACTATAGATTTTCTTGATAGAAAGCACCTAATTTTTCAACGGCTTTGCTCACCGGTTCTGGCCTGTCGTATAGGTCATAGTGGCTTGCCCCTTCTATAATGAGCAAATCTTTTTTATCGGAAGCTGCTCGGTTATAAAGCTCATGGCTATCCTTGTATGAACCATACGCTCCTTGTACTCCACCAACAATGATTTGTAAAGGTTGAGTCAACAGACTTTCTGCTAAATGGAAAGCATCAAAGCCGATTACCGAGTCCACGCTGGTGAATTTCAATTTGTTTGGAGAGTTAGGGTTCTGACCTCTTGGCGTTCTATAGTAATCAACCGCTCCTACAAGGTCAATATCCGTCATACCGGATTCTTCTCTTTCAGCATGACTATTAGGAATCCATTGTGTAACCATAGGTGCGGCTCCGCGCGCTTCAGCAGTGCGCTGTTGAGCAACGGCCTCTAACATTTTTATCGGATCGCCTTCACCGCGATAGCCCCGACCGATATTAATACCGACGACTGTACCAACTGCTTTAATGCGGCGTTCTGTCATTGCAGCATTTACAGTATATCCGCCTCCCGCACAGATGCCTAACACGCCAATACGATTTTCGTCCACATACTCTAGTGTAGTGAGGTAATCAACTGCACACCGAATATCCTCAACACGAGCGGCCGGGTATTCGGCATAATGAGGCTCGCCTTCGCTTTCTCCTTGATAAGATGCATCGAATACGATCGTCACATATCCTCGCTCAGCAAGTTTCTCTGCATAAATGCCGGCCGTTTGCTCTTTACAACTGCTGCCCGGATGAACACAAACAATGGCTGGATTTTGTTTCTTTTCTTCAGCATGTTTAGGTATATTTAGAATTGCTGCCACCTGTAACCCATGGGCACGAAATTTAACTTTATTTTTAACAATTATCATAGTTAAAACCTCCTTCATGCTTAAATACACTTGTGTGTATTAATTGCCATGTATATATTTACATTAAGATGAAGGTACAATTGATTCAATAACCACATTACGCAATATGTGTATTAATACGCATATTGTTTTCATTGTGTATAAAGTAAAGGAGATAGCTGGCGTATGGATAAAATAGATCGAAGGGCACTAAAGTCTCGACAGGGCATTCAATCGACTTTTTTGCAAATGTTAAATAAGGAAGGGTTTGACGAGATTACGGTTAAACATATTACCGAGGAAGCCAATATTGCTCGAAAAACATTCTACCTGCATTACACGGATAAGTATGATCTGTTAGACAGGATTATAGATGACCATATCGTACAGTTGCGAGAAATATGCGATCAAAAAAAAGAAATGGGAATTATAGAAGGCTCGATCTTATGGTTTTCTTATTTTGAGCAGCATAAATTATTTTTTGCCGCATTGTTTAAAAGCAGAGATGCCTCATCATTTCGCAAAAAACTATTGTCTTTTACTATGGGGGAGATAAGTAAAAAGATTGACCAGGATTCGCATCCAATTATCGATCGACATATTTTTTTAAAGTTTTTGGGAACGGCAACTATGGGAGTATTGGAATCTTATGTACTTGATGAAATAGATAGAGATATTGAATCTGTAGCAGCGCAAGTTGTGCAGCTCTATAAGCGCTTAAATCCCCTGAGTATGTGCTAGTACCCAAAATGCAGAAACGGCTAATTACTGCTAATTGCTAATTCTGAAGAACAAGTTCGTTCATCATCATTTTCTTTACGCTTGTTCAGGTAAACACCTTGTTATCTTTTGCCGATAGACCCATTAAGCTGAACCGTATCATAAGTAGGGTGAACTTTTGAAAATTAATGCACAGATAGAGACTGCACAATATGCTAGAACTATGATTCTGACAACAAACAGCCCTTCCAGCTAGAGATATCACAAGATGGCATCAAGACCAGCAGCAGTTGAAGTGAAACGCACACGTAAACGAATTTTCAATTTCCGCAGGCATGAAGCTTGCGGATTTTTCTTTATTAAACGACGGAATTTGTTGAATCAGGCAAAAACTTTAACAGAAAAGGCAAAGACTACAGTATATACTCCCCTATACTTAGAGTAAATATCCTACCGATAGGAGAGGAGCTTTTTGAGAATATGACAAGTAAAATGATTCGGGCACTCGTTTTCATTCTCGCATTTTCAATTGCCGGATATGCAATGGTTCAGTATGGCGTTCTTCAAGCGAGTGATGCTGGGCTGGTCTCTTTCAAATTGCAAAAGCCGGATTTTGAACTCCAACCATGGGTGTATGTGTTATACATCCATATTTTCACCGCGATATTTGCCTTGATCATAGGACCCTTTCAACTATTTATAAAGCCAACACACGCCAGAAGACGTTGGCATCGCCTATTAGGTTATGGATATGTTTTTTCGATTGTAGTTAGTGGAATCGTGAGTGTGTATTTATCCCTCTTTGCGACAGGAGGCTGGATTTCCGGGCTGGGGTTCATGTTGCTGGGTGTATTGTGGATTGCGACTACGCTTACGGCAACGAGAAAAATTATGGCTAAAGACATCCAAGCTCATAAAGTATGGATGCTTCGCAGTTATGCGCTTACTTTTGCAGCTGTCACGCTTCGCATCTGGTTAGCACCGCTGGCTTTTGTGCTTGGCGATTTCGAGGCGGCGTTTCGGGTTGTCGCTTGGTTGTGCTGGATTCCTAATCTGCTCGTTATAGAAGCCGTGATTTCCAGAATGAGGTTGCGGCAGCGACAATGATTCACAACTGTTATGCCAAAACGACCCGTAAAACTGCGGCATGAATGGCAGTTTTATTTTACGTAAGGTGGAATATATATGATGATGGAATTTATTCATATTTGATATTTATAGACTTTGAGCCTAAGTAAAATCGCAGCCAGACGCGTAATACCGTTAGAGGAACTATTTTGATACATTGATCCTATAAAAGGCGACGATGATCTGTTCCAGATTCATCATCTGCTGGCTAGTTGCTTTCCGCAGTAGATCATACGATGGCACTTAAAGTGTGGCAGGTAGTGTAGAGAGCCAGAATAAATAGGCGGTGGGACGCCGGGTCTTTTATCTTCAATTGGCTCCTGTTTACGTTGCTGCTTAGCATGTTGGTAGGAGAGCAACGCCACTCGAAAGTTAATCAAGTCGATTTGGAAGTGCTTATGAATTTGCTGGATCGACACCAGAATTTCATATTGGAAGGAAAAACAAAAATATCAATGACTGCTGGGTAGAGTAGCGGGGGGAAATGAACTAAAAGTTCCGAGAAAGATTGCTCTTCTCGGAACTTTTAGTTCACACTTTGGGTTTTTACCTGCACTACTTAAGCATATAAGTTCCGAAAATCAAGATCCAGCCAAGATAAGACACAATGAGGATTCGCCCGAACAAACCTGCAATCACCTGAGAGCGGAACTGGCCATGCTGAGAGATTTGAAGGATAAAAGTACCATGATGATGAACGTAAAGCCGGCGATAACAAACAGACGTAATCGAATGGCTTTCCATGTTTCAGTGTATTGGTGAAGGATTCCTGGAAGGTCGCCTGACATACTTCAAAATGTATGTACTGCTCTGTCTCCGGCCTACTTAAGGTTATAGCCGTACCCGTGTGCTCTCGGAGACGGTCATTGACAAACAGAGGAGGATCGTTCTAATATAACATTGTTATATAAATATAACTTAGTTAAAGAGAGGGAGTTTTTGATGAAGTCACTAACTGTCGTTATTATCGGCGGGGGCCTCGGAGGACTCGCATTGGCACAAAGCTTGAAAAAGAATGGCATTGACTTTCATATTTGCGAACGCGAGCCTGCGGACCATTTCGTTCAAACGGGCTATCGGATCAAAATTAATGAGAATGGATCCCATGCGCTACGGTTCTGCCTTCCCGAGCAACTTTACGATCTCTATGTTCAGACGTCCGTTATGGGGCCGGCACACCCTGTTTTCTTGGATCCAATCTCGCTAGAACCAGCTGAAGAACAGCACCCAATGTATGACAAAGAGGAAGTCACGCCAGCCGTCAATCGCTTTACTTTTCGCGAAGTGCTACTTGGCGAACTAGGTGACCGGATCCGCTTCGGATACCGGTTTACCCATTATGAAAAGCTGGAAAGTGGGCGATTCAGAGCGTGGTTTGATAATGGGGAACATCTGGATGCGGATGTGCTGGTTGGCGCGGACGGGGGAGGCTCCAAAGTTCGCCAGCAGTACAAACCCGGGATAGGAATTTTCGATACCAGAGGCAGGGCCCTTTATACGAAAGTATTTCTGAACGATGCGCGGAGAAAGGAGCTTAATCAGCTCATCGGAGATGGCAGCATGAGAGGACTTCTAAGTCCGGAAGGAGATGCTCCGGTATCTCTGCTGCTTGAAGACATGGCGTTCAAGCCGAATATTGAACTTCTGCCGGAAGCCATGTCCCTTCCTGTGAAGATTTCTCCGCAGGAGGATTATCTGTACGCTGTGTTTGCTTGCTCGCCAGAATGGTTTGGCCTTCCCGACGATCAGCTGTTCCGATTGACCGGTATGGAACTGTTATCTTTGGCACAGGAGAAAACGAAACATTGGCATCCGCAAGTAAAAAGAATGCTGGAATTAGCGGAGCCGGACAAGACGGCTGCGTACCATCTTCGCAATGTTCTGCCGTATAAGCCTTGGAGGGAAACGACCGCTCTGGTTCTGCTGGGAGACGCCCTGCATCCCATGACACCAGCAGGCATCGGCGGGAATGCGGCACTCTTCGATGCCTGCGAGCTATCTAAGGAATTAATCAAAGTTATCAATAGTGAAAAGGAACTTTTGACAGCGTTGCGCGATTATGAAGTGAGTGCCATCAAGCGCGGTATGAGGGATGTTCGTCTCTCCTCGAAAGCAGGAGAGGCCATGTTCAATCAGAAGCCGTTGCCTGCCGAAGATGTAGAGTTGGAGGAATAACCTACGCCTTGCGATATCGCGTATAATAAGTCATATCCTCATTTTTAGAATGGAGTTGAAATGCTTATTATGCCTATTCGCAGGCCACAGATTAGCGAGGAGAAAATCATAGCGGCCTCGTGGCGACTTCTCGCAGACCAGGGAATCGAAAAATTTACCATAAGAAACCTCTGCAAGGAATTAAATGTCCAGGCTCCTACGATCTATTGGTACTTCGAGAGCAAGCAGGTTATTTACCAAACGTTAGCCAACCTGGTGGCAAGAGAGATCATAGGCGATCTTCCTCGACAAGGAGACTGGCGAGAGAGATTTCAGCTAAGCGCAACGATTATTCGAAAGAAGCTCCAGGAGTTCCCTTGCTCCGGTCAGCTTCTGATGAAGTCAAGGCCGGAGGCGGATTTCATGCAACTACTTGAATGCCTGCTGCAGATCGTCGAGCCGACTTCATTGACGGATAAACAAAAATTTTCGTATACGACCCATTTGTTTAACTTCGTCGTTAACTTCGTCGTCGAGGAATATGAACAACGTATGCTGCAGATATCTTTAGAGGAGAGTAAAAAGGAAAGTGCGCACACGGATCTATCGTCATTCGAGGTGCTTCAACGGATGCACAAAGAAGGTATGTTTCATTTGTTGGGTTCCGACGAACTGTTCAATTCCAGCGTTCTCTTACTGCTCGACGGAATAGAGCAGCAACTTATGCGACCGTAGACTTTGGGATAAACGGCTTTATCCATACAGAGTCGCCCGTTATCTTACTGATTGTCATTTTAAGTGATATGGGCTACACATCTTACCGCCTATTCATGGACAAGCAGCGGGGCATCATTGAGCGGTTCCTTTATGCCAAGTGCGCATTCTCTTATTCGCTGATCTTCCTGCCGTTTATCAGTTCGGCGTTCGTCCCAACGAATACGATACCCCAAGTCGTTCAAGCTTTTGCCAAATCAACCGATGACCTTGATGATTGGAGCCATCCGCTCACTGCTGTCAGATGAGCTGATTGGCAACGATATACAGATTGTGTTTGCGTGCTGTGTCGGAATTATGCTTATAACTTATATGGTGGCGATGAGAGTGTGTAAAATGAGGGCGTAAATAAAGAGATTATAGTACGGAAGTGAGTTGCGGTGTGTATAGCGAACATTTTGTTTTAAAAAAAGGAAAGACTTCGCACCACTCGCGAAGTTTCTCCTTTTTTTCATTCACTCCACATGGCGTCGCGCCGAATTCGTTTAACACCTTATCCAGCTTCTCTAGCATTTGTGCTATCTAGCGAACCGTTAGCGTCGAGGTGAATTACGGCTCTTCCACGCAGTCCCGACTAGCATTGGAATGGCAATCGCAAGTCCCAGAATCACCGTGACGATAGAGCCTTCCAAGCCGAAATCTCCGCCGGTGAGCCAAGTCGAGCCGTTTGCTGTCACGGTGAACAATCCGGCCGCAGGCAGTCCGGACACCGGGATGCCGAACGCGCCTTCAAGCGCATTCCAAGCAAAGTGCAGCCCCATGGCAAACCATAAATTGCGTCGCCACAAGAAAGCGGCTCCGAGCAGAACCCCCGCTTCCAGCGTAATGGCAAGCGCGCTCCACAGCGTCGCTCCCGGATTGGCGAGGTGGAACGCTCCAAAGGTGAGCGAGGTGATCGCGAGTGCCATCCATCTGCCCGCCAATTTCTGTATGGCTTGAAGCATCAATCCGCGAAATAAAAGTTCCTCAAAGATGGCTGCGCCCAGCGCGGCTTCGATGGCCGATATAAGAATAGAACCCGGATCTGCGGCAGCCGCCCATTGAAAAGAGTAGCTGCCGAACATGACGATCGCAAGCGTGGACACCGCGATAAAAATCGCCCCCGTGAGTATACCACCCAAAGCTTCCCTCCATGCGTGCTTACCGGATAGCTCCGGAGTAGGACGCACAGCCAAGTACTTCATAATCAATTTATATACCAGGATAGCTGCTGCGCTCAACAGAAGGGTTAAGGCGAGGGAAGCGCCTCCATCCACCGGCTCGGTCAGTACAAGGAGCAGCCCCTGTACCCCGATAATGGCGGCCGCTCCCAACAGCATCCAGATGATCGGAAAGCCAAGCCCTTTCTTTATGCGGTTAGAACTTGTTTTCTCCATGTCTGTTCTCAGCTCCTATAACGTTTGGTTGTTATAAGTGTAGGCTGAAAAAGTCATATCGGCACAGTGCGCTTTGGTCATAATAAAGTTACTTCTAATCCAAGATCCCCGAGTCTCGGGCGATGCGTGCGGCTTCGCGTCTTCCTTTTACATGAAGCTTCGAGTAGATCGTGGAGATGTAATTCTTCACGGTCCCTTCACTTAGAAAAAGCGCTTCGGCAATGTCTTGATTGCGCAGGCCGGAAGCCAGTTTATGCAGCACTTCAAGCTCGCGGGCACTGAGCCCGTATTCATTGCTTTTTACGGTGGAGGCGGGGTTCGTGTTCAGACTTTTAATCATTTTGCCCGCCATCTCCTGCGTGATTAACGTGCCTCCCGTATGAACGACGCGTATGCCCGCAGCCAGTTCCTTGGGATGAATAGCTTTGAGCAGATAACCTTCCGCGCCATGGCCCAACGCCGCAAGCACATACTCCACTTCCTTATACGAAGTCAGCATAATGATCTTGATGTCGGGGAATCGCTTCTTAATCAGGGCCGTTGCGGCTACGCCGTCCATAACAGGCATGTTGATATCCATCAGCACCAGGTCGGGTTGAAATTGCTCGCAGCCTTGGATGGCTTCCTCCCCATTTTTGGCCAATGCGACGATTTCAATATCTTCCTCCATGGATAGCACGATATGTAAGCTTTCCAAAATCAATTCCTGGTCGTCGGCAATCAGCACTTTAATGTTCGACATGCGGCAGCACTCCCTTCAGCGGTATTTCGCATCTAACTTCGGTCATCGCCTCGGCTTCTTCCTTGAAATTCACGGACAAGCTGCCTCCCAATCGCTCAATGCGATGCTTCATCGTGGTTAGGCCAAAGCCGTAATCCATGTTTTTGATCGGTATACCGTTATTACGGACTGCCAACTGCAGCAGGCTTGCGGCAAATTCCAACTCCAAAGACAAATGGGATGCTTTTCCGTGTTTGAGCGCATTCGTGAAAGCTTCCTGAATGACGCGGAGGACTGTCTGCCGTACTTCAAAAGGCAGACTGGGCTCTGTCCCCATCAGCTTGAAAACGAGTACGGTTCCCGTGTGCTCCTGGAAACGGGAGACGAGGTTCTCTACCTGCTCGATAAGGCTCCCACCTTCTTCCTCCGCCATTTCGTGCACAACGTTTCGCATATCGTCCAAATTTTGTTCGGCAAGCATCCTTAAGCGGATTAATCGGTCTTTGACCTCTTCGGGCTTCCGATCCAGCAGGGCAATCGAAGCATCCAAGCTCATAATAAGGGAGATAAAGGAGTGTCCCAACGTGTCATGAAGCTCTTTCGACAGGCGATTGCGCTCTTCCTGAAGCGTAAGAGTCTCGACTTCTGCAGAGTAGAGGATGAGCAGCTTATTTTGCCTTTCCACTTCCTGTGCCAGTTTATTCTTCTCTTCATAGGCCCTGGCTACGGAGCTTGCCCATATGCCGATGAAGCAGAACAACAAATTGTCTGCTGCGAAGCTGAATGCGTGCTCCCACGATAAATGCAAATAAGTCTGCGATAAAAAAGGAATGAGAGCCACTACGGGAATCACCCAGATTGTCTTCTTCGTCAGTAAGTATCCCATGATCAGGCTGAGAAGCAGGTAGTCCGCCCTTGAAGTCAGATCTGGATGGATATCAGAATTCACATAGTAAGAACCGCCCAGCAGCAGCTCCGTAATGCAGAACCAAGTTTTGTTATTTCGAAACCCAGGAAACCAGAACAGCATAGGGATAACGAGCGCCAGCATCAGCCAAACCATATTCACTATGGTCAGGATCGAAAATTCGCTTTCTTGCAGTAGCCGGGACGCCAGCAAAATATAGTGATAAGAACGAAGAGCAAATAGACCCCATTCCATAAAAGACGATATTTTTTTCATAGTATCCATTATAACGAAAAAATAGGGGGATCGGCACTTTTGTCGTTCCTGCTGCCAAATAAACAGTTGACCTTGGACTTTACTCCAATGTTATGCTCTCGGTAGAAAGGAGGCTGTCATGAAAATCAAAGATTTTGCGAGCAAATATCAAGTTCAACCGGATACCGTTCGTTATTATGAGAAAGTGAGCTTATTGAGTCCGGTCAGACAAGAAAACAATTATCGGGACTTTGACGAAGAATGTGAAAAGCAAATCCAGCTTATCATCGTATTAAAGCAATTGGGTTTTACGATTAAGGAGATTCAACAATTACTCATGCTGCGAGAAGATCCATCTCTATCAGCGGAATGTAAGGATACGACCGTATTGTTATTGGATCAAAAAATAATGAAACTCGAGGAAAGAATCCAGTTTTACCAACAGGCGCTGAAAGTCGTACAGGCTGTCAAAGAGCTTGCGAGTGAAGTGAAGTATTTAGAGAACATAAAGGATATAGAAAGGCTAGTGCTTAGTTTATTTCAAGAAGATATAGGAGGAGAAAAATGACGAATAAACAAATCGTTCACGTTGAATATGCACTTGCTTTTGCCCTTTCCTTTCTTGTCTACATGCAGCTGCAATTTCCCGTATGGTTATTCGCCGCTTTGTTGTTCGTACCCGATCTTACAATGCTCGGGTACGCGGTAAATAAGAAATTCGGCGTGATCGTGTATAACTTGGGACACACTTTTATTTTTCCTCTGCTTGCCGCATGCGCTTACGTATTCTTTGCGAGCGATTATCTGCTGTTGGGATCGATCATCTGGATCGCCCACATCTGCATGGATCGAGCGATCGGCGCTGGGTTGAAATATCCGGATTCTTCATTTAAGCATACCCATCTGCAAAGGCTGACTTAATAAGTTGGACAGGATGTTTTTGGATCTGTCTTTCCGTCTATTCGCGCTTCGGTAATCTGCTAATAAGGTCGAGTGGTTGGCTACAGCTCCATTTTGCCGTTAGCACCACGAGCGAGTTGTCCATGTTGCTCTGATCCAGAGACAGGAATCTGTCGGAATTTCGCCGGTAGCTCCGTTACGGTGAACCGTATCATAAGTAACAATAACGAATCATGAACGCTTCCTATAGCTATGCGGTCCCCGGCAACCTCTCAAACCTTCCAGCTATAGCCCCAACATATGACCAGACATACCTTTTTCATATGACAGGACTCCTCTTCCCTCATGTTATACTCATGAGAACAAAAAGGCAGAAGGAGCAAGTGATATGATTCCCTTTCGACACGACCATGTAGGTAGTTTTTTACGTCCTGACAACTTGAGCCAGGCGCGCGAACAATATAAAGCAGGCAGCATCACCCATGAACAATTAAGAGCTGTAGAAGATCAAGAGATTATCCGCATTATTGAAAAGCAAAAGGAAAACGGCGTACTCGCTGTTACGGACGGAGAGCTGCGCAGAAGCTGGTGGCATTTTGATTTCTTGGGCGGTCTGGACGGCGTAGAGCTATATGAGCAAATCGATGGACCACAATTCCACAATATGCAAACGCGCAAAGGCGGAATTCGCGTTATAGGCAAAGTGGATTTCTCGACTCATCCTTTCCTGGAGGATTTCAAATTCGTTAAGCAGCATGCAGGTGAAGCAGTAGCAAAACAGACAATTCCGAGTCCAAACATGCTGCTGTATCGCTTGGAAAACGGTGCAAATGTCTATACGGATCGCGAAGCATTCCTGCAAGATACGATCGCAGCGTATCAAAAAGCGATTCAGGCTTTCTATGACGCAGGATGTCGCTACCTGCAGCTGGACGATACCGCTTGGGCAGACCTCTTCTCGGAAGCGGGTCACGACAAGTTGCGTGCCAAAGGGCTTGAGCCTGCGGAAGAATTGAAAACGATGCAGCGCATGATTAACGAATCGCTGGCTCATAAACCAGCAGATTTGGTAGTGACGATGCATATCTGCCGCGGTAACTACAAATCGAATTATTTCTCGACGGGTGGCTATGATTACGCTTCTGAGGTGATCTTCGGCGGCTTGGACGTAGATGGATTGTTTTTGGAGTTTGACGATGAACGCTCAGGTAGTTTTGATTCATTAAAACACGTGAATCGAAAAGATCTGAAAATCGTGCTTGGTCTGCTCACATCCAAAACCGGCGAGTTAGAAGATAAAGAATACATCAAAGCCCGGATTGCCGAAGCGGCTACGTATGTGCCTCTGGAGCAACTTTGTTTGAGCCCGCAATGCGGATTCTCGTCTACAGAAGAGGGCAATATTTTAACAGAAGACGAGCAATGGCGTAAGCTTCGTTACGTGATGGAAATTGCAGACGAGGTGTGGGCGTAATCCATTTATTCAGATAAAAAAAGGGGTTATAACATGACAATTCAAGCAGACCATCAGGCCTCGAATATCGTTACGGTTGAAGCGTTGATCAATGGCCAGAATGTAAAGTCCCTTTCCCAATCCACCAAAGAGAATCCGGCGAACCCGACCGAGATCGTTGGCTATTTCCCTGTCACGACGAAAGAACAAGCTGCCCAAGCGATCGAAGCTGCCGCCGAAGCTTTTAAAACATGGAAGAAAACCGATGTCGAGCAGCGTGTTGCGAGCATGCGCAAAGCGATCGAAAAAATCAGAGCAGCCGAGAACGAAATCGTACATTTGCTGTCCAGAGAGCATGGCAAGCCGCTGTATGATGCACACGGTGAAATTTATGTTGCGTTGATGTGGATGGAGTTTGCTTGTAATGAAGCGGCAGTGGCTCTCAAGGATGAAATTCAGGAGCATGATCACGGCAAGACGATTCTGTCGTATGACCCGATTGGTGTAGTGGCGGCGATCAGTCCATGGAACTATCCGATTGCGTTGTCTACGATCAAGATTGCTCCTGCCTTGCTGGCGGGCAACACGATTGTGCTGAAGCCAAGTCCGTATGCGCCGCTGGCGGCAGCGAAAGTGGCTGAGATTATCGCAGGTGAATTCCCTGCGGGTGTCATCAACGTGGTTCATGGAGCTGCGGATGTAGGCGTGGAGCTGACGACGAATCCGCATGTGACGAAAATCGCTTTTACCGGCGGAACCGAAACAGCCAAGCATATTATTAGAGCAGCTTCGGACACGATCAAGGATATGACGCTTGAGCTCGGCGGCAATGATGCGGCGATCTTCCTGGAGAGCTTTGACGTGAACGACGAGCGCGCGATGCGCCGGATCGTCGTTTCCAATTTCCTGACGACCGGTCAGATCTGTATGATCGCCAAGCGCGTGTATGTCCACCGTTCGATCTACGATGCGTTCGTGGAAAAATATATCGAGGCGGCCAATCGCTGGATTCGCATCGGCGATCCGTTCGATCACAATACGACGGTAGGTCCGGTCAATAACCTGAAGCAAAAAGAGTACGTGCAGAGTTTGGTCGAAGACGCGAAGCAGCGCGGCGCGAAGGTCATTCCACTCGGCACAATTTTGGATCAGAAGCTGTTCGACCAAGGGTACTACCTGCAGCCTACGCTTGTGTTGGGATGCAATGCGCATGACCCGATCGTTGTGGAAGAACAGTTCGGTCCTACGGTTCCGGTTCTGCCGTTCGACGATGAAGAGCAGGTAATCCATCTCCATAATGAAAGCATCTACGGATTGACGAGTTCGGTGTGGGGGAAAGAAGAGGATGCGATTCTCCTGGCACGTCAGCTCGAAGCCGGAACGACGATGATCAATACCGCTGCCGTACAGGGGCTGGATGTTCGGTTCCCGTTTGGAGGCTTCAAGCAGTCCGGGATCGGCCGTGAATACGGCGTAGGAGGCATCCGCACGTATACGGAACAGCATGTGATCAATGTGCCGAAAATGCTGGATCTTCCTTATATTCCCGAATAAAGAGTAGCGATTGTTCCGGAATCCTGCAGTTTGCTGCGGGTTCAGACGCTAATTAAAAGCCCTACCTGCCAATCCTCAAGGATCGGCGGATAGGGCTTTTTGCTGTAAGAAGCCAAATTCAGGTTTAAGCGGTTGACGTACTAGACACCGTGCTCGAACTTCAAGACAAGCCGGATGTCCGAATGAAGGATTACCGGAACAAAGGAATCTTTTTCGCAAAAATCATAAAAACCTCAAAAGACTACTGACATCACGCTGTCAGTAGCGATTCGTTATGATTAAACATGCGAACGGATAACCCATCGATACAAACAGGTTATAAAGCGGTGACGCCAAATAGCCGAACTTATCCTCAAATCGCAGAAAGGATGATTATTTATGAATTTCGCGTCAGTACGCATCATCACGGACGATGTAGATCGTCTGGTCGAGTTTTACGAAAAGGTTACGGGGATCGTGGCGGAGCGGCCGGCGCCTGTATTTGCTGAAATCGTCATGGGGTCGGGCACGCTTGCCATCGGCCACTCTCAGACTGCGCAGCTATTCGGGGCCGATTCCGTGGTAGCCGCATCGAATCGCACAATGATCATCGAGCTTCGTGTGAAGAACCTCGAAGCGGAGCATAAGCGTCTAAAGCTGTGGGTCGATCAATGGGTACAAGAGCCAACCCTGATGCCGTGGGGGAATCGTTCGATGCTGTTCCGTGATCCCGACGGCAATCTGGTTAATCTGTTCGAACCGGTGAGCGAGGCCGCGATCGAACGGTTCAGAGATCGGTAGACGAATCGCCCACAACTATAATCCCTTAAATAGAATGGCCCCACACTCTGCAGCAAACGCTGATGCAGCGGATGCTGAATATAATCCCGGTGCTGAGACCCACGATGCCCGGGGTTTCCTTTTTGCTTTTTCGCAGTATGCGAAAAGACGAATCGTTAAATCTCCAACTCCGCCTTTTCCTCCAACCGTCTTTCCCCCAAGAGCTTTTCCGCAACATGCACATTGAAGAAATGAATGATCGGTCCTAAGCCGAACATGGACACCAGTGTCCCGAGCCCGATTATGCCTCCAAAAATAAAACAAATCAACGCACAGAACGCGTCAGTAAACATTCGGTGCCAGAAATAGCTGACTCGCGGAAAGCGATCCCTCATCAGCAAGGAGAGACAGTCGTAAGGGGCGATACCGACATTGGAAGTCTGATACAAGGATACGCCGAAGCTGCATACCACGACGCCGATGGCTACCGTAATCACGCGCTGCCACAGCAGTTGGGGCTCGCCCAGTACATCTAACCAAATATTATAAAAGAAGGTAACAAAGTAACCTAGAAATACGGCATTTACGATGGTCCCCATTCCGATAAATCGGCGTCCCGCGATAAGCTGTACCACAAACAAGGACAGGTTCAACAAGATCAGAAAGCGGGCATATGCGATCCCGCTCGTATCCGCAAGTGCCATCACCATACCGCTGAAGGGGTCGTTTCCCAAACCAGACAATTTGAAAATACTAATTCCCATACCCAAAAAAATATTGCCGACCAGCATAATAATTAATCGCTTTGGATCTGTTAATGCAGTGATGAATCCTCTCATATGAACCGTCCTATCGTCAGATTATCATTCCGCTCATCAAGAATAACGATGCCATTATAGCACAGTCTCTGTAGTCGGGCTGTACCGTCTTTTACTTCATGAATTGCTTTGGAATAGTGACAACAACATGCTTCGTATTCGATAAAGCCGGGGAATTCATCACTTATGGTCACTCCGCTTAACGCCTATACAGTTACTAGTAGTTGTAACGATTTTTTCGCTTAAGAGAATCTAACAGGTAGATCCACCCGATCAATCCACATAAAACAAACCCAAATGCATGCAACGCTCCATAAATAGGGATGAAATCAAGGATCGTTAAGTCAAACTTCCTTTTTAGCAATGGATAGAACATGGAGACGACAACAATGGTGTAGAAAGCCAGGCATGAAACAACTAAAAAGACGGCTGCCTTTTTGTATAATGGATTTCGCTTCAAGTACGTAAGGAGATACGTAGTGTAAATCGCAATATTACAAGCAAACAACGTAACCCCAATGTACTCGATGGGCTTGGAGAAGATCATACCGATCGCGATCAAGATCGGGCCGATAATATCGATGGCAACGACCCAGGGATACCAGCTTTTCTTCGTCATGATCCGTCCCAGCATGCCAATAAAAATCGGAACGATCGCAGAGGAAAAATGAAAGTGAACCGAACTTAATGCATGCGTAGCCGGATTCGCCTGGAAGAGTGTCCATTGATACTGATACAAGGTGAACCAAATGCCACCGATAAAAAAGTAAACCAGTCCCGCGCCAATCGCAATTTCCGCTATTTTCCCCTTATGTATCACTATATTGGCTATCCCATACAGGCAAAGCAGCAAGGTGAGCAATAGCCAACCTAGCGAGAGCGCGCCCGGTATAGCTGTGCCTTCGAATCCCCAATTGTTAGTGCTCATCATTGAGACCAGAACAAGAAGCGCTGCCGGGAATTGAAAAAGTTTCATCACAGTATATATTGTCCGTTGAATGGGAATCTTTTCGTCATATTTCAATAACAAAATGACTAAAGGTACAATAATAAAAGCTGCAAATAACAGGAATGTATCAACAAGTTCGAATTGGAAATCATCAAGAGCAAATAGAAGAATCATGATGATTCCACCTGGAATGATGGGTACGAATAATGAGTTCAACGGTGGTTTCTGTAACAGACGCATGGCGACCCCTTTCTAGCTAAGTTTAATGTTATACGTACTCCTATCCACTACTTAATCATTAAATCCAGTCTCCAGATTCCGTTCCAACAACATCCCCACCCGCCGAGCCATAAAGGATGGAGAAAGAGACCTTCCATTCTTGAACCACCATTCCACTATCCCTACGATAGCCGCTCCTAGAAATTGAATATCGACATTCACTCCATCTGTTAATGCCTGATCGCTCCCTTCCGGCAGATCGCTGCCCTTTTCTAATTCCTGAAGGAAGAATTCAAGGAACCGATTACGAAAGAAAGAGCCTCCTGTACTCGCCAACATCGCAGAGAAAAACAAATAATGACTCTCCAAATACTCGAACCATATTACTCCCGCATCGCTGTAATCAGCATCTTCATCTGTGGATTCGCAGAGTTTGCGCATTTCATCAATATGTTCTTCAATCAGCTTATCCAGAAGATCGAATTTGTCCGTGTAATGAAGATAGATGGTTCTTCGGCTCACATCTGCCCTGTCGGAAATATCCTGTATCGTAATTTGATCAAAGTTTTTTTCAACCATTAGCTGAATAACTGCCTTTTTAATGGCTTCTTGCGATTTACGTATTCTCCGATCTACCTTGGACGCGATAAGAATCCACCTGCTTTCCTAAAATAAATACACAATTATAAAAAAGTCGTGAATTAATACACAAAACGTGCTGTTTTAATAATTGTAGGTCTTCCGTTTCTGTATACAATTATACATAGTCGCTACTTAATGCACTACTGTGCATTTTTTGTGCGATGAATATGGATATAGGTATGCAGGGTGATACATCCAAGGAGGAAAGTTCAAATGAAAATTGCGGTTATTGGAGCGAGCGGAGCAACAGGCAGGAAGGTAGTAGAGCGGGCCCTCGAATTGGGACATGAGGTTGTAGCTGTAGCCCGTAGACCAGAGATCATTACTCCAGCCGAACAACTAGGTGTCCGGTATGGAGATGTATTCGATGAGTCCAGTATGATCAGAGCTGTTGCAGATACCGATGCAGTAATCAGCTGCATCGGCCCAACCAGACATTTCCCGCCGGGTACCTTCATGTCAAAGAGAATCCCGAGCACGATTGCGGCCAATTTCTCGCCGGGCACCATTATGTCGGAGGGGACACGGAATATTCTTGCAGCTTGTGAGCATACTGGAGTGAAGCGTTTTGTTATGCAGAGCGGCATTGGTCTAAGCGATGGCAAGGAGCTTTCTGCAGGCAATCGATGCGCCCTGGGCATGAATCGCTGTATCCTCTCAAAGGCGATCCAGGATAAGGCGATTGCCGAGCATGCGGTACAGCAGAGCAACCTGGAGTGGGTCATTGTACGACCGACGGGACTAAGTGATGCGTCTGCTACTCTGAACTATACAGCAGGGCCAGCAGCACGCATCGCTCTATCCCGGATGCTGTCCTTCGCAGACTGTGCCGACGGTCTTGTGCGGGCAGCGACGAGTGAACCAACCTGGATCGGGAAGATTGTTAATATTGGACATAGCATGTGATTGGAGTGTTAGCATGGACAGCACATTTCTATATATGATGATGCACGCCCTAAGTATTTCCCTCTTATGATAATATAAGGGAGTCAGTACATATTTTGAATGGTGGCAGCGAACAAGACAGCTCGAATACAAGCCATGAACAGACGGGAGTAGGTACGGGTGAATCAATTCCTGCAAATGGGAGCCAATACAACCTTAAATACTGCAAAAGGCCATATTACGATCAGCCATGAAGTGTCCAATATAATCGATATTTCATTAACAGCCTTCCTGTTAACCGATGCCGACAAAGTACAGGGAGATAGCGGGATCATCTTTTATAATCAACCAACCAGCGCCACAGGTGTAGCTACGCTTCTCCCATCCGAGCAAGTAGGCAATACCAAAGTTCATAAACTTCATTTTGACATGGATAAAGTCCCAGAAGGTATTACCAAAATAGCAGTAACCCTAACAGAGGATAACAGCACGGGATTTGCAAATGTAAAGAATCTGCAAGCCGAGATCCATGCCGACAATACGAATATTCAGTTAACTCCATCTATGTTCACGAGCGAAAATGGAATTATCGTGCTGGAGTTATACCTACGTAATGGACAGACCAAAGAGCTGTACAGCAGACCGGATTCGGAGTACCGACCTATGCTGCGAATGGGATCTTCGAATATGGTAGAAGTAATCATGGATGAAGGACCTTTAAATGACTATAAATAGTCGGTTATAGCCGAAGCCAGTGTAGGAAAGTGTAGGAAAGTGTAGGAAGAGGGTAAAGTCCAAGCAGACAAGTCGCTTGGGCTTTCATTATTTGTAATTCGTTGGAGGAGGGCTGAAAAATGACTATGGAGAATCAAGATAACATATTGCATCAACGAACAGACTGTATCCTGTATCATGCTCATCTAGCTGGAACAGATGAATATGGAGCTGGCTGGATCGGTGGGAATGCACCTGCTTTCTTTGATAATCGATCCGATCTGATCCACCAGGGAAACTCCTCATATCGATTTTACCTCAGTCTTATTCATCCGTTTCGACCGGGAAATATGATCTCTATTTTTATCCCGGACAGCTATGAAGACTACTTGGAAACTAACATGTATCCAGATTGTTCGATCCAAGTGATAGAGCATCCTGCTGCAATAGAAAGTATCCACACTGCGTTTACTCATCCGCATCTGATCAAACACACTATCTCTCGCGGGAAACAAAGCAAGGATGAGGAATCGAACGACCAGCCTTTTCTGATCAAAGTGGGCGGCCATCCAAGATTGATTCAGCAGGAAGATTATTATGTGGCAGAGCTCAAAGAGGACTCTTTTTCTTTTCTATTTCAGATCGATGAAGAAGGTTATCCGGAAACATTGCTTCACGAAGAGGGCAGCTATCCTTTTGGTTTTGGGGCATTATATATTTATGCCAAAATAAAAGCGATGGAAGTTGAGCATCCTGTAGCAGGTTTTTGGCAATTCTCCTGAGTGCTATTGGCAATTTCAGCTGCGAATTTGTCAGTGCTTCACTGGCATCATTTGCAGGATTAAAAAGCTAAAGATGATCAATCAAGTAACATAGGAAAGGATAAGTGAGATCTATGCCGATACGATACACGGACTATGTACGCCTGAAGAAAGGTAGATATCAATCGGTAGGCAAGTTTGGCGAGGATATTTATGCCTATGAGGTTCTAACCGGGGTAACTGATTCCCCGGAGTACCACCAGATCTCCAAGGAAGAGTTCGAATCCTTCGAAACGTGGTCTAAAGAGGTAGACGGAGTGATGGATATGAAGAAATTTTACGAAATAGCCAATCGTCCGGTTCTCTGCAGCGGTTATTTGGGAAACGAATATTTGGATACTTCGCGGCTTCGGGATATGTAGTCAGATAGAGATCATGAGCTGGATCAAAGCAAAAATATTGTTCTGATGAACAGTAATATAGCAAAGGCAATGTACGACAATGGCTCGATTAAATATTACTGTCTCAAACTCTGAATAAAACCCACAAATCAATTGTACTTCCCTTCAAACAATGGTACTCTGAGGAGTGGCAAACACAACATCCACGTTTTGTACTACCCCTACTAAAATAATCACCATTTTAGCTATACAGAAAGGTAATACTATGATCAAAATTGAAAACCTGTCCTTCTCGTTTCCCCAGAAAGAACTCTATACCAACATCACGTTTACGCTTGAAGAAGGGCAGCATTGTGCGTTTATCGGCACAAGCGGCAGCGGGAAAAGTACGCTGATCGATATCCTAATGGACCCGCAGCGCTATTTGTTCGATGGCAAATTGGAGATCGATCCGGACTACACCATTGGATATGTCAGTCAGTTCTCCCAAGTCGATCCAACGAAAGAAATCACTGTTTTTGAATATATTGCAGAACCCTTCATGAAGATCCAGGATGAGATTACAGATATCTATGCCGAGATGGCGACCACATCGGATATGGATGCGCTTATGGAAAAGTACCAGCTGACTTTGGATGCGCTTGAAGCCCTCGGGGGCGATGATTTTGAGAGCAAAATCAATAAGCAGCTCAATCTTGCCAATCTTATGAAGCTGAAAGATACAGACGTCTCTTCCTTGAGTGGCGGTGAATTCAAGCTGGTTCAAGTAATGAAGGAAATGCTGAATCGCCCCGATCTGATGATTATGGACGAGCCGGATGTGTTTTTGGATTTTGAAAATCTCAATGCGCTCAAAAATCTTATTAATTCGCACAAAGGCATGCTGCTCGTGGTCACGCACAATCGCTATTTGCTGAATCATTGTTTTAATAAGATCATTCACCTCGAAAATGCCGAGATTCAGGAGTTTGATGGACGCTATATCGATTACAACTTCTCCTTGCTGCAAATGAAGATGGAGATGCAGGAAATTGCCGTTGCCGAAGCGGAAGAAGTGGCACGCAACGAGGCCCTGATCGATAATCTGCGTACCATCGCAACGTACAATTCCGATGAATCCAGAGGTAGAGCGCTAAAAGCCAGAATGAAGGTACAGGAACGATTCGAAGCGAGCCGAATCAAGGCACCATTCGTGGATATTAAGCAGCCGCATATGGAATTTGGTCTGGATCATGAACTGGAAGATACGGTGATCGTGCAGGTAAACGATTATGGGGTTTCGTTTGACGAACTGCTGCTGGAGCATGTAGATTTTGAAATGAAATCGACAGATAAAGTAGCGATTATCGGCGCCAATGGAACAGGGAAAACGACGTTACTGCGAGACATTTTCCAAAACCAACAAGAGTCGATTACGATCCATGATGACGTGAAGATCGGTTACCTATCCCAGCTTCAAGGCGAGACGCTGACCGATTCCAATAGCATTCTGGATGAGTTTATCGAGGCCGGATTCAGCACGTATGATGACATTAGAGCATACCTGTCCAGTTATGGCTTTGAAGGGGAAATCTTGAACCAGAAGATTCAATCGTTGTCCGGTGGTGAGAAGAATATGCTGCAATTGGCGAAGATTGCTTCCAGCAATGCCAATCTGCTGCTGCTCGACGAACCGACAAGCCATCTGGATATCTATACGCAAATTGCCCTGGAGAAAGCGATCAAGGAGTACAAAGGCGCGATCCTCATGATCTCCCATGACTTCTATTCCGTCGTTAACGGTATGGATTATGTGCTGATCATCGACAACAAGACGATCCGCAAAATGAGTATGCGCAAATTCAGACAGATGATTTATAAGCGTCATTTTGACAAAGATTATCTGGAAAAGGAACAAAACAAAAAAGAGGTTGAAATGAAAATTGAATTGGCTTTGAAAGATACGAATTTCGAGCTTGCCAAAGTGCTGGTGGATGAGCTGGAAGCGTTGATCAAAGTGCTGTAACGTATAGCGACTGTATGCAAATAATCAAATCGGGATTGAACTATAAGACCCTATAGTATCAAAGAATAAACAGCAAAAAGACACTGATGAGTAATAGCGCAGTGTCTTTTTGTTATATGGATTTCGGGATAGCTGGGAGTACATATCTTCGTCCATTTGGAAGAACATGAATAAGCGATGGAAAATATATAATATGATAAATACAGGAACATTTGTTTGTATATATTTCTTTTCTTTTGAACCTATCCTTTGTATGATAAAAGAAATAGGAATGGAAAAGTTAACCATACTACCGAGTATAATTAATAGCGTTATCTAATACCATCAGACAGCATATGAAATACCTCCAGTATATACGCGAATCATGGCTGGTTGAAGGCTACACTTTATACTCCAAGCAGAGGCAGGTGTGAACATGATCCAGTTAACCAATCGTCAGGCCCGGCAATTTCTGTTATTGAAGCATGGGCTATTGGGCGATTATAGATTTGAGGAAAAGCAGGGTATATTGGACTTTGCCAGACAGGTCGGCTGTATTCAGTATGACCCTATCGACGTCTGTGGCAAAAATGCCGAATTGGTGCTGCAGTCGCGAATCAAGGGATTTACCAAGGATATACTCTCAGAGGTATTGTATGAAGATCGAAGCCTGATTGATTATCCGGACAAAAATCTGGCGATTATCCCTGTTCAGGACTGGCCATACTTTGAACGATACAGACAGGCCGCCCGGCAGCATGCCGAACGTTATCCAGAGATGGTAGCGTTGGCAGAACAAGTGCGGACACATATTCAGCATCACGGCGCAATCAGCTCAGATGATTTGAAATTGGAAGGTGATTTTGCCTGGCGATCGGCGATTCACTGGAGCAGCGGTAATAACTCCTCTCGCTCGGTACTGGAACAGATGTATTCAACAGGCGAGCTGATTATCCATCGCAAAAAAGGAACACGTAAATACTACGATATCGCTACCCAGTACATACAGCCCGATTTGCTGAATGCACCGGAGCCATTGGAAGATGAGCTTGAGCATCACAAGTGGCGGGTGCTGCGCCGTATTGGTGCTGTGGGTCTGTTATGGAATCGTGCATCGGATGCCTGGCTGAACATATGGGGGCTAAAAGCGACACAGCGTAATGAAGTTTTTCGCGAGTTATTACTGGAAAAGCGTATCGCTGCTGTCGCTGTGGAACAGATGAAGGATCTATTGTATTGCCTTGTAGAGGATCTGCCGCTTATAGAAACCGTTCTGACTAACCCGGAGCCGGTATGGCGCTGCGAGCTGATTGCTCCTTTGGATAATCTCATGTGGGATCGTAAGCTGATCAACCAATTATTTGGCTTTGATTACACCTGGGAGATTTATACGCCGGCAGTCAAACGGAAATTCGGTTATTATGTGCTGCCTCTGTTATACGGAGATCATTTCATTGGACGAGCCGAAATCATCGCAGAGCGTAAAACGAGTACACTGCTTGTCAAAAATATCTGGTACGAGCACGAGGTGAAGCAAACGGTAGAGCTGCGAACAGCCTTGAACCAGTGTCTCCAGAAATTCGCATTATTCCATGGCTACGAGACGATTGTGATGGAGTAGTGGCTTTAAAATATCGGATATGATTTCAAAAAAAGAAGGAGCTTCGCTTCCACGAAGTCCCTTCTTTTTTAATTATTCTACATACGCCACTGCCCGGGCCTCTACCCACTGCTCTGGTAGAGCCAGATAGGTTACCCCGATCATGCTGCCAGCAGGACGATGCTCGCCGATATACTTTTTGAACAATTCGATCGCAATCTCGCCATGCTCTTGGGGATTGGTCAGATACAGCTCCACATATGCGAGGTTGGACCGGGTAACGCCGAATTCGGCGAGTACATGATCCAGGTTCTCCAGTGTCTGATGTACCTGGGCTTCAATATCACCTGCGCCGATAAATTCGCCTTGGGCGTTGTGCGAGAACTGGCCGGAGATATGAATGGTATTGTCGACGCGATAGCCTTGGGAGATTCCATGATCCCACAGATCGTGATTGTACACTTGAGTCGTAGTCATTATGTTAGCCCCTTTACGTTGAATTAAGGCTAGTATAAACCGGGTAGAAGCAAAGCAACAGTACGCACAAATAGGATAGGTACTATCCAAAAGGGTAGTAGAGAGAGGGGAATATCTAGTGGTAGGACGACAGCTGCTTCGGATAACAGGAGATAGATTTGGATAAATACTTGACGGAACAACTTGTTGTAACTATTATTGTCACATTAGGTCAAAACCAAATACTTACAATCATTTCGAGAAAGAAGGTAAATCCATGAAGACACTCGTTATCGTTGCACACCCCAATCTGGAGCAGTCCAAAGTCAATAAACGCTGGGTTGAAGAATTAAAAGGCCAGCCCGACGTGACGATTCATGATCTATACGAAACCTATCCGGATGAGCAAATTGATGTAGCGCGCGAACAGCAGCTGATGATGGAGCATGACCGGATCGTATTCCAATTCCCGTTCTACTGGTACAGCACACCACCCCTTCTGAAAAAGTGGCAGGATCATGTATTAACCTATGGCTGGGCATATGGTAGTGAAGGCAACAAGCTGCATGGCAAGGAGCTGCTGCTGGCGATCTCCACAGGAAGTCCCCAAGAAGCCTATCATCCTGATGGCAGAAACAAATATACGATGGAAGAGTTGTTGAAGCCGTTTCATGCAACCAGCAATCTGATCGGAATCCAACTGCTGCCTTATTTTATTCAACATAACGCCATGTCCATTACCGATGAAGATCTGAATGTATCGGCTCGCGAATACGTACAGGCGGTACGTGGCTAAGAACTACTGCTTATTACAATTGTAAAAGTAGAAATCACATCGAGTAGCATATGACTTGATACGACCCCATAGCAAAGGCTGCTCACATCATCAGATGATGGTAAGCAGCCTTTGTTTTTGTATAACCAGATACAATTTTTATAGTCAACTATCTTGATTATTCGCCTGAAAATGCTTCAACGGTTCACTTTGGCCATTGGCTTTGAGTCTGTAATTTCTCTCCACGGGGAGTTGGAAGCTCCAGTCCCCGGAAAGTGTAGTCGGATGATCCTTGTTATCCGACAGGAGGAGACTTTTAACGTTGACTTTCAACAAGAATTTGTCTGGAGGTGTCCCGGCAAACGAATAATGAATCGTACCATTTCGGGACAATGTCACGCCTGTATTCGTGATATTGATACCGGAAACTGCCTGTTTCGTAGAAGGATCGATCTGGAAACGAGGCTTGATTGAGCGCTTCAACCATTCTGTATCCGATATCCGATTGGTGTGCTTCAGGGAGTATTGGATAGTTATTCCTTTCTCATTGAATAGGTATTCATGAATAAGAAGGGTATAGTTTTTATCTGTTTTACCGGTGATCAGAACCATCTCGTTATGACCTCTGGTAGGCATTAGTTCTGAATCTTCCACGTTCAGGGAAGCCACAGGCTGCTTGACCACAAGGGCAGAAGTAAGAGGACTTTTCATACTGAATAAGGCTACTGCCCCAATGAGCAGGACCATCATGGAGATTGCAGCTGCTGTAGGCTGCAGTCTATTTTTCCGTGGAGAAAATTTTCTCTGTCTTGATGTTGGTACGGATTGGAATAATTCGTTTGATGGTATCTGATCGGTGGTATGAGCAGTCGTTTCCGGTACAGTGGCATGTTCCTGATCCAGAACCAAATTCGGCAAACAGGTCTCAAATACAGTCGCGTTCTTGCTGCTGCGTACAGTGATATGTCCCTGATGCACCTCAATAATGCTTTTGGTGATAGCCAATCCAAGACCTGTACCGCCGGTCTGCTTTGACCGGGAATGCTCTACCCGATAGAAGCGATCAAAAATAAAAGGTATATCCTGTTGCGGAATAGGAGCTCCATAATTTTGGATACGCACAATTCGTGCATCGCCATCCTGGACCATATGGATATCAATGTATTTGCCTGTCTGTCCATATTGGATCGCATTGGCGATTATATTCTCGTACGCTCGTACCAATAGTCCGCCGTCCGCCTGGACTTTGAACTCTCCTTCGGGGATATTAAGCCTGATCTCCATGCCTGCGTTTTCTGCAGCAGGTACGAATTCCTCGGCAAGTTGACGAATCAACCCGGCCAGATCAAGCTCGCTCCGTTCCAGAGGCATCCCATTATTGATTCGTGTATATTCGAACAGTTCATCGATCAATCGTCGAAGCGACAGCGATTTCTCGTACGCGATATTAATGTAATAACGCATCTCGACTTCATCCTGATATCGATCCTTCTCAATGACTTCCAGAAAGCCAAGAATCGAAGTGAGTGGAGTGCGCAGGTCGTGCGATACACCGGTAATCAAATCATTTTTGGTCTTTTCCGCTTTGCGTTCTTCGGCTATCGAATGCTTGAGCTGGCTACTCATCTGGTTGATGCTGAGTGCCACTTCGCCTAATTTATGATCGGCAATCTCCGGAAGCCGGTGATCAAAATGACCGTTGGCAATTTCGCTTAAACCGCGCGTAATCTCTGTCAGATAATGATCCCATTCGCTGCTCAACTGGTTCATGCTGTCTGCGATCCGACTTAACTCGTCCTCGCCTTTTATCGTTATCGTATGCCCAAAGTGACCTGCTGATATTTCCTGCAAACCATAGTTAATTGCACGCAAATCCCGGACCAAACGGACACTGGCAAGAAAGAAAGCAATGGGGAAAAGGATAATACCAGTTATGATCATCATTCGGATAGATCCTACATGCTCAATACTCCAATTGATCGGAACAGCTGTATATTCGAATTTTTGCAACATCCCTGCCATAAAATATCCGAAAAAAAGGGCTGCACCTGTCAAAGACAGGCTGGCAACCACGATTAGCATTAATCGCCAACGAATAGTATGTATCCACTGTAACTGTATGCCACTCACTCCTTACTTTTGGCTAAGCTTCAATTTTGTATCCAATGCCCCAGACGGTTTTGATAATCTGCGGTTCACGCGGGTTGGCTTCTATTTTTTCGCGAAGCTTACGGATATGGACCATGACGCTATTTTTGGACTCCATAAAGGGCTCATTCCAGACCTTTTCGTAGATGCGATCCATACTGAGTACCACACCCCTATTCACAGCGAGCAGATGAAGGACCGCGAATTCACGGGGCGTTAATTTAATCTCCTGTTGATCCACGGTTACCGTATGGGATGCAATATTGATCACAATATTTTCGATATGTATTTCGTTCATATTGGCTGAAATAGAGCTAAATTGATTCACCCTGCGAAGCTGTGACTTGATACGCGCGATTAGCTCAAGCGGGTTGAATGGTTTGGTTACATAATCATCGGCGCCGATACTGAGACCCGATATCTTATCGATCGCCTGGCTTTTGGCCGAGAGCATTATGATCGGAACCGGCTTGGTTTCCCTGATTTTCATACAAGTCTGCAAGCCATCCATCGTAGGCATCATCACATCAAGAACAATCAAGTCGACTTGCTGCTGCTGCAGAATCCCCAGCGCTTCCATACCGTTCGATGCCTGCAGCAGCTGATAGCCTTCGTTAGTAAAGTAAATACGCATCAACTGGATAATCTCTGCTTCGTCATCCACCATCAAAATCGTGCTTGCCACTGTAGATCCTCCTTCAAGTCTGTATCTTTTCTAAAATAAAGACCAGCATCATAAGTATAATCGATATTTTCAAGGCAATGAATAAGGTCGAATTTATTTAAGGAAATGATAAGGATTCTGGTAGATATTTGATAAGCTTCCGCTATTATACTCGGTTCAGTACGAATAAATAATTGTTGAACAACAAATGAGTGGAGGTTTTATTTTTGAAGTATCATGTAATACAAAAGGTCATGTTTGTGAGTCTCAGCATTATGCTATTGCTTATGTCAGCAGGTAAACAAGTTTACGCTAATTCAGATAGTCCGTCAGATACTACAAGTACCTTAAAAGTGTTGTACTGGAATGCAGATGAATTCAAAAAGACATACGGAGATTTATTTAATAAGCAGTATCCGCATACAAACATACAAGTGGTTACACCTACAGGTGACAGCGCAATAACAGATTACAAGGCAGCGATCCAAAAGTACGCTCCCGATCTGGTGCTACTGTCTCCCTACCATTACAAACAGTTATCTGCAGATAAAAAGCTGGTAGATCTGGATACTTTAATTAAGCGTGATCAGTATGACACGACCACCTTATACCCTGGTCTGCTGGATGAACTAAGAAAACAGGGCGGTGGGAAACTATATGGATTAAGTCCCAATGCCGGTTCGTATGCACTCCTCTATAATGCGGATTTATTTAAAAAATATAATGTGAAAGTACCAGCAGATGGAATCACATGGGAAGAGATCGTGAATCTTGCCAAGAAATTCCCTACAAAGGGAGATAAGAATTCACGCATCTGGGGTTTAAGTTCCTTTGGATCCGGTAACTTGGTCATGGATATTGCCAGAACAGAAGGATTAACGTATATCGATCCCAACACACTCAAGGCTACCGCAAACAGCAAAGAGTGGAAAAAAGCCTATCGTCTGTCGAGTGAAGCAACCAAATCCGGAGTATTGGATGAACGAATCAGTCTGTCCGGTAAGAGCTATCTGCAAAGCAGTTCTTTTGTTATGGGAAGAACAGCCATGACCGTCGCTTCGATCAGTCAACTGAAATCCCTGCAAGCAGCAAAAAGCAGTGTGAACAATTACAAACCGTTTACACTTGGTATGGCCGCCGGACCAGCAGCGTCCAAAGACCGCAAGTCGACAGGAAATGTATTTGTAACGGATATATTCGCAATTCCGGCAGGGGCAGCTCATTTAGATACAGCCTGGGATTTCATCAAATATTTTAATGGCGATGAGTATGCCGAAGGGTACTACAAACGTTCTTCTATCAGTACTCCTCTAGCTCGTATGGCGCAGGAATACTCCGGGTACAAGTTGGATACGTTCTATGCCCTGAAGCCTGATCTGAACTCATCCATTATGAGCGAAGCGCTCATAACTAAATCTCCTAATGTTGATTCTAACTTCCGCTCGATTCTGGATAAAGAATTAAAGCAGATGATAAATGGCAAGAAAACACTCGAAAAAACAGCGGCTGCTATCCAATCCAGTACGCAGGCGATAGCTGACAAAGTCGCCAAAGCGAAAAATTCAAAAAAATAGTAAAGAACAAGTAGAGCAAAATAAAAAGGCTGTCTATTATCGTTAGTGATAATAGACAGCCTTTTTGTATAATGGAGAATTTTCATTTCATTCAATAAACTTGTTGACTGTTCGAACAAACAGTTTTATGATGAACACATAATAACTGACTGTTCAATCAAACAGTATGGGAGAGAAGCAATGAACACATCACAATCATCTATTCAAGAAGAGCGTAAAAATTCGATTATGCAGGCCGCATTCACTTTATTCGGACAAGTAGGCTATACCAAAGCAACCATGAAAGAGATCGCTGCCAAAGCAGGGGTGGCACAAGGACTGATCGGCTACCATTTCACTACCAAGGAAACGCTGCTGGTGGAAGTTGTCCGGGAATGGATGATTAACAAAGGAATGAAGGAGGCATTTGCCAATCTCAACCTGCAAGCTGCACCTGCCGAGATCCTGCAGCAGGCGCTTCTACATGTGGTTGAATTTCGCAAAGCCAATCCCGAGTGGTTTACCTTGTTGATTAGCCTCTGGACAGAGAGCGTAAATAACGAGAAGCTCGCCAGAGAATTGCAGCAGCTGTATACAGAGATGAAATCAGGCATTATCGAGATTCTCGGTCGTCTGGAGCTGCCATTGGAGGATCGTGAAAAGGAAACACTGGCCGCGCTGATCCAGGCAGTCTTCGACGGATTAACCCTGCAATCACCTGTACTGCTATCTTCGGAACCATTATCCCATGAACAGGTAACTACAGGGATTCATTGGATGCTGGCTGGTGTACGATCTGCTTCTGTAACCAAGGGAGAATCCCTCCATGAATAAAAAGTTGATCCAGCTCGAAGGTATGATCGTCATGATACTCGGCATTTATATCTATTTTACCAGTGGATACAGCTGGTGGATCTTTCTGTTGCTGTTGTTCGTCCCTGATATATTCATGGCAGGATATATGTTTGGCTCAAAGGCAGGGGCATATCTGTATAATGTCAGTCATACATTCATTGCGCCGCTGCTATTATTGCTGGTAAGTATGATGTTCTCGATGGATTCCCTGCTCATGGTCGGTCTAATCTGGATGGTACATATCGGGATGGACCGGATGATGGGGTATGGACTGAAGTATAAGACACATTTCAAAGATACGCATATTCAGCGATTATAACTGCATTCTCCCGGAACAGGCAGCTTGTAGTGAAAAGGGCTGCTTTCCTATATACTGGAGACAGAAAATATCTGGTTATATACTTGGTTGTCCGGGAGGAATTTTCTTGAGAACGATTGATTACAGCAGTTACTATTGGCAGGATGACCGCATACGCCTGCGGGCGCTGGCACCGGAAGATGGGGAAGACCACTATATCAATCGCTTTGATACGCAGGCAAGGCGGCTGCTGGAATGTGCGGTCGAGCTACCGCCGACGATGGTAGAAGCGCAGCGATTCGCCGAGACGTATGCCGGATTTGCAAACAATCGGTTGATGTTCACCATGGAATCACTGGATGGGGAGAACGTAGGAGCCCTGAATCTCAACAGTATCGACGAACGTAATGGAACATTCAGTATCGGCATTCAGGTCGATCGGGATCATCGGGGTAAAGGATACGGCACGAGCGCAATTCATCTGCTGTTGAAGTATGCCTTTTTCGAGAGACGACTGAACAAATTCAATAATTATGTACTGGAAGGCAATATAGCTTCGGCTACGATGCTGCGCAAGGTAGGCTGCATCCAGGAAGGAATACGTCGGCAGATGTTCTATACCGATGGGCGATACCAGGACTGCATCCTGTTCGGAATGACCAAGGATGAGTATGTAGAATTTCTAGAGGGAAAAGAAACGTAATCCCCTTTACCATTCTCCAATCCAAAGAGGTGTTGGATTCTTGTAGCCCATTTCGTTTAATATCTCCCAAGCGTTATCCAGAATCTGCGGTGTGGTCTGCGTCCAGAGTTCCTGATGACTGGTCAGCAGATAAGAGAGAATCTCTGCAATATGTCGTGGTTTGCCCAGATGGATCGTAGTGTCCAGTCCATCCCGCTGTGCTGAAATATCGTAAAATGCCCAAAAGGTATAAGGATCTTCGTCAGGTGGATTCGCTTTGAACAGGAGTGTGATTTTGATGTTTTTGTTCTCTTTGGGTGATAGGTTTAAGGTAAAGCAGGCACCGCTGGAATACCAGTACACAAATGCACGATGACCGACAGTTATATTTCGAAGTAGACTTTTCATGGGTACCTCCTTATCTGAATTCAGGAATATACCAATGGTATACTAAATAGGGTATCATAAGGGAGTCATGAATTAAATTAAAGGAGGAATCGAACAATGTTGGGAATCGACGTCAAGAAGGTAGATGATGATATTATTATTAAATATCAGCTTACAAAACTGGTCATTCCTGTTGCCGATATTATCAGTGTCTCTCTGGATGATACGTATGGCGGCAAAGAGACAAATGCTATTCGAATTGGTGCACCGTATGGCACAACCGATCGAGTCGCTATCCAGACCAAAACGAATAACTACATACTTTTTACGACCAATTATACGAAGATCATGAATACTATCAACTCAGCGATTGAGAACAATTAACAAGTTAAATCTATACACTAATATTAAAAGGTCACTTCTGAATTTTAAGAAGTGACCTTTTAACGTGCAAAATGAAGTGAAGTTTAAACGAGATGATCATAGGCAACTTTGGTTGCTTTTACTTTTTAACAGAAAGCAATCCAAGTGACATCTTGGAGACTCATCTATTCATCTGCATGACGTACAGCAGCTGTTTTTCTTTCTTTGCGTCGCATAGGGGAGACATTCCAGTAAGTCCCCGTACGCCATAGCCATTCAACAGGACCATAATTGAAGTGCTTAAGCCACAGCTTGCTAATCCCAATTTGAAGTATAAAGAATACAATTCCAATCGGAAGTAGCGCTGCAAACGGGATCGGAGGAACGAAAGCAATTTTACCTAAAGCAGCCATGCTTCCTCCTATAAAAATAGAACCAAACACTAACGATTGCAGTAAGTAATTGCTTAAGCTCATACGGCCAATCCAGGCAAACGGATGAACCAACCAAGAGAACCTGGATGAAGAAAGAAACAGAAAGATTAAAGCAAATCCAATAGAAACAGAAAAGTTCCAGATGATCGTCAGATTTAACCATTGAAAATCAATTGAGGTGTAAATTTGGTATTTCCCCCATACTCCAACTGCCAAGAATATGCAGCCCATTATTCCTTTAAGAGTCTGGTGCTTGAGGTGAAATAATCCTGCACGATATGCCGACATACCAAATAGGAAAAAGCTTAAATGGTGCATAGCGTGATAAAGTTCAACAGACACATCAGGGTGCAACCACGTTAATGGTTTTAGAAACCACAGGTTACCTATAGATATAAATAAGGAATAATTTGAAATATCCATATTTGTTCCATTTATAAATAATGATATAGGCACAGGTGCAGGCTGATACAGGAACATAGCCAACAGTCCAAACATAAAAAGTGGCCAAGCCGGCATTGATACAAAGAGTAAAAGTAAAATCCCATCCAGAGCATACATGAATAAGATATCGCCATCCCAAATCCATAGATAATGTGCTGTCCCGATTAAAAGTAAAATAAACATTCTTCTGAATAAGATAAAATAGGGATTGAGCTGTCGTTGAATCGCATGATCATACATAATAACCATGGTAATTCCAAACATAAAGGCGAACAAAGGCCGCGAACTATTACCAAAAAGGATATAAATAATTTCATGCGATCGATCGATTATAGAAAATGAAGAAAACATCCAAAACATAGTATCCAGATTCAACCCACCAAGTCGCTTAAGATTAACCAGAAAAATAGCCAATAAGGCAAAGCCTCTAAGCTGGTCAAGTGCTGTTATGCGCTCGGTATGTACATTGTTTTTTAAGACAGTAGAAGACATTGAATAGACACTCCTTAAAATATCGCGATTGTAAAACAGATGATTATTGTATGATTGCGACATATATTCGTATTCTAGCTGAAATTCTTATGTATATATCTGATCTAATAAGCTTGGGTGTTCTTGATCACTAATTGAAGAAACAGCAGGATAGACGATACATATCCATGCTGTTTCTGTTAAGCATACTTTTTTCGGGAAATGAAGTGTGCTATCTTATATCCATTTTTGTTTTAGCTTAATTCTGCATTATAAATAGCAGTTCAGATTAGTATCTCAGTTCCCCGCTTGTTTGCCGCGCTTACGTACAATCCCTTCTGCCAAACCATACCCTGCAAAGCAAATTGCCAGTACAGCATAGATCAGCTCTACCGAAGGCAGAAGCGGTAAAACGACCACTGCTACCAGCACGAATACAGCCGTGCGGATCAGACTGCGTACGATCTGCGCCTTATGCTTGCCCGGCAGGAAAATAATCGCTGACGATATCGCATACAGCACAAATCCCGCCACTGATAGCCAGGCAAAGCTGCTCGCATTCAGCTCATGGTGGAAGCCGTAATGTACCACGTTGGCGACGATCCCCAGCGACATAAACGTCAGCAGATGACCGTAAATGACAGACTGTCCGGAGCTTTTGCGGTCTTCCCCGGCGATATGCTCCGACGATTCAAAGTAGTGCCACCAGACCGATACCGCGATGATGAATCCGAGTACAGCAGATAGGACAGTTGCCCCGGTAATATGATCTTCACGCAGTCCATTGACAATAACCAGAATCAGCTCGCCTAGCAGGATGATTGTCGCCAGTCCGTATCGTTCGAGCAGATGCGGATGATGTACCGGCAGCTTGCTCAGTACACGGCGGCGCCCCAGCAGCGGCAGCAGAATATCGACCACAATACCGGTGTACAGCACGATGAATTTGCCATCTCCCGGCACCAGTACGGATGAGAAGCTGATCAGTGCCCCGATGAGGAAGCTAATCGCCAGATAGCGGGAGATACGGCGGGGTTCGCCTTCCCGCTGCATCCAGCCGCGCATATACATGAATACGGTAGACAGCCGAATGCCTACATAGCCGAGCATAAAGAACAGATAATACGCTCCAAAATCTAGATTGATACTCGCCGCCATCATAATGACGAACACCATCTGTACAAAGTAGGCGATCCGCTGGACGCTATCGTCCTGTCCAAAACGGTTAACGTATACGGTGAAGCCCGTCCAGGCCCACCATAATGGAACAAAAATCAGTATGTATTTCAGAATGACATCTAGTGGGATCGTGCCATGATGCGAGTGAGCCAGCACATGTGCAGTGATCGAGACGGCAGCGACATAGACCAGATCGTAGAACAACTCTAGCCAGGTTACTTTTTTGTGTGAAATGAAATGACACATCCTTTCGGGTAAAGTTGATTTCCATTTGAAACCAGTATAGCAAGGATTACGGTACAAAAGCAGCTTATTTGTCGGTAAAAGATACACGCGTAGTCACTCTTTTGGAGCAGATACAGTTAACGAATAGAGTCAGACGGTTAATAGGGGAATAACCCATCTCTCTATGGAGAATACGAACGGAGGCTTTGCATCCTATGTCCAACGCTCATCCAGAACATTCCCTGTCGTCACAGCAGCAGCCCGATACCCATACCGATCTGTCCGCAACACCTGTATGCTGGCACGATGACGGTGCCGATATTCTGATTCCGGTTCCACGTGAATTTAGCTTTGCCGAAAATTACAGCCATCTGGCGACGGCGACCAATGAATCTCTGTACACACTGCAAGACGGCAGCATCTACAAAGCGATCGCCGTCAACCAGCAGGCAACCGTGGTCAGGATCAGTGCTCATGAGAACACGCATATACGGATTCAATTTATAGACGAGCCGGATTGGAAGGCGGCAGATCTGCGTGCTGGTGTAGCCAGGTATGTGTATGACTGGTTTGATCTGGGTACTGACCTGGCGCCTTTTTATGCAATGGCCAAAAGTGATCCACTGCTCAAGGAAGCGGTAGTATCCTTTTACGGCCTGCGCAATATGGGCATTCCGGATCTGTATGAAGCGATTTGCTGGGGAATTCTGGGGCAGCAGATCAATCTGGGATTTGCCTACACGCTCAAAAGAAGATTGGTCGAACATTTCGGACAGGCACTGGTACGGGAAGGGCACACCTACTGGCTGTTCCCCACTGCCGAGCAAATTGCTGGCCTGACGGTAGAGCAGCTGTCTGCTGCCGGCATCACGACCGTGAAGAAATGCGAGTACCTGATCGATACCGCCAGACGCATTGCCGAAGGCACATTGTCCAAAGAGCAGCTGCTCCAGGCCACAGATGTGAAACAGGCGGAGAAAATGCTCGTACAGATCCGCGGCATTGGTCCATGGACGGCTCATTATGTGTTGATGCGCTGTCTACGGATGCCGTCAGCTTTTCCAATTGACGATGTAGGGCTGCATAACTCGATTAAGCATGTACTGGGTCTGGAGGCGAAGCCGACCAAGGCACATATTCTGGAGCTGTCTGCCGGGTGGTCGCTATGGGAATCGTATGCAACGTTTTATTTGTGGCGGTTTCTGTATTAAAATACCAATTGGGACTGGGTGATGAAGACCTTTTGTATTATATTATTCATATTAGAAGGGAGGTAAAAATAATGGAAAAAATAGTGATGATCTTGTGCTTGGCGGCTGGTGTGTATTTTCTATTTCAAGGTATCGATGTTCTCATGACGACGGCACGCGGAGAATCTATTTATAGAGCTGGATTACTAATACCCGCGCAAGATACAAGTCTGCTTATATATGGATCTGGTTTTCTTTTGACAGGGGCATTGTTCATGACCGGTCCCTTTGCATGGAGGCTCATTTCGAAGCCTACCGTCAAAGGATAGCAGAAGATGTTATTAATTAACGTACACTTTTAGCAAGCAGATAGGCTGTCCGTGTCTAGGTTCATTTACATACCAAAGTCAAAAAGGGTATTGGTTTTGAAAAGAACCAGTACCTTTGTGTTGTCCGATTAGAACAGTATTCACAAAATGGATAAATATTTTTACACATCCTTTGATGCAAACGGTTGCATAAATCGCAAGATAATACTATAATAACTTATAATTTCATACCAAATGCATTACATATTCAATCGTCTGTTTCTACACAGTTATCCCAGGAACCCTGGTAACACGCAATTATTTACACTTTAGCTTACATAGTTTACTGAAAACCCTTACTTTGGCTTTTGAGCAAACGATTGCGCAAACACGGCTTCTTGGCCATTACCGATGAAGAACAGCAACAATCTATGGAATCGGATTAGGAGGATATTATGTTAGCAGAACAGCTTAATAAAAAAGGCAAAAAAGTTACCCGTCAGCAACTGCCTGCGCTTCCCCTTCACATGATCTGGATGATCAGCTTTGGATTTTTGGGAGTACAGATGGCGTTCTCACTGCAGAGTTCCAATATGGGACGCATTTTTCAGACGATTGGTGCCGACCCTCATAGCCTTGGATTCTTCTTTATCCTGCCGCCGTTGGCAGGGCTGATTGTACAGCCACTGGTGGGCTATTTCTCGGATCGCACATGGATGCCAAGGCTGGGAAGACGGATTCCGTACCTGCTGATGGGTGCTATTGTTGCGGTTATCGTGATGTGTCTGCTGCCGAACTCGGGTAGCTTTGGATTTGGTCCAATGGCAGCGCTCACGTTTGGCGCGATTACGATTTTGTTTATGGATGTATCCTCGAACGTAGCCATGCAGCCTTTTAAAATGATGGTTGGCGATATGGTCAACGAGGAGCAAAAGGGATTCGCCTATTCTATCCAGAGCTTTCTGTCCAACAGCGGTGCGGTTATCGCTTGTATTTTCCCGTTCCTGCTGACGATGCTGGGCGTCTCAAATAATGCAGCTCCGGGTGTGGTTCCGCAGTCTGTAGTCATTTCCTTCTATGTGGGGGCGATTGTACTGATCGTCTGCAGTTTGTTCACGGTATTCAAAGTCAAAGAATATACGCCAGCTGAATATGCAGCCTACCACGGTATTACAGATGAGACCAGCAAGCCCAAAGCAGGTATGTGGAGTCTGCTGCGCACTGCACCACGGGTATTCTGGACGGTGTCTCTGGTACAGCTGTTCTGCTGGATGGGATTCCAGTATCTGTGGACCTACGGTACCGGAGCGGTCGCAGCAAATGTATGGAACACAGCCGATCCTTCCAGTGCTGCGTATCAGGCGGCGGGTAACTGGTTCGGTATTCTGTCGGCAGTACAATCGGTAGCCGCTGTACTGTGGTCACTCGTACTCGCCAACATGTCGAATAACAAACGCAAAATCTGGTATGCACTCAGTCTGGTGCTGGGCGGTATCGGATTCGGCTCGGTCTTCTTCATTCATAGCCAGGGCGCCCTGGTCGTATCCTTCCTGCTGATCGGTATTGCCTGGGCAGCGATGATGACTTTCCCTTTCACTATGCTGACCAATGCATTGTCCGGGGAAAATATGGGTACGTATCTGGGTCTGTTCAACGGCAGTATCTGCCTGCCGCAGATTATTGCTTCCTGTCTGAGCTTTGCCCTATTCCCGGCACTTGGTTCATCGATGCCGGTCATGATCCTGATTTCGGGTGTGCTGCTGGTCATTGGAGCATTTACGGTAGGGACAATCAAGGAAACCTATGCAAGACGAGATCATCAGACGTTGAACTAAGAGGTGTACGATTGGCTGCATAAGCTGGCAAATTGTTAAAACATTCAGAAGAGGAAGAGACATTAAGGTCTCTTTCTCTTTTTTTGCATGTATACGGTATATAGACAGAATTCTCTCGTTCTTTAATTTACATATAATTACTTTAATGATAGTATAAACCCATCTAATACAAAGGAGGATGGCGCTCAATGATTCATTCCATGCGTTTACGTTAAGCAGCCGAAAAAGAAAAACCCCTGTTGAGGAGGGCTTCTTTTGTGATGCTTGTCGTTACGTATATGGACATTGAACGCGATCCGGACGGCTGTATGTTATGTTGTCCTGCTGTGTTCCTGTACGTTATGAAGCAGATCGGGGCCCCTATGGGCACAGATCTGCTTTTTTGTTGCTTCAAATGTACAGAAAAGGAGAGGGTATCGTTATGTATGCAGATTGGAAACGGAAATTCGCATTCATTTTTAGTGGACAGATCTTCTCGATCCTGACTTCCTCGATGGTTCAATTCGCTATTATCTGGCATCTGACCGAGACCACAGGTTCGGCTTCAATATTAATGATTGCTGCGCTGGTTGGGTTTATGCCGCAGGCACTGCTCGGCCCCTTTATCGGAGTATGGCTGGACCGCTGGAATCGTAAGATTACTATGATCGTAGCGGACAGCGTAATAGCGGTATCCAGCCTTGCGCTCGGGCTGTATTATTTGGCAGGAGAGCCGAGTCTATGGGTGGTCTATGTAGTGCTGTTTGTGCGCTCGGCAGCTTCGGCTTTTCACGGACCTTCCTTTCAGGCAGCGATTCCGCTGATTGCGCCGGAGGATCAGCTGACCCGGGTAGCCGGCTGGCACCAGCTCGTATTCTCTGCCTCCAGTGTGCTGGGTCCGGCGCTGGGTATTGCCGTATATTCGGCTACTTCGCTGGGAACATTGCTGCTGCTCGATGTCGTAGGGGCATTGATCGCCAATACGATGCTGATGCTGGTTCGTATCGATCAACCCAAGCAGGAGATTCAGGAGAAGCCTTCCTTTCATCGGGAATTCATTTTGGGCTGGAAGACATGGATCTCGGATCAATCCATTGTGACGATCACCATCGCCATGGCTGTATTCAGTGTCGTATTTATGCCACTGGCGATGCTGTTTCCACTAATGACACTGTCGCACTTTGGACGCGGCGGATACAGTGCCAGTCTGATCGAAGCCGTATTTGGCATAGGCATGATCCTGGGCAGTATGCTGCTGTCCGTACTGGCTTCCAAATGGAAAGATTCCACCTATATCAGTCTGAGTCTGGGCATTATCGGAATAACCTGTATGCTGAGCGGCATGATTGGCAGCAGGGCATTTTGGGGATTCGCTGCCTTGTCTTTTCTGATGGGAGCGGCTGCTCCATTATTCAACGGTCCGTATATGGCGATGATCCAGAAAGCCTATAAACCGGAGATGCTGGGGCGGGTTCTGTCACTGATTACGAGTATAGGACTGCTGTCTTCGCCGATCGGACTCGCTCTGGCTGGCCCGGTTGTGGACCGGTATGGCGTCCAGGTATGGTTTTTCTGGTCAGGTATTATCGTGGCATTAGTAGGACTGTTAATGTTTATTCGATTTTACCGTAAACCTCAGCCGGGTGAAGAAAAACAGGCGCTCGGTTAAGCATGGAGTATATACAGACATGAAAAGGATAAAAAAGGAAATTGTAATTTTTTTCACTGATGGATTGCTTACATTGCCGGTAATATGGTAGCATAGCAATACCGTTTTATAACTTCATAATTATTCAAGGGCTATGATTGCTATGGATCACACTATAGCAGGAGCAGCTTCTGGAGAGACTGCGGATTAACCGCGGCGCCGAAGGGTTCACAATCTCAGGCAAAAGGACAGAAGAGTACCGAATATATATTTGTCATGCGGATCATTGCGATCCATAGGGCAGGTGTATATTTTGATATTCTTGTGCACCGGAGATTGGATGACATCCAGTCTCTTTTTTTATGGATTTTTACGTAAATTACGCAAGGATTGAGGGGGAGATCAGCATGGCACAGAAAGAATTAAAAAGAGAACTTGCCAATCGGCACGTACAGTTGATTGCGATCGGAGGTACGATTGGAACCGGGTTATTCCTCGGATCGGGCAAAGCGATCGAGAAGGCAGGACCTTCGATTATTATCACGTATCTGATCGTCGGCATGGCTATCTTTTTCGTGATGAGAGCACTGGGTGAGCTGCTGCTCTCCAAAGCAGGCTACCAGTCGTTCACGGATATTGCCGAAGATTATCTGGGACCCAAAGCCGCTTTTATTACCGGCTGGACCTACTGGTTCTGCTGGATTATGACCGCAATGGCGGATGTGATCGCCGTGGGCGTATATGTGCAGTACTGGTTCGATATTCCGCAATGGATGCCGGCAGTCCTGTGCCTGATTATTCTGCTGGGGCTTAATCTGATGACGGTCAAGAATTTTGGAGAACTGGAATTCTGGTTCGCCCTGATCAAAGTAATCACGATTCTGGCATTGATCGGGCTTGGTGTCGTACTGCTGATCATGGGCTTCAAGACTGATGCAGGCTCGGTCACCGTCCGTAATCTGTGGGAGCACGGCGGCATTTTCCCGAATGGGGTTACCGGGTTTCTGTTCTCGTTCCAGATGGTCGTCTTCGCCTATGTGGGTGTGGAGCTGGTCGGTGTATCGGCCGCGGAAACGGCAGATCCACAGAAAAATATTCCGTCAGCGATCAACAAGATTCCGCTGCGCATTCTGTTTTTCTATGTAGGCGCATTGATCGTATTGCTGTGCATCAATCCGTGGACACAGCTGAGTCCGGCAGAAAGTCCATTCGTACGTACATTTACTCTGGTTGGTATTCCGGTAGCAGCAGGCATTATCAACTTTGTCGTACTAACCTCGGCAGCATCCGCGTGCAACAGCGGCATGTTCTCGACCAGCCGTATTTTGTATAATCTGAGTCGTAAAGGGCAGGCTCCCCAGAAGTTTGGTGAGCTTAACCGCAATCATGTACCAAGCAGCTCCTTGTTCGTATCGACGCTGGTTATTTCTGGTGGCGCGTTGCTGAGCAAGCTGATTCCGGGACAGGCTTTTGAGATTGTAACATCGATCAGTGCGATCTGCTTTATTTGGGTATGGGGCGTGATTCTAGTCTGCCATATCCGATACAAAAGAAACCGCCGCGATCTGCACCAGGCATCCAAGTTCAAAGCACCTCTGACTCCGTTTATCAACTATGCGGTACTGGCACTGTTCGCTGCGATCCTGGTGATTATGCTGATCGCCCAGGAGACACGTCCGGCGCTGCTTTGTACGCCGCTATGGTTTATTCTGCTGCTGGTACTGTACTCTCTGCGCACCAGAAAGATCAAGGAAACTACAGATACGAGCAGTGTAACCCACTCCTGATTGTAAAAGAGATACAGGAATCAGCATTGAGCAGGTGAAGCAGGAATAGTATAATGAATCAGATATACACCTGACGATCAAAGGAGACTTATTCCTTTTGTATGAATAAAGAAAATAAAGGCTTGGTGAGAGGAGGGAAATACGCGATGAATGACAACACAGTCGATACGACACAGCACTCGGAACAGCCTGAATCCCAGCCCCGCCGTATACGGGCAGATGCGCAGCGCAATATGGATTCTCTGCTGCAGGCAGCGATGAATGTATTTGCTTCTTCGGGAGTGGATGCGCCGGTACGGGAGATTGCGGAGCAGGCAGGAGTCGGTGTCGGTACAGTCTATCGCCATTTCCCGCAGCGTTCGGATCTGATCGAAGCGGTCTTTCGGCAGGAGGTTGATGCCTGCGCTGATGCAGCGACAGAATTGTCTGCACAGTACGGGCCGGGAGAAGCGTTGGCACGATGGATGCAGCGGTATGTGGACTTTATTACTGCCAAGCGCGGACTTGCTGCGGCACTGCATTCGGGCGATCCGGCATATGAGATGCTGCCGGCCTACTTTGACAAGCGACTCAAACCGGCGCTGGCCGATCTGCTGGAGACAGCGGCAGCAGCTGGTGAAATCGGCGCAGATGCCGAGCCGGATGATCTGCTGCGTGCAGGCGCAAGTCTCTGCGCAGCTGGAGCAAAAGGAGACCCACAGCAGGCGCGTCACATGGTAGCCCTGCTCGTAGATGGGCTGCGCTACCGGGCGAATCGCTAAGCTGGCAGAGTCATCGGGATGCAGAAGGGCTGAGCGATTGGTTGATGTTGAATTCATTTATATAGAAGGAACATTATTTTGCCACTCCAGCAAACACAGGAAGATAGCGGATATTTGGTTGTGATTCAGGATAGGGATTAAATAAAGCATATGATAAAAAAGGAAGCCACGAGGATGGCTTCCTTTTTTATTTGATCAGGTATAGGGTACAATCTTACTTCGATTCAATGCGACCCATCGGATTGTCGCTTTCTGCCAGCACTGTCTTGGCAGCTTCCCAGGAAGTATCACCCGGATATAGTTGGCTGCGAAGATAAGCCCAGGTGAGCTGCTGAACCAAAGCCACCCGCTTTGGATTCTCGTCAGTTGTCTCAGCCACATCATAGCCGGATACACCGCCCAGTCCGTGACCTGCATCGAACAGGGTGAGCAGATCTTTGGGACCCGGTGCGAGGAAGTAAGGGTCAGTATGCCAGTCGGGGCCCACTACTGTCAGATGACGGGAAGCATCCTGGTCACCAGCTACGACGAGTGCAGGCGTATCCATACCTGTGAAATGCATCGTCGAGAAGAAAGGATAGTTCTGTGCAGTAAATTCGCTGAGTGCATCGCCGCCCCGGCCAGGTGCAGCGAGCAGTATACCTGCCTTGATCCGGGGTTCTTTCAGATCCACGTCGGTTCCATCTACGGGATCGGTGAGGCTGGCGCCGAGGAGTAGACTGATCGTATTGCCACCCATGGAATGACCTGCTGCAGCGACGCGGTTATGATCCAGACGACCGGCAAGCAGCGGCACAGCAGATTCAATCGCATCCAGATGATCCAGAATATACATCATATCCTGAGCACGGGAACGCCAGTACATCGGCGCTTCAGGATGATCCGAACCAAGATCCAGTGTGCGGGAGCTGAGATGGGTAGGCTGGATCACGACAAACCCGTGTGCGGCCCAGAAATCGACGAGTGGCGCGTATCCATGCAGCGAAGACAGATGATTGGAAGGCCCTTGTCCATGAGAGAGCAGAATAATGGGCAGATTATCTCCTTCAGCAGGTGCAGTAACTTTGATATGCAGATCGACAGGACGGCCAGGAACAGGAAGCACCAACGGACTATACGAAAGAATGGGAGTCGGGACACTCATTGTGATTTCCATGTTTAAATTAATCTCCTTTTCGGATCAAATGTTGGCTGTCGCTGTCTGGGTGTGGTATGTATAAGTATCAAGCGGAACCATGTTCCGATTATATACGGAACATGGTTCCATTTACAATAGACTTTTGAATAAAATAAAAAATATCGATTGATCCTAGAGAAATGAATAGATAATGTATCTATGCAAGACTTCTTTATTGTTTACCCGGAAAAGGCTGTCTGGGCTGCAATCGTAATGGTATACTGATTGCTGTAGCGCAAGTAACGGACATTTCATGCACTGCTGTAATTGACAGATATTCAACCTTGGAATCACCCCAATAAAGTACCACCCTTATTAACTTTGAGAGAGCAGGATTATATTTATGACAGAGCATAACAACCAGGTTTATCGCTTCAGTGAAGCACCGATATGGAATCTATTATGGGAATATTATGAAGAAGAAGGGCTGAGAGCCTGGAGTAATGATCAGGTGCCTCAATATGTAACGAGTAATCCGATGATCGGCGATGCCTATGCGGAGATGATCTTCGGATTTTTGCAGGACCGGGCGAATCAGGGATTCGGTTCGGAGCCGGTATACATTGTGGAATTAGGCGCCGGTGCCGGTCGTCTGGCTTATCATGTCATTCATGAGCTGCGCGAGCTGATCGATTATGCGGGCATTGATGTACCGAATTTCTGCTATGTGATGACGGATCTGGCGATGAACAATGTAACAGCCTGGCAGCAGCATCCTGCGCTGCAGTCCTTTATTGCCGAAGGAATTGTGGATTTTGCACGGTTCAATGCGGTTGAGGACACCGAACTTCATCTGGCTGTATCCGGAAAAGTCATTAAGCAGGGCGATCTCAAGCAGCCTGTGCTAGTTGTCGCCAATTACTTTTTCGATGGGATTCCGCAGGATCTGATCTATATCGGAGACGGCAAAGTCCATGAAGTAGATGTAGCGGTACAATATCCCGAATCCGATGGCGTCCTCAAAGCTTCCGAGCGTATCAGCCAGATTCAGCTGGACTATACGTATCGTCACGCCCCGGAATATGAACAGGATGATTATCCGTATCGCAGCGTAATCGCCATGTATCAGGAACATATGGAAGACTCGCATATTCTGTTCCCGGCAGCCGCATTTACTTGTCTGGATCGGCTGAATGCACTGTCCGATGCCGGATTCTTGCTGATTACGGCGGACAAAGGCGATCATCTGATGGAGAAATGGCAATTCGCCGAACCGCCTGAGCTGATCCTGCACGGCAGCTTTTCTTTTACCGCCAACTACCACGCGATGCAGCAAGTATACGAGCAGCGGGGCGCAGAAGTATTATTCCCGACCCAGCACTACAGCAGCATCAATATCGGCTGTATTCTGAGCCTGGAGCAGTCAGCCAAGTATCCGAATATGCGACTGGCATATCGACGATCTGTAGAGCGATTTGGGCCGGATGAATTTTTCAGTCTGAAGCTGTGGGTAGATCAGCATCTGGACAGCCTGGGGCTACAACAGATCCTAAGCTTCTGGCGGCTGGGTGGCTATGATGCAGAATTCTTTATCCAGACAACCAAGCAGATCTCCAGCCTGATGCCGGAGGCGACGGATGACGAGAAAGAGGACATCCTGAGTGGTATCGAGACCATGTGGTCTTCGTATTATGTAATGGAGCACCAGCATTATGATCTGGCACTGGATATCGGTCTGGTGTTGTTCGAGATGGATATGTACGAGCAGTCCAAGCGTTTTCTGGAAATCTCTGTTGCCGGGGAAAAGGAAGAAGTCGTATCGACCGTCTATTACTGCCTCGCGATCAGCTGCTTCGAACTGGATCAGATCGAAGAGGGAGAGCAGTACCTGCGCAAACTGCTGGAGGTTGAGCCGGATCATGAAGAAGCACTGGCACTGATCAGTCATTTTGAGTCGATGGAATAATTGTCGGTAACATGAGCTTTTGAACAGCACTTTTTCAATACTTCAATATAAAAATAAAGACGCCTGAAATGGCGTCTTTTTGTTGCATATAGTTATGGGTCAATGCGGGTAAATGGTGTTGAGTGTAATAGCCGGTATAAGCGTATATGTGATATACATATGGTTGCCAAAGTATAGGCGGGGATTTTATTTATAGTATATTAAATTTACTAAATATGTTAAAAATATATATAAATGAAATCATTAGGGAGGATTGATGGATGACTTTTTTTCGGTTTTTGAGTGTATTAATGATCTTGTTTTTAATATTGTCCGGCTGCTCCAAGGAAGAAAAATTACCGGATGCCAAGCAAGAAGCATTCCAAGTATTAAAAGGAGCTGTATCGAATACAACTGATATTTTCGAAAAAAATACTACATATCAACCTAAGGTTGAACCTGTGCTAAATCCTCAATACGGTACAGATTTAAAGAAAGTAAAAGCGACCCTAAACCAAAATTTCGATGAGAAAATAACCAAGAAATTAATGAATCATTATTTAACCGATCAGACTCGGGGCGAGTTTATTCTTCTAAGAGCTAATAAGCATGGAGCAGTAGATTCTTATTTTCATATTCACCAACCGGAACAACTGGATCTTGCAAACTTTATCGTAGAGGGTGATCCCCAGTCCTATCGATTTATTACGAAGGATCATCATACATTTACTTTGAATTGGATCAATGCCACCAAAGAATATAAGATTGTTGATTATATGTAAGTTAAAGAAAAGACCGCCAGTTTTCTCTGCGGTCTTTTTTATTATGCTGTGACCCTAACTATAAATCGCAATTATTCAATCTCCATCTCTTTCACCGTCTCGCCCTCGATCAGTACCGGCTCATAGCACGTATTATCCGGCAGATCCTTTTTGCCCTGTAGCTTCTTGATGATCCACTCAGCGGCATCGCGCCCCATCTGTTCCTGTGGATGGGTAAGTGTCGTCAGCTTGATGCTGGCATTTTTGGCGATATAGGAGTTGTCCTGGCCGATAATCGACATGTCATCCGGAATAGAAATCTCCAGCCTTCGGCAGGCATGTACCACTTCCAGCCCCACCTCATCGTTATAACATACAATCGCCGTCATCATATCCCGATTCTCTTTGAGAAAAGTATCCAGATGCTGGGCGAGATCCGGCTTGGAGTCTGTATCAAAAGACAGTACCTGCTCCGGATGAAAACGCAGTTTGGCTTCACCGAGTGCTTTGATATATCCTTTCATCCGGTACTTGCCCTGCAGATCGTCCATTTTGGCAATAATACCGATCTGGGTATGGCCTTTGGCGATCAGCTCCCGCGTAGCGAGATAGCTGGACTGTACATCATCCAGACGGAAGAACGGCACTTCCAGTTCCTCGTAAAAGGCATTGATCATCGTAAAAGGAACATCCTGCTCCTTGAACGACAGGTAGTACGCAATATTAGGATTGTACAGATTGCTCTTGGTAGGCTCGACAATCAGGCCTTCTACGCCGTAAGAAAGCATCATCTCCAGCGCTTTCTTTTCCTGGGCTACATCATTATTGGTGCTGGCCAGCAGCAGTGAATAATTGTCTTCATTCAGACGGCTCTCGATGCCGCGAATAATAGACGGGAAAATGTAATCCGAGATGTAGGTAGTAATCACACCGATCGTTCGGGTAGCCGTATGTCCGCCGGAGCGAATCCGGTACTGGTTGCTGACATACGTTCCCGATCCTTTTTCACTGCGCAGGAATCCTTCGTTCGACAGCTCCAGAATCGCTTTGCGTACTGTCTGCCGGCTTACATTGTAACTGTCCTGCAGAGCTGATTCCGTAGGAATCTGTGTCCCTACACTGTACGTTCCTGAGAGAATATGACTTTTTATATCATCAATGATGACCTGATATTTAGGCTTCACGTAACCACTTCTTTCATCGTTGTTCATCCATACACCGTTCATTTTCAAATAGTTGTACGTACACATTTTAGCATGATTAGGTATGGATGGAAATGAAATGACTGTTTTCTCCAAATTAACCGTACAAATATGGCTTTCTGTAAAGAAATGTACCCTATATTTTTATCTAAATCAATCCTAAAATTCTAGTAAATCAGGTTAATACAGTTATTATGTAAGTATAAATTGTAGATAATGTTGACAAATGTACGTACAAAAAATATACTTGAACTGTCGAAAAAAGAGAGCGCATTCTTTTTGGAAGGACAGACAATATTGGTTCATCCGGAGAATGGAACAGCCCCAAGTTGCTATATCACATACATGAACACATACATGAATTCAGATAGGCAGATGTTGCTGAATTCCGAAGAATCTATTTATACATTGGCATGACCCCATATGAATTCAGAGAAAATATCCCTATGGATATGAGCAGTTTAGAAAGCGCTTTTCTGAAATGAATAAGGCATGCGTACAACGCCATCCAATGGATGTAAAGCGGCAATCAGAGAGGGGATACAGGATCATGAGTCAGGTAGATATGAAGGAAGCGATCACGGCGGGAGCAACGTCGCTTGGTATCGAATTTGGATCGACACGGATTAAGGCGGTATTGATCAACAAGCGTTTTGAGACGATCGCATCCGGTAGCTATGAATGGGAGAACCAGCTCAAGGACGGATTCTGGACATACGATCTGGAGACGATCATTGACGGTATGCAGACAGCTTATCGCAAAATGAAGCAAAGTGTGCAGGAGCAATACGGTGTCAATCTGCAGACTGTAGGATCGATCGGATTCTCCGCTATGATGCACGGCTATGTCGCACTGGATAACAGCGGCGAACTGCTGGTTCCTTTCCGTACATGGCGCAATGCCAATACCGGCGCCGCAGCCAGAGAGCTAACCGAAATGTTCCAGTTCAATATTCCGGAGCGCTGGAGCATTGCCCATCTGTATCAGGCGATTCTGAATGAAGAGACGCATGTACCTCAGCTGTCTTCCATTACAACGCTGGCAGGTTATATCCACTGGCGGATGACCGGCAATCATGCGATCGGGATCGGCGATGCTTCCGGGATGTTCCCGATCGAAGAGACTTCGCACAATTATCACCCGTCCATGATCAAGCAGTTCAATGAACATGTGTCCGGCAAAGGCTACACATGGAAAGTCGAAGATCTGCTGCCGAACGTATATCGTGCAGGCGAGCAGGCAGGAACCCTGACCGCAGAAGGCGCCAAGCTGCTCGACCCGGATGGCGATCTGCAGACAGGCATTCCACTATGTCCGCCGGAAGGCGATGCTGGTACCGGTATGGTTGCGACCAACAGTGTACGCAAGCGCACGGGTAATATCTCGGTCGGCACATCCGTATTTGCCATGATCGTCCTGGAAAAGGAACTGTCCAAAGTCTATCCGGAGATCGATATGGTCACTACACCGGATGGCAGTCCTGTCGGTATGGTACATGCCAATAACTGCTCCAGTGATATCAATGCATGGCTCGGATTGTTCCTGGAATTCTCGGAAGCCATGGGCTACGGATCGGATAAAGAAAAATTGTTCGGCGTATTGTTCAACAAAGCACTGGAAGCCGACCCGGATGGCGGCGGACTGCTGAGCTATGGTTACTATTCCGGCGAGAACATTACCGGTATGGAAAAAGGACGTCCGCTGTTTGTTCGCTCCCCGGAAAGCAAGTTCAACCTGGCGAACTTCATGCGTACCCATCTGTTCACTGCATTCGGTGCACTGCGAATCGGTATGGATATTCTGACTAACGAACAGGTACAGATCGACAGCGTTCTGGCACACGGTGGTCTGTTCAAGACGCCGCTGGTCGGACAACGTATCGTATCGGCAGCACTGAACGTGCCTGTAGCAGTAATGTCCACAGCCGGTGAAGGCGGAGCATGGGGTATGGCGCTGCTGGCATCCTACATGGTCAACAAGGATGCCGAAGAGAGTCTGGACATATTCCTGGAGCAAAAAGTATTCCACGATGTAGAAGGCGAAGAAGTGACACCGGACGATACCGATGTACACGGATTCGAGATCTTCCTGGAACGTTACCGTCAGGGCCTGGCGATTGAGCAGGCAGCTATCGATCATCTGTTAGAGAACGGAGGAAACTAATATGTTGGAGCAACTGAAAGAAGAAGTATACCAGGCGAATCTGGAACTGCCCAAGCATGGACTGGTGAAATTCACATGGGGCAATGCCAGTGCAGTCGACCGTGAAAGCGGACTTTTCGTTATCAAACCAAGTGGTGTCAGCTACGAGACGATGAAGCCAAGTGATATGGTCGTTGTCGATCTGGATGGCAATGTAGTGGAAGGCGAGATGAGACCTTCTTCCGATACAGCGACACACGCGGTTCTCTATAAGCACTATCCGCAAATCGGCGGTATTGTGCATACCCACTCCACCTGGGCAACGATCTGGGCGCAAGCAGGACTGGATGTGCCTGTTATGGGAACAACGCATGCAGATACATTCTACGGGGCGGTACCATGTGCCCGCTTCCTGAATCAGGAAGAGATCGACCGCGGCTACGAGGCAGAGACCGGACGCGTGATCATCGAGACATTCGAACAGCGCGGACTGGACGTTATGGCGATTCCGGCAGTGCTGCTGCACGGCCATGCACCGTTCACATGGGGCAAGGATGCCAAGTCTGCTGTTGTGAACAGCGTTGTACTCGAGGAAGTCTGCAAAATGAACCTGTACGCACGTGAACTGAATCATTTTGCCAAGGAACTGCCGCAGAATATTCTGGACAAGCACTATCTGCGCAAACACGGTAAAGACGCTTACTACGGTCAGAAATAAGAAGTTGTTCATCGGTGCGTTACACTGTGACTGGCTATCGGCCACGGTGTAACGTAGCTCCAGCCTGACCTTTTCACACATCATATATTATGGAAAAGAGGATGATTACATGTCAGCAGCAGTAGAAAAACAATTTTGGTTCGTTGTAGGTTCCCAGCATCTGTACGGAGAAGAAGCACTCGGTGAAGTTAAAGCCAATGCACAGAAAATCGCCGATTCCCTCAATGCAAGCGGCGTACTGCCTTATCCGCTCGTTCTGCAGGATCTGGCTGTAACAGCAGACAAAATCACCAATATCATGAAAGAAGTCAACTATCGTGATGAAGTAGCCGGCGTGATCACATGGATGCATACGTTCTCTCCTGCAAAAATGTGGATTCGTGGTACCAAATTGCTGCAAAAGCCACTGCTTCACCTGGCAACACAGTACAACGAGAGCATTCCTTGGGCAACCATCGATATGGACTTCATGAACCTCAACCAGGCAGCACACGGTGACCGCGAATATGGATTCATCAATGCCCGCCTCAAAAAGCAAAACAAAATCGTCGTTGGATACTGGGAACGTGAATCCGTACAGCAGCAAATCGCTGACTGGATGGATGTAGCCGTTGCCTACAACGAAGGATTCAACCTGAAAGTAGCCCGCTTTGGCGATAACATGCGCAATGTAGGCGTAACCGAAGGTGACAAAGTTGAAGCACAGATCCAGTTCGGCTGGACGGTAGACTACTATGGTATCGGCGACCTTGTGGAATACGTAAATGCTGTAACCGAGCAGGAAATCGATGCTCTGATGGCAGAATATGCCGAGCTGTATGACTTTGAATATGGTTCTAACAGCAAGGAAGCATGGGAAGCCAGTGTACGTGTACAAGCAAGCTACGAGATTGCAATCAAACGCTTCCTCGATAACGGCGGCTACACTGCATTCACAACGAACTTTGAAGATCTGCACGGCATGAAACAGCTGCCAGGTCTGGCTGTTCAGCGCCTGATGGCACAAGGCTATGGCTTTGCCGGTGAAGGAGACTGGAAAACAGCAGCTCTGGATCGTCAGCTGAAAATCATGAGCCACAACCTGAACACAGGCTTCATGGAAGACTACACATACGAGATGGCTGCAGGACAAGAAGCTATTCTGCAATCCCACATGCTGGAAGTAGATCCTACCTTGGCAAGCAGCAAGCCAAAAGTAGTCGTATCCCCACTGGGTATCGGCGATCGCGAAGACCCTGCACGTCTTGTATTTGACGGTAAAGCAGGCGAAGGCGTAGTCGTATCGATGGCTGACTTTGGTACACACTACAAACTGCTGATCAACGAAGTATCCGCATTCGAGCCTACGGTTCCGGCACCAAACCTGCCTGTAGCGCGCGTACTGTGGGAAGTAAAACCGAACTTCCAGGACGGCGTACGTGCATGGATCGAGAATGGCGGCGGACACCATACTGTGGTATCCCTGAACCTGACAACCGATCAGATCATCACTTATGCCAAGCTGGTGAACCTGGACTACGTTGTAATCAAGTAAGATGATTTAGAACTTGTCTGCATGCAGATAAGGATTCTTATAGAGTAACCACCTAGAGACCGGAGAGATTCTCCGGTCTCTTTGTTATGCGATAACAGAGGATATTCGTTCAATTACGATTAGCCCTGTCTTTAATGGGTAAAAATTGGAAAAGGATAAGGAGGGATATAATGTTCAAAATGCATGAAAAAGGAAAAATAGTGACACTTGCTCTGCTGCTGGCCCTGCCGGCTTCTGCCTACGCAGCGGAACCACAGGCGACAGCGCCAGCAGCAGAACAAACGGCACCGGCTGCATCAGGTGATACTTCTACCTCAGCATCTACCGATAAAGAATCTACTTCATCCGCTGCCAAGTCCAAAGCCAGCCTGACGGATTCACTCAAAGGTGGATACACAACAGCAGCTACCAAGATGATGGTACCATGGTCGATGCAATTTGCCGGAGATACAGTATATATTACGCAGCGTGTAGGCGGTATCGTGCAGGTCAAGAATGGCAAGCAAACTTTGCAAAAAGTACAGACCAAGAAGCCGCTGCGCGTAGTCGGTGAAGCAGGTCTGACCGGTTTTGTGCTTGATCCGAATTTTGCCAAAAACAAATCTGCCTATATTTATCATGCTTACGAAGAAAAAGGAGAAGGCTTCAACCGCATCGTCAAGGTCAAGCTGACCGGTAACACATGGAAAGAGCAAAGCGAGCTGCTGAAAGGCATCCCGGGTGGCCGCATTCACGAAGGTGGTCGCCTTGCTATTGGTCCGGATGGTATGCTGTACAGCACTGCTGGAGAGACCAATCGTCGCGAACTGTCCCAGGATCTGAAGAGCTATGGCGGCAAGATCCTGCGCATGACTACAGCTGGTAAGATTCCAAAAGACAATCCTATCAAAAACTCCTATGTTTATGCCTACGGACTGCGCAATTCCCAGGGTATCGCCTGGACATCCGACGGTAAGATGTATGCTTCCGATCATGGACCAAGCGGTGCACCGATCCCGGGTGGCGGCACCGACCGTACCGGTCTGGACGAGATGAATCTGATCAAGCCGGGTGCCAACTACGGCTGGCCGGAAGTGATGGGCAAGGAGACAGCCACCGGCATGACACCGCCGCTGTACGTAGCAAGCTCCAAAGCGATCGCTCCATCCGGTATTGCCGTTACGCCGGATGATACGATTCTGGTAGCGACATTGGCAGGAGAGAGCCTCAAAGAATTCGATCCGAAGACCAAAAAGATGACCAATGTACTGACTGGTGTAGGACGGGTACGTGATGTTGCGGTACACAACGGCAAAATTTATGTACTGACCAACAATACATCTGGCGGCAATGGTAATCCGGGATCGAACGATGATCGTCTGCTGATTTTGAAATAATATATTTAATGACAGGTGACAGGTGACAGGTGACAGGTGACAGGTGACAGGTGCAGTCACTGATCGCAGCAAGGGCTATAGCGTCTGCTGAGAGTCTAGCAGTGTACATTGGAATGGCCTGGAGTACAGCCAATAAAATAAAGCAGGCAGCGGATCATTGGAACCCACTGCCTGCTTTATTTATATTATTTGGTTGATAGTTTCTTATACAAGCTAAGCAGCTAAATACTGCATAAAACTATCCATCACGCTACCTATGGAATGAAACGATATAGAAGCTGGATAATCTATGTATTTTCTTTGGCAGCGGGAAGCTTGCGCCGCATCGGTGGCAACTTCAGATTGGTACCCCATCTCCATAGCCATTCAAAAGGCCCATAATGAAAATGTCGGAGCCAGATATGACTTCCCCACATTTGTAGACCAAAAAAGATCAGGGAAAGCAGCAACAATATCGTATAAGGCATTTGATTGATCAGGCCATGGTCTCTAAAAAATGACTCCCCGGATGGGATAAAGATACTGACAAATACCAGTGATTGCAGCAGGTAATTGGTAAAAGCCATCCGTCCTACGGCCGCAAACGGCCGGGTGAGTACAGACATTCGCCGGGATGAACTTATCAGAATGATCACGAATGCAATACCGAGCGATACAGAGAAGTCGATCAGATTCCGATGAGTTAATGCCCAAAAAGTAGAATCGACATCACGCAGCATGTTTTTGCCAAATATTCCTGCAGCCAGCAAAATAGTTGCGGCTACCCATCCTGTAATTCGATAACGAGGCAATCTGCCAAAAATGTTTAGACGATAAGCGAGCATACCTGCAAGAAAGAAAAACAGATGAGGTACAGCAAACTGCAATTGATACAGGAAATTGGATACTATGGGATTAATGTCAAATGAATCATCTGCTCCCCACCAAAATAGGCTTTTAAACAAATGTTCAATAGTTAACTGGACACCCCAACTCAAGTTCATCGACCTTTCATCCACATACATCGAAATTCCGCTATCCGTCTCTCCGAATAACAATATCGATAACAACGTAAACAGCAAAAGCGGCCAGGCGGACATCGAGACAAACAGCAGCAGCATGAATCCGTCCAGAGCATACATGAGTAGAATATCGCCATGCCAGATAAATGCAAAATGAATATAGCCAATCACCATCAGCACGAACATTCGTCGGAATAGCGTGAAAAATGGATTCTTGCCACGCCGTTTCACACTTTCATAAATTAACACCATACTTATACCAAACATGAATGCAAAAAGCGGACGTGAACTGTCACCAAAAAGCAGTCGCAGTAGATCATGTAAATAATTGGCGAGTACGGTATCATTCCGAAGTACCGGTTCAAAAGCTTCATTGGTGTCCATCGGAGTCCGGCTTAGTGCAGACAGATTCATCAGGAAAATAAGCAGGAGCGTAAACCCGCGAAGTTGATCCAATACCTGAATACGCTGAATCGGTCCAATACTTGTTATCTCTTTTTCCAAACTCATTCCTCCGTAAAAAATATCTTTTTATGTAATAAAATTACTATAACGGTTTTTTCATATGAAGCCAACAGGTGCTTGAATGTATGAGTCACTTTGCATTGCATAATTAATAGAAGAGCAACTAATCCTATCCAGCTATGACGTTTCCAAATTGCCTTTAAAATACATTTTAAAATGGCAACAGTTGACCAGATAGAAGCTGCCGCTTAGAAAAGACAGGAAGGTATACCGATGAATTCTTTTGTAACATTAGCTGAATAGATGATGTAAATATGCGTATAGCCATTCTTGTATTCACATACTGCACGGTATATTAAATGAACAATGGAAGAGAAGTGAATTCACTGTAATATAAAAAAGCCGCCCTGTCCGGACGGCTTTTTCCATACTGATCTGCTTATGTTGGGAGAACTAATGACGTACCCATCCTGATCAAAGCAGCGACTACGACGAACTGCCATATCATTCCGGTTTTCTTTTACAGATAAATACTTCGTGTCTTCTCCTCCCAATATTCCAGCAATTCCGGATACGCATAGAGATCTATACCCTTCTGCCGCACAATCTTTTGGGCAAAAATAGTGTCGGAAAACATTCGGTTGATAATAATCTTGCCAGCCGCATGATCTCGGAAATAATCCAGCAGTTCTAACACACGGGAAAAGTCGAAATAAAGCACATAACATACATAATTCTGCAGCAGTATCCGCAGACAGTGATCATGATAAGGCGCAGAATCAGCCGTTGTCACCAGTTTACTCATCATCTCGAAGACAGCCGTAAGTTCTTCTGCGCTGCCAAACCAGTCATCTACATGATGAATCCATGATAGCGCCTCTTCCAGTCCGTTTTCCGCAGGTAGCTGCAGGCCGGTAGTTTTGCCTTCGATCGTATGCAGCAGTTCCATGGTCAGCTGCCCGGCACTCTTTATCTCGACCGGCGAGATCGCTAGCTGACCACGATAGACCGCATGATGTTCAATATAGTAGGCATGGTATCGCTCCAGATAGTCTTCTACCGTAATTCCCGTCTCCGTATGAATTAGATCTTGTCCGCAAAAGGAGAACGATTCCAGTGTCTCTCCATTTACCGGATGACTATACAGATAGAACCAGAACAGAAAGTCTCGCAGTCCGGCTCGCTGCGTATCCTTCAGACGAGTAATCTGCCCAATGTGGGACAGCTGCAGAAAGCAGTAGCTTTTCATAAAGTCATTCATGCGGTTATACGCATGGACAGGGACAATCGATAGCGTCGTATTCATTGTGAACAGCAGATAATACAGCACCATCTCTTCGTATACATCGAGTCGGGGAAAAGACGCTGCCAGTATGGGCTGTCGGTCGGGATTGGCCGTGTAATGTGGATCAGGCGGCTGAATCTCATGCGCCCATTCACGGAATGCGGACTCCTCATGACCTGCAAAAAACAATTCACAGCTTCCATCTTCACAAGCGAAATAAGCCAGTTCCAATGAAGAAGAATCAGGCGGCTGTTGCTGGTATTTAATACGGATATAGCTGGTATAGATAGATGGCAGAAGCATAGATAGCCCTCCATTTCTGTATATGGATTACTCGGGTTCAGGATTAATCATTGCATCTATTATAGCGTACCTCCCCGGATGATATTTAGTGCCAGTGAAGCAGTATGCTGAATAGATAGCATGGTGGCAGCCTATACAGCTGTTGATGTGGAGAGTGACTGTATTGCTGTGCAGGATAGTGGTATACTTCTTTAAAATGAAAACGTATCCAAAAGGAGCTGATCGCGATGTCTGCCTATAATGCCGCTTCGGATGTGCATCATCCGCAAAAGGGTCATCGTCTGGAAGATATTCCTGCCCATGATCCATTTGTGCTGACAGATACACAGCAGCAGCTATATTACCTGTATACCGGAGGATCGCCGAAATGGAACGGGATGGATCGTTATGGTGTGCTGTTCTACCGAAGTACCGATCTGACGGAATGGGAAGGGCCGTATACGGTCTTTACGATTCCGGACGGCGTATGGGCACATCCGCAGCATGGAGCATGGGCACCCGAGGTGCATGAATACGAGGGACGTTACTATCTATTCGTGACACTGCATAACAACGAGCGTCCACTGGCAGGCGAGCCGGTTCATGGTTACAGCAAGCACTGGCGAGGTACGGTGATGGCAGTCAGCGATTCTCCGGAAGGGCCATTTGAGCTGATACACCGGGATAGACCGGTGCTGCCGGAGACGATGATGACGCTGGATGGAACGCTCTACCGGGACCCAAGCGGCGCACCATGGATGGTCTACTGCCATGAATGGATTCAGACGATCGACGGCACGATCGAGGCAGTGCGCTTAACAGAAGATCTGTCGGCAGTGGTAGGCGAGCCGATCCATCTGTTTAGTGCTTCATCGGCACCATGGATTCGGGAAGCGGATGCGTCATCGTCATCTACCATTGAGGCAGCTGCCGTGCAGCAGGAAAGGGAAATTCCGGTATATGTCAGCGATGGTTGTCAGCTGTACCGCACATCCGGCGATGAGCTGATTATGCTCTGGTCGAGCTATGAAGGAGACAGCTATGTACAGACGATGGCGCGTTCCCAGACCGGTGAGCTGGCAGGTCCATGGGAACAGCTGGAGCCGCTAATCAGGGAAGACAGTGGGCACGGTATGCTGTTTCGTACGCTGGAAGGCAGCTGGATGCTGATTCTCCATCGTCCTTTCCAAATGCCGGACTCCAGATGCTTCCTGTATGAGATGGAAGACACAGGCGATCGTTTTCGAGTAAAAAGGTAAAAGAAAATACACAGTAGCGGCAGATGATATCGCGCACCTGCATCCTGCAACATACCTTCAAGCAAGCAAATGCGCCTGATTTCAACATAGGAACGGGAATATACCTGTTTTTTCTGGATAACTGAGTTAAACCGTCGGTTTTGTATTATTAATGCTATATGGGTAAACTTCTCACTTTTTTTTCCAACTGCATATGGTTTATAATTAGGAGACAAATGTCGATAAAATTTTAACAGTGTAGTTATTTTCGTTATAATGTATACAGAAAAGGGATGTTCCTGAGTGGAGCCTTGCTTCTTGTATCACCTAAGCGGGAGGGCCTGCTCTTTTTTGCAAATATAAGAGATAAGGAAGGTTTTTATGAGCAGCATACAGAAAAAAACAGACATTATCTTAATTGGTGCCGGAGTCATGAGTGCGACGCTGGGATCATTGCTGAAAGAGTTAGCACCGGAGTGGGAAATTAAAGTGTTTGAGAAACTCGCAAGCGCTGGAGAAGAAAGCTCCAACGAATGGAATAATGCGGGTACAGGTCATGCTGCCCTATGCGAGCTGAACTATACGACCGAGAAACCGGACGGTTCGGTAGATATCAGCAAGGCGGTACAGATCAATGAGCAATTCCAGCTGTCCCGGCAATTCTGGTCCTTCCTGGTGAAGAGCAATCTGATCCGCAATCCACAGGACTTTATCAAGCCTATTCCTCATATGAGTCTGGTCATGGGCGAGAAAAATGTATCTTTTCTGAACAAAAGATTTAAAGCGCTATCAAAACTGCCATTGTTCGAAGGTATGGAGTATTCGGACGATCCGAACAAGCTCAAAGAGTGGATTCCGCTCATTATGGAAGGTCGCTCGTCCAATGAGCCGATTGCAGCAACCAAGATCGATTCCGGTACGGATGTGAACTTTGGTGCGCTGACACGAATGCTGTTCGATCATCTCAAAAGCAAAAATGTAGAGATTCATTATAAACATAGCATCAAGGATATCAAGCGTACGAGCGATGGTCTGTGGTCGGTCAAAGTGCAGAATCTGGATAATGGTAAAGTGGAGCATCATATTACCAAGTTTATCTTTATCGGCGCCGGCGGCGGCAGTCTGCCCCTACTGCAGAAAACAGGCATTCCCGAGTCCCGCTATATCGGCGGATTCCCGGTCAGTGGACTGTTCATGGTCTGCAACAACCCGGATGTGGTCGCCCGCCATCATGCCAAAGTATACGGCAAAGCCAAGGTCGGTGCGCCGCCAATGTCAGTTCCGCATCTGGACACCCGCTATATCGGCAACAAGAAGGCATTGCTGTTCGGTCCATTCGCCGGATTCTCGCCGAAGTTCCTGAAGACCGGTTCCAATCTGGATCTGATCGGATCGGTCAAGCCGAATAACCTGTTCACGATGCTGGCTGCCGGTGCCAAGGAAATGGGACTGACCAAGTATCTGATCCAGCAGGTCATGCTGTCCAATGACAAACGACTGGAAGAACTGCGCGAATTTATTCCTGATGCCAAGTTGGACGAGTGGGAGATTGTCGTCGCCGGTCAGCGTGTACAGGTAATCAAGGATACACCTAGCGGCAAAGGAACCCTGCAGTTCGGTACGGAAGTAGTCAGTGCGGCCGACGGTTCTGTCGCTGCGCTGCTGGGCGCTTCTCCAGGCGCTTCGACAGCTGTACATGTCATGCTGGAAGTACTGCAAAGATGCTTCCCACAGCGGATGAACGAGTGGGAACCGAAGATCAAGGAGATGATTCCTTCCTACGGCATAGCACTGGCGGATCATCCGGACATGTTCCATGAAATCTTCGCGTCTACTACCCAAACGCTGGAATTGAGCGAAGAAAAACATCCCGATATCGACTCGCTGAAAATGGTCACCGAGCCCAAGGTATTTGGAGAACCGGTTAAATAGCGATCCAAACGTCAAGACAAACAGTCTATTCCCGTCTGGCTGCAGGTCATGCCTATACCCGAACGTGAACAACAGAAAACAGGTTCCAAATGAACCCCCTTCAGCCCAGGAGCTAAGGGGGTTCTGTCTGTATAGGCATAAGCTATGGATGCGATACCTTGGGCATCATGCTAAAAGTAAAAGCAAAATGCACTGCTGGCTCCAAATGATTGCCTAAGCACACAAAATGTTGCAATCTTCTCATGTCCCGGACGATAAGCGTCTGCTATATTGATCATGGTTATGATGTAAGCGCTTTACAATAAGCGGATCGCAGAGTATTTGCTTTGAAAGGGGATAAAGGAATGAGAAGAAACAGACAGGCAGCACTTCTGCTGCTGATTATGATTATGGTGCTTGGTCTATGGCCGGTATATACAGCAGAGGTGGCGGCAGCACCATTTACAGCTAGCCCGGCGATTGTGAATGGAGGATTCGAGACAGACTTCTGGCAGGATCATTCCTGGCAGGTCGATGCATCGGACTGGCAGCAGGCGGATATTCAGCATTATGCCTATGCCAGCGATCCATTTATTACAGCTTCCGAGGATACATATGCTTTTAAATACTGGATCAATAACGGAGCATCTGCCGAGCAGCAGATCAAGGTAAGCCAGACGTTATCACAGCTTCCGGCGGGCAGCTATGAGCTGTCTGTACAATCGATGGGCGGAACAGATGCTGAGGCCGGTCATGTACAGGTATTCGCAGATACCTATCAAGGGAGTGAAGTGGCTACAACCGGCTACAATCAATGGGGTACAGTAACACTGAAATTTGTACTCACCGAGCCGGTATCCCATCTGACTATTGGCGCCCGCATACGTGGTCAGGCAGGAGCATGGGGCTATCTGGATCGATTGGAGCTCAAGCAGACCAGTACCGATACGAGTCAACCGGTCGCGGCCGATATTTTCGTCAAAAAAGTGGAGGGACTGAGCCCGGACTTTATCAAGGGTGTCGATATCTCCAGTATTATCTCGCTGGAGCAGAGCGGTGTGCGCTTCTACAACGAACAGGGAGCCGAGCAGGATATTTTCACCACCCTGCATGAGTCCGGCGTGAACTATGTACGTGTGCGTATCTGGAACGATCCTTATGATACAAATGGCAGAGGGTACGGCGGGGGTACCAATGATCTGGCCAAAGCTATCGAAATTGGCAAACGGGCAACGGCTAATGGCATGAAGCTGCTGGTTGATTTCCATTATTCCGACTTCTGGGCAGATCCGGGCAAGCAGCATACTCCAAAAGCATGGGCAAACTTGAGTCTGGAGCAGAAGGGTGAGCAGGTGTATGCATTTACCCATCACAGCCTGGAACAGCTGATTGCGCAGGGGATCGATGTAGGCATGGTGCAGGTCGGTAACGAGACGAATCAGTCTTTTATCGGAGAGAAGAATTGGACCCATATCAGCGCACTCTTCAATAAAGGCAGTCAGGCAGTACGGGCGGTAGATCCGAATATCCTGATTGCGCTGCATTTTACCAACCCGGAATCGGCAGGGCGGTATGCTTCGTATGCCAAAGCTCTCGCAGATAACGGCGTGGATTATGACGTATTTGCCAGTTCGTATTATCCATTCTGGCATGGAACGCTGGGCAATCTGACCTCGGTGCTGAAGCAGGTTGCCGATACGTATAACAAAAAAGTCATGGTCGCCGAGACATCATATGCCTATACGGCAGAAGATGGCGACGGACATGAGAATACAGCGCCGCGAAGTTCCGGTCAGGTGCTGGATTACCCGATCAGCGTACAGGGACAGGCAACTTCGGTTCGCAATGTAATCGAAGCGGTATCCAATGTGGGCAGTGCAGGAATTGGCGTATTCTACTGGGAACCCGCATGGCTGCCGGTAGGGCCCAAGACCAATCTGGAGCAGAACAAGCAGCTATGGGAAAAGTATGGCTCCGGCTGGGCAGCCAGCTATGCAGGCGAATATGATCCCGATGATGCAGGCAAATGGTATGGTGGCAGTGCTGTCGATAATCAGGCGCTGTTCGACTTTACCGGTCATCCGCTACCTTCACTCCACGTATTCAACTATGTGAATACCGGAGCAGTGGCACCATTACAGGTGGATCAGATCCAGCCGGCAGCGATAACCGTCAATGCCGGAGACCCTGTCTCCCTGCCAAGTTCGGTGACAGTGACGTATAACGATGGCAGTACAGGTACTTTGGCAGTGGAATGGGATCAGGAAGCCATGGAGCAAGCTGTTCGTCAGGGAGCGGGCAGCTACACGATTGCCGGCACAGTAGCAGGTGGCTATCCAGCACAGGCGAAGCTTGAGATTCGGCGTGCCAATCTGCTGCGTAACGGCAGCTTTGAAGACAATGACCGTAACATGTGGCAGATCAGTTACGGAGCGGGTGCTTCACCGCATGCCGATTATCAGAACAAGGCCTCCGATGCACGGACCGGCCAGTATTCTCTTCATTACTATTCGGCAGAGCCGGTGAACTTCCGGGTACAGCAGGATGTATATGATCTGAAGCCGGGTTATTACGAGTTATCCATGTCTATTCAGGGCGGAGAGGCCCGCAATGCGAAGATGAATCTGTTTGCTCATACAGACGGTCTGGATGTCCAACAGGAGACCAGTGTAAGTGGCTGGACACAGTGGAATCAGCCGGTTATACGCGAGATCAAAGTGACCGATGGTCATCTGCGCGTAGGTGCATCGATTCAGGCAGATGGTGGTGCATGGGGATCGCTGGATGACTTCTATCTGACCTTTGCCCGCGAGTTGGACAGCAGTGAACCGGGCCATGGCAGCCAGCCGGTGCCAGATCCGATACCCGGACCACAGCCTACTCCAGAGAATCCTGTCCCCGCACCGGATAAAGGATCTTCCGGCGGTTCATCCGGCGGCAGTGCTTCGGCAGGACGGAACGAGACCCTGACAGGCAGTGTGGATAGCGGTACCGATGGCAGCACGTTGTCGAACCTTTCTATTCAGCGTACGACACGAGCAGATGGTACGCAAAAAGATCTTGTCAGTTATACTGCTTCACAGGCACGCCAAGCTGCAGACCAAGTGAAGGCAGCCGGAGGCTCTGCGATTCGTCTGGTGATGCCCGTTGCTCCGAATACCGTGAAGGAGCTGCAATTTATCTTGCCGCAGGATACGGCACGAATACTCGCTGACAGTGCAGTCAGTATGGAATTGGCGACCCATTACGTCAGCCTGCGTCTGCCGGAGAATACATTATCAGCACTAAGCAGCAGTCACCAGTTCACGATTGCTCCAATCCAAAACGCTGCTGCTCTAGAAGCATTGACTGCACGAGCCAGGCAAAATTCACAGGTACAGCAGGCTGCCAGATCAGCAGATATTCAGGTCATCGGGCAACCGCTCCGGATTGATAGCGATCTGCAAGGACAGAAGGTACAGCTCACACTGCCATTATCCCTGCAGAACCTGCCTTCCGATCCACAGCAGCAGGAGATCTTCCTGCAACAGCTGGCGATCTATGTGGAGCACAGCGATGGTACACAAGAGCTGATTACGCCGAAGGTTATACGGGAGAAGGATCAGCCTGCCGGACTGCAGTTCGAGGTGAACAAATTCAGTACCTTTACCGTGCTCAAGCTGGCACAGCCATTAGCTGGACGTAATATTCCAGTAGGTAGTTCCAAACAGGCGTCTGCTGAACCGTATATGAACGGATATCCGAATGGAACATTCCAGCCGGAGCGCACGGTAACACGTGCCGAACTGGCAGCTATCTTGTCCCGTCTGGCTGGGTCATCGTCGAATACGGCAGATCCAGCAGCCGATTCAAGAGATACAAATGATATCATTCCGTCTCCAAACAACAGCCCATCCTATACGGATGTGGACACTCACAGCTGGGCTGCAGCAGCGATTGAACAAGCAGCAAAAAGGGGCTGGATGAAAGGTTATAATAGTAATGTATTTGCCCCTGACCGTCCGGTAAGCCGTGCTGAAATGGCGACTATTCTGGCACGCTGGCAGCAGCTGCACAGCACAGATGACGCTGCATTTACAGATACAGCCGGACACTGGGCTGCAGCAGATATTGCGGCAATACAGCAGGCCGGTTATATGCAGGGAATGCCGAATGGACATTTTGCTCCGAACCAGGCGCTCAGCCGCGCCGAAGCGGTTACCCTGTTTAATCGGGTACTGAACATACAGCCGTCATCTGGCACAGCAGCTTCCCGCTGGGTGGATGTTCCGGCAGCATACTGGGCATCCGGTGATATTGTCTCGGCAACGCAAAAGTAAAAATAAAGGGTGAAGTAGCAGCCGATTCAGGAGATCTACAGCAGAAGAAACAGAATAAGCCTGTTCGTTTGACCAACGCGTCAATCGAACAGGCTTTTTTAAATCATTTTAAAGTGACTACTGTCGATCCTGCTCCAGCTTCTGCAGCAATCTCTCTTCTGTACCCGATCCGGGAACCGGAACGAAAAAGCACCAGTGCAGTCCTGGATCATTATCAATAACAGCGGTGTAGTGAATCGTGAACTCCATGATCTGGCCGTCTTCCAGCTGATACCGCGCAGTAGTTACGCGCTTTTGCTGAATTTCGTACTTGTCCCATAGTGAAGCGAATACATCACTGTCCTTGAGCAGCTTATCGAATCGATCCATATAGACCGGATGCTTCTGATAATCTTCAAAACGTGTGCGCATAATGGCTACGCTGTAACGCGCGAACTCTTCCCAGTTCAGCAGCCGCCTGCGGTAATCTTCATCGAAAAATATCACATGGATCATATGGCGATCCTGCGGTGGAAGACTGCCGAAATCCGTGATAAACAGCTCGGCTGCCCGGTTCCAGGCGATCACATCGGTGCCTTCATCCGTAATAAAGGAAGGATAATACAGCTGATTAACGATATTTTGCAGAAATCCGGTATCCGAGGGAACCTCTGCTGCAGAGTCAGCATGATGGACAGATTCGCTGCGGGCAAGATCGAGCAGATATTGGTGCTCATCCGCACTCAGCTGCAGCGCGGTACTGATACTGCCCAGTACTTCGGGAGATGGGCGGGTCTCACGTCCCTGCTCCAGCCAGGTATAGTAGGTCACACTCATATTGGCGAGATAGGCGACTTCTTCCCGCCGTAATCCGGGTGTACGGCGGCGTCCCGGCAGCGGTTGAATCCCTGCCTGATCCGGTTGCAGGCGTTCCCTGCGTGATTTGATAAAGTGTCCTAGAGGCGAAGATTGCTCCTTTTTCATCGGTCATCGCTTCCTTTCCGTATAGTGCTGTCTGTAGATATCATTACGCATACTCGCTGAAAATGCAAAAGGAATATCGCAGCTGCCGTACCGAGATATTCTTGATTGGTTAGATTACCGAAATCATTCAAATATGCAGAGCCTATACGCCTTTATAATTTAGCTGCCTGAATAGCCTTATGAGCCCATCTGTTTATTCCCATGGTGGGTTCTTCTTCGTGGTATGATAGCGTTAGTATAAAAAGAGACCGTTCTGACAAGATAAGCAAACCAGGGAAATCAGCGAACCGGAATATGGAACAAAAAACTCGCCTGGTGTGCCCTTTTATTGACATTCGTGTGTTGTACACAGAGGAGAATTGATATCATGCCATCTTCCATCGACGAAATGGATCTGAAGATTATGCAAAAATTACAGCAGCATGGCCGTATTACCGCCGCCCAGCTGAGCAAGGAACTGAATCTGTCGGCACCATCGATCCGTGAGCGGATTATCCGTTTGGAGGAAGAAGGAGTTATTACCGGCTACAGCGCCATATTCAACTGGGCCAAGCTGGATCGGTCGATGACTACTTTTATCATGGTCAAAACCGAACGCGATCAGGAGATCGCCGATTTCTGCGAGCAGGCTGTAGAGGTGACCGATATGCACCGGATCAGCGGCGAGTTCAACTATATGATCAAGGTGCAGACGTCTTCCATGCAGGAACTGGCCAGTCTTCAGGAGCGGCTGGTGCAGCTAGGGCCATCCAAATCCCACGTCAGCATGAAGACGCTGATCGAAGATCGCCATCATCTGTTGTAATAACATGGAAATGACAGAGGAAAGCTATGAGTCACCGGAGAATACGTAAGGAGAAGAAGTAGCAGCCATAGAATGCATTCGCAGCCGTATCCGTATCTTCCGTATATCAAATCCAATTTCAGGAGGATGGTCTATGTCGAATCAAATGGTCTCTAGAGTAGAAGGGCAGTCACTTGTACTGGAACGGGAGTTTAATGCACCGAAAGAGTTGGTATTTCGCGCTTTTGCAGAAGCCGAGCATCTTAAGCACTGGTGGGGGCCGCGCGGTTGGACGCTAACGGTATGCAATATTGATTTTCGTCCAGGTGGCGTATGGCATTACTGTATGAAGTGTGTAGATGAGAGCCAGGGAGACTTTTACGGATATGAGTCCTGGGGAAAAGCAGTCTACGGAGAGATTGCCGAACCTGACCAATTTGTCTATACGGATTACTTTTCGGATGCGGAAGGCAAGGAGAGCGAAGAAATGCCTTCCAGCCGGATCACGATGCTGTTCGAAGAACACAATGGTTCGACGAAGCTGATCAGCCGGGCCAGCTATGACTCTGCCGAAGCGCTGCGTACGGTGCTCGATATGGGAATGGAGCAGGGCATTGCCGAGACATGGGATCGGCTGGACGAATATGTGCAGACCCTGCATCAATAGATCACCTCCCCAAAAAAAGAAACAGGCCGCTTCATGGCGAAGTGGTCTGTTTGGTGTGTGATTCTATCTATTCGGTTACGAAAACTTCTTTGCGGCTGTAGGCATGGTCTTCCAGCTGCTTGAGCATGAACTCGGCAAGATTGGCACGAGAAAGCTTGAGCTTGCCGGCTTTGCTTTTATCGATACCAGCGCTGTACGTATACTGTCCGGTACGCGGGCCATTCGTCAGCATCGGTGGCTGGGCGATCATCCAGTCCAGGCTGCTGCTCTGAAGCAGCTGTTCCTTTTCCCGGTGATCGGCCAGCAGATTGCGCATAAAGACCGGAATAACAAATCGGTACATCATACCGAGTCTGCCTGCATCCGGACGGGTACCGATGAAGGAAATATGAATAAAACGCTCGGTGCCGCTGTCTTCCATGGCGCGAATAATATTTTTCATGGCGTTATTCAGCACGGGATTGCGCCGAAACGGACTTTTGGAGCCTAGGGCGAACAGGGCAGCATCGTAACGGGTAGACTGTACGACGCTCAGAATATCCGGGTAGCTGTCGATATTGCCGTGAACGATCTTCAGATTGTCATGCGTCATATGCATCCGGGTCGAATCACGTACGAAAGCAGTTACGGCGTACCCTTGTTCCAATGCCTGGGTGACCAGCTCGCGTCCAGTCCGGCCGGTAGCGCCGAAAATAATCAAATTCATACATGTACCTCCGGTTATATAGTCAGTCAATTATGCCAGAATCATCGACGTATAGTGGATAACAAATACAAGATGCCGGTGTGGCAGTAAAAATGGCTTATATCCAGCCTATCACAACCAGCAGGAACATATCATCTTTGGGTCTATATTTCCGGGAATATCCGAGAATAAATAAGAAAAGCACCTTTGCAGGTGCTTTTTTGCAGAATTTTCTTATTCCGGCAGGTCAATGGAGTATATCGATCTGCCTGCCGGACAGATGATGGATAGGCTCACGGCAGGAAATAGAACCGACAAGATTGATACTTAATAAGCTTCTTCCAGCAAAGCGTCGCACTGCTGAATAATGGTCTGCTGGTTATCCTTGCCGGACATTTCACCTTCCAGCAGCTCGGCGGACAGTCGCTGTATTTCACTCGCCCGAGGGTATCTTCTATCGTAATAAGCTTCCAGTGCATCTGTCAGCGAATCACCGCGGGCAATCTCCTCGGCCAGTACAATCGCATCTTCCATAGCCATTGCTGCGCCCTGAGCCAGATTCGGCGCACTGGCATGAGCAGCATCGCCGCCGATAACGACGCGCTGTCTGCACCATTTCTCCTCCAGTACCACTTCCCGAATCATATTGAACAGAATGGGACTATCCGGCTGGAAACAGCTGCGCAGGAAATCCGGTTTCCACTGGAATGGGTCCAGCATGGCGCGGACGGTCTCGTAGCGCTGCTCTCTAGGGTCCCAGTAATCTTCGGCAACCGGCTTCAGGATAAACAGATAGCCCGTGGTTGATGTTAACGGGAAGATCCCTACTTTACTGCTGCCATTCAGTAGCATATAGCTGGTTGTCGTGAGCGTGCCTGCCGGGAATTCAATCGGCACACGCCACGAACCCATACCGAGGAAGCGGGACTTCACTTCACGCTGCAGCATAATATTGCGTACCCGGGAACGGATACCGTCAAAGCCCACGAGCAGATCGGTATGAAGGATATGGTCATCTTCAAAATAAATCGTCACTCCCATGTCGCTTTCTTCGTAGGTTTTCAGCTTGCGATCCCACTGGACGTTTACGCCAAGAGAAAGTGCAGTAGACAGCAGAATCCGGTTCAGGCTGGAGCGCCAGATCGAGTTGCGTCCGGGGAGGTCTTCATTCAGGAACTTCTGGTTTACTTCCAGTAATACCCGGCCTTCCCGGCTCAGGATCTGCATGCTGTCCAGCTGGATACCTTCTTGCAGACATTGTTCATAGATGCCCAGATCTTTGAGTACTTTGAATGTATTCTGAGGCTGGGTAATTCCGGTTCCGGCAGGTGCATCTTCGGCGCTGGCTTCGCATACCGTTACATGGAGCCCGATTTTTCGCAGGGAAATCGCAGCAGATAATCCTCCGATCCCGGCTCCGATAACAACTGCATGTTGAATAGGGTTAGACATCATACAACTCCTTCTTGGTTGGTGAGATCACATGGTGGTTGAGCAGCATCTGCAAATAGGCATAGAAAGCAGCAGCCTAATACAAGCTGCACCTTCTATTTTAAATGTAAAAAATGACAAATATAAGACTTGGATTTTAAGGTAATTTGTGGACCACAGTTGACGAATTTTTCTGGTTAGCGTATTTAAAATTAAAAGTGTTGACCTGCGTACAAGGATAGACTAGATTTCTATATGTACTTAAATTTACATAAAAGGGAGAAATTATAATGAAAAAAGTAATTGTGGTCTTAACAGCAGCAGCGCTTGCCTGGTCGGTTAGCGGAGCAGCGGAAGTATCTGCAGCATCCTTCCAACCTACAGCAGTGGAAGCCTCTGCACTGCAGGATGCTACGGTGACGGTTACATTTACGCCCGATATTCATGCCGGTTCTGGAGGCATGTATACACAGGATCTGTCGCAAACTTTCCGGGGACTGGGTGGTAGATTCGGTATGAACGGTTCTAGCTGGCGTATTTTGCAGGGCAGCAATGTGGTGAGGCTGTCAGGCAATGATGCGATCATGATTGGCTATGGTACAGCACAGGTACAAGCGTACAAAGCAAATGGCCAACCACTGGGTGTATATACATTTACTGTAGTACCTGGCTGACAGAAATAGCAGGCATCCATAAGCGAACATAAAGAAGCAAGGAGGCAGATGAACGCTTCCTTGCTTTTTGGGTTTATTGGCTCAGTGGAATGGTAACCTCTAGTTCCGGTAAATATTCGACTTTGATATTTCCATTTGCGTCCATTTGGAACTGGCTGGGATCATCTTTCTGCAGCAGCTGTCGATAAGGCTTGATCGTAATGGATTTGGGCAGAGTGGTAAAAGGAGCAAAGCGGCTATCCGTAGTCAGTGTACTGCCGTCATGTTCGTAATAACCATTTCCTCCACTTAGCTCAGACAGCTTGTGGCCCTGATCATCCACCACATCATAATGTATCATGATAGTATCCAAATCGATCTTCTGCCCGCCAGACAACTGGATTTTGGTCGTAATATTCGTAGTGACCGGTGTAAACTCCATTTTGGCTACAGTAAACTGAACATGCTTGTCCTGACGCTGTATATTTGGCGTAACGGTCTTCATCGCCTGCGTATTTTTCTGAATCGGCAGATGAATAGTGAAAGGCTGCTTGGCTCCATCGATTTTCATTTGTACGGTTAATTGAAATTGATCCGGAAAAGCTGGCCCCTGCTGATTACGCCGATCCGAGAATTCCATAATAAGCGTATCGGGATCGTAGCCGGGTATCATCATCGGATCGACCGTGTTATCTCCATTGGCGCCGGCATACGTACTCATCGGTTCTCCATCAATCTGCAGCTGCACATCGTGAATCGATTGGATCAGGCTCTGCTGCGGTGTCTGTCCATCGCCCGGCTGGCGCTTCAATGCAATTGACAACCGTGTGCCATCATACATAAATTCGGGTGCCATCAGATGGATACCATCATGGCTATCAGCCAGTGAGGTACGGGTGAGCAATTCCTGTTCGTCTGCCGTTTTGAGTCCGGCATCTCCAGTCATGGCGAAAATACGACTGGCCCCCGGAATTTCTTTGAGCGCTTTGGCCATGGAGGGTGAGACATAGGCGCTGCTGGCCAACCCCAAAAACAGTACGGCAGCTACGGATACGGCAATCAGGCCGGTCCGGGCGAGCTTGATCTCTGGTCGTTCGTTGTTACGATTGCTGATGGGTTGCTCACGAATGCGGTTCATAATCTGGTCGGTTAAATCTACATCGCTTTTATGCATGGTTCGGATACTCGCTTCCCATAATTTGAGTTGTTCCTCATTTGGTTGTTCCATAGGATCGTGCATGCAGTATTCCTCCTTTTTGCTTGGTAGAGCTAAGCTTTTTGCGTATTCGTTCGTACTTTTTGCGGAGTGTGGCATTGCGGATACCGGTAATGACTTCCATCTCATCAAAGGTATACTGCTCAATGACTTTCAGGATCAGAATATGCTTTTCTTCCGGCTTCAACTGCTCCAGCAGCTGATCAATCTGGTCGGAATGATCCATTTCGCCGGTTATTCGGTTGCTGGAGTTGTAGATATAATCTTGTATGATAGAGCGCTGTCGTTTTCTTTTTTTCAGCACATTCATGCAGTGATTATAGGCAATCCGGTAGAGCCAGGCCGAATAGGATACACCGGGCCGGAAGCGGCGGATCTCGTAAAATCCCTTCACCAGCACTTCCTGTACGGCATCCTCAGCCTCTTCGTTATTACTCAGCAGATAATGGCAATAAACATAGATGCGTCTTTGAAATATATGTATAAGTTCACTATAGGCTTCGGTGCTGCCCTGCTGCACCTGCTCTACTATCGATTGTACTCGTGCATGTTCGCTTCGATTTGAAGCATCCGGCATGTTCGCTCGCCTCCTTTATTCAGTGGTATAACAATCGGGATGGTTTATTTGTGACATCCACTTCTACATTTATTTGAAAATATTCTTGAAAACCGAAAACTAACAACCGAAAAATAGAGATAAACCAGGATACGAATAAAAATAAATCCAGCCAAAACACCATCATGCACGAGATAGCAAATATTGTAAATGAAAACACCAGTAAAAAGCCGGAAGCAGGTTATTCATAACGTTATTGTGCTCTGCAAAAATAAATACAGAGTAACTTTGCGAAAATACTGGAACAATCGTTCCAGATGAGATATACTGTGTTCAAGAGAGGGGATGGTTATCATCGGACGAACCAAGGAATTTGACCATACCGCAGTACTTCACCAGGCGACTCTGCTATTTTGGGAAAAGGGATATGAAGGAACGAGCATGGCAGATCTGCTGGCAGCGATGAAGATTAGCCGATCCAGTATGTACGAGACATTTGTAGACAAGCATCATCTGTATCTGCAGTCGATCGAGCACTACAAAACAATCGGACAAGAGAAAAGGGATGTACTGATCCATGCGGAGTCGGCGCGGCAGGGGCTGCGGGAGTATTTTGACAAGCATATCCAGTTCGCGTTTGACGAGAATTCTCCAAGAGGCTGTCTGATTACCAACGCTATCGCAGCGATCGATGCACCGGATGAGCAGATTGCCCAGGTGATCCAGCACCGTTTTGATGAACTGGGTGAAATTTTCTACCGTTTGCTGCAAAAAGGCCAGCAGATCGGCGAGATTGCCCCGGATCGGGATATCCGCAATCTGTCCTATATGCTGCTCAATCTCAACCACAGCATCAATATTGCTGCCAAGGTAGGACCGGAGCGCAAGCGGGTAGAGGATATGATGGAAATGGTCCTGTCGATGATCTGATTTTTCACAGGACCTGCTATTTTACAGATGGTTAAGAAATAAGAGATGATTCTAAAACCTGTCCAGACAGCGGAATACAGATCATGAGAACATAGCAGCAAGTTTTATTTTTTTAAACATTATGGAACGATTGTTCCGAAAAAGGAGTGTATTCTTATGAGTACCAAAATCCAGGCTTCACCTGCCTCATCGGCAGACCATACGGCATCAACTTCCATTCCCGGCTGGCTTGTTCTGTTTCTGGCCGTTGCCTGTGGTATCATCGTCGCCAATCTGTATTATGCCCAGCCGCTGATCGGTCTGATCCGTCAGGATATTGGGCTATCATCCGGTGCAGCAGGTCTGATCGTTACGCTGGCACAGATCGGCTATGCAGCCGGGTTGTTATTTATCGTGCCATTGGGTGATATTCTGGAGAACCGGAAGCTGGTATTCGGTGGACTGATCTTCACTGCAGCGGCGCTGGCACTAACCGCCTGGGCGCAGAATTCGGTATTGTTCCTGATCGCTTCCATGCTGGTAGGTGTAGGTTCAGTAGCTGCGCAGATCTTGGTACCCTATGCTTCACATCTTGCTCCCGAAGCTTCCCGCGGCCGGGTGGTTGGTAATGTAATGAGCGGTCTGCTGCTCGGTATTATGCTGGCACGTCCGGTATCCAGTCTCGTCGCAGATTGGCTGGGCTGGCGGGCGATCTTCTGGCTGTCTGCTGTTCTTGTAGTAATTCTGTCGCTTGTTCTGGTCAAGGCACTTCCATCCAGACGTCCGGCATCGAATCACTCCTATGGACAACTGATTGGTTCATTGTGGGGACTGCTGGCCCATACGGCAATCCTGCGCCGCCGTGCCTTGTATCATGCTTTTGTATTCGGGACATTCAGTCTGTTCTGGACGACTGTGCCGCTGCTGCTGTCCAGTCCGGCTTTTCATTTCTCCCAGACCGAGATTGCCCTGTTCGCACTCGTCGGTGTAGCCGGAGCATTCGCTGCTCCAATCGCTGGTCGTCTGGCAGACAAAGGATGGATTCGTCCAGCCACCGGTATTGCACTGGGGATTGTCATTCTGTCGATGATCCTGCCGCTGTTCGTACAGACACGTTCGGTAGGGACGGTTACGCTGCTCGTCGTAGCTGCGATTGTACTGGATATGGGAGTATCCGCGAATATGGTGATTGGTCAGCGGGCGATTTTCTCCCTCGGTGCCGAAGTGCGCAGCCGGATGAATGGACTGTATATGGCGATCTTCTTCGTAGGTGGTGCTGTCGGTTCGGCAGCAGGCAGCTGGGCATATGACATGGGAGGCTGGCAAGCGGCGCTGATGATCGGGATTGCTATGCCGGCAGTGGCACTGCTGTATTATCTGACCGAATACAGACGGACCAAAGGCTGAACAAGCTCCTATATACTTAATAGATGATTAGGCCGGATGCGCTTTGAGATACACGGCTGCATTATTAACAAACCAGATCATTTGCATGACAAAAAGGAAGGAGGCACGTTATTGTGCTCCTTCCTTTTCTGCATTTATCGTGTTATTCCTGTAAGGATACAGCGCTCCTCGTAGTTACAGTTGTTCTCCGCGACTCGCAATCACCTGTTTGTACCATGCAAAGGAATCTTTTTTGTACCGCTCCATCGAACCATTGCCTTCATTATCCCGGTCTACATAGATCATGCCGTAACGCTTTTTCATCTCGCCGGTAGTAAAGGATACGATATCGATAATGCCCCAAGGGGTGTAACCGAGCAGATCCACGCCATCATAAGTGACAGCTTTCTCCAGAGCTTCGATATGGGATTTGAGGTATTCGATACGGGCGTGATCATGGATTGAGCCATCTTCCTCCACTGTATCGATTGCGCCGAATCCATTTTCCACAATAAATAATGGAATCTGGTAGCGGTCATAGAAGCGGTTGAGCGTATAACGCAGACCGGTCGGATCAATCGCCCAGCCCCAGTCGCTGGACTGGATATACGGATTGGCTACGCTGTTCGGCAGCCCGCCGTTCACGATATCGCCGGTATTGTCGTTATTCACATCACTTTTGACGGTGGTAGACATGTAGTAGCTGAAGCCCAGATAATCGACGGTTCCGTTGCGCAGAATCTCATCGTCGCCTTCTTCGAACACGATGTTGTAGCCTTCGCGTTCAAATTCCTTAAGGGCATAGCTTGGATAGTAGCCGCGCACATGTACATCCGGGAAGAAGTAGCGCTGTCTCATTTCTTCTTCTGCCAGCATTACGTCTTCGGGATTGGAAGAGTACGGATAGATGGGTACATGGGAGACCATGGCGCCGATCTGGAAATCCGGATTGATCGCTTTGCCTTTGGCAACAGCCAGTGCACTGGCTACCAGTTCATGGTGACTGGCCTGGTACATCACTTCTTTGGGATTCTCGCCTTCTTGAACCATCACACCGGAGTTGGTCCACAGGAACAGTGGATTATTCACATCCATTTTGTTATTGATCTCGTTAAAGGTCATCCAGTATTTCACTTTGTTCTTGTACCGGTCAAAGCAGACTTCCGCAAAGCGTACAAAACAATCGATCACTTTGCGGCTGCGGAATCCACCGTATTCGCGTGCCAGATAGAGCGGCATCTCAAAGTGGGATAGGGTGATGACCGGCTCGATGCCATGTTTGAGTAGTTCGTCGAATACATCATCGTAGAACTGCAGCCCTTCTTCATTTGGCGTCTCCTCGATGCCTTGCGGGAAAATACGGCTCCAGCCGATCGAGGTACGCAGGCATTTCAATCCCATTTCGGCAAACAATGCGATATCTTCCTTGTAGCGATGGTAAAAGTCGATCGCTTCATGATTTGGGTAAAAGGTACCTTCTTCGACAGTATCGGTAATGCGGCGGGGTACACCGTGTGCGCCGGCAGTCATTACGTCGACAACGCTTGGGCCTTTGCCACCTGCGTTCCATCCGCCCTCGAATTGATGGGCAGCGAGTGCGCCGCCCCATAGAAAGTCTGCTGGTAATTGTGTCATGATGATTTCCTCCTGATCCAAGTGGGTCTCTTTTTATTGAGCTGTTTTTGATGGGATAGTTTGAATGATTACGAGTGCTGAATAGTGTCTCGGTGTTGGGTACTGTGCTCCGCTTCGGAAAGAGATTCTGCCGCTTCCTCCGGTTAAGAACAGGGATCTTGAATGACCGCCGTAGCGGTCGATCCCTGTTCTTAAATGTCGGGCGCTGGCAGAATTCTCTTTCCTGCGCTCTGTGCGGAGAGTGAGCTTGATACATGGTAGTAACCTTTTTGTATGAAGGTCAATATATTAAGAATTACAAGAATAGCTATCTGATTAGTGAAACTGATGTTTGAGCTGGTTTCGCAGCTTTTCAAATGCAGGACTAATGTTGCTTGGTGTGTACGGTTATAAAGTTGTGCGCATAGCGATACATCTTCATTTAACGGACAACGGTCAGGATGTCAGCGTCGGTGGTTGCATTTTCTAGGGTGCCGACGACGATTTCCTTGTAATCGAAAGCATTGGTGACCAGGACGGGGGTAATCGTCGGAATGCCCTCGCGCTGGATCAGCTCTTTATCAAATTCGAGTAACAGGTCGCCTTTGCGGAAGGTATCGCCGTCCTGCACCTTGAGGGTAAAAGGTGCGCCTTTGAGCTTGACGGTGTCCAGTCCGATATGGATAAACAGCTCAACACCAGTGTTGGAGCGTAATCCGATCGCATGACGGGTTGGTGCAATCGTGGCTACCGTCCCATCAAATGGAGCATACAGTTTATTGTCGGAGGGTTCGATGGCAAGACCGGAACCCATAGCGCCGGAGCTGAATGCCTCGTCCGGTACGTCGGTGAGCGGGATGATTCTGCCGCGCAGTGGCGAAGCAATATTCTCTTCACCAGCGGGAATATCACTGTCGTTCTGCTGAGCAGGACCTGTCTGTCCCTGCTGCTCTACCAGACTGCTGTCGCCGGAAGCCTTGGCTTCATCAACGCCATAACCGAAGATCTGGATCAGAATAACCGGCAGTACAATTGCAATTGCCGATCCAATCAGAATGCCCCAGACGGATGTAGGATAATCCGCATTGATACTGTTTACGATAGTCAGTGGTCCCGGCAGACCCGCATAGGCAAAATAATACGGGTTAAAGAAACTTGCCACTACGGCACCGACTGCACCGGAGATACAGCCGAAGATCATCGGCTTTTTGAAGCGTAGGGTAACGCCATAAATTGCCGGCTCGGTAATGCCGAATAGTCCGGTTACCCCGGCAGAGATACCAATCTTGCGGGTCTCCTGATTACGGGACTTGAGGATAACACCGAGTACGGCACCAATCTGGGCGACAACCGCAATCGTCTGATACGCCTGGAAGGAATCCCGACCATACTGTTCAAAGTTGGCAAGTACCATCGGCGTTACGCCCCAGTGTACGCCGAAGATGACGATTACCTGCCAGAATCCGCCGATAATCGCGCCGGCCAGAGCAGGCGCATTTTCAGCCAGGAAATTGTATCCGTTTGCAATGCCGTTGGCACCAAGTGTAGTAATCGGTCCAATCAGTACAATTGTCAGTGGAACCATAACCAGCATACATAACAAAGGAACAAATAATGGGCGAATAATCTCGTTCATCCGCTTGTTGAGGAAGCGTTCCAGATAAGACAGAATCCACACCAGGAACAGCGGAGGCAGTACGGAAGACGTATACGTCGTCTCGGTCAAAGCAATACCGAGGAAGTTGACGCTTCCTCCATCAGCGATCTGGGCAGCCATCTCGGCCCAGGTAGGACTGACCAGTGCAACACAGCAGGCTACGGCTATATACGTATTGGTCTTAAAATGCTTGGCTGCTGTAATCGCAATAAAGATCGGCAGGAAGGTAAATGGTGCCCACGAGATAAAGCTGATCACCTGGTAAGTGCCCGTCTCGGCAAATCCGGCAAACAGCAGATTCGCAATAATCAGCAGTCCCTGCATAATCCCGGCTGCTGCGAGTATGTATACAAAAGGAGCAAATACAGCAGACATGGTCGCAATAATGCGGTTGAGAATTGTGCCTTTATGTTCAGTCTGTTCGTCGGCTGTATCCAGATTCACCAGTTTGGCAAATTCATCGTATACTTCGCCCACATGCTGACCGATCACGACCTGAAATTGTCCGGCATTCTCGACAACAGTAATCACGCCCGGCATGGAAGCTACAGCTTCTTTGGCCTGTGGACTGGATTGCTTCAATACAAGACGTAGTCTGGTGGCGCAGCGTGTAGCGCCGGAGATATTGCTCTCGCCACCCACCGCTTCCAGAATATCTTTAGCCAGCTTCGGATAATCTCTCACTTTTCCCGACATGGATATCGCCTCCTCACACTTTATACCTTCACATTATAATTATAACGGTATAATTTATCAATACCCGAATAATGGTATAATGATTCAGACAGCAAGAAAATTCGTCCCATTCCTTTTAAGGATGATTGGGGAATGAGCTTTGAGGCGCCCTGTGTTACAATCTGGATAATGCAGGAGATCAACCAGACAAAGAGGAATGCACATGCTAAAATATCAGCACATTGCCAATGAAATCGAAAAATACATTCAAGACCACGCACTGCAGCAGGGCGACAAGCTGCCGGTGCTGGATGAACTGATGATCCAGTTCGGGGTCAGCAAGAGTACCATTATCAAGTCGCTGGAGCTGCTGGAGGAGAAGGGTGTTATTTTCCAGGTACGCGGCAGCGGAATCTTCGTGCGTAGACACCGGCGCAAAGGCTATATCAGCCTGCTGTCCAATCAGGGATTCACCCGGGATCTGGAGAGCTTCCCGATTACATCGAAAGTGCTGGAGCTGGATATCCGCAAGCCAAGCCGTGAGGTTGCCCAGAACCTGAATATCGATCAGGAACAGGATGTATACCATGTAAAGCGTATTCGTTACATCTATGAGCAGACGCTCTGTGTAGAGGAATCGTATTACAACAAGTCAATCGTGACTTATCTTAACAACGAGATTGCCACCGATTCGATTTTCGATTATATCCGTGATGCTCTGGGTCAGAAGATCGGCTTCTCGGACTCCTATTTGCATATCGACAAGCTGAATGAAGAAGAAGCACAGTATCTGGGGCTGCAAAAAGGTGATCCCAAAATGGATGTGGAGACTATTTTCCATCTGTCCAATGGACAGCCGTTCGACTTTTCCCGGCTGACGTATAACTATATTCAGGCCCAGTTCTTTATTCAGGCGAATGGGCAATAACAGCAGCTGAAGACGATTTGCTATCAAAAAGACTCCAATCCGCAGACAGGGATTGGAGTCTTTTTGTGATGACAGGAATAGACGCTTATACAAATGGAGCGAAATGCAGCTTGCTGCGGAACAAGGGATGAAGCAGGACCGCTATACCCAAATGCACAAGCCCAACAGCAGAAGTAGTAACAAGAACAATCATGCCGAGAAAAGTATGGATGTTGTAGCCGGCGATAAAAAACAAAGCAGTGAAATTCAGTATGTAAAGCAATAGTATCGTCAAATAAATATTTTTCTTGGGAGTCAGATAGTAAAGGAAGAGTTGGGCGATCAGTGAAAACCCTATAATCCAGAAAGACGGCAGAAATACAGCGGCTGTAGATACATCATTAAATAGAAGAAAGTCATTATACTGCTCCGAAGCAGGCCAGAATTGAAATATCCCATATCCACTAAAAAAAGCAGACAGCAGGATAAATACATAATAGTAATAAATCATTCGCTGCCTCCCGGTTCTATTATTTTAAGATTTCATTTTTCTATATAAAAAGATAAAACAGAAATTCAGTAAATAGCAAATAACGCTTATCCAAAAATCCTACTTTCAAATAAATAGGTTACCTAAATAGATTGACAGCTAATTCAAAAGTGAGTATATTAATCAACAGACATACTCTGTACAGAGTACTCTAGGCAGAGTGAAAAGGTAAAAAGTACACTATTGTTCCATCAGAAACAAACCGGACAAGAAGAGTAGAAAGGGGAATGTTTTGTCTCTACAAATTTATATTCTGGGTTCGCTGTGGCATGAAGAGCGCCACCCTTATGACATCAAGAAACGGATTTTGGAAAACACAAGCAATACCGTCAGCATTACCGATGGCAATCTGTACTACAATTTCGATGCCCTCCACAAAAAGGGATATTTGGACAAGGTAGAAACGGTCCAGTCCGAAGGTCATCCGGATAAGAGCAATTATGCGATTACCGAGAACGGCCGTGAAGCGCTCAAGGATATGATCTACAAAAGCTTCAAAAACCCCAAAGATATCCGCTCACTGCTGGCACCGCTGTTTTTTGTCAAACTGGTCGATATCGAGCGTATCCAGTTCATGCTGACCGAAGCGATTGCGCAGAAAGAACAGGAGCTGGAGGATATGAAAGAGCGCACTGCTTCCTGGCGGCCTGTGAATATCGAGGCCGGTTACGAGGAATGTTATGAATTTCTGATACGTTATGGACGATCCGGTCGCACACACGAACTGGATAATCTCAAAGATTTACTGGGAGTCATTAGCCGGATGCAGGAAGACCGCGCCTGACCCACAGCATGATTGGCAAATATACAAGTCCGAGGTGGAAGTTGTGAGAAAGAAGATTACCCTATGGGTTCTTATTGTGCTGCTCATTGTGAGTGGTGGAGCGCTCGGTTATTACTATTGGTACCAAGGAGCGCATTTTGTAAAAACTGATGATGCCCGCATTGCGGCCGATCAGTACAAGATAATGCCGCAGCTGACAGCCCGGCTGAACCATATTGATGTGGAAGAAGGCGACGTACTGAAGCAAAACGAGCCGATCGCCGAACAGGATGTATCCGGACTCGATGCCAGCGTGATCAGCAAATCGATCGTACGCGCACCGATCAGCGGAACCGTAATCAAGCTGAATGCCAAAGAGCATGAGATTGCTTCCCCCAGCGCTGCTGTAGCGATCATGGTCGATATGAACAATCTGTATGTAACGACTAATATCGAAGAGACCGATATCAGCCGTATCAAGCTGGGAGCGGTTGTCGATATTACACTGGATGCTGCCGGCGACCAGATGATCCAGGGGAAAGTCCGCAAAGTGGGACAAGCGTCCAACTCGGTCTTTTCCGTGATTCCGGCGACCAATACCAGTGGTAACTTTAACAAAGTCACCCAGCGCATTCCGGTGGAAATCGCACTGAATGTGCCGGAAGGTATGAAGCTGATCCCGGGCACCAATGTGGAAGTCAAGATTCATACTTCATAAAAGGGGGCGTCGATGTGTCTGCAGAAACTCTAAACGCCGCTCCTGCCGCAACAACCGATAGCCTGACGTCCAAAGAACGCTGGTTTGCCTTCTGGTCGATTGTACTGGGTACCTTTGTTGCGGTACTCAATAACAGTCTGATCAACGTCGCTATTCCCCAGCTTACTACGGATCTGGGTTCAACTACGACACGCATTCAGTGGGTTATTACCGGCTACACGCTCGCTTCGGGGATTATCGTACCGATTACCGGATTTATGGAGCAGCGGATCGGCTACAAGAAATTTATGATACTGGCGTTGTCGGTATTTACAATAGGTACACTGATTTGTGCCTTCGCCTGGAATGATATGTCACTGATCGCCGCACGGATTCTCGCAGGTCTTGGCGGCGGACTCATTATGCCGCTCAGTATGACGATCGTCTACAAAATTATGCTACGTGAACAGATCGGCTTTGCCGTGGGTCTGTGGGGCATAGCGGCAATGGCTGCGCCGGCCATTGGACCGACGCTCAGTGGTTATCTTATTGAGTGGTTTAACTGGCGTTTTCTGTTTATCGCCTGTGTGCCGATTGCCTTGTTCGCTATTCTGATGATCTTCCTGTTAATCAAGGAACCGCCGAAGAACCAGCCGATCAAGTTCGATCTGATAGGCTTCCTGCTATCGGCGACATGTGCAGGCACATTGCTGTATGCACTGTCCAACGGCGCTTCGTCCGGCTGGACGTCGTTCAAGATTGTCGGTCTGCTGTTTATCGCATTCTGGTCGCTGGTTTTCCTGATTTTTGTGGAGCGCGGCAAGGATAACGCAGTTATCGATATTTCTTTATTCAAAAATTACAAGTTCACGATCAGTGTAGTGGCTTCCAGCTTTGTCATGATGGGCATGATGGGAGGAACCTTCCTGGCACCGCTCTTTTTGCAAAATATTCAATCATATTCGGCGATCAGCACCGGTCTGATCCTGCTGCCGCAGGCGGTAGCGATGGCGTTAATGATGCCAATCGCCGGCAAGCTGGTGGACAAGATCGGTATTGTACCGCTCTGTCTATTCGGTCTGACACTGACCAGTGTAATGACCTATCATCTGCACACACTGACTCCGCAGACCTCCCGGTTATGGTTCGAGACAGTCATGGTCGTGCGCGGAATGGGGATCGGTCTCTGCCTGATGCCGCTGTCGACGGTCGGTATGAACGCTATAGCGGAAGAAGTATCCGCCGCCAAAGTCAGCAGTGCCTCAGCAGCATCGAATCTGATTCGTACGCTGGCCGGTTCGATGGCGATCGCCATTTTTACCTTTATCATGCAGAATCGTACAGCCCTGCACAGCCAGCATATCGCTGAATCGGTTACGGCCGAAGGCGGGCAATATCTGCAATCGGTACTCGGCAGCTCCTGGCTGTCCAGCACAACAGGTCTGATCTCGCTGGATGCTGCTTCACGGGGAATTGCCGATACGTTCCTGCTGTCTTCGATTCCGCTGTTCTGCTGTCTGCCGCTAATGCTGCTGTTTATCAGCCGGAAAAAGAAGAAAAAAGAAATCGTCATTACCGACGAAGTGGCTGCTCAGGCCTGATCGGAGCGGTATCTGTCGCGTTATAAAATAAAAATAAAATCGAAATCAGCCATCACAGAAAGAAAGGGAAGCGAGCAATGAGACAAAGAAAATGGGAAGTTACTGCAGCTGCTCTTGTACTGAGCGCCACCCTGCTGGCAGGATGCTCTACGGGCAATAACCAAGCGGCGCAGGCTATGAATGTCACCGTCAAGGTAAGCCAGGCCCAAAAGGGGATGCTGGGTCAGGGAAGTATCTATACAGGTACGGTTAATCCTTCGGCGACTGTCAATATCATGCCCAAAATCGCCGGCAAAGTGGATAATGTCACCGTTGATGTCGGTGCTGAGGTTAAACCGGGCCAGGTTCTGTTTCGACTGGATGACGATGATCTGCGCAACAAGCTGAAGATCGCCCAGTCCGATGCCAAGGCGGCACAGGCAGGCGTCAAGACAGCTGAGAGCTCCCGTGAAACGGGCGTCGTCTCCGCATCGTCGGGTCTGGTCAGCTCCAAGAACGGCATTATTTCGTCCAAGAGCGCTATCACCCAGGCTCAAAACGACATCAACCAGGCTCAGGCTGCAATCAACCAGGCCAATACAGCTGCCAAGCAGGCGCAGACAGCGATCTCTACTGCAGGCAATACCATCAAGCAGACCCAGGAAGCGCTGGCTACCGCCAAGTCTACACTGACACGCACCCAATTGCTGGCAGATAACGGACTGGCGACGCAGGCGCAGCTGGAGCAGGCACAAGCAGCCGTTGTTAGTGCCCAGACGGCGTATGATAATGCAGTGAATGCACGCGCCAACGCCCAGGAACAACTGGAAGCCGCGCGCAATGCCCAGGCGACTGCACAAAAGGGGCTGGCTACCGCACAGTCTGCATATGAGAATGCCAATAGCAGCTATGCCAATGCCAGCGAAGGCTATAACAATGCCCAGCGTCAGCTGGAAGTATCCCAGAGTACCGCTGGTGTCGAAGCGAGCCAGCAAAAGGTATCGCAGGCGCAGGTCAATATCGATATTGCTCGTGATGCACTTGATAACGCGGTCGTTAAATCGCCGATTAACGGCATTGTCGTCACCAAAAATGTAGAAGCCGGCGAAATGGTATCTTCGGCTGCTCCCTCACTGGTTATTGCCAATCTGGATACAGTGAATATCCTGATCTATGTACCTGCAGAAGAGATTAACGATATTCAAGCCGGTGACCGTGTACAGGTCAATGTAGCGTCCTCCGGTATTGTAGCGAACGGCAAAGTGAAAAATATTAATCCAATGGATGCTGCAGGCAATGGCTATCCAGTTGAAGTAGCAGTTACCAACCCGGGTGGCCAGCTCAAAACTGGAATGCTGGCGGATGTCAGCTTTGTTGGAGATGACGCCAAAGAAGGGATTATTATTCCATCCAAAGCGATCCTCAAAGATGGTAACCAATCCTACGTCTATGTAGCCGTCAAAGGAAAAGCTGTACGCAAACCGGTAACAGTCTCCACCGTTACAGGCTCTCAGGCACTTGTAAGCAAAGGACTGGCAACCGGAGATCGGGTGATTTCCAATAACCTGGCGCTGCTGGGTGACGATGTCACTATTCAGGTGGCCGCGAATAGTTAAAATTACCAATAATCGTTCAAGACATACTTGATCCAATTGTATCCAAACTCCAGACCCCGGGCGGGTTTGGAGTTTTTGCTATGGGTTATCTATTTCATTTTCATCTAATCGTTGGTAGTAAGAGGGTGATTCGGATAACACGGCAAAAAGCGTCTCGATTACTCCATACATAAAATTAATTATTTATTATGTAAATTATATGTTTTTTTCATGATATTTTGTTTTAAATATACATTATAAACATATTTTTCTAAATCGTATGCACATAGGAGGCTAGAATCTATTGTCCAACGCCCGGGGTATTCGAAAGTCGATGTTACTGCTATTGTCATTTCTTCTGGTAATCACTTTACCTTCCGGCTTTTTCAGCGGAGCATCTACTGCTTCAGCGGCAACTAATGGTAACTATGCATGGACTCAGCGTTTTCCAGCTACTGTACCTGCAGGTCGTACTGCTCCATTAATGGCGTACAATCCGGCTACAGGAAAAGTACTGATGTTTGGCGGATATGTGGGTGGAAGCACCAATCAGCTTAATGACACCTGGCAGTGGGATGGTACCAACTGGCAGCAGCTGAGCCCAACTAATGTTCCAAACCGTCGCAGCGGTGGCGGTATGGCGTATGACCCCATTTCCCAGCGGATTATTATGTTTGGAGGAGACAGCCCGAGCGGATATCTGGGAGATACCTGGGCATGGACCGGCAGTAACTGGCAGCAATTGAGTCCGGCTCATACCCCTACTCCACGTGGTACGCCTTATATGGCGACAGATCAGACTCGCAATAACATCGTTTTGTTTGGTGGTGTAACAGGCAGTGGCAGGTCTAATGAAACATGGACATGGAACGGAAGTGACTGGATTATTCAATCTCCGGTAACCCGTCCGACAGCCCGTAATTTTGGACAAATGACGTATGATCCGGTCAGTGGTAATCTGCTAATGTTCGGTGGTGATTCGGGATCAGGGGCATCAGGATATCTCAATGATACCTGGACATGGAACGGTACGAACTGGACCCAGCAAGCCCCAGCCACAAGCCCACCAGTACGTATGGCTTATGGACTTGCTTATGATGGAGCCAATGTCATCCTGTTTGGCGGCGAAATACCTGGTACCGGCGGTCAGATGACCGGAGATACCTGGTTTTGGACCGGCAGTACATGGACCCAGCGTAATCTAACCACAAGTGTCCGTGGACATATCGGCATGCTGTATGATCCAACGCATGACCAGATCCTTTCTTTTGGTGGATTTGGTTCATCAGGTGCGATTATTAACGAAACATGGACGCTGCAGGCAGCACCGCTCGTCGCTACAGGAGCGGCTACACTGCTCACTTCCAGATCCGTGCAACTAGCAGGTGAAGTACAGTTAGAAGGCAAAACTCCTGTCGTGGAAAAAGGTATTGTAGTAACAAGAACAGCTAACAATACCGTAACCAGATATGCCAGTACACAGACGGGAATCGGCGCTTTTACGGTAAAACCAACCAATCTGTTGCCTTCTACCAGTTATACGTATCGGGCATATGCCGTAGATGCGTATGGAACGACTTATGCTGCTCAGACGCAGGCATTTACAACCAACGCGATTCCACCATTGACGCTGGATAGCAATGCTTACAATCTGAAGCTAGGTACTACCCATCAGACAACCGTACAGGCTGTTTATGAAGAGACAGGCGAGCTGTATACCGTAACCAGCGGTGTAACCTTTAGCTCAGCCAATCCGGGTATTGCCTCGGTTAATGCTACAGGTCTGGTTACCGGTAATGCTCAGGGCAACACTGTGATTACAGCGGTGTATAACGGCTCCAGCGCCCAAGCAGCCGTCAATGTAACCTATACTCCGCCGGTTATTACGAACCTGTCTACCAATCAGACAGAGTACACACTAAAAAAAGGAACGACCCAGCAGACCGTCATTCAGGCTGTCTATGATGATGGCACTGTCAAAACGGTAACGCAGGATGTCTACTACAGCTCATCCAATCCGAATGTGGCTTCTGTTAGAGCAGGTGGATTAATTACAGCTGCCGGCAAAGGTACTGCTACGATTACAGCGCAGTATGGCGGCAAGTCCTTGGGTATCAATGTAACGGTTACTGCCGATCCGGTCGTAACAAGCCTGTCTACGGATCGTACCGAATATACGCTAAGAGAGCGAAATACCGAGCAGACAGTTATCCAGGCGGTATATGACGATGGTACAGTTCGGACCATTACGTCAGGATTGACCTACACGTCATCTGATCCAAGTGTAGCTACTGTAGATGCCAATGGCTTAATTAGTGCCATTAATAAAGGTACAGCAGCTATTATAGTCGAGTATCAGGGCAAAACAGTTACGATTAATGTTAATGTTACTGAGCGTCGCGACAATGACAATAACAATTCTGGCGGAGGCGGAGGTGGCGGTTCCAATACAACACCGGGTGAAACTGGCGGAACCACACCAACTACACCATCCAATCCAGATGGAGGAACACCGCTGACTGATCCGATAACCAATGAGAAAATTGCTACTGTTATCCGCGAACAGGAAAATGGAACACCGGTTGCCCGTATCCGTGTAAACAGCAATCAGGCGATTCAGTCTCTGGATAATTCGGATCGTAACCGTCTGGTCATTCCGGCACCAACAGATGTGAGTAACGTGCGTACGGAGCTGGATGGTACTCTCGCCAAATGGCTGGATGATCGCAATGGTACTATCGAAATACAATCAGAACGGGGACAGTATATTTTGCCAGCCAAACAGCTGGATGTGACGACACTGGCATCCCAAAATAATGCAGCAGCCAATCTGCAGAATCTGCAGTATACCATTACCATTTCGCCAGCAGGAACAGCGCAATCTCAGGGCCTGCAAAGTGCAGCTTCTACACGTAATGTGAAATTGATCGATGCCACGACCACCAATTTTGGGGTGACCGCGAGTATGGACGGTGCCCAGGTAACGGTACCGAACTTTGAACAATATGCACAGCGTCTGATTCCGCTGCCGGAAGGATTCGATCCATCCCGGATTACCACCGGAATTATCTATAACGAAGACCAGTCTTCCTTTATGCATGTACCGACCCGTGTAACGCAAATCGGGGATCAGTATTATGCACAGATTAACAGTCTGGTCAGCAATGGAACCTATGCTTTGATTGAGAATGAAAAAAGCTTTGCCGATGTAGCCAATCACTGGGGACGTGCAGCTATTGAAGATATGGCTTCTCGGATGGTGGTTGAAGGGGTTAGCCAGGCATCTTTTGAACCGAACCGCAATATCACTCGTGCGGAATTCGCAGCTGTAGCGGTTCGTGCATTCGGACTGGTGGATCGTCAGGGTGCAGGACGCTCGTTCAGTGATGTAGCCGGTGGAAGCTGGTACCAGGATTATGTCGGTACAGCCGCCGATTATGGTCTGCTCACCGGTTATGCAGATGGTACATTCAAGCCGGATCGTAATATCAGCCGTGAGGAAGCCATTGCGATTCTCGTACGTGCTGTACAACTGGCGAATATTGATACCAGCACAGGCAGCAGCGCATCGCTCCAGGCTTACCGTGATGCCAATCAGGTATCCGGCTGGGCATCCAGTGCAGTTGGTTTTGCTGCACAACAAGGTATTGTACAAGGAAATGCAGGTCTGCTGAATACGGACTCTCCGGTAAATCGTGCAGAGACAGCCGCACTGATGGAGCGTATTTTGACCTTTGCCAAACTGATCTAAACGTTTAACAGAACATCTCCCGATCGTCTGCTCTTTGGCACAGACGATCGGGAGATTTTTTTGTTGAGCCAAATAGGCAGGCGGATAGAAAAGAACAAGTGTGTCGTCCTCTATGTACTGCTGGATAGAAGCAAATAGCCAATACCCGATTTCCATAATGGAGTCCGGGTATTGGCTGTTTAGTGAGGCGATGTATTGAGACGATAGATGAAAATGAGACAAGAACAAGGGATCAGCTATGCAAAAATGGCTCGCTCCGATCTGCCTGATGCAGTGCCTCCACAAGCTGGGCAGCCCGTTTGTAGTGTCCTCGGTTCGCGATCAGATCACGTGCCAGCAGGGCCGCAGCAGACTTGATATGCAGACGGCGGATATCGTCGCGTATGGCTTCGATATCTCTGGCATGGGCCAGCCCGATCACCCGGCGCATCATCTCGCTACCAGCATAACCGACCGCATCCTGGAAAATGCGCAGCAGTTCATCATCCAGATAGCCTGCTGCACCAGCCAATGGCTCCTGATTATCCTTCTGCCAAAGGGTAGTGAATTCGGCAGCGAATACGTCCCATACCGTGGTGATATGAGTCAGCAGTGCCTCCCGGCTATCTTCGCTGCGGGCGAGTGCAGACAGCAGAGTATTGGCGATGAACAGTCCGATATCATATCCCATCGGTCCATAAAAGGCGAACTCCGGATCGATTACCCGGGTCTCTTCCTCACTGGCAAAGATACTGCCGGTATGCAGATCGCCATGCAGCAGTGCTTCGGCGGATATCATAAAGTGGCGCTTGAGCTTGGCACCTTCACGCAGCAGCTGCTCATCCTGCCAAATCTGCTCAGCCAGCGGGCGTAACCCTTCTTCTACCACATTGCTCTCATGATCGATTAGCGGGTAGGTGAAAACAAAGTTCTCGGTAATTTTGCACAGCTCCGGATTGTGAAATTGCAGTGCCAGCTCCCGCCGGGCTTCTGCACCCAGCGCATAATCCGAAGTACCGTATAAGGTACGGGCCATGTACTGACCAATATGGATCGACAGCAGCGGATAGACGGCGCCTTCGGCCAGACCCGTGCGTGCAATAGTTAGATGCGACAGATCTTCCATCACCGTAATCGCATAGTCATTATCCGTATAATACACTTCCGGTACATATTCCGGGGCATAGCGGGCAAAGATTCGCAGCGCTTCGCTCTCCATCCGGGCGCGTTCCAGGGTGAGCGGCCAGCCTTCGCCGATAATGCGTACATAGGGGAGCGCCTGCTTGATAATAACACCTTTACCTGCCGCCGGTTCAGTCACATGAAAGACCAGATTCAGATTGCCGTCACCAATTTCGCGGCAGACTAGATCAGCAGCTGCTGCGAACAGCTGCAGCCGCCGGGCGAGCTGGATCGCAGTCTCTTCGGTTAATGGTTCGTAGATGGAATCAGCAGTTGTGGTCATGGATCATTTGCCTCCTTGGCAGATCAGAATAGAATCACTGTGATGCGACTGTACGTATTTCACGGGGAGTATGAATGTCTCCTGTATCTATACTTTTTGCCGCTTGCGGTGGATAAAGGTAACAGCCAGCGCGAGTACCAACACAGCGCCTTTGATAATATCTGTCGTGTAGTATTCCACATGCAGCATGGTCATCCCGTTGACCAATACGCCCATCAGCACAGCTCCAAAAAAGGTACCGATGATGTTGGGACGTCCAGCACCGAACACCGAATAGCCGACAAAAACGGCAGCGAGCGCATCCATCTGCATCGATGAACCGGCATCAATCTGACCGGAACCGACACGGGCAGCGAACAGAATTCCGCCAATTGCAGCGAAGATGCCGGAAGCGACATAGGCGAGTGTACGAATACGATTGACCCGCAGTCCGGACAGACGTGCTGCTTCTTCATTACTGCCGGTCATGATCATCTGGCGACCACCCCGCGTATATTTGAAAAATAAGTGCATGGCAACGATGGCGACCAGCATCAGGATAACCGGAAACGGAATACCGAGCAGCCGGCCCTGTCCGATCCAGAGAAAGGAGTCCAGCATGACGCCGGGCGCCTTGGTTCCATCCTGAAACTGCATATTGTTGTAGATGGAATATCCTTTGGTATACGTGCGATGAATTCCGCTGACAATGTACATGACAGCCAGTGTCGCCAGCAGATCGGGAATACGGATCTTGACGATCAGCAGCGAGTTGAGCAGTCCGACGAGTGCGCCGATAATCAGCGGCACAATCAGGACCAGAATCAGCGGCATCTGATGCCAGACCATCATCGCAGCGACGACGACGGTTGTAAGCGAGACCGTTGAGCCTGCCGACAGGTCAAAGCCATCTACAGTCAGCGAGATGGTAATACCAATCGCCACGAAGGTAACAATAGAGATCGAACGCAAAATATCCGTAATATTGTTATAGGTGAAAAAGTGCTGATTATACAAAGAGAAGAAGACAAGCACCAGACCGATAAAGATCAGGGCGCCGTAGCGATATGAGAATTGGGCAATCTGATGTTTCATACAAGTTCCTCCCGGCCTGCGCTGGCATGATATAACAGATCCTGCTGTGAAGCTTCACCATAAGCGAAAGAGCGGGTGATCCGGCCATCGCACATCACGAGGATACGGTCCGCCAGACCAAGCGCTTCATCAAATTCGCAGGTTAGATATAATATTCCTTTGCCCTGCTGGGCAAGATTGCCGATTACGTTGAAAATATCGCGTTTGGCTCCGATATCGACGCCTTTGGTCGGTTCATCGAGAATGAAGATATCGGCATTGGTCTCCATCCATTTACCGATTGCGACCTTCTGCTGATTACCGCCGCTCAGGTATCCGGTCAGCTGTTGTCCGGATGATGTCTTGATTCCGAGCGAGGAGATTAGTCCTTCACCCAGTTTGCGCTCCGCTCTACCGGAAATAATGCCGAGTGAAGTGATCGACTGCAGCAGCGGCAGACTCAGATTATGCAGAACGGATTCCTTGACCAGAATGCCTTCCTTGCGCCGTTCCTCTGGAACGAGTACCATCCCGGCTCGGATCGCCTGATGCGGATTGCGTGCCCGAACCGGACGTCCATTCAGCTCGACAGTGCCGCGCTCCGGCTGCTCGGCTCCGAACAGCAGCTTGGACAGTTCGGTCTTGCCGGCGCCGACGAGTCCGACCACCGCGACAATCTCACCGCGGCATACGTCCAGACTGACATCTTGCACATAACGACCAGCAGCCAGATGGCTGACAGTCAGCAGCGGTTCACCGATTTCAGTGAATACTTTGGGATATTCTTCTTCAAAAGCACGTCCCAGCATAGTATGTACAACTTCTCCGGGATTGGTCTCTGCTACAGGTACGGTACTGACCCGACGTCCATCGCGCATGACCGTAATACGGTCGCATACCCGGAAAATCTCGGGCAGCCGGTGGGAAATAAAGATAACTCCGATCCCCTGAGCTTTGAGTCCCTGCATAATGCCAAACAGCCGCTCCGCTTCTTCGATACTGAGTGGAGCTGTGGGTTCATCGAGAATAACAAAGCGTGCTTTCTCCGCCATGACGCGAGCGATCAGCACCAGCTGTTTTTCTGCCAGTGACAGTTCACTGACCTGACGCCGCGCAGAGATCGCAAAGCCGAGTCTGCTCAATATTTCTTCCGCGTCCCGGTACAGGGATTTCCAGTTCAGAATCGGACTGCCTTTGGAGCTGGTCAGCCGGTGCAGCAGAATATTCTCGGCCACCGACAGCTGGGGAATCAGCGAAGTGTCGACTTCCTGATACACACACTGGATACCGGCTTCTTTGGCGGCTGCCGGGGAGTTCAGCTGCACGGGTTGACCGTCGATCGTAATGCTGCCACGGTCGGCGGTGTAGGCGCCGGATAATATTTTCATCAGTGTACTTTTGCCGGCACCATTGGCGCCCAGCAGCGCATGGATCTCGCCGCTGTGTAGACTGAAGTCTACATTTTCGAGTGCCGGAACACCGGCGAATGATTTGTAGATTTCCTTCATATGCAGATGATTATCGGTAGAAGCTGTGGAGGTCGTCATGCAGATGCTCCTTTCTGTGGCGGCTGCCGGAAGGGAAGGCAGTCCTGTGATCCAAATGGACAAGATGGTAAAACAGTATCCACCAGCATGCAGAGGCACACTGGTGGATACTGGGTTTCCGTCTGTTACATGCATGTTCAAGACGAAGTAATTAGCAGGGCGAATCGCTGGTTATTTGCCGGCAGCGATTGCTTTCTCCAGTGCTTTGAGTTCGTCGGTATTACCCTGGTCGCTGTCTCCCCAGCCTTTGACATACTCGCCGAGGTCAGCCGTAGTTACCTTTTTGTCTTTGGGCAGATCATCGCGCTGTACATAGACCGGTTCCAGCTCGACGCGTTGGTCGGATGTGTTGCCACCAAACTTCTGATACAGATACCGTACCTGTACGCGGCCGATGGTCGTCGGATCAACGGCTGCAGAGGCTACCCATGGACTGGATGGGTCCTGAATCATGCTGAGGTCTTCATCGCTGAGGTCGATGCCGTATACTTTGATATCATTGCGACCTGCCTGTTTGATTGCGTTGGAGGCGCCTTTGGCAAATTCATCCCAGGAAGCCCATACCGCAGTAATATCGCCTTTGTTGGGATACTGCTTGAGGATTGCTTCCATCTGGGTCTGTGCATCGAGCTGTGCATTATCCGCTGTACCAAAAGCAGCAATTTCCTTGATATCCGGATACTTGCCCTGGAACGTCTTGTAAGAAATCTGACGGGATTCCATCGGCGGGAAGCCGGCTACCCAGATTTTGACGATGTTGCCTTTACCACCAGCGTCCTTGGCGAGTTGATCCAGTGTCAGTTCGGCCATCTTCTGGTCGTTCTGTGCAAGACTGGTGACGCCCGGAATACCATCCAGTGCCGAGTCAAAAGCAATGACCGGGATGTTGGCCTGGACAGCCTTTTGCACGCCTGCTGTCAGTGCTCCTGCATCACCATGGTCAATCAGGATACCGTCAAATTGTCCCTGATTCACGGCTGCATCGAGCGAGGAAGCCATTTTGCTGAGATCATTATCCGCAGAGATAACGGTCACGTTGCCACCATATTTGGCGACCTGACTTTTGACTCCATCGATGTACTGGGCAGAGAATGTACCATTGTTCAGACGCATAATCAGAGCGATATTTTTACCGGCGAGCGGCTGATCCGAGGCTGCATCAGCATTTCCGGATGCGTTGTTACCTGTCGAATTATTTCCGCATGCGCCCAGTATCACCGCGAACACAAGCAGAATGGAGAGCAAACTTATGGACTTCAGACGTCTTCTCATTTTCTTTTCCCCCTGTACGTGAATGCTTTAATGCTTTAAACGGCTTGATAATATTAAAATTTAATATAGAAGTTAAAACCAAGTATGTCAATTGGTTTTATTAAAATAAATATTTTGGAATTGAAATGTGCAAGAAATGGGATGGATATATGTATATTAATGGAATAAATGTATGATAGAGTTGTATAAATTCTGCCTGTTTATATATTAAATAAGGAGATGATACATATGAAGAAAATAACGATCGTCAAAGCTGTAGTTATGGGTTCTACTCCAAGGTCTTATCAGTACGACAAAGGAGGGTTTTTCCAGAAATCTCTTTCCCGGACAATGGAGGAGAATCTGAGCGAGGAGATTCGCAGGCATCAGCTGGATTATGTCGTGGAGATTGACCAGGACTTTCTTTTCCTGGATGAGCTGTTGGAGCAGGGAAGTGACTTTATTCTGATCTCGCCGTATGTGAGTACATTTATTAATTTCAACGATATACCGAAAGACAAATTTTATATTATGACACCGGAAGAGTTCGATCAGGGACAGACTTCACATATTATGGAGATTTTGCAGCAGCGCCTGCCCGTATAACGGGTAGGTTTTTTTGTTCATTCGCATTATTGCTGCCTGGAGAATAGAGTGCTTACTATTGTAAAGATCATCTAGTGTGTCAATCATCCGAAAAGTATATATACAGCAAAAAGGATACAGCTGCCTTTCCTGTGAAGAAAGAAGCTGCATCCTGATCTTATATTTAATCGATATAGTTAAGCATTAAGCTTGGGCAAACGTCTGCTTCAATTGTTTAGCCATAAGCTGCCAGGCTTCTTCGGCATGGGCTGGTGTACCGTTATGAGTAAAGCCGTGAGCTTCGCCGGGGTAATCGCGATAAGTGACCGGTACGCCGGACTCACGTAGCATCTCTGCATACCGGGCTGCCTCTGCTGCAAGAGAATCTCGGCCTGCCGTAATAATGAGTGCAGACGGCAGTCCGGTCAGTTCCGAAGAGGAAGCGAGTACAGGTGAAGCCAGTGGGTTACGAGCATCAGTGGCATTGTCAAAATACATCGCATTGAACATGCGAGCCATATCTACCGGAATTGCTTCCTCAAAAGAAGGCTTGTCTGCCGGATCGGTATCCAGATCAAGCGGTGGATAGTCGAGAATCTGATAGGCGATCGGCAGCTCGCTGCCTTTTTGCAGATTAAGCAGACATACGGCAGCTGACAGATTGCCTCCGGCGCTGTGTCCACCAATTGCGAGTCTGGAGCCGTCTCCGTCCCATTCAGAGGCATGCTGCATGATCCACTGTGCGACTTCATAGCACTGATAGACCGCAGCAGGGAAAGGATATTCCGGTGCCAGTACATATTCCACATTGAACACCATACAGCCGGACAGATCGGCAACGTAGGCGCACCACGGATCATCCATCTCCGGCGTGCCGAGTACAAAGCCGCCTCCATGCAGATTGATAAATACTGGCGCAGGTTTTGCTGCATGCAGTGGAACATAGACATGTGTGCGTGCTTCTCCATAGGAGGTTGGAATCCGGATTTCATGGCGCTGTGCTGCCGGTGTACCCGGTGGGGTCAGTGTGCCTCCATCAACCTGTGTAAACTGCTGCTGGCGGATCTTGCGAATCATCTCCACTTGTTGTTCTTTCATCAGTATCACTCCATTTCGGGTCAAATGTCATTCGTAACTGTTACATAGGGAACATTGGGATTGTCCTGTATTGTAAATAGTCAAACATTCGAACCTGAAGGCATCCTCCATCTATTCAAATTCATTCTATTCGTCGCTTCATGTTCGTATCGTTTGTTGGTTGCAGGTCGATCACGGATTGACCTGTACTTTATAATTGTAAGCGGGTTTGCATATCAATTCAAATAGGGGTAATATCGGTTGTTCATTTGCACAATGAATTTCGTCCTTCTATCAATATCTTTAAGCGCTTTCTCTCACTATAATGAAAGCGTGTTCAAATAGTTGGCAGGGGGATGCACGGTATGGATGGATTAGTGATTAGCTGGATCGGTGCGCTGGCAGGACTGGCGCTGGCGATTGTTTTGATTTTACGTAAATTAAATCCGGTCTACGCATTGTTTCTCGGTGCGATCGTAGGTGCGCTGCTGGGCGGAGCGAATCTGGTACAGACTGTAGATGTTCTTGTAAGCGGTACCCAAAGTGTAATGGGAACGGTGCTGCGGGTACTGGCAGCCGGTGTGCTGGCTGGAGTCATGATGGAATCGGGAGCTGCCGAGACGATTGCCCAGTCGATTGTCCGCAAATTCGGAGGCAGCAAAGCAATACTGGCATTGGCGCTGGCGACGATGATTATTACAGCGGTCGGCGTATTTATCCCGGTCGCTGTGTTGATCGTGGCACCTATCGCCCTGTCGGTCGGTAACAAGATGGGTGTGTCCAAGCTGGCGCTGCTGGTTGCTTTATCCGGCGGTGGCAAGGCAGGCAATATCATTTCTCCCAATCCGAATACAATCGCAGCGGCGCGGGGATTCAATCTGGAACTGAGCCATGTGATGCTGGCGGGATTCGTTCCTGCGGTATGCGGACTGATAGTAGCCGTATTACTCGCTTCCATGCTCAAAAATAAAGGCGTGATGGTAACCGATCAGGAAGCGGATAACGGCGATACGGATACTTCGCATTATCCACCGCTTGGCAAAGCCATTGTCGCTCCGCTGGTCGCCGTTATTCTGCTGATGATCAATCCGATCGGCTCCATTACGGGAATTGGCTTCCTCTCGACCTTTAAGGTAGATGCGATGTATATTCTGCCGATTGCCGGTATTATCGGAATGCTGGCGATGGGGCAGGCGAAGAATATCGTAAAATACACGACAGCAGGACTGAATAAAATGACAGCTACCGTATTGATTCTGATCGGAGCAGGTGGTATTGCCGGTCTGATCTCGGCATCCGATCTGTCGGTACAGGTAGTAGCACTGATCGAAGCATCCGGAATCTCGGGTACGTTCCTCGCTCCGATCTCCGGTATTCTGATGGCAGCGGCGACCGCTTCTACATCGACCGGTGTTATTCTGGCGACGGGTTCCTTTGGCGAGGCGATTCTGAATATGGGTACGGCTCCGCTGGCTGCCGCCGTTATGGTACATACCGGAGCGACCGTGATTGATTCCCTGCCGCAGGGCAATTATTTCCATGTGACAGCAGACAGCATGAAGATGAGCATCAAACAGCGGATGGGTGTTGTTCCGTACGAAGTCATGGTTGGCGGTACGATGACTATTGTGGCGACGATTATGTATGGATTCCTGCTGTAATCTACTATTTTCGAACGGGGTGGAGAGATGAGAGAGAAGACATTTGTACTGGCACCGGATTCATTCAAGGAAAGCATGACAGCCAAGGAAGTCTGCGTGGCGATGGAAAAGGGGCTGCGCCGGGTCTATCCGGCGGCACAGTATATTCATGTACCGATGGCAGACGGCGGTGAGGGCACTGTACAATCGCTGGTGGATGCTTCCGGCGGACAGATGCGCCAGCTGGAAGTGACGGGTCCGCTTGGTCAGCCGGTATTGGCGCAGTACGGTATTCTTGGCGATGGAACGACAGCAGCGATCGAAATGGCTTCAGCAAGTGGCATTCAGCTGGTGAGCAGGGAACAGCGCAATCCGCTGCTGACTACCACCTATGGTACCGGCGAGCTGATCCGTGCCTGTCTCGATCAGGGGATTCGCAAGCTGATTATCGGAATTGGTGGCAGTGCTACCAATGATGGAGGAGCCGGCATGGCGCAGGCGCTTGGTGCGCGGCTGCTCGATGAACAGGGGCAGGAACTGCCACGTGGTGGTGGTGCGTTGAGTCGTCTGGCGCGAATAGATACTGAACAGCTGGATGCCCGGCTGCAGCAGGTGGAGATGATCGTCGCTTGCGATGTAACCAATCCGCTGTGCGGCAAGCAGGGAGCCTCTGCCGTATTTGGACCGCAAAAAGGCGCTACACCGGACATGGTGCAGAAGCTGGACGCTGCACTGGAGCATTATGCAGATATCATCTCGTCACAGCTGGACAGGGAAGTACGCCATATTCCCGGCGCAGGTGCAGCCGGCGGACTGGGTGCAGGTCTACTCACTTTTACACGAGCTACACTGCGCCGGGGGATCGAGATCGTGATTGAATACACAGGGCTCCGGGAGAAGCTGAGCGAAGCGGATATTGTATTTACCGGAGAAGGCGGAATGGATTTTCAGACCAAATTCGGCAAAACCCCGCATGGCGTCGCCGCTGCTGCCAAAGCAGCAGGCAAACCGGTTATCGCCGTGACCGGCTATATGGGCGAAGGAATCGAGACATTGTACGATGAAGGGATTAATGCGATTTTTGGTATTGTACCAAAAGCGGCAGTCCTGGAAGAGCTGCTGGAACAGGGACCGTACAATGTAGAGCGTACGATGGAGAATATAGCACGATTGCTTCATTTGCAGGATTAGTCGTCTGCCCATAGAGATGATCATCCTGTAGAGATTCCAGGATAACGCTGCATTCAGTATCGAACTAACTACAAAAAGACCTATACTTTCTCCAGCGTTCCACACGCAAGGCAGGAGAGAATATAGGTCTTATTTGCCGATCTGGAAGCAGATGATATACAATGTCTGCTGATTGCCGATCTGTATGCCTTTGATACGTGTTCCACGTACTGAATTAGAAGTGCATGGACAGTAGTCCATGAGTTAGCTCGATCAGTTCCAGCAGATGACGCGGGTCTTTGCCGGTAAGCGTATGGATTCGCTTTAGCCGATACTGCAGGGTATTACGGTGAATATTCAAATCAAGAGCCGTATCATGAATACTGCCATTATGGAAAATAAAGCTCCGCAGTGTATCCAGCAGATCAGCGGTATCTTCTAGCCTGGCAGCGGCATTGGACAGCGGCGACAGTGGAGCCTGGCTGAACCTTACCAGAAACTGAACATCATCATAACAGGCTGTTCGCGAAGGCAGACGCAAAGCGAGCAGTATCTGCATCGTATCACGAGCCTGTAGATAGCTGTTGGCAATGCTGCTGTCCAGTCGTCCGGCTGCGATAAAAGCCTCCGGCTGATCCTGCAAAAAGCGCTGCATAATCGGCAGCAGTTCCTCCTGGTTCTGTATCATAACGACAAAGGAGCCTTGTTGTTCATGTATCCGAAAAGAAGGAAACAGCAGCAGCAATCTGCCGGTGTGCTCATTCAGCTGCAATCCATGGATATACAGCACAGCCGTCTGCAGCAGCAGATCCAGCTGGTACACCGAAGCTTCCCGGCGCAGCTTTTGCGGATAGGAAGAGCCGCGATATTCCAGCAGCGTATCCAGAAAAGCCTTTTTGCGACTGGCTTCATGAGCGAGGCTCTCGAGTCGACTGCGCTGCTCGATCAGCAGCGATACGGTCGTTCGCACCAGATTGCAGAATGGCCGCACTTCATCAGGCTCTCCAGTAATGCCGATCACACCGATATACTGCCCATCGATCACGATAGGCTCGTTGGTCCCTTTTTGCTCCAAGCGACCGTCCTGCCAGACCTCTATACGCTGACCGGTAGCGAGTGCTTCGACTGCACCGGGATGAATCGTACCGATCCGGTGAGTGCTGCCGCTGCCGATAATAACGCCCTGTTCATTCATAATATTGATGTTGTACGGAATATCGAGCATCATTTTGTCGACGATATCCTGTGCTTGTTTCTCTGAGAGTCTGTACATGTACTTCCTCCTGTGCCTGCACATTCCATCTGTATTAACGGCTGCTAAAAGCGACCTTCAGTCCGATCAGTGCAAAGATGGCACCCTGCATCATATTGATTTTGCGGGAAATGCGAGGCTTCTTGATTAGCCATTTGCGCACGCGGTCTGCACATACGCTCACTATCGTGAACAGGATCAGTGCCTGAATCATAAAAACAAAACCCAATACCAGCATCTGCAGCGGCACATAGCCTGCCTGCTGATTAACAAAAGGCGGCAGCAGCGCGAGGAAAAATAACGATACTTTGGGATTTAGGGCACTCATGACAATGCCGCGGCGGTATAAGGTACCAAATTGGAGAGCAGGCAGCTGTCCACTATCTACCAGCAGTTCTTCATCCCGTGCACGGAACGATTTCCAGGCGAGATACAGCAGATAGGCGGCACCTGCATATTTGACGATATTAAAAGCCAGTGCCGATTGGTAAATGAGTGCCGATATGCCGAGTGTAGCTGCAGTAATATGTACGAGCAGTCCGGTACAAAGACCGAGGGTAGTAGCAATCCCTGCCTTTCTCCCATGAGCGATACTCTGGGCCAGTACAAACATGTTGTCCGGTCCTGGCAGCAGTGTCAGCAGTACCGCTGTGCCGAGAAAGGATAAAACCGATAACAGATCCATTCGCTTCATCTCCCTGCATTCCATAGTCATACGTCATGGAATCATAATATATCTGTATTCTAGCAAAGAAATACAGACAACCGGAAGCAAGAAATGCACACATCTCCAACCTTTTGCGACAACGAGCTGGAGAAGAATGAATGGGCTGCGAGTTGATGCGACTGAATCGGCAAAATGGATAACATAACAAAAAGCAGTCTGATCAGACTGCTTTCGTTAATGCAGCAAAGCTGCTATATATGAAATGGCTCTGGCAGGAGCGTATTTTCATTTTGCGGAACAGGACAGGAGCGTATTTTCATTTTGTGGAACAGGACAGGAGCATGTTCTTATTTTTGTGGAACAGTCAGCTGGTAGCCGGCAGGCAGCAGGTTGTTGGCAGCAACCAGTTCGTCTACAGTTACGCCGTATTGAGCAGCGATTTTAGTCAGGCTGGCACCTTGTGGAACGACTACGAGAATATCCTGTTTGGTAGCATCTGTAGACGGTGCAGCGTTATTTTCCGGTTGAGTTGTAGTAACTTCTTCCGGAGTACCGAACAGTGCGTTAAATTGTTCTGCCTGAGCAGCGAGGAAAGCAGCATTATTAGCGCGATCTTCTGCGCGATCTTTATTTTTTTCGTGAGCGGATTGAGTATTGGATGCAGCAAATGCATGGCTGCCTCCGACTGGTGCGACAACAGCCACAGCTCCCAGGCTGGCGGCTAAAGCAGTGGACAACATTACTTTTTGAATAGTGGTTTTCATGATAACAATCTCCTCTTATTTAAATTATTTTTTTGTAGTTAGTTACGTTTAATAATCTTATATACTTATAATATTACTAAATTAAGATAATTGCAAGTCTATTTAAAAACTTTTTTTGATTTATTTCAGAATATTTTCAAAAATAACCTTGTACAGCAGAAATAGCCCTTATCGAGGACAAGGGCATGTATTTCATACTTGGATAGTCTATTCACATAAAATCATATACATAACGGATCACATGAAAGAATACGGGAGCTGTATAAGTCAAACTGTCGACCCGGCTGAGGTAGCTTTCTTTGAGCGCTTCGGCACGGTCGCTGTCGCCAATCAACAAATCACGCTTCAATACGGAGATGGTCAGACTACCAAAGAACCCTGCCAGACTAACCAGCATACCGATGATCAGGGCAAATTGTGAACCAAATGGTGTCAGATACGGATGGGCCAGATAAGAGACAGCTGTCGTTACCACAAAGGCACAGATGAATCCTTCCCATGTAATATGCGGATTGGCTGTCGGCACGATTTTCCTTTTCCCTATGTACATGGAGGCGAGGTAGTGAATCACGTCGTTCAGCTGGGTGAGCAGCACGAGGAACAGTACCAGTCCCCCGCCATACGCCGGAGTGGCAAATGGAAAGTAGGCCAGATGGCTAAGTCCGAACACCATCAGCATGAGTCCCCACTGGGTCGAGCTAACACTGCGCAGGAACCCACCGGTCCCTTTATTAATCAGCCTTGGCAGCGGCAGCAGCAGGAATACATAGATGGGGATAAAGACGATAAACATCCCGTACCAGCCAATGTAGATCCAGTAAAATTGCAGTGGGATCGCCAGGTAGGCCCATAGAAACAGCCGCCGATCAGCCTTGCGCGTGCGAATCATGGAAAAGTATTCCTTGAGTGCAAAAAAGGTCAGTGCCATCAGCGACAGCAGCGAGACGATCGGATTGAACAGCGTTGCCAGACAAAAGATAAAGAACATGCCCCACCAGGTTTTGATCCGGGTGCCGATCACTTTGTAATCCCGGTCCGGCTGAAGCTTGATCACGATCAGATAGACGATTTGCAAAATAAATAAAGCCGCGAAAACCAAAATTAACGTAAATAACGAACCGCTCACAACCGATCACCAACCTGTCTTGAATTCGACTCCCAACACAGGAATCATATGTTATTATGAAGGAATAATTCCAACTTGATAAGGGGACATTTTGACCATGACCGACGAGCAGTCTGTCTTTATCCTGCTGACCAATACCGGGACGCTATTTACCCGTGTCATTCAGACCTATACCAAGGCACCCTATAATCACGCTTCAATCTCGTTTGATCGTGGACTGTCCGAGCTGTACAGCTTTGGCCGCAAGCAGCCCAATAATCCACTGAATGGCGGATTTGTGAGAGAAGATATTCAGACCGGCACCTACAGCAAATATCCGAATACTACCTGTGTAATCTATGAGCTGCGGGTCTCCAGCCGGGAAGTGGAGAAAATGAAGCGGGTACTGCAGATTTTTGTCCGCAGTCAGCAGAAATTTCTATATAATCTGCTCGGTGTAATCGGCGTCGCGATCAAGGAACCAGTTGAATTCAGCAACTCCTATTTCTGTTCCCAATTTGTTGCAGAGATTCTGCAGCGGTCCGGCATTCGGTTGTGGAACAAACTGCCGGCACTCGTCACACCGGATGATATGCGGCAGAGTGAACGGCTGCAGCTGGTATATGAAGGCAAATTGAGTGAGTACCGTCCGGAAGTAGAGAGCAGGTAAGCTGCATTGTTAGTGGAAATCAAAGAATAAAATATGCCTACAATGAGTAAAGGCTGGCTCCTTGAGATAGAGAGTCAGCCTTTTTATGCTGTCTTTTTAAATATCCAATAATTTCAAAATAATAAGTATGAAATCGTTTGAACATGCTGTCAAAGGTTAATACTAGCCTAGCAGGAACATTACACCATTAAAGAGGAGAGACAACAACATGTACAAAAAACTTCAACTGGTATTTCTCGCTTCACTGGTAATATCTGCGACAGCAGTAACCCCTACCTTTGCTACCACAGGTGGAACGACAGGGACGACCGGAGCTGCTGGAACAACCGGAACTACAGGAACCAGTACAGATGCTGGCGGAACAACGGGTACGACTGGAACAACAGGAACAGACAGCACCGGAACCATGGGTACGGATACAGGAACAACAGGTGGAACGACAGATACATCCGGAACCACGGGAACTGGAACAACGGATGCCACCGGAACGACCGGTACAGGAACGACTGATCCTGCAGGTACAACCGGAGGTACTACCGACACTACAGGTACGATGGGTACAACCGATACGACGGGAACAACAGGCACGACCGGAACAGGTACTACGGATATGAACGGTACTACCGGAACCACGGGAACCGGAACAACAGATACTACTACAGGTACGACTACCATGGATATGGAAGATGACGATGACAATGATTGGGGCTGGATCGGATTATTCGGACTGCTGGGTCTGCTCGGACTATTGCGCCGCAGAGACCGTCGTGACGTCAATGGACGGCGTTAATCGTTAATTGAATATACTGTATTGAATCGAACATATAATAATGGCATCCATCCCCCTCTCACCTGCTGTGAGCAGAATGGAGCGCTATTCTCAAAATGCCAACCGCTGATCTTATGCGGTTGGCATTTTTGGTTCTGACAACGATGGTGCCAATTTGAAGATGGATTGTCATTAAAATTGGAATAAAGGTGAATTTGGAATAAGCTGCCAATGAGGGTATACTGGAATTAATTCTCAGTATAATGGGGTGAACAGGTGCTAATCCGTATGATTCGAAGTAAGTAGACGCCGGGCTGGATCAAAACGCGTACCAGCTATACAGGGAGCAGTCTGTCTTCAGGCAACCCACCGGCATCCACGAATCGGATACACACCGTAGGTCCATTATAATAGAGAAGGAATGAGATCAGATGATGAATGAATTTGAATATAGAGCATTTTATGACCGGGTAGGACCGGATAATGGTTGGGATTTCAGCCGGATGAAGTATGAGTCAGAAGGGATCGCCTGGGATTTGTACCAAGAGGTTACCGAGCAATGTACGCCTCATGCCTTGCTGCTGGATATCGGAACGGGCGGTGGAGAGGCGCTGCTGGAGCTTGCTGATGAAGCTCTGCTGCTGGTCGGCATTGAGCAGTCTGCCGGAATGATGCAGCGAGCGGCTGCCAATCTGGCTGCATCGGACAAACGTAATGTACGAATCTTGCAGATGGATGCCAGAGAGATGCAATTTCCGGATGGGTTTTTCAATATCATATCCTGCCGTCATGCTCCATTCTCTACCAGCGAGACGGCGCGGGTACTGGCACCGGGTGGAATCTTTCTTACCCAGCAGGTCAGTGAAGGGGACAAATGGAATCTGGTAGAAGCTTTTGGCAGAGAACAGGAGCGGCAACCGGATGGTACACTGTTAAATCGGTATCAAGAAGAGCTTCATGCCGAGGGTTTTCAGCATATTCACTGTGAAGAATACGATGCTGTAGAATATTATAGAACGGTAGAAGATCTGATTTTCTTGCTCAAACATGCACCGATTATTCGTGATTTTGGCGAACAGGCGAAGGATTTCGCGATTCTGGAGCGATTTGTACAGGAACATCAGACCGAGCGGGGGATTAGAACCAATTCCAAACGATTTAAAATCGTCGCACATCGATAAACATAGCAAAAAGGATACCGGCATAGCGTCGGTATCCTTTTTTGATATGACTTTACGCATCCGCCGAAGCATCTGGTATGTTGGACAGGCCCGTCAGACGTGAATTAGACAACCTGCGCTTCCGGTACGACGACCTTGATATGACCGGGCAGAATATGCATATCGATAGGCAGCGCCGGACCTTCCTCGCCGTCCACATTGGTACGAACCGGCTGGTTAGAGGTAACTTTGATATGATGCGCTGTAAAATAAATAACATCCTGGTGATCTTTGAGATGACCGAACAGCAGAGAAGCACCGACAGCCAGCGTATTGAACAGGTTGAGATCTTTGAAAATGAATCCGTGCAGCAGACCGTCATCAACTGTCGCTTCTGGAGCAATCTTCTCAAATCCACCGACCGAGTTGGTCAGTGTAGCGATGAATAGTGGAGATTCACCTTCCCAGACTTCACCGTCGTATTCAATACGCAGCGGTGCTGCCGAATTATTCACCAGCTCGCGCAGTCCCTCGCGGAAATAGGCAAATGCGCCAAGCTTGGATTTGTCCTCGGAAGAGACCGAGGAAAGGGATTCGGCTAGGGAGCCTGCAGCGACTACATTCGCAAATAACTGCTCGTTGAGTCGTCCCATATCAACATCTTTGACCTGCGAAGAGGTCAGTGTGCGAATCGCCTCATCCGGATCAAGCGGAATCTGCAGTGCGCGGGCAAAGTCATTGACTGTTCCCAGCGGTACAATACCGAGCAGTGGACGGTGCTTCTGATCGAGCAGTCCATTGATCGTCTCATGCAAAGTACCGTCGCCTCCGATCGATACGACCAGATCGAAGCAGTCTTCACAGGCGGAAATGCAGAAATTGGTCGCGTCCAGTTCCTTGGCAGTTTCGTTAATTACAACGTCATATCCGGCTTCATTGCGCAGCAGCTGTTCGACTTTTTGCAAGTATTCCAGCGCCAGCTCTTTGCCGGAGGAAGGGTTGATAATGATCATGGCTCGCTTCACGGACATGTTCCTTTCTCATCAATCAGTAGTATGGTTACGCTGCATGGCAGCGGAGTACATGGAGCAGAAGGGTGAATCATCTACTATTTACCCCAAATAACCGGGATTGCTGTAATTTTCCATGCAGGAAGTGGAAGAATATTCCCTGAGTATCGTCAAAATTCAGATAACAAACAATTAGAAAGCGAAAAACCAGGTGAGAATCAGTAGTTCATCCAGAGGATGATTCTGTCAGATGCCATGGATAACCGTCTTGCCGATTAAAAGCAGCAAGTATGCAAAAAAAGAGCCTCTTTGTAAAAGAGGCTCCTAACCGTTCACGCATTTTATCTATTTGGAGATTTATATTTATTTATGCGCTGTATGGGCTGAGGGTAGAGCATTTTCTGTCTCTGTCTGTGGCTGCTTCATTTGGAGCGTCAGAACACAGCAGAACAGAGTAAGCAGAGCAGACAGTCCAAATACAACGAACAGTGAAGAATGATTTACAATAAAGCCCGATGTGGTTGTACCCAGCAGCATGCCTGCCATCAGGATCGGCATAATGACTCCGCTGGTTCGGCCAATATATTCTTTACGTACTTCTTTGATCATGATTGCACTGAAAATAACTTCAAAGAAAGCAGCAGACAATCCGGATAAAACACGCGCTCCAGCTGTCAGCAGAGGCCAGAACGACCATACTTCAACAACGGTCAGAACAGACCATATCAGCATCAGAATCGTCATGACATTACGTCGATTGCGTCCTACCCATACCGTAATGGATGCAGCGAGCAGTCCGCCTATCAGCATACCTACTCCTTCGGAAGCAGCAAACCACTGTATACTTTCTTTGGGCAGACCCAGCCGGTTCATGGCTACAAAAGCATCCAGTGGCTGGGTCAAACCCATAGAGATGCCGCTAATTAGAAATAGCGAAGCGATCACACGCAGATTGGGGCGTCTCCATACATAATGTAGTCCGTCTTTCAGGTCCGCCCAGGCTGAAGTTTTCTCTAGACGTGCTTCCCTTATTTTCTTTGGCAAAAACACCTGAATGACTACAGCAGTTATAAAAATGATCATTAGGATTATAAGCGATGAATACAGACCAAACTGGGAATACACAAAAGTCCCCAGAATCGGACCGAAAATTGTAAATACAGCCATCATACTTTGTGTAATACCTATCGCTGTGCCTATTTGCTCTTCAGGAACATGCTGCCGGAACAGCAAAGAAGAGGAAGGCTGGGAGAATTGGCTGACGATGGCGGAAATGACAGTGGCGACAAATACAGCCTGCCAGATACCGGCGTGAACCAGTATAATCACGAGCAGGATGGAAAGGGCGCTCAATGTATCCCCTATAATAACCGTCTTGCGTGGTTCCCAGCGATCAGCAAACGTACCGCCAATCAGCGAGAAGATAAAAATAGGCAGATATTCGAACATGGTGAGCAAGGAAACGGCAACAGGGCTATTGCCGCTCTGCTCCATGATGTAGAATAATAACGCCATGTTACGGATCCAGATCCCCATTTGCTGAAGTAAATCTGCCCCCGCTACAATAACAAATACTTTGTTTTTTAATAAAGAAGTCATAGTGTCCCCTTGGATTCCGAGAATGAATGTAGTCGATTCTCCTTGATAGTATGTTTCTCTATTTTAAAATAAGGTATACCGTAACCGGATAGTCAAGCGGAGAAAATAGACAACGACCTAAAAGAAATGCGAAAACTCATTATGAAGTTGGCTGAGGCATATAACAAAGAAGCCTCTTGTTAAGCAAGAGACTTCTTGTGTGTTCAATAGAGTTATGTAGACTGATAGCAATCCGGCCATCCGTAATTTGAATGGATCTGTGATTCTATAAGTAAAAAAGCAGCTATTGTTCTAGGGTGTTTATACAGTGTTCATATTTTTATTGTAAAAGGTATACCTTTAACTAACCTTAACTATCTACGAAACCAACCTGCTGCATAGATGCAAGTTGAATCTGGCGAATTGGTATATTATATTTACATTCGGTCAAAAAGTAATAAAACATAATTGTCTCCAAGAAAGGGTAACCGCCATGAAGCTTTCCTACATAACCATTCCTGATGAATATAAAGTTATGCAAATGCAGTTTTTGTACCAGGATACCCGATTGTTCTCGCTGAAAACTAAAGTAGACATGTCGGATGATGATTTTGATTACGATGCACATATTGATGATTTATGGTTTTACAAAGGTATTCTTTCCTACCATGCAGATACAGAGACAGCTGTAGCTTATTACTTTGAACAAAAGAAAGTATTCGAGCTGGGTACAAACTGTGGAAGTGCTCCCGTGTTATTCTACGCAGCATGCAGTGAAGATTATAGTAAGGTCTTTTTCTATAAAAGGGATCTGGTCAAAGGAAGCAGCACTCTTGTACACACACTGGATACCTGTTTGCTGGATATCGAGCCGCTGACTGCTCCTTTACACTTAAGTCATATGTATACATTGAATGAACGATATGCCCTGATATCCTATATGGTAACTGGCAGGAAGGTCAGATACGAACGATACGATGCACTGCTCGACTCCCTGACTGGAGAATGTATTTATTTTACTGCCGATAAGATATGGAGCTATATGGAGTGTATGCTGCCTTATCATTATTCCGGAAAAGATTATGTATGGATCAAAACCGGAGAGCATATGATACATGAGAGAAGAATGGATTGGCTCAAAAACGAACGAGAGCCTGAAGATATTATACTCATTGAAGTAGAGAAGTTGATCACTATGGCACTCCAGAATCAGTTGGATTTCGCGCCATTCATACTGCATTCCTCTCAACCTAATGAGGCCTTTACAGATTATATTGCTGTAGACGGGCAAATCATTTTGTTAATAGAACAGTTCGATACTGAATATTCGGTTCTAATCACTTATGATATCGACCAGCAGGCAATAGACCGAATTGCCCAGCATCGTGTTTACGATAGAATCTATCCTAAGCAGGGGAAACTATACGCCAGAGAACAAACCGATCATTCCAGCATTCTCTATGATCTGCAGACGGGCAATCCAATCTGCGAAGTTCCCGATCCCAAGCAGATTATTGCTCTATGCGAGCAAGGAGTTCTCACTACCAATACGCGATTGGGCAATGAAGACAATACAGTGTATCTTCACACCGATCAGGAGATGACTATATTTGCCGAAGGTCATTATTTTATGGATTATGAACAAGAATTGATGCTGCTCATTCAAGACGAGGTACAATAATCCAACTTTCTATGATCCTGTCTGTCATACATGCCAATAACAGGATGCTAATGGTTCAATCACCATGTCCGGCGATTATCTGGCCGTATCAGGCAGCTTGAGTATGAAGCAGGCTCCATCGGATGCATCCACCAAGTATTTGGTAGCCATGAGCTAATCGACAACAATAACATTCTGACCTTTGCACCGAACAAAGATTACCAGCAGGTTGTTGACAGCTTTCTAAATCTAGCTAAAGGCGGCAGACTACAGCGTGATGCTGCCCTAGATACAACAACCAATTAAGCAAAAAAGCACGGATGGGATAAGAAACCCTCCGTGCTTTTATTCGGATATTTATCTGTTCGACAGATCATTGCACCTTTGCCAGTTCTTTTTGATCTACAGGAAATCGTTCTTTGGTCTGTGCAGGGTCGGTATGGCTTAGTTCGGTGTCATTACCTTCGGTATCGATCAAGCCATAACGTAGATCGGATACGGATGCGCTATATTGATAGTAGGCGACAGTAGTAGTAATGGATGGTCTTTTGCCTATTTCTTTCGTGATTTGCGATGGAACAAATGATAATCCTTTGCTGCCAGCAGATGATTCGCCGCTATAGTTGGCGGACCATAGTTCTTTGGCTTTATTATTTTTCACTTCATAATAACTGATGCGATCAGGCATGGCTTCGAAAAATACATTGGCTTGTCCTACCGGGAAATAGTGGGTTACCGTCTGCATCCCTACTGTAGGCAGTTCTGTTGGCAATTCGGTTCTGGGTAGATCATATATCACTTTGGCTCTTTGTTTGGAAAGGATCTGAAGGGCCGAATCAGCAGAAGTCTCCGCAGGATCAACCGGTGACGAGATGGCTTCACCAATATATATGATCCGATTCACTGCATCCCAGGTTACCTTCTCACCGATAGACTCGCCAACAAAGCGAAGCGGAACCATAACGATACCGTCTTTTAAAGTGACAGGCTGTGCCAACTCGATCCGGGTTCCATTTTGCATAGCATAATTCTGATGAAGTTGAAGTGTGATCTTTTGACCTGGAGCCGTGATGCTTACTGTTTTACTGGTATTATTCCACGATACATACGTATGGTTGCTTCCCAGTTTGCTTACAATATTGATCGGCACCATCGTAACGCCATTCAGAATATATGGAGCTACGTCCGATGGAATCGTGCCGTGTTCTCCCTTGATCTGGATAGTTGTCTCGGCGGCGTAGGTTGGATGATCCCATGGAGATGTTATCAGGGTGCCAGCTATCATGGCTCCCAGAACTACGGTCGAAATATATTTGTTCTGCATGATTTGGATGCTCCTTGGTCTGGATTAGTTATTCAAAAGATAAGTATTTTTCAAAAGGTATCGTTGGGAATGCTTCTGGTTGTTGCGACAGTAGTGCTACGATGTTTCTCATAAGACTTTTCCAGCTTGCTATTGGGATAAGCCGGCTTAATCAATCGATACAATTTGCCAATCGCCTTGTTGATCTTTTTCAAAATAAAACGTATAACTTGACTCATTCACTTCTTGATCTCCGGGAAGCTGCATCTCACCGGCAGCAGGGACCAGAATACGTCCTCCTTCTTCATGTGCAGTATCAAGATGGGTAAACTTCATGGTGTTATTCAGCAAATAATCATGTGCGGTTCCCAGGTCCTGCCCGATCGCCTCATGAAATTGGTCAACATCTTTGGCTACGATCGCATCAATTGCTGCTTTCAACTTGGCCTTCATGGCCTTGTCGATCAGAGGATCTTTCATTTGACTCCAATCCATCTCATCTGTACTTGGGGATGTTGCTGCCGTTTGTTCTGCTGCAGCACCATCTTGTTCAGAAGAGGCTGGGGTATTAGCAGGAGCAGGTGGAGGCGTAGCTGGTACTGCGGTTTCTTGATTACAAGCAGATAATAAGCCGGCAGTCAGTGTGAAAGCCGCAAGGGTAAGTGTTATTTTGTGTATGATGAACACATCCTTTCTAAGCATATTGACGTATATTCTAGTAAAAAGTATGCATTTTATCTAATTATTAACATCGTATATCTGCTGCTCCTCAAAAAAAGCGAAGTCATCCATTATACAGATGACTTCGCTTTTAAGATTTCTAGTGGATAAAACGATACGATACATAGGAAGCGCATCGTTGTTATACCGCTCGGTTTTGATGGTGTAATCAACCATTTGGGATGGGGGTTATCCGGTGCTTAGTTTTTCCCTACCAGCGTCATCAGGGAACGTGCCGGAATGGTAATGTCTTTTTTCACCGAAACAGTGGACTGCTTTTTCAGATCGGCATGATCGGAGGTGAGATACGGCTTGAACTGCTTCACGTCCTTGCCGCTTGGCAGGTTGGCGACATCCAGATGGATCGTTTTGGCTTCATCGCTGCTGTTGACGAAGACGATGGACAGCTGTTTGTCTCCATCATGATAATATGCCGATCCCATCAGGCCGTTCGGATCATTGGCACCCTGCAGGTCGATGCGCTGTGCACCCGGGCGGACAAACTTGCTGTAGTTGCCGAGTGCCCACAGCGTTTTGGATTCGATAATGGACTGGGTGTCACCCGGATTTTTGTAATCGGTATAGACGAGGCCGTCCTTGTAATCTTCCTTGGATACGGCAAGCCACCACTGCCATGCAGAAGCCTGGGTTGTTACCATATCGTAGTGAATGACTTTGGCTACATCCAGCGCAGTATCCATTGTCAGATCGCGTCCCGGACCACGGTCGCCAAGGATGCAATATTCGGACATCCAGAATTTGGCGTCCTGCACATACCGGTTGAGGTTTTCCCGTACCAGCTCGCGCAGGCGAACCAGGCGGTCGTCTCCCGGCTTGGCTTCGTCAGACCAGTAGGAGTGGGCACTCATCTTGCTGCCCATGATGCCGGCAATTTGCGGATCGCCGAGCATTTGCTTGATATATTCACTGTATTTGCCTTCAAAGGCACCGCCGGCGTTGCCGCTCGTATACGTACTGCCTGCTTTGCCGGTATATGTAGCGTACATGTCGTTATCCAGCAGGGACAGGTATTCAACCGCTTCGATTGCGTCCACTTCGGTATCGATACCGCGCTTGTGCAGTTCTTTGTCGAGGGCAATCAGTACTTTTTTGATATCTTCGATATTGTAGCGGTTACCTTCCTGTCCGGCACGGTTCCAGTCCCAGGTTGGTTCGTTAATCGGACTGATATAGTCAAAGCCCAGCTTTTGCTTGTGGAAATGTTCCATTACATCCGCGAGGAAGACGGCATAATCATCAATATAGTCTTCTTTGAGGTTGGTGCTGCCTACCGATGGGTCCGGCTGGCCGTGTCCATTTTTGGTCATCCATACCGGCGGGCTGTTGACAAAAGCGACGGTTTCTTCCACGCCGCGTTTTTTGGCTGCTTGCAGGAACCATTGCTGACCGGCTTGTCTGGACCAGTCATAGGGCTTGTCTTCGCCGGGCTTGAAGCTCTCCGCCCGTCGCCATGGATCGCTGATAATATCCTGATCAGTGTCTACGCTGCCTGCACCAATATTAAAGCGCCAGATCGACAGGCCGATCCCTTTATCCTGGGAGAAGAGCAGGTCAGCGACTTTGTTTTTGTTCTTTTCTGACCATTCGGAGCCGATATGATCAATACTCCACGCACCGGATGCACCGAATCCATCGATTTCCTGGTACCGCTGCTGCCCATTGATAGTAATCTGTTGTACACCGGTCTGTGCAGGCTTTTGGGCGATGGTAGATTCGGTAGTGTCGCTTCCAGCTGCTCCGGCACTGGATGCCATACCGGAGAACAGCATGACAGACAGGGATAAGGCGCCAAGCCTTGGTAAAAAGCGTGCTTTGTTACCGTGAACATTTCTCATTACGATTCCTCCTTTGAATAGGTAAATTAGAGTGGCACTATATAACGGCAAATAAAGCGAAGATACCGTTACAAATGTATTGTATACGCTTACAATATGTTAAGTATACCCAATTACAGATTTTTTAGGAATCCCCTTTTGAGAGCAATCTTCTGAAAACAGGGTAGTAACGGTAGAGTACACGTGGGCGGTGTATTATTATATTGAAGAAATTGCGAAATACGAAGCGACCATAATAAACTACAAAGAACGGCATACACATCACAAAAATAAAGGATCAAATAAAAAATAAACGTACAAATCAGATATAAACATACCAGAGGTCCGTAGAATAGCGATCTATGGAGAGCAGTACCTGGGTATGTTTTGGATATGGTGAAAGGAAGATCATATATGCAACCGGATTACAATGTACTGTACCAGATGGCAGCACAAGCTGGCGTAACTGCGGAAGAATGGGAACCTTTTCTGCAGCAGACGGTACTTCGGCCTATCCATTCCGGACAGCAGCTGATTGAAGCTGGGCAGCTGGTGAATAGTGCCCATTTCTGCACGCAGGGGTTATTCCGGCTGTATTACATACTGGAAGATGGACGGGAATATACAGCTGGCTTCACTATGGAGCAGGATTATGCTACCTCCTATGCTGCGATGATTACAGGACAGCCTTCTGCTTATACGATTGAGGCTCTGGAGGATTCGGTCGTCATTGAAATCCCGTATGGTCTGCTGAATCAGTTGACCTGGAGCAGTCATGCATGGGAACGATTCGTCCGGATCGGTGTAGAGCGTCTGTATATCCGTAAGGAAGAAAGGGAGCGGGAGCTGCTGTATGCGTCGGCGCGCGAACGGTATGATGCCTGCCTGCGCAAATATCCGGGGCTGGAGCAGCGGGTTCCTCAATACCATATCGCCTCTTATATCGGGGTCTCTCCGGTATCGCTCAGCCGACTGCTTCGCCGTGATTCACATGGTGCTTCGCCTGGATCGGAGTAGGTGGATGATGGAATGCCATGGTAGAGACGGCAAGGTGATACGTGGAGTAGCGGCATTTGCCTGCCTGTCATTAACCTTTGTTAATGTGCTACAGCTCTTGATGGGCGTACACTGTAACTATCGTGTAGCACGCAGCGGCCAGCGCATTGATCAGCTGATCGCTGCAATGATAAGGACAAAGGAGAGATAAATAATGCGTTATATGATGGTTGTATTACTGGAATTCTATCCGTCCTGGCTGGCACTGCCACGTGAGGATCGGCGTATGCACGCAGCCAGTTTGCAGGAGATTATCCGCAAGCATGAGCCTGCGGTACAGGTACGTTTTTTTGATGCCGAGGCGCTGCCAGGCAAAGACTATACGGACTTTGTAGTTTGCGAGACAGAGGACATGAAGCAGTACCATTATATGTGGGAAGCCATTCGGGATTCCGAGCCGTATACCAAAGGCTATATGAAGATCAAAGATGTGATCATGGGGATGGAAAATGCTTTTCAATATTACGAGACGAATGTATTGAATATGGAGTAACCTGTCTTGTTTACTGATTGTGATTGAAAATAATGGATTATAGCTGTATCCAAATGCTGCCCGCCGCTAACAACAGACCGATGCAACGGAAAACAAAACCGTCGCATCGGCTTTTTATTATTTTATCCTTTTAAAGCATTAATTCGGTTGACTGATCCAGTGAACTGTACTATATTCAACAATTAATATTGCCCAAAACACAGCAGGGGAGGCAGCGAAGCTCAGCCGTACATCAAAGAAACGGGCGGGATACATAGTAGTTCCATACAACAGCACAACAGGGAGGGAATGGAATGTCACAGTTATTGGCTCTGGTACTGGTGGTTTTCATTTTGTTTGTAGGTGACGCAGTGTCGGTGCGTACGAAGGCATGGATTCCTTCGGTCTTTATTAGCGCCATTCTGTTCCTGATCGGATATTGGACGTTTTTCCCAAAAGAAATTGTAGCGATTGCGGGCATCCCGTCTACCGTGGCGACGATGCTGATGTATCTGCTGATCACCAATATGGGTACGCTGTTATCGATTCGTGAGCTCAAGCAGCAGTGGAAAACAATTATTATCGCGCTGTCGGGTGTGCTTGGTATTGTCATTTTCCTGTTCGCGATCGGTACGTTTATTTTCGATTACCAGACGATGCTGGTAGCGATTCCGCCGCTCGTGGGTGGCGTAGTATCGGCTGTTATTATGTCCGATGGTGCCAAAGCAGCTGGACTTGCTTCGCTGTCGGTATTTGCTATCGTTATTTACGTAATGCAGGGTTTTGCCGGATATCCGCTCACCTCTGTGATGCTGAAAAAAGAAGGAAGACGATTGCTGCAGCAGTATCGCAGTGGTCAGCTTCCCGAAAAAAATACAACAAGCCACGCAGCAAATGCACAAGCCAAAGGAGAGTCTGCTGCGACTGCCACTAGTGGACAATCAGCATCTTCGTCCAAAGCGCAATCTGAACTACGGATGTTCCGCTGGCTGCCTGCACAGTACAATACAGAGTTTTTCAAATTCTTCCGTCTGGCACTGGTAGCTTATCTAGCCTATCTGGTCTCTACACTGTTCAGTCCATGGGTGAGCATCAGCCCGTTTGTGCTTTGTCTGCTGTTCGGTATCATCGGAGCGAGTACAGGCTTCCTGGAGAAACAGGCACTGCAAAAGGCGAATGGATTCGGCTTTGCCATCCTTGGTCTGATGCTGTTTATCTTCGACGGACTCAAGCAGGCGACTCCGCAGATGATGGTGCAGATTCTGCCGCAGCTGATCGGAACTATTGTGATCGGAGTCATCGGTATGTATGTGTTCTCTATGTTGATCGGAAGACTGCTCAAAGTAAGCAAGGAAATGGCCTTTTCCGTCTCGCTCACAGCGTTATACGGATTCCCGGCGGATTACATCATTACGTCGGAAGTGATAAAATCACTGACAGAAGACGAGCAGGAACGCGAAATGCTGACCAGCCGGATGCTACCGCCGATGCTGGTAGGCGGATTTATCACCGTCACGATTGTGTCGGTAGTCCTGGCAGGGATTTTCGTAGAACTTTTGTAAAACAGATTAGTCCGGGATAAAGCAAATCAATCCAAGGAGGAATCACCATGAAGCAGCTTCAGCAGCGGATCGAGGAACATATTGAGGCACTAAGTGCATATACAGCTACACCGGGTCAGGGAACGACGCGGCTTACGTACAGTCCGCAGGATATGCAGGCCAGGGAATATATCAAAAAGCAGATGATCCGGTATGGACTGAAGGTCAGGGAAGATGGTATCGGTAATATTTTCGGCAGACTGGAAGGTACACAGCCGGATGCTCCAGCCGTGCTGGTCGGATCGCATTTTGATTCGGTGCCTCACGGTGGCAGTTACGATGGCCCGGCTGGTGTGGTAGCGGGTCTGGAAGTAGCAGCTCTGTTTCAGGCAAATGGTGTTCAGCCGGCCTATCCGCTCGAAGTCATCGCCATGGTCGAAGAGGAAGGTGCCCGGTTCGCCGGTGGTCTCATGGGCTCACGCGCCATGCTGGGTATTCTGAGTGAACAAGCATTCAGCGAGCTGCAGGACAAGGATGGAATCACCACGATTCAGGCGATGGAGCAGGCCGGACTGGATACTTCGCTCCCGAGAATCCGTGATCCGCGTACGATTCGTGCCTTTCTTGAACTGCATATTGAGCAGGGACCGATTCTGGAGGAGAAAGGTATCCCTATCGGTATCGTCGAAGCGATTGTCGGACTGGCCCAGCTGGAGATTACCGTGCAGGGTCAGGCAGGACATGCCGGTACGACACCTATGGATCGGCGTGCAGATGCACTGGTCGCCGCAGCTGGTATAATCGCCGCACTGCCGGGTATTGCCGTAGAAACCGGGGATGGATCGGTTATTACAACAGGCAAGCTGAATGTGTGGCCGGGCGGCGCCAATGTGATCCCGGACAAAGTGGTCTTCACCGTGGATCTGCGCTCCGGACGTGAAGAAAATGTACAGACTCTGATCCGCCGGACAGAAGAACTGGCTGCTTCCTATATAAGAGAAGGAATCAACGTATCGGTGCAGCAGCAGCTATATATGAAACCCAAAGCGATGAACGAACATATCCGCTCCCTGCTCCGGGAAAAAAGCGAACAGCTTGGCATTATTCACTGCCCGATCAACAGCGGCGCCGGTCATGATGCGATGGTGTTCGCGGATGTGACCGACGTAGGGATGCTGTTCATTCCGAGCCGTAACGGTCTTAGCCACTGCCCGGAGGAATGGTCGGATGCAGCGGATATTGCGAGAGCAGTGCAGATTTTCTACGAAACGATCAAATCGCTGACGGAGGTGGACGATCATGAGTGAAGTACAGACCTTGCCAACCGATATTTTGAACGCCCGAATCAAGGAAAGCATAGCCGCTTCCGGTGAGGAACTGATCCGGCTGCGCCGCCATCTGCACAGTCAGCCCGAGCTGTCCTGGGAAGAAATCAACACAACCGCATTCGTCTGCAGTTATCTGGATGAACTGGGCATCCGCTATCGCAAGACGACACCGACTGGAGTCATCGCGGAGATTCAGGGTGGCAAGCCGGGCAAAACTGTAGCCCTGCGAGCCGATATGGATGCGCTATCGGTCGAGCAAATCGATAAGCAGCTACCCTATGCTTCGCAGGAAGAAGGTAAAATGCACGCCTGCGGACATGATGCCCATACCTCCATGCTGCTTGTGGCTGCGCGGTCGCTGAATGAGATCAAAGCAGAACTGCCCGGTACGGTGAGACTCATTTTCCAACCGGCAGAAGAGGTTGCCCAGGGAGCACGTGAGATGGTGCGTCAGGGGGCGGTACAAGGCGTGGATAATGTATTCGGCATTCATATCTGGTCGCAGATGCCTACCCATACGGTAGCTTGTAGTCCGGGCCCATCCTTTGCTTCAGCGGATCTGTTCACCGTGACATTCCAGGGACGTGGCGGACATGGAGCGATGCCGCAGGATTGTATTGATACGGCGATTGTGGCTTCTTCCTTTGTCATGAATGTGCAGTCGATTGTCTCCCGTACGGTAGCGCCAAGACAGCCTGCAGTGGTAACGGTAGGGAAAATGACGGTAGGTACAAGGTTTAATATCATCGCCGAACATGCTGTGATCGAAGGCACAGTACGCTGCTTTGACCCGGCGACCCGTGACCATATCGAGCAGCAGCTGCAGCATTATGCCGATCAGGTGGCTGCATTGTATGGAGCGACAGCTCAGCTGGATTACGTACGCGGCACCCAGGCCGTCATTAATGAGGAAAGCAGTGCACGGCTGGTCCAACAGGTTGCTGCTGCGGCCTTTGGAGAACAAGTGTTGTATGAAGAAGAACCGACAATGGGCGGCGAGGACTTCAGCTTTTATCTGGATGAGGTACCTGGCAGCTTTGCACTGGTCGGCAGCGGCAATGCCGACAAGGATACACAGTGGGCGCATCATCATGGGAAGTTTAATATTGATGAAGATGCTCTGGCGACTGGAGCAGAACTGTATGCGCAGTATGCATGGGCGTATTTAAATCGGTGATTGCGGAATTAAATGTCGGGAATATTATATAAAAGAAAGGCCGTTCGGGTAGATCCGAACGGCTTTTTACTGTTTCTTTATTTTATAATGCGCAGATGGATTAATGGTAGGATCGGGTTCTGCTTATGAAGGTAGGCGAGTTGAATTCTCTGTCTTGATACAATTTATAGCAATAAAAAGATCCCTAAATGTGCTAATTATTTTGCATGCAACATTTCCTGTATTTTATATATTTATTGACAATTTTTAACTTTTAATGGTTATTTAATCCATTGTAATATGGAAAAGAATGGAATTGTAGTAGTTTTATAAATTATTATTAATTAGGGAGGAAAAATTGTGCGCCAATTATCTGTACTGGTGACTGGAACAAGTGATTTGGTTGTAAGAGGGCTGGATTCGTACTTGAGCAAGTGCGAAAGTTTTAGCGTAATTACCGGAAAATACGAATCCGATTGTTTGATTGCTCAGCAGATTTTGGAACATAACATTGACGTGCTCATTGCTGATGTAGAGATGAATCCGGATACCTACGAATCTTTTGCTGAAATCAAGCAAAGCTATCCGGAACTTAAAGTGGTCCTGATCTCGCTCTCCAATTATGTCCATCCTTACCATTATACCTTGAGTGAAATAGCAGACGCCATCATTTCCAAAGAAGCGGAAATTGATGAGATTTCCAATGTGATTATCATGGTCAGCAAAAATTTTACCATCTCCAATCTGCACAGCAAGAATGTGCTATCTGCGCAGGAGACCGAAGTACTGGAACTGATGATTAGCGGATTAACCAACAAGGAAATTGCCCAGCACCTACATATTTGTGAACGGACGGTCTCTTATTACATAACCAACCTTTTTAATAAACTGAATGCCACTAACCGGGTAGAAGCTTCTATGAAAGGAATGATGCAAGGGCACATTCGTCCGTCAACAATCCAACAATGGATGTATGATGGTAAGTTTGCGTAATCACGCAAAAGAAACGCATGGAAATACATTATAATAAATTCCTTTTAATGTTAATCTCATATCAGATCTAGATCTAATACATTTATTGAGAGGAGCATTCATAATGGCAGAAAAAAAAGGCATGTTCGATTTGGATGTACAAGTACTTAAGAGTTCCGAGGTTACTCCTCAAATCAAAAGTAAGTCCCTGTGCACACCGGGCTGTAATCCTACAGCTACACTGTGTACCAGCTGCATCTTCGCCTGTGCTTAATATGTAACCTGCGGTGCAAGGAGAGGAGAGAGAATATTCATATTCTTCTCTCCTCTCCTTTTTATATTTTGCATGAAGGATTCAATTGATGAAAGGTGGAGAAATGGCTTGCAGATAAAAACCATGGTGCCTGATAAAAAGTCAAAAAAAGAGAAGATTTATTCTCCATTATCCCTGTTTATGATGAGAACTCCCCTACTGCCATTGGAGTATTTTGAACAGTTATGCGCGGCAGATCTTCAGGATTCGCTGGATATTGCCATTCAGGATCCGCTGATACAGGAAGCGATTGCCGTAGCTAGTGAGAACCTGCATGAAGCCATGCCTAATTTTAAAGAAGAGAAGAATCCCAAAAAGCAGAAACAGGTCGCTGCGAGTCTGCTAAAGTATCTGTCCAGGATGTCCACCCGTCCTACACCATTCGGCTTGTTTGCATCGGTTGCATCAGGGAACCTGGCCAAACAGACAGAGGTGAACCTGAACACCAAGTATCTGATGAAACGTACACGCCCGGATATGGAATGGCTGTTATTTATCGTATACAAGCTGGAACAGCGTCCGGAAATCGTTATGCAGCTGCTGGTACAAAAAAATCAGGCTGTACAAAATACAGGGGGTCGCATTGAACTGCTTTATCCATCGCTGATGGGCCAAATGTTCAATAAAGTAACCGGAACGGATACCAAACCTGGCAAAGTAACAGTGCGGGCCACTCCGCCGGCAGTCCGCGCATTGGAACTGAGTGAACAGCCGATTGCATTCGGCATGATTATGCAGCAGATGCTTAAGGAGTATGAAGATGTTGAAGGAGTTACTACGGAAGTGATTTTTCATTTTCTATGGGAGCTGTTTACCAAGGAATTCCTAATCAGCGAGTTGCGCCCACCTTTGACCCTATCGTCTCCACTGGATTACATTTTGAGTCGGCTGAACCGAATACAAGGTGCCGAAGCGGAGGTTGAACTCCTGACCCGCGCCAAGCAGTCTATGCACGATTATGATCAGTATGAACTGGGACAGGGATTGGCTTCCTATCTAGAGTTGCAGCAATATATGAAAAATTATGGCGAAATGCAGTCGATGGCCCAAGTCGACCTGACATTACTATCCAAGACGATCCATTTGAATCATCAGGTGGGAGAGGATATTGCTGAAGTAGCTGAAGTATTATGGAAAATTGCCAAAAGTAAAAGAGGATTTCCGCATCTGAAAGAATATCACAATAATTTTATCGAAAAGTATGGCATATCATGCGACGTTCCCATTCTGGAACTGCTCAATGAAGAGACCGGGCTTGGCGTACCAGAAGCTTATCTGAAAAAAGGAAGTCAGTCAGACGGCATCAGCGGCGGAACAGCCAGCAGAGTTGAATTTGATCGCAAGCTGATGATGCTGATGGAAAATGCTTTATTAAACGAAGAACATGAAATTCTGATTACGGACGATATGGTAGAGCAGGCGTGGGGAGGCAAGGAAGAAGTCGACGAAGCTGCAAGCTCTATTGAAATATATGCGGAAGTGCTGGCGGCTTCGTCGCAAGAACTGGACGAGGGCAAGTTCAACATCGTATTGGGTCCCAATCCGGGCTCTTTTGAAGCAGGGGCTACATTTGGTCGATTTATGGATATGCTGGGAGAACAGCCGGCACATCAGTTTAGAGCAATTCGTCAGAAAGAGCAGATCGCTAATCCGGATGTGCTTTTTGCTGAAGCTACATATATTCCTGGTTTTGGAAGAGCGGCGAATGTGATTGTGGCTCCCAATCTGCGCGACTACGAGATTGGAATCGGGATCAACACGTCACCGGGAAAAGAAGCGATTGGTTTGGACGATGTACTGGTCTGCGCTACTCATGACAGGCTGGTACTGAAATCCAGATCACTGGGAAAACAGATTATTGTAACGGCTGGACATATGTACAATTTCCAGGCCTCCCCCCATATTTACCGCTTTATGCGGGAACTCTCCTTTGAATCTGTACGTACCTGGCAGCCGTTCGAGTGGGGATCCATGGAGAATCTGCCGTATTTGCCAAGAGTTCGCTATCGGCGCACCATTCTCGCTCCAGCCAGATGGACCCTGTTTCAATCCAATTTCGAGGATACCGGTGTACTGCAGGATATGGAGCAGTGGTACGGATGGATGGAGCAGTGGAGAGCCCAGTGGCGTGTACCACGCTTTGTCTATTTGATGGATACCGATAACCGCATCCTGATGGATTTGACGAATAAAGAATTTCTCAAAGAGCTTCATAAGGAGCTGCAGACCAAAAAGATGGTACATCTGATTGAGCGCATCGGAGACACGAGTGACCGCTGGGTGCAGGATGAGAAAGGGCATTATCAGACCGAGTTCGTATTTCAGCTGGAAAAAAATCAGCTTCAGTCTGCTAAACCGAGCATCCCTACCTTATCAAGAACTGTATCTTCCCATGACAAAATCAGACTGCCGGGCAGTGATTGGCTGTACTTTAAACTGTATGGCGGAGACAACCGGCAGGATGAGTTTATTACCAATGCGATGTATGACTTTTGCCAGCAGATGGTCAAGCAGGAGTACTGCGAGCAATGGTATTTCATACGCTACAGTGACCCGGATTCTCATATCCGGCTTCGTTTCAGTGGACAACCAGAGAACCTGTTGACGAATCTGCTGCCGCGTGTCAATGAGTGGGCGCAGCAATGTCTGCAGCAGGGACTGATCCGCAGAGTCGTTATTGATACTTATGAACGGGAGGTAGAACGGTACGGAGGTCCGCAGCTTATCGATGAAGCAGAGAAGCTGTTCTCGGAAGACAGCCGGACGGCAAGCCAGCTTGTCTATCTTTTGCGCTATGGAAAGACTAATCTGCCGCCTTATGTGCTGGGAGCGATCAGTGCACTGAATTTGTTGGGTCAAATGCAGTTATCGCATGAGCAGATGCTGGAGCTGCTGAGTTTTACCGTGGACAAAAAGCTGTATCAAAAAGAATTCCGTGAATGGCGTACACCACTCATGGCGCTCTATACCGGAAGTTCCTATGAAGAAGTACTGACAGGGATGGACGGAGGAGAATGGATAAAGCAGGCCTTTATGGAAAGGCATATGTCGGCCGACTGCTTCAGCCGATGGATTCATGAAGCAAGCCGCAAAAACTTGCTGTACAACAATAGCTATAATATTATCTCCAGTCTACTGCATATGCATTTTAACCGTGTATTTGGCGTCGACCGGGAGATGGAAGAGAAATGTCTCGCATTTGCCAGACATACGATCGATAATGTCATCCAGTATTTCAAGCATATCAAGAGGTAGGTGAGACAGATGTCTGATGGAACAGGAGCTGGAACCGGACAGGAACCGGGCATTTCCAATATTATAAGATCCTTTCGCTACTGGCCCAGAGTATTTCAGATGTTATGGGCCATTTCACCGGGATATCTGCTAATCATGTCTGTTATTAATTTGCTTCAGGGTTTTCTACCAGCTTTGTCCATTCAGGCCACCCAGCAAATGATCAATTCCATTTCAGCAGGGAATTCCGAGATGGTGAGTGCACTGCTGTTCTTCCTGGCTATTGCGGTGGTATATGGACTGACATCTACGTCCCAGAACTATTTTGAGACGCTGTATCAGACCAAGTTGTCCAATCATATCAATGTAGCGGTTATTGAGAAATCAACGACCCTTTCCCTTGAGGATTTTGAAAATGCAGAGATGCAGGATCAGCTGAAACGTGTGCAGAATGAGTCGGGGTTTCGTCCGTTCCAGATTGCCAAGCAGATTTTCTCGATTCTCAGCAATGTGATTTCCCTGATCTCCATCTCTGTCATTATTGTGAGCTGGAGCTGGTGGGCCGCGGTTATTCTGATCATTGTGCCGGCTATATCGTTTTTCACCTTTTTGAAAATAGGACAGCAGGAGTTTGTGAATCTGTGGAGCCGAGCTTCCAAATCGAGATCTGCCTGGTATTTGAGTTATTTGATTTCCAGGGATAATACGTTCAAAGAAGTGAAACTTTACAATCTGGGTTCACATTTTACCCAAAAGTATAAAGCGATTACCGATGGATTTTTCAAACAGGATAAAAAGCTGGCGGCTAATCGTGTGAAATATGCTTCCCTGTATGAGCTGATCGAGATTATCGCTTCATTCACGGTTATCGTGCTGGCAATGCTGTCTGCACTGCGCGGAGCGCTCCCAGTAGGAAACGTAGTTGCTATTTTGCAATCCATTACCCAGATCCAAAGTCGTTCGGAAGCGGTTGTACAGGAGCTTCTTGCTTTGTGTCAGAATAATCTGTATCTGGAGCAGCTATTTACCTTTCTGGATTATGAGGAAAAGCGAGCTTTTTCTATTACAGAAGGTGAAAAACTGCATTCCATCAAGGACATTGAATTCAGGGATGTCTCCTTTCAGTATTCGAACTCGGACCACTATGCACTTCACAACCTGAATTTTACGATTCGGACCGGTCAGAAAATAGCTATCGTTGGGCATAACGGATCAGGAAAATCGACGCTGATCAAGCTGCTCATGAAGCTCTATCAGCAGTCAGCTGGTCGGATTCTAGTGAATGGAAAGGATATCAATCACTGGAATATCGAAGACTATCAGCGCCAGATTGGTGTAGTATTTCAGGATTTTGTGCAGTATGAAATGTCGGTCCGGCAAAATATAGGTTACGGAAATATTCAGGAAATCGAAAATGAAGAGAAAATTATGGCCTCTGCCCAATATGCAGGCATTCAGCCATTAGTACAAAGTTTTCCGAGAGGACTAGATACCCAACTGGGGTTATGGTTTGAAGAGGGTCACCAATTATCTGGCGGACAATGGCAGCGGATTGCGATTGCGAGAGCTTTTATGAGGGAAGCAGATGTCTATATTCTGGATGAACCCAGTTCATTTCTCGATCCGGAAGCTGAGCGTGATGTATTCGAGCGGATGGGGCGTTTAATTGAGGATCGAATTGGTATTTTTATCTCGCACCGGCTATCTTCGGTTAATTTCGCGGATCAAATCTGGGTGATGGATCAAGGCGAGATTATCGAGATGGGTACTCATAAAGAGCTGATGGATCTAAATGGAAATTATGCACGCATGTATCGTATACAGGCAGAATCATATGCCAGCAAGGAACAGGAAGAAGAAGTGCTGCATACCAATATGGGATAAAGGAGACTGCACATATGAGTGAAATAGTCCGGGAAAGCTCGCAAGGTACAGAGCTGCCAGCAAAAGCCAAAATCATCGCGATGGAGGTGGCCGAGCGTCTGAAGGACCCTTTGCAAGTCAAAGAGCAGGTGATGGCGCCTGGCAATATTTCTATTTTTGGAGATCATCCATGGCAGGATACACTGCTGTCGGCAGGTTATCCGGGCATTATTCTGTTATTCGGAGAACTGGATAGACAGTTCCCTGAAGATAACTGGGATATGGTCGCTCATGATCATCTGCTTGCTCTGCAGGAAGGACTGCGCAATGAAGGTTATCCCAATGCGTCCATGTTCAGCGGATTGGCGGGAGTGGCGGCTGCCATTAAAGCAGTATCACACGGTGGAACCCGCTATCAAGGGTTTCTGGATAAGCTAAATGAGCTGATCATTGCAGAAGTGGAGGATAAGCTCAGACGGGATGAGTATTTTTCCTACAATAATCAGGGAGGCGTATCACCCGTATTCTACGACGTTATTATGGGTCTTGCCGGTACAGGACGCTATCTGCTGGAAATTGCTGATGATGTCAAGGCAAAGACCGCCCTGTGCAGCATCCTCAGTTATATGGTGGAGCTGGCACAGCCGATTACGATCAATGGCCGCGATGTACCTGGTTGGTATGTGCCTCAAAAACACCAATTTACGGATGAAGACAAAAAAAGGTTTCCTGATGGCAATTTCAACTGTGGTCTTGCCCATGGCATTCCCGGCCCGATGGCGCTGCTGAGTATTGCACTGATGCACAATATTGAAGTCGAAGGGCAGCGGGAGACTATCGAAATGATGGCGCGATGGCTGATCGATGTAGCCCGAACCGATGAGAGCGGCATCTACTGGACCAGCTTCATCTCTTATGAGGAACAAACTACAGGGCAGATGATTCCGGAAAGAGCACGGGATGCATGGTGCTATGGAGCAGCCGGTACAGCCCGGGCCTTGTTTTTAGCGGGTAAGGCGCTGGATAATGAAGAGTTTTATCAGCAGGGGCTGTACGGATTTGATTCTATCTTCAAAAGGGGAGAAGCGCAGTGGCAACTTTCCGGGCCTACTTTTTGCCATGGATATGCCGGTCTGCTGCATATTACGTCACGCATGGCAGCAGAAAGCGGAGAGGAGCGCTTCCATACATATATCAAGGAAGTGCTGTCTATTCTGCTCCGCCATTACGATCCGGAGCTGCCTTTTGTATTCGGTGACCTGGAAGTGCAGGAGTATATCCACAAGGCAGGGATACTCGACGGAGCAGCCGGAGTAGCCCTGACACTGCTGTCTCTGGATCAGCCAATGGACAAGCTGGTATGGGATCATGTCTTTGTTATTGCCTGATTCTATGACTATTCATGCAGCGATGTAAGGAATTCGTAAGACTTGCTTCAATGCCGGTTAAGATTTGTTCTATATCATGAAGGTAACGATGAATAGAACAAGGAGGCTGTATGATGGAATGGATTATAGAAACGCAAAATTTGACCAAAACCTATGGCAAGCAAACGGCACTTTCCAACGTCAATCTCAAAGTTAGCAAAGGAAGAGTATATGGACTTCTAGGCGCGAACGGAGCCGGCAAGACGACATTGATGAAGCTGCTGGTCGGATTGCTTCATCCGTCTTCCGGCAGTATCCGTTTATTTGACGAGCCATGGAGCAGACAATCACTGGCACGGGTAGGGGCTTTGATCGAAGCTCCTGCTTTGTATGGACATTTGACCGGTAGAGAGAATCTGCAGGTTCATCAGCGTCTGCTCGGTTTGCCGGAAAGCCGGATCGATGAGGTGCTGGAAATCGTCGGTTTGCACCAGACCCTGCCCAAGAAAAGGGCCGCTGCTTATTCGCTCGGTATGAAGCAGCGGCTCGGGATCGCTTCGGCGCTGCTCAATCAGCCGGATCTGCTTATTCTCGATGAGCCGACCAATGGACTCGATCCGATGGGCATTCGGGAGATGAGAGAGCTGATTCATTCCTTTACCGGACAGGGGATTACAGTGATTCTGTCCAGCCATATTCTGAGTGAAGTCGCCCAGATTGTGCATGATGTGGGCATTATCAGCCGGGGCGAGATGCAGTATCAGGGTACGCTGGATGATTTGATGCAGCAGCATGGCAATCAGGAAGATCTGGAAGAAATCTTTATGCATTATGCCGCAGGCCGTAGCGGATCACTGGAGGGGATGTATCGATGAATATGATCTCTTATCTGGGCTCCGAATTCATCAAGTACCGCCGAACGCTCACTCTCTGGTTGATTGCTGCCGGACCGCTGATTTTTGCCATTATGCAGTTGGCTTTCAACTTTATTGCACCTGGATTCACCGACTGGTCACGAGCGCTAATGAATGTGTATAACTGGTGGTCGGTGATCGGTCTGCCTTTTGGCATTATTCTGATTACGGCCCTGTCTGTTTCCTATGAAAGGAAATCGGGATCGCCGAAGCTGCTTCAGATTCATCCGGTTCGTAAAGCAGGTCTGTACTTATCCAAGCTGGCTGTCCTGTCTGTGCAGGTATTCGTTGCTTGCCTGCTGCTGGCAGCCGGACTGGTCGTCTTCTGTGGATGGAATCTGGACGGTGCTTTGCCGTGGAATACACTGCTCTATGTAGTGGGACTGTCCTGGCTATGTGCGCTGGGCCAGCTGGCGATTATGCTGCTACTTGCCCATCTGCTGTCGTTTGGCTGGACAGTGATTGCCGGTCTGATTGGGCTGTTCCTTTCCATTATGTTAAGCAGCGGCGTGACTGGAATGGACTATTATCCATGGATGCTGCCGATCCGGGCACTGGGTATGACTCTGAGCTTTCAGACTAATGGCATGTCGCTGGATGTGCAGGCTGTTACGAATCAGGCGACACTTGTCTGGGGCAGTGTATTCGGCAGTCTGGCAGAATGTGCGATCTTTGCTGGGCTGGGCGCATTTATTTTCAGCCGAAAAGAGGTTGGGTAACGTGTGGCAGGGTATCCGATCGGAATGGGTAAAATATCGACGCACAGCGATACCATGGATTCTCTGGCTGACCCCGTGTGCGATTGCGGGTATTATCCTCATGTATGGCTATCCGCTGCGAGCTAGTTCTAATAAATGGATTTATTTAAATCTTTTTGATACTGTAGGAGATATATGGTACGGTGCATTGATTGTATTGATCTGGGGACTGATCGCAGGTCTGGCCGCCCACCTGGATATTCAGGCGGAGCGTTGGCGGGCGCTGCGCTCCCATGCGATAGCTCCCTGGCGGCTGTATACGAGCAAGCTGCTTGTTTTGATCATGCAGACGCTATTGAGCACGGTCTGGCTGCTGGTTCTTCTGCATATCTGCATGGGGCTGCTGAATATTCCGTTTTCCCTGGCCGGTTCGCTGGCTTTGTCTGGAGCGATTCTGACCGGATGGATCGCTTCGCTGCCGATTCTGGCTGCTTCCTTGTGGCTGGCTGTCAAGTTCGACTGGCCTGTGGCGGTAGGTTTTGGCAGCATCGGTATTCTGATTGCAGCGATTATCGGGACAACGCATATCGGTAACGGGATGTGGATTGCTCTTCCGTGGACGTGGGCGGTACGGGCAGCCTATTCGGCCTACTTTGCGATGGAGCATTCCCTGCCTGACGGGGATGCAGTTCAGACGCTGCAGATGGTACTGCCAACGGCTGCCTGCAGTCTGTTGCTGCTGGCGGCTCTGGCTGCATTCTGGTTTCAGCGAAGGGAGGCAGGCTAATGGTCAACCGCATTAGATCCGAATTGCTGAAATATCGCCATACCTTTATTCCGTGGATGGTCATTGGTGCACCGGTAGTGATTCCGCTGATCTGTGCCTGGCAGGCGTACAGCAGATCTCAGGGTGGATTGCAGATCGAAGCGATGATCGATAATGGTCTGCTGGTATGGTTTAATCTGTGGTTGCCCATTTTGTGTGCGCTAATTGCTGGTACGATAATGCATATGGAGCAGTGGAAGGGTCTGCTGGTCAGACCCTTATCCGTATTTCACCTTTATATGCTCAAAGGAGCGGCTCTGCTGGTGATGATGGTATTGACCAACGGTTTGTTCCTGGTCTGCCTGCTTCTGCTCAGTCTGATGCCAGCCGCTGTCGGTTCGGCCGCCAGCTTCTGGATTGGCAGCTGGACAGGACTTGCCTTATTTTTTGTGCCCTACAGTCTGGCATTGCTGTTGCTCGCAGCCGCGTTCGGACGTACAGTGACCGTGATTGTGGGAGTGGTTGGTATCATTGGAGCTACTGCCTGGCGGACGCTGACCGGGTATGGAGTGATAGACCCGACGGGACTGCAGTTGCTGTTGACCGCCGTTCTGCTGGCAGGTGTAGGTCTGCTGTTTTGGTTGGGGGGAGGACTATGGTTTGTAAGGAGACAGAGACGATGGTAGATCATCCTGATAGAATCATACATGCAGATCATCTCTGCCTGTCGACCGGCGGCTCCGGTATCCGGGTGGAACGGCTCAATATGGATGTGCAGCGAGGGGCATTTTATGTCATCCTGGGTGAAAAGGGTAGCGGCAAACGAACGCTGCTGCGCGGGCTTGCAGGTGACCTGGTGCCGCTATCCGGCAAGTTGGAATGGTTTGGCGGTATCAATATTCATTCCGATTATGTGTGGAAAAACAGGATTGGTGTCATGTGCGAACCGTTATCCTTTGTCCCGAATCTAACGATGTATGAGAATCTGGAGCTTCACCGCCGTATGATGGGCGTTCCTGACAAAAGGGCTTCGCGGGAGATACTGACCATGCTGGAGCTGGATAAGTATGCCCATCAGCGTGCCGGCCGGATTCCGGCAGAAGCGGCACGCGGCTGTGCAATTGCGAGAGCAATGCTGCACCGACCGGAACTGCTGCTGCTGGATGAGCCTCTGAGCGGGTTAGCACCTGAAGTACGTGCACGAACGATACATATTATGCGGGAATGGTGTGAAATTTACCAGATGACCGTAATCATGACAGCATCCCAGCTGCAGGATGTACCTGCCTGTGTGATGACAGTCGGACTGATGGCGCAGGGGCGACTGACCGAAGAACTACCAGGCACCGTATATCACAGTAAAATCAAAGATCATCTGATTCTGAGAGTGAGCGATGATCAGAGAGCCAGCCTGCTGCTGGAACAGCGTATGGGTATCTATCATTACCGGGTGACCGAGCCATCGGTTATTCTCGTCTATGAGCAGCTGGATCAGGCGGGCGCCATCAACCGGATGCTCATTACCGAGCAGATTGAGGTGTACGAGCTGAGCTACGGTTCCGGTAAAGGCGGACTTATTTCAAATGCTGGAGGAAGCTGATGCTGACACTCATTTACAGGGAACTTCTTTTATTTAGACGCTCCGTAGTGCTATGGCTGATGATCCTGTTATTGGTGCTGCAGCTGCTCATTACGCTGCTCAAAGCAGACAGCGGAAGTTGGCAGCATCTGATGGATCAGACTTATATGAATTTGTGGTTCCGGCCGACTTTTTTTACTTTTTTGGCGGGTTATTTGTTTACACGGGATCAGGATCACGGGATGCTGAGCCTGCACAAGACGTACCCTTTTCATTGGGGAGAATGGTATACTGCCAAAATCTTCACCAGCCTGCTGCTCATTGGTATGCTCCTATTTGGATCAGAGCTGATTACGCTGTTAATTGGACTGTGGGCGCTGGATGTTCCTGTGTCGGCAGCGGCGCTGTGCAGCTGGTTTATCAAAGATATGGTCGTCTCGTGGGTAATCTACGCCGGCTTCTCGGCATATGGCGCTATACTGGCTCTGATTAGCCGGACATCGCTGTATCTGACCATCGTGCTGCTGGGACAGTTCCTGCTCGGGCTGGTACTGATTATCAGGATGCCGGACCAGATCATATACTATCCGTGGCTGGTTCCTTCCATCTATCTGCACGGAACAGGAAAAGGAACATGGCCGGATCAGGCTTATCCACTGGTGATCTATGCAGTGCTGGGAGTGATGTGTCTGGTATGGGGCGGATGGATGTACAGGAGATTGCAGAGGAGATGAATGGATCGATGACACTGGCCCGAATTATGATCGTTGAGGATGATATCGAGATATGCGATCTGATCGCCCAGACGCTGCTCGGAGAAAATTATGGCGTGATCCAAGTACATAACGGGTTAGAGGCTATCCGGGAATTTGAAGCATGCGATTACGATCTGGTGATTCTGGATATTATGCTGCCGGGTCTGGATGGACTGGAAGTGCTGCGGCGCATCCGGGAAAAGAAGAAAATCCCGGTGCTGCTTCTGTCTGCCAAGGATGCCGAGATCGACAAAATCGCCGGATTGGCCGGGGGAGCGGACGACTATCTGACCAAGCCTTTTCTGCTTGGTGAACTGCTGGCCCGGGTCAAAGCGCAGCTGCGCAGATACTTTTACTACAGTGAATCCGAGCAGCCCGCCCACAAAATATGGAAATACAAAGAGCTGGAGCTTGACGGCAGTACGTATCAGGTGCGGATCCGGGGAGAGCACCGGACACTTACCGCCAAGGAATTTGCCATTTTACAGCTACTGATGTCCCAGCCGCAGCGTGTATTTACCAAATCCCAGATCTTCGAATCGGTCTGGGAAGAGCCGTATTCCTCTGATGTAGATGAGAATACGGTAATGGTGCATATCCGGCGGCTGCGTACGAAGATCGAAGACAAAGCGTCTTCCCCGGTATATGTTCAGACTGTCTGGGGAATAGGCTATCGTCTCGGAGGGAATGAGGAGGAGGAATAATGACCGATATCCTGCTGGTGATCGTCAGTGTGGTCGGTGTGGCGCTTGCCATTTACATAGGAACCATTCACCGTCAGCTGCGGCAGATGGTACAGATGCTGGACAGGCTGCAGTATGATCCGCAGCCTGCCTATTTGCATATCCGCAGCCTGATTCCAGTGATCAATCGGCTCGCCGGACAGCTCAATCTGCTGCGGGACCGAATCTATCTGTTCCATAATCAGGCGCTGCAGCTGGAGAAAACGCAGCGGCAGGTCATGACCCATATCGCCCATGACCTGAGGACACCGCTAACTTCCCTGTCCGGGTATGCCGAAATGCTGAAAAACCCGAGAGTGTTCCAGGACCCGGAACTGTCGGGGAAATACAGGGATATTATTTTTGATAAAGCGAGGGCACTGACCCAGTTGCTCGGTAATTTCTTCGAATGGACCCGGCTGGAATCCGGGGATATCCAGATTCACTTTCAGCAGGTTAATCTGACTGCCAAGATTGAGGAATGCATCGTACAGGTAATCGATCAGTTTGAGAAATGGGGCATACCGCCCGAGCTGGAATTACCCGCTGCCCCCGTTCTCGTTCATGCTGACCCGGTCAGTGTGGAACGTATCCTGTCCAATCTGATCTCCAATACGATCCGGTACGGGCACGGAGGCGCAGGGCGGCACGGTATCCGGTTGTGGACGGAAGGAAACCAAGCCTGGGTAGAAGTATGGGATACGGGAGAAGGTATACCCGCATCCGAGCTTCCCCTACTGTTCGACAGGCTGTACCGAGCGACTGCCAGCTGCCAGTCACCTGCCGGAAGCGGTCTGGGGCTAGCGATCACCAAAAAGCTGGTGGAGAAGCAGCATGGTCATATTCGGGTGGAGAGCACTCCTTATGTTCGGACTTCGTTTAAGTTCTGTCTGGAAAGGGATCTGGTGAAAGAGCAACAAACTTCAGTTGGTCAGGTTTAAATCGTTGACTTGCTGAGTCGTAACGATACGTAATCTTCACATCACCTGCAAACATAGCAATATGGTAATTACCGCTCACCGTAGCAGTCAATTGATGATTGTGAATTGAATAGATGCTGATCGATCCATATCTTAGCTGATCAAAGTAAGCATCGTCTTCTGCCGGATAAGTAACTGTGTATTTCTTGCCGTGGATATCTACTGTAATATTTAGCCGGTCACCTTGTTTCCGGATCGTGGAATTGGTCTCCTGTTCGGCGACTTGGACAGCGTCGGGTACTGGGATTTCTGTCAGATCCGATGTTCGGATCACATGAACATCGTACGTATCCAGCTCTGTCCCCCGCCCGGTATTGATCATAATTACTGCTTCCTCCTGCTGATCGCCAGTCAGATCGGTATACATAACCTGCAGAGGGGTACCGGTATCGATAGCTTCCCAGTTCCATGCTTTTTGCTTGCCATGAATGTCCAGCAGTATGCGTGTAACGGTACCTTTGCTTTCCTGAAGGGCATAGAGCTTCACTTCTTTGTTCGGAGAAGCTCCGATAAGCCGGTGTTTTACTGGATGCGAAGACACAGTATCTATTTGAGTATCGGTAAGTGCTTCTGTAATAGGACTGACTACACGGGCTTTATTTGTGCTGCATCCTGACAGCAGCAGAACTCCAGCTAATACAAGGCTGACGAATGGCTTCTTCAATGATATGTACTCCTTTCGATTAAGAGCTGTTGTCCATTGTAACAGAATGAATGCACATAATATTTACATAATAGAAATATATTGTTAGTTAAAATATACAGATAACGTTCTACGCCACAGCAAAGGACTTGCCGAATGCCTTGAGCAGGCAGCAAGTCCTTGTTAATTTGCAATCCCATATTCAAATGAAAATCCCCAGCCATACCGCTCCACCTACAGCGAGCAGCAGCAGCTTTTTCTCGCAGTTCGTAACTTGCTCCGGATCGCGTACATCCATCCGGCAGATCCAGTACACCGATAGAGCGACCATCACAGCGATACCGGCGGCTCCCCATAATCGTCCTGTTCCCAGTAACCAGATGACACAGAGTGCGATCAGTCCCAGATAGACCAGCGCAGGCAGCCTACTGTAGCCGATTCCCCACCGGTCTGCTGCCCAGACGACACTGGTGCGTTTGACCGGAGTAGCCTGGCGATCGGCGTCCACATCCGGGATATGGTGCACCATGACCCAGGCCACACAGTAAAGCGCATTAATCAGCGCATTCTGTACGGCCCACTGCGGGAATGTACCGAGCATCAGCCAGGCACCGCCGAGTCCCAGGAAAAAGGTGGACGGGAACGTGCTCAGCCATTCTCCAGCCAGGGGAGCATAACTGAAACGCAGCGGAGGCAGCGAATAGGAGACCGCGCCCCATATTCCGATGAGCAGCAGGGCGGCCAGTGCGTAATGACCGAACAAGGCAATGATCGCTGCAGCTGCTACAAGCACAATCGTAAGGCCGATACCAAATCGGTGCAGGGCAGCGGGAGAAATGCGTCCTTCCTGAATCACCCGGCTGCCGCCGGATAGCATAGCCGGACTGAGCTGATCGGTCCCGGACAGATAATCGGCGTAATCGTTCAGCGCATGGGTCAGTACACCATGGATCAGAATACAGCCAATCAGCAGCAGCAACGCAGTTGTCACAAGCGAGGAGACCGACAATTCATAATAGACAGCCAGCGGGAACACGCCGGAGAAAATAATCGCCACACTGGAACAGAGCACCGCCGCCGGACGCAGCAGTTTGAGGCTGTTCTTCAGTGTAAAAGCGCGCAGAATCGAATCGCTCAACATATTCACTCCTTCAGGGTATCACACGGATAGGTCATTCTATGTAACGACCGCAGCGCAAGAGAACGATGCGGCTATAATGGTTCGATGTCGTAGGCTACTATATACTACACAGCCAGACAACCGTGGAACCATACATCGCAAAAAGAATACCCAAAACATTGTCAGCCGCACCTTACTGTGGGAAAATAGACAAATCTGACAACGAAATGGAGAAGTGAAGGTATGACGGATTTACCGAACTGCCCGGAATGCAATTCCGCGTATACGTATGAGGATGGCAATCTGCTGATCTGCCCGGAGTGTGCCCACGAATGGACACCGGGTGAAGATGTGGACAGCACGGAAGATGCACTCGTGGTACGGGATGCCAACGGTAATATTTTGCAGGATGGCGATGCTGTAACGGTGATCAAGGATCTCAAGGTCAAAGGCAGTTCCTCTGTACTCAAAATCGGTACCCGCGTTAAAAGTATCCGTCTGGTAGATGGCGACCATAACATCGACTGCAAAATCGACGGATTCGGTGCCATGAAGCTCAAATCGGAATTTGTAAAAAAGAATTAATATGTCCTTTAAAGACACAGTGCAGATACGCGGCTGTGTCTTTTTCATACATAACTTCCCATACCAGTACACAATAAGGATGCCTATAGCAGAAAGAATATACAGCAGGACCAAATAGCAGAGTGACATTGTACGGATGCTGTCTATTTTCAAAATAACAGGGGGCGTATTCCATCTTATTAGCGAAAAGAACAGCTTGGCGAAAGAAACAGCGATTATTACATAATGCTTGCAATATACCGAAAAATAGTTTTAAATAAAGATAATATAATATTTTGATTTAAAGATATTTTTGGAATACTGCTTGCCAAGTATGCAGTATACTCCATACGGTCAATAATAAGCACAATAAATATATCAAACCCAACAACGATACGACAGCATATAACGTGATGTTATAACAGCAAACGGCGGCTTGCTGAAAAACAGCAAACGGCGGCTTGCTGAAAAACAGCAAACGGCGGCTTGCTAACATAGCAAAGCCCACCCAATAGGAGGATATAATCATGGAAATCGGAATCAGTACATTTGTAGAGACCACACCGGATACAGAGACAGGAAAGACAATCAGCCACGCCGAGCGTATTCGTCAGGTCGTAGACGAGATCGTACTCGCGGATAAAGTAGGACTGGATATCTTTGGCGTAGGTGAGCATCACCGTGTCGATTATGCAGCATCCGCTCCAGCTGTCATTCTCGCCGCAGCGGCTTCACAGACCGAACGCATTCGCCTGACCAGTGCAGTAACCGTATTGTCTTCGGCGGACCCGGTACGTGTATTTCAGGAATTCGCTACACTGGATGCGATCTCTAACGGACGAGCAGAGATCATGGCTGGCCGTGGCTCCTTTATCGAATCTTTTCCACTATTCGGTTATGATCTGGATGATTATGATGCCCTGTTTGACGAGAAGCTGGAACTGCTGCTGAAGATTCGTGATTCGGAGAAAGTCACCTGGGAAGGTGGTCATCGTCCGGCCATCAACAATCTGGGTATCTATCCGCGTCCGGTTCAAGAGCCGCTACCGGTCTGGATCGGCAGCGGCGGCAATACGGAATCGGTTGTGCGTGCAGGCCTACTCGGACTACCGCTCGTACTAGCGATTATCGGCGGTCGTCCGGCACAATTTGCGCCACTTGTAGAGCTGTATTACAAAGCCGCTGCTCATGCCGGACATGATGCTTCCAAGCTGAGCGTCGCTTCCCACTCGCACGGCTTTATCGCGGATACCACCGAGATGGCGGCCGATAAATTCTTCCCGTCTACCCAGGCGAGCATGAATGTACTGGGACGCGAGCGCGGCTGGGGACCGTATACACGTGCCAGCTTTGACGCTGCCCGCAGTCTGGAAGGCGCCCTCTATGTAGGCGACCCGGAGACCGTAGCCACCAAGATTATTAACCTGCGCAAACAAGTAGGCATCACCCGCTTTATGCTGCATACACCGGTCGGCACCATGTCCAATCATGACGATGTGCTGCGCGCTGTTGAACTGCTAGGCAAAGAAGTCGCTCCACGGGTACGTGAAGAAGTAGCCCGCTGGGAAGCAGAAAATGGCGAGTAATAAAGCCGGCATCCAATCGATTTCACTTCTAGACTCATCCATGCTCAGACGCCTTCATAATCGTTAAGGTGAAATGGCATGTTACGGTTTGATACAGGATCTGCAGTGCCATAATATAAATGACAAATTAACAGACAACCAAATCAATAGCGGACTGTCGCTATACTATAATCTGCCCAAAGAACCGGATGCTGAACAAGCTGTTCCGGTTCTTTTTGGTATTCCTGTATCCGATTCTTTTATAGACTTTTATATTTGGAAAATATTTGTAAAATAATATAATGAGAGTATAAGCAGCCAACAACTTATGCAAGCGAGCATGTAGGTTTTACATATCGATCTGAAAGGATGAGCTGGCTATGAACATCGACAAGAGTATGATTATAAAGAATATCAAAGCCTTGGGAATGCTGCTTCTGACCATCGCTGCTATCTGGTCTGTATTCACGATCACCCTATCGATTATTCAGGATCGAATGACCAACAAAGTAATGACCTACCTGGTACAGGAGAGGGGCTACAAAGAGTCGCAAATCGCCGAAATAGAAACATCGGGTATTAGTAAAGCCCCGGTTATGTCGACTATGGTGATGTTTCGCGGAGAGCCCAATGCTATGTATTTTTACAAAATCGAAGAAGGAAAAGTCGTGCAGTATAGTCAGGCTCCCGCAATCTATGATTTCAAGCAGAAGTATATCCACTCCGAGCATCCTGATAACTTTTAAGCAGGCGCTATAGGATGTAAGGGACAAAATGCTGCACAGGAAAACAGGACAAAAGACGACAGATAAGTCGGAAGAGGATTATTTCCAATATCCCGTTCATGGATTTCCAGCGTGAACCGGCTTAGATACTGTTGTTCCGGTGGAGAGTGGACACCATTAGTTCAGCCCGTCAACGCAAAAAGCCTGATCCTCTCAAGGAAGACCAGGCTTTATCCGTATAGTTAGAACTTGGAAGGATACTTCTTCACAATGGCTTCAGACAGCGTATTGCCAGTCATCCACATATGATTGTAGCCGGTACGCAGTGCTTCATACGATTTGGCATAACCACCTGCATGATAGGAATCAAAAGCAGTGATCACATGAGCACCGTGCATCGCATTCGCCTGATACGTTTTGGTTTTGTTCAGCGGCAGACGGCCAGTCTGGAAAGCGGTCAGCTCGGCGACAAACTTGCCAAGATCTTTTTTGGCAGCAGCACGTCCAGCCTGATCGTTATTCATGGTAGCTGTCATGTAGTCCTGGTAGTCACGGATATGACGATTCCAGAGACTGTTGAATGTGGCTGCGGCATTGGAGCCGAACAGACGCTGGTGAGTATTGGTCAGTGCCTGGGTGTTGCGGTCCAGAGCGGATTTGACACTGGCCAGATCCGGTGCATTGTCATTGCCTTTTTGCAGCATCAGCACGGACAGAATGGCGTGTTCGCCAAGAGCTTCACCGACCTGCTGACGGAAATAAGCAGCTTCGGTCTGAGTCGTGCTGCGTTTGTAACGGGATGGATAACGCTCGGCAATATCTGTCGCCATGGAAGCGCCGATCATCGTAGCACGTGCATAGGCACTATGTGCTGCCGAGTAGGTCGTTCCATATTTGCCCTCTGCATAGGATGTAAAGGACTGCAGCAGATACGTATCATGAGCCTGCAGATTTTTGAGCAGCTTGGTCTCATTGATATTCGGATTCTGCGTGTTCATAGCAGTGACCATGGCATTTGTGCTGCTGTTCATGCCGGCTTGAGCAGCTTTGCGGGCATCTGCATTGTTATCGCGCGTCGCAGTCACATAGTCCATAAAGTATTGAATATGTCTTTTCCACTGATCCTTGATCTTGGATGCTGCGGCATCCGTGTAAGTACTGGACAGAAGTGCTGCGATACTGTTGGTGTTAGCGTTCAGAGCTGCCATAGCCTGCGGCAGATCCTTGGACTGGTTGAACTGCTTTTGCATCACGATAACCATCATATAGCTGTGCTCGCCATATACTTTGGCCATGGTCGCGCGCAGATCTGCGGCTGGTGTCGCTGTTGTAGGACGTGCTGCATCCGCCGTTTTGAAAGCGATTGCAGGAGAGATCGCAAGTGCCAGGCAGAGCAGGAGAAGAACCGTTAACCGAGACTTTCTTTTCATTCTATTCGCCCCTTTTGAGAGATTATGCGTTCCAAGACTTTATAAAGAAAAATTACTATTTTGAACCACAAATAATGGCAGTCGAAGAATTATTTTCTGAATAGTAGACCTTATAAGACGGGTATGAAGCGAAAAGGTTAAATAAAAGCCACCCTCCAGGATAGAGAGTGGCTTTGAGCCTGCGTATAAATAAGGATTACAGGAAAATCAGGATACACAGAGCAAGCAGCAGACAATAGGCCGAGAAGTAGACCAGCTTGCCATTTTTCATAATATTAATAAACCATTTAAGAGCATAAAAAGAAGCCACAAAGGAAGCGACAAACGCTACAGCATACGACACAATCAATACCGGTGTCCATTCCATGGCGAGCAGGTCTGGCAGTTCCAGAATAGCCCCACCCAGGCTAATCGGTATGTATAAAAGAAAAGAAAAACGCAGTGCCGTCTCCTGCTTCATTCCAATCAGCATCGCGGTTACGATGGTAGCTCCAGAGCGGCTGATCCCGGGTATGAGCGCTACTGCCTGACCAAGACCAACAATAATCGCATCTTTCCAGGACAGTTGGGCATCATTTTTTCGCCCGCGCATATTACGTATAACAAAAAGAGCAATCGCAGTGACAGCCAGACTATAGCCTACAATATGTACACCTTTGAGATGTTCGCTAATATAGTCATTAAACAGTACACCGATGACCCCAGCTGGAATAGTACCGAGAACCAGATAGATCACAAACAAAAAATCGCTTTTCTGTTCTGTGCGCTGTTCATTGTCCGTAGAAGCCTGTCGGGTGATATAGGCCCAGGTCGAACGAATTAAACGGCGTATATCTTCGCGGAAAACAATCAGAACAGCAAGCAATGAAGCCGTATTAACGAATGTCTCAAAGCTGAGCCCTTCAATTTCCAATCCCAGAAGCTTCTGTACCAGCACCACGTGTCCACTGGAAGAAATGGGGATAGGTTCGGTAAATCCCTGCAATGCGCCAAGAAACAAATACTTGAGTACGGTTAAAATAAAGTCCATAATAACTCCTCTCCGGTTAAAGTGGCAAACAGTTGAACTGCTTTCTCTGTGTACGCAGGCAGCTGGTAACCCTCCTATACTGTACAGGAGATGATTTGGAACAATCAACTTTAATGGATATCTGCCTGATTTGTAAACGGGATGGGGGCATGCTATCGTAGAGGACAGAGTTATGAAGTATTCAATTTTATCTGCGGGGGTGTATTTATGAAAGCGCTATTTATTGGAGGAACAGGAACGATCAGCGATGCGATTACGCGTCAGCTACTGGAACAGGGACATGAATTGTATTTGCTCAACCGGGGCAGTCGTAATGATAATCTGCCGGAGAATGCACATATACTGCAAGCCGATATCAATGATGAGGAAAAGGTGGCCGGTCTGATCGCCGACCTGGAATTCGATGTGGTCGCTGACTTTATCGCCTTTGTGCCAGAGCATCTGGAGCGGGATTACCGGCTGTTCAACGGCAAGACCAAACAGTTTATCTTTATCAGCTCGGCTTCGGCGTATCAATCGCCGCCGTCGGATTATCGGATTACGGAAGGTACGCCGCTGGCGAATCCATTCTGGGAATACTCGCGTAACAAGATTGCCTGTGAAGACTATCTGATGAAGCAATACCGGGAGCAGGGCTTCCCGATCACGATTGTGCGCCCGAGCCATACGTACAGTGAACGCTCCATTCCACTGGGTGTGCATGGCAGCAAAGGCAGCTGGCAGGTCGTTCGCCGGATGCTGGACAACAAACCGGTCATTATTCATGGAGATGGTACATCGCTGTGGACACTCACACACAGTGAAGACTTTGCCAAAGGATTCATCGGACTGATGGGCAATATCCATGCGCTTGGAGAGTCGGTGCATATTACATCCGACGAATCCGTCACCTGGAATCAGATTCATGAGGTGATCGCCAGTGTAGTAGGTGTACGCCTGAATGCAGTACATGTGGCGTCCGAGTTCCTCGATGCTTGCAGTCCGGAAGATTACCGGGGCAGCCTGCTCGGAGACAAGGCCAATACCGTCGTATTCGACAATACCAAGCTGAAGCGTCTGGTGCCGGAATTCGTGGCTACGATTCGCGTAGATCAGGGTATCCGTCGTACCGTGCAGCATATTCTGGATCATCCGGAGCTGCAGCAGGAAGATCCCGAGTTCGATGCCTGGTGCGACCGTGTGGTCGATGCACTGGATCAGGCGGCAGCACAGATCAAAAGCGGGAAATAAAGCTGCAAGTAACGCAGCCGCAAATATAAGTATGGGCAGCAGTTCACGATCAAGTGGACTGCTGTTTTTTTGTGACGATATCGAGTAGGCTAAACTTTTTTTGCCAAAGGATGTAACCTTTTAGGTAGTCCATTTATCTAATTGTGTGATTTTGGGCTGTTCTACTTTTGATAGACAGTCCACAGCAGTCCAGTCGATAGCAAAGAAGGTGAATCTCCTATTGGATATACAACAGCAAGTCGAGCATGCCAGAAATGGTGACTACCGTGCATTTCTCCAGTTAATGAAGCATATGGAAGGACGACTGTACCGGATCGCACATGCCATGGTCAAACGCCAGGAAGATATTGTAGATGTGATGCAGGAGACGGTTATTAGCGCGTATGAAGCATTGCCCCAGCTGCGGGAGAGTCATTTTTTTGAGACATGGGTGATTCGCATTCTGATCAATCAATGCAATCTAACCCTGCGCAAGCGCAAGCAGATTATTCCCTTTTCCGAAATCAGGCAGTCTACTCCGCCTCACACTGCCTACGATTCAGTCGATATCCGTCAGGTAGTGGATCAGCTGGAAGAGGACAAGCGGCAACTGATTATTCTGCATTATTTTCAGGATATTCCGCTGAGGCAGGTGGCCGAGATTCTGGATATTTCGGAAAGTACGGCCAAAACCCGGCTTCACCGGACACGCAAACTATTATCCCGCTGGATCGAAGATCAGGAAGAAGGGGGGCATACCCATGAAAAACGATAAGCTGGACGAATGGCTGCGCAGTGGTGCGGAGCAGACAGAGAATGATTCGATTCCACCGGATATACAGTCTCGCCTCCAGCTCGTGTATGACGCTATCGAACAGGGGCAGACAGGACAAGGTATCCGGGAGAATCTGTCCCGAGATTCCCAGGAGGAACAAGCAGCAGCTGTTCCGGACACGATGGAGGTACAGCCTGTCGTCAAGCGCAAGTCCCGCCGGATGATGCGTTATGGCATGACAGCGGCCGCGATGCTAATCGGTATAGGGGGTACACTCGGTTCCGGTTATTTCTCGGCTGATATGGCCCATACACTCAAGCAATTGCCAGGCGTACCTGCTGTCTACCAGCTGACCTCGCATCTGGGCTGGGTTACCGCCGATGAGCGGGAGAGCGAGCCAGATCCTCTGAGTATAGAGCAGCAGGGTGTCACGATGACAATGGAATCGGTCGTATATGATGGCAGAAAAGTATACCTTGAACTGAAGCAGCAGTATGATGCGCAGAAACAGCCTATTCAGGATGTGGAAATCTACATTGATGGCAAGTCGGCCGCTTCTGCCAAAGAACAAGGGGGGATAAAGGCACAATATCATAGCGAACGTACGGATCAATATCGTCTGTATTTGAATCTCGATCCCCAAGTATTATTTGGTCTGCCTGATGGGATTGTTTCCAATGAGCCGTCGGATATAGAGCTTTCTCAAATGCCTGCACAATTGAATATGCAAATCCGGGTCAGTCTGAAACAGAATCCGAATTCTCCGTTTATTTATAATGTAAATGTACAAAAGCAGGCTCAAACTGCAAGGTATATTCTGAAAAAGAAAGCTTCTCTATCCGAAAATCTAGCGGTTGGAACCGTTGAAGCGGACGTCACACCGGCAACAACCTATATAGACCTGAAGATCGACGGGTTTGACAAGTGGCATCATCGATATGAAGGAGGCGGGATTCATTTTATTCTGCTCGATGCGCTGAATCGTCCGTACCATCCGTTGGCGGATTCGGGAGAGCCTGCCACTCCACATATGGAATACAGCAGTCTGCCTGATGATGCCGGTGATCTCACACTGATCCCGTATACGTTTAACCTGGAGCCTATATCCCGCAAATACCCGGTTCCGATCAAGAACGAGCCAACTGATAATCATCCCATCGAACTGGATATGGGAACAACCGGAAAAGTGAAAATCATGGAGAGAACGTCTACAGACAATGAGATTACTCTGCGCATACAGCCCGGCGAAGCATACCAGGCCTATATGGTCGCTTATAGCTTGTGGTATGGCGACCAGAAGATGCATGAAGCAAGGGGGCGCCCGGCTCAAATCATTCCTGACCCTGCTCATGCAGGACAATATCTCATTACGTATGACAAAACGAAACTGAAACCAGGTGATCGATTGTGTTATTACGTGAGCAATATGCGTTATCTGGGAGAGATTCCTCTTACCCGAGTTACCCAGTAGCATTTGCTTATGAAGCTGTGTGCCAGCAACGAGGTAGTCTCCAAAAGATAGGGACACTGTATGAATTGTTTGATCTTTGTATAGCAAAAAGGCGCAGAATTATTCTCTGTGCCTTTTTGCTATGCGCTGTTTATTTATCGGTCCAACCAAGCCTGCCGGTAGACAGGATCAATCCAGTATTTTCTGGCGAAGCAGTGTTAGCGCCTGCTCAATCTGTATCTTCTCTTCTCCCGATAATGCAGCTGTTCGCTGGGCAAAGCGCTCTTTGACCGTTCGGAAAATCTCGGCCATTAGCGTGCTGCCTTGATCGGACAAGCGAATCAGCTGCTTGCGCCGATCCTGGGGGTCAGTGACTTTTTCACATAGCCCTTTATCGGTCAGCTTGCGCAGTTCGCGGCTGGTGTTGGGCATGGACATATGGATACATTCGCTGATCTCGCTCAGCGTTACCGGCTGGCTGACCATCAGGTACTCCATGATTTTATATTGGGCCGGTGTCAGTTCACCGACAGGAATATCGCGGGTCATCTCGCTGCTCACCTGGTGTACAGATGCAATAAAAGCGACAAACTGCTGGAACAAATCATTGGTACTCATCGTTTCACCTCATTTCCCAACATACCAAAATGATTATCATAAAACAATTATCATTTGACAACTAAAAAGATATCGTCTACCATTTAATTATCAAATGATAACTAAATGGAGAGTGAACGTATGAGTACACTATTGATTTACACCCATCCTAATCACCAGAGTCTGAATTATGCCATGATGCAACAGGCTATTCGAGGTATCCGGGATCATCATCCCGACGAAGAGATTCAGATTATTGATCTGTATGCGGATGAATTCAACCCGGCCCTGGTATTCAATGAACAAAAGCGGCGCCGGGATATGCATATCGATCCCGAACTGAACACCTACCGGGAACAGATCCTGTGGGCGGATCGTATCGTATTCGTCTACCCGATCTGGTGGGGACGGCCGCCGGCGATGCTGCTGGGATTTATCGATCGTATGATGGCGTCTGGTTTTGCCTATGCCTATCGCAAAAAGGGAGATTTAACACCGGAAGGACTATTGAAAGGTAAGTCAGTGGTGTGCATTTCCACCATGCAGGGACCCACAGGCTATTTGCAGTTATGGCTGAATAATGCGCACCGTGTACTGATGCGCCGGGCTTTATTTAACTATATTGGTATCCGGCAGGTGAAATTCTTTGAGTTTGGCAGTATGGAGAGTCCCAAAGGCAAGCATGAACGTAAGCTGAACAAGGTCTACCATTATTTCCGCACAGCCCACTAAAGCAATGACAGAATCAGGATATTGATACTCCTCTACTATTCGTTATGCTAAGATAAAGTATACCTTGGCATTACGGAATGACTCGGATTATTAATAGAAGCAAGGGGGAAGAAGACATCGGCAGGCCAGCTATATAGCCTGTCCGTGTCTTCGCAGAATATGGCATCAGATCTTCCATTAACCAAAGAAAATATTCTCGATGCGGCAGAACAGGTACTTCGCCGCTACGGCCCGGATAAAACGTCGGTCGTCGATGTGGCACGGGTGCTCAAAGTCAGTCACGGCACCATTTACCGGCATTACCCGAGTAAGGCGGCACTGCGTGAAGCAGTAACCGAGCGCTGGCTGCATACCCTTTCCGATCCACTGGAGAGAATTGCCAGGGAGACTGGCGGAAGCGAGCTGCAGCGGCTGCGTCACTGGTATGATACGCTGATCCAAAACAAGCGCAGATATGCGGTAGAAGATGCCGAGATGTTCGCGATGTATGCAGCGGTATCCGCGAAGCCGATCCCAATTATTACAGAACATATCCGGGAAATGAACGAGCAGATCGCCAGCATTCTCCGCCGGGGCATGGACAGCGGAGAGATCGCAGCAGGTGACCCGGCCATCACAGCCCGTGCGCTGTTCAATGCAACATCCTATTTTCATCATCCAGCTCATGCGGCCGAATGGGTAAATGAAGAGATTGACCGGTATTTTGACGAAGTATGGACGCTGCTCTGCCATGGGCTGCATGGGGCGTTATAACGGCAATTGATCCCCCTTACAGACGGTCGGCATAGATAGAATAGTTTGTACAATATTCCAGATTTAGGGATGATCGGCTTCGATTCATAAAAGTCAATTCTATTTTACGTCTATCACCTGCTATATAATGGACTGGATAACCCAGCAAGCTTCGCAGCTCCGGCTGCAGTGTAGCTTAGTTCGATGGAGCAGGTGAAGATGGAACAAGAGCTGTTAACGTATATCCTGATCATTATTGGCGGAGGCGCACTCAGTCTCTGTCTGTGCATATATGCTTTGTTCAGGTTCAGACAGGCACCCGGCGGCAAGTACTATATCATTACTACCTTTTTGGCTTCGGTATTTAATTTTGCTTATTTATTTGAATTGACCAGTCCCGGACTGCAGGAGACATGGTTCTGGCTGCGGGTCGAGTATATTCCGCTGCCGTTTATTCCGGCCTTTACACTGTTAATGTGCTGCGATTATGTGGGGCAGCGATTACCGCGGTGGGTCTATTATGTATTGTTCCTGATTCCGCTGGCGACGATTCTAATGCAGCATACCAATGAATATCATCATCTGTATTACAGCGCGATGAGCCTTAGCACAGATACGCCATTTCCGGTCACCCGGCTGGTGCATGGTCCTTATTTTTATGTGCACTTCTTTTACCTGTATGGCTGTCTTGCGATCAGTATACTGATTCTGCTGTGGCAGATGCGCAGGGTCAGATGGCGGTTCCGGATGCAGATTCTGACGATGGTCGCAGGATTGGTTGCTCCGGTCGTCGCGAGCTTTTTTTATGTAGGCGGCAAAAGTCCGTACGGGATCGATCTGGGCCCCTTTTTTATCAGCGTTTCGTTTGTATTTCACAGTATGGCCCTGTTGAGGTACCAGATGTTCGATGTGGCACCGATCGCGAGGGATATCGTGTTTGAGAGTATGGAGGATGGCGTCGTTGTACTCAATGAAAATGGCGTGCTGGTGGACTACAACAATGCGATGGTCGATCTGCTGGAAGGGCTGAATGCCCAGGCGATTGGTATGCCGATGATGAGTCTGCTGGACAGCTACCCGGTGCTGCGTGAGAAGCTGCTGCTCGGACAGGAATGCGATTATGAGTGTGAGCGTAGAGCTGTGAAGACGTACTTCCGCATCCGATTTGCACCGGTACGGGACAAAAAAGGAACGCCGGTCGGACGAATTGTGATTTTCGCGAATATTACCGAGCAGGCTCAGCTGGAAGAGCAGCTAAAGTATCTTGCCAACACGGATGGACTGACCAGCCTGCTCAACAAGACGGCGCTGATGCAGCGCTCCGAGCAGGCGATTCAGGGACTGTCGAGCGAAGAGGGCGGTTCGGTAGCGGTCATTATGTTCGATATTGACCAGTTCAAGCAGGTGAATGATACGTTCGGACATGAAGCGGGCGATATCGCATTGATGCATCTGGCAGCTACCGCACGCGAGATTCTGGCTGAACAGGATATCGCCGGGAGATACGGTGGCGATGAATTCGTCATCTGTATGCCCGGCGCTTCTGTCACGCAAGCCTATGAGCTGGCTGAGCGGATTCGCAGCCGCATCGCTGGCAGTGAGCTGCTGGTCGATGGCGAGACGATGCGTATCAGTTCCAGTTTTGGCGTAGCCAGTGTACAGGTGACGCCTGGTGACCGGGAGACGTCAGTGCAGCAGCTGATCCGCCAGGCTGATCATGCATTGTATGCCGCCAAGCGCATGGGGCGGAATTGTGTGCAGGTGTATAACTGACGGCAAATGTCTCTAAATGAATGGGATGCAATATTGTAGAACTATATAACAAAAAAAGACTCTTCCATATGCGAAGAGTCTTTTTTGTATATGGCTATTACTGTGCGTAATCCCCGTTATAACTCACCAGCACAACGTCCGACACACCGCTCACATTGGACAGCTCATTAATAAACTGTGTATTATCCGGATCGGCCAGACGAATCTCTACGGTCATCTCGGTAATGTTTTTGCGAACGGTTTTGGATTTCAGTACATATTTGAGCTTGCGCAGGGCAATCTTGACCGGCTCGGCAGCGGACTCGTCATAGTGAATCACGAGCAGATATGGAGCCTCGCCGTTCTGGCGGCGGGACATGAAGAAGATGACGAGCGTAATAACGATCGAGCCGACGATGGCAAAAGCATACAGCGTCGCACCGGTAGCAATCCCGGCGGAAATCGCCCAGAACATGAACATAATGTCCATCGGGTCCTTGACCGCTGTCCGGAAACGGACGATACTCAGCGCGCCGACCATCCCCAGGGACAGCACGATATTGCTGCTGATCGTCATGATGATCAGCGAGGTAATAATGGTCATCAGTACAAAAGATACATTGTAGTTATGACTGTAGACCACACCGCGGTAGCACTTGCGGTATACCCAGTAGATGAGCATTCCGATCGCAAACGCGATCAGCAGGCTCCAGAACATTTCGATAAAAGAAACCTGGTTGAATGAATCCAGCTGCAGGAAGCTCTTTTTAATTACATCACTAAAATTGGTCGTTTCGTTCATGTTGCTATTTGTCCCCTTCCAGGCGGTCAGCCCGTAAACACTTTTTGTTTTTCTTTACACAGTACATATTTGGAAATGGTAGAGCGGTTATGTGAAGACAGCTGAATCAGATGCTTGATAAAGTCCGGCAGGAACTGATTGTATTTCACTTCGAGAATCTGGCGCGGGCCATCGATCGATTCCAGCGTCACCAGATCCGGATCGAAAATGTCAAAAGACTGCACACCTGCCTGCAGCTGCTTGTCGAACGTAATCCGTACATCGCTGACCGGATAAATATACGCTTCCCGAATATAATCGACTACAACAGAAGGCTTTAGCTGTCCGTGCAGCAGATCATAATAGAATTCACGCATCAGCAGATCACCGGATTCCAGCAGGAACTGCGATTCCCCTATCATCAGCGAGTCAAACTGTTCCCGGGTCAGGGATGCGGACTCTTTGGCAGTGAATTCATTGAATTTGCTTTTGCGCTCCAGCTTGATCACGGCATCACTGCGATTGTAGATGCGGATTCGATACTTTTTACGCTGGAAAGCGCCGTTGTTTTTATCAAATAAGGCTGTTTCGTTGATATTGTCAAAATACAGGCTGCGGATATGGTAGCCTTCATTGCCGATAGAGTTGCGATCCAGCCGCATCACGGTAGCGACCCGGCGCCGCAGCGCTTCGTATTCGTTGGGAGCAATATAGTATTTCAGCTCATGCCGCAGCCGTTTATTGGCGAACTTCATGGTTGTCCTCTTTTCTGTTCACTGGCATTCAGGGAATATACAAGGATTTGACGCCAAAATGCGCAATGTTGTCGATATCGGTGTATTGATCATAAGGTGTCATGGTGTGGCCGGATGTATCCTCTACAGTAACCGTCCAGAAGTATTGGCCGGACGACAGACTGTCCATGCTGGCTGTCGTCTCGCTGCCGACCTGCTTATCCAGCAGCGGAGCTGCCATATCCGGTGTACGAGAGACGAGAATATGATAGCTTAGCGCTTCTCCCTGCAGATCATACGAAGGTTCCCAGCTGAAGGTCAGCTGATCTTGCTGCACTCGCGGCTCGAGCAGCCGGAAAGGCATTGGATGCTCCAGACTCTCACGGTACAGGGTATTGCTGCTTTCGCTCCAGGCAGGCAGCTGCTTCAGCTCTTGTTCACGGTCGCTGATACTGCCAGGCAGATAGCCGGGATCACTGGACTGCAGCACCGCTGCATCCGCAATCTGACGGTAGCCGGCGATCATCTGGGCAGTCTGCGCTGGTGTAATAATTTTGCGGAACTGATCTATTTTGGCGGTCAACAGCCGCACATGATCCGGGTTCTGGAAATAACGTCGTACCAGCTGGTTGTCCCAGTAGTTGGCGATACCGTGCTGCCACGGTGCCCGCTGGTTGATCGTTGTACCGGATAGCTGTCCTTTGCCCCAGGCGCTGTCGTAATCCCACGGAATAAAGAACCATTTGCGGGATTCGGTCGGCGAGTAGAGCAGGTAATTTTCTGACGAGGTGGAGTCGTTGTCCATCAGGATATTGACAGCCATCCAGCTCAGGAAGTTATTCTGGTCAAAATAGCGGTCGAATACACTGTCAAATTGACTTGGACTGCTGGCATTCACCTCATCCAGCATCTGCAGCAGTTTCTGGTGATCCTTGCTGCCTTTGACCTGGAGAATGTCCTGGAACTGATCCTTGTCAAAAGAAGGATCATCTTCCAGCTTGAGTGCGTCGGCATGACGGTCAAACTTGAAGTTTTTGGCTTTGTACAATCCGCCGCTGGAGTCGAGTCCGTGTGTACGCAGGAACTTTTTGTTGGGCTGTTCAATCTGCGTATACAATCCGTAATCGACAAAGTCGGTACTAAAATCCTTTTCCTGGGTCAGATCTTTGACATGCAGCCGTACAAAGGAAGTCTGCATACTGACCATATCCGGCAGCCGGGTCATATAGTCAAAGCTGAGCCGGTTGCGAAAACGGGTCAGATCATTGACGGACTTGATCAGATTAATGGTCGATTGATCACGCCATGCGCCAGTTTGTCCATTCAGTTTGATCTTGTACGACTTTTGCGCGGAACGCAGAGAGTCGCTGCCCCGCAGGGAGATGGAGCTGTTGGACTGATAATCCGAGTAGCCGAACATGCCGTGTACCGGTCCGTCTGCATTGCCTTCCTGGAAAATGGCATCCAGCGAGCGGTTATTCTCATCGTCCGGCTGGGAGACCTCGCTGAGCTGTTCCCAGCTGAGCGGATGGTTGCGATCCAGATTCTGGTGCATGATCGTAATGTAGATATCGGTAATACCTGTACGGCTCTTGTCTTCATACAGGGCATGATTATCGCTGAGCGTGTCGCTTGAATAGGCTTCCTGCTGTACGCTCGTTGCCGGGTTCACGTCCCAGGGCAGCAGCCCTTTGGGGACGCTGCATCCGGCGAGCGTTAGAGGCAGCAGTGCAGCAGGTAACAGCAGACGCAGCAGCCAGAGGCCACCGGTCTGACAATGGTTTGCACCAGCCTCACGGAAGGAGTGCAGACGGGAGACGCGCTTATTTGACATAGAATTCACGCACTCCATAATGATTCACATTATTCAGATCTTCATAGATATCAAAAGCAGGCATGGCATGTCCCTGGCTGTCTTCCGCGAGTACACGCCAGTAATAACGGCCCGGAGTCAGTCCGTCCAGCTTCAGTTCATTGACGGTAAGCTTCGATTCGTCCCGCAATGCATTGGTCATATCGGGCGTACGGGCAATAGTAAAGTGATACGTAATGTCATCTGCCTGCATGTCATAGGAGTTATCCCAGCGGAACGACAGATTGCTGTTCTGCTGCTGTACATCCCCCATAAAGAAAGGCATCGGATACTGGAGCATTTTCTCAAAGCGGGCGACTGATTCTTCCGGAATATCCATCAGATGGTTCACTTCGCCGCTGTACTCTTCAATCGGCTCTGGCAGATTGCCCAGATCGGGCAGCTGATAGACATACTTTTCCGTAATATTGCGATACTTGTCGACCTGCTTCTGGGTCTCTTCGCGGTTGATGATGCTTTGCAGCTCTTTGATCTTGGTCTGCAGAGCGGTCACATTGGCCGGATTTTTGAAAAAGCGGTTCTGCAGCTCACTGCCCCAATAGTTGGCAATCCCTGCTTTCCATGGAGCACGGCGAGATTCATCATCATCATAGAATCCCCAGGCACCGTCATAATCCCATGGCAGGAAATACCAGGTGTTGGAATTAAGCGGGGAGTAGAGCATAAAGTTCTGGGTCTGGGTATCGATATTATCGGTCAGAATATTGATAGCCATCCAGGTCAGGAAGTTATCCCGGTCAAAATGCTGGTTGAATACCTCATCAAAATCCTTGGTCGAATCGTTCACATCATCCAGCATCTTGAGCAGCTTGGCATGATCATGATTGCCCTTGATCTCAAGAACCGATTCAAAGGCTGTCCGGTCAAAAGCAGGATCGCTCTCCAGCTTCAACTCCTGCTCATAACGATAGAACTCAAAATTGGATGCCTTGTATAGCTGACCATTCGGATCGAGTCCATGGGAGCGCAGGAACGTACGATTCGGCTGTTCTACCTGAGTGTACAGGCCGTAATCTTGGTATCCGGCATCACTGCCAGCTGTCAGATCCCGTACATGCAGCTGCACATACTGAGTACGCAGGCTGACCATGTCCGGGATACGCTGCATCATATTGTAGCTGAGCATATTACGCATACGGGAAAAGTCATAGGCGCTTTTGACCAGATTGATCGTGGTCTGGCTGCGCCATTCGCCCGCATCTTTGTACAGGTTAATCTTGTAGGATTTCTGGTTGGAGCTCAGGGTTGATTTACCACGCAGTTTGACCATGACGTTCGGCGCTTTGGTATTATAGCCAAATTTGCCGGCGACAGGTCCTGCGGCATCACCCTGCTGCAGAATGGCATTTACGCTTTTGTCGGGCGTATTGTCATCGGGCAGCTTGATCTCGTTCAGCTGTTTCCAGCTTTCCGGATGTACAGCGGTCAGATTGTCTTTGGTAATCGTCAGGTACATATGGATCACGCTATCCTGACTGTCGGTTTTGTAGACGCTCTGGTTATCTTCCAGCCGGGGATGGTAGTTGGCTACCGCTCCGGCTGCAGGGGTACTGGCGCTGGCGGCGGAGGTATCCTTCCGATCCTCGCACCCGGCCATAATCAGTACACCCAGTATTACGGTCAGCACTGCGGCTGCCTTCTGGTACATATTCATAACTGCCTCCGATCTTCTCATTCCGGGGCCGGGCCGGTCAGACTGTATAATCGGCCTGCTTCAGCCCGGCATAACTTATCTTCAACTTGTCGACGGTAAGGGTATAACTATCCTCAGCGCTTCAGCAGCGGGCCAAAGCGGTTCTCTGTTTTGCGTGCTACAAGCGGCTGCGCACTGAACGTATAGTAGTTAATATGGTTCAGCACATATACAATCCGTGCGAGTGCAGCGATCAGCGTCACAAAGGAAGCGGCGAAGAACGAGAAGCCCTGATCATTCGCCCAGAGGGAGATCACCGTAAAGAGTGTATTCATAGCCAGAAAAGCAATCACCAGCCACAGTACCCCTTTGCGATCATCAAAATAAAGCAGTACCAGTGCCAGCACATTATAGATAATGTAGGCAAAATATCCGATCACGAGAATATTGAACAGATCCACCTGGGTCGAAGTAAAGCCGATCAGTGGCAGGAAGCGGATACCGATCGCAATCGAGATAATCGAGAAGATCATCTGAATGCCCATAATCAATGTGAACTGCTGCCCCAGTACCTGATACATCTCGTTGCGGGCACGGTTAATGTCCAGAATCGAACCTTTGGACAGGATAAAGTCATAATAATTGCGGAACTTCGGATAAAAGCTCGTCTCCAGCGAGACGACAAATACGATCAGCGTCGGTACCGCCGACAGAAACGCACAGAATACTGCCACATCATACTGCGGTGCCATCAGGAAAGCTCCGCTGACCTGCACACCGGCCGGTCCTGCCCACTGTACAAACTGATGGGCGAACAGTCCGACCGAATTCAGCAGCCCGATCGCGATCAGCGATGGATAACGGCGCAGGAACGCGAGAAAGGAAAAGTTCGATACCGTCTTGCCGGGCTTGAAATAGCGCTCGATCTGGATCATCAGCATTGCACAAGTAACTAGAAAACCTCCATCAAAAGCGAATAATGCCGATGAAGCGGTCCGCAGCGGTGTCAGATACAGGATCACAGCGAGTACAATAATCGATACTGCCGCACCACTGGAAAAGGCCAGTACGATACGCTTGTAATTCTTCATCGCGGATACATAGACGACCTGATTCCAGATCATCACCAGCAGCATATACAGCAGGAACAGTCCTACTTTGATCGATAGCGGCAGATCCGCAAATACCAGAAACACGAGAGCCGGAATGCCGCCGAATACCAGACTGATCTGGATACTGCCGTACAGTGACGGCAGGAGGGCATTATGATAGCCCTCATTCAGAAAGTCCGAACTGACCCGTGTGAGATACATCGTCATCAGACTGCTAATAATATAGGAGAAAATAAATGCATAAATGACGCAGCTCTGAAACAGCTCGACATTCAGATAATCCGTGCCTGCTCCGCGCAGCATCCGGTTGAAGACACCAACCATCACAATACAGAGCAGCATCGGACCGATCGTGATCAGGGATGAATACGTATAGGCTTTGGCCTTGTTGACCAGTCCGCTCTTATCAAATAATTTTTTTAGTTCGAAACCGATACCGGCCATCCGTTAAGCCCTCCACATGTTTGATACAAATTCTGATAGCCGGTAATAAAGTTGTGATTGGTGTACAGCGAACGTACACGATTCCGGCCATTCTCGCCCATCCGCTGACGCAGTTCTTCGCTACGGCACAGCTGAATGACTTCTTCGCCAATCCGTTCATAGCTCATAACCGGCACGACGCTGCCGGCAGGACCGAACTCATCGTTATTGCCGTAGATTAATTCTTTGCAGCTGCCGACATCGGTAGTGACCATCGGCTTGCCGGCGGCCAGACCTTCCAGCACAGCCAGCGGCTGGCCTTCACTGATACTGGTCAGCAGCAGGATATCCATCTGTCCGATATATTCCTTGACGTTGATACTGCCGGTGAAGATGACATCCTCCACCTGCAGCAGTTCGACCATCAAGCGGCATTCTTCGTAGTATTCCGGGTCCTCTTCATAAGGGCCCATAATGAAGAACTTGGCTTCCGGCACCTGCCGCTTGATCACATTGAAGCTCTGGATCATCGTCTTGACATCCTTGATCGGTACGACACGTACGACACCGCCGATGTAGATCGGCTCACCCGGAGCTTTGACCTGCAGATTCTCATAATCAGCTGCAGCCACACCATTCGGGATAATACGAATTTTGTCTGCTTCACAGCCCAGTTCGATCTGGATTTCCCGGTTGCGGTTGAACAAGGTAATGACTTCATCCGCATATTGGTACGCACAGGTGGACAGGGTATAGAAGTAACGAATCCAGATATCCTTGAAATATCCGTCTACCCAGTCTGCTTTGATAATCTCTTCTTCCCGTTCACGCGAATAGATACCGTGTTCGGTCAGCATCACTGGTTTGCCATACAGATACTTGGCGAGGCTGGCGAGTACGCCGGCATAACCAGTGGATACGGCATGATACAAATCTGCCTGGGGCAGCGGCTTTTGCACAGTCAGCAGCAGCGGCAGTACCATCGAGCGAACTGTCCAGAACATCTCGGTAAAAGGAAGCTGTTCATATTTCTCCTCGCACAGCTGGCTCATAATATCGAAGAAATCACGACTCATGAGGAAATTGGCGGCATTGCTCAGCTTGGGATCACAGAGCACGCTGAAAATGCGGCTCCAGTCCAGATCCCCTTCACCGGAAATCAGTGCTTTGATCGATTGGCGCTGATCCGGCGTGAGGCGTAAGTGATGTCCCCATTCGCCTTCCAGCTGCATATATTCATCCAGGAAAATCTCCTGTACTTCGACAATATTGTCGGGCAGTGTGTATTTGAACTGCCCTTTTTGCTTGCGTTCAGCGGCGATCGCATAGATCACAAATTCATGTTCCGGCATATTGCGGGCCAGAGAATGAATCCAGCTGGACACCCCGCCGGTCACATAAGGGTACGACCCTTCCGCTACAATACAGATTCTCATTGTTTCTTGTCCCCCAAACCGATCGTAAATTGATCCCGGGTTACTTCCACCAGATACGAACCGCTGTCAATCCGGGTCACTTTGCAGTTCTCCTGGGTCGTAATCGGCCGGTCGGTACGCAGTACATAGAAGAGGGAACCTTCCGGGAAATGATTGATATAACCGTCAATCTCGTTATCTTTGTGTACAAAGTGCGGTTCGCTGATCTGGTACTTTTGCAGCTCAACAGCTGCCTGGGAAGCAGTCATCGGACGCAGCCAGCTATATTGCTGCACCGATTTGCTGATGTATTTCTCGAACATGTCGCGCATCTGTTCCCAATTGTAGGAGTGGCTGCGATCCGGATCGAGAATATCATCTGGATGGACAAAGTGGGAGAACACACCAAGCGAAGTTACGGCATTGGCCGTTGCCCAGTCATTGAATTCATCTTTCATAAAACCGGATGAAATACGCGGTAGCTCGGCAATACCATCATCGGCAATCTCGAATTCCTGTACATAGGAACGGTTCTCCGGATCTTCACTGTAGACGGAAGAGATGCTTTTCAGATCCGGCCAGCTGCTCTTCAGCGCTGCCCGTCCATCGGAGTCGAGTGCATTAGATGGGGGCACATAGGTCATCACTTTATAATTCACAAAAGACTGATGGATAAAGTTCAGTACACTGGTGATTGATTCGGACATGCTCTTGCGGTCCGGCCAGGCATTATAGCCAAAGCTGCCTGCAATCCGTTCATTCGTGGTCAGCGACTGGTGATTATATCCGTGGACACCGATCTCGCCGCCCTGCTTAATCAGCTCGCGTCCGAACAGTGTCAGATTAAGACCGTCTGCATCGGTAGGTGCACCGAATGGGGGTTTGACCTGGTTGTTGTATGTCTGAATAACGACGCCGGTATATTTGAGATTATGCTCGGCAGCGATCTTCAGCATATCCGGCCACCAGATATCCTTGTAGAAACGGGCAGTGTTGCGATGATATTCCTGATACACTTTGTCATTGGTGCCTGCCGGAATCGGTGCCGGGAAGTCGTCAATATACATCAATTCCACATTGAGCACCGGATAGATGGTATCCGGCAGCATCAGGCTGATCGCGCCGGACAATACGCCGCGGCTGGTCTTTTCCTGGAACATGGATCCGTTGAATACGACGAATTTGCCTTTGCCATAAGGCGTCTCCCATAGCAGTGGAACGTTCTCCTCACTGGTAGCATGAACGGTACTGTCACTGCCCAGGCGTACACGGATCGATCCGTTCTGGATCAGTTCGGGCGAATAGCTGGCATTCTTGTCATTCAGCAGCACATTACTCTTCATTTCCAGACCGGTAGAGGTCAGATAACCGCCCAGCTCGATAATGCCCATTTTGCGGTAATTCTGATACAGGGCCTGATCGATCTGGGGCATGGAAGTGAACAGCAGGCTGCCGCCGTTTTGTACATAATTGTCGATCCAGCCGGTAGTTGGCAGCTGGGACAGACTGGACAGCGTCAGGATGACTCCGTCGTAGGCTGTCATATCGGTCGGCATGGCGCTGACATCGATCGCATCAAAGCGGATTTTCATATATTTCAGCATATGCTCGGCATTGTTTTTAATTTTGACACTGGCACTGTCTTTGGGATTGAACAAGAGCAGCAGCTGTCGTTCTCCCTGTAGCGCCGTCGTCTGTTCCGGTGTGAGTGCATTGGTCTGCTTGATCCCGGAAATGTCCTGGATATGGTTCTGATTGCCTTTCATATGGAGAATGGCATCAGAACGCGAAGCCTGAATGATCAGCGCCATAACCAGCATAAAAGCCAGCATGGCGTAGACCTGCGTGGTTAATTTAAATGAGAATTTCATGGGTTACGCACCTTTTTCCGACCAGTACCGAATAACATTCAGGCCCGTATTGGATACTTTGATATTGGATTGCTTGAGTGCCTGCAGGGTCTGGAAAAAGGCTTCCTTCATCTGCAAATCGTAATACAGCTGCAGCGCGGTCAGATAGGGCTGTTCGCTGTCGGCATGTGTTTCGCGGAATTTCTGTTCATACTGGAGAGCGATATCGGGACGCTCCAGTTCCATCTCGCTGTGGATTTTGGCGTTGAATACCTGCTCATCCCCGCCGCCTGCCTCGATCAGCTCACCGAGCAGACGGGCGTAGGTAGACAGATAGGTGCGGCGGGTCGGGCGGTCCATAAATCCGCTGTGCATATACTGGTGGATCGCTTCCGCATATTCGCCCAGCATGCCGATCGAGCGGTCGCCCTGTTCATAACGAACCGAATAATGCTGGATCGACAGGGTCAGCTTGCGCTTGATCTCCACGACAGCAGTCACGGCATAGTGGGAAGTCTCGGTATCTTCGTTGCTGACTGCCTGTTCGAGCAGCGGCATCATCGCACCGGGATCGTCTTTGAGAAAGTCCAGCATCAGCCGGCGGCGGCTGGTATGGTCATTGACGAGCAGTGCTTCTTCCAGAGGAACCAGATTGCTCTCCTTGCGCACATCGAGAGTACGGAATACACGCACTGGCTGATCGTCTGCCACTTCATCGGTCAGATGTCCGGTGGAGCGGGACAGACGCAGATAGCCGGAGCGCAGTCCATCCCGCAGAAGCGAGATAAACAGACCGAATAATGGCAGTAGGACAACCAGCGTAATCGCTCCGGCTGTATCTTCACCGCAGCGGTCGCGGTATTTCCAGCGCAGGACGCTGTATACCGCTGCCAGTACGTAATACAGCAGCAGGAGACTAAGCATAAGCGATCTCCTCCTGCACGACATTAGCACTGATGCTGTGATGATGCAGACGGTTAATGACAAGCAGTGCTTCTTCATGATTGGCATTGGACAGCAGCAGTACAGGCTGCCCGTTGATCATGCCGAGATAATCGGAATCACGTTTGACGCTATCAACGAGGTGAGCGAGATCGGACAGATTGCGTCCTTCTTCCACCAGATTCAGGAGCGTATAGTCACTGCCATGCATCCGGTATGCTTCTTCACGGGCGCGCAGAATCTGACGGAACGCGGATTCATTCAGTACAGGCAGATCATCAATATACCGGTGCTGACGAGTGGCTCCTTCGTACTGGAAGGCACGGGCCAGGGAGGAGGAGATCATATCCACGCTGACTTTGAGCATATTCTCGTAATTCATATTCAGACTCTCAAATGAAGGTTCATGCAGAGAGACGAGTGCGATAACCTGCTGATTGTGGATTACGGGGGTAATATACATAGGCACTTCCGGAGTCATCGTTTTGTTCACGAACATGGTCTTGCTCTCGATCGCATCACGGAAATAAGGATGTTCGTCCAGACGGATCGTCTTGGGCAGGGTAAAGCCGTTATTTTTGGATTGAACCAGCAGACGCATATGGTTGGTTTCATTCACAGAGTAGATCGAGATATGGCGGGTATCCAGGAGGTTCTCCAGCACATCAATCGAGGCAGTGATGACTTCTTCGGATTCGAAGCTTTCCAGCTTGCGGGTAATGGTATAGATGCGGCCGATGCTGTCTTTGCTGCCGATCAGCTGCCGCTGCAGTTCTTCCTTTATTTTGCGTGTATCTTTGTAAATGTGACTGAGGAATAGATAACGTTCTTTCTCGGCGGCGAGTTCGTTGTGGATCGAGACCGATTCGCGCTTGTGTTTGTCGGAGACAAAGCCGACGACCATACCGAAGAACAGATAGATTGCGAATATAAACAATGCTTCCGGATCGTACAGCAGTGTCTGCCAGTCCCGTCCATTGGAGAGTGCTTCATAGAAGAACAGTCCCGATGCGAGTACAGAAGACAGAATTGACTGACGGGCACCATATACGATACCGAGCAGGATAATATATACCAGTTTGAAATCAATATCGGCAGAGATCGACCATTTGCTGCCGTACTGCGAGATCATGAACAGGACTGCAAAAGCCAGCAGATTCTCGGCATACGGACGGATCACCGGGAACCAGCCGGTATAGCCGGATTTGTCAGCAGTAGCTGCACTGCTTGCGGGCTTGCTGCTATGATTTTCCCGGAACCAGGCAAAGGTTTTCTCCATGCCTTCCTGTACGGAATACAGGGGCAGCCAGTCGAGGTCCTTTTTGACCAATGTGTTATCGAGCGAGGAGCGGTAGATATCACCTGCACGTTCTTCCTTGTAATTGACGTCCTGTATCGGTTCCAGTTGTTCCAGAATGCCGATCAGTTCATTCAGGCTCGTCTCCGTATTGGTCGACAGATTGTAGATGCCTGTCGCATCGCTGATCGCACCGCGGTAGATCCCATCGACAACGTCTTCCACATAAATGAAGTCACGTGTCTGCTCGCCATCACCGAAAATATCCAGTCCGCGTCCTTCCATCATGCGCTGCATATAGATAGAGACAACGCCGCCTTCACCGATTGTACCTTGACGCGGGCCATACACATTGGCAAAGCGGAATGCGAGAGTAGGCAGTTTGTAGATGTCGTTCCATTTGCCGCAGTATACTTCGCCAAGCAGCTTGTTAATTCCATAGGGAGATACCGGTTCTGTTTTCATCCGTTCATTGAGGGGGACCTGTTCATTGGGGCCGTACACTGCTGCAGAAGAAGCAAACAGGAATTTGGATACGCCGTACTTGTGGGCACATTCCAGCATGTTGACGAGACCGAGGATGTTGGTCTGCGCATCTTGGCGGGGCTCACGCATGGATACCGATACATCGACCTGGGCGGCCAGATGAATGACGATATCCGGTTTGATACTTTGGAAAATCTCTTCGCACCGTTCATCTTCTACATTTAATTCATAAAACTTATGGGGGACGTTCACGTTCTTCTTACGTCCTGAGGTCAAATTGTCGATAATGTAGACTTGATGACCTTCTTTGTGAAACCGTTCGGCTACGAACGAACCTATAAAACCGTAGCCTCCTGTGACCAGCACATTCACGTATGTTCCTCCTAAAATAATTTGTCCAATCCGTCCATGTAACGTATAACTGGATGTAACTATTTTAATAGTAACTAAGTAAATTTGACAACTATTTTCTTACATTTCAGTAATATTACTCACGATTCTATTTAATGAATATTTAATTGGGTAAATTAGTGGTATAATTCACTGTATTATTGGTGGTAATTGCTTGTTTAATGATCCTGTCCAGCTGTAGGAAAATGAAAGAAACACGTTTACTTTTGCAAAAAGTATGTTATTTTTTAAACTAATCTTTGGTATGGTGGCAGATAACCAACCCATGGATACACAACACAGATGCAGGTAGAAGCAGGCAGCAGATACCGGTACGATAAAAGAGGAGACAAAAGCGATGAAAAGGTATGGCCGAATTGCGCTGTGTCTGTTCGCTCTGGTGGCGATGATGTCTATCACGAATAGTGCTTCAGCGCTGGCAAATAGCAACCCGGGCAACAAATTATTAATTTATTATGGCATTCCGGAGTCGGTGAACAACGTATCAACCAATGAAGAAGCAGCTCAGATTTTTGCGAAATACGACTATCTTGTGCTGGGAGACAAACTGGAACTACCGGAGCATGCGCAGCATGAGAGTACGCTGCAGATTATTGCCCGGATCAAGGAAATCAATCCCAAAATCCAGATCTTCGGCTATGTGGATCTCGGTATAACGAATTCGACGGATAACCTCAGCATGGATACAATCAAGCAGCGCATCAATCTATGGAAAGCTGCTGGGGTATACGGCATTTTCCTGGATGATGCCGGTTATGATTACGGTGTATCCCGTGTGCGGCTGAATGAAGCGCTGACGATAGTACATGATCAGAGCATGGCTGCTTTTGTCAATGCATGGCATCCCGAAGATGTAATGAGCAGTGCCAAGCAGGAGGAATTTAACCCGGATGGGGTAAAAACCAAAATGAACGCGAACGACCTGTATCTGATGGAAAGCTTCCTGCTGCCTGCCAATCTGAACGGCAGCGGTATCTCCAGCGCCTACCGCGATTATTTTGAAGATAAGATGGAGAAAAGCATGATGTACCGCAGAGTGCTGGGTGTACACATGCTCAGTGTGAGTACGATCGATTATCAAGCGAGCACTGATGGCGTGCTGAACCAATTCTTCAAAATGAACGAAGCGGCAGCCGGCGTATTCTCGCTCGATGGATACGGGGTATCTCCGGTGCATTACAGTTCGTCCGAACCGAATTCGGATGTGGTACGCACATTCCCGTATATGAGCAATTATATGGACTTCTACACATTGAAGCCGGAATATGAGAGTTCACGCGGCGGACAGGATTTCACCCGTGACGGATTCCGTCTGCTGTCAGTCAAAGGCATGAACAAATACGCATTCCCGGACAGTGCATTGTATCAATAAGAAGAAATAGAAAAAGCATTCTTCCCGTGCAAGGTTGCAGAGGAAGAATGCTTTTTGTTATGCGATCAACAATTTTGGAACAGGGATCGCTCTAATCACAGATTATTGCTGAACGATGATTCCGAATTCAGAATCAGCTGTACTGCTCGATATACCAGTCAATCATCTTACGGGCAATACTGATACGCGGCGGAATAGTCGGCAAGTTGTCCACTCCGAACCAGTCTGCATGCACGATCTCTTCACCATCCACCTGAATCTCGCCGCTCTCATAGTCCGCGATAAATCCGACCATCAGCGAATGGGGAAACGGCCATGGCTGGCTGTCAAAATAGCGAATATTGCCAATCTTGATACCGATCTCTTCCATGGTCTCCCGCTGTACACAATCTTCCAGCGTCTCACCCGGCTCGACAAAGCCGGCAATCAGCCCGTACATATTGTTCTTGAAATGTCCTGCTCTCGCCAGCAGCAGCTGGTTATCCTTGAGAATCAATGTGATCACCGCCGGAGCCAGACGCGGATAGTGGGACAGTCCGCAGTTCGGACATACTTTGCTGCGTTCATGACCGGCATGATCCAGGGCTGTACCACAGCGTCCGCAGAACTGGTGGGTGGCATCCCAGGCGAGCATCTGCAGGCCGCGTCCAGCGAGATGGAACAGATCTTCATCGATCCGGTCATACAGCGCGAATAGCGGCAGGAAGTTCATGCCTGACGGAGCTTCTGCATCCTTATCCAGCTCGGCGGTATAACAGGAAGCCTGTTCGATGCTGCCCAGGTAGAGGGAGCGCACAGGCTTCAATCCATATGGCTCCGGTCCGCTGGTTACAGGCAATGCTGGCTGCTCCTCATGCTCATGAACAAGCAACTCACTGCCCCGGAAAATAAACCAGTAACCGGTGCCTTCTTCCTGCTCGGCAGGCGCCATGGCAGGTTGATATCGTTTATAGATACTTTCTTTTGGCTTTCTCATCATCTCAGAACCTTTCATGAAGTTAATCTTGATCGACGTTGTCTATTATTTATACCCATAAAAGGAATCCAGATGAAAGTGTGGAGGTGATGGGCTGTAGCGATTACAGTGTCAGCCTATCACGCCTCGTGTCTGGCCATTCTGGCGTTGTGTTCATCCATCGGCAAATCAAAATGGTCACGGTTGCCAATCTGGGCCGTCATGCCGCCGCCATGCCGTGCATACAGTACGAACCAGTAAAAGATCGGATACTGGCGCATCCGGGTCTGCTTTGGACCGACACGTACATCGGCAAGCTGGTCATACTGCGGCCAGTAGTCCACGATATTGGGCGTGACTTTGCGGTGCGCACGGCTGCTGGGGATATGCTCGCATACTTTCTCCGGCAGCAGTCGTTCCCGCCATGATCCGTAAAAGGTATGCGAGCTGCCATGTGTGCGGCAGATGAACGGTCGCAGCGGATAGACGCGGCAGATTCCGCGTTCCGGGTCCAGCAGCGGACAGGCAAAGCTGTTGCGTCCGGCATACCGGCGAATTTGCTCCAGTTCCTGCTCCTGGCTGGTACGGCTCGTCAGCGACGCATACATCTGCGGATTCTCCTGCTGGAAAATCTCCACGTTAACCAGGGACTGCTCAAATACAGCCTGAATCTCGGCTTTGCTCCAGTGACGTTCCATATAAGTGAGCAGCAATTCAAACTCCACCTGGGAGACAGGGAAATAATCCGAACAGCAGCTGCTGCATCCGGCAGCGCAGGGAGGATGCGCCTGATGGTGCGCCCTGTAATCTTCGATCGCCTCGTCTACTTCCTGATACAGCTGATGCACATGGGCAGCCCGGCTGTCGGGTGCAGCCGTCTTGTGACAGTGCTGCAGCTTGCGACCGCTGCCACAAAAGCAAGGGCTGCTGCCCGATAATGGACGGGTAGGTTCATCTGGCATATACTCACGTCCTCTGTGTTGGAATACATTATTTTGAATAAGGATAAGACCTGAACCCACAGGTACAGATCGGATTAAGTTGGCCATAATCAAAGAAACAAAACGTCTAAGGTCTCATAACAATCAATGATACTGAAAGTAGCGTATTTACTGATCGGTTGCTCGTGGTATCGTACATCAGTCAGTTTGTAGCACATCCGTCTGAGTCTAACTTTACCCTAACCCGATAAAGCTTGCAAAGCAGAAGCATCCCCCGGCGAATGACCGTTCTATCGCATTCATGAATCAGTGTTGTCCGGTAGAAAAACAGGTAATCTACAATACCTGTCCGAAATGTGTCTCTTTCCCGGAAGTTGATGGTAGAATAGAAAGATCAATTTTGATGAATACGGCGTGTAATCACGCATGGAGGCACAATCATGCAATCTTCAGAACAAAACAAAAATGCTTGGAACAGCGGCGCTTACCAATCCTGGCTGAACCGGTTCGGTACACCGGTGGAAGCTGCCGAGAAAATAAAATCCGATCCCCGCAAACGCCTGGGAACTGCTCTGGATCATATGGGCGATGTACAGGGACGCAAAATCATTAATCTGATGGGCTCCAACGGCAACAAGGCAGTCGCTCTGTCGCTGCTTGGCGCCTCGCTTACGGTTGCCGACTTTTCCGAAGAGAACCGGCAGTATGCTATGGAGCTGGCGCAGGCTGCCGGCGTCGAGCTGCGCTATATCGTGTCGGATGTACTGCAGATGCCGGAGAACGAGCTGGATGGGTCTTATGATATCGTATTTATGGAATTCGGGATTTTGCACTATTTTACCGATCTGCTACCGCTGTTTGAAGTAGTGCGCAGGCTGCTACAGCCGGGCGGAAGACTGATCCTGCAGGATTTCCATCCGATCTCCACCAAGCTGATCTCTTCACGCGGCACTACTGCCAAGATCCGCAAGCACAAGGTCGATGGGGATTATTTTGATACTTCACTGGTCGAGAAAGAGGTATCCTATTCCAAATTCTCCGAGTCTGCGCCTGCCGATGAGCAGCAGCAAAAAGTATACCTGCGCAACTGGACACTCGGGGAGATTGTGACCTCTGTCGCTGCCACAGGCCTGGTAATCAAAGTACTGGAAGAACTGCCGAATCTGTCATCCGACGTATTTGATAAAGGCATTCCCAAGACATTTACCATTGTAGCCGAGAGATAAATTGATCCAACGCAAAAACGCTGCTGACCTATAACGTCAGCAGCGTTTTTGCTATATTAACAAGCTTTAGCTATCTCTACCTTGTTCTTTGTCGTTCCCTTCAGCAGCTTCATGACTACGGCGTCTCCAGGATTCTGCATACGCGCTGCGGCGGAAGTTCAGGATCGGATCATCCGACAGTTCTATTCCCTGCGGAGGAAGGATAGTAGGATCCATCACCAGACCTTCCGGTTCCTGGACAGGAGCGGTTAGCACGAGTCGTCCGGCATCGATACGCTGGCGATTTTCGGGCCAGGCAGTTGTTGGGTCATCGGTCGGATCGCCTTCTTCGCCGATGATGATATTCAACCGGAAAGTAGCAGGCTGCTGTTGCAGACGCTCATCGAGCTCACGCTCCAGGTAATCCGGCGGCTGGGAGGTCGTATCCTTGATGGACAGCATATGTACACCCGCCTCCGGCAGCCATTCAAATTTGACGGGCTGTCGCTGTCCTGCTTCGTTAACGAGCAGATAGGCATGGATACAATAGTACAGATTGGTTACATAGCTGGCGGGTGGACGCAGCCGCTGAACAGACAGCAGGCTTTCTTTGGCTTCACCAAAATGTCCGGTGATCTGGTGGATAATCTCCTTGATTCCCAGATTGCCGGCGCGGGCTTTGTTCACCGCTTTGAGCATATCCATAAAGGATTCCGGGGTACGGGCAAAAAATACAGGTACGGTTACAGCAACCAGATTGCTGACCTGACCTTCCGGCAGGCGGAATTGCACGGCCATGCCTTTGGCAGGAGACAGCAGATCAGCGAGTGCAGGATCGGTAGAGCTTTCGGAAAAGCGAACCAGTGCTTCTACCGGCTGTCCCTGCAGATGTGGCGCTGTAGTCCAGGCAGCGGCTTCACCACTGGGCTGAAAAGTGGCCTGGTAACAGGCTCCCTTGGCATGGGCACGCCGATAACCAGGATGCCGGCCGGTTAATTTCTCGATTTCATCAACAGCCTGTACGTCCAGATCCCTCGCTTCCAGCCTGTCGGAGCGGGATAATTCAGAAGCAGAGTCGGAGGAAGAATGGGAATGATGCATCAGGATCACCTCATCTATTCAGAGATTGGGATTCTATACCATTTACCCTTTGGGACGATGACCAACGCTTGCGGCTCTCAACCTTTTCGAATCTAACGGTCTCCTTTGGGTGAACGTGGAGAGGAGATGCGATTCGAGCGGCGGGAAGATGCGGATGAATAGGAGAGCAGCAGCTGTTCCAGATCTTCGGAAGAGACCGGTTTGCTGAACAGATAGCCCTGCATTTCATTACAATGGATTTCCTTGAGCATGTCGACCTGATGTTCGCTCTCGACACCTTCGGCGATCACATCCATATTCAGGTTGCGGGCCAGATTAACAATCGTGCTGATAATCATCTGATTGGCCTGACTGCTGCCGATTTTGCTGGTGAATTCACGAGCGATTTTTAATTTGTTGATTGGCAGATTCTCCAGATAAGAGAGCGAAGAATAGCCGGTACCAAAATCATCAATAGATAGCGACAGTCCCAGCTGGCGAAGTGCGTGCAGCTTATGAATCACGTCCTGAATATTCGTCATCGCTGTGGACTCGGTCAGCTCCAGCTCCAGATAGCGCGGATCGGCCTGTGTCTCTGCGAGGATAAGAGCGATTCGTTCCACGATATTATCCTGACGGAACTGCTCCGGGGACAGATTGACGCCGATCGTAATATAACGCCCTTCGTCCTGCCATTTCTTGGCCTGGGTACAGGCTTCGCGCAGCACCCATTCACCGATCGGTACGATTAGTCCGGTCTTCTCCGCAATCGGGATAAAATCACCCGGCATGATGCGTCCAATCTCGGGATGTTCCCAGCGCACCAGTGCTTCAACGCCGATCACTTTGCCTTTGCGGGCATCAATCTGCGGCTGGTAATGCAGGAATAGCTCATTGTGATACAAGGCTTGACTAAGTTCTTTTTCGATCAATAGCTGCTTGGAATACATACGATCCGTATCCCGGTAGAACCGGAAATGGCTTTTACCATTGGCTTTGACCTGATACATGGCGATATCCGCCTTTTTCATCAGGGTGACTGGTGTCAGATCGTCATGCGGATAGAGAGCAATACCGATACTTGGAGTCGCGATAATCTCATGCCCCTTGATATAATGCGGCTGGCTCAGGCTGTCCAGAATACGATTCGCTACGCTGGCAGCTTCATCATTGCTGGTAATCTTGCGGATGATCAGGGTAAATTCATCCCCGCCCTGGCGTGCAATCACATCCTGCTGCCTTACGCAGTGCTGAAGACGCTGGGCAACCGACCGCAGCAGCTGGTCACCGATATCATGACCGAGCGTATCATTGATATTTTTGAATCGATCCAGATCGATGAACATCACGGCAAACATGCTGTTATCCTGCTGGGCCTCCATTACGGACTGGCTTAACGATTCTTCAAAAGACAGACGATTGGACAGACCGGTCAGCGGATCATGATAAGCGAGGAATTTGATTTTTTCCTCATTCATTTTGTTCTCGGTAATGTCTTTGGCCAGGCCATAGATACCGACCAGTTCATCCATAACCACAATAGGAATATTGGTCATGCGAATATGGGAATACTCGCCCTTGAGATTGCGAATCGACAGATCATACTGCTGCGGAATACCCTGGGAGACGATGCGCAGGTGTTCTTCTACAGCATCCACATAATTCTCGGTAACCAGATCACAGCAGTTCGTCCCAATCAGTTCTTCAACCTCTGCACCGAGCAGCTGGGCACCCGCTACATTCACACTATCAATCGTGCCATCCAGGCGGAATGAAAAGACTGCATCCGGATGGTATTCAAAAATCGACCGGTACCGCTGCTCACTAACTTCCAGCTGTTGAGTCTTCTCATACAGGTTGCGTACCAGCCGCTGATTCTCCAGAATAATCATTAGCTGTCTTGCAATAACGAGCAGAATAGCTACACTGGCACCTACTGTTATTGCCAGCCCACCCTTTGGAAAAAACACCATAAAGGCGAATAGTCCAGCCAGCCCTATATAAGGCAGCATCAGACGGAAAATATCCGGCACGAGCAGGTGTCTCTCCTGGCATTTTTTGAAAGAAAGTCGAGGTACGGATATGGCACGGCTATGCAGATAGCCTGCAAAACCAACCAACAGTAGTCCAAGAATAAAGAGAGGATCCGACCAGCTGCCTGACGAATAGGTCTCATCCACAGTCATATACAAAAAGATGGTATCGCCGACAACCTGGGAGAGCAGTCCTGTAAACAGCGTAAGGATGACCGTGTTGGACAAGGTATGACGAATATCAAAATAAATACTCATGGCGCCGAATAACAGGGCCAGGTCACCCAGTGCGTAACCAACAGATAGCATAATGGAAGGAGATAATGGATCAGAGCCCATGGTTGAGATAATCGGTCCAATCAGAAACTCCCAGCTGAAGGTAGAAATCACCGTCATAATAATGGAAATATCCAGCAGCAGCCGGATCACCGGATAGCCTCTTTTTTCACGGGTTAATTTGTAGATAAATGCGGACATATAGAAGATCACTTGTAGAGTGTAGAAAATATCAGAGGGGCCGGGGAAAGGAACTTCCAACCCCAGAATGTTCTCATAAAACAGCCAGATTACTTCCGCGACTAAATAGCTCCAGCAGCCCAGTGCTGCCAGCAACCAGAACAGACGCTGATGATTAGTGCCCTTTTTCCAGGCGGAGGTCAACCAGAGCGCAGCGAGCAATGTCCCACCTGTAGACAACAGGTTGCCGCCCCAGGTCTGAATGGATTCATTGGTATTCCAATACGTAATCCAGAAGTAGTAGAAAAAAGTAAAAGCAATAATAAACATTAAAATCAAAATAGGTTTATACCGCGACAATGTATGCATTATAATCCCTCTAACTTGCTTATTTTAGTCTATATTACCCAATAAGTAGATTTTTGTACCTAGTTAATAAAAATAAATATATAGGTCTAAAGGTAAATAGCTTAGGTAGTTAATATTAAAGTATTTGAAACATAAATGAAATACATAAATGAGAATTTTGGGAAAAAAAGTACAGTAAATATGGACATATCAAGGGATTGGCGAAGAAATAGAAGGCGATTTATACTTTTAAAATAGATTAATGGATGAAAGTGGAAAAATAGGTTTGAAAATGTATGTAAGTAAAAAGCTCCTTTCTCCATATCCCACATTGGAAATAGCGAGATGTGGAGAAAGGAGGGAGTGAGCAGAAATATGGAAGCAAGTAGGATCAATTATCCTGTTATTTTAGATCAATCGGTTACGGCTGCGTGGAGTTAGAGGCGGACAAGGGAATGGTTACATCTACGGTTTGGTCCGGTTTTTCCTCCGTATAAAAGAGAATATCAACCACTGCGCTGGAATCGGTAAATTGTCTGTATACTTCGATGGATTTGTTGTTACCATCACCTACAACATTAGTGGTCAGCGGCTGTCCAAGGATCTGTTCGCCATTCTGCATCATCGAAGTCTGACTGATTCCGCCAAAATGAGGATCATTGCTCTCAGTCTGAACATAGAGATGTCCATCCTGGCGATAATACGTCCACTTGACTGGCAGCCCATTAATCATAGTGTGCAGCGATTTGTGCTGCGCTGTAATATCTGGAAGAGTAACCGATAGATGCTCACCATGATGAGAAACAATCCCGTGTTGAGCTCTCAAGATCAACGTCGTCCTATTGTTTATCTCTATCCCCTGTGGACGTTCAAAGATTAAAGTGAATGATCCTGCAATATCTCCATGGGTGTCCGGTAATATCTCTGCATACCCTGCCAGAACGTTACCATCAATCACTAAATTATATTTGGCAAAAGGCAGTACAGAATCCGGATTGGATTCGTTAAGCTGGAGACGAATCTGGGTAGGCGAGATGACGATATGCGTCAGCCGGATAGTTGTATCACCAGATTCCAGCGGAATAGATAGCGGCTGCTGGATCGTGTCGCCCTGCATCTTTCGTTTATCCAGTGGTATATCAAAATCCCAGCTGTCTGCAAAACGCTGCACTTCCCTGCTGTATTCCAGCTGGTAAGATAATCCCTTTTGCTGCAGGTCGGCAGGGAGATAATAATCCTGAGCAGTATAACGCCCTTGCTCATCAGGTGCTCCATAAGTTCCGCTGCGAGAAGGCTGGACGATTTTGCCTTTGGCTGTATAAAGGCGAAGCTGAGGATAACTCCATGTTCTGACTTCTTCATTTGTAAAGGAAAGAGCGGAGCGAACAAGTGTCTGCTCATGGCTCTGCCGAATAAACTGTACCTCCATTTGTTTCATACCGTCCTGCTGAATATCAAAGCGCTGGAGCTGCTCCGTTTGGGAGTTGAGAGAGAGCTTCTGTTTGCCAGATTGCAGGAACTGTAAATTATCGAGAGAGAGATGTACAGATACTGTATTGGAAGGCGGTGTCCATCCCGTCTCCAAATAGCCTGTAAAACGCTGGCTATTCTCATCCCACTGCTGGTGAATAGTCAGTCCCGGAATATCTTTTCCTTGGGCATCTGTTAGTTTCATCTGCAAAAATCCAAAATGCTGTGCTGTTCTGGTAACAGGATCAAGGCTGTACAAAAAGACTGTACGATTCTCGTCTACGACAGCAGTATGAATCGTCATGGTTACGCCGTTATGTGTAACCGATTGCTCAACAGGCTGTCCCAGCTGCTGAGACAGTGCAGATTGTATGCCGCTGCGATCATGGAGTACCTGGTTCCAATTCATCTGTATAGCTGCATATACGGGAACAGCTGCAACAAGCAGGCTGAGGGAGGCGATGAATAGCGTTTTTTTCCAGGGGGCTTTTTTCTTTGGCAAAAAAGGAAAAGATACATCTTGTGTGGATGTGGACACAGGATATGGATGTCGGGCTGCTTCGATATGAGCCCACATATGATCGAAATCAGGATAAGTTAGTTCTTCTTTTGTAACCTGCTGCTTTACTACGTCCTCAATAGGTTTCATAGTGTCCTCCTTTCAGATTGCCGTGCTGTCCTTGCTGCTCCAATATATGTCGCAGCAGTTGCAATCCCTTATGCTGTCGGGATTTGACGGTGCCGACCGGAATCTCCAGAATACCAGCAATTTCGTTCAGACTCAGATCATGCACATAGCGTAATGAGATCACCGTTCTAATTTTGACTGGTAATCGGCTAAAGTAGACCGCCCATTCCGCTTCCGACTCTCGATTAGCCGTTAATAGGTCAGGTGTATCCGGTGCCGGACGAGCCCAAAACTGGGAATAAGACAGCAGCTTGTCCCGCAAGCTTCGTCTACGCCGAAGATGATTCAGACATAGATTTACCGCCACTTTGATAATCCAGGCCCGCAGCTGCTGAACCTGCTGCCAGTCACTGCGGAAAATAGTAATAAATACGTCCTGGCAGAGATCTTCCGCATCGGAAGCGTGATGAACCATGTAATAACAGGTACGGTACACATCCCTGTTATAGGTCTCAAACAGCTCCTTGTCTGTCACTGTATGTCCTCCTTGATTTGATGAATTTATATGTATAACAAACGGGAGAGGAATAAGGTTCATTTTAAGTGGAGAAAGTATAGATTTGCATAATTACGATAATGAAAAGAGTACTGAGTAACTAATGACATATGAGTAATATAATTTATAATGGAACATGGTGTAATCATGAACAGGAGGTAAAAACTGTATGAAAGTACAGATTAGTATGTAAAGAAGTTACTCGAAACCCATCAAGTAAAGACTGAAACTTAGAAAAGAGGATTTATATGTTTTTACGCAAACGAAATCTGATTTTATTGTCTATCTTGGCTTCCGTTACGCTTACCTCGTGTACTCCGCATGAATTGCATAAAGTGGGGGATTTGGAATCAAAAGCCGAAGTCAATAGTAGTCACCAAGCAAAGATTGAAGACAAGGAAGAACAATCATTAAATACATACATTTCAAAAATCTCTTCTTCGGAAAAGCATCAAATAAAAAAAATACAGCAGAAGGATTTCGATATTACGTACAAGCAGGAAGTAATTCATAAAGATACCGATATTCAAACAATTATTAAACGTTTGGGTTATGGAGAAGGCTATGAGGATAATAATAAAGGGTTTATAAACAGCAAGGGAGATTATCGAAGATGGAACTTGTCCTATCCTGATTATCATCAACCCCAAATTCGCTTCATTATACAAACAAATATGAATACAGAAAAAGAGAGTCTTGCAGCTGTTAGCATAGAATCTCCTGATATTCAGACAAAAAGAGGACTAAAAGTAGGCGATTCCATAGATCGATTGTATGAGTTGTACGGGCAGCCTACCAGCTATGATAATACTAATCAGATTTATTCATGGGGACAGCTATATATGAGTGTCAGTCTGGACGAGCAGCGGAAAAAGGTTAATAATATTTTTGTTGATTATGCAGGTGACCCTCTGGTTGATCCAGAGGAACAGGATATCCGACTGCAAGGAGAGCCATGGAGTGAAAAGGCTGAATATACCCTGATTGCCAATCAATCTTTTGATTTGCCGATGTCTGGCTGGCAGAACTCCAGATTTGTATCTGCCCACTATACTATCGAAGGCAAAAAACAGGCAGCCTTCTTTATTACAGATAGACAAGAAAAGCGTATGAAATACAGATTAGCAGATTTCTATGGAAACTATCTCGGACAGCTTGACCGTATTCGGGCAGTGGATTTTCGAGATATGAACGGAGACGGGCGCAAAGACATCATTATCCTTGCCAGCTATAAGAAAGACAATGCGAGCAAAGTTACTTTGTCGATTGCCAGCATTTATTTTCAAAAGCAGGACAAGATGTTTACCTTTGTCCCATGGCTGGATCAAGAACTAAACAGTCGTGGATACAATCATAGTTTGAATGAAATCATTCAATACGCGAGTGAGCAGCATATAGAAGTCAACTAAATAACGCATCAAGCAGAAATGGCCAGGTAAATTCATGTATCGAACAATAGCAATTGCCATATTAACCCTATGCTGTATTACAGGCTGTAGCTCGGCAGTTAACCAAACGGAAAACACACAATCTGAATCCGAGAAGATAGCCCCTACAACAACAGCTGGTGCTCAAACTGGAGCATATCTGATAACCAGTCATACGTACCATCAAGGGGACATAACGATTCGCTATCCTCAGATTGATCAGATGGCAGACACAATGAAAGAGCAGCAGCTGAACAGACTGCTCAAAGAACAGGCGCTCTCTGTTCTTCCATATAATATCGATAACACCAGTACCGCTCATATGGATGTGGACTATACACTGAACACCCAAACAGAAGTAGGTCTTCTCAGCATACAATATGCGGGCATTCTCTCCATCGATAATGGCGCTTATCCAAACAATCTATTTTATACAGTCAATATCGATATGAAGAAAAAAGAGAAAATGGGACTATCGGACATACTGCATGCAGACGAGTCACTGGCAGATTGGCTGCTGGCCCAAAATCCCAAGGCGTTGCAGACAGAACAGCCAACGCTGGGTGAGATCATAGATCGGCAGGAACTGATACGTATGCTCACTGATCCTGATTCCACCAATGCCGAGCAATACCATGAGCCTTCTCTATCTTTGTACATTCACGAGGGCAAGCTCGGTTTTAGTATTCCGGTCATTCATGCACTTGGCGATCATGCCGAATACGAAGTCCAGTTATGTAGCATCCCTGCAAAATGGCGGACTCAAGCGAGTTTGTGGCAGCAGTGTACAAAACAGCCAGACGCGACTATACCTACAGGTGAGGGCAGCGCTGTACAAACTGGATCTGCAGCGTATATAGCCAAGCCGACGACGGAAGATATAGCGGTATCCGATTTGGAGGAACAACTGAAGATAATTAATGACTCTCGGAATAGTCAGGACACCAGATCTGAGACAATAGAAAGATTCTCTTCTTTGTTAGTTGATTGGTTGCAAACTGATGATAGTCTGGTTTGGAATAAAGACAAGTCAGATCCTATATTATCAGCTAATCTGAATCTGACGACTCCGGTCATGATAAATAATAATGAACAGAATATACGAATCATAAGCTATCATGCACCTGCGGAAATAAATGGGGAGTTAGAAAGTGAATATGTATATATACAGTGGAAGGATGAACATGGGAAGCTACATGCACAGCTGCTAATCGACGGCGGAGCCGAACGGGTAAGAGAAGGAATCGTGCAAAGTTCCGGTTCAGGAACAACGCTTCTTCTAGGTGGATATGTGTCGTTGTATTCCCCAGAACCCGTATTTGCTGCTGTATGGCAGCTTGATTCCGGAGTATGGACAAAGCAAGCTCTGCACGTTCCTCTACCCTCTACTAGCGAATGGACGGTGGAGAGAACAGATAATGAAGCGATCATTTATAATCCAAAATATTCGGCAAATCAGCTTCTGATAGAACAGCATAATCACAGTCTTGTTATTACCGATGATGACAGAAACGGTATCGAGGCAGAGTTGAATAAGCAGGGAACGGATTTGAACCTGAAACTTCTTCCATAACAGAAAACGTGAGGAAGACGGATAGACTGAATTCATTTCTGAATAACGGATGATCCTCCATTTAATGTAATTCCAAGCAGTGATCAACAAAATCCCATAATGAAAATAACAAAAAAATCGTTAAAATCGCTTCTTTCCCCTTACAAAACTATAGTATTTCCTAACATTGGATTGTATAATCGTACAGAACGTACATATTATTCAGTCACGTATGTTATTTTATAATTGAAAGTGGGGTTAGAGGATGGCAAGAACAAACGGGCTATCCGTAAAAACAATCGTAGCAATCGGTATCGGTTCTGCATTGTTTATCATTTTGGGGCGGTTTGGTTCTATTCCAACAGGTATACCCAATACAAATATTGAGACAACTTACGCGTTATTGGCTTTGTTTGCGTTGTTATACGGACCGATTGCCGGTCTATTGATCGGACTGATCGGACATACGCTCAAGGATGCCATTTTCTACGGACAGCCATGGTTCAGCTGGGTCATCGCTTCCGCTGTAGTAGGGCTTCTGATTGGCTTGATGACAAGACGTATCCATATTCATGACGGAGAATTCGGCAAAGGTGGCATCCTGCGTTTTAATCTCGCCCAGATCGTAGCCAATATCATTGCATGGATCGTCGTGGCTCCTGTATTGGATATTCTGATCTATTCCGAGCCAGCGAGCAAAGTATTTACACAAGGTGTGGTCGCTGCTATCTCTAACATCGTGACTGTAGCCGTTCTCGGTACACTGCTGGCGATCGCTTATTCCAAAACACGCACCAAGCGCGGCAGTCTTTCACGCGAAGCTTAATCGTATATACGAATTACACAGTTCAGGCCGGTGAGTCTCACCGGCTTTTTCTATTGAACAGGGACAGGAAGGAAGGGCAAACATGAGAAAACCTGTAATACAATTTCAGGACTTCAGCTTTCAGTACAGGGCTCAATCGGAGCCCACACTTCATCATATTAATCTGACCATCTATGAAGGGGAGAAAGTGCTCATCGTAGGTCCGTCCGGTTCGGGTAAGAGTACATTGTCCCACTGCATGAACGGACTGATCCCGTTCTTTTACCAGGGAGAGATCAGCGGATCGCTGCAGATTGGCGGACAGGAGTCACGCGAACTGGGCATCGCCGAATTATCCGATCGTGTGGGAACGGTGCTGCAGGACCCGGACGGACAGTTCGTCGGGCTGACGGTTGCCGAGGATATTGCCTTTAAGCTGGAAAACGATACCGTACCGCAGGCAGAGATGATCCGGCGGGTAACCGGAGCAGCCGAGACGGTGGAATTCGCTGCTTTTCTGGAGGCATCGCCGCACTCTCTCTCTGGTGGGCAAAAGCAGAAAACGACGCTCGCCGGGGTGCTGGTGAGCGAAGCGGACATCCTGCTGTTTGACGAGCCGCTGGCCAGTCTGGACCCGTATACCGGTCGTATGACCGTCGATCTGATCGACCGTATTCACCGGGAAACCGGGCGTACTGTGGTCATTATCGAGCACCGGCTGGAAGATATGCTGCACCGTCATGTCGACCGGATCGTTGTCGTCAATGACGGCAGAATCGCTGCGGATATGACACCTGCCGAGCTGCTCTGCTCGGGGCTGCTGCGCGAGACAGGTATCCGAGAACCTCTTTATCTGAATGCACTCCGTTATGCCGGATGCATCATTACACCGGAGATGCAGCCGCAGCATATTGACAGCATCCAGCTGGATACATGCATTCCTGTACTAAATGAATGGTATGACAGGCAGCAAGGAGATGTGTCTGTCTCTGCTGCTGAACCTGTGCTGGAGCTGCAAAGTGTATCCTTTGGCTACAGTAAAAGTAGTCCTGTGCTGCATGATGTCTCCCTCACAGTTCGACGGGGCGAGATGATCTGTATCGCCGGACGCAACGGAGCCGGCAAATCTACCATTTCCAAGCTGATCTGCGGATTCTATCGTCCCACTTCGGGACAGATTCTACTGAATGGACGTAATCTGGCCAAGGATACGATCAAGGAACGGGCGGACAAAATCGGTTTTGTGATGCAGAATCCGAACCATATGCTGTCCAAGCCGCTGATCTATGACGAGGTGGCATTGGGACTGCATACACGCGGTGTACCGGAGGAAGAAATCCAACAGCGTGTTCATGATGTGCTGCAGGTATGCGGACTGTATCCGTTCCGCAGCTGGCCGGTCTCTGCGCTGAGCTATGGACAGAAAAAACGTGTGACCATCGCTTCTATCCTCGTGCTGCGGCCGGAGATTCTGATCCTGGATGAACCGACCGCCGGACAGGATTATCGCCATTACAATGAAATGATGGAGTTCCTGATGGAACTGAATGCGCAGGGAATCACCATTATGATGATTACCCATGATATGTATCTGATGATGGAATATGGACAGCGTACGATCGTACTGTCCGAAGGACGCAAGATTGCAGATGATATACCTGCACGTGTACTGAGTGATGAAGCCATCGTAGCGGCTGCCCATCTCAAGACCACCTCACTGCATGAACTCGCCCAGCGCTCCGGTGTCGGGGAACCGTCCGAGCTGGTGAGCCGATTTATCGCATATGACAGGGGGACACGGCAGGCATGAGTACACAGATGTTATCCTATACGAATCTGAATACGCCGATTCACCGCCTCACCGGTGTGACCAAGCTGATTTTCTTTATTCTGTGGGCGCTGACCGCGATGATTATTTACGATACCCGCTGCCTGCTGGTAATGCTGGTGCTGAGTCTGGTTATTTTCCGGATGTCCCGTGTGCCGTTCCAGCAGTATTCCTTTGTGCTGTATCTGATCCTGGTATTCTTTGCGATCAATCAGGTAGCGATTTTCCTGTTCTCGCCGCTGTACGGGGTAGAACTATATGGATCGCAGCATGATATTGTGCATATTGCCGGACGGTATACACTGACCTGGGAGCAGTTGTTTTACCAGTTCAATGTCGCCCTCAAATATGCGGTTGTGATCCCGATTGCTCTGCTGTTCCTGCTGGTGACCGATCCGAGCGAGTTCGCTTCATCGCTGAACCGGATCGGCGTCAGTTACAAAATTGCCTATTCGGTGGCGATCGCACTGCGGTATATCCCGGATGTGCAGCAGGATTTTCAGAATATTGCGTTCTCTGCCCAGGCGCGTGGTATCGATATTTCGCGCAAGGAGAAGCTGGGTAAACGCCTCAAAAATGTAGTATCGATCCTGATGCCGCTGATCCTGACCAGTGTGGATCGCATCGAGAAGATCAGCACAGCGATGGAGCTGCGCGGATTTGGACGCAAAAACAAACGTACCTGGTACAAGAGTCGTCCTTTCCAAAAAGAGGATTATATGGCGCTGACGCTGGTGATCGTGGTGGCAGTGGTGAGCTTTGCGGTTACTTTTGCAGACGGATCGAGATTTTATAATATTTTTCAGTAAAGAGTAAAGAGTAAAGAGTGGACGATCGACATACCCATATGAAGCAGCTAGAGTAGGATGATAATCCTGTCGCAGGATTGAATGGAGATAGCAGTCATCAGGTTATCAAAAGCAAGTTGTTAAAAAGGATGTACAACTCGCTCCAGATATACAGCTTATTCCAGATGTATGTCAGTACCCATCTATCCTTATAAACAGAAATAACTATTCACTCAAGCAAAAACAAGCCAGCCGTCATCAATAAACGGCTGGCTTGTTTGTCTATATTAAAGAATCAAAGCAATATTCGTTATGCCGATGAGGTATCCGGCCTAGAGGTTCTGGCTGGCCGGACGCGGAATCTGGTTGGCAGCAGCCATCTGGTTCAGGAACAGCAGCAGTTCTTTGTTGAACTTGTCCATTTCGTCGAACATCATTGCATGCCCACTGTGTTCGAACAGTACTACACGTGCATCCGTGATCGATTCACTGAGTAGCTGAGCCAGGTCCGGGGGACAGATTTTGTCCTTGGTTCCGTGGAAAATGACGGTTGGAACAGTCACCGCAGATAGGTCGCCGCGCAGATCTTCATCGCGCAGAGCGATAGCGGCTTTGATTGTAGCGTGATGAGAGGCCTGAAGACAGAGGGATTCCAGCCATACCATCATGCCGGCTTTGGTTTTGGAATGAGTGAAGTCCAGACTGAATTTGCTAAGCATTTTCGGACGGTCTTGGTATGTCGCTTCGATCAGATGCGAAGTTACAGTATCCGGGTCCATGCCGTGGTCGAAGTCTTCACGTTTGGTAAATAGAGGTGCAGCTGCACCCATCAGAGCCAGCTGGGCGATGCCGTGTCCCTGGTGACGAGCCATATAGCGAATAGCGACTGCGCCTCCCATGGAGAATCCGACCAGTACAGCATTTTCGAGCTGTAGTTCGTCGATGACTGCACGCAGATCATCTGCCATGCGGTCGTACGTATAACCTTCCCACGGTGCATCCGATTTACCAAAGCCGCGGAAGTCAATTCCAATACAACGATATCCATCCAGTGGAAGTCGGGAGAACTGATATTCAAACATCAGATGATTCGAGGGCCAGCCGTGCAGGAAAATGACTGGAATGCCTTCACCAAGGTCTTGTACAAAAAGTTTTACGCCGTCTTCTACCTGAATATATTTACCCATACGTATTGCCTCCATGTCTGAATGTTTTACCGTCGCAGTGCCAAACTGTATACGAATTATATGAAAATGTAAGCGAATTACATTTCTCTTTTAACGGTTGTGTATACATTAAACACTTTAGTTTCTAAGCAAACGATGAGGAGAAAGAAATAGAGACAGAGATTTGCTATACAGTAATTTGATCATAAAAAAGGTACTTCTTCTCTGGACTGAAGAAGTACCTTTTTAGCATTCCAGACTGATCGAAAGCTTATTTATACTGATCGACAACGGTTTTGGCATGTTTAAGAGATAAACCGTAGCGGCTGCGAACCTGTTTGATCGCTTCGATATACGGCAGTTTGTTAAGATCTTCCTTAATAAAGGCTTGGACTTCCGGGCTGTCCCGATGAGCTTCATACAAGGAATCTTCCAGTTGATTTAAACGGCGGGCATTGAAGAAGTTATTCATTGCCAGGGATACGAGTGCCAGTACCAAGCATGCAATGACCAGAGTAGTGTTATCCATAGACAGTCTCCTTTATCATAGTGTAAGCAGCAGGCTAGGCAGTAATGAATCAAATACGTTTTAAGACAAAATGTATTCAATCTAGTGTAGATACCTGTGCTGCTTCTATATTCACCGTATCATACGTGAGCAGGTAATTTAACAAAATTCCGGCATTTTACTGAAATTGGTAAAATGGATATAGTGAGATGGGGCTAGATTATGGTATTTTGTAGTGAACTCCAGCCTATAAATACATAGCATATCAAAAAGCCGCCTTTTCACAATCCCATGGAAAAGGCGGCTTCTTTTATTCAAATCGATGATTTTTATCTATTTCTACTTGCTTTATTCGGATTAATTAAATCTTATACCTGCTTTACAGACACACCCTGATACTGCACCAGCAGCTTGTCCAGCGACAGCTCAGCTGTACTTGCGTACACAATATCCGCTTCAGCCAGCGTTGTGCTGTCTCCAACACCAACTGCGAACATGCCTGCGCCCTTGATCGACGTAACGCCTGCGGCTGCATCTTCGATACCAAGGCAGGCAGCGGGATCAACTCCGAGCTGCTCGGCAGCTTTGAGGAAGATCTCCGGATCAGGCTTGGAGTTGCGGATCTTGGCAGCGTCGACGATGGTATCGAACGAATCGCGCAGCTGCAGCGAATCCATGACGGAAAAGGCATTTTTGCTAACCGAAGCGAGTCCGATCTTGAGACCTTTTGCATGGATATCCGCAATTAGCTCGCGGATGCCTGGCAGTACATCATCCGGCGTCACCTGTTTGATCAGCTCTACATAATGATCGTTCTTTTGCTTGGCAAGTTCCAGCTTCTCTTCATCCGAATAGCTGTTTTCCTTGCCGCCCAGTGCGAGAATCTTATTGAGCGAATCCATACGGGATACCCCTTTCAGTTCCTCGTTGAACTCGCGAGTAAAAGGAACATCGATGCTTTCGCCGAGTGCCTTCCACGCGAGGTAGTGATACTCGGCGGTGTCTGTCACGACACCGTCGAGGTCGAAGATAACGGCTTGCAGTTCCGGACGCATCAGGCTTCGCCTCCTACCAGCACCTCGGCTGCTTTTTCTTTTTTGAGTACGGGTACCGTATGCTTGCCGTCTGCCGGCAGGTTGATCTTCTCCCCATACAGCTGCAGTGAGAGTTCCGGACCTTCCTGGGTCAGCTGTACCAGCTCGCGGGATACTTCCACTTTGATAAAGTGATCACGGTAGACGATATTGAAGCTATAGCGATCCCATGCTTGTGGGATAAATGGCGCAAAGCTGAGTGTCTCGTTGGCAGTGCGCATACCGGCAAATCCCTGTACAATTCCGAGCCATGATCCGGTCATACTCGTGATGTGCAGGCCGTCTTCGGTATCGTTATTGTAGTTGTCCAGATCCAGACGTGCGGTGCGGTTGTACATCTCGTATGCTTTTTCTTCCATACCCAATTCAGCAGCAAGAATGCTGTGAATACAAGGGGACAGAGAGGATTCATGAACTGTCATTGGCTCGTAGAACTCAAAGTTGCGGCGCTTTTCTTCCGCCGTATACTGGTCGTTCAGGAAATACAGACCCTGCAGTACGTCGGCTTGTTTGATAAAGCAGCTGCGCAGGATTTTGTCCCATGACCATTTCTGATTGATCGGGCGATCTGCTGCGTCGAGGTCGGCAGCGCTCATCAGATCCTTGTCCAGGAATGTATCATGCTGAACGAATACGCCTAGTTCTTCGTCGTAAGGCAGGTACATGTTATCGACGATATGCTGCCATTTGGCCAGCTCTTCATCGGTAATATCCAGCTTGGATACTGCTTCAGCGTGTTCGGATGCTTTCAGTTCACGCACCACTTCAATAGTATATTCCAGTGTCCACGCCGAGATCCGGTTGGTGTACCAGTTGTTGTTAACATTGTTCTCGTACTCATTCGGACCGGTGACGCCATGGATCATGTACTGTCCCTGACGCTTGCTGTAGTGAACGCGGTCTGCCCAGAAGCGGGAAATACCTGTCAGTACATCCAGACCGTACTGGTGCAGATAGTCACGGTCTCCGGTATAGTTCACATAATTGTATACCGCATAAGCGATCGCACTATTACGGTGAATCTCTTCAAAAGTAATCTCCCACTCGTTATGGCACTCTACGCCGGTAAAGGTAACCATCGGATAGAGCGCACCCTGCAGACCTTGCTGCTGGGCGTTATGATAGGCGCCGTCCAGCTGGTTGTGACGATAAATACAGAGATTACGGGCAACCTCAGGCTTGGCTGTAGACAGATAGAGCGGCAGTGCATATGCTTCTGTATCCCAGTAGGTAGCGCCGCCGTATTTCTCGCCGGTGAATCCTTTGGGGCCGATATTCAGACGGGCATCTTCACCATAATAGGTAGAGAACAGCTGGAACAGATTGAAGCGGATACCCTGTTGGGCTTCGTCATCGCCTTCAATCGCTACGTCCGCCATTTCCCAGCGTTTGCTCCATCCTTGGGCATGAGCGGTAAGCAGTGCTTCATATCCCTGATCGGCAGCACGATTCAGTACAGCTTCGCCGTTCTCCGGCAGCGTGCCACGCGGATGATCACGGTCGGTGGTCAGAGCGATGTATTTGTACAACGTCACTGTCTGTCCCTGTTCTGCCTGGAAAGTTACCGTATTCTCTACATATTCTTCTCGGGAAGCGTAGGAGACTGTCGATGTACCGCCTACTACATCAAGTCGCATGGAAGCAGCAATCTGGAAGGTCGGTGTACCAAAGGAATTCTCCTTGGTCTGCATCACCAGATGACCATTCCGCTCACTGGCGGATTTATCGATTTCGACCCAGAAATCTTCGTCATAGTTGGAATCCTCGTTGCGGATATCGCCGTCCAGATAAGGGATCAGGGTAACTTCGCCGCTGTAGTTCACAGGAGTGACCGCATACTTGATAACCGCCAGTTCCTGTTCGGCAACCGAGAGGAAGCGGGAGGTCTGGATACGGGTTTCCTTGTCCCCGTGAATAATAGTAAATTCGCGGGATAGCACGCCCTGCTGCATATCGAGTTCACGGTAGTAGTTTTTGAGCTTGGACTGGCTCAGATCCACCTCTTCGCCATCCAGCAGCAGGCGGATACCGATATAGTTGATGGAATTGATTACTTTACCAAAATAATGCGGATAGCCGTTCTTCCACCAGCCAACACGGGTCTTGTCCGGGAACCAGACGCCGGCGACATAGGAGCCGCGGTGCATATCGCCACTGTAATTCTCTTCGAAATTACCGCGCATGCCCATGTGACCGTTACCAAGGCTCATCATACTTTCTGCAAGGCGGAATTCTTCCGTATGCAGTTCGTGTTCAACAATTTTCCACGGGTGAATATCAAACAATCTTTTCATGAGAAATCACTCATTTCCTGGAGAGTTGGGTACAGCTGGTGACTATTGTGCAAACGTTTGCCTAAAGCGCCGAAAAAAAAGCCCTGGCCATCAAGCTGGATTTGAGACTCATTATACATGATTACCATTTGCCTCGCTAGTACCTTTTTTGATAGCGTATTCAGTCCCGATAATAAAGGCATTTTACAGAATCGAAAAGGGCTGACTTATAGTCTCCTTTTTGGGCTGATAGCGGGCGTATATGCATCTTCTTGTTTTATAAATTAGGGAATAGGTTGGGAAAGTATTAGGATAAATGGAGGAAGGAATTAGTAGCAATTTTTGTAATTAAATACTGTAATAATTATTAAGGCTGTTAGGCAGAAATTAAACCGGAATTCTGCATTTAACAGAATTAAATTTTATAGAGATGGATACAGCCCGAATACGTGCAAGCATCCAGCGCGGATTTTCATTCATTTATTAGCATGCAGCTGTCAAAAGGTATACCGGATTCACAGCAAATGTAGGCGATTTTCCCGATTATGGGTACAAGATATTAGCGTCAGATATATATAGGTGCCAGGCATATATGAAGCTTGCCCATATAAAATAAAAAAATGAAGCCAAACGAAGAATGAAAAAAGCAGGGGGTTGCAGCATGAAATGGCAGGGTAGACGAGCAAGTACGAATGTGGAAGACCGCCGCGGCAGAGGCGGCAAGACGATTGTGGGAGGCGGCATTGGCGGGATCATCGTCATTATTATCGTGATGCTGCTGGGTGGTAATCCTTCCAGTCTAATCAATAATATGACCTCCAGCGGAACGCAGACCGTTGGCAATTATCAAGGTACTTCTCAGGAAGAAGAGCTGGTCGACTTTGTCTCGGTCGTACTGGCGGATACAGAGGATGTATGGAGCGATGTGTTCAAGCAGCAGGGACTCACCTACAAGAATCCGGAGCTGGTTATCTACAGCGGCAGTGTACAGTCTGCCTGTGGTACAGCAAGTTCGGCGGTGGGACCGTTCTATTGTCCCGGTGACCAGAAATTATATATTGATCTGAGCTTCTATGATGAATTGAAGCAGCAATTCCAGGCACCCGGTGATTTTGCGATGGCTTATGTGGTTGCCCATGAGGTTGGTCATCATGTACAGACACTGCTGGGTACAATGGACAAGATTGAACCATACCGTCAGCGTCTGAGCGAAAAGGAATTCAATACCAAATACCAGGTACGAATCGAGCTGCAGGCCGATTATTATGCGGGAGTATGGGCTCATTATGAACAGGGCAAGAACTTGCTGGAACAGGGCGATCTGGAGGAAGCACTAACGGCTGCGAGTGCTGTCGGGGATGATACGATCCAGCAGCGTGCACAGGGTTATGTGGTGCCGGACAGCTTTACCCATGGTACTTCCGAACAGCGCAAGCGCTGGTTCTACAAAGGATTTGAGTCGGGAACGATTCAGGGTGGAGACACATTCAGTGTGAGCGATGGCAATCTGTAAGCTGTTAAGCGATCAGGGATATATATACGTAATAGAAGCACAGCCAAAAGGCTTGCCTTCTCCGTCTGGAGTGGGCAAGCCTTTTGGCTGTATATAGATGATGCTGTGTGTGCATGGATAAGATTGATGTTCATGTAGCTACGGGAGAAAGCAGTAAATGAAGCAAACTCATTGATTATTTGTTCAGCAGCCGGATATATCGGTTTGGTTTTTATGCTACTCGGGTTGGCTTGGTGTAGCACTCCACCTGCAACCTGCTAGTGCAGATGATCCTGCTGGAAAGTCTTCTCGATCTCCGAAGCGATCACCGGTTTGCTGAACAGATAGCCCTGCATTTCATAGCAGTCAATGCCTTTGAGAATATCTGCCTGCTGCCGGTCTTCGACGCCTTCTGCGATAATGTTGAGATTCAGTCCATACGCCAGATTGATAATAGAGGCAATAATGGAGTGACTATCCTTTTCATTGATCTTGCTAATGAATTCGCGGGCGATCTTCAGCTTGTCGATCGGGAAGCTGGCGAGATAAGACAAAGAAGAATATCCGGTTCCAAAATCATCAATAGAAATAGAGACACCCAGACTTTTCAGTGCATGCAGCTGCGGGATAACATTATGGATATGGCTCATCGCAATCGACTCGGTGATCTCCAGATCGAGATAACTCGGGTCCAGACCGGTTTCGCGCAGCACTTCAGCTACCGTATCCGCCAGATTGCCCTGCTGGAACTGGCGCGGCGACAGATTGACACCCATTTTGATATAGTGCCCCTGATCGGCCCACTTCTTGGCCTGATAGCAGGCCTCCAGCAGTACCCAGCGTCCAATGGACAGTATACTGCCGGTATCTTCGGCGACCGGGATAAATTCCAGCGGTGCAATCCAGCCGAGCTGTGGATGCTGCCAGCGCAGTAGTGCTTCTACACCGACCACTTTGCCGGAAGAGGCATCGACTTGGGATTGATAATGCAGCAGCAGTTCGTTATTATCCAGAGCGGTACTTATACTTTGTTCCAGCAGCAGCTTGCGGGTGATTTTCTCGTCATTATCGTCGTAGATCAGATAATGTGCTTTGCCGTTGACCTTGACCTGATACATTGCCCGGTCGGCTTTTTGCACAAGAGTGGCTATATCGGAGGAATGATCCGGATAAATGGCAATACCAATGCTGGGAGTACAGACGATTTTGTGCTGGCGGATATAATGCGGCTGTTGAAGGGACTCCAGGATTGCCTGTGCTGTATCGTTAATGAGGCGATCATCTTCCAGGATGGGCAGGAGCAGAGTGAACTCGTCGCCTCCTCTGCGGGCAACAATACTGTCTTCCGGTACATGGGCAGTCAATCGACCAGCTACAGAAAGCAGCAGCTGATCTCCTACATCATGACCGAGTGTATCGTTCACATGCTTGAACCGGTCCAGATCGATGAAGAATACGGCAAATCGCTGAATATGGGACTGTGATGTCATCCATTTGAGATTCTCGTCGTAGGCTGCCCGATTATAGACACCTGTCAATGGATCATGATAAGCGAGATAATGGATACGCTCTTCATTGCTCTTTTTCTCTGTAATATCTTTGGCGATCGCAAAAGCACCAACAGTATGGCCCTTAATCATAATCGGAATATTGGTCATCTGTACCTGAATCAGCCTGCCATTACGAGCCTGCAGGCAGAGTTCATAGCTCTGGGGTTGCCCTTCCCAGGATTGACGGAAATGCATACGTGCCATCTCTCTGTACTGCTCCGGGATAAAAGTAGTATTGGTCAGCAAATGGAGATCATCTTCGCTATAACCAAGCATTCTGGAGGCGGATTCATTGATACTCAAAATATTGCCGTACAGATCCAATGAGCAGACCGCATCCGGATGATACCGGAAGAGGGAACGGTACTGTTCTTCGCTGCTCTCCAGAGCCGCCGTTTTCTCGGATAGATTGACGAGCAGCATCCGGTTCTCCATGAGAATCATTAACTGCCGGATGACGACGAACAGGATGGATAGGCCGCACCCCAGTGTAATCGCATTACGGCTGCCGGAGTCGATAACCATAACCATGAACAGGACAATCACAGTTATATACGGCAGCAGTGTACGTACCCAGTCCGGCTTTTCCACTACTTCGATCGGCAAGGTATTCTGTGGGGCTGGCAGTTGTTCCAGAGACTTTTTATATACAATACCGGTTAGACCCATCAACAGCAGGCTAAGACCAAAGCATGGATCGGACCAGGTAACCCAGCTGGCATCCTGAGTATATACTGCTACCGAAAACATGCAGTCGCCGATGATCTGCGTGAGCACTCCTGCGAACAGCAGGTACAGCATGCGCTCCGGCCAGATCGTACGGAAGCCAAAGTAAATACCCAGCGCCGACAGCAAGAGGATCAGATCGCCAACAGGGTAAGCCAGCGCAATAATCATGGCCAGAGGTGATATGTGAGGAGCACTCATAATCGGCTGCAGCACATACTGCCAGCTCAGACTGATCGCTGCAGTCATAACAATCGCAATGTCAAAGATAAACCGAACAACGCCATAGACTCTCAGCTTGCGCGATACCTGATAGACCAATGCTGCCAGATAAAATAAAGGCTGCAGCACATAAAAAATATCGGCTGTGCCTGGAAAAGGCAGTTCTTCATGCAAGATGGAGTTGTCATACAGCCAGATGATGTTGGCAATTAGACTGCTCATACATCCCAGCATCAGCAGCATCCATAACGGACGACAGTCATTACTGCCGGGAAGATAGGCAGAGAACAGCCATATCAAGGCAACAATGCCTGCCAGAACCGTCAGTACATTCCCGCCCCAATCCAGCATGGATTCATTACCCTGCCACGACAGGATCCAGGTGTAATACAGCATCATGTATATAGTGATCAGCAGAAATGCAGTAAGTGGCTTGCTTCGTCTCTTCATTTCCAAAACTCCTTAGTGTTCGCATCCAGCCTTCCAACCAGAGTATCCGTATACCTCACGTACCCTTTTATATAGTCAAAAAGTCCTTATTCTATATAACGGAATAACAGCTAAGTAACTGAATAGGTAAGGGGGTTAAGTGACGATTTAAATGCATATTGATGAGGCGGGATTGGGAATGCGTAATTGTGTATTATATGATTAGAAGAGACCTGCTGATTTGGTTCCATTTACAGAAAGATACAGAGGAGTGGCAGTATGAATAATATGCGTCTAAAAAGCAGTCTGGATCGGGAAAGTCTGGATGACCGTCTGCAGTATGAACCGGAGATTATCGAATTTTTCCTGAGCGTGGATGATCTGGAGCAGAGCGATCTGATCCGCTCGCGGATTCGTGAACTGCGGGAGCGCGGTATCCGTGTCTATCTGCATCATCCGACCCGGTATAACGGCAAGTTCCTGGATATTCTGAGCCCGGACCCGGATCGCTATCGATATTATCAGGAATCAACGGAACGTCTGGTAGCCATCTGCCAGGAGGAAGGTGCCAAATGCGTGATTCATGCCAATTACGTCAAAAGCGAGAACCCCGAAATTACGCGGGAGCGTACCCTGTTGATGAAAGCAGAGATCGAGAAGATACTGGTCTATGGACGGGATGTGCTACTGTGGGAAGATTCGACCGACGGGCTGTTCTGTTATGCCAACCCTTATTTGATTGATGAAGTAATCATTCCACTGCAGCTGCCGGTTAACGTCGATGTCAGCCATACCTTTATCAGCTTCCGCGGAGATAACGAACGTCTGCGCGACGTGTTGGAACGGACAGCGCCCTATGCGCAGTATTATCATCTGGTGGACAGTATGGGAGAATATCATGACTCACTGCCGCTTGGTCAGGGCAAAATTGATTGGCAGATGGTCAAGAAGCTGGTGAACGGCAAGGACTATATTTTCGAAATCAATCTGAATGGCGGACATATCGACTGTACGCCGATGGTGGAGAGTGCACGATATTTTGACAGTCTCTGAACCAAGACAGTACTTACTATCCGGCACTAACTTTTAGAGGAATAAGAAGCTGCTATTGATTTTGAAATAACCTGTATTAAGTTTTCGCCAATTTGTCACTATTGTGAAATATTCATGGCTTCTATATTCCATAAACAGGTTACTATACAGGTAGAGGCCTGCGCTGAATACAGATGATGGAACCCACTGGAAGGGCCTTTCTCATTTCACAGGAGGTGCAGATTTTTTGGGCTTTGAGATTGTGGTGTTGATTGTACTGATTCTGATCAATGCGTTTTTTGCGGCATCGGAGATTGCACTGATTACGGTAAATGATAACAAGATTCGCATTATGGCCGAGAATGGTAACAAAAAAGCAGCCATTATTCACAAGCTGACTTCGGAGCCGAGCGGCTTTCTCGCTACGATCCAGATCGGGATTACGCTCGCAGGCTTTCTGGCGAGTGCATTTGCTGCAGACACGTTTGCGACGGTGTTGGTAGATTATCTGGTCGCCCGCGGCATCGAGATTCCGCGTAATGTGCTGTCTACCGCTTCGGTGATTGTGATTACGCTGGTGTTGTCCTACTTTACCCTGGTATTCGGTGAGCTGGTCCCCAAGCGGCTGGCTATGAAAAAGGCGGAATCGATCGCCATGTTGGCTGCCAGTCCGCTGCATGTATTGTCCAAAGTGGTAGCACCCTTTGTCAAACTGTTGACGTTCTCAACCAATATGACTGTGCGGCTGTTTGGTGTCGATCCGAATGCAGAAGATGAAGAGGCGTCCGAGGAAGAAATAAGGATGATGATTGATACCGGGCTGGAGCGCGGGACGATTCAGGCGAATGAGCGCATCATTATCAATAATGTATTTGAACTGGATAACAAGGACGCTGCCGATGTGATGACGCCAAGGACCGATGTGGCTGCAATTCCGGTAGATATTAGCCGGGACGATGCGATTGCACTGGCAACTGCGGAAAAGTATACCCGTTATCCGGTATATGAAGGTCATATCGATAATGTGATCGGTATGCTGCACGTCAAGGATATGATCGGTTATCTCGTTCGTGACGGCGCCCGGTCGTGGGATGTACGTGCATTTATGCGACCACCTTATTTTGTATCCGAGCATCAGCGCGGAGATACCCTGCTGGAAGAGATGCAGCAGAACCGTATACACATGGCAATCGTAGTGGATGAGTATGGCGGTACCGCCGGTATTGTGACGATTGAGGATCTGATCGAAGAGGTGATCGGCAATATCTATGATGAGTATGATATGGATGAGACTGATTATGAGCAGATTGACGAGAGCACTTATATTTTCCCGGGATCGGCACGTCTGGATGAAGTGCGCAGAGTCGTTCCTGCCGAACTGCCGCTGGAGGATTACGATACGCTGAGTGGATTCGTGATCGGAACGCTTGGACGGATACCGACTCGGAGTGAGAAGCCGGAGTTCGAATATGAGCATTTTCGCTACAAGGTCGAGGAAGTCGGCAGGCAGCGGATCAACAGGGTACGTGTGCAGCGGTTACCGACTTCTTCTTTAAAATAATTTCCAGAGCAGCAATTGAAAAAGGCAGCCATCCTCTTAAAAGATGGCTGCCTTTTATTAAAATAACACCTTAATCCAGCATACAATACCATAAATGATTACTATGGAAGGAAATAATAACATACGAAGACCGCGAGGGATTTTTATCCATATACGAAGCAAATTCATGGTGAATTCATTCCATTTCTCGGGATCAATAAGCATAGAAAACTCCTTACATATTTAGAATTCGCCAAGAATGGCGATTTATTCTGCTAATTTACCAGCTGCAACAAGAAGCGTAAAGGATTATTTGCCTGGATTTCGATTCGAACTCGTTTATTTATGGCCCTTGAGTACACCGCGTGCAGCCCGCTGACCTGAGATAACGGCGCCTTCCATCGTTGCCAGCAGCGGCTGCTTGGTATAATCTCCGGCGAGGAACAGGCCGGGTACCGGAGTTACCTGCTGCGGACGATGCTTCTCATTGCCGGCAGATAACCGGTAAAAGTTCTCTTTGCCCCGGATAATACGGTATTGGGTCATCGTATCCACATTGGGCAGATCCACCGCATGCAGCGAGTTACGGGTCAATTCCCATACTTCTTCATCCGGCAGGTCGATCAGTTTGTCGGGATCGACGAGGATAATCGATGCTCGTCCTGTGGGACGCTGGAACGTCGTACGTGACTGCTCGCTGAACGATCCCAACTGCGTCCCGGGTCCAAAGTTCGTATGATCCGCTCCGGCGAGCTTCTCGGTAGCTTCGAACTGGGCGGTAACATAAGGCATGATCTCCAGTGCCAGGAAGTTCCGGCACCACTCCTGCTCGCTGAAATGCTCACCGACCAGCATCTGCGAGCGGCGCACATTGGTCGCAACTACGACCTGTTCGGCTTCCATGCGAGTACCGTCTTCCAACTGAACACCGGTCACGGCGCCTTCCTCTACAAGCAATTGAGCAACCGGCTTGCCGGTCATGACCTGCCCACCACGCTCCTCAATCGCCCGGCTGAGCGGTTCGGTCATCACCTCGGTCATACCGCCCTTGAATGCACCAATACGAATGAGATGCGGACGTGGAATTGCCGGAGCGAACAGTCCAAAGAACGCATAGGTTGAATACTGTTCAATCGGCAGGAAGAAAATGCCGGAGGATAACGGCTCGATCAGACGCTCCAGCGCTTTGTCGGTTACACCGTGCTTTTTGGCATATTCTTTGACCGGTATCTCATCCAGCTCTTCCGGATTCGCCAGATAATCCTTGAATCCTGCCGCAAAGAAAGGAGCGAGCGAAGCCTTGTCGAGTGGGGACAGCAGATCATTGTTGCCCAGAGCACCGGCCAATGTTTTGAGCGGAGCCTTCAGCAGATCCAGACCGAAAGTGCCTTCTGCCTCCGGATGACGGATATTGGTTGTTGTCTCCCAGTGCACAATCTCGTCCAACACGATCCCTGCGCGTTCCAGCAGTTCCGGCAGCGCAACGTAATAACCGATAAATTTGTGGAAGCCGGATTCGACGCCCATGCCGTGCTCATTCCAGTTGGCTGTCCGTCCACCAATATAGGGAGCAGCCTCCAGTACGATGACTTTTTTCCCCTGATCCGCGAGCTCGAATGCACAGCTCAGTCCGGCCAGTCCCGATCCGATAATAATAGTTGGTTTATCTGATGTTGGTTGGTCTGATGTTTCCTGATTGGTATGTAGCACGATCATTCACCCACCTTGGTTGTGTTTAGTATGTTATTAACCAGAATCAGACATTTGATTGCCCGAAGAGATGGAATGAAGTGCTGTATAGACGAAGTTCACATGAATAGACAAAAAGACCTGCATCTGGATGCAGGCTTTTCGCAGAGGATTAATGATGGGGAAAAGAAGCCGCATTTCTCCTGACACAGCCGGATTATTTGGAAAAGGAACTCATCTCGTTCGCCAGATTGCGCAGATGATAGACGATATAATCCTGATCCATCCAGTAATACACTTCCTGTCCGCTCTTCTCATATTGTACGATTCCGGCATCTTTCAGAATACGAAGATGATGCGAGATAGCCGGACGGCTAATTTTGAAATTGGAGGAAATCTCTCCTACATTCATTCTGCCTTTCTTACCGAGAATGGACAGAATCTGTAATCTCATCGGGTCACTCAGACCATTCAGAAATCGCGTCGTTTTCCCCATATTATCGGCATCCAAGTAAGATTGGTTCATTGTAAATCTCCCGTTAGTAGTTAAATTTGGCCCAGCTTGCTCTGCAGCCAGTGAATAGATCAACAAGCTCGCATACTGTAAAGTTACTGTGGAATATAGCATAGTGATATAGGTGAGTCAACCAGGCATAAATGCGGCTAACAGTGGGATTGTACGCGTAAATTGTGTTATTGCAGAATATCCTGCAGGGTTCTCTCCAGCCTGCCATAGCGGAACATATAGCCTTCCTTGATCAGCCGGTTGGGAACCACCCAGCGGCTCTTGAGCACCAGTTCGGTCTCGGTTCCAATCATTCGGGCGCCGAGTTCCAGCATCCAGCGCGGTGCAGGCAGTCCTATCTTGCGTCCCATGGCTTGCCGTAGCGCAGCCATCAGCTCGTGATTGCTAACTGACGATGGAGACGAGCAGTTGAATACACCATCCAGCTGGGTACGCTCTTGCAAAAACAGAATGATATGAAACAGATCATCCACATGGATCCAGCTAAAACGCTGTTTGCCGTTGCCCTGTTTGCCTCCAAGACCATAGCGGACCAGATTCTGATACGGTGTCATCACGCCGCCGCCCGGACCCAGTACAATAGCAATCCGCAGAGCAATCTGCCGGGTATGAGGCAGCTCGAATTCAAAAAAGGCCTGTTCCCAGGCTTTGGCAACTTCTACAGAGAAACCGGTACCTATCTCGCCTGTCGATTCCGTCATCGGATGATCTTCCGAATGGCGATAGATTGTAGCGGTGCTCGAGTTAAACCAGAGAGCAGGCGGTGATTGGCAGGAGAGGATAGCGTTTCCAATAATGCGTGTCGTCTCCAGTCGGGAATTCATAATTTCCCGCTTGTTACGTTCCGTATAACGACAGTTGACCGATTTGCCAGCCAGATTAATGACCATTTCGGCACCTTCCAGTGCCTGTACAATGTCAGACTGCTGATTCCAGGGCACATGACCGGACTGCCTGGAAATAATAACAACGTCATAACCCATTTTGCGGAATTCGGCTTCAAAATATTGACCAATAAATCCGGTGCCGCCAGCAAGCACAATTTTTCCGGACATAGCATCAACCCATTTCGTGGAATATAGTGAATTCAACCAGTTATTCGCAGATCCAACCGGTATAATTATTTCAAAATTAAAATAAAAGCGAATAAACAGAACTGTTGTTCACTATATTAATAAACCACGCAGGCAGGCTACGAAAGGTGATTCGTAAAATAAAGCAGGTTTGGATCACTATTCAGGTTACTTTACAGTATGAAAATGAAGGATCAAGAAAGTATTCCGCTGCAAATGATACGGAATACAGAAAGATCAATCGGATTATTCACCGTTCCCGATCCGGCTATGTAGTTACTTTTTTATTCTAGATGTACCATATTATTCTATATCTATAAACAAGCTTTGTCATGCACTTAGCGATGCATTTCCGAATAGACGAAGATAGAGAGCACAATAGTGTAGATGAATGGTGCAGCATAAGGCGCAGCAAACCCCCTTCTCCATGAAAAAGGGGGTTCTGTCTGCATATAGCCTGGATCGAGGAGGCAGCAAGCTTGAATGATAGGCTGCGTTTAATCAGGCATCTGATTTGGTTCACGCTTCATCCGCTCACGGTTACCACCATCTACATCCTTACCGCTCAGCATCGGTTGGTGCAGACTGCCCGAGGTAGAGCCGGCGGGTGGAGCGCTCTGAATTACTTTTTGCAGATATTTGGCATTAAGACTTTCGGTCAGACCAGGCATCAGATTGCTGGAAATGGTAGTTCCTTTGGTCTTGACACCTACTTCGACATTCTCCTGAGGATGGTCGAGCAGATCGATAATGGCGTCGATGACATTTTGCGGATCATCCATCGGCTTCATCTCGGCACGGTGACCGGTATAATTGCCACTATGTTCGAACCATGGCGTATCGGTCGCCCATGGATGAACAGTACAGACATGAATATCCTTTTGGTCTTCCAGCTGCATCTCCTGATACAGCGCGGCGCTGAGTCCGGCGACAGCAAACTTGGTTGCTCCATACGCAGTGTAATACGGGAAAGGTACCTTGCTAACGATCGAACCCAGATTGATCAGCGTTCCATGTCCCTGCTGCTTGAACTGGCGCAGTGCATAGTGGCTGCCGTACATTGTTCCGAGCACATTGGTCTCGACGAGACGGGTCAGATCCGAGGTAGGAATCTCGGTGTACGGACCGATCGCGCCTACACCGGCATTATTGATCCATACATCAATTTTGCCAAAAGCGGACATCGCCGCATCGAACAAACGGGCAATCTCTTCTTCACGGCCGACATCGGTTGTGACGGCAATAGCATTGGGACCGATCTCGGCTGCCATTTGTTCAATTAGCTCGGTACGGCGGGCGGCGAGAACCACATTGGCTCCTTCAGCAGCGAGCTGCTGGGCGACCCCTTTACCAATACCACTGGATGCACCGGTGATTACGACAGTTAACTGGTCATGCGGAATTGTGCTGGACATACGTATTCCTCCTGTTCGGGATAAAATAGAATATAAAGCCCTATCCGGAATCATAGCTTTGCAGAAGCAGTTGGATAGGGGAGATATGCAGATCAGAACATCTACAAATGCCAACTTTCATTCGACAATCGCTTATGCGATCATACCGTCACGATTTATCGGTATCTGTCCGGGAATGACCACGACCGTCTCCATGCACACTGCTTCCTTCGAATACCGGATCATACAGGCTACCTGAAGTGAACCCTGCCGGCGGCGCGTCATAAATCAGATTCTGGACGAATTGGCCGCTGATGTTCTCGGTCATCCGGGGCAGCAGGTGGCTGGATAAGGCTGTGCCTCGTACCTTGAAACCGACTTCAATACTTTCTTGCGGGTGGTCGATCAGCCTGTACATGGCATCGATAATATCGTCCGGATCATCCAGCGGCTTCATATCAATCTCGTGACCGCTGTAATTGGCGGCATGATCGGTCCAAGGCGTATTCATTACCCATGGATGTACGGCGCAGACATGAATATCCTTTCGTCCTTCCAGCTTCATCTCCTGATTCAGTGCATAGCTGAGACCGGAGACGGCAGATTTGCTGCCGCTGTAAGCTGCCAGGTAAGGAAAAGCAACCTTGCTGGCAAAGGAAGATACATTAATCAGCGTCCCGTATCCCTGTTGCTTGAACTGGCGTAGCGCATAGTGACTGCCATACATATTGCCAAGCAGATTGATCCGGGTCATTTGTGCTAGCGCATCTAATGGTGATTCGGTAAATGGACCGATTGCAATAGCTCCGGCATTGTTGACCCATACATCGATCCGGCCTAGTTCGGACATTGCTGTCTCAAATACGGCAGCAATACCTTCTTCCCGGCTGACATCGGCGGTGACAGCAATCATTTGGGGAGCATACTGCCGCTCCATTTCCTTGAGCAGATGGGTACGACGGGCGGCAATAACAACGCTGGCACCTTCGGCAGCAAGCCGCTCGGCAAGTCCACGTCCGGTACCACTGGAAGCTCCGGTGATGACAACATTTAACTGATCATGCGGTAGATGTGATGACATGATGTTCCCTCCAGAATAAATCTGACCTCTGTTAATTCCCTTTTATTTCCTTATTCCAATTGTAATACACATACCCGTTAGTACAGGCATTTACTCGTTATTTGAGCAATTCATTCGATAATTATGACAAGCTGCCAAGCTGGCAGAAATGAGATTACCGTGCATTTTTGTAGAGAAGAAGATAATTATTATGGAGAGGAGCAGCCTTGACAGGCGCATCGATGCTGTGTAGAGTAAAAGGCAATCAAACAGACTACTGTCACACCCTGTTCCGGTATATTATGCAGGAATGAGGAGACAGCAGGCTTATATTGTGAAAGACCACTAGGGGAGCCATTTACTGGCTGAGACGAGATTGCCTCGGACCCTTGGAACCTGATCTAGTTCGTACTAGCGTAGGAAAGTGGAGACCGAGCAGGGCTAATTATGCCATTATTCTGCCGCTCCATTTGGAGCGGCTTTTTTGCGTGGATATGCAGCCGTCAGCGACTGTGATCCGGCGGCAGAGATACATATGAAGCCTGTGAGCATCCATTTTCCCCAGGGAGGTTCTTTCCGAATACTTCAGACAAGGGAGAGATAATCGTATGAGTTTTTCAGCAGAGATTAGACAGGCAGCCAATCCGGTATTTGAGGCCATTTATAACCATCCGTTTGTACAGGGGATTGCCAGAGGAGATCTGAAACCGGAACAGCTGGTTCATTATGTAAAGCAGGATTTTGAATATCTGAATGCCTTTATGCGGATCTATGGAACAGCGATCTCCAAATGCAGCAGCCGCGAGGATATGGACATGTTCAATCAGCAAATTTCCTTTGTACTGAACAGCGAAGTCCATCCGCATAATAACTTCTGTCATGTCGCCGGTGTGCCATATGAGCAGCTACAGGGTTATCCGGTAGCACCCTCTGCACACAACTATATCCGCCATATGCTGACCGCTGCGCAGGAAGGTGATCTGGGCGATATTCTCGCTGTACTGCTGCCATGTCCGTGGACGTACTGGGAAATTGGCAAGCGGCTGATGGAAGATGTGAAACCGGATGTATCCCATCCGTTCTATGACTGGATCGATTTCTATGGCAACCGTACCGATACGATTACGAGCCGGTTCTGCACAAGACTGGATGAGATTGCTGCAGCATCGACGCCGGCGCATCGGGAACGGATGAAGCAGCATTTTATCCTCAGCTGCCAGTTTGAATATATGTTCTGGGATATGGCTTATACACTGGAAGATTGGCCGGTACAGCTGGAGGTAACCTCCGTATGAACTGGAAAATGAAAGAGGTTGTACTGACCGTTATTCTCGCGGTTGCCTGCGGCGTCCTGTATCTGGGCTGGTCGACGCTGTGGATTCCGATCTCTGCTCTTGTGGGGCCGGTAGGCGCCGGATTTATGTTTGGGATCTGGATTATTGCCAGTCCCATCGTTGCATACATTATTCGCAAGCCTGGCGCAGCGCTGATCGCCGAAGTCGCCGCCGCAGCGGTCGAGATGCTGACAGGCAGTCATTTTGGACTGTCTGCCTTGCTGGTTGGTGTATTTCAGGGATTGGGAGCAGAGATTGCTTTTGCGATCTTTGGCTACAAACGATATAACGTGTTCACATTGATGTTATCCGGAGCACTGGCAGCTGTCGGCAGTATCGCCTACAATCTGGTAGCGAATGGACTTGGCTATTATACAACCCAGATGTTCTTCCTGACGCTGGGTATTCACGTGATCAGCGGCATTGTGCTGGGCGGATTGCTGGCCAAGGTCATCGTCGAAGCACTGGCCCGTACCGGTGTACTGAATCCATATGAAATTATGAAATCACGCCGTAAACAGGGTAAATCGCATGCAATGGCATCTCGGGTGTAAGAACCTGTCGGTAGGCTTCGACCATCAGGAGGAGACCGTACAAGTACTGGATCAGATCACCGTATCGATCCGGCGCGGGGAGAAGGTACTCATCCTCGGACCAAGCGGCAGTGGCAAATCCACGCTGCTGTCCGTCCTCTCGGGTATTATCCCGGATCACGTAGAAGCCGAAGTGACCGGAGAAATCGACCGTCAGGAAGCCTGCGGCGTCATGTTCCAAGACCCGGATTCCCAGTTCTGTATGCTGCATGTGGATGAAGAGATTGCGTTTAGCCTGGAGAATCGGAAGGTACCACGAGCAGAGATGGACAGTATCATTCGGCAGGTGATGAGTATGGTCGGCCTGCATATCGCGCCGCATACGCCAATCGACACGCTATCCGGCGGCATGAAGCAGCGTCTTGCGCTCGCCTGTCTACTGGCGCTGGAGCCGGATGTATTATTCTTCGACGAACCAACTGCCCAGCTCGACCCGGTCAGCCGCAGGGATGTATTCCGGCTGCTGCAGGATATTGCTGCTACAAGCAATCAGACCATGGTGTTTGTTGAGCATGTACTGGATGGCTGTATTGAATGGATGGACCGCGTGATTCTGCTGGATCATCGGGGACGCATGATTGCAGATGGAGAGCCGGCACATATCGTCACTGCCTATCGTCAGCAGATGGAAGAGGCAGGTATCTGGCTGCCCCGGCTGTTTCCCTACAGCTGGTCGGATATCATGGCAGACCCGTCGCATCCACTGGCTGCCGAGCTGCACCGGGAATACCGGGAACGGATGGAACGGGATCGTTCATTCACGCAATCCTCTGTCCGTGTACAGACCGACCGACTTACAATTGGTTACCGCAAGCGTCCGGTCATGCAGGATATGAATCTGAGTCTCTACGCGGGCGAATGGGTCGCTATCGCTGGGCAAAATGGCAGCGGCAAAAGCACACTGCTCAAAAGTCTTCTGCGTCTGGAACCCGCATTGTCCGGGCGCATTCTACTGCAGGACAAAGAGCTGCGTAAATGGACGGATCGTGATCTGTATGCCGAAGCCGGATTTGTTTTTCAGAATCCGGAACTGCAGTTTGTGACCGATACGGTCTACGACGAGATTGCTTTTGGCGGCAGACAGCGGGGGTGGTCCGAATCGGAAGTGGAAGCCAAGACGGTACAGTTGCTGCGTGAATTCGGGCTGGAGCAGCACCGTGAACAGCATCCGTTTACCCTTAGTCTGGGACAGAAGCGCCGCCTCAGTGTGGCGACGATGCTGCTGTTCGATCAGAAGCTGCTGCTGCTGGATGAGCCGACGTTTGGACAGGATGCCAGGACATCGGCAGAGCTGCTGCGCCGCCTGCAACAAAGACAGCAGCAGGGAACGACGATTATTATGGTGACTCACGATATGGAACTGGTGGATCAATATGCGGATCGGATTATTCTGCTGCAGCGCGGAGAGGTGGCTTACAATGGTCCTCCTTATCAGCTGTTCAGTAACGAGAGTATGCTGCAGGACAGCTCGATTATTGCTCCGCTGCCCTACCAACTGATCCATCAGCGAAAGGAGCGGAATGTGATATGAACAGTAACGGTTCCTGGCTTGCTGGTGTGAATCCATCCTGCAAGCTGCTCGCCCATCTATGCGTCATGTTCATGTTGATGACTGTCTCCGATCCGGTCATTACACTGTGCCTCTGGCTGCTCGCTGTCGTGACAGGCATTGTACTTGGGGGCTGGCGGCTCGGGTATTTGCTGAAGCGACTGCTGCCGTATACACTATTTTTTGTGCTGATCTTCTGGATGCTGGCCGCCTTTGGTAAAGGTGAACATGTCATCTGGCAGTGGGCCTGGTTCCGCATTACCGAGGAGAGTCTGAATAATGGACTGACGATCGGACTGCGGATGCTGGGATTTGTCACGTATGGACTGCTGTTCACCTCGACGACCGATCTGACCGCACTTATGATGAGCCTGATCCATCAGCTGCGTTTGTCTCCCAAATGGGCGTACGGGATGCTGGCAGGGTTTCGCTTTATCCCTTTGTTCCAGAGTGAACTGCAGCAGATGAAAGCCGCCCACAAGATCCGTGGCTACAAGCAAAAGAACAGCTGGAAAGCCTTTGCCCGCTATGCACTGCCGCTGTTCACCCAGGGAATTCGCAAGTCCGAGCGCATCGCGGTGGCGATGGAAGCAAGAGGATTCACCGGAACGCGGGATCGGACGTATTATTTGACGCCGATGATGGCGGGGAAAGATTGGCTGTATGCCGCAGGATTGCTGATTGTCGCCGGAGGTATGATCTGGATGCTGGGATTTGTGTGATCATTCTTTATACGTAGTAAAACCAACAGAGAAGAAAGCTATTCTTTCTCTGTTGGCTTTATTTATTGTACAGGTATAGTGATTTCCAGCTTGGGAATGTATTTCACTTGGATATTCCCGTCGGTACCGATTTTGAATTGATTGGAGTTCTCTTTGTACAGATACGTAAAAGGTTTTATAGTGACGAATTGAGGGATCGATTGAAAAGGCTCAAATTTGGTATCGGTAGTCCAAGCAAGTTTATTAGTATTCCATCCATTGGCATAAAGTAATTTGATTTTCTTGCCTCTATCGTCCCATAGTTCATAGCCGCAATTCTTTTTCGGATTTGTGGGGGTGGCAGGAAGAATGAATTCAGTTGTTATGGTGGTAGTGATAGGTGTAATCTCCAACTTGTCTACTTTAAATTGAATAGATGAAGTGCTTTTTTGGCTAGCAGGTGACAACACCAGGTTTTGGTCTGTATTTAGATGTACCGGTATATCGAGCTTGAGAGGTTCCTGAATATCCTCCATGTATAGACTAAGACTCGCATTAAATTGATCGGGGAAAGGAACTCCTCCCAGATTTTTCAAATCTCCAAATTCCAAAATTGTAGAGTTCGTATCAGAGCCTGGAAAAAAGAATATGCCTGCGGTATGATTACCGGCTGAATATGCCTGAAGACTTTTACCATTGATCATAATATCTATGTTCTGAATTTTCGTGTTCCAATCGGTGTAACCATCGTTGCCGTTACCTTGTAGAGCGACAGCAACCCGAGCACCGTCGTAGGATACGGCAGTAGCTTTTACAGCAAGCTCCTTTTTAGTATCGTTTGTGCTGATTTCTGTATACATTCCATCTTGATAGGCAATTTTCAATCCGAGATCTCCTGCTGTTTGAAATAGATGACTTACACCGGGAATCTGGTTCAGAGTAGAAGCTATTGCAGGAGAAGCCATGCTTGATCCAAGGAGTAGCAAAAGGGCTGCTGCAGAGGTGAACAGAACGGTGAGAGCTTTGAACTTCCATGTTCTTTTTGGTGGTATGGCTGTTAGAGAAGTTGTAGAAGGGTCATTATTTAAGCTTTGCATAATCTGCTCTGTCAAATCAACTTCAATCGGAGTATGTAAAATAGAATGCTGCAGATGCTTCTCCGGATCAAAATGAATGCTCATACATACTCACTCCCCGTTTTTTTTCTTTGATTAACTTTTTGCGAAGCCGTTCATGTTTCTTGCGGATTGTAGCCGGTCTTAGATTCATAATGAATGCAATTTCTTCGTAGCTGTATTCTTCCAGCGATCGCAGTAGTACGATCTGCTTTTCTTCCTCGGTTAGTTTATCCAGATAATCATGAACGAGATGGATGGATGCGAGTTGAGCTTGTTCCATTTGCAAATCCTTACAGGCAGTCCAAATCTTAAACTCCTTTTTCCGTCTCTTTATTGCATCCATGCACAAATTTTGTGCGATCTTATATAACCAAGCGGAAAAAGAGTACGTAGGTACAAACGTATTAATATGTTTGTACGCTCTCAAAAAAGTTTCCTGTGTGACGTCTTCTGCTTCTTGCTGATCGCGAAGAGTGTAATAACAATACAAAAATAAGGGTTTTTGAAAATGCTCAATAATAACCGCGTAAGCTTGCTTATTACCTTGTTGTACTTGACTTATAAATGGATGTATATCGCTTGTTGGCATTTCTTCCATGTGATCACCTCCTATGCTATATATAACTTACAAAAATAGAGACTTGTGACAAGGAGATTAATTATATTTTTTATCCCAGAAGATAAAATGGGAAATCACAAATTCATTTTCATGTTTGACGGGATCTGTCCCTGTAATAAATTTGCCTTACCGGAAAGCTATAGTCCTAAAAAGGAATTTGATCTTTTAACGTGAATACTTAATAGTAGTGTAGTTCCAAAAAGTATCTATATACATATGAGGTGAAAAGGATGCTGCTTTACTATTGAGTTGGACTCTTCTTGTGCGCAATACATGATAAGGAGAGATACTATTGAAATATGTAACAGATAGCAAAGAAATTCAGGCGCATATGCTAAAAGGTTTTTTTGTCGACTGGCCGAGCCATCCGAATGAGGAGACACATTTGAAGCTGCTGGAGAATAGCTACCGGATCGTACTGGCAATAGATGAGCAGATTCAGCAGGTAGTGGGCTTTATTACTGCGATCAGCGACGGAGTATTATCCGCTTATATCCCGCTGTTAGAGGTACTGTCTGAATACCAGAACCAGGGGATCGGTAGCGAGCTGATCCGCCGGATGATGGCGGAACTGGATGGTATTTATATGATCGATTTAATGTGCGATCAGGAGCTGCAGCCCTATTACAGAAAGCAGGGAATGCAACCTGCCTCAGGTATGATCCATCGCAATTATGCTGCGCAGACAGGGACAATCAGTAAAAGAATTTGAAACGGCTGCAACCGCTGATTAACACACTTCAAAAAGCCAGATTCTCTACACAGGATAGAGATCTGGCTTTTTAGTACATTTTAAAATCAACGCGCTTGCCAAACTAGAAGTCGGAGAGGTCGACGTTCTTCATTATATTGTAGTAATAAATAGCTATACGAAAGGTACAACTACCGGACAAATAAGGACCGCTTTATCTTCTTATGAAGTTATCCGATTTTTATTTCTGGATAAAAGAGCATCGAAAATACCAAATATCAGAGCATTTGCTGAACCTAAAAGGAAATAAACTGAAGGAGAAAGGAGATGGAGTACATACAATATCGAAGCGACAATAATAAAACCGACCATAATGATCCATGAATTGTCTGTAAACAGTCTGATAATGGAGGATACCACGATGCCACCAATTATTATAAAGGAGTAACTGACTCCTGCAATAACAAGGATAAATATAATCGTCTCCTGCCAATCAAACAGCTGTTCAGATCCAGAATCCAACAACATAAAAATAGCTGCAGTAATGACAGAAGCCAACAGAGTCACCCGCATATAATGCCATGTTAATCCATGCAAAATAAACTCCCCTTTAGCCGCAGTAAATTCAATTTATACCTATATTATACAATGGTCTGGGGAGACCAAATCAAATTCGCAACGGACAAGGCACAAAAAAGCCACAGATCAATCATGCGATATGTCGCAGATGAAACTGTGGCTTGGAATAAACAAAAGATGGATAGTACCATTCTCTGTGGTGAAAAGGAATCTATCCGTTTTTGCGCAGCTGACGCAGCAGCAGCGGGTAGAAAACGATCCCGCTCGCGATCATCAACACGCCGAACCAGAACGTTCTCCAGTCGGCGGTACCCGCATAGATCACCCATACCGAATAGATGGTTGCCAGTACAGCGATCAATCCATCCCCGTAGCGACGTTCACCTGCACGGTATCCATCCCCGGTAATGACCAGACGCAGCTGATACAATGCCGAGATCAGATAAGGCACCAGATACGCCAGCGTTGCAATCGCGATAATAAAGTCAAAAGCCTGCGAAATCGAGCCGGAGATCGTGGAGAAGATCAGCAGCTGTCCAAGCGCATTGGATATCCAGAGGGACAGCTTGGGCATTCCCTTACTGTTCACACTACGGAAAGGGCGGAGGAACACGCCCTGCTTGGCAGCTTCATACGGCACTTCGGCACTGAGCAGTACCCAGCCGATAGTGGAACCGATCAGGCTCACGAGTCCCAGTGCAGCGAGCAGATAGCCCCCGATCGGACCCAGCACAGCCGTCATTGCGTCAACCAGTGGATTCTGCGAGTGGATTAGCTTCTCACCCGGCAGCAGTCCCATGGTCAGAATACTGATTCCCACGTACAGCACGAGTGCCATCAACAGACCGACGATTGTCGCGCGCTTCACATCCTGCTTGCGGCGGGCACGGGCAGCGAATACCATCGCCGACTCAACCCCGATAAAGGCCCATAGTGTAACGACCGCTGCACTGTTCACCTGTGACAGCAGTCCCATGGTCTGACCATCTTCAGTGACATGCGGTGCAGCGAAGGGGCCAATATTCGCTTCCTGAAAAGCGAACAGGGCGATAATAATAAACAGCATAAAGCCGATCACCTTGGTCGCCGTAGCGATCAGGTTCATTTTGCCTGCACCTTCGATTCCGCGCAGTGCCAGGGCATGAGTCGCCCACAGCAGCAGCGAGCAGACGATAAAGTTCAGCGCATTGCCTGTCTTGATATCCAGCGTTCCGATGCTGAACCAGACTGCGCTGCTTTTCATGGCCGGGATAAAGGTAGACAGATAGCTGGAGAATGTCGTAATGACCGCTACGAATCCGGCCACATTACCGACCCAGTAGCCCCAGGAGGACATAAATCCGGACAGTACAGATAAGACGGGGCTGTTGGGGAACAGCTCTTTGGCATAAATTTGCGGTCCGCCGTTTAGTTCCGGCTTGCGCAGTGCCAGATTACCGAAGACGAGTGCCAGCATCAGCACGCCGAATCCGGTTATTGCCCAGGCCAGCACCGAGCCTGCCGGGCTGGATACTTCCGCCAGCGAACGGGGAAGCATGAATATTCCGGAACCGACCATATTGCCCACGACGAGGGCGGTCAGAATCCAGAAGCCAACTTTATTGTTACTCACAGTGAAGACTCCTTCCATTGACAGAACGTATAGAGAGCTTGCTGGATGACCATTAATCAGACATACAGCAGGCTGCATCATTAGGATGTGATTATTCAGCGTCAGTTCATGGATCTGCTCCATAAATAGAGGCGGATTTTAGCGATAGCTGACGTTTACAGTCATATAAATATCATGACAGTATCCTACTATACACTTTTCTCTGGTAAAGCGAAAGAGTGAATTTTGGCAACGGTAAATGCAAATTTATCAAATTTGCTGTAATAACTGTGTATTTTCTATTGTTTTCACGTGTGAATTTTGGGACAATAGGAGGCATGAGCAGTATGGGTCTGGCTGACAGTTGGCTGGGCCTGTACTGCATTTTATAGTGTACAGGATGTGTGAATGAAGCTTCAGCTTCAACAGAAGACGAGCTGGGGATAGAATCACACTGGCATATAACGTAGTCGCATATACAATTTGACCGGATCAGGTATATACCATCGGTTCTCCATAGGCACAGAATGACAGAACAGGGTATAGGAAAAGAGGGTAACCAATGAATAAACCATCCATATATGGATTTACTTTAGAACAATTGGGCACATGGCTGGAAGAACATGGACACAAGCGCTCGCGTGCGCTGCAGGTATGGAACTATCTGTATCGCCAGCGGGTGACGACATTTGAAGAAATGACCGATGTGCGTCCGGAATGCCGTGCGCTGCTGCAAGAGAATTTTGCGATTCAGACTTTGGAAGAATTCGTCAAGCAAGAGTCGGCAGATGGCACCGTGAAGTTCCTGCTCCGTCTGCAGGACGGCAATCTGATCGAGACAGTATTGATGCGCCAGAAATACGGCCAGTCGGTCTGCGTAACGACCCAGGTTGGCTGTAATATTGGCTGTAGCTTCTGCGCCAGCGGTCTGATCAAGAAGAGCCGTGATCTGACTGCCGGCGAGATCGTCGAGCAGATTATGAAGGTACAGTTCCATCTGGATGCTGCCGGACAGGATCAGCTGGTGACGCATATCGTCGTAATGGGCATCGGCGAGCCATTCGATAACTTTGATAACATGGTAGACTTTATTAATATTGTCAAAGACCAAAAGGGTCTCGTGATCGCACCAAAACGTATTACCGTCTCTACAAGCGGTCTGCCGGACAAAATCCGTGAATTCGCCGATAGCGATCTGCTGGTGAATCTGGCGTTGTCCCTGCATGCACCGAACAATGAACTGCGTACACGCATTATGAAAATCAACCGTGCCTATCCGCTGGAGCAGCTGATGGATGCTGTCGATTACTATCTGGAAAAGAGCAATCGCCGGATCATGATGGAGTATATTCTGCTGCAGGGTGTGAATGACCAGAAGGAACAGGCTCAGGAACTGGCTGAACTGCTGGCTGACAAGAAGCAGGTAACCAGTGTCAATCTGATCCCTTACAACCCGGTTGATGAACACAGCCAGTACCAGCGCAGCAAACAGGAGGATATCCTGGCCTTCTACGATATTCTCAAAAAGAATGGCATCAACTGCACTATCCGTATGGAGCATGGTACGGATATCGATGCAGCCTGTGGACAGCTGCGAAGCAAGCAGATCCGCAAAGACTCCCAATCCCGCAAAACCGAGTCTGCACGAGGCGAAGCGGTTACAGGATAATAACAGATTGTTGAACTGATTTTATTTCGTTATAAGCAAGCTGCCGGATGATCTCCGGCGGCTTTTTTTGTTCTTTTTTAGAAGAAAGGCAGTAGAATATCCTTCTTTTCAGGATAGTACAAATGAACTTGAGTTATCTTTTTAAAATTTTTGCGTATTTTCACATAAAACAGTAAAAAAGTTCTATACGAAGCGGTCTTTTTATGTCAAAATAAGTCGAATATATAAAAATGAATGATTACTGACAGATAATGTAGTGCTAAATAACTAGGTTATCCACCGATAAGGAGGAATATATGCAGAAGCATTCGCGGCACTTCAAACGGCGACTCTGGTACATCCTGCTCGCTGCTGTCATAGTGATTGCTGCCGTCTGGGTTGCTGTCTGCAGCCTGATGAAAACAAAAGATTCTTCAACAGCGGTATTTATGCAGTCGTATATGACCAATAGCAATGGTACGGTCGCTTCCTATCTCAAGGATAAGCCTTCCACCGATCCCAACATCGTAGCGGGCCGGGAAGCATTGTCCGAATCGCTTGGATTATCCATGCAGTATGCGCTGCTCAGCGATGATTCCAAAGCGATGCAACAGCAGGTGCAGCTGCTGCAGACCCATTTCCTGTCGCCGCAGCATTATATCTGGTGGAAGCTGGATGCGAGCGGTCATGCACAGGTAAGCACCAATGCGCTGGGGGACGATCTGAGAATTGTGGGAGCGTTGCTGGAAGCGTATGAACGCTGGGGGCAGGAATCTGATTTGACGATTGCCCGTCAGATTACGGATATGCTATGGGCACAAGACCAGAAGCAGGGCTACCTGGTCGATTATCATGATTTTGTACACAACACCTCATCTGATCTGCTCAGCCTGACGTATGTGGATATCGCTACTTTTCAGCGGATGAAGCAGTATGGGCTGATGACCGATGAGCAGTATAGCCGGTACAGTGATCTGCTGCAGCATATGCCGAATGACGGCACCTTTTATCCCCGGACGTACGATGTGAACAGCAGTGAGTACGGCTATGACGATACGATCAATCTGATCGATCAACTGATCCTCGGTATCCATCTGACCGAATCGGGACAGCCACCGCAGCAGCTGGTTGCCTTTATGAAAAAGGAGTTCGCCCAGCAGCATCGACTCTATGGACGTTACGACCGATCGACTCATCGGGCTGCAGTAGATTATGAAGCGCCATCAGTATACGGACTGGCTATCCAGCTTGCCATTAAGATGAATGATATAGACTGGGCGAATCAGCTGTACGAGCGCATGATCCAGTTCCGGACAGCGGACGGCCTTTATAAGGGCGGATATGTATCGGATGGCGATACTCATGCATTCGATAATTTAATGGCGCTACTGGCAGAGACAGAGCTTCAGAAGGCTCAATAAGAACAGAAAAAGGACGGAAACACATGAACAACCGAATCCCTATCCGGCGTACAATGATTGGCTATACTCTGTTGATTGCTTTGGCTGTGGTCCAGCAGCTGCTGGTGTTCTGGGATGTATATGCCCAGCAGCATTATGGATTATTGGAACTGGGTATCACGATTGGCTCTCTGGCAGCATTGCTGTTGGGCTTCTGGCTACCGCGCGGTATTGCAGTGGTGATGATCTTTATATTTTTGGTGAGCTATTTTGTGTGGCTGGTTACCTTTGCTCCGGTCAAAGGGCTTACCTTTCTGGAATTGTTCCTGATTCCGGGTAGCACGCTGGTGGCGCTGATAATCAAATACAGTCTGATCGATACCCGCAGACTGGTGGAGCGGCTGGAGGAACTGGCAGAGATTACCCCGCAGGTGGATATTGATACAACGCTCGGCAACAAAGTGGCATTGACCGAAGCCCTGGTCAAGCATTCCAATCTGGCGAAACGCTACCATGAGCATTACAGCTTTTGCGTAGCGATGTTCAAAATCGAATTTCTGCCGCTTGTGCAGGAATCGGTAGGTTCTGCAGGGTATGCACGTCTGCTGCTGACCCTGTCGGATACGATCCAGAAGCAGATCCGCTTTGAAGATTACAAGTTCGCTATCGACAATGGACGATTTATTATTCTGTGTCCGATGACCAATAAAGATTATTTGCAGCCGCTCACCCGGCGCATTCGGGATGCGATGATGGATGTGCATTTCCCGGACAAGCGGGGGCAGGAGCTGCAGCTGGTCGTACGTGCAGGTGCACTGGTGTTCCAGCCGGAGCAGTTTGAGAAATACGAAGATATTGACGATGTTATTGCTGCATTGGAGCGTAATACCGAGACGGATCTGATCGGAGAGTATATCTAAACAGAATCGTGATGCGGAACATGCTGGCTAGACTGTAAGTAAATATTAAATTCTCCTTTTCAGAAGGGACATGTGAATGATGGAATATACACATTGGTTTATACCTTTATGTGTAGGCGTCAGTATTTTCTTTGTGATCGCTATCGGATTTTTGACCTTTGCTACGTTATCATTTCGAAACCAGGTATATCGTAAATATGATCGTGGACGGTGGCAAAAAAAGTGAATGATTTCATGCTGCTATTTTCAATTTTTAGTATCTGGGTTGCTGTCGCTGAAGCTATTATCATTATGATCGGTGCAATCCGTTTTTTATCGAGACAAAATAAACAAACGATTCATATACCTGAAAATATGGATCATTATCCTACCGTTACCGTGATGGTTCCGGCTCATAATGAAGAGTTGGTCATCGTAGCGACTGCGGAACGAATATTACAGTTGAATTATCCGGTAGATAAGCTGCAAATTATTATAGTAGCCGATAATTGCACGGATTCCACTGCTGCCAGGTTATATGAACTAAAAGAAAAGAAAGAATATCAGGGTCGTGACTTTCAGATTATTGAGCGTAAAGGAAGCGGCGGCAAATCCGGTGCACTGAATGAAGCACTAAAGGATACCGTTGGAGAATGGGTATGTATATTCGATGCGGATGCTGCTCCCGAACGGAACTCCTTGCTGTTTCTTGTACAAAAAGCCCTTGAAAATCCCAAAGAGTACGGGGCTGTATTTGGCAGAAATAAGGCGCGTAATCGAGGGCAAAACTTTCTCTCCCGATGCATCAATCTGGAGCTGATTACTGCGCAAAGAGTCTATCATACAGGATTGTGGGAACTGTTTAAGCTGGGAACCATTCCCGGAACCAACTTTATTGTGAGAACGGATTTGATGAAGGATATCGGCGGATGGGATGTAGAGGCCATAACGGAAGACACCGCTGTTTCCTTTGAGATTCTTACCCGCGGCTGGTTGATTGCACTGGCTCCTCAAGCCGAAGCGTACCAGCAGGAACCGGAAGATCTGGATATTTATATCAAGCAGCGTCAACGGTGGGCGAAAGGGAACTACCGGGTCATTATTGATAATATTCATCATTTATTCAGACCTACCAGTTGGAGAATCAAATTATTTATACTGTATTATGCAGCCAGTTATTTCTGGTTTATGCTGGCTATTATTGTATCTGACATTATCTTTGTCATTAATCTGGTATATCTGATCATCTCCATGTTCAATCCAAGTGTCGTCTCGCCGTTCCAGTTTGCGGGGGATGTATATATCTATCTGGTTATTTCCTGGGCGCTGATGTATTACATTTATGTACTACAGATCAATCTGGCGCTGTCATCGGATATCGGGCAGAGCAATACGCGCAATTTTGTACTGTCCTGTGTGTCGTATTTCACCTATGCACAGCTGTTCCTGCTGATCTCGGTCAAGGCATTTTATTCGCTGCTGGTCGATATCTTCACCGGCCGCAAGACCAGCTGGTATAAAACAAAGCGTTTCGGTTAAAGGCAAAATGGCTATTTTCACCGGTTATATCATAGTCGCAGTTACTTTATTTTGCTGCAACAAGCCAAAAGGCGCTTTCTCCCGAGAACTACGGGAGAAAGCGCCTTTTGTATACACAGGATCAGACCAACGAATCGGCTTCCCTGTCTATTGAAATGATTATCCATCGGCAATTCATCCATACAATGGATTAACGAATGCCTTTCATGTAGCTCTGGATTTTCGGTGCGAACAGATACAGGATAATACTCAGCAGAATCGACACACCGCCGATTACACCAAAGTAGATCATCTCTGTCTCTTCGCTGTAGAAGTTGGTCAGCAGGGCGTTGATCGCCTGAGCTGCCGCATTGGACAGGAACCACAGGCTCATCGTTTGTGCAGAGAATGCTGCTGGAGCGAGCTTGGTCGTTGCCGACAATCCAACCGGCGACAGGCACAGCTCTCCGATTACGACGAGGAAATAGCTGAGTACCAGCCACAGCGGACTGACCAGTGCATTCTCGCCGCCAAAGTATGCTGGCAGCAGAATAACCAGGAATGATAGTCCTGCGAACAGGATACCGATTGAGAACTTGCGCGGGATGATCGGCTGACGATCTCCCATTTTGGTCCAGAGCCACGCGAATACCGGTGCCAGAATAATAATGAACAGCGGATTCAGGGACTGGAACCAGGCCGGCGAAACGTTAATACCGAGGAAGTGCAGCTGTGTGCGCTGATCGGCAAACCGGGCCAAAATAGTCGATCCTTGTTCCTGAATCGACCAGAACATCACCGAAGCGATGAACAGCGGGATATAAGCAAGCAGACGGGAGCGCTCCACATCTGTTGTTTTATCGCTGCGATACATAACCGTAAAGTAGCAGATTGGGATGAGTATACCCAGACAGGCAACCACGAGTACAAAGGACTTCAGTGTCAGCCAGCCCATCCATACGGCAATGATGCCTACAATTGCAATAACAGCTACACCGATACCGATGCGAGTCAGTGCTCTTTTCTTTTCGCCGCCAGTTAGTGGGTTTGGCACGTTTGTTCCTGCCAGACCAAGACTCTTTTTACGGGTAAACATGAATACCAACAGACCGAAGAACATACCGACTGCAGCCAGGCCAAAGCCCAGATGGAAGTTGTACTCCGTACCGATTGTACCTACCGTCAGCGGTGCTACGAATCCACCGAGGTTGACCCCCATGTAGTAGATACTGAATCCGCTATCACGACGTGCGTCCTTCTCGCTATACAGCTCACCGACGAGAGTGGAAGCATTGGGCTTGAGCAGTCCTGTACCGAGGACGATTAATGCCATAGAGACGAACAACATTCCGGCTCCGCCCGGAATCGCCAGTACGATATGACCAAGCATAATGAAGATACCGCCATAAAATACAGCCCGTGACGTACCAAATACCCGGTCGGCGAGCCAGCCGCCAATAATACCGGACATGTAGACAAGCGAGCCATAGATGGACATGATGGCTGTTGCGGTATTCTGATCCATACCCAGACCACCGCGAGTTACTTCGTAGTACATGTAGTAGATCAGAATTGCTCTCATTCCGTAATAAGAGAAACGTTCCCAGAACTCAGTGAAGAATAGTGTGAACAGTCCGCGGGGATGACCGAAGAATCCGCGCTGCGGTACACTTTCTACAATCTTTTCCTTGGTGATATCGGACACAGATGAACCTCCTTGATGACTTAATCTAAAAATAGGCAGTTGACCGAGTGTAGTCAGCTGCCAGGGGTTTCCACATACTGAAGCTTGTCTGTCGAAATTACTTACACACTGTGATATACACTCGAACCATTAGAATACAATACCTGTACAGGTTCATCAATAACAAAAGTTAACAAAAAGCCGCAGAATTACGTTAACAACTGTACAAATGAAGGTGAAATAAATAAAGAAGGAAGATCTCTACCGCAGATTTGCAACAATGCAAGGAAAATCGCAGCAGATGAGGTATAATAGAAATTAAGGAGTTGAGAGTAGATGGCAAATGAGAACGAAGAAGTAATCCTGACCCCAGATGGTCTGGCGAAGCTGGAAGAAGAACTCAGAGAACTGAAAGGTCCTCGCCGCCAGGAACTGGCTGCCCGCTTGAAAACAGCGATTAGCTATGGCGATTTGAAAGAGAACAGTGAATACCATTCTGCCAAGGAAGATCAGGCATTTATGGAGACACGCATCCTGACATTGGAGCGTATGCTGCGCAATTCCCGTGTAATCAGTGCGGAGAATCTGGACGTATCCAAAGTAACCCTGGGTTCGATTGCAGTACTGAAGGATATCGAATTTGACGAAGTGCTGGAGTATCAGCTGGTAGGACCGGCTGAAGCGGATCTGGCCAATAACAAACTGTCCTACGAAAGCCCGCTTGGTAAAGCATTGATGGGCCATCAGGCAGGAGACAAAATTACGTTTGAAGCTCCAATGGGAACTTTCCATTACGAACTGCTGGAGATCAAGAGCGCCGGTTAAGTGCATAACAGGTATCCGGCTATTGGCTTCATTGGCAGATCGGATGATAAATACAGAAAAATGCATGTTTAACAAACAGCCCGCTTTTACATTTAATTGTAGAAGGCGGGCTGTTTGTTGTATACATGAATCCTGCTCAAGCGTTATTCAACCAAAAAGCGGATTCAGGTCAAAGGTTAGAACTTAAATTTTTACTTTTCATTTGTTCCGGGGCGGGCAATCTTATATACTATTGTATGACCTCCCGATACTTCAAAATTAAGAATTTTCCATGTTAACCAAAGATAGATACGGCATAGGAATAAGATACTCAGATAGGAGATCGCTACTGTGTGGATGGGAATTGCAATTTTGGTATTGTACCATCTGATTATATTCTATATTGGATGGAATGGATGGGTATGGCTGGCGGAGTTGTCTCCGAATCATGCATATCCGCGTTATATTTGGATCGTTGTATTGTTGATTCTGGCGTATGCGTTGTTCCTCGGATTCTGGAAAAATGAAATGGTTATTTTCAAACAGGTTGGCGCCGTCTGGATTGCACTGCTGTACTTCTCGATATTATGGATGCCCGTTATGAATATTGTCGTTGCACTCACCCGCTTGTCCTCGTTGTCCCAGCATTCCGTTATTATATGGGCGGGCTGGATTACGGTTGTCGCCTTTATCGGCGTATTCTCACTCGGGATGTATAACGCTTACAGTCCGGTTGTCCGTAGTTATGATATTACGATCAACAAACCTGTCGAAGGCAAAAAGGAAATGAATATCGTCATGGCGTCGGATATGCACTTTGGGGTGTTATCCAACGAAGCCCATGCACGTCGACTGGTAGAGCGAGTTAACGCATTGCAGCCGGATCTGATCCTGATGCCGGGCGATGTGATCGACGATAATCTGCCGTACTACGTCAAGACAGAGATTCCCGAGATTCTCAAAGGGCTAAAAGCGCCTGTCTATTCTTCACTGGGCAATCATGACCGGTTCGAGAAAGGCATTAATCTGATCGATTCCCTGAACCAGAGCAATCTGCATGTACTGTATGACGAGTCTATTGTGCTGGATAACGGCATTACGCTGGTCGGACGCCAGGATTATAGTGATCGTCCGCGTGCCGAGCTGAGCAAGCTGCTGGAGTCTGTCGATCATGCCCATCCGATTATCGTCATGGATCACCAGCCATATGAGCTGGACAAAGAGCAGCAGCTGGGTGTCGATCTGATGGTATCTGGACACACTCACCGCGGACAGATGGCACCATTTAACCTGATTACCAAGCGTCTATTCGAGAATGACTGGGGTTACTTGCAAAAAGGACAATTGCACTCGATTGTCTCTTCCGGATTTGGCTTCTGGGGTAGTCCGATGCGGATCGGTACACGCTCCGAAATTGTACAGATTCATGTGAAGTTCCAGCCTTAATGAATAATTAAAGCCCGCTGTATCCAACACCATGATGGTATTGGATACAGCGGGCTTTTTGCTTCTTTTATTACTTTTAAACAGGAGCAAAGACGGAATGTCTATATGAATCATCTACCCATATGGCTGTGGTCTGGCAGAACATGATTAGCGAATCGCGGAACGTACCTGCTTGATATAGAAGAAACGCACGATCAGGAAGTAAATGAGCTGGATCAGGAAAAAGATACCCAGTACCGTCAACGATTCCTTGAATAGTGAAACCTGAAACATATTTGCAAGTGTCGTGAGTGCGACCGCCCCATGCAGCAGTGCAACAACAATTGGAGCAAAGAACAGGAGAATGATCTGCCGGTTCAGTACCCGATTCAGTTCGGAGATGGTCAGCCCCAGTTTGGCGATAGAATGGAATTTTTGTTTATCCTCATCCAGATCGCTGTAGAGTCGGAAATACAGGAAGCTACCGGCGGAGACAAAAAAGACAATTCCTATAAACAGTCCGATGAACAGAATCGCTCCATACGAACCCAATTCCTGGTTGACGTCGTAGGCAGGCACAGTAATCCGATGAGACTTAGTGGATGGTTTCAATTCGCTATAAATTTCTTTGCCTGCAGCCAGAATACCTGTCTGCTCCTGATCACCAGCCCATACATACAGCTGTCGTTGTCCCGCTGGTTGGCCAAGACGGTCATAAATATCATCCGGAACGACGAATGTTACTTCATCGACAGTCAGAACACCGGATTGGATAAGTCGATCAGGCTTGACCGCTATACCGTTTGCAGTAGCAGATGGAAGCTTGAGGCGATCTAGTTCCAGTGAGTAGGGGTTTATTGCAACTGTCTCTCCGGTAGCCAGCTGGATTAGAGGCCGCTTGGAGAGTGCAGCCAGCTGGTTATACATGGAGACACTGATAATAAGCTGAGTATACTTGTCATTCTCCATATTGTACTCTGTAAGGACCTGCTCTGTACGTGCAGCTTGAAGACCGTGTTTGTTAAGTATCTGGTTAATAGCAGCCATAGTATTCGACCGATCGGTATCGCTACTTTGAGACACAAAGCTGATTACATAGGGGTTACTGAGTGCCACATTTCTGGTTACTACCGTCTGTAGTCCATACAGGGAGCCGATGGCGCAAAAGGATACTGTAGAGACAATGCAGACAAGGAAAAAGGTACGTGCATTATCCTTCATCCGGTAGGACAGATCGGATAGCAGAAGCATATTGGTCCTGTTCCAGAAAAAGGACTCTCTGCTTTTCAATGTACGGATGATGTAGACGCTGAGCTGGGTGAATAATAGATAGCTACCGATCGATACGATTATGCTGACAGGTACCAGTAAAACAAAAGCATCGGAACCCCGGGCAAGAAGCGACAGCGTATAGCCGGTACCAATAAGCACCAGTACAAGCAGTGACAGCACCAGTGAAGCTTTTGGTTCACTCCGGGCCTGCTGACTGCCTTTGATCAGATCGATCAATTTGCCGCTGCGCAGGACTGAGGAGATGAACAATGAAATCAGCACAAACAGAATAAAAAATGCCAGACAGGTCACCAGGATAGCACGAGTAGGGAAATAAAAATCCAGACTGCCTTCAATGACCAGTATATGCTCGCCCGCCAGCAGGATAGCTTTGGCAAAGACCAGTCCCAGCACAATACCGCCGAGTGTCGCGGCAAAGCCGATAATGATATTTTCCAGAAATACCATCTGGCGCAGCTGTCCCGGAGACATCCCCTGCATCATCAGCAGACCGAATTCCCTTTTGCGGGTCTTCAGAAAAGAGCTCATTGAGTACAATACAAAGAAAAAGGAAAATACATAGATCATCCATTTGGCAGTCGACATGCCGCCCTGTACATTATGGTTGATCTGCCCACCAGCCAGCAGTGGATGATAGGCGAAGATTGCGAAGGTAAAAAAAACCATGACCGTGAACATGCTGCTCAGAAAATAAGCTGCATACAGACGTTTGTTACGGGCGACATTGTTATAAGCGAATTGACGAAATGTCATTCGAATGCCCTCCCAACAGTGATAGGGTATCGATGATTTTCTGGAAAAAGGCCTGCCGATTGTCTCCACGGTGAATCTCGCTGTACAGATGACCATCCCGAATAAAAATCACACGGCTGCAGTAGCTGGCAGCTACCGGATCGTGGGTGACTAGCATCATGGTTGTCTGCTGCTCTCGGTTGATATTTTCCAGCATCTCCATCACATCACGGGCAGACTTGGAGTCGAGGTTGCCGGTCGGCTCATCGGCCAGCAGCATTTTGGGAGAATGGATCATCGCCCGGGCAATCGCTGTTCGCTGCGCCTGGCCGCCCGAAATTTCATAAGTACGTTTGTCCATGATAGAAGTGATGCCGAGCTTCTCTGCAATGGCTGCAGCTTTTTGCTTCATTTCACTGACTTTGCTGCCGTCAAGTGTCAGTGGCAGTACGATATTCTCCTGTACGGTCAGGGTATGAAGCAGATTAAAGTCCTGGAAAATAAAACCAAGCTCCCGGCGCCGGAATCGGGCCAACTCATTTTTCTTCATTTGGTTAATATTCTGTCCGTTGATCAGAATCTGCCCGCTGGTAGGCTCATCAATCGTAGCGATCAGATTAAGCAGCGTCGTCTTGCCACTGCCGGATGGCCCCATAATGCCGACAAATTCGCCGTCTTCAATCGTAAACTGGATATCGCTCAGCGCCTTGTAGGCAATTTTTCCCTCGTAGATTTTGCTGATCTGATTAACATTAAGCATGTCGATTCCTCCTTGGTCCATGGAATTCATATCGTTCTCATGTACCCAGTATAGGCGGAGAGACAGGAGTGAACTATCGATTTTGCTTTCATCCGGCTTACAGCTATGTAAGGTAGGGCTGGCAGACAGCTTCCGGCATACTCAGAACAATCGCTGTTTTGTCCGTTATGTATCAGTCTTTTTGCTGCCAGGATTGGAATATTATACGGATCGTGGTTCCCTGACCCGGAGACGATTTTAGCTCCAGCACATGACCCAGATGGTCCGCAGCTTCCTTGGTCAGATACAGCCCCATGCCGGTCGATTCACGGAAATGCCGTCCATTCTCGCCGGTAAAGAAGGGATCGAACACCCGCTTGAGATCCGCTGCCGGAATGCCTACGCCGTGATCACGCACTTCCAGTATCGCCTGCTGGTCACGAATAAAAGAGTGAATGTGAATCTTCTGTCCGTTACCGGATGAATATTTAACACTGTTCATAACCAGCTGGGACAACATGAAAAAAAGCCACTTTTCATCCGATTCTACAACGAGAGCTCCATCGCACTCCTGTACCTCGGGATAGACATTATTGCGTATAAAAGAACGCTTGTGCTCATGAATCACTTCATGCACGATCTTTGCCAGCGAGATGGAGCGTGGATGAAAGTCCTGCTGAAAAGTACGAAGTCTTGCCATATACAGAATCGTATTCAGGCCGGAGCGCATCCGCTCGGTCTCTTCGCGAATGCTGGCATATTCGGGCTCATCCACCTGCTGCACGGTCAGCTCAATGACGGATAGAGGGGTCTTCATCTGATGCACCCACTGGTCCATAAAGGTTAAGTGCTGCTTTTGCTCCCGCTGCGTTGCTGCCAGCTGCTCTTGATAGAGTCGATACTGCTGACGAAGCAGTTCTTCAAGTGCTTCGCTGACCGGTGTCTGATCCAATCGCTGAATTGCCTCTTCCATATTTGCCGGCGGACGACTGAGTATACCAAAGTAGCGGCGCCGGGTGAGATAGTGATACGTCAAATAGCAACCCAGCAGAAACAGCCCGAGAAATACTGAATACAGTGCCGGAGCAAGATGATGATAGCCATCCAACCAGTAAATGCCCAGTACGACAAAAAGCTGGACCACATGCAGTACAATCAGCAGCGCATACTCACGTACAAAAAGTTTCATCGCTGCTCCTCTCCAGTCCAGGTGACATACAGACGGTAGCCCAGCCCGCGTACGGTCTCAACTGCATCCTCCAGCCCCAGTTCCTGAAATTTCTTGCGCACACGGGTGATATTCACATTCAGTGTATTTTCATCAACAAAGGTCTGATCATCCCATAGCTTCTCCAGCAATGCTTCCCGGCTGGCTACACGGGGATGACGTTCCATCAGACTGCTGATAATATCGCATTCTTTGCGGGTTAGCAGAATGGTATGGTCGGCATAGACCAGTTCCATGCGTTCCGGATAGAGGCGCAGACCGGCAACGTCCAGAATATTTTCTTCGGTTCGGGCAGCATATTCGCCATAAGCACGGCGGAGCTGGCTGCGGACTTTGGCCATCATGATGCCATAGTCAAAAGGCTTGGTAATATAGTCGTCAGCACCATTTTCCAGAGCCATGATCTGGTCCATTTCTCCGGAGCGTGCAGAGATGAACAGAACCGGGCAGATGGAGTGATTGCGAATCTGACGGCACCAGTAATATCCGTCAAAGCTTGGCAGATTCACATCCAGCAGTACCAGATCAGGTTGAGCTCGCTGGAATTCTTCCAATACGTTATTGAAATCAACAGTTAGAATTACTTCATATCCGTACCGGACCAGATGGTTTTGCAGCAGCCCGGAAATTTTGGGATCATCTTCGACAATCATAATTTTCTGCATGGCTGTAGACTCCTTACAAATGGAATCATCCCACACGTATCCGCAGATTCGGTGGGATGCTTTATTATTATACTATGTTGGTTATGAAGTTCCATTTTGTGGATAAGCATACTGCGAATCCAATCAGAATGTACGGCCCTTCGCCGGCAGTATATCGGTAAGTATGTGCGAATATTGTTTGGCCAGCAGTGCGATCTGATCCAGCTCGGGCCATTTATGATGCAGGCCGATATAGACGATGGCACCGGTAAACAGGGCAGCCATTATTGTTTTGAACAGCCATTTTCCCATCATTGATTCCTCCTTGGATGGATATTGTTTTATCCTAACATAGTATACCTTCGTATAATGTCGCATTGTCTTAATCTTTCCTTACGTTATCCTTACACTTTTGTAATCTCAAAATAAGGGTAAGAATAGAGTGGACTCATGGTATTATGTTCATAACCGGAGAAGAGGAGAGAAATAGATGTACATACTGGGTATGGCCGGATTATGTCTGGTCATGTTTGTGATTAGCTATACACAGGATCGCAGACGACTGCAGAACGGTGTCTTTTTGACAATCGGGATTATTCTGCTGCTGTTTGGTCTGATCATTTATGCAATGAATCATCTGGCAGGCCACATCCCTTATATCGCTGTGCTGCTGATTCTGATTCTGCTGCTGCTGGCTCCGGTCGTTGTGCTGGGGATCGGTGTAGCACTCATTTATAACGGCCGGATTCTATTGCGCAAGGAAGGCTGGAAGCTGCCCAACCTGCTGTCCATGCTGACTGGCTTTGGTATTCTGGTGCTGCCGCCGCTCGTACTGATCGCGCCGTACAACAGTGTGCTGGCACCGTTCGTGATTGTAGTGCAGCTCTGTGTAGCTTATTTTGGATTGCTGTTTATCTGTTATCTGGTATCTTCGCTGCTCTATAATTTCCATCGGCCGCGTTACCGACCGGACTTTATTATCGTACTGGGAAGCGGACTCATTCGCAACAAAGTACCACCACTGCTGGCAAGCCGTCTGGATCAGGGAATTGACGTGTACCTGCGGCACCAGGATGGAGAACCGACACGGATCGTCGTATCCGGCGGACAGGGCAGTGATGAACAGACTGCGGAAGGCGAAGCGATGGGACAGTATTTGCTGGAAAAGGGTATTCCGGCCGACCATATCATTATCGAGAACGAATCAGCCAATACCCTGCAAAACATGCGTCTGTCCCGGCAAAAGATGGATGAGCTGATGGGCGGTAAGCCGTACTCTTGCATCTTTGTGACCAATAATTTTCATCTGTTTCGCGCTGGTATTTATGCAAGGCAGGCAGGTATACAGGGCGACGGCGTAGGATCGCACACCGCGCTGTATTATCTCCCCAACGCCTTTATTCGCGAATATATTGCTATTATCGTGATGCATCGTCGTATCCATATCCGGATTATCGCAGCCGGGCTGATTCTGGCGATGATGGCGGTATTGGTGCTGATGATTGTATGATTTGCCTGACATTGTGAGAAGAGTTACAACCGTATCCGCGAGCCGCTGGTATGATAGGTAGCGGCGAAAGGGAGGCGGAAGCATGACTCGTATTATTTCCAATGAACAGATAGCACCGGATGTTTTTGTAATGAAGATTGCAGGATCGTATAAGGGACGGATGGGACAATTTTATATGCTGCGTGCAGATGACGGATACCGGGGAGACAGCTATCCCCTGTTATCCCGTCCGCTTAGCATTCACGACAGGGGCGATGATTTCATCGCCTTTTTGTACAGGGTTCATGGCCGCGGAACAGCGATTTTGTCGCGGATGTCAGCAGGGCAGCAGGTGCTGCTGGAAGGTCCGTTTGGTAATGGATTCCCGGTACTGGATGATCCGGGACGAATCGCGCTGGTTGGCGGCGGGATGGGTACCGCTCCGCTGCTGCTGGCGGCCCGTCATTATGCGCAGGCCGATATTTATCTGGGATTCTCCGGTGATACATTCGGAGTGGAGAGCTTACGTCAGGCGGTAGAGTCGGATACTCGGGTAAAGGTAATGAACAGCAGGCACAAGAGCATACTGGAACTGCTGGAGCCGGGCTGGTACGATACGATTCTGGCCTGCGGACCGGCAGGGATGCTCAAGGCACTGGCCGAATGTACAGCAGCTGCGAATGAGGCTGCCTTGCATGATGGTGAAGGTTATCCGGCGAGTACACATCTGTATATTTCTACCGAAAAGCATATGGCCTGCGGCATTGGAGCCTGTCTGACCTGCACGGTGCAGACGACCAGTGGCAATCGCAGAACCTGTGTAGAAGGACCGGTATTCGCAGCAGAGGAGGTGGATTGGAATGACCTCACTACAGTGTAATATCGGCGGTGTCCCCCTGCGTAACCCGGTTATTATGGCATCGGGAACGTATGGATTTGGTAGAGAATATGCAGCGTACGTAGATGCAGGCACACTGGGAGGCATCTCCTGTAAAGGGTTAACCCTGCACCCTCGTTCCGGTAATCCGGGCTGCCGGGTACAGGAGACCGCTTCCGGGATGATGAATAGTGTAGGATTGGAGAATCCGGGGGTTGCTGCTTTTCTGGAAAAGGAACTGCCGTACATGGCGACACTGGATACAGCAATTATCGCCAATCTGGGTGGTTCCAACGCTGAAGAATACGTCGAAGGCGCAAGGATGTTGTCCATGCATACCCGGCAGCAGAGACAGCAGGGCAGCCGCGGCATCGATATGCTGGAGCTGAATATTTCCTGTCCCAACGTGCGTGAGGGAGGTATTCAGTTCGGGATTCAGATAGACACGGCACGCAGCATCGTTCGGCAGGTGCGAAGCGTGACCGACCTGCCCCTGATGGTCAAATTGTCACCGGGAGCACAGGATCTGGTAGAGATGGCAGTAATGTGTGAACAGGAAGGCGCAGAGGCAGTATCGCTGGTCAATACCTTCTCAGCGATGAAGATCGATATTTACCGCAGGCGCAGTGCTTTTCATAATACATATGCCGGATTGTCCGGTCCGGCGATTAAACCAATTGCCCTGCGGATGGTACATCAGGTCGCTGGAGCAGTATCAATTCCGGTAATCGGCATGGGTGGAATCAGTAGTGTGGAGGATATGATCGAGTTCATTATGGCCGGCGCAGAGGCAGTACAGGTAGGTACGTATAATTTTGTGAATCTGCGTGCCGGTACCGAACTGGTTGAGGGATTACAGATGTGGATGCAGCAGCAACGGGTGGAATCGCTGGAGGAGATTCGCGGTATTATTGGGTGATTTTGCTAGATGACTGGAAAAGCAGTGTCTATACAGAGAATGTGCCAGGTTTTATATCAATGTGATACAGATAGGAATGAAATACACATAGGAAAACCGTGAGCAGCTCTATGGTTCGGATGGGAGCTGATCACGGTTTTATTTTTGTTAGAACTATTCTGATTGAGATAGAATGAAAAATATAAATCCATACGACTTATAAGCGTTATTCATGTTATAATCATCCACGGAAGATAAGTACCGACGGAATAGATATGGCGTCGCAACCCGTAAGGGGGTGACGCCATGTCACTGGTTGATCTGCTACTCAGAATTCTGGATACGTCAGCAAAGTGTATCGGTTTGATCATTGGGATCGATAAGCTGTATGAGATCTGGAGACGAGTAAAAGACAACAAAAACCGCCGGGATAAAGGTTAGGAGACCTCCGGCGGTCTTAAGGGATATTTGGTTCCGAGCGATCGCTGTATGATTCCGCCGATCTTGTCGATCCAGCCTGTAGTGGACCAACACTACAGGCTTTCTTTATGTATAGTATACACAATCCCGATTTCAAATGAAATATGGATCTTCAAATGAGCATCATATAATTACGTAAATAAGTGTATTCTTAATCAAGAAATAAGCAATAAATAACATCTTATCCATGCTTAAACAGACTACTACTTTTTATGAAAATAGTTCCTTATGAAATTTACTGAAAGTCTGAAAAATATCCTTGAAACATAACATGAATGCGTGTAGTATACATATATAATTTGATACAGGCCGTACAGGAGGAAGCAGCATTATACCGAATAGGTGTCGATTCTGCGTACATACCCACCTCTTTGGTACGGCGACCACTCATATAATATTGGGAATAGGGCCCAAGAGTTTCTACCGGATAACCATTGTAATTGTCCGACTATGAGTGAAGAACGTGCTGATCCTTTTTTGCTGAACGGTAAAGGGATCAGGATGCGGCTTTTGGCGCATTCTGTATATGAACATGCATACAGGCAGGCTTCACTTGAGTGTATTAACTCAGGTGGCCTGCCTTTTTTTGTTTTATACATGAAAATTGAAGTCCAGACGAATACAGAACAACAGACAGACAAAAGGGGAGAAACAACATGAAATTACTGGAAGAACGCATACGGGCAGAAGGCAAGATTCTATCGGACAAAGTGCTCAAGGTCGATGCCTTTCTGAATCATCAGGTAGATACCATGCTGGCAGTAGAGATTGGGCGGGAGTTTGCCAAATTGTTTGCTCACGAGCAGATTACCAAGGTACTGACGATCGAAGCGAGCGGGATCCAGTTCGCTATGGCAGCCGGGATTGCGCTGAACGTGCCGTTTGTCTATGCCAAAAAGAAAAAGGCAGTTACCCAGGGAGATCAGGTCTATGCTGCATCGGTGCATTCCTTTACCCGTGGCGAGACCTACCAGGTGAGCATCGTCAAAGATTACCTCAAGCCGGAAGACCGGGTGCTGATCGTTGATGACTTTCTCGCTACAGGTGCAGCGCTGGTCGGCCTGGCGGATATCGTCGCCGAATCGGGTGCAAAGCTGGTCGGTGTAGGCTGCGTGATCGAGAAGACATTCCAGGAAGGACGCGGTCTGCTGGAAGAGCGCCGGATTCCGGTACAGTCTCTGGCGCGCATCGTCTCCATGTCACCGGGACACGTGGAATTCACCGAGGAACAGCCGCTGCAGCCGATTATTGCAGCAGAGCAGTTGGCAGACACGGATCGCCATACAGATGATATAAAGGAAACTATCCAGTCGTCACCAGCGACTGCAGATCTTAATCGAATCGGGGCGGGTATCTGATGCTGAGTAAACGCAAAGTATTCACGCTGGGACTCCAGCATGTTATGGCCATGTATGCCGGTGCTATTGCCGTACCGCTGATTATTGGTAATGCATTGAACCTGACGCCGGAGCAGATGGCGTACCTGATCGCAGCAGATATGTTCACCTGCGGTCTGGCGACTCTGCTGCAGGTGCTGGGCACACGCTATTTCGGAAGTGGATTGCCGGTTGTGCTGGGCTGTACCTTTACGGCGGTAGGACCGATTATCGCGATTGCTTCTACGTCCAATCTGCCAACTGCCTATGGGGCGATTATTATCTCGGGGATTTTCGTCGTACTGGCTGCTCCGTTATACGGTAAGCTGCTACGCTTTTTCCCGAAAATCGTTACGGGTTCGGTCGTTACGATCATCGGGTTGTCGTTGATTCCGGTTGCGATGAACAATGTTGCCGGTGGACAGGGCAGCGCAGACTTTGGCGCACCGCATAATCTGCTGCTGGCCGTAGTAACGCTGCTGGTCATTCTGATCGTGAATCGGGTAGCGACAGGTTTCCTGCGCTCGATCTCTGTACTGGTTGGTCTGGTAGTGGGTACGGTACTGGCTTATGCGATGGGCATGGTTAATTTTGCCGCGGTCGGTGACGCGTCCTGGTTCCGGGTGGCGCAGCCATTTTACTTTGGTACTCCGCAGTTCAGCTGGATCGCGATTGCGACGATGATTATCGTGAACATTGTCAGCATGGTGGAATCGACGGGCGTCTACATTGCTGTCGGCAAAGCTACCGAACAAAAAGTAGAGCAAAAACAGATCGTAAGCGGTCTGCGTTCCGAAGGTCTGGCGATCGTGCTGGGCGGTATATTCAATGCATTCCCGTATACAGCTTTCTCGCAAAATGTTGGCCTGATCTCGCTGACCAAGGTTAAGACGCGCAATGTCATCTTCGCTGCTGGCGGAATTATGGTCGTACTTGGTCTGCTGCCGAAGCTGGCTGCACTGACAACCGTCATTCCGAGTGCGGTACTGGGCGGAGCCATGGTCGTGATGTTTGGTTCGGTCGCTGCTTCGGGTATGTCTATTCTGGGTGAAGTCAATCTGCGCAACGACCGCAATCTGATGATCGTGGCCTGCAGTATTGCGATTGGTGTAGGTTCCGCGGTACTGCCGGCTATTTTCGCCCAGATGCCAAGCTTCCTGCAGCCGCTGCTGCAAAACGGTATCGTTACCGGCTCGGTGGCAGCCGTTATTCTCAATCTGATTCTGTCGGACAAACGAACCGTCGATGCCGAAGAGAGCAGCGAGGAACCGGTAGTTGGACTGGGTGTAGATGCAAGCGCCGGTGTCAAAGCTTCAACTGGTCTGGAATAAAATAATAATGCTGCTCAGGCTGCTTTGTACAGCATTGGCTAGCTGTGTGATACATGCAGTCGACGAAATACAGTCAGTGAGCATTTAATAAAATACAGTCAATGAAATGCAGTTAGTAAAATGCAGTTAGTAAAATGTAGTTGATGAAATGCAGTATATAAAAAGACCCTGTGCCTTGGTCATACCCCCGTCAAGTAGACACTAAAAAAGTACGTTTCAAAAAGCGGCCTTTTCTCGAAATTCTTTCGGGGAGAGGCCGTTTAATTTGCTCTGGAAACGTTCCTCGTTGTAATACGTCAGATA
>Ga0308161_1000115_pt1 | contig 225003 bp, 204 predicted proteins | sample PhyFR2_FD_201034 | JGI IMG/M metagenome (GOLD analysis project Ga0308161, IMG submission 201034) | Phyllosphere microbial communities from UC Gill Tract Community Farm, Albany, California, United States - DLSLF.R2 | ecosystem: Host-associated > Plants > Phyllosphere > Unclassified | place...
GCACGTTACTTCGGGCAGTTCTCTACTCAAAAGAGAGTAGGACAAAAGCGAATGCTTTTGAACGCTGCAGAGCAGCGGCCCGAAGGGTGAATCACCGCGTGATTCATCAACTGCCAGGCATCAAATTAAGACCAGTACGCTGGTCGTGACCTTACCGGTGACGCGGAAGGGCGAAACACCTGATATCAGAACGTTTTTCTGACGTCAGTACAGAATCGGTGGAGCGGTAGTTCAGTTGGTTAGAATACCTGCCTGTCACGCAGGGGGTCGCGGGTTCGAGCCCCGTCCGTTCCGCCACCCTTTTTAGGGGCGTAGTTCAATTGGTAGAGCACCGGTCTCCAAAACCGGGTGTTGGGGGTTCGAGTCCCTCCGCCCCTGCCAGAAAGAGAAAAATCCTTTGCTTCGGCAAAGGATTTTTTTTTGCCTGAAGAAAACTAAAAAAGAAAATCAGCCAGCAGATACTGGCTTAATCCTCTTTCCCTCATACCCTTAGTTCGGCACGACAGGAAACTTTAGCAACTGACGAATGTACGTTTGCTGATCGCTGTTTTGTAGCCACACCGCATAAAGGGGTCGCACTGCGACAGAAGTATCAGGCATCACCATCAGATCGCTGTACAGGCTTTGCCAGAAATCGGGCAGGAACGCGCAGGCTCCCGTGGTATGCAACAATTCCCGCGTAACCTGCGCTGATGTCGTTGTTAACACCGGTACATCATCTCCGCCGGAGAGATAGCTTTGATGCTGATGGAAGTCGGCTCCCCATTCCACTTTAATGTAGTCATATTTCTCACGCTTTTCTGTCTGCCGTGAGCGAAAAAGCGCCAGTGAAATATGACCGATCTGCTGGCTGGTTAATTCATCCATCTTTGGTGCTTCAGTCGTAATCAATAAGTCCAGCTGACGCTCGTGTAGCTGCTTAACCAACAAATGACGCTGTGCCACACGCGCTTCCAGATGCAGGCTCTCACGGTTCTCATAGAGCGTCTTAAGCCAGGGTGTCAAGTAGGCCTCCCATAGCGAGGCACTGGCACCGATGGACAGCTCATGGTGCTGCTGCGTATGTGACACTTCTTTCTTAGCCATCAGCCATGTATTCATCAGACTTTCGGCATAGGGCAGCAGGCGCTCTCCTGCAGAAGTCAGACGTATATTGTTGCGATGTCGGGTAAAAAGATTAACCCCTAGCTGGTTTTCTAACTGGCGGATGCGAAAACTGACAGCAGACTGCGTTAAGTAAAGTGCTTCTGCAGCGCGCCCGAAATGGCGAGTTCTGCTCACTTCCAGGAAAGTTTTCAGTAATTCCGTATCCACATCGTTCTCCCAAAATTTATTTGTCGTATAGATTTAAATGTTTTGTTTTACACTCTGTCAAGCCTATCTAATACTCCGCGCCATAAATCGCACGGCCATAAGAGAAACAGGAGCGTGTAACATGGCGGAAAGCTTCTCAACGGAAAATCGTTTCTTTGATAACAAACATTACCCACGCGGTTTTTCGCGTCATGGTGACTTTACGATTAAAGAAGCACAGCTACTTGAACGCCACGGTGTTGCTTTTAATGAGTTGGATCTTGCTAAACGCGAGCCGACGACAGAAGAAGAACGTTTGTTCATTGAGGTTTGTCGTGGCGTGCGTGAGCCGCAAACGGAAGCAGAACGTGTATGGTCCAAATACATGACACGTATCAAGCGTCCTAAGCGTTTTCACACGCTGTCAGGCGGTAAGCCACAGATGGATACCGTTGAAGACTACACCGAAAGCGACGATTGATGAGAAGGGGCGAAAGCCCCTTTTTACTGCATGCTTTTATGAAGATAGATCATCAGCCGGTCAATGCTACGATAACTGACGGCTTCCTGAAGATGGTGACGCGTAATCGTCTCTTTACCCGCTAAATCGGCCACGGTTCGAGCCACTTTCAGAATACGTTGCCACGCCCGTACCGATAAGCCCAACTGATTTAAAACCGACTCAAGCCATTTAGCATCCGGCGGCGTAATCTCACACCACTGTAGTACATCCGAATTCGCCAACTGGGCGTTGATCTTTCCTGAGCGCGCCATTTGTATCTGACGTGCGGCGAGTACCCGTTCACGCACCTCCGCAGAGCTTTCCCCGGCATGACGTTGCTGACTCAGCATTCCGGCAGGAAGCAAGGGCACTTCCAGGGACAGATCAAAGCGGTCGAGGAAAGGACCTGAAAGCTTGCCGAGATAGCGCAGAATCTGCTGCGGCGACGTACGGTTATGCTGGCCTTGATAGTGCCCGGTTGGACTGGGATTCATCGCGGCGATTAACTGAAAGCGTGCGGGATAAACAACTTTTGCCCTGGCCCGTGAAATCGCCACCTCACCGGATTCAATGGGTTCACGTAATGCATCCAGAACGCTGCGCTGGAATTCAGGCAATTCATCCAGAAACAGCACGCCGTTATGAGCCAGCGAGATCTCCCCTGGACGGGGTAACGCACCGCCACCGATGAGAGCATACAGTGAAGCACTATGATGTGGCGCTCTGAAAGGCCGCTTACGCCATTGCTGATGCCACGGTCCGGCATTGCTCAGGCTGGCAATGGCTGCGCACTCTAAGGCTTCCTGATCGCTTAACGGCGGCATGATGCCGGGTAAGCGCGTGGCGAGCATGGTTTTGCCTGTTCCTGGCGGCCCAATCAGCATCAGGTTATGTCCCCCTGCGGCGGTAATTTCCAGGGCGCGCCGACCCTGTTCCTGACCCACAATATCGCGGAGATCGTCTGTGATGATTTCATCGTGTTCCGTATGGGCGGCTGCAACAGCTAACTCACACTTACCGTGTAAAAAGGCACAGACTTCGATCAAGTGCGCAGCGACTAAGGTCGCACCTTTGCGGATCAAACCCGCGTCAGCCTGGTTTTCTGCCGAAAGGATGAGTTGTCGGTTGCCCTCAATCGCCGCCAACGCCGCCGGAATGGCACCCTGAACGCCGCACAGGGCACCGTTAAGGGCCAGTTCACCCAGAAACTCGTGTTGGTCGAGCTTGTCCGCAGGAAGCTGTTCAGAGGCCACCAGAATGGCGATAGCCATGGGCAAATCATAACGGCCGCCTTCTTTAGGTAAATCTGCCGGGCCTAAGTTGATGGTGATGCGTCGGGCAGGGAAGTCAAAACCGCTGTTTATGATGGCGCTACGGACGCGCTCACGCGCTTCTTTAACGGTGGTTTCAGGTAAACCCACCAGTGTCAGTGCAGGCAACCCGTTACTGATATGCACTTCAATCGTAACCAGCGGTGCTTCAACACCGATGGCTGCCCGCGTCAGCACCTTTGATAATGACATCGCCGCTCCCAAATACGGCAATTCTGCATGCGGGATTCAGGTACGGCGAAGGGTAAAACAGCGAAATGTACCTTCCCTCGCAAACTTTTCCTTCGTCATACATTGGATTTCTTATTTTGCAGAAGCGTGCTGTGAAACGACGAGGATGCGATCAGCGTCATTTTTTGTCAGCAGCAGCACCTGATGAAATACTCTTTTAATAACAAATTGATAACGAAAGAGCGCAGTCTGACGGAATAAAAAACCTGATAAAAAATGTTGTATTTAGCCTGCTAACTATGATAACTCTGTAGGCATTACTTCGAACGAGTGAAAGAATCGAATACGTTATGAAAGCCCTTCTACTAGTGATTAGCCTTGTCGTGATTAGCGTGGTGGTGATTATTAACCCACTGTGCGGGGCAACGCTTGGAGCAAGAAAGGCTTAAAAATCAAGCCAGAACTCTAAAAAACCCCCCGCACCGAAAGGTCCGGGGGTTTTTTTTGACCTGGCAAAAACTTAGTAAATCTGCAAGGAACAAACAATGAACAGTAGCATAAAATTCTGTTGTTCCCCTAAGGACACAGGAGAATAGCGATGACAGGTGCACAATGGGTAGTTCAGGCTTTACGCGCACAGGGCGTTGATATCGTATTTGGTTATCCTGGCGGTGCAATCATGCCAGTATACGATGCGCTATACGACGGCGGCGTGGAACACCTGTTGTGCCGTCATGAGCAGGGCGCCGTCATGGCCGCTATCGGCTATGCCCGTTCAACCGGCAAAACGGGCGTTTGCATTGCAACATCCGGTCCCGGTGCGACGAACCTGATTACCGGACTTGCCGACGCCATGATGGACTCCGTTCCGGTTGTCGCGCTAACCGGTCAGGTCTCTTCCGCGTTTATCGGTACAGATGCCTTTCAGGAAATCGATGTTCTTGGCCTGTCATTAGCCTGCACGAAACACAGTTTTATGGTTGAGTCGCTGGACGAGTTGCCTTCCGTCATGGCTGAAGCCTTTGCTATCGCTCAGTCCGGTCGCCCCGGCCCGGTTTTAGTGGATATTCCAAAAGATATCCAGATGGCAAAAGGCGAGCCTTCACCACAGTTGATGCCGGTCGAGGAAGTTATGTCGATGCCGCATCAGGCGATAGTGGAAGCACGGGCGATGATGGCTCAGGCCAAAAAGCCGATGTTATACGTGGGCGGCGGCGTGGGAATGGCGCAGGCAGTACCGGCACTGCGCGCCCTGGCGCAGGAAACCGGCATACCCGCGGTCGCCACGCTGAAAGGGCTGGGAAGTATTGATGCAGACAGCGATTTATATCTGGGTATGCTGGGCATGCACGGCACCAAGGCTGCGAATCTGGCTGTACAATCTTGTGATCTGTTAATTGCGGTTGGCGCACGTTTTGATGACCGTGTAACAGGCAAGCTGGACACCTTTGCACCGCTGGCAAGCGTGATTCACCTTGATGTCGACCCGGCAGAACTGAACAAGCTGCGCCGTGCGCATGTCTCGCTGCAAGGCGATCTTAACCACGTTCTGCCCGCCCTGAGCCAGCCTTTAGAGATTCAGGCATGGCGTGATGAAGTGACTGCACTGAAAGCCCAGCATGCATGGCGCTACGATCATCCCGGCGAAGCGATCTATGCGCCGTTGTTATTGAAACAACTGTCCGACCGCAAGCCTGCCAACACCGTGATCACGACCGACGTCGGTCAGCACCAGATGTGGGCGGCCCAGCATATCTCCTGTGACGCGCCTGAAGATTTCATCACCTCCAGCGGATTAGGCACCATGGGCTTTGGCCTGCCCGCGGCGATCGGTGCGCAGGTTGCGCGTCCCAACGATACGGTGATCTGCGTCTCGGGCGATGGCTCAATCATGATGAACATCCAGGAGCTGGGCACAATCAAACGCGGTAAGCTGCCGGTAAAAATCTTGCTGCTGGATAACCAACGCCTGGGTATGGTCCGCCAGTGGCAGCAGCTGTTTTTTGATGGCCGCTACAGCGAAACCATCCTGACCGATAACCCCGACTTTCTTACCCTGGCCAGCGCGTTTGATATCCCCGGCCAGCGCATCACCCGTAAAGATCAGGTCGACGCCGCGCTCGATGCTCTGCTGAGCAGTGAAGGCCCTTACTTCCTGCATGTTTCAATCGATGAGCATGAAAACGTCTGGCCATTGGTACCGCCTGGTGCCAGCAACGCCAACATGATGGAGAAAACCGTATGAACCAGCATCAATTGTCTATCGAAGCGCGCTTTCGACCTGAAATATTGGAACGTATTTTACGTGTTGTACGCCATCGTGGCTTTCAGGTGTGTTCCATGAACATGGCCACTGTCGCTAACACTGAAAACATTAATATCGAAATGACCGTTGCCAGCCAGCGCTCTGTCGATTTACTGTCTTCCCAGCTAAGAAAACTGATGGATGTCGCCTGCGTCCAGATTCAACAACAGACATCACAACAAATACGCGCGTAGTCGCTATAGGAAATAATAATGAGCACGAAGAAAGCAGACTTTATTTGGTTCAACGGCGAAATGGTTAAGTGGGAAGAGGCAAAAGTCAGCGTGATGTCTCACGCGTTGCACTACGGCACATCGGTATTTGAAGGCGTTCGCTGCTATGACTCCCATAAAGGGCCGGTTGTATTCCGTCACCGCGAGCACATGCAGCGCCTGCACGATTCCGCCAAAATCTACCGTTTCCCAATTAAACACAGCGTTGATGAACTAATGGAAGCCTGCCGTGAAGTCATTCGCGTCAACAACCTGAAAAGCGCCTATATCCGTCCGCTGGCTTTCGTCGGTGATGTGGGACTGGGCGTGAACCCGCCGGATGGCTTTACGACCGACGTGATCATTGCGGCCTTCCCGTGGGGCGCTTATCTGGGTGCTGAAGCGCTGGAAAACGGTATTGATGCGATGGTTTCCTCATGGAACCGTGTTGCGCCAAACACGCTACCAACCGCGGCGAAAGCAGGCGGCAACTACCTTTCCTCACTGTTAGTGGGCAGCGAAGCACGTCGCCATGGCTACCAGGAAGGGATCGCGCTGGATACCAATGGCCTGATCTCAGAAGGGGCAGGCGAAAACCTGTTCGAAGTGAAAGACGGTGTGCTGTTCACCCCGCCGTTTACCTCATCTGCACTGCCGGGCATCACCCGCGATGCCATCATTACGCTGGCGCGGGATATGGGCATCGAAGTGCGTGAACAGGCACTGTCTCGTGAATCGCTCTACCTGGCCGACGAAGTCTTTATGTCCGGCACCGCAGCAGAAATCACCCCAGTACGCAGCGTGGATCGTATTCAGGTCGGTGCAGGCAAATGTGGACCGGTGACCAAACGCGTTCAGCAGGCCTTCTTCGGCCTGTTCACCGGCGAGACTGAAGACAAATGGGGCTGGCTGGACCCGGTTAACGCATAACCAGACCTGCGCGGATGTCGCTGGATGTCCGCGAACTTATTTTCACTGGAGTAAAGAGCATGCCTAAGTACCGTTCCGCTACCACCACCCACGGCCGCAACATGGCCGGTGCCCGTGCCCTCTGGCGCGCAACAGGAATGACCGACGATGATTTCGGCAAACCGATTATCGCCGTCGTGAACTCCTTCACCCAGTTTGTACCGGGCCACGTTCACCTGCGTGATCTGGGTAAGCTGGTTGCCGAGCAAATCGAAGCGGCTGGTGGCGTGGCCAAAGAGTTCAATACGATCGCGGTGGATGACGGTATTGCCATGGGCCATGGCGGCATGCTGTATTCTCTGCCTTCCCGGGAACTGATTGCTGACTCCGTCGAGTACATGGTGAATGCACACTGTGCCGATGCCATGGTCTGCATCTCAAACTGCGACAAAATCACCCCAGGCATGTTGATGGCGTCACTGCGCCTGAACATTCCGGTTATCTTTGTGTCCGGTGGCCCGATGGAAGCCGGTAAAACCAAGCTGTCCGATCAGATCATCAAGTTAGATTTAGTCGATGCGATGATTCAGGGCGCCAACCCGAACGTCAGCGATGCCGACAGCGAGCAGATCGAACGTTCCGCCTGTCCGACCTGCGGTTCCTGTTCGGGCATGTTCACTGCAAACTCCATGAACTGCCTGACTGAAGCGCTGGGCCTGTCTCAACCGGGTAACGGTTCTCTGCTGGCCACCCACGCCGACCGTAAAACGCTGTTTATCAACGCCGGTAAGCGCATCGTTAGCCTGACTAAACGTTATTACGAGCAGGACGATGCCAACATGCTGCCGCGTAACATCGCTAACAAGGCCGCGTTTGAAAACGCCATGACGCTGGATATCGCCATGGGCGGCTCCACCAACACCGTGTTGCACTTGCTGGCTGCCGCGCAGGAAGGCGAGATCGACTTCAATATCTCTGATATCGATCGCCTGTCGCGTAAAGTGCCTCAGCTGTGCAAAGTCGCACCCAGTACCCCGAAATATCACATGGAAGATGTGCACCGTGCCGGTGGCGTGATCGGTATTCTCGGCGAGTTGGATCGTGCCGGACTTATCGACACCAGCGCACGCAACATCCTGCAGCAAAGCATGCGTGAAACGATCGATCAGTACGACATCATGCTGACCCAGGATCAGGCAGTGAAGGACATGTTCCGCGCGGGCCCGGCCGGTATTCGCACCACACAGGCGTTCTCACAGAATTGCCGTTGGGACACGCTGGATGATGACCGTGCTGAAGGCTGTATCCGTACGCGCGAAAACGCGTACTCGCAGGACGGCGGTCTGGCTGTGCTGTACGGCAACATCGCCGAAGATGGCTGTATCGTGAAAACAGCGGGCGTAGACAAAGAGATTCTGACCTTCAGCGGCCCGGCCAAAGTGTATGAGAGCCAGGATGATGCAGTCGAAGCTATTCTCGGCGGCAAAGTGGTTGCGGGTGACGTTGTGGTGATTCGCTACGAAGGGCCTAAAGGCGGACCGGGCATGCAGGAAATGTTGTATCCCACGACCTACCTGAAATCAATGGGGCTGGGTAAAAGCTGTGCGCTGATCACCGACGGTCGCTTCTCAGGCGGTACGTCCGGCCTGTCAATTGGCCACGCCTCACCGGAGGCCGCGAACGGCGGCACCATCGCTCTGGTCAAAGATGGCGATACGATTGAAATCGATATCCCGAACCGCGGTATCAAATTGGCCGTGCCGGATAATGAACTGCACGCGCGCCGTGAAGAACAGCAGGCTCGTGGCGACGACGCTTACACGCCGGTGAATCGTCAGCGTGAAGTGTCGTTTGCACTGCGTGCCTATGCATCGCTCGCCACCAGTGCCGACAAAGGTGCAGTGCGCGATAAGAGTAAGCTGGGAGGCTAAAATGGCTGAGGCTCAACCGCTACCCGAGGCGCCCTGCGGCGCCGAGTATTTGCGCGCTGTATTGCGTTCACCGGTCTACGAAGTGGCTCTGGTTACGCCGCTGCAGAAGATGGAAAAAATCTCTGCGCGCCTGGGCAACACCATTCTGGTAAAGCGAGAAGATCGCCAGCCGGTGCACAGTTTTAAAGTGCGCGGTGCTTACGCGATGATCGCCGGACTTAATGAAGAGCAGAAAGCCCGCGGTGTCGTCACCGCGTCTGCCGGTAACCATGCTCAGGGCGTGGCGTTATCTGCCACGAAGCTAGGGATTAAGTCACTGATCGTGATGCCGCTGGCTACCGCCGACATTAAGGTGGATGCCGTACGCGCATTTGGTGGGGAAGCCTTCCTGTTTGGTGCCAACTTTGACGAAGCAAAAGCCAAAGCCATCGAATTAGCGTCGCAACAGGGTTACACCTTTGTGCCACCTTTTGACCATCCGGCGGTTATCGCCGGGCAGGGCACGCTGGCGATGGAGCTGCTGCAGCAGGACGCCCATCTTGATCGGGTCTTTGTCCCGGTGGGCGGTGGCGGTCTGGCGGCCGGTGTGGCAGTCCTCATCAAGCAACTGATGCCGCAAATTAAAGTGATTGCCGTAGAGTCCGAAGATTCAGCCTGCCTGAAGGCGGCGCTGGATGCCGGTGAGCCGGTAGACTTACCGCGCGTGGGATTATTTGCCGAAGGCGTGGCGGTAAAACGCATCGGTGATGAAACCTTCCGTCTGTGCCAGGAATACCTTGACGATATCGTCACCGTGGACAGCGATGCTATCTGCGCGGCAATGAAAGACCTGTTTGAAGATGTGCGCGCCGTGGCAGAGCCTTCAGGCGCGCTGGCGCTGGCGGGCATGAAGAAATACGTTCAGCAGCATGACATCAAAGGCGAGCGTCTGGCGCACGTCTTGTCAGGTGCTAACGTCAACTTCCACGGCTTGCGCTACGTATCTGAACGCTGCGAACTGGGAGAACAGCGCGAAGCGCTTCTGGCCGTCACCATCCCGGAACAACAGGGCAGCTTCCTCAAGTTCTGTCAGACGCTGGGCGGTCGCTCTATTACTGAGTTCAACTACCGCTATGCCGATACCGATAAGGCCTGCATTTTCGTTGGCGTGCGCCTGACTCGTGGGATGGAAGAACGCGCTGAGATCATCAGCCAGTTAACGGAAAACGGTTATCAGGTGGTTGATCTCTCTGATGATGAAATGGCAAAGCTGCATGTGCGTTACATGGTCGGTGGGCGTCCTTCCAAGCCGCTGCGTGAGCGTTTGTTCAGCTTTGAATTCCCGGAAGCGCCCGGCGCATTACTCAAATTTCTGCAAACGCTGGGTACGCACTGGAATATCTCGTTGTTTCATTACCGTAGCCACGGCACCGATTATGGCCGGGTGCTCACGGCATTTGAGCTGGGTAACGACGAGCCGCGTTTTGAAGAGCACCTTACCGACCTGGGTTATGATTTCCATGACGAAACCCATAACCCGGCTTTTCGTTTTTTTCTGGCGGGTCAGTAATTACAGCAGATGCCAGAACGCATTAATCAGCGGCTCACCGAGCCGCTTTTTTTGTACACAAACGCCCAGTTCCAGCGGCGCGACCGACTCCACATTTTCCAGGGGCAGCACCCGGTTTCGTACCGGCTCAGGGCTGTTCTCCAGCACCACATCCGGCAGCAAGGCAATGCCACAGCCCAGCGCCACCATCGAAACGATCGCTTCATGGCCCGCTACCGTAGCGTAAATCAGCGGGTTGACGATGCGGTGACGACGGAACCACAGATCAATAGCCCGACGAACGGGCCCCTGCTCGGGCAGAATAAACGGAATCTGTGACCAGTCAGGTGCGGCTTCTGTTGCCTGAGTGCGCACCGGGCACGGCAGTGCAGGCGCAATCAGGCCCAGCGGAAGCAGCCCCAGCGTGGTGAAGTCTATGCTGGCAGGCAGCGATTCAGGGCGGCCGGCGATAGCCAGATCCGCATTGCCAGACTGCACCGTTTCAATCGCATCCGCCGCATCCCCGGTGGTCAGTTTGATTTCAACCTGCGGATGTTCGGCGCGAAAGCGGTCCAGAATAGGCGGAAGATGGCTGTATGCAGCAGTCACCGAGCAAAACAGCCGTAGTTCACCACTGAGTGAGGGGCCGTTGAGATCCATGGCATGGCGCAATTGCTGATACTGCAGTAAGGTTTGTTGTGCAAACAGTTTGAGTCTTTCGCCCGCTTCGGTGAGCGCCACGGTGCGGTTATCGCGCAGAAACAAGGCGTGGCCGACATCTTCTTCCAGCCGTTGGATCTGACGCGACAGCGTGGAAGGACTGACATGCATAGCGCGTGCGGTGCGGCCAAAATGGCAGCTTTCTGCCAAATGAAGAAACAATTTGAGATCGCGTAGATCCATGTGAGTCTCACCTCAGGACGACATTGCAATTATTGCAATGTAACGTTGTTAATATATCAATTTAAGCAACAGAAATCCTGTCATATGATGGGGTCATTCGCGGCGCTGAACCTGATGCCGTCATCAAACAAAAGCAAACACAACATTTAACCGGAGTTCGCATGGCTAATTACTTCAACACATTGAATCTGCGCAACCAGTTGGCGCAACTGGGCAAGTGTCGTTTTATGGGACGTGACGAATTCGCGGACGGTGCCAGCTTCCTGAAAGGCAAGAAGATTGTCATCGTTGGCTGCGGTGCTCAGGGTCTGAACCAGGGCCTGAACATGCGCGATTCGGGTCTGGATGTGTCCTATACGCTGCGTGCAGAAGCCATTGCTGAAAAACGTGCCTCATTCCGTAAAGCAACAGAAAATGGTTTTAAAGTTGGTACTTACGAAGAACTGATTCCACAGGCCGATCTGGTGGTTAACCTGACGCCGGACAAACAGCACTCTGCGGTCGTGCAGGCTGTTCAGCCGCTGATGAAAGATGGCGCAGCACTGGGCTATTCACACGGTTTCAACATCGTGGAAGTGGGCGAAACGATTCGTAAAGACATCACCGTCGTGATGGTTGCACCAAAGTGTCCGGGCACCGAAGTACGTGAAGAATACAAACGCGGTTTTGGTGTCCCTACGCTGATCGCGGTTCACCCGGAAAACGATCCTAAAGGCGAGGGCATGGCCATCGCTAAAGCCTGGGCTTCTGCAACTGGCGGCGATCGTGCTGGCGTGCTGGAGTCGTCCTTTGTTGCCGAAGTTAAATCTGACCTGATGGGCGAGCAGACCATCCTGTGTGGCATGCTGCAGGCTGGTTCCCTGCTGTGCTTCGACAAGCTGGTGGCAGAAGGGCACGATGCGGCGTACACCGAAAAACTGATTCAGTTTGGCTGGGAAACCATCACCGAATCCCTGAAGTTTGGTGGTATTACACTGATGATGGATCGTCTGTCTAACCCGGCAAAACTGCGTGCTTACGCGCTGTCTGAACAGCTGAAAACCATCATGGCACCGCTGTTCCAGAAACATATGGATGACATCATTTCTGGCGAGTTCTCTTCCGGCATGATGGCTGACTGGGCTAACGACGATAAGAAACTGCTGACCTGGCGCGAAGAGACCGGTAAAACCGCGTTTGAAACCGCACCACAGTTCGACGGCAAAATCGAAGAGCAGGAGTACTATGACAAAGGTGTTGTTATGGTCGCGATGGTAAAAGCGGGCGTTGAGCTGGCGTTTGAAACCATGGTTGATGCAGGCATCATCGAAGAGTCCGCGTACTACGAATCACTGCACGAGCTGCCGCTGATTGCGAACACTATTGCGCGTAAGCGTCTGTACGAAATGAACGTGGTAATCTCAGACACCGCTGAATACGGCAACTACCTGTTCTCCTTCGCGGCGGTGCCATTGCTGAAAGAGTTCATGACCACGCTGCAGCCAGGCGATCTGGGCAAAGCGATTGAAGGCACTCAGGTTGATAACGCCCAGTTGCGCGATGTTAACGAAGCCGTTCGTCAGCATCCTATAGAGCAGGTTGGCCGCAAACTGCGTGGCTACATGACCGATATGAAACGTATCGCGGTTGCGGGCTAAATCAGAGCGACACCGTTTTCAGCAAAACGTTAGACGTGAAAAGGGCGCAGCCATCTGGCTGCGCCCTTTTTCATTTAGCAGGAAGATTCTGCCGCAATCACAGGCGGCAGCAGGCTTTTGTAACCGAAGCGCTGTCGCCCAGCGATAATTAACATCACGCCTGTGCATAACGCTAACAGCAGAATGATGCTGATAATGTCCAGCGGCATAAAATGTGGGGACAGCAGTGATACCAACGCCCCACTGGCGGGTATGGAACACAGATTCATGAGGCCGATCAGTCCCAGCGTTTTCCCCAAATGCGCCTCGGGAATAATCTGGCTGCGTAACGTACGCAGATAAACGCTGAATGCCCCATCGAACGCCATCAATAACGCATAACCAATCAGATACATAGCGTAATCCATCGACTGTGACATAACGGCACCCGAAAGGATCATCGCACAAAACGAAAAGGTGCCGAGTGCGGATAAACCAAAACGGTGTGAAAAGCGTGGAATAAAGAAAAACATCACGATACTCACCCCCGCGGCGGCGGTTTGAAGCGCGCCAAAGTAATGGTCGGCAAGATGAAATTCTTTAAGGATGACAGCAGCACTGACTACCAGTGCCGAACCGTAAACCAGATTGACAACCCAGGTCAGGGCACACAAATGCAGCAGGATTTTATTTTCTCTGAGCACCCTTAACGCTGTGCGGTTCGATTGCAGTAAGGTGCGTAACCGCAGTTTATCGGTTACGTGGGGATCACGAGTTTTCAAAAAAAGAACGTTGATGGCTGACAGGAAAAACAGCGCGGCGGCAATACTAAGAATACCGCGAATACCACCCCAGGCCGAGATAGCGACCGCCAGCGCCGGACCAAGTACCATCGTAACCTGATCGATCCCCTGTAACAGGGAATGGGCTTTGGGTAGCGCCTCGGCTGACACATGCCGCGGCAGCAGCGCATCTGCGGCGACAAAGCTCAATACATAAGCGACAGACAGTAAGCTCATCATACCGGCCAGGATGGCAAAGGTAGAGTCTGGAAAAACCGCTAAAAGCATAAAAGCCAAAATCATCAATGCCATACGGGCAATATCGACGTTAAAAAAGATAAAGCGCGGTTTCAGTCGATCGGCCAGAAAACCTGAGAGAGGGAAAAACAGGACGCGGGGAATCCACTCGACCACAAACGCCAGAGAAGAAAGCGTTAGCGAACCGGTGGTTTTCAAAATCGCCAAAGGCACAGCAAACAATAAAAACTGATCGCACAACGCACCGGTGAAGCGAGAAAATATAAAACGCTTTAAACTAAAATCAGACTTGTCCACCGCTGTCGCACTCCCTGATCGCATTCGCGCATACCATTGAACCAGAAGCACACGCTCTTACTTGCTTGTATCACTACGGTTTTGTCGCGCAGAGGCGAAGCCGCCGTAATGGCATCGAATAATTGAATATCATACTTTACAGTGCTAGCCTGGCTAGACGTAACAGGCGCAAAAGAGTTGTGCGTGAAGAACATAAATGAATTAACAGACGCTCTCCCAGGGCTGGTGGTCTTTGTTCAGGTAGTCGACAGGGGGAGTTTTTCTTCGGCTGCAAGAGCGCTGTCCATGACGCCATCTTCAGTGAGTCGTATGATAGACAGGCTGGAAAAAAGGTTAAATGTCTTACTTTTTACCCGCTCGACGCGCGCGCTCGCTGTGACCGAGGCGGGACAAGAAATATATCACCAGGCTTTATCAGTTATCGCCGCAACTAAATCCCTGTTTTCCCAGGCAGACAGCTACAGTGACGCGCCTAAAGGATTGCTGCGTATTACTGCGCCCACAACGCTTGGGAAAATTTTACTGACTCCTTTTCTGCCCGGCTTTCTGCGGCGCTATGCTGAAATCAATATTGAATTAAATCTGACTGACCATCTGGTTAACCTGACACACGAGTCGTACGACCTGGCACTGCGCGTAACGGACACACCACCTGTTAATATGGTGGCGCGTGCATTAATGCCTGTTGATTATGTTTTAGTGTGTGCCGAGCACTATGATCAGAAACTGCCGGATATGCCGGGCGAGCTCAAACAGCATAATATTTTCTTCCCAGACGACGCACAGTTTCGCGGGGAATGGCGTTTCTGGTTAAACGACACGCTGGAGAGCGTCATGCTTACGCCCCGGCTGATGATAAACAACAGCGATGCCATGATCGATGCGATATTGCAGGGCGTGGGCATTGCGTTAATTCCCACCTTTATCGCTAATGGCTATTTGCTCAATGGGCAGTTACGTCGCGTGTTACCGGACTGGCGGATTGAAAATACGCTCTCGATGACCACCTACGCGATCACCTTACCTAACCGTCTGCTGCCGCTAAAAACCCGTGTGTTTATTGACGATTTTATGGCCTGGCTGAAAGCGAAATAGCGTGACCTGAAACCCATAAAAAAACCCGGCCTGCGCCGGGTTTTATCAATGCTGGCTGAATTTACACTTCATACAGCGTTTGATGCCGCGTTTCTTTGCAGGCAATCAGCGCCAGCAGCGTCAGAAACGCCATCGAGGCCAGATACAAACCGACCGCATACAAGCCGTAATGCGCATTCAGCCAGGTGGCGATATAGGGCGCAACCGAGGCGCCCAGAATCGACGACAGGTTATAAGAGAAGGATGCACCGGTATAACGCACTTCTGTCGGGAACAGCTCAGGCAGCAGCGCCCCCATTGGGCCAAAGGTCAGTCCCATAATGCTCAAGCCCAGCAGCAGGAAAGCCATCACCAGCGCCTGTGAGCCCGATCCCAACATCACCGGGAACAGGAACGAAAAGCCAATAATCATCAGCGTAATGACGATCATGGTCTTACGGCGACCAAAGCGATCGGCCAGCAGGCCAGCAATCGGCACCATCACGCCAAACCCAATGACCGCCATCATCAGCATCCACAGCATACTGTTACGTGAGATCCCCAGGCCGGCGGGCGCGGCGGCGGTACCGTAACTCATGGAGTACACGGTCATGATGTAAAACAGCGTATAGGTGGCAAGCATGATGAAGGTGCCAAGTATCGTTGCCGTCAGATGTTTACTCAGGAGCGAAGCAATCGGGACACGCACCTGCTTCTTCTCTTTCTGCACTTTGGCAAACACCGGGCTTTCATGCAGCGATACGCGCACATACAGACCAATCAACACCAGCACGGCAGACAGGACAAACGGCACGCGCCAGCCCCACTGCATAAACTGCTCGTCGGTCAGCAGCCATGAGAGCAACAGAAAGGTGCCATTGGCAAAGAAGAAGCCGATGGGCGCACCGAGCTGCGGGAAGGAGCCATATAGCGCACGCTTTTTGGCGGGGGCATTCTCGGTGGCCAGCAGGGCTGCACCGCCCCATTCACCGCCCAGACCTAAACCCTGACCAAAGCGCGCCAGCGCCAGCAGCAGCGGCGCCAGTACGCCAATGCTCTGGTAGCTGGGCAACAAACCGATGACCACGGTTGAGATGCCCATGGTCAGCAGTGAGGCAACTAACGTAGCTTTGCGGCCGACGCGATCGCCAAAGTGACCAAACAGGGCAGAGCCGATTGGGCGTGCGATGAACGCGATAGCAAAGGTGGCCAGCGACTGCAGTGTGGCAACGGTGGCATCACCCTGAGGAAAGAAGATATGAGGAAAAACGATCACGGCAGCCGTGGCATAAATATAGAAATCGAAGAATTCGATAGCGGTGCCGACCAGCGAGGCGACCACCACTTTACTTCGTGAGTTGACTGGCGTGGGATCGTTTTGCTGATCAAGCGGTTCAGAGACAGAGGCTTGCATAAATGTTTCTTATTTTTAATGACAGATAGGGAATCTTACGCACCTGTATAACGGCATTCAATGGCTGAAAACCCCGTGGTCAGTGGTGTTGCGCCGTCAAAAGTGGAAAATTTTTGTCATGTGTTAAATGTTGGGGAATGGCAGCGTGAAGTGACGCAAAAATGGCGAGATACTCTGAGAAAGCGCTGAAGAAAAGTGACCCCCCAGTTATTCATCCTGTAAATTGACGAATAAATAACCGGAGGGCGGTGTTTTTCGCTGGTTTAGCGCCGTGATTTTATTTGCTGGTGGTCAGAGAACCTTTTTCCGACATGCGCGGATCGTCTTTGTACTTCGCGGTGGCGATCCACGCAGCGCAAAACAGCGTCAGGCGCGCAAAGAAATAAAAGAAAGCCATTAACCCCAGCACCGATCCAAACGCAGCGCCCGACGGCGAGCTGGCCAGTTTTGGCAAGGTCAGCGTCATCACAAATTTAATCACTTCAAAACCCACTGCCGCCAGCAGGGTGCCGCGTAGCAGCGCCTTCTTACGGGGTTTATGGCGAGGCAGAATCCAGAAAATCCACAGGAACAACAGATAGTTCGCCATGACGGAAATGGAGGTCGCAATAATGGTGAGCGCAGGACGTAACCACTCAATGCCATCCAGCCCTAACGCACTCACTATCATGGCCTGGGCGGAGCCCGCGACAGAGGTCAGTGACAGGGTAATCACCAGCGCCAGCATCAGGCCGGTCAGGGATAAGAAGTCGCGAATGTAGCGTTTCCAGAACTTTTCTTGATCGTCGGGCTGTCGCTCCCAGACATCACGCGACTGGGCGCGAATGGCCTCTCGCAAATTGCCCATCCAGTTCAGTCCCGAATAAAGCGCCAACAGCAGACCGGTGATACCGACGGTAGCACGCTGCTGGATAGCCGTATTCACCGTATTTTTCAGCGTCGTTGCCAGGGCAGGATCGCTGATGCTGCTGACGATTTTGTTGATGATATCGGTCAGCAGATCCTGATTCGATGCCAGCACAAAACCCACGGCTGCAAAAGACACCATTAAAATCGGGATTAACGATAAAAAAGAAAAATAGGTAATGGCAGCGCCAAACTGGCTGCCGAGACGATCGTTAAACCGCTCAAGTGCGCGGATAAAATGGGCCACAGCGGGTATCGCCTGAAACCAGGTGGCAAAACGTGAAACGCGCACGATGGAACGATCGACGGACTTGTTGCCCGTTTTGATGTCGATCAGGGGTTTGGGTGACTTTGCGTCTTTTGCGTTATCCTGCTCGTCTGTCATAGACATTCACTTCCTGTTAAACGTAAAAAACACATTATAGCCTGTCAGGTGACATACTCTTGAAGCACCTGACTTAACCACTCCATAAATACCCGAACGCGCCGTGCCACATTACGACGATGGGGATAAAGTAAATGAATCGGCATCGGCCTGGCCGGGAAGGCATGAAGCACCTCCACCAACTCACCGCTTTCCAGATATTTATGAATACCCACGGTCGGCACCTGAATAATACCCAGCCCTGCGAGGCAGGCCGCGCGATAGGTTTCGGTGCTGTTAACGGTGACGACACCGCCGGTGTGCACGTAGTGGCACTGCTTCCCATCGAAGTATTCAAAGCCCTGAGCAGGCTGACCAAGCTGCTGGCTGTAATGCACCATGGCATGCTGCGACAGCTCTTCAAGCCGAATCGGCCGGCCAAAACGCGAAAGGTAGCCAGGGCTGGCGCAGTTAATCAAGGTATGTGTACCGATTCGGCGGGCGATAAGCCCCGAATCTTTCAGCTCGCCAACGCGAATCACACAGTCAAACCCTTCGCGGATAACGTCCACCTGGCGATCGTTGCTGCTGAGTTCAATTTCTACGCCGGGATAGTGCTGAAGAAATTCCGGCAGGCGGGGCAGGATAAGGTCGGTCGCCATCGCTGTGGACATATCTACCCGCAGCTTGCCGCTTAAGGTGGCGGGATCGTGCTGGAACAGGCTGTCCATATCACCAATCATCGCCAGCAAATCAAGACAGCGGTCGTAATACACTAAGCCATCCTGAGTCAGCTGCACCCGCCGGGTGGTTCGGTGAAGCAGGCGCGTGCCCATCTGATTTTCCAGCGCCTGAATTTGCCGCGATACGCTTCCCTTCGGGAGCCCGAGACTTTCTGCTGCTGCAGTAAAACTGCCCATCTCTGCAACTCTGACGAAAACCTGCATTGCGTGAATTTTATCCATATGGCCTGCCGATTGTTGTTGTAAGTGGAACAGTGCTGCACGTTCTCAGGCGTTTATAGAACAATTATTAACGAATATCCTCAACCTGTGTTCAATTTTGCAACAGGAAACCAACATGAGTCGTAAAATCGTCTTGATTACGGGGGCTAATCGCGGTTTAGGCCGGAATGCAGCGGTAAAACTGGCAGCTAAAGGCCGGGATATTATTTTTACTTACCGCACTCATCAACATGAAGCGCAGGACGTGATCAGGGAAATTGAACGCGCAGGCGGCCGCGCGGTGGCGCTACAGCTGGATGTGGGCGACCTGAGCCAGTTTGATCGTTTCATTTCTGAGGTGAAAAATGCACTGCAGCAGTACTGGCAGCGTGAGACGTTTGATTATTTAGTGAACAATGCCGGACAGGGTCACTATAAACCTTTTAGTGAAACCACCGAGGCTGAATTTGATGCGCTGATGAATGTGCATTTCAAGGGGCCTTACTTCCTGACCCAGAAACTGTTGCCAGCGATCGCAGACGGCGGGCGCATTCTGAATATCTCCAGCGGATTAACGCGCCTGACTTATCCCGGCTCAGGAACCTATGCGTCGATGAAAGGTGCGATGGAAGTGCTCACTCGCTATCAGGCCAAAGAGTTGGGCGAGCGACGCATTCGCGTGAATATTCTGGCTCCGGGCGCCATTGAGACCGATTTTGGCGGTGGGCGCGTGCGCGATGATAAAGCCGTTAATGACACCATCGCGGCCTTCACCGCCCTGGGCCGGGTTGGTCTGCCTGACGATATCGGCGATGCCGTTTGTGCCATTCTCAGTGATGAAACTGGCTGGATCACCGCGCAGCGTATCGAAGCATCGGGCGGTCAGGCGCTGTGAAAAAAGTATTTGATGCCTGAGCATAAGGTTGAAGTATGAAAATCGATAAACCCACTTTGCCAAGACCATTGTATTCATTTTAAGCCATTGATTAATAATATAAGTCAAACGTATTCCTTTGTTTACCTTTTAAGCTAAATCTTGAGTGAAAAAGGAATACGTAATATAATATTAAACTAGTGATGCTATCAGGGGGATGTATGAACATTAGAGATCGTATCATTCAAAAAATTGACAGGTCGCCCGATGATGTTTTTTTACGTGATGAGTTTTCTACCCTTGGCGGACATTCACAAGTAAATAAGTTCTTGAATGAATTGGTGAGAATGGATGTTTTACATCGTCCAGGGAAAGGCATTTATGCTAAAAAGAATGCACTTAAAAAAAATGATAGCAATCGTCTTATTGAGTTGTTGAATACCATATTTAAGAAGCTCAGCATTCCTGTTAGCGACATTCAAATAAAAAAACAAAGTGGTGAGCGTTTCTTTTTGGTTAATCCGGTTTTGAATAATGTTTCACGAAAAATAGAGGTTGATGGAATACCTGTAAAATATAAGAAAACGAGTCAGGATCGATCTAGAAAGCTTTATGATGAGGTGCTTTTAAGTGTGGATGTTGATCTACTCCCTACGGTCAATGTTAAGCACTTTATTGAAAAGCTTGCCGTCAAATATCATATTAAACCTATCAGTAGTGGATTAGATGGTTTTGCTGAAACTATTACCAGACTCGCAGGAGATGATATAAAGCTGGATGTTATGGAAAAGACTCTAGTTAGTTTGAAAAAGAATAATTACATAACGGGGCCACAGATGGCTCGTCTTTTGACAAATTATCTCAAGGAAGAATAATATGTTTGATCCTTTTGGTGACTTCGAAACGGCAGGTTATCTTCGTAATGTCGAACGCATTAAAGATATAGACATTCTTAAACGTCAGGAGCATATTTTTTTTGAAGCAAATATTGAAGATGCAATGCGCTATCTGCAGTCAAAAAAAAGACTGATTACTTATCAGGATTTTTTGCATGTTCACCATATTCTTTTTGGCGATTTTTACCCATGGGCAGGTAAAGATCGGTTAAGCCTCGGCGTAGGACGTCTGATAAGCAAGGGCAAGGTTGTACAATTTGAAGCATCTGAATTATGCCAAAAAGCGGTAGAATGGGGATTATCTATTGCTAATAAGCCTGCGCTACTTCGTCAGCAACCGGGGAAGGTCATGGGTATTTTTGCTTGGGGTCATCCTTTTCTTGACGGTAACGGCCGTACGATGTTGTTAATTCATACGGAATTGTGCCGCCGTGCTGGATTCCTTATTAAATGGCATGCGACAAATAAAAACGATTATTTGAATGCGCTTACCTCTGAACTGAATGAGCCTCAGCATAGCCCCTTAGACAATTATCTAAAACCCCTGATAAGCGAATTAGAACACTCGGATTTGCTGGAGTACTTGAAAAGCATCCCAGGCCTGGATGGAAGTGTAACGATAGACATCCAGGATATTGCTTATAAAGAAAATGATCATGTTGCTCAAAAAGTCTATGAGGACGTCAAACAGAGAAGAAATGATTTTTACTCCTGAATGTGCCTTAATAAAATTTATTCAAAGCAGGGGGCGACGATCAACTGCCGCCCAATGCCACCCTCTACGAATGTGTAGTTACAACTGAATCGTGCCTTCTATCACTGTCACGGTTTTGCCACCGATCCAGATCGTATCGCCCTGATATTCCACCGTCACGCGTCCCTCTCGGTTTACCCGGGTGCCCTGACGGACGCGGTAATCTTGCGTCTTGCCCTGAGCAGCGAAGTAGCGTGCCAGGCAGGCATTGGCGCTGCCGGTGATCGGGTCTTCGGTCAGGCTTCCGTGCTCAATCAGCAAACCACGAACCTCATAGTGCTCAGCTTCCCCTGCAGGCAGCGGACCAAATGGCATGATGCCGCTCACGTTAGCGTGATGGATGAGTCGCTGCAAATCGGCAATATCAGGCGTAATCGACAGGACCGCCTCAGCACTGACCATAGGGATCAGCAGCCAGCGAATGCCCATATCAACCACGACGGCCTCCTGGGCTGTATCGACGGCGTTACTGTTGAGTGCTGCACTAATGAGTGCATCATGGAAAGGCGTTAAGGTGGCCGTCGGGGCGGCAAAGGCCAGGGTGGTATCGTCGGCAATTTTTATCTTCACGTTGCCCACGCCGCATTCCTGAATAATCACCCCCGGCGTTTTTGTCTGGAAGCCCGCTTCCAGTAAAGCATGAGCGGTACCGAGCGTGGGATGACCGGCAAAAGGCAGCTCGCCCTCAACGGTGAAGATACGCACGCGGTAATCAGCCTGATTATCCTGCGGCGGCAGGACAAAGGTAGTTTCCGATAAGTTGGTCCAGCGTGCGATGGCCGCCATCTGGCTGTCGTCCAGACCTTGTGCGTCCATAATGACCGCCAGTGGATTACCGTTAAACGCGGTCGAGGTAAACACATCCACTTGTTTAAACGCAACGTTCATTGTCACTCCTTTTGAATAAGGTAAAGATGTTTTTTCTTGCCCGGGCAATTGCTTATGTCAGTTAACAGGGCTATGAATAAGTTAAGCAACTGGATGGAGCCTGCTATGTTAAAAATTCTTGGACGCGCCTCCTCAATCAACGTGCGCAAAGTACTCTGGCTGTGTGACGAACTGGACCTGCTCTACGAACGTGAAGAGTGGGGGGAAGGGTACAAATCCACGCACTCTCCCGAATTTATCGCGCTGAATCCCAATGCCATGATCCCGGTATTGATTGATCAAGACCTGATTATGTGGGAATCCAATGCCATCCTGCGCTATCTGGCGACCGCCTACGGTGGCGACTGGCTCTATCCCGATAATCCGCGTTCACGTGCGCCAGTGGATCAGTGGATGGACTGGCAATCGACAGAACTTAACACCTCATGGCGCTATGCGTTCATGTCGCTGGTGCGCAATTCACCGGCCCATCAGGACCCAAGGCTGTTGGCCGCTGCCTGCAAAGGCTGGTCCCACACCATGGGTATTCTCAATCAGCAGCTCGAACATACCGGTCGCTATGTTGCCGGACGGAACTTCAGTCTGGCGGATATACCGATTGGTCTTGCCGTCAACCGCTGGTTCGAAACGCCGCTTGATCATCCAGACCTGCCTGCCGTGCGCACCTACTACGAACGCCTGACCGAGCGCCATGGCTATACCATCTGGGGACGTAACGGCACGCCCTGATCCTGACCCGGCGGCAGGCCCGCGAGTTCGCAGGCCACCTTCCCGGCCCGGATGATGGCGCGAACGTAGCGCTGATCAAACGGATAGCAGCATGAAAGGCGCAATGCATGGTTATAGCGCTCGCTCAGCGAATACAGCGCACCGGGCGTAACGCAAATCTGCTCTTTCAACAGACGGGAAAACATCTCCGTCGTATCCACCTTGCCGGGCAGTTCGACCCAAAATACAAAGCCACCGCGCGGTAATGTGGCCTGGGTGCCCTGAGGGAAATGCTGCGCAATCAAACCGCGCGCCTCATCCAGATTGCTGGCATAGCTGCGGCGCAGGCTGCGCAGATGATGGTCATAGCCCCCGTTGGCAAGGAACTCCGCCAGCGTTTCCGACAGCAGCGCCGATTCCGCCATTGATGACACGGCTTTCAGGCGTGCAATGGCATCGTGAAAGCGTCCGGCTGCAATCCAGCCGACGCGAAAATCGGGCGCCACGGTTTTGGTAAAGCTGGTGCAGTAGAGCACCCAGCCATGCTGATCGAACGACTTAACCGCAGGAGAGAGCGGCCAGTCAAACTGCAACTCATCATAAAGACCGTCTTCAATCAGTGGTACTTGGTAAGTATTCACTAACTTTGCGAGCCTTTTCTTGTCGGGCAATGACATACAAAATCCCAGCGGATTTTGCGCCGAAGGCATGGCGACCAGCGCCTGAAGACGGTTTTCCTGAAGCAGCATCTCAAGCGCGTCCAGTGACAGACCGCGCTGGGGATCGGTAGGAATTTCCAGCGCCTTCAGGCCCAGGGACGCCAGCAGGGGAAACAGAAAGAAATAGGTAGGGGATTCCAGTCCGACGCAATCGCCTGGCTTCGTTACCGCCCTGAGTGCCAGTTGTAGCGCCTCCATACAGCCATGGGTGAGGGTGATATCGTCGGCGGTAAGCGATTGCCCGGCATGCAATGCACGACGCGCAATCTCCTCCCGTAAGCGCTCACTACCGGGCGGAAGCGCGTAGCGTCCAATAAGGTGTGGATCACGCCGCAGTAAAGATGCCGTAATGCGCGCCAGTCTGGCTGACGGAAACAGATCGCTGTCCTGCGGGCAGGCCAGCGATATATTGGTGTAATCAGGGTGATTTTGCGCGGCGAACACCTTATCAATCAAATCCAGCTTTTCATTACTGGGATCGCGGACTACCCGGGCAGAGTGCTGCGCATTTCGCGTCACCATCGGCAGCACGCCGCGCACGTAGTAGCCCGATTGCGGACGCGCCTCAATCAGCCCACGGTTTTCCAGCAGTTGCCAGGCATTCAGTACGGTATTCACGCTCACCTGATGTGACTGTGCGACGCGCCGGATGGCGGGCAAACGCTTTCCCGGTTTTAATGTGCCTTTATGAATCGCCTCGGCAAAGCTGTCGGCCAACTGCTGGTAGAGCGTTTGATCGGATGGGGTTTCAGGGGACACAATTGCCTCCGGGCGCGACAGGTACAGTTGAAATCAGTTGTGATTGTACCCATCAAAATAGCGATTTCTTGTCTCTGTTACCATAACTTTTCTCATCGTAGCATGAGGGTACTTTCGATTATCAGGAACGCCACTATGCTCGATCCCTCATTCTTCAGTTATGTCACCGTGATGTCGATTACACCGGGGCCGAATAACCTGTTGCTTGCCACGTCGGGTGTCAATTTTGGTATGCGCCGTACGCTACCGATGGTGTTTGGCATTCTGATCGGCTGTGCGCTGCAAACCGCGATTGCAGGACTGGCGCTGGAACTTCTGCTGCACTGGATGGCCTCTGTGCGTTTGCCGCTGACGCTGGTGGGATGTGGTTATCTGCTATGGCTCTCCTGGAAAATATTCCGGGCGAATGCACCCGAAGTCCGGGTAAAGCCGCAGCCCATGACCTTAGTGGGCGGTGCCTGTTTTCAGGCTATCAATCCCAAAGCCTGGTTAATGGCCAGCAACGTGGCACTGCTGTACAGCGCCAGCAGTGGCGTGCTGACCGTGATGGGCGCTTTCATGCTGCTGAATCTGCCGTGCATTTTATTATGGGCCGCACTGGGTGACCGCCTGCGCGGTCACCTGCAAATTCACTGGAAACGTCAGTTGTTTAACAGCCTGATGGCACTGGCGCTGGTGGCAACCACGATCTGGATGTTGGTTGATGCCTTCAGGACCTTTTAATCCGGTGCGCCTGACGCGGTCGCTGAGGGCCACTTCCAGTTCTGTACTTCCGGGACATCTTCGCCATGAATCCGCACGTAGCGATGATGCCCGGCGAGTCGCTGCTCCAGGTCGTCGAGCAGCTCAGGGTGACGTTCGGCAAGCCCCGGGACGTGACGAATAGCGGCCTGGGCAAGATGATAGCGATCCAGCTCGTTAAGCACCGTCATATCGAAAGGTGTGGTCGTCGTGCCCTCTTCATTAAAGCCATGCACATGGAAATTACGATGGTTATTGCGCTGACAGGTCAGGCGATGAATCAAGCTGGGGTAACCGTGAAAGGCAAAAATCACGGGCTTGTCGGCGGTAAACAGTGCGTCAAAGTCCTCTTCTGACTTACCGTGCGGATGCTGTTTCTGGGTTTGCAGTGCCAGCAGGTCCACCACGTTTACCACCCGAATGCGCAGGTCAGGCAGGAAGGTGCGCAGTAAATCTACCGCCGCCAGGGTTTCCATGGTGGGGACATCGCCCGCACAGGCCATGACCACATCCGGCTCTGCGTTCTCGGGGGTTGTTCCGGCCCAGCGCCATTCACCCATCCCGGCCTCACAATGGGTGATGGCGCTGTCCATATCCAGCCACTGAGGCGAAGGCTGCTTGCCTGCCACAATCACGTTGATGCGGTCCCAGGTGCGCAGGCAGTGATCGCCCACCCACAGCAAGGTGTTGGCATCGGGTGGCAGGTAGATACGCACAATATCGGCTTTTTTATTGGCAACGTGGTCAATAAACCCCGGGTCCTGATGGCTGTAACCATTGTGATCCTGACGCCAGACATGGGAAGAGAGCAGATAGTTAAGGGAAGAAATGGGCTTACGCCAGCCCAGTTTGCGCGTCACCTTCAACCATTTGGCATGCTGGTTGAACATGGAGTCAATGATGTGGATAAAGGCCTCGTAGCAGTTAAATAAACCGTGCCTGCCCGTAAGCAGATAGCCTTCCAGCCAGCCCTGACACTGATGCTCACTCAGAATCTCCATCACTCGCCCATCAGCAGCTAACTGCTCGTCGTAAGGCTCCATGGCTTCGAGCCAGGTGCGGCTGGTGGTCTCAAAGACCGGTGTCAGCCGGTTAGAGGCCGTTTCATCCGGGCCAAACAGCCGAAAATTATCCTGGTTGCGCTGGAATATGACGTTAAGGTAGCGGCCAAACTGTTCTGTCGCCTGTCCTGCCTGTGAACCGGGCTGCTGCGTGTCGAAGGCAAATTCGCGAATGTCGGGCGTGGCAAGCTCACGGCGCAGTAAGCCGCCGTTTGCGAACGGGGATGCACCCATGCGTTTTTCACCCTGAGGGGCCAGCGCCTGCAGTTCCGGCATCAGGCGTCCCTGTTCGTCAAACAGGTCTTCCGGGTGATAGCTGCGCATCCAGTTTTCCAGGATGTCCCGATGACCGTCATCTTCCCGACAGGCGGCAACCGGCACCTGATGTGCCCGCCAGAAATCTTCCACCTTCTTGCCGTCGACCGTTTTGGGGCCGGTCCAGCCTTTGGGACTGCGCAGAATAATCATCGGCCAGTGGGGAATCGCCTGCGTCGGCGAACCGCTGCGTGCCGCCTGTTGAAACGCCGCAATCTCAGAAAATGCGCGATCCAGCGTGTCGGCCATCAGCTTGTGCATCGTTTCGGGTTCATGACCGCAGACAAACAGGGGCTCATAGCCGTAGCCCCGAAACAGCTGGCGTAGGTCGTCGTCACTGGCGCGGCCCAGAATGGTCGGGTTGGCAATCTTATAGCCATTCAGGTGTAAGATTGGCAGCACGGCGCCGTCCCGTTGCGGGTTCAGAAATTTAATACCGTGCCAGCTGGAAGCCAGCGGACCGGTCTCTGCTTCGCCGTCGCCAATCACGCAGGGCGCAATCAGATCGGGATGATCAAAGACTGCACCAAACGCATGTGACAGGGAGTAGCCCAGTTCACCCCCTTCATTAATCGAGCCCGGGGTTTCCGGCGCGGCATGGCTGGGGATGCCACCCGGAAAGGAAAACTGTTTAAACAGTTTCTTCATGCCCGCGGCATCCTGACTGATATGCGGATAGATTTCGCTGTAGCTGCCTTCGAGCCAGGTGTTCGCCACCATGCCCGGACCGCCATGACCGGGGCCACAGATATAGATCAGGTTCAGATCGCGCTGACGAATGATGCGGTTTAAATGGGCATAGATAAAATTAAGCCCGGGCGTTGTGCCCCAGTGCCCCAGTAAACGCGGTTTAATATGCTGTGGTGTTAACGGCTCGCGTAACAATGGATTATCCATTAAATAAATCTGCCCGACAGACAAATAGTTAGCGGCGCGCCAGTAGCGGTCAAGCAAGGCGAGTTCGTGTTCAGTGTTCGGTTGGGCCATGACATGTCCTCCTGCATTAAGGCAGATTTAACCCTAATAGAGAATGTGGCAGTCAACCAGGCAAGCGGTAAACAAAAAGGCCTCGCAGTGCGAGGCCTTCTGTATCAAGGGCGGCTTATTTGCCGATAACAAAGGCGGTTTCACGGCCCTCATCGTTCGCGGCCACTGGCGTAACCGGCGTGTACTCGAGCTGCAGGATGCGGCTGGTTTCTGCCAGCACTTTTTCGGTCAGGGCCACATCACCATTCAGCCTGCGTCCCCAGGACGGCACCACGGCACGAATTTTATTTTGCCACTCCGGCGAAGCCATCTGCTCTGGATACACCTTATGCAGCAGCTCCAGCATAATAGGTGCCGCAGTGGAGGCACCCGGCGAAGCACCCAGCAACGCAGAGACTGAGCCGTCTTCGGACGACACCACTTCCGTACCTAAACGCAGCACCGCGCCTTCTTTCTCATCTTTCTTGATGATCTGTACGCGCTGTCCGGCCGTCACCAGGCGCCAGTCTTCCTGTTTCGCCTGCGGCACATAAGCACGTAGCGCATCCATACGATCACGGTCACTTTGCAGTACCTGATCCATCAGATATTTCACCAGGTCAAAGCTTTTCAGCCCGACTTTAATCATCGGCATCACGTTGGTGCTGTTGAGCGAGGCAAACATATCCAGCAGCGAGCCCTGCTTCAGGAATTTGGTTGAGAAGGTCGCAAAAGGACCAAACAGCAGAACCTGCTTGCCGTTCAGCACGCGCGTGTCGACGTGGGGCACAGACATCGGTGGTGCGCCCACGCTCGCTTTGCCGTACACCTTCGCCATGTGCTGTTTCACGACCTCAGGATTCTCGGTGACCAGGAAGGAACCGCCGACCGGGAAGCCCGCGTAACCGTTGGCCTCCGGAATACCGGCCTTCTGCAGCAGCGGCAGCGCCGCCCCGCCTGCGCCAATAAAAATCTTACCGGCCGTCAACGTGCGGCGCGTCCCGTCCGTCAGGCAGACAAGCGTCACCTGCCAACGACCATCGTTAAGGCGAGTGATTTCGCGGACTTCCTGATTCATGCGCAAACGGAAGTTGGCTTTTTTCTCCAGTGAGCTAATCAGCTGGCGCGTCACTTCACCAAAATCCACGTCGGTGCCCATGTCTGTCCAGGTCGCCGCTACTTTTTGACTGTCGGCCCGGCCTTTCATCACCAGTGGAATCCACTGCGCGATTTGCTGCGGATCTTCAGAGTAAGCCATGCCACGGAATAGCGTGCTTTTCTGCAAGGCATTAAAGCGCTTACGCAGAAACGCCACGTTGTCATCGCCCCAGACAAAGCTCATATGTGGCGTGCTGTGAATAAAGCTTTTTGGCGTGTGCAGATTGCCTTTCTGAACGTGGTAAGCCCAGAACTGACGAGAGATTTGAAATGACTCATTGATCGCCACCGCTTTCGCGATATCGATACTGCCATCGGCTTTCTGCGGCGTATAGTTCAACTCGGCCAGCGCCGCATGGCCTGTACCTGCATTGTTCCAGCCATTTGAGGACTCTTCGGCCACATGCCCCAACCGCTCCACCATTTCAATGGACCAGTCTGGTTCAAGATCCTGAAGCCAGGTTCCTAACGTAGCACTCATGACGCCTGCGCCAATAAGCAGTACATCAACGTCTTTACGCTCCTGCGCCCTGGTGGTGTCCTTTCCGCTAACACTCATTGTGAGCGCAAGATTTACAGCTGATTTGCACATGAGGCGACATCTCCTCTTCTGTTGACCTGAAGCTCAACAGTGTTGCAGGCGAAATAGTCACGCTTCTGATGAGCGCGTTGCGCTACTTCCGGGTTAAGACTCAGGTATGGGTTAAAGCGACGATAACGAGTTAACTGAACGTTATGCTTTGTTGCTCAAATATAACATTCTCGCATCCGATTTAAACATTTGTTTATTTTTTAAATGCAGAAATGATTCAGCATAAGAAATAATCATAATGGCAAGTCCGCCATAAGTGATTTTTCCTTGTAGATTAGCAGGTTAAATAAAATGAGATGTTGCGGGATTGCTTTGTAATGGTGCAGGCTGAAAATGTCACATGGCGGAAGGAATAATTTAAATTAATGAAAAATAGACTTTATTTAATTTTATTCCTGTCGATGAATTTGTACTTGCAGGCAAAACGGGCCTGTCTGTGTAAAACAAATGTTACATTTTTGTGACCTAAGGACGCGGCCTCGACGCCGCGATACCGTTACGTCCCGAGGTGAACGACATGCGGTTTTCATCCCACTTTCAGATTTTCTTCAGAAGAGAAAACAGCGCAGGGCCTTAAACCCCAGAACGCAGGTTCAGCTGGCCGATGTGCCGGGATGCGTCAGCTTCACACGCGGAACCAGCGCCGCCAGACAAAGCGGATCACAAAGAACTCAAGCGCGCCCAGTAACAAGAACCACAGACAGAATACCAGGGTGTACAGCTGGCTGAGATCCTGCAAATGGAACATCTGCTGCAAATGCTGCGCTACCGTCAGGCTAAAAGCCGGTGCGGGCAGCAGCAGGGCAGACAGAAAGCCCAGTAGCAAAATGCCGCCGGGAAGGATTAAGGACTCGAAAGGGTTATTCATGAGCAGTGTTCCCTGTTTATCAGCCGGATATTTTCCGGTATTCCGTGCCAGGGTTCAATGACGGGATGTCTGTGCCTGTCATGGTTATGTCGAAACGGCGCAGAAAAGGCTTAAATGACATTAACTTAGCTGCATTCATAGCGGATGTTATGAGTTATAGCCTTGGCTATACTTAAATCCCTGATTTTATTGTCTTTTTATAACGATAATCGCGTGGTAGACTGCGCGCACTTTTTAAATTACCGAGCAATTTGTGTGATGGATTTAGCATGAAGTCGTGCTTTTTCATCCCAAGTGAACAAATCATGACCTTTATTGCCACCCTTATTCTTGCTCTTGGAATGTCAATGGACGCATTTGCCGCCGCGCTGGGCAAAGGTGCGGCCTTGCATCGCCCTGGCCTGAAAGAAGCCGTGCGGACCGGTCTGATTTTCGGTTGTATTGAAGCCCTGACGCCCCTTATCGGCTGGGCGCTGGGTCTGGCTGCCAGCCAGTATGTTGCCGCATGGGATCACTGGATCGCCTTTTTCCTGCTGGCCTTCCTGGGCGCGCGTATGATGATGGAAGGCTTCCGCAAAACCGCCGCCGAGCCGTGCGAAGCGCCGCAAAGTCATGGCTTTATGGTACTGGCCACCACCGCAGTCGCGACCAGCCTTGATGCTCTGGCAGTAGGGGTCGGACTGGCGTTTCTGCAGGTCAATATCGTCACCACGGCGCTGACTATCGGGGCCGCCACCACCGTAATGGCGACCACGGGCGTGCTGATTGGCCGTTTCATCGGGCCGGTTTTAGGCAAATGGGCTGAAGTCCTGGGCGGGCTGGTCCTGATCGCTATCGGTTCAACCATCCTTATTGAGCATTTGGCCCTGTTTCAGTAACGGGTTTAAATGTGTATTTTGTGATCTGGTTCAAAATTTATTGCTGATTAAAACAGCAGGCGCTATACTTTTCCTGTAGTTATTCAACAAAATTTTAACCGGATGATGTATGAAACGTTTTTTTAAGTACGTGTTCCACGCTTATGTTGAAACCTTTAAACACGTACCACCCGGCGCGCTTAACTAAGCGCCCACCGAATACCCTCGATAGTCGCGGTCAGGGACAGACCGGTGATTATCACCCCCGTTTTCGCTTCCCCGCTTTGATTGCATAGCGCCGTAATGGCGACTTTTTCAGCTTTCGTTATCCACACACTTCCTGCTGACATAACGTGATACATCTGGACATCCACTGTGCCAATCGATGTACGATTTTTATCGCGTTTTTTGCTACGCTGCGCACCGATTTCTTTTAAAACATAGGGTTATCACCCGTAGCCATGACGAGGCAGCAATGCAGCTATGCAGTTTACCTGGTTTACCGCTGGCAAGAACTGGCCGCAGACCGGGGGCTTCGGGCCCTGGATGACCACCGCCGACGACATTCCTGACCCACAGCAGTTAACCATTAAAACGGTGCTGAATGGTCGGGAAGTGCAAAACGATACCACCGCCAGCATGGTGCATCCGGTCGCCAAAATTATTGAATACATTTCCGCCTTTAGTCCGCTGTCGCCAGGGGATGTCATTATTACCGGTTCACCGGGCGGCGTGGGCAAAAAACGTACGCCGCCGCTGTTCATGTTTAGTGGTGATGTGATTGAAGTGGAGATCGGAAAAATCGGTCGCCTGCGTAACACCATTGCCTGACAGCATGCATTAACCGCCTGTCTCTGCGATTCCCGTCCTACACTCAATGGATACCCAGGAACAGGAGCAGCTGATGAGGCGTACCATCCAGTGTAAAAAGCGGCAGGGCATGGCGCTAGCCGCCGGGATTGGTTTAGGTGTCGCGGCGGTCGTATGGGGCACGAAACGCTGGCAGCAAATGAAGCAAACGCCACCCGTTTCGCCACGCAGCCATCACGCGGGATTAGCGGGTTACTATCAACAGATTGGCGACTGGCGCATGTTTACCCGCGTGACGCCTGAGGAACCCCACGGCTTGCCTGTTGTACTGATCCACGGCCTGGTGATGTCGGGGCGCTCAATGGAGCCGCTCGCACTGGCGCTGGGACGGGATTATCACGTCCTGGTTCCCGACCTGCCGGGCTTCGGCGGCAGCGCATTGCCCGCATCGGCCCCTGTTCTGTCGGTTAATGAACTGGCCGATATCCTGTGGCAGTGGTTGCAGCACAACGGTTTTCAGCGAGCAATCTGGGTGGGCAGCGCTTTTGGCTGTCAGGTACTGGCGGCGCTGGCGGATAAATACCCTGAAGCGGTGGCGGGACTGGTGCTACAGGGACCCACTGCCGATCGCCATGCGCGCAGCCTGGTACGTCAGATGTGGCGAGGCTGGCGTAACAGCCGGATGGAAGCGCATCGCTCGCCGGGCGCGCTGGCCCGGATCGACTGGGCCAAAGCCGGCCTGCCGCGCGCCGTTGGCACGATGCGAGCCATGCTGAACGATCCCATCGAACACCATCTTACCTATGTCACTGCACCAACCTTACTGCTGAGAGGCTCACGCGATCCGGTCTGCCCGGCGCGCTGGCTGGATGAGCTGGCGGGGCTGTTACCGCACAGCGAAAAAATCACCTTACGCGGCGGGACGCACAGGCTGCACTACGTTTATCCGTGGAGTTTCTGCCACGCCATCCGGCCTTTTTTAGCGCGTATTCAGCAGGAGAGCCAGCATGAGTAAACCGCCCAAGGGCATCGCCCGGTTTGATTCAGCCGCCACAATGTTGCTGACCTTAGCGAATGCACTTCACGATCGGCCTTTTGCCAGCCCGAGCCAGTCACCGATGTTAGACCGCTTATTGCCTTCGTTTGATCGCTTACCGACCCGGTTGCGTGAGTGGGGCTATGCGGTCAGCGGTCTGGCCGAGGGCATCAGTCATAAACAGGCCAGCGAGCTGGATATAGAAGGTATCGCCGAATGGATGGTCAGCACCTATCCTCAACGCGACTATCCGGCTGCGTTTGTGGGGGCCACCAATGGTGCCCTGGTGCACCTGGCCGCGGCGATGGGAACGCCGTGGCTGCCGCAAACCTTTCTGTGCCCGGTACGCATGCAGCAGAACGACCCGGATGATGCCCAGTCAGGATTCGAGGAAGGTAAGGCCGTGGCGGCGGCACTGCTGGCGACCTGGCCGAAGCTGGCGGTACATCACATGCAAGATCCGAGTCAGGATCGCCTCCTGCTGGAGAAAATGCACGACTTCCGCCTTAAGTTGCGCGACATGCCGCTGGCCTTCAATGAGTTTCTGCTGGGCGGATTACCGGCGGGAGCAACGCTGTTCATTAATCACTGCACGCGACAGTGGCCGGTAACGCGCACCAGTGACCGCTCTTTCTTCCAGTTTGGCGCACCCGGTGGTGCAACCGAAAACGAGTATTTGCGCGGCGGGCCGAGAGTCGCCGAATACCTGGCGCGGGCAGGCGTGGATCGCGCGCGCTGGGAGCCACCTGCCATCACCGATCATGTCCCTGAGGCAGAGTGGGGGCTGGACGGCTACCTGATTCCTCCGCTGAAAAAACTGGCAGAAGCCCAGCGCTGGGCGCTGATGGAGATTCGTTACGATGACCCGGAAGCGCTGAGCTTTGTGGTCGCCGAAATTTACCGTGACTGGTATCTGGCGGCGGGCATACTGCCAGCCCGGCTGACGGTAGACAGCTTTTTACTGATGGACCCCTGGTGCAGCATGCAGCAGCACGCGATTCCCTTCTGGCTGATGTTTCCGTCCGTGCCGTCGGCGGATGCACTGCAACGCTTTCTTGAGAAGCAGCCGCCTTTTAACCATATCGACATGATGCTCTATTCCCATGGCACTGACAGTATCGGCCTGGCGGATATCGATCGCTGGAAACAGCTGTTAACCTTCGCCAGGGAAGAGGGGGCATTCGTCGGGGTAGATGAAACGCGCTTTCCTCACGATTTTTCCACCTTTTCACGGTTCGATTCGGCGCTCCGGGAACGCGCACCGCTGCTGCCTGTCCCGCCGCCACTCAGTGTCGATAACGTGATTGCGGGGATTCAGCGTTACGGTGCGCGCCACGGCGTCACCCTCCAGGCGCTGACCTGAATCAGGTGCCGTCGGTAATGGGGTTGCGCACCAGCAGCAGGTACGCCAGCGCACCGACCAGGGTGACACAGGCACAAATCATCAGCGCCAGGCTGAATGATTTAGTGGTATCCAGCACCCAACCGGTGATAACTGGCGCAAAAGAGGCAAAGATAAAGCTGGCAAAGTTTTGAATGCTGCCCACGGACGCCGTCATGCGGGCGGTGACGTTGGCATGGATCAAGCCCCAGCAGGAGGTGCCGGCAAAGTGGATACAAAACAGCGCCATACCGATCAGCGTCACAGCGCTGGTGGTGTCGGTGGCGCGCGTCACGATGGCGGTAAAACCTGCCGACAGGATCATGCCGCTCACAATGCAGGCTTTACGGGTTTTTACCGCATCCCAACCGCGTCTGACCAGCGCATCAACCACATAGCCGTTTAGCAACATGCCTGCAGCACCAAACAGGAAAGGAATCGCCGCCAGTAAACCGGTGCTTTTCAAATCAAGATGATACGTCGATTGCAGATAGCCCGGCAGCCAGGCAATGTACAGCCAGGCGGTATAGTTAATGCCGCTGAAGCCAATCATCATGCCCCACATGGTGCGTTGTTTAAACAGTCCGCGCCATTCACGAAAACTGATCGGCTCTTTACGCGATGCCACGCTGCCTGCCTGCAGGTAGTGGATCTCTTCAGCGCTTAGCTGTTTGTTATCGCGATCGCGGTAAACCAGGTACCAGCCGAGGGCAAGAAACACACCCAGAATACCGATGGTGACAAACATGCCGCGCCAGCCCAGAACCAGCATCATGGCAGCCAGTATGGGCGGCGCGATGGACAAGCCAATCATGGAGGCGGCGTTAAACATCCCCATCGGCATACCGCGATCTTTAATGTTAAACCAGTCGTTGATGACCTTTACCCCACAAGGATTCATGGGGGCTTCACCAATGCCCAGCCCAATACGCACCAGCACAAACTGGGTAAAGTTATGCACCAGACCGGACGCGGCCTGGAACAGGGACCAGATAAACATTCCCAGGGCCAGCATAATGCGCGGCCCTTTACGATCCAGCAGGGCACCTGCGGGCAACTGCGCCAGTCCATAAGCCAGCGAGAACGCCGACAGCAGCACGCCGATCTCGGTGGCGCTGAGTCCCATTTCACCCCGAATGGTCATGTTGGCCACAGACAGTGAGCTGCGATCCAGGTAGTTAATGATGGCAGCAAACAGCAGTAGCAGCATGGCGGTAATCTGGACTTTACGAATGCGTGGCGAGCGCACGATATCACTGCGCAACGGCACAAACGCCTCGTCGGGCGAGGTGTCGGGCGGATTCGCGTGATCAATAACCGATCTGTGTTCCATGGCAATCTCCCTGGACAGGCGATTTATCATTATGATGAGTAGCAATGTCGCCCAACGGCACAGGGCCGTCGGTGCGTTGCGCTGAGAGTAAGGGGAATAAAAGCGAGATGTTGTAAAGTTGTTTCAAAATCGTGCGGGAGCTAATGCTTTGTGGTTTTTAATCGGGTTTTAATTGTACTGATTAATGCTCCGCACCATTGAACGCTTGGCGGTCGCCAGATGGTTATGCAACGCGCACAGCGCATCCACATCCCGGCGGCCAATCAAAGCAGACAGAATCGCCATATGCTCTTCCAGCGCGACGATATTTCGCTGCTTAAGATCGCTTTCATCCCACTGATAATGCGAATGGAAAATCACCGAAATAATCTCCAGCGACTGATTAAAGAAGGGGTTATTGGCGGCCGACAGAATCAGCCAGTGCAGCTCTTTATCCAGTGCAGCAAAATGGCGATAGTTGCTGGCGATGGTTTCGCGCATCGATCGGTGCCGATCCAGCAGATCTCGCGCCTGAATCCAGCGCTCATCCTCCCTGGGCAAATTCAGGAAGCGGGTAAGCGCATGGGTTTCCAGCATTTCACGCAGTTCAAATAACTTTTCAGCGTACTCTTGCGAAAACTTTTTCATCTGCCAGTGACCGCGTTTTACCGGCTCCAGCAGGTTATAGCGCATAAAATGCAGCAGGAATTCGCGAACCGCCACCGGGCTGACGTTGGCCTGCCTGGCCAGCTGTAATTCACTGAAGGTATCGCCGGGCTGTAGCAGTCGCTGATTGATCATATCAAAAAAGCGTTTTTCCACCTGACTGGCCTGCTGCTCAATGGCAGGGGCAACGGCGCTGAGGCCGTCTTCTGCTTCAGGCTCGCGTACGATAACCCAGCTCTCATTCACTGTTTCCAGAACGCCACGCTCATGCAGATAGCGCAAAGCATGGCGCACCGTGGTACGGCTGATGTTGAACATCTCAGCCAGCGCGGCCTGGGGCGGAAGTGGCGACTGGATGTGGCCCTGGGCAATGCTCTCCAGCATATGGTTAATCACGTTATGGCGTAAATTCTGGCTACGGCTCATGAGCGGCTCCGGTTTTTTAAGCATTAAAAACCATTGAAGTCCCAAAAAAACCGTCACGCTTCACAGATTGAGCAAAGGAAAACCGTTATTGCGGCAAGATTCGCCATAACTGCGCTAACGCTAACGGGAGAATTACCATGACAACAATGAAAGCAGTAGTCATCACCGAACCACGCAACATGGTCTGGACCACGCGCGACGTCCCCCGTCCTGCGCCTGCGGAGGCGCTGATTAAACTCGTCAGTGCCGGCATCTGCGGCACCGATATCCACGCCTGGGCAGGAAACCAACCTTTTTTTAGCTATCCACGCGTACTCGGGCATGAACTCTGTGCAGACATTGTTGAAACGGGCAGCGCCGTGCAGGGTTTTGCCGTCGGTCAGCGGGTGGCGCTGATTCCTTACCTCTCCTGCTATGAGTGCGATGCCTGCCAAAGCGGTAAAACCAACTGCTGTGAAAACATTTCGGTGATTGGCGTGCATCAGGATGGCGGCTTTTCCGACTATCTCAGCGTGCCCGCCGCAAACCTGCTGGCGGTGGATGAGTTGGCACCCGAGGCGGCGGCATTGATCGAACCCTTTGCGATCAGCGCCCATGCGGTACGGCGTGCGGCGGTGGCACAGGGCGATCAGGTGCTGGTGGTGGGCGCCGGTCCCATTGGCCTGGGTGCGGCGGCTATCGCCGCAGCCAATGGCGCGCAGGTGATCGTGGCCGACACCAGTGATTACCGTCGCCAGCACGTCAGTCAGCAGCTCGGCCTCCTTGCGCTGAATCCGGCGGAAGCTGATTTTATTGCCGCACTGCGTGCCGGGTTTAACGGGCAACTGGCGTTAACCGTGATCGATGCCACGGGAAATCCGGCGGCGATGAACGCGGCGGTTAGCCTGATTCGTCACGGCGGCACGGTGGTTTATGTGGGCCTGCATAAAGGCGATTTGGTCATCCCCGACAGCGAATTCCACAAAAAAGAGAGCACGCTAATGGGCAGCCGGAATGCCACGCGCGAAGATTTTGACCGGGTGCGTGAACTCATGGCCGCAGGGAAACTGCGTGCAGAAATGATGCTCAACCGGCGTTTCGCCTTCTCGACGCTGGCAGAGCAGTTTGAGGAAGCGGTCATCAACAATCGTGAGTTGATTAAAGGCGTTATCGATTTTGATCGCTAACGGTGGCCGCCAGGCTTATCGGCTGAGTACCTGAAAAAAGTGTTGTCGCACCGCCTCCGCGTCGACGCCTAATGCGATGCGCTGCCGGGGAAGATCGCGGAAGGGATTATGCCGGGAAGCCAGCGTACTCTGTTGACGCACCGTCTGACCGCGGGCAATGCCTTCCGTAATGACCCGAAGCGGACTTTCCACCAGCGTGAACGCCTCTGGCAGGCAGAGCCAGGAGAGGGTCAGCGTGTCATGCAGCGCCATGCCAGAAAATCCTTCTTTCTCAAGACTGTAGGCCAGATAAGGGCGACAGATGGCACGCAGCACCGGCTGATTAAGCCGATCCACCTCTTCACTGTGGATCAATACTTTATGGGTCACATCAAGCGGGATCAGCACGATCGGTAAGGCGGAGGAAAAAACCTGATCGGCGGCGTGCGGATCTTTCCAGATATTAAATTCGCTAAAGGGCGTCACATTTCCGCAGTGCCCGTCCGTGCCAAATGCGCCGCCCATCACGACTAACTCTTTTACCAACGGAATGATATCGGGTGCCTGATTGATTGCGCTGGCGATATTGGTCAGCGGACCAATGGCGACAAGGGTGACCGCACCTGGGTTGGCCCGCACGCTGTCGATAATAAACTGCACCGCACCGGGTGCCTCGTCGCTGAAGGGATTGTCAAAGGCATCGCCCAGGCCATCTTCGCCGTGCAGTCGGGCGGGCGCACTGGGTGCCTGGGCCAGTGGACGGGAACAGCCACGGTAAACCGGCACATCAATCGCCATTTTCTGGCAAAACAGCCTGGCGTTTCTCACGGCCTGTCCGACGGCAACGTTGCCAAACACGGTGGTTATGCCCAGCAAATGTTGGGTGCGGGCGGCATAAGCCAGGGCAAAGGCATCGTCTACACCGATATCAGTATCAAAAATGACAGTTCGCACAGGACGCTCCAGAAGAGAGTTTACCCCTTCGCCGCTGGCGAAAGGCATTCAACGGCTCTACAACGCCGCTGCCGGATAAACATTTAAGCGCAAAACGGCAACCGGGGAAACCTGAATCATGCCCGCCTGGACCTTCTGCTTTGCGGCGGCACAAGGTGCTGCGCTGACGTCAGTTCACGTAACGATTCTCTCCGCTCAACCACGGTTGCCAGCCAGAAAAAGGCATCGTATGATGGCCCGCATAAGGTGATGGCGTTCCACCTTTCCCAACCGCCTGCAGGCGTAACCTGCGGCTGATGACGCCTGACATTATCCTTAATCCTTTCGCGGGAGTCGGTGTGTCAGGTGTATGCTTTTTTCTTGCCCTCCACCGTCTTCTGCGCCAATCCTGAAATGGAGTCTGTGATGTTAAAACCGCTATTCGCTGTGATTCTGGGCGGCAGTATTGGCTGTGTGTTGCGCTGGTGGTTCGCCATGCGGTTTAACGCGTTATTTCCCAATCTGCCGCCGGGCACGCTGTTAGTGAACCTGATTGGTGGATTTGTGATTGGCGGTGCCATGGCCTGGTTCGTCAGGCATCCCCAGCTCGACCCGGCCTGGAAATTATTAATTACCACCGGCTTATGTGGCGGACTCACCACGTTCTCGACGTTTTCGGCGGAGTTAATGACATTGTTGCAGTCTGGCAAATACCTGTGGGCAATGAGCAGTGCACTGGTCCATGTCATTGGCTCATTGCTGATGTGCTTTGCCGGTTTCGCGCTCGTTAACCTGTTGGGCTAACGCAGCGGCGAAACCGGCGTGCCTGCGGTGGTGAAAGCGTGTTTAGTCCTGTAAGCACTGGGCAATAAACCCGGCGGCATGCATTGCGCCCTGGGCTGAGATGGTGTGGCCGGTCTGAGGTTCAAACACCGCTTCGACCGGGACGCCCACCGCTTTCAGGCGAGTCGCCGCCGACTCACTTTCACTGGCCGGTATCACCGTGTCGGCCCGGCCGTGAATCAGCAGGGCTGGCGTGTGAGCCTGTGGCGTGATCGGGCCGTCAAAGGCCAGTCGCCCCGAAAACGCCACCACGCCCGCCAGGGGATAACGCCCGGAAGCCAGCAGGTCCAGCGCCATAATTGACCCCTGGGAAAAGCCCACCAGGATGACGTTTTCCCAGCGGTCTGCCATCCCGTTCTGAGACATCAGATGACGGATAACGCTGTCAAAGGCCTCGCGGGCCTCACGCACCCGACCCGGACGATTTTCTGGCGTAATATCGGCCAGGCTGAACCACTGATAGCCCGCGCCATGTTCAAAGGCGTAAGGCGCATCCGGTGACGCAAAGGCGACATCCGGGAGCAGGGTGGTCCAGTAGTCGCCAATCGGGGCCAGATCGTCTCCGTTACTGCCCACGCCGTGTAGAAAGATCACCAATGCTTTAGCCATGCCCGTTCCTTCGCTGTTTTTTGTCAGATTCTGCAGGCATTTGAACAGGTGACGGGATTAACGTCAAAACCAAACTACGCTTCAGGTAGCGCGTGCGCCTGAGCGGGGTCTGCATGAAGCATTCCGTGCCCTCCTTCTTTCCCTGAAACCTAAAACCTGCTTGACTACTGTGTCACCGGTTGCCGTCTGGAGTTATGCATGTCGTTGTTTCACCTGAGTTCGCTTTCAGACATTCCTGCCGCTGAATGGGATGCCCTGTTGACCGATCAACAGCCCTTTTTACGTCACGCATTTTTACTGAGCCTGGAGGAAAGCGGCAGCGTCAGGCCAGAAAGGGGCTGGCAGTCCGATCATCTCCTCTGGCGTGAGGCAGGCGAGCTTCGCGCCGTCCTTCCCGGCTATCAAAAATTCCATTCTCAGGGTGAATACGTGTTCGATCACGCCTGGGCCGATGCCTGCCAGCGTGCCGGTATTCCTTACTACCCAAAATGGCTGGGCGCGATTCCTTTTAGCCCGGTCACTGGCGCACGCGTGCTTGGTGCACCGGATGCCGCCGCCCGGCTTCTTGCTGCGTTACCGGACGCGCTGGCGGAGCAGGGGTTGAGTGGTGCGCATATCAACTTCACCGATCCGCAAGCGAACGCCTTGCTGGCGGCGCAACCTGACTGGCTGGCACGACTGGGCTGCCAGTATCACTGGCACAATCGGGGCTATCGCGACTTTCAGGACTTTCTGGATACGCTGATGTCGCGTAAACGCAAACAGTTGCGTAAAGAGCGCGAGCAGGTCGTACAGAGCGGTTTTGCATTTGACTGGTATCGCGGCGATCAACTGCGTGAGGATCAGTGGGATTTTGTCTATACCTGCTATGCCAATACGTATGCGGTGCGCGGTCAGCGTCCCTATCTGACCCGTGCCTTCTTCAGCCTGCTGGCTGAGAGGATGCCGGACAATATTCGCGTCGTCATCGCCCGTTTACAGCAGCAACCTGCGGCGATGGCCTTCTATCTTAAAGATGGCGAAAGCCTGTATGGCCGCTACTGGGGATGCCTGGCGGAATTTGACCGGCTCCACTTTGAAACCTGCTTTTATCAGGGGATGGATTTCGCTATAGCGGAAGGGCTGCAACGCTTTGATGCTGGCGCGCAGGGCGAGCACAAGCTGGTGCGGGGTTTTGAACCCCAGATTACCCACTCCTGGCACTATCTGTGCCATCCCGGCCTGCGCGCCGCCGTAGAGGATTTTTTGCAGCAGGAGCGGCAAGGCGTCCACCTGTGTGCCGATGAAGCCCGTGACGCCTTGCCCTATCGACGCGGCGATTAGTCTGCGCCCACAAATCCCCCCGTCTGGTGCTGCCACAGACGGGCATAAAGGCCGTTTTGTGCCAGTAGCTCATGATGGCTACCGATTTCCACAATCTGGCCTTTTTCCAGCACCACCAGACGATCCATTTTGGCGATGGTGGACAGACGGTGAGCAATGGCAATCACGGTTTTACCCTTCATCAAGGATTCCAGGCTTTCCTGAATCGCGGCTTCCACTTCCGAGTCGAGCGCGGACGTCGCTTCATCCATAATCAGGATCGGCGCATCTTTCAGCAGCACACGGGCGATGGCCACGCGCTGGCGCTGACCGCCTGACAGTTTCACGCCGCGTTCGCCCACATGGGCATCCAGGCCAAAACGGCCCTGTGAATCGGACAGCAAGGGGATAAACTCATCGGCGCGGGCGCGCTGGATGGCTAACTGAAGCGCCTCTTCACTGGCATTTGGTCGTCCGTACAGCAGGTTTTCGCGGATGGAACGGTGCAGCAGTGAGGTATCCTGGGTGATCATCCCGATCTGGCTGCGCAGGCTCTCCTGCGTCACCTCTGCAATATTCTGACCGTCAATCAGGATACGACCGCCGTTGAGGTCGTACAGGCGCAGCAACAGGTTCACCAGGGTGGATTTACCCGCACCGGAAGGCCCAATCAGGCCAATCTTTTCACCGGGTTTGATGGTCAGATTCAGGCCATCAATGACCGGACGGCCCCCACCGTAGTCAAAACGGATGTCCTGAAAACGAATCTCACCTTGCGCCACCTTCAGCTGGGTTGCTTTGGGAGCGTCCTGCACGCTGAGCGGCTGTGAAATGGTGTTGAGTCCGTCCTGCACCATGCCGATGTTTTCAAAAATACCGTTGACGACCCACATCACCCAGCCGGACATGTTGACCAGGCGGATCACCAGGCCGGTTGCCAGGGCAATCGCCCCTACGCTAATCAGCGATTCGCTCCACAGCCACAGTGCCAGGCCAGAGGTTGAGACAATCAACATCCCGTTCAGCGTCGACAGCGTCAGATCCATGTTGGTCACCATCCGGTTAGCCTGCTGCGTCTTATCTGTCTGCTCCTGAATCGCTTCGCGGGCGTACTGACGTTCCAGATCGCTGTGCGCGAACAGCTTAATGGTGGCGATGTTGGTATAGCCGTCAACAATGGTGCCCATCAGCTTCGAGCGGGCCTCTGACGACACCACCGAACGGGCTTTAACCCGTGGCACGAAATAGCGCAGCGCGGCAACATAGGCCACAATCCAGATAATCAATGGAATCATCAGGCGCCAGTCGGCTTCTGCAAACAGTACCAGCGCCGTTGCGGCATAGATCAGCACATGCCAGATCGCATCCACCAGTTGCACCGCAGAGTCGCGCAGCGAGTTACCGGTTTGCAAAATACGTTGCGCAATCCGCCCGGCAAAGTCGTTTTGAAAAAAGTTCATGCTCTGCCGCAGGACATAATTATGATGCTGCCAGCGGATCATACTGGTCATGCCGGGGTTGATGCTCTGATGAACCAGCATATCGTGCAGCGCAATAAAAACCGGCCGCAGTATCAGCGCAACACAGCCCATCCACAACAACGTTTGCCAGTTATCCCGGAACAACGTGGCCGGCGTAGAGTGGTTCACCAAATCAATAATGCGGCTCAGATAACTGAACAGCGCTACCTCAATCAGCGCGCCGATTAATCCCACCACCAGCAACGCGGCAAAGCTCGGCCATACCTGGCGCAGATAGTAAAAATAAAACGGCCAAACCCGCGAGGGCGGCATGTCGGTCGGTGCATCCTGAAAAATATTGATAAAACGTTCGAAACGACGATACAACATAGAGTCACTCTTTCCGTTCGATAAGAGTTACAGCTTAGTGCATGTGTATGCCCGATTAAAAAGGATTAAATATGGATATCACTCTGCGCGGCCGTGAGCCGCACGATGCGGCGGCTTATCAACGTCTTTACGGTCATCCGGACGTTTATCCCTGGACGCTACAGTTGCCTTTTCCCAGCGTAGCCACCTGGGAGAAGAAGTTTGCAAAGATGGATGCGGAAGGCTTTATCAATTTTATCGCCGAAGTTGACGGTGAAATGGTGGGCGAACTCACGCTGTTCACTAATCATAATCCGCGTACCCGGCACTGCATCAGTTTCGGTATTGGCGTCAATCCTGCCTTTTCCGGTCGCGGCATCGGAGCGCATTTAATTCGTAACGCCATGGATTATGCTCGTAACTGGCTGGGCATCACCCGCATGGAGCTGGAAGTGTTCCACGATAATCATCGGGCGTTAGCGCTCTATGAACGACTGGGCTTTGAGCGTGAGGGCGTCCGTCGTCAGGCATCGCTGCGTGAAGGTAAACTTCACGATGTGGTGATGATGGCAATATTGCTCACTGAGAAAGCGTAACCACGCCCGTTTTCTTTTACCGGTGAACGGGAAAACTCTCCCTCTGGCGTCTAAAATTTGTGCTGCACCACAGTTCGCACAAAATGACCTGCATAAAATCGAGTGCCTGCCGATATCACGATATCACCCGCTGATACTCTGGAGGGAGATTGTGATTAAACTCATAACAATCGACGAACTGAAACCGGGTATGTTCGTCCACAAACTCGAAGTCTGGTGGTTTAAAGACAAACGCATTCGCAACCAGATGTTGATCACCGATCAACGTCAGGTTTTGATGTTTCGTCATGAAGGCATAACGCGTTTATGGATCGATATGGAGAAATCGATTTCATTGACGCCATCTGCGCCGAAAAAAGTCGATTCAGGCATCCGCGCGCCGTTCTCTCAGGAAATGGAGCAGGCACAGCATATCTTTGAACAGGGCAAGCCAAAGGTGCTGGCCATGTTCAACGAGGCACGCCTGGGCTATGGCCTGAATCTCAGCGATATGATTGCGATTGTCGATCAGATTGCCGGTTCCATCGAACGTGAGCCTTCGGCGCTGTTACGTGTGGCGCAGCTTAAAGATCATGACAATTACACCTATCTGCACTCTATGGCGGTATGTGGGCTCATGATCGCCTTTGGTAAAAAGCTGGGGCTGGATGCTCAGCAACTGCAACGGGTCGGCATGGGCGGATTACTGCATGATTTGGGTAAGGCGGCGGTGCCGCTCTCTATTCTCAATAAACCCGATAAGCTCAGCGACGATGAGTTTCAGGTGATGTGTGAACATCCGATTGCCGGTGCGCAGATGCTGATGGATGCCCATGCGGGCGACGATCTGGTCGATATAGCGCTGCATCATCATGAAAAATATGACGGCACTGGCTATCCCTATGGCCTGAAGGGCCATGAGATTAGCGTGTATTCCCGCATGACGACCATCTGCGACGTTTATGATGCGCTGACCTCAACGCGGCCCTACCGTAAAGGCTGGACGCCCGCCAAAACGCTGCAGATGATGTTGAGCTGGCAGGGGCATTTTGACACCACCTTACTGCACGCTTTTGTCAGTACCATCGGTCTGTATCCTGTCGGTTCGCTGGTCCGCCTGGCATCAGGCCGCATCGCGTTGGTGGTGAAGGGCGGCGATAAGTCATTACAGCGACCCAAGGTGCATGTTTTCTGGTCACTGCATGCGCAGCGGGAAATTAAACCTGAGGTACTGGATCTGGGCGACAGTTTCTGTACTGACAGTATTGTCTGTGCCGAAGATAACGGTGGCTGGGACGGCGTGGATCTGAGCCGCATCTGGCAGATGGAAGCCGCCTGATATTACGGCTATTTTTATACATTTTTTATATCCCCGACCCGCTTTTTAACCCTTTCTTTATGTGCCCAGGCGCAAGCTACTCAGCAAATCCAAACCTCTGGAGGTTGCTGTGAGCGCAGGCGTAATAACCGGCATTGTGCTGGTGGTGTTGTTACTGGGCTATCTGATTTATGCCCTGTTAAATGCGGAGGCCTTCTGATGGCGGCCAATGCGTTTTTACTGATAGCGGTTTATCTGCTGTTACTGATGGTGATGGCGCAGCCGCTGGGGCGCGGGCTGGCCGCGTTAGTCGCGGACAAGCCCCTGTTTACGCGTGCAGAAGCCTTTCTGTGGCGCATCTCAGGAACCCAACAAGGCGATATGCGCTGGCAGCAATACTTGCTGGCGATCCTGGTGTTCAATCTGCTGGGCATGGCTGTGCTGTTGGCCATGTTGATGTTTCAGGGACAGTTGCCCCTTAATCCGCAGCATCTGCCCGGACTGAGCTGGGATCTGGCGCTGAATACGTCCATCAGTTTTGTCACCAACACCAACTGGCAGTCTTATGCGGGCGAAAGCACCTTAAGCTATTTCAGTCAGATGGTCGGACTGACGGTGCAGAACTTCGTGTCCGCTGCCACCGGTATTGCCATCGCGTTTGCATTGATTCGCGGTTTTGCGAATCGATCTATCGCCACGCTGGGCAACGCCTGGCGTGATTTGACGCGCGTGACGCTCTACGTTCTGCTGCCGATTAGCCTGCTGATGGCGCTGTTTTTTGTCAGCCAGGGCAGCATCCAGAACTTCCTGCCTTATCACAACCTCACCAGTCTGGAAGGGGCACAGCAAACGCTGGCAATGGGGCCGGTTGCCTCTCAGGAAGCGATCAAAATGCTGGGGACCAACGGCGGCGGTTTCTTCAACGTCAACTCCGCCCATCCGTTTGAGAATCCCACCGCTCTCACCAATTTTGTCCAGATGTTAAGTATCTTCCTGATTCCGGCGGCTCTCTGCTTTGCCTTTGGCGAAAGCGTCAAAGACCGTCGTCAGGGAAATATGTTGCTGTGGTCAATGACGCTGATGTTCGTGGTGGCCGCGGCGCTGGTGATGTGGGCCGAACTGCATGGTAATCCGCACTTCCTGACGCTCGGCGCTGACAGCGCTATCAATATGGAAGGCAAAGAGACGCGCTTCGGCATCCTTAACTCCAGCCTGTATGCGGTGATTACGACGGCGGCTTCCTGTGGCGCAGTGAACGCCATGCACGACTCGTTTACCGCACTGGGCGGCATGGTGCCCATGTTGCTGATGCAACTGGGCGAAGTGGTGTTTGGCGGAGTCGGTGCCGGTCTGTACGGCATGCTGCTGTTTGTCTTGCTGGCGGTGTTTATTGCCGGGTTGATGATTGGCCGCACGCCAGAGTTTCTCGGCAAGAAAATCGACGTGTGGGAAATGAAAATGACCGCTCTGGCGATTCTGGTCACCCCCGCGCTGGTGCTGATTGGCACGGCGATCGCGATGATGACCGATGCCGGACGCGCCGGCATGGCAAACCCGGGAACACATGGCTTTAGTGAAGTGCTGTACGCCGTCTCGTCGGCTGCCAATAACAACGGTAGCGCCTTTGCGGGCCTGAGCGCCAATACGCCGTTCTGGAACCTGCTGCTGGCGGTGTGCATGCTGCTGGGACGCTTCGGCATCATCATTCCGGTCATGGCAATTGCCGGTGCCATGGCGGTGAAAAAAGTGCAACCGGTCGGTAACGGTACGCTGCCTACGCACGGTCCTCTGTTTATCGCCCTGTTAATCGGTACCGTCTTGCTGGTCGGCGCGCTGACCTTTATTCCTGCTCTGGCGCTGGGTCCGGTGGCCGAGCATCTGCAACTTATTCAGGGACAATCATCATGAGTCGTCAACAACAGGTGTTTGACGCAGCGCTGTTACGTGCCTCAGCGATCGATGCCGTAAAAAAACTCGATCCCCGCGTGCAGTTTCGCAATCCGGTCATGTTTGTGGTTTACCTGGGCAGCATCCTGACTACGATTCTGGCCTTACTGATGTTTACCGGACACCAGAGCGGCAGCGCCAGTTTTACCGGTGCCATTGCCCTGTGGTTATGGTTCACCGTGCTGTTTGCCAACATGGCAGAAGCGCTGGCGGAAGGGCGCAGTAAAGCCCAGGCAAACAGCCTGAAAGGGGTTAAAAAGACCAGCTTCGCCAAAAAACTGTCGGCTGCGCACTACGGCGAAAAATGGCAGCAGGTTGCGGCTGACCAACTGCGCAAAGGTGATGCGGTGCTGGTGGAAGCCGGTGATGTCATCCCCTGTGATGGCGAGGTCGTTGAAGGGGGCGCATCGGTGGACGAAAGCGCGATCACCGGCGAATCGGCACCGGTGATCCGTGAGTCGGGGGGGGATTTTGCCTCGGTGACTGGCGGGACACGCATTCTGTCCGACTGGCTGGTCATCACCTGTAGCGCCAACCCAGGGGAAACCTTCCTGGACCGGATGATCGCCATGGTCGAAGGCGCGCAGCGCCGTAAAACCCCGAACGAGATTGCCCTGACTATTCTGCTGGTGTCGCTCACCATCGTGTTTCTGTTAGCCACTGTCACGCTGTGGCCTTTTTCAGCCTGGGGCGGCACGCCGGTTACTATCACGGTGCTGGTGGCGTTGCTGGTGTGCCTGATCCCAACCACCATTGGCGGCCTGCTGTCCGCCATCGGTGTGGCCGGGATGAGCCGCATGCTGGGCGCTAACGTGATTGCCACCAGTGGCCGTGCAGTCGAAGCCGCAGGGGACGTAGATGTGCTGATGCTGGATAAAACCGGCACCATCACCCTGGGTAACCGTCAGGCAACGCAGTTTTTACCGGCACCCGGCGTAACGGAAGAGCAGCTGGCAGATGCTGCGCAACTGGCGTCACTGGCGGATGAAACCCCGGAAGGGCGCAGTATTGTGGTACTGGCAAAGCAAAAGTTTAACCTGCGTGAACGCGATCTGAGCAGCATGGGCGCCAGCTTTATTCCCTTCTCTGCCCAAACCCGCATGAGCGGCGTCAACGTACAGGACCGTCTGATCCGTAAAGGTGCGGTCGATGCGGTGCGCCGTCATATTGAAGCCAGCCACGGTGCCTTTCCGGCAGAAGTAAACGCCCGGGTTGAAGAGGTGGCGCGGGCCGGTGGCACACCGCTGGTGGTGGCCGAGGGCGCAAAAGTGCTGGGCGTGGTTGCGCTGAAAGATATTGTGAAAGGCGGTATCAAAGAGCGTTTCGCAGAACTGCGCAAGATGGGCATTAAAACCGTGATGATCACCGGTGATAACCCACTAACGGCGGCCGCCATTGCGGCAGAGGCGGGCGTGGATGACTTTTTGTCAGAAGCGACGCCGGAAGCCAAGCTGGCGCTGATTCGTCAGTATCAGGCGGAAGGGCGCCTGGTCGCGATGACCGGCGACGGCACCAATGATGCGCCGGCACTGGCACAGGCGGATGTGGCGGTTGCCATGAACTCCGGTACTCAGGCGGCTAAAGAAGCGGGGAACATGGTCGATCTGGACTCGAACCCCACCAAACTGCTGGAAGTGGTACACATTGGTAAACAGATGCTGATGACGCGCGGTTCTCTGACCACCTTCAGTATCGCCAATGACGTCGCCAAATATTTCGCCATCATCCCGGCGGCGTTTGCGGCGACCTATCCACAGTTAAATATGCTCAATGTGATGCATCTGCACTCACCCGCATCAGCCATCCTGTCGGCCGTTATCTTTAACGCCCTGGTGATTGTGTTCCTGATCCCTTTAGCGCTTAAAGGTGTCAGCTATCGCCCCTTGAGTGCCGCGTCGCTGTTGCGCCGTAATTTACTGATTTATGGATTAGGTGGGCTGCTGGTGCCGTTTGTGGGCATCAAGGCGATTGATATGTTGCTCGTGCTGTCTGGTATGGCCTGAGGAGAATAAAATGAGTCAGTTACGTCCGGCGGTTTTCCTGCTTTTGTTGCTAACGATTGTGTGCGGCGTGGTTTATCCTTTGCTCACCACTGGCCTGTCGCAGTGGCTGTTTCCCTGGCAGGCCAACGGGTCGTTGTTAAAAGTGGATGGCGAAGAACGGGGTTCTGCGCTGATTGGTCAGAATTTTAGCCAACCCGGTAATTTCTGGGGGCGGCCTTCTGCAACCGGTGATAAACCTTACAATCCGCTGGCATCCAGCGGCAGTAATCTGGCCGCCAGCAATCCGGCGCTGGATAAAGCGGTGGCAGAACGCGTAGCGGCGTTACGGGCGGCGAATCCGCAGGCCAACGGCGCGGTACCCGTGGAACTGGTTACCACATCCGCCAGTGGGCTGGACCCGGAGATTTCGCCTGAAGCCGCGCTGTGGCAGGCCCCGCGCATTGCGGCGGCACGTCAGTTACCGCTGGCGAAAGTTGACGCACTGGTAGACAGCATGACGCAACGTCCGCTGTTGCCCTTCATCGGTGAACCTACTGTGAACGTGCTGCAGCTTAACCTGGCGCTGAATGACCTCAAATAAGTCTAAGGAAGCTATGAACCACGAACCGCTGCGCCCCGATCCGGATGCCCTGCTGCAGGCCAGCAGTGACAGCCATCGCGGCAAACTGAAAATCTATTTTGGTGCCTGCGCGGGCGTAGGGAAAACCTATGCCATGTTGCAGGAAGCGCAGCGGCTGCGTGCCCAGGGGCTGGATGTGCTGGTGGGCGTGGTGGAAACGCACGATCGCCCGGAAACGGCCCAGCTTCTTAATGGACTGGTGCTGTTGCCGCGCCGCGCCACTGGCCGTTCGCGGCACGCAGAGTTCGACCTTGATGCCGCGCTGGCACGCCATCCGGCGGTCATTCTGATGGATGAGCTGGCGCACACCAACGTGAAAGGATCACGTCATCCCAAACGCTGGCAGGATATTGAAGAACTGCTGGAGGCCGGCATTGATGTCCTGACTACAGTGAACGTTCAGCATCTGGAAAGCCTGAATGATGTTGTCGGTGGCGTCACCGGCATTCAGGTACGCGAAACCGTACCCGATCCCTTTTTCGACGGTGCCGACGAAGTGGTGCTGGTCGACCTTCCCCCCGACGACCTCCGCCAACGCCTGAAAGAGGGCAAGGTGTACATTGGCGATCGCGCCGAACGGGCCATCGAAAATTTCTTTCGTAAAGGCAATCTGTTTGCCCTGCGTGAGCTGGCGCTGCGCCGCACGGCCGATCGGGTAGATGACCAGATGCGCGCCTGGCGCGACAGCCAGGGACGGGATCGTGTCTGGCATACGCGAGATGCCATTCTGCTGTGTATTGGTGACGACACCGGCAGTGAAAAACTGGTGCGGACGGCGGCACGGCTGGCCGCCAGACTGGGCAGTGAATGGCATGCGGTTTACGTGGAAACGCCTCGCCTCAACCGGCTGCCGGAAGCGCGGCGTCGGGCTATTTTACGCACGCTGAAGCTGGCGCAGGATATGGGGGCCGAAACCGCGACGCTCTCCGACCCGGATGAGGCGCAGGCGGTCCTGCGTTACGCACGTGAACACAACCTCGGTAAGATCGTGACGGGGCGACGCCCGGTGCGGCGCTGGCGGCGTGACAGCTTTGCCGAACGTCTGGGGCAACTGGGGCCCGATCTGGATCTGCTGGTGGTGGCGCTGAATGAGCCGATTCAGGATGCGCCCCATCCGTTAGCCGAGGATCGGGTTAACAGCGATAAATGGCGGCTGCAACTGCGCGGCGTTCTGATGGCGCTGGTGCTGTGTATTCTGGTCACCGCCGCAGGGCAGTCGGTGCTGATCAGCTTCGATCCGGCCAACTGTGTGATGATCTACCTGCTGGCGGTGGTGATCGTCGCGTTGCGCTATGGGCGCTGGCCGTCGGTCATTGCCACGGTGATGAACATCATTGCCTTTGACCTGTTTTTCGTCGCGCCAACCGGCACGGTCGCGGTGTCGGATCTGCAATATTTAGTGACCTTTGGCGTCATGCTGGCGGTGGGGGTGATTGTGGGTAATCTGACGGCCGGTGTCCGCTATCAGGCGCGGGTTGCGCGTTACCGTGAGCAGCGCACGCGGCATCTGTACGAAATGGCTAAGTCACTGGGAAGCGGCCTGACGCCCGAAGATATTGCCGCAACCAGCCAGCGGGTGCTGGAGGCGACGTTACAGGCGCGCTGCCTGCTGCTGTTGCCCGATGAACAGGGTGAACTGCAAACCTTGGGCAATGCGCTGCCGGGCAATGAACCGGATCGGGCAATTGCGAAATGGAGCTTCAGTAAGGGCCAGCCTGCTGGTGCAGGCACGGATACCTTACCGGCGGTGCCCTACCAAATTCTTCCGTTGAAAGTGGGCGATCTGTGTCGCGGATTGCTGGTCGTTGAACCGCAAAATGTGCGTCAGCTGATGGTGCCGGAACAGCAGCGGCTGCTGGAAACCTTCACCGTGCTGATTGCCAACGCCCTGGAGCGGATGGCGCTGTCGCAAAGTGAGGCGGCTTCGCGACTGTCTGCGGAACGGGAACAGCTGCGTAATGCCTTGTTGTCAGCCCTGTCCCATGATTTACGCACGCCGCTGACGGTGCTGTTTGGTCAGGCCGAAATGCTGATGCTGGACCTGGCCAGTGATGACTCAAAGTATGTACCGCAGGCCAGCCAGATTCGTGAACAAACCCTGAGTACCATTCGCCTGGTCAGTAACATGCTGGATATGGCGCGTATCCAGTCGGGTGGTCTGAATTTGCGCGAAGAGTGGCTGGCGCTGGAAGAGGTGATTGGCGGCGCGCTCAGCAGCATGGCTCCGTCGCTCAAGGGACGGGAGGTTGAGCTCGATCTGCCTACGGATATCGTTTTGATTAAAGGCGACAGCACGCTCCTGGAGCGGGTATTTACCAACCTGATTGAAAACAGCCTGAAGTACGCAGGCAACTGCGCGCCTCGTGGCATTCGGGCCTGGTGTGAAAATACGCGGCTGGAAATCGCCATCTGGGATGGTGGCCCAGGCATAGCCGACAATGACCTGACGCGAATTTTCGACAAATTTTCGCGCGGGGATAAAGAATCGGCGGTACCGGGCGTCGGCCTGGGGCTGGCGATCTGTAAAACGATTATCGAGAGCCATGGCGGCCAGATCTGGGCGGAAAATCGCCCGGAAGGCGGTGCCTGCTTCCGTCTCTCTTTACCGCTGCCACCGGTTCCTGAAATTTCTCCTGAAGGCTTGAAATAACTTCACAGATGATCGGTTATAATGCGCGACCTTACTGATTATGATTGGGAAATTATGGAACGTTTTACCGAAAACCTGATGTATGCATCGCGCTGGTTGTTGGCTCCGGTTTACATTGGACTTTCGCTGGGATTGCTGGCGCTCACCGTCAAATTTTTCCAGGAAATTTTTCACCTGTTGCCCAACATTTTTAGCATCGCAGAAAACGATCTGATTTTGCTGCTGCTGTCGCTGGTGGATATGACGCTGGTGGGCGGGCTGCTGGTGATGGTCATGCTGTCAGGCTATGAAAACTTTGTGTCCAAACTCGACATTGACGAGGGCAAAGAGAAGCTGAGCTGGCTGGGTAAAATGGATTCCGGCTCGCTGAAAAATAAAGTCGCGGCCTCGATTGTGGCGATTTCCTCCATCCACCTGCTGCGGGTATTTATGGATGCGCGCAATGTCGAAAACGACAAGCTGATGTGGTACGTCATCATCCATCTGACCTTTGTCCTGTCGGCCTTCGTGATGGGCTGGCTGGACAACATGTCGCGAGCGGAAAAGAAAAACGTCTGACCAACCGCAACATCGCCGAACGCCGTCCGGTTATACGGCTTCCCTTGTGGGGGAAGCCCGGTTCAGCCTGACGCGGGGCGCGCGCCCGTCAGGTGCGGAAATACCGCTTTGATCATGGCAAAAAACGCGGTCAGCCTGGCAGGATAGTAGCTCGCCCAGGGATAGGTCAGCCACACCGGCAACGGGGGAGCCTGCCATTCCGGCATCAACTGAACCAGATTGCCCTGCGCCAAATCCTCCTGTATGACCCATGTCGACATAATAGCCGCACCCAGGCCCGCCAGGGCGGCCTTGCGCACGGCATACAGGCTGTCGCTGCTGAGCACGGGAACGATGGGCAGATTCACCGGTTCATCCCTGTCCTGATTCTGTAACGCTATCTCGTTACGGTAGAAGCTGGTCAGCGCCAGCCAGGGCAAATCCCCCAACTGTTCCACCTGCCTGACCGGCGGATGCTGCAAGAGTAGCGCGGGCGCGGCAACGACAATGCGTGGCACTTCAGCCAGCAGCACAGCCACCACAGAAGGATCGGTCGGTGCGCCAACCTGAATCGCACAGTCCACGTTCTCGGCGACGAAGTCTGGCGTCCTGTCGTTCAGCATCCATTCAATGCGTAAACGGGGATAGCGGCGCATAAAAGTCACCAGCGGTGCGACCAGTTGATCCTGACCGAATGCATGAGGCGCCCGCACCCGCAATATCCCGACCGGATCACTGCCCGCGCCGGTCAGTTCATCCTCCAGCGCGTGCCAGGTCGCCATGAGCTGCCGGGCCTGAGCATAGCAACGTTCCCCATCATCGGTGAGCTTCAGCGCATGCGTGGTGCGCAGAATCAGCTTCAGCCCAAGCCCCTGCTCAAGAGACTGCAAGCGGCGGCTGATTGTCGGTTGCGTAATGCCCAGTTGTAACGCGGCTGCGGTCAAACTGCCGCTCTCGACAATGCGAATAAAAGTGTGCATCAATTCGATACGATCGCTGTTATTGAAATTGCTCATGCGTCCCACGTATAACCGTTTTGTCTTTTATGAGTCTACCGCGTATGTCAAAAACAGGCTTTACTTGTCACACTATTTTTTGAGGATGCCACCATGTCAGCGGTAAACAATATCACCCCACCTGCCACCGAACGTCTGCCCGCGCCCCTGGTCTTTACGCTGGCTGCCGGCGCGGGCCTGAGCGTCGCCTCGATTTACTACAGCCAGCCGATGCTGGATATCATCAGTAAGCAGTTCCAGATCAGCGTTGGTACTGTTGGCATGGTGCCGATGTTAACGCAGGCCGGTTATGCCTTAGGCATTCTGCTGCTGGCCCCGCTTGGCGATCGCCACGATCGGCGCACCATCATTTTAGTTAAGGGATTGCTGCTGGTGATGGCGCTGCTGTTGTGTGGGTTCTCCGGCGGCATCAGCGCGCTGCTCATCGCCAGCTTTGTGACCGGGCTGACGGCGACCGTGGCGCAGGACATTGTTCCGGCCTCGGCCGCGCTGGCTCCGGCACAACGTCGGGGTAAAATCGTTGGCACGGTAATGACGGGGTTACTGGTGGGGATTTTATTATCCCGGGTCGTGAGCGGCGTGGTGGCGGAGTATTTTGGCTGGCGCACGATGTACATGATAGCGGCTATGGCCGTATTGCTGATCAGCCTGACCTTGTGGCGCGTGCTGCCACGCTTTACGCCCGGCACGTCAGTGAGCTATCCCCGTCTGCTTTTATCGTTGGTGCAGCTGTGGCGTGAACATCAAACCCTGCGACGTGCTGCGCTGGCTCAGGGGCTGCTCTCTGTGAGCTTCAGCGCCTTCTGGTCCACACTGGCGATCATGCTCAGCGAACGTTTTCACTTTGACAGTGCTATCGCCGGTGCCTTTGGCCTGGCGGGGGCAGCAGGTGCACTGGCCGCGCCGCTGGCAGGTAACGTCGCCGATCGTATCGGCCCGGCGCGTGTCACCCAGTTTGGTGCCGCTCTGGTCACGTTCTCTTTCGCCCTGATGTTTTTGTTACCGCTGCTGCCGCTCCCCGGTCAGCTGGTATTAATCATTATCTGCACCATTGGCTTTGATTTAGGCGTGCAAGCCACGCTGGTCGCGCATCAAACCCTGATTTATGGCCTGGTGCCCGACGCGCGCAGCCGACTGAATGCCCTGCTGTTTACCATCGTGTTTATCGGCATGGCGAGCGGTGCGGCGCTGGGCAGCCTGGCGCTTGCTCACTGGGGCTGGAATGGCGTTGTGGTCTTGTCGACGCTGGCCGCGGCTGTCAGCCTGATCGTGCGTCTCGCCAGTCGCCACCTCAAGGACTGATCCTTCCGCCCGTCAGCAAATGTGCCAGGCTTAGTCATAAACTCAATTAAAACGGTGCGTTATGAACTTTATTGCCTGGACAGCTGCGACGGGCTGTCTTCTGTTATTAATGTCGCTGGCATCAGGGTGGATACACCGTGGCCCGGTGACCTCTTTTGGTCTTTTCTTGTTAGCCGGGATAGCCTGCGGGCCGTGGGTATTTGATGTTATCGAAATCGATATCCTTCGCCATGCTGAACTGGTCACGCACATTACTGAAATCACCATGGCCGCGTCGTTGTTCATTACCGGCCTAAAGCTGCGCCTGCCGCTTAAGGCCCGGAGCTGGCGCGCTGGCGGCTTACTGGCGTTCCCGGCGATGTTGATGACGGTCGCGGCCATGACGCTGCTGTCTCACTGGCTGGTGGGGCTGTCGTGGCCCATTGCCCTGGCGTTTGGCGCGATTGTTGCGCCCACCGATCCCGTGCTGGCGAGCCTGATCTCCGTGAGCGATGCTCAGGATGATGATGCACTGCGCGTAGCCATTTCCAGTGAGGCGGGCATGAACGATGGTTCCGCACTGCCCTTACTGATTCTGGCGCTGCTGCTGTTTAACGGCGAAAGCCTGGGCACGGGCATGGTGGCGCACTGGGCTGCTGTCGATGTCGTGTGGGCCATTGGCGGCGGCATCCTGTTGGGATTTGGACTGGGTCGCCTGGTCGGTCTGCTGGCCACCCGGCTGCGCAATGCCCACGGCGATGTGGCACCCAATGACTTCCTTGCGCTGGCGCTGATCGCGCTCAGCTATGCACTGGCCGAATGGGTCGGTGCCTCGGGCTTTCTGGCCACCTTTGCGGCCGGTCTGGGCCTGCGCCGCGCGGAGCTGGGCGTCTTTAAACGCTACCAACCAGACGATATGCCCGATGACGATCGGCTGCTGCCTGCCGAGGCGCTGGTAAATCCCAACAAACGGTTACAGCAACGTAGCAGTGGCATGGTGAAATCGGTCGGTTTAGTGGTAGGCGATGCGCTCTCTTTTGGCGATACTATCGAACGCCTGTTGGCTGCCATGATGATGGTGGTACTTGGCGTGACCATGGCGCACCACTGGAACATGCAGGGCGTCCTGCTTGGGCTGTTGCTGTTTGCGGTGGTGCGACCGCTTGCCGTCTGGCTGGTGACCCTGCGCACCGGCATGCCGGTTCCTCAGCGGTTGCTGATTGGCTGGCTGGGTATCCGTGGTATTGGTAGTCTTAACTATATTGCGTTTGCCTGGGTCCATGGCATGGTCGGGGCAGAGGCAAAGATAATGGTTGATATGGCGCTGACGCTGGTGGTGTGCAGCATCGTGGTCCACGGTATTTCTGTGACGCCGCTGCTCAACTGGCGCCAGGCGCGACTGGAGGCGAAACAGCGCCAGTCATGAGAGTGAGTTAACTGATAACAGGAGTAGATGATGAAGATATCTCAGATACTGTTGCTGAGCATGCTGGCTTCTGGCAGTGCACTGGCGGCAGAGAACAGTGAAGAAAGCGTGTATGCCAGCCAGCTGTGCCATATTGTCAGCAGTGAAAAAAGCGTATCGACAGCTGACCAGTATGTCGAAAAAATGAAAGCCAGCGTGGCAGGATCGCAGTCCTCCTCTGCTGTCAGTAAGCCTGAATTTGACGAAGAGCTGGCAAACGAAGTGGCGAGTGCATGGCTACAACTGGGCGATGAAGAACGCGCCAAACTGCGTACCAATTCACAGCAGTGTGAGCAAACGGTAATGACGCAGTTTCAGCAAGAAGATTAACCGCCGTTAAATCGTCAATAAACGCGCTAAAATGGCGCGTTTTTTAATGGATTTTCACTACCGATTGCGTACATAATCGCCAGCGTCTTAACCAAATGTGCGATACATAATAACAACGCAGCGGGCCGAAAAGGTCGGCTAACCTTTATGGCATTGATTTAACAGGCATCATGATTACGCGTCGACGCTTTATTTTCGGCACAGGAGCGCTTGCGCTCTCACTGGCTACCAGCAAACTGTTTGCCCGCGATGATATTATTCCCCTCTGGCCGGACGAACCGCCCGGCGGCGGCGGTCCGTCTGGCACCCTGCATGTTGATGCATGGGGTTCATGGTCCAATATTGTCAGCCCGGCGATTCAACGTTTCAGGCCAGAAAATCCCAACGGCGAAGCGGTATTAATCGCGGCCGGTGGCGGTTATCGCTGGATTGGCATGGGCCGCGAAGCCTGGCCCGTCGCGCACTGGTTAAATGCCAATGGTTATACCGCCTACGTGCTGAGCTATCGTTTGCCGCGCGAGAAATGGCAGGCGGGCAATCTTGCGCCCTTGCAGGATGCACAGCGTGCCCTGCGCCTGATACGATCGTTTGAACGTAAAGTGCATGTCTTAGGCTTTTCAGCCGGTGGGCATTTACTGGGCATGGCGGCGGCGCGCCCGGAGTTTCAGTCATACACGCCCGTTGACAGGCTGGATCAGGAAGTGCCAAAAGCCGACAGTGTAGGGCTGATTTATCCGGTGATTACGCTGGAAGCGCCGTATCAACATACCAATACTCACCTGATGATGGTGGGCAACGACGCCAGCCCGCAGGAAGAAGCCAGTTGGTCCGTACAAAACTACGTGACGAATCTGTATCCGCCCACATTTCTGGCCCAGGCCGGCGACGATCACACCTCAAAACCTTTTAATACCCAGTTAATGCGTGACACCTGCCGTCGCAATCGTGTGCCAGTACAGCTGATCCAGCTTTCCAGCGGTGGACACGGTTTTGGACTGGGTAAAGCCGGCACGCCTGCCGCCCTGTGGGATCAGGCTTACGTGAAATGGCTGGAAAACCTGGGTCAGGGCACGTCACCCGTCAGGCACGCTGCCACCTCCGCCCTTTAGCCATTTTCTCTGCGGACTGACGTAAAAAAAGCCGGCATTCGCCGGCCTCGCGACAGTAGCGATTCTCAGGATTGAAGCGATACAGGTTAAAGCACGTGTGCAGGCAGGGGCCGCCTGTTAAAACTGATAAGTCAGGCCCATACCGATACTGTTTTTTGTCGTAATGCCGGTTGCACGGGTAAAGTCATTTTCTTTCAGCAAGTTAATGCGGTAATCCACATAGGTCAGCATGTTCTTGTTGAAATAGTAGTAGGTGCCCACCGCAATATATTTCTGCATAGTCTGACTACCACCGGCAAAATTCCCCGCGCCCTGCAGGTTTTCGCCACGCTGTGTCACAAACCCAACAGAGGGACGCAAGCCGTTCAGGAACTGGTATTGCGCAATCGCCTCAAAGTTATGGGTTTTATCGGCGACCTGTGCCAGCTGTCCATAAGGCGTCACATCGTTGGCTTCACCGTACATGGCGGCCAGATAGATTTGGTTGGCATCATATTTCGCCGCCGTTACCCAGGCGGTCGCCTCGTCTCCCTGGCCGTCAGCTTGCTGAGTCAGGGTACGTTTTGCTTTCATGCCCGCGGCGGCAATGCTCAGGCCATCGGTGATGCTGTAGGTCAGACCGGCACCGTAGCCATCCCCGTTCGCCAGTTTGGCGGTTGAACGATCATTTTTCCCTTGGTACTGCAGGGTTAACTTTAATCCGCCCCAGTCCGGGGAGTGCCAGGTCGCAAGACCGGTCGAGCGTTTTGACAGGAAGTTATCGTTGGTGGTCATGGTGCCAGAACCGTAGATTGGCGCCATGTCTGTGTAGGCAGAGGCAATATACAGTGCGCCAAAGCTGCGACCATAATCGAATGAACCGAAGTCATCCAGCTTCAGACCGGCAAACCCCAACCGCGTGGCATTACCTGTTTGGGCGTCGGTGGCGCCTTCACTGTGATTCAACTGGAAATTATATTCCCATTGACCATAGCCGGTAAGCTTATCGTTAATTTGCGTCTGACCTTTAAAGCCCAGACGTGCATAAGAGTTGTCACCATCTTCCGCGATATTATCGGAAAACACATGGCGTGCATCGACTTTACCGTAGAGGTCGAGTTTATTACCGTCTTTATTATAAATTTCGGCGGAGCATGCAGAAAATGAAACCAGAAAACATATTGCATACGGCGCGACTGTTTTTATTTTGTTGTGCATATCATCTACCCTTATCTAGTCATTGAAGCGTGAGGATGTGACCGCGCAGGGCGGCATTTATTTCAACGTCACATTCGTTTTGTTGAATAGCGAAACAATAAAATCAATTATCTGGCCATAAATAATATGGCCATTTTTTATAATGGTTTTCCCTGGTGCCAGCCCTTCAGGCAGGTAATGCCCTGATGGTTTTTTATTAAAATACTTTTTATTAAAATGCTAAGTCGGGTATATCGCTTAACACCGTTTGCGCGCCCGCGTCGATATATTTGCGGGCCAGTGCCGGGTCATTAATGGTGGCAATCGCGAACTCAATCCCTGAATGGGACAGGCGCTGCAGGTCATCGTCCGTGGCGAAGTCGCCCAGGAAATGCAGGATCTGGCAATCTGTTCTGGCGAGCAGCGCTGCAGGATCTTTCGGCGGCACGCACACCGCCAGTCCACGTGGGACGTCCGGCATAATCTTTGCGGCAACCTGTAACGAGAGTTCAGAGAAGCTGCTAATAAATAACTTCTTCTCGCCTGCGGGCCACAGCGACTTCAACTGGGTAATCGCAATCTCCGCCGTTTCAATTTCCTGTCCTGAGGTCGGCTTAATTTCCAGCTGCAGCCCGATGCCTTTATCCAGCACAAAGCCCACTGTTTCAGCCAGCGTGGGCACTTTGACGCCTTTAAAGATGTGACCGTAACGCACGCCAGCATCCAGCGAGCGGATCTCATCCAGCGTTAAGTTCGCCACATAACCTTTACCATTGGTGGTCCGGTCGACAGCATCATCATGAATAATGACCGGGTGCATATCTTTGGTCAGTTTGACATCCACCTCTATCCACGTTGCCCCGTGTTCAACGGCCGCCTGAAACGAAGGCAGCGTGTTTTCTGGCGCTAACAGGGGCGCGCCACGGTGGGCAATCAGGTGCGAGTTCACCACGCGCACAGGATGTTTTTTCTTCGACATTCTTCGCTTTACCTTCTGTTATGGGTGTATCGCCGATCTACTTGAGTAAGACCTGATTAGAAAATTCTGTTCTGACTTCATCACCCAGCGGCTTAGGCATGAACTGGGTACCATGAATGCGCTCTTTGCTGTTGATTAGCCCAGCATCGCGATTCACTTCTTTATTTTGCGGCGTGATGCCATACACCTGCTGAAACAGCCGTTGGGTGGTGGGCAGCGTCAGCCAGTGTATAAACAGCAAGGCTGCGGCTTTGTGTTGTGCGTTTTTAGGAATGGCCACCATATTTCCGCCGCCGGGCATGCCGAAGTCAGGAATATAAAGTTTGATGGTTTTAGGGACTTCACCGTGGTTTTCTAAGCCCACCATATAATCTTCCCAGGCCGGCACCAGCAGAAACTCGCCGCTGACCAGTCGGGTAACGCTGTCGGCGTTAGACGCGGTAATGATGTAATTGGGACGTTGCTGTTTGAACCAGTTCCAGGCGGGCTGGAGCGCCGTCAGGCTTTTTACATCGGCATCGCCTTTGGTAAAATCAAAACCCGGCACCAGCGTGCGAGTAACTGACTCAATAAACGCCGGACCCGACCCGCCGTTTTCGACGTTAAAACCAAATTCCTGTGGATGACTTTGCAGGAAGGCCGTTATCTGCGGCAGGGTTCTGGGCAGCTCGCTTTCTTTCATGCGACGGGAATCATAAGCCAGGCCCGTCTGGTTGCCCCAAAACGCCACGCCATAGCCTTTACTGTCGGTTCCCTCAATCGAATAATTTAGGGTTTTACCTTCAGGAAGTAATGTATTAATCGGACCAAAAAATGTCTGCTGTGGTGATACCGTACCGAAGGCGCCACCGCCAATGGAAAACAGATCGATATCGCCCGCTTCACGTCCACGGTCAGCCATGAGTTTATTAATATTGCCCTGCAGTGGGCCTTCAGAGAGCGTGACCTTAATGCCATACTGTTTTTCAAACAGGCTGACCTGTTCTTTTAAACGATCCTGGTAATACCAGTGATACCAGGTTAATGTCCCTTCTTTCTTAGCCTGCTCGACAATCTGTTGCCAGTTCATCGTGGTCAGATCCTGAGCCTGGCTACAGAAAGCCCCGGCCAGCAATAACATTGCGGCAAATAGTCTGAACATAATAGTCCCCAATAACGAGTGATAATGGCTGTCAGCCTTTTCCTGCAAAGGAGGCAACAGGGTTTTTAGTCAGTAATTTTTCTGCTATCAACATTAAAATGACATTTGGCACAACCAGCATTAAAGAAATAACCGCAGCATTGGGTCGGATAAAGTTGTAACCCAGATAGGAATACAGAATGGTCGGCACGGTAATAAAATCGGGTGAGCCGACAATAAAACTTATCGCGAATTCTTCTATTGATAACGTAAAGACAATAATTAATGCGGCAAATATTCCCGGCCGGATGGTGGGTAAACAAGCCACAATAAAACGATTAAATACAGAGGCACCCATATCGCGTGCCGCATCAAGCGTGTCCTGGCGTATTTGAGAGAAAGAGAGGGTCAGGATTCGCACGGCGTAGGGCATTAATATAATGGTATGTCCCAGCAAAATGCCGCCAAATCGGGTGTGGATGCCCGCGACGTTCAACAGCATGGAAAAAAACAGCGCGACGACAAACCCTGGTACGATCAGCGGCAGTAAAATCGCATTCTGTAACAGGTGCTTGCCGGAGAATGACATTCTGCCGAACGCCCACGCCGCAGGCAGGGCCAGCACCAGGGTGCAGATGGACACGGTTGCCGCCAGTAGATAGCTGTTCCTGAGTGCCTGAGGTAGCGCGGTCGTGGTCCATACCTCGACCCAACGGCCCAGCGAGAGAACGGGCGGCAGGGCATCTGGCCATGCCCAGGGATGGGTTTTGTCGACGAGTGACCACAGTACGGTCAACATAAAGGGAATAACCAGCCACAGCATAAACAGGGCGGTGATCAGGATCATCATGATGACCCGCAGCGGGGACAAGGTCTCTCTGGCTTGCATTATTTGTTTTCTCCGGCTTGTTGTAGCCATTTCGCCAGACCGGCAAGCACGACCGCACCGACAAAAGCCGCCAGCATTAAAATAACCGCGACAACCGCCGCAAGATTCCAGCCCTGGGCGCTGATTTCGGGGAAACGCAGCATGTATTGCGACAGGGAAAAGACGCTGGTCGGCCCTGCAACTACCTGAAATGAAAAGTCACCTAATGCGCCGATGAAAATCAGCACCAGCGACACCTGAACGGATTTAATGGATAAAGGCAGAATGATCTGTAACAGCCGGGCAGCGTTGCCGGCACCCAAATCTCGCGCGGCATCAAAGAGTTCATCGCCAATGGCGCGCAGGCTGCCAGTAATAATCAGCAAGGCATAGGGAAGCTGTTTCCAGACCTGCAAAATAATCACGCCAATTCCCCAGCGGTCATTCTGCATCCTGATGGGGTGAGAGATGATCCCCAGTTTAAGCAACCCCAGGTTAATAAAGCCCTGCCAGGAGATCAGATTGATGAACAGCAGCGCGGCGACCAGTCCGTGCACCATCAGCGGGGCTTTCAGCAAGCCGCCCATCAGCATTGAGCCGGGAAAGGGCTTTCTCAGCCACAACGCCAACGGGAGCGCCAGCGCGACGGACAGAACGGCACTGATGACGCCAATCTTGAGTGAATAGCCTGTCGCGCGCCACAGCTGACTGTCGTTCAGGATGGTTTGCCAGTACTGAAGCGTGAAGTGGGCCGGAGCGCCAAAATTAAACAGGCCAACGGACTGGGCCAACGCCATGATGACAATCAGCATCAGCGTGAGCACCACCGGCGCGACGGCAGGCAGAACCAGCAGCCAACACAGCCTGTTCCGGTTGCGCGTTTTCATGAACAGCTTTCCTGTAAAAAACGGATTCTGTCAGGCGCAATCGAGAAGTTAACCCGGTCACCTTCCTGTATGTGGTTTTTGCCGACCAACTGGATACACCACTGATATTCCGTTTCTTCATGCCCAATCGGATGGACCTGGAGTTCAGAAATATTGCCAAGAAAACTCACTGCACCAATCTCGAAAGCGCGGGTGTTTTTCCCCGTGCTGTGTTCGCTCAGCAGGGCATCCTCAGGACGCCAGAAGGTATAGACAGAGTCTGAGACGGGCGGCTGGTGACTGTGTATTTCCATTTCGCCCATGACACACGCAATACGATAAATACCCGTGCTGCTGTCCCCGTCCAGTACGCGGGCTTTCATGAAGTTAGCCTGACCGACAAACCCCGCGACAAAGCGGTTTACTGGCGAGTAATAGATATCGTCAGGGGTGCCGGTTTGCTCAATCTTTCCCGCATTCATGACCACCACGACGTCAGACATCGACAGGGCTTCGGCACGATCGTGCGTGACATAGATAGCGGTAAAGCCATGTGAACGCTGTAGCTGTCGGATCTCCAACCGAACGCTGTCGCGTAATTTGGCATCCAGGTTCGACAGTGGCTCATCAAACAGAACGATTTCCGGCCGCACGGCCAGCGCTCTGGCCAGCGCAACGCGCTGCTGCTGACCGCCGGATAGCTGGGCAGGTAGCTTAGGCAAATGCGCATTCAGCGATACCTGAGAGGCGGTTTGCGCCACGCGCTGCTGGATGTCCGTTTTTGCCATCTTCATCTGCTTCAGGCCAAAACCGATGTTTTCAGCAACGGAAAGGTGAGGAAAAAGCGCATAGGACTGAAAGCACATCGCCGTGTCGCGATGTTCAGGCTTAACATGATGCATGTCCTGTTGATGGATCAGCACGTCGCCACTATCAAGACTGTGAAAGCCGGCAATAACTTTAAGCAGCGTGGTTTTGCCACATCCAGATGGGCCAAGCAGGGAGACAAACTGCCCTTTTTTGGCCTGAAGTGAAATGCCGTTCAGTGCGACAAAATCGTCGAACGTCAGCATGGCATTATGGATCTCGAGTGTGTTCACGTATGGCTGCCCCGTCTTAGTCTGCATGTGTGTCTTGCAATTAATGCGATGTGCATAATAATTGTCGGATGTTAATTTAAGCAATTTCAGGCAGATTAAGAATTCGTTAAGTTTTTAAAACCCATATTTAACATTGAGATAGATGAATGCTTTGAGTTCTTACATTTAACGTGCTAACTATTTTAATGCGTAATGGATAATATTGAGCGCAGAGGCAGTGAGGTATGGCTGAGTGGCAAAATTAAAAAAGAGGGCAGGACAGCGCCAAAACGCTGTCCTGAACGTGCAGTGATGAGATAAGCCGTGGGCAGTCTGTTTTTCAGGCGGGGGTAAAGCGGGGATGGGGGATAAACTGGGCAGAAAGGCGGTTCATTTCTGCGGTTCCGACACTGACATGCGTCATGCTTTTTTCCTGTGTACCGGCAAGGTGCGCTTCCAGGCCTGCCGCTTTACAGAGCGCATAGCCCGCAGAAACGTCCCACATGCTGCTAAAACATTCCTGATAACCGTCCACATAACCGAGCACGCTAAAGGTTAAACCGATCGTGGCGCAACGATAGCGCACCACATTCCAGCCATCATCCCGGTAGGCTTTCTCAATGCAGAGCTGGTGGGTAAAATCCCATGAAGGACTGTCGCCAATGGCGACGGTTTTAAGCGCCTCAGCGATCACGGGCCGTTCAAAAGGCTCGCCATTCAGATAAACGCCCGCCTCTTTACCGCCGCTCACCATGATATTTAATGCTGGATGGATGATGACGCCGATTAGCGGCTCGCCGTTATGCACATAACCTATAGAAATGCCCCACAATGACGAGCCGCGTAAAAAATTGCTCGTACCGTCAATGGGATCGACTGACCAGTAGCTGGCGCTGAGTTCGCCTCCCTGCTCTTCACCGATAACACGATCCTGGGGGAAATGCTGTTCCAGACGCTGGCGTATACGATTTTCCACTTCCCGGTCTGCCTCACTGAAGACATCCTGTGGCCTTTTTTCGCATATCGCTAATTCACTCAGCTGCCTGAAATAATCCAGGGCCAGTAGTGCAGCTTCTTGTGCGATGCGTTCAGCAACTTTTAAGCGCGTATCCATTGTTTACCTGATGCAAAGAGAAAGAAGAAGGAGATGTGCGACCCATCCGTTTATGTAGCATGAGCATAAATACGCCACATAAGGCATCGCCTTTAATATAATGCTTACTGCATGATATTAGAGTGTCTCTCTGTTAAGTTTCACTATTATGACGATTTTATGATCGAGGCATGTCAGTCAGAATCAGCCGCTATTCAGCACATTTTATTAAAACGTAAAGGCCATTCCCTTTACTATTCGTGATGCATAAAAGCATGCTAGGGTGTTAACAGAACCCATTATTAAATACGGTGAGGACAATGCTGTGGTTCATGGAAATTCAGGTCATCATGAAGTAGAACTTAATCGCAGTGAAAAACTTATTCTTGAACTTGTCCGCCGTAACGATGGGATTTCTCGCTCCTCTCTGGTTTCACAAACGATTCTGAATCAGTCTTCTGTGCACCGCATTGTTGATACGCTAACCGAAAATGGCTTTCTCAGCCTGGGGGAATCGCCGTCCCAGGGAAGAGGCAAGCCCAGCCCGTCATTATCGCTTAATGCGGACGCACGTTACGGCTATGGTATTTCAATTAATTCGGACAGCGTTGCCGCCAGCCTGATTAATTTTCGTGGCGGTATCACTGAATACAGTGTGCTGGATACGCATCCCCGCGATCCTGCCCGTACCTTACTGGATATCAAACACCACTATCTGGATACCTTAAAGCAACAGGGTATTTCGCCAGAAAAAGTGTGCGGTGTGGGATACAGCATGGCGGGCTTTCTTTATGACTCGCGTAAATATTTTAATCCGCCTGAACCGTTAAAAAGCTGGATGGGCATCGATCTGCGTCGTGAAATTACGGGGTTATTTGACCGCCCGGTATGGATTGAAAATAACGCCACCACGGCGGCGCACGCTGAGGCTTTTTTAGGTGCCGGGCTGAAATACGATACGTTCGGCTACCTCTCCTTTAATTACGGTTTTGGCGGCGGCATCGTGATCAACGGTAAACCGTTTCAGGGGGCTTTTGGTAATGCGGGGGAGATCAGCCGTATTTTTACGCCGGAAGAGGGCAAGCTGCGTCCTGCATTGGGGATCTTGATCGATCGACTACGCAGCGGCGGCATTGAAATTAAAGATATTCGCGATCTCAATCATCAATTCGATCCGGCATGGCCGATCGCTCAGCAGTGGGTGGAAGAGGTGACTCCGAATCTGCATCGGGCGATGGATGCGCTAAACGCGGTGATCGATCCCGGTGCCATTATATTAGGCGGAGAGATCCCCCGTAAGCTGGGAGAAATGTTTTTAGCCATGCCACGGGTGAGTTCGGGTAAACGCTGGGACATTTCTGCGGAATATCCGGATATCCTGCTGAGCGAGATCGAAGGGGACAGTTCGGCGCTGGGTGCCGCGTTAACGCCGCTGCGGGAAACCTATTTTAATTAAGGCCCTGACTCACTGCCCGTTTTGGGTCAGTGAGTCAGGGTAAGTCGCGAACGAATCAGGATTGCCCTGTTAACGCATCGTCACAAACTCTTCCGCTGCGGTCGGGTGAATCGCCACGGTATTATCGAAGTCTTTTTTGGTTGCGCCCATTTTCAACGCCACCGCAAAGCCCTGCAGCATCTCGTCCATTCCGCCACCGATGCCGTGAATACCGACAATCTTCTCCTCCGGGCCGACGCAGACTAATTTCATGCGGCACGGCTGGCGATGTTGGGTGACTGCGGTGTACATCACGGTAAAGGACGACTTGTAGACTTTAACCTGATCATCACCGTACTGTTCGCGCGCCTGCGGTTCCGTCAGGCCCACGGTGCCGATCGGCGGATGGCTGAATACCACGGTAGGAATGTTGCTGTAATCCAGATGCTCATCCGGTTTGTTATTAAATAAACGCTCAGACAGGCGACGACCTGCTGCCACGGCCACCGGGGTCAGCTCAACGGCACCGGTGTTATCGCCTACGGCATAAACGCCTGACACATTGGTGTTCTGGAATTTATCGACCTTGATATAGCCTTTCTCATCCAGCGCAACGCCTGCCGCCTGGATATTCAGGCTGTCGGTTTCCGGCACACGGCCAATGGCCCAAACCAGGCAATCGACGGTGTAGTCGCTGCCATCTTCCAGCTGTAACGTCAGACTGCCGTCGGCATTTTTTACCACCGCTTTTGGCGTCGCCTGGGTGTGCAGCGTCGGGCCTTCCGCGTTCATGACTTCAACCAGCGTCTCGGTGATGAGCGGATCAAAGCTGCGCAGCGGGGCATGTTTACGGACGAATAAATGGGTTTCGGAGCCGAGTGCGTTCACCACGCCCGCCAGTTCCACGGCGATATAACCGGCGCCAATCACCGCGGTGCGTTTTGGCAGCGCGTCCAGTTCAAAGAAACCGTCTGAATCAATTCCGTATTCCGCACCGGGGACAGAGGGATGGCCTGGACGTCCACCGGTGGCGATCAAAATATGGTCGGCCGTAATGGTTTCGCCATTGACTTCAACGGTATGCGCATCGATAAAACGGGCAAAGCCGTGGATGACATCGACCTTATTTTTCCCCAGCACATTGTCGTATGATTGGTGAATACGGTCGATATAGGCGCTACGGTTTTTGACCAGCGTGCCCCAGTCGAAGCGGTTTACCGTGGTGTCAAAACCATAATCGGGGCCGTAAAGATGAATCGCCTCGGCGATTTGCGCGGCATGCCACATGACTTTTTTCGGCACACAGCCCACGTTGACGCAGGTTCCGCCCAGTGCTTTGGCTTCTATCAGGGCACATTTCTGGCCATAGCTTGCTGCACGGTTAATCGAGGCAATACCGCCGCTGCCGCCGCCGATGGCGAGATAGTCATAATGTCGGGTCATTGAAGTATCATCCGGTTACATGGAAATTGACATAGAGTGTAACGCCGCAGGGCAGGGTGTCGCAAAAATTGCGCCTATGATTGTAACAGGCCATTGTTTTCCACTACTTACAGAGAAGCATAGCATGCACCTGACTTTTCTTGGCACGGGCGGTGGCGCGCCGAGCTTGCAGCGTAACGTCACTGCCATTGCCTTTACCCGTGCAGACAGTGGCGACACCTGGCTGTTTGACTGCGGTGAAGGGACACAGCTTCAGTTTATGCGCTCCGATCTTAAACCCGGCAAGCTCGATAAAATCTTTATTACGCATCTGCACGGTGACCATATTTTTGGTCTGCCCGGCCTGCTTACCAGCCGTTCAATGGCGGGACTTACCACGCCGATGACGGTTTATGGCCCCCAGGGCCTGAAAGCCTTTGTCGATAACGCTCTGTCTCTGTCCAGCTCATACACCGACTATCCGCTGGAGGTGATTGAAATTGAGGCGGGCGAGGTGCTGGATGATGGCGAGTTTCGTGTTACGGCCTGGCCGATGAATCACACCATTGCCTGCTTTGGCTATCGTATTGAGCAGCGAGACAAGCCCGGCTTTCTGGATGCCGCACGTCTGAAGGCAGAAGGTGTGCCGCGTGGCCCGTGGTATCAGCAGCTAAAGCTGGGGGACAGCATCACGCTGGAGGATGGTCGCACGGTTCATGGTGCTGAGTATTTGGGGCCGCCCACCAAAGGCAAAACGCTGGCGATTTTTGGCGATACCGCACCTACCGAGGTGGCGTTACAGTTGGCCGCGAATGTGGATGTGATGGTACACGAAACTACGCTGGAGGATGCACTGGCCGAAAAAGCCAACGGACGCGGTCACTCAACCACCGTGCAGGCCGCAAAAGTGGCAAAGCAGGCCGGTGCAAAACGGATGATCGCCACCCATTTCAGTTCGCGCTATCTTGCCAGAGATATGGCCCGTTTACTGGCCGAGTGCCAGGCCATCTTCCCCGAAACGGAGATGGCCCAGGACCTGGCGGTATTCAGGCTGTGATGGTCAGTGCGCCAGTGCCGGATAGGTAAAAAACAGCAGGTGGACCATATTGAGCGCAAAATGGCACGCCGTGGCCAGCCATAAGCGACCACTCCAGTGCCAGACCAGGCCATAAATCAGCCCGGCCAGCCCGGCAAAGACCATCAGCAGCACGCCGCCTGGCGCATGCGCCAGGCCAAACAGCAAGGCGGTGACCAGCAGGGCAACTGTGCTGCCCCATTTCTGGCGCAGGCGCTGTTGCAGGTAGCCGCGGAAAAACGCTTCTTCAGCCAGCGACACAAAAAACAGGTTTGCCAGGGCAAAGGCTCCAAGCCAGTCAGGAACGTGTCGCTCAAACGCCAGGCCACCCAGCCATACCGCGCTGACTAACAGCAGTGGAATCGCCGCTACGGGCAGCAGCCATAACACAGGCGTGCGCGGTGGGTGCGCCTCGGCTTTAAACAGCGTTGGCATACAGGCCAGCAGCAAGAAAGGAATCAGGGCTTTATCGAAATGAAATGAAAAAGAGAAGGGCAGGCTGTGCGCGCCAGCCCGAACGGCATCAATCTGACGCGGGTTGTTGAAGCCAGGAATAAGATGCAGCATTAGCGCGAGGGCAATCAACACCAGAAGCGCCTCGCTGATGCTCTGCCACACTTGGCTCCGACGGTCGTAAATACGAAACGCGACCAGTGCGGCAACAGCAGCAAAAACGAGGGTAACAGGCCAGTCGAGAACGTTCTGGTAAACCCCCAGCGCCGTTGCCAGTGCCAGTAATAACAGCGAGAGGCGTTTCGCCGGTTGCAGGGCAGCCAGTGCACCTGCCAGGATGATCCACATAAAAATGACCTGAGGTATAACGCCGCTGCACCAGACGCGGCGGCGCTAATCTGAGAAGGGCGTTATTCCGGTACGATCTGGTTTACGCTGAAATGGCCTGTACCGGTTGGCACCAGTTTCTGGTGCAACCACGGCAGCAATGTATTCATCTGATCGGCCAGTTTCCACGGTGGATTGATCACAATCATCCCGGAAGCCGTCATACCGCGCTGATCGCTGTCAGGACGCACGGCCAGCTCAATTTGCAGGATATTACGAATGTTGGTTGCCTGCAGATCGCGCAGCATATGTTTGATTTGCTGACGCATAACCACCGGATACCACAGGGCAAAAACGCCCGTGCCAAAGCGCTTGTGGCCTTCCTGAATGCCTTTCACGACCGCCTGATAATCGCTCTTCATTTCGTACGGAGGATCGATCAGTACCAGACCACGACGTGACAACGGCGGCAGCTTTGACTTTAACTGCTGATAACCATCGGCCTTTTCGACGCGCGCGCGGCTGTCCTTACTGAATTCGGTTCGCAGCAGGGGGTAATCACTGGAGTGCAGTTCGGTAAGCTGAAGCTTATCCTCTGGACGCAGCAAATGACGGGCGATCAGCGGCGAGCCCGGATAGTAACGCAGCGTACCGCTCCGGTTCAGGGCATGAATGGCATCAAAATAAGGTTGCAGCAATGCGGGCGCATCCGGCTGCTGCCAGACGCGGCCAATGCCTTCCAGATATTCGCCGGTACGCTCTGCATGCTCGCCGCTCAGTTGATAACGGCCTGCACCGGCATGGGTATCAAGATAGAGAAAGGGTTTTTCTTTCTCTTTCAGGGCGGTGATGATGAGGCTTTGTACGGTGTGCTTAAGCACATCGGCATGGTTGCCGGCGTGAAAACTGTGGCGATAACTCAGCATAAAAAAGGGGATGTCCGCGGTTGAAGCTAAAAATGATAACGTTGGCCCGATTATAACGACAGACAGGAATAATTGCTGGCATTTCGCGCGCAGCCGTGGGGCGGGCGTCCTGCCTGCGCTGTTCAGTCCGTTTTACACGCTAATCAGGAGGCTGACACAGGCTGTTAACATCTGTTAACCATGCCGCGACAGGAAAGTGATAGCCTGCGTTGTCCTCAGCTATGCTTGATCTCATCGTCTGTAGGATCATAATCCGCGCCATTGTTTACATCACGACAAGTCGCCATTGATTTTCGCGGTATCCGACCGCATGTTAATTGAATTGCGTTGCGCGACTCATCGCGCCCCACACATTGTTAAAGGACTGCGCTATGACCAATCCGTTACTCACCTCGTTCACACTTCCCCCGTTTTCAGCGATTAAGCCTGAACATGTGGTGCCCGCCGTGACCGACGTTTTGAATGAATGCCGTGCAATGGTGGAAAAAGTAGTGGCGCAAGGCGCACCTTACACCTGGGACAATCTGGTACAGCCGCTGGCGGAGACCGACGATCGCCTGAGCCGGATTTTTTCGCCGGTCAGCCATCTGAACTCGGTCAAAAACAGCCCGGAACTGCGCGAAGCCTATGAACAAACGTTGCCGCTGCTTTCTGAATACAGCACCTGGGTTGGCCAGCACGAAGGTCTTTATCAGGCCTACCGCAATCTGAAAGAAGGCAGTCACTATGCTTCGCTGGATCAGGCAAAGCAGAAAGCCGTCGATAACGCCCTGCGTGATTTTGAGCTTTCCGGTATTGGTCTGGAAAAAGACAAGCAGAAACGCTACGGCGAAATTGCGGCCCGCCTTTCCGAGCTGGGTTCGGCCTACAGTAACAACGTGCTTGATGCCACAATGGGTTGGAGCAAGCTGATTACGGACGAAAGCGAGCTGGCCGGCATGCCGGAAAGCGCGCTGGCCGCAGCCAAAGCCCAGGCGGAAGCCAAAGGACAGGAAGGCTGGTTGCTGACGCTGGATATCCCGAGCTATCTGCCGGTGATGACCTACTGCGATAATGCCGCTCTGCGTGAAGAGATGTACCGCGCCTATTCGACCCGTGCCTCCGATCAAGGCCCTAACGCGGGTAAATGGGATAACGGTCCGATTATGGCGGAAGAGCTGGCGCTGCGGCACGAGCTGGCGCAACTGCTGGGCTTCGACTCCTTCGCGGATAAATCCCTGGCCACCAAGATGGCACAGAGCCCGGCACAGGTGATCGATTTTCTGAACGATCTGGCCGACCGCGCACGTCCACAGGGTGAGAAAGAGCTGGCTCAGCTGCGCGCTTTTGCGCAAAAAGCGTTTGGCGTAGAAACCATGAACCCATGGGATCTCAGCTACTACGGCGAAAAGCAGAAGCAGCATCTTTATACCATCAGCGATGAGCAGCTGCGCCCTTACTTCCCGGAATCTCGTGCAGTGTCCGGCCTGTTTGAAGTGGTGAAGCGCATTTACGGTATTACCGCCAAAGAGCGCACTGACGTCGATGTTTACCATCCGGATGTCCGCTTCTTTGATCTGTTCGATGAAAGCGGCGAGCTGCGCGGCAGTTTCTACCTCGACCTCTATGCTCGCGAGCACAAACGCGGCGGTGCATGGATGGACGACTGCGTGGGGCAAATGCGTAAAGCGGACGGCAGCCTGCAAAAACCGGTGGCTTACCTCACCTGTAACTTCAATCGTCCGGTAAGTGGTAAGCCTGCGCTGTTTACGCATGACGAAGTGATCACGCTGTTCCATGAGTTCGGTCACGGCCTGCACCATATGCTGACGCGCATTGAAGCGGCAGGCGTTTCCGGCATCAACGGTGTGCCCTGGGATGCCGTTGAGCTGCCAAGCCAGTTCATGGAAAACTGGTGCTGGGAGCCAGAAGCGCTGGCGTTTATTTCGGGTCACTACGAAACCGGTGAGCCGCTGCCAAAAGCGCTGCTGGATAAAATGCTGGCGGCGAAAAACTACCAGGCGGCGCTGTTTATTCTGCGTCAGCTGGAGTTCGGCCTGTTCGACTTCCGCCTGCATACCGAGTTCAACCCGGAAAAAGGTGCACAGATTCTGGAAACCCTGCGCGAGGTGAAAAGCAAAGTGGCCGTCGTGCCCAGCCCGGAATGGGGCCGCTTCCCTCATGCCTTCAGCCATATCTTTGCCGGAGGTTATGCGGCAGGCTATTACAGCTACCTGTGGGCCGACGTGCTGGCGGCGGATGCCTATTCGCGCTTTGAAGAAGAAGGGATTTTCAACCGGGAAACCGGGCAGTCCTTCCTCGACAACATTCTGACGCGCGGCGGTTCAGAAGAGCCGATGGAACTGTTTAAACGCTTCCGCGGTCGTGAACCACAGCTGGATGCCATGCTGGAACACTACGGTATTCAGGGATAAGCCGTACGTGAACATCTGTTTGCTTGATGAGACAGGCGCCGGTGACGGCGCCTTAACTGTTTTAGCCGGGCGCTGGCAACTGACGCACTGTGAAGACGCGACGCTGGCGCTGGTTAAAACCGCCACACATCTTGAACTGCGTAAACGGGATGAGCCCAAACTGGGCGGTATCTTCGTGGATTTTGTCTCTGGCGCGATGGCGCACCGTCGCCGTTTTGGTGGCGGTCGTGGGGAAGCGGTAGCCAAAGCGGTCGGGATAAAAGGCGATTATCTGCCCGATGTCGTGGATGCCACCGCCGGATTAGGCCGGGATGCTTTTGTGCTGGCTGCGCTCGGTTGCCGGGTACGGATGCTGGAGCGTCATCCGGTGGTCGCCGCACTGCTGGATGATGGACTGACGCGCGGTTATCAGGATGCAGAGATTGGCGGCTGGCTGCGTGAGCGCCTGACGCTGATTCATGCCTCCAGCGTTCAGGCCTTAACCGATATCACCCCGCAGCCGGATGTGGTTTATCTCGACCCGATGTATCCCCATCGGCAAAAAAGCGCCATGGTGAAAAAAGAGATGCGGGTCTTTCAGTCGCTGGTTGGGGCGGATGAGGACGCTGATGCTCTGTTGGCACCGGCTCGCCGTCTGGCAAAGAAACGTATCGTGGTGAAACGCCCGGATTACGCGCCACCGCTGGCAGGGGTTGTTACGCAGTCTGCGGTGCTTACCACAAGCCACCGCTTCGATATCTATCCGCCACTGGCTGAGTAGCGGATTTTGTGAAGCCGGTGGGCACGTCAGCCGCACCGGCTTAACGCAGGCGAATTATTCGTCCTCTTCGTCGCGCAGCGGCACAATCAGCATGTCGATATGCACCGTATTGATCAACTGGCGGGCAGACGACATCAGTTTGCTCCAGAAGTCCTGATGATGACCGCACACCACCATGTCCACATCGTATTTCTTAATCGCATCCACCAGCACCTGACCGAGATCGCCACTGCCGCTCAGGGTTTCGGTGATAGGATAGCCCGCGGCATCCGACAGGCTTTTAAGCGCCTGATGTGTCTCTTCAGAAATCCGCTTTTGCATATCGCCCAGGTTGACATCAATCAGGCCGGTGTAGAGATCAGAGTAATTTACATCGACATGAATCAACGAAATTTTTGCGTCATAAGGACGCGCGAGCGATACAGCTTTATCGACTAACAACTGGCTTTCTGGCGAAAGATCGACTGCAATCAGGATATGTTTGTAAGCCATGATATAACTCCTTCCACGAGATTCAGAATGGCAGCGGTTTCCAGACGCGTCATAGCTGCGAAATCCATTGCGCGAACGGGCGATGCGCGCCACCGAAATGGTTAACGTACAGCACAGGCGATAATGTTGTTATACCTGAAAGTATAGTCATCTGTGTTAACAAATGCGTCTGAAGCCGTCTGGGTTGTGAATAAGATCAATGATGAACGATTTTTACTCGTATAAAACGAAAATCCTTGCTGGTAAAAAATTGAACATTGCTCCTAAACTGAAAAAGCAGCCTTCGTCACATTGCTGCGTCTGTTCAGATATTTCAAAAATAAAACTACAAATCATTTAATGGGGTTGTTGGCTAATTCTGCAGGGACTGTTCAGCAGGGTGCGCGTTCAGCACTTTTCTGCAGTGCCGGTAAGGAGGGGTAGATGATCAGCACTATCGCGCTTTTTTGGGCTCTCTGTGTGGTATGTATTGTGAATATGGCGCGCTATTTCTCTTCGTTGCGTGCGCTGTTGGTAGTTTTGCGTGGCTGCGATCCGTTGCTGTATCAGTACGTTGACGGCGCAGGGTTTTTCACCGCCCATGGTCAGCCCGGCAAGCAGGTCAGGCTGGTGCGCTATATCTGGGCAAGACGCTATCTTGATCATCATGATGACGAATTTATTCGCCGGTGTGAGCGGGTGAGAGGCTTGTTTATGTTGGCCAGTTCGCTGTGCGGATTAGTGGTGATCAGCCTGATTGCGCTGGCCATCTGGCATTAAAAAGGGCGACCGAAGTCGCCCTGATTTGCCGCTGTCTCAGATGAGCTTGAGCGCGATCCAGTAGAGCGAACCCGACAACAAAATACAGACCGGCAGCGTAAATACCCACGCCATGGCGATGTTTTTGATGGTTTTGCTCTGCAATCCACCGCCGTCTACCAGCATTGTACCGGCAACGGAAGAGGACAGGATATGCGTGGTGGAGACCGGCATGCCGGTGTAGCTGGCAATGCCTATCGATACGGCGGCCGTTACCTGCGCGGACATGCCCTGCGCATAGGTCATGCCTTTCTTACCAATTTTCTCACCGATGGTGGTGGCAACACGACGCCAGCCAATCATGGTGCCGATGCCCAAAGCCAGCGCCACCGCCATGATAATCCATACCGGCGCGTACTCAACGGTGTTCAGTAGATCGCCTTTGAGCTTGCCAAGGAAGCGTTTATCGTCAGCGGAGGTTTCCGGCAGCTTCGCCGCTTTATCGGCGGTGTCGGAAATACACAGCAACAGGCGGCGCATCTGACTACGCTGATCGACGGACAGATCGCCATAGCTTTGCAGATTGTTCAGCAACACCTGAGCACGCTGCACGGCCTGCAGCGCACGCGCGCTGTCGCAATGAAACTCGGTTGACGTTGCCGGGGCGACTTCTTCTGGCGTGGGCAGTTTAGGCGGGGCCATCTGGATGATGTGGGTCAATGACGCCTGATGCTGTTGGTAATATTGCTCAAGGTGGTTAACCGCATCGCGCGTGCGCGTGATGTCGTAACCCGATGAATTCATATTGACCACAAAGCCTGCTGGCGCAACGCCAATCAGAACCAGCATGATCAGGCCAATCCCCTTTTGCCCGTCGTTTGCACCGTGTGAATAGCTGACGCCAATGGCGGAGATAATCAGGGCGGTACGCGTCCAGAAAGGCGGCTTTTTCTTGCCATCAATTTTCTCCCGGTCTGCGGGCGTCATATGAATACGCGCACGCTTCTTGGTGTTACTCCAGTAACGGCGAAGAAGAAAGATTAAGCTGCCCGCAATCACCAGGCCGACGATGGGAGAAAGGATCAGAGACAGGAAGATATTCAGCACTTTAGGAATGTTAAGCGCATCGACGACCGAGGTGCCGTTCATTAATGCATTGGTCAGGCCGATGCCGATAATCGCGCCGATTAACGTGTGGGAACTGGAAGCCGGAAGCCCCAAATACCAGGTGCCCAGGTTCCAGATAATCGCCGCCAGCAGCATGGAAAACACCATGGCGAGACCATGAGCCGAGCCAACATTCAGCAGCAGATCGGTAGGCAGCATATGCACGATAGCGTAAGCCACGCTTAATCCGCCGAGCAATACACCAAAGAAGTTGAAAACCCCCGCCATCAAAACGGCAAGCTGAGCACGCATGGCACGGGTGTAGATGACCGTCGCAACCGCGTTGGCCGTATCATGAAAGCCGTTAATTGCTTCGTAAAACAATACAAACAGCAGAGCAAGTATCAGTAACAGGCCGGTGCTAAGATCTAGACCAGCAAACAGATGTAGCATAGACGTTACGCCATTTTGGAGGACATGAACGCGGCGCATTATCCGCGACAACATGCGGTCTGGGAAAGGAAAATATAGTCATGATTTGGACTAAAAATGTCAATTAACCCGGTTAACAGGTACAAAGTCTATATAAATTAAACAGTTACATTGTGACATATTTACGGCAAAATTTTGACACTGGCATCCACAGGAGCAGATCACTACAATCTGCCCCTCTCTTACCAGGTGGGCAATTGCAGTGGAACAGTTTGACGTTATCGTAATTGGGGCAGGCGCTGCCGGGCTTTTTTGTGCTGCGCAGGCAGGACAGCGTGGTCGCCGTGTATTACTGCTGGATAACGGCAAGAAGCCGGGCCGCAAGATTTTGATGTCCGGCGGCGGGCGCTGCAATTTCACCAATCTCTACACTGAACCCGCCGCCTATCTGTCGAATAATCCCCACTTTTGTAAGTCGGCCCTTGCGCGCTATACCCAATGGGATTTTATCGATCTGGTGAATCGTCACGGCATTGCCTGGCATGAGAAAACCCTGGGACAGCTGTTCTGCGATGATTCTGCCCAGCAGATGGTGGATTTATTAATCGCAGAGTGTGACAACGGTGGCGTCACCGTTCGCCTGCGCAGCGACATTCTGAGCGTATCCCGGGATGACGCGGGCTACCATCTGCAGCTCAACGGCAGCGCGGTGCAGGCAGAGAAACTGGTGATTGCCAGCGGCGGGCTTTCCATGCCGGGCCTGGGCGCATCGCCGTTCGGCTATAAAATTGCTGAGCAGTTTGGGCTTAGTGTGTTGCCAACGCGCGCGGCGTTGGTGCCTTTTACCCTGCACAAACCGCTATTAGACCAACTGCAGACGCTGTCTGGCGTCGCGCTGGATACGACCATTGCGGCAAAGGACGGCACGCTATTTAAAGAGGCGATGCTGTTCACCCATCGCGGTCTGTCCGGCCCGGCAGTGTTGCAGATTTCCAGCTACTGGCAGCCCGGCGAGTTCCTCACGGTGGATCTCTCTCCGGCCACCCGTCTGGATGATTTTTTGACGATTCAGCGAGAGGCGCATCCGAATCTGAGCCTGAAAAACAGCCTGGCCAAAATTCTGCCTAAGCGCCTGGTCGAAGTCTTGCAGGAAATGAAAGTCGTGCCGGATGTCACGCTGAAGCAACTCAATAGCAAACAGCAGACAGAACTGGTGCAGACGCTGCACGGCTGGCAGGTGCAGCCAAACGGCACGGAAGGTTACCGCACCGCCGAAGTCACCCTCGGCGGCGTTGACACAACTCAGCTTTCATCCAAAACCATGGAAGCGCGCGACGTACCGGGGCTCTATTTCATCGGCGAGGTGGTCGATGTGACCGGCTGGCTGGGGGGATACAATTTCCAGTGGGCCTGGAGTTCGGCCTGGGCTTGCGCCCAGGCTCTGTAACATCACCACAAACCGCGCGGCTCAGGCATAGCGCGACACGGCATAGTCCGCATGGGCAATCGCCGGCGGTTTGCCTGAAATCACATCACTCAACAGCTGGCCGGAGCCGCAGGCCATCGTCCAGCCCAGCGTGCCGTGCCCGGTATTCAGCCACAGGTTGGTGAAATGCGTCGGACCAACGATGGGCGTGCCGTCCGGCGTCATTGGGCGTAATCCTGTCCAGAAGGTTGCCTGACTCACCTGTCCGCCATGTGGAAATAGATCGTTGACGACCATCTCCAGCGTTTGCCGCCGGGCGGGCAGCAGGGTTTTGCTGTATCCCACGATTTCCGCCATACCGCCCACGCGAATACGATTATCAAAACGCGTAATGGCAATTTTATAGGTTTCATCCAGCACCGTGGATACCGGTGCGCCGGACGCATCGACAATCGGAATCGTCAGTGAATAGCCTTTTAGTGGGTAAACCGGAACAGACAGCAGCGGCCGGAGCAATTGCGTGGAGTACGAGCCCAAAGCCATGACGTATCCGTCCGCCGTCAGCGTTTCAGCGCCACAGACAATCCCGCTTATCCTGTCTCCCTGTGTCAGCAGCGCATCGACGTTGGTGTGATAACGGAAGTCGACGCCAGCCTCGCGCGCCCTCGCCGCAAGCTGCTGGGTAAATAACTGGCAATCTCCGGTTTCGTCATTAGGCAGTCGTAGCCCGCCGGTCAGCTTATGCTTAACCGCCGCCAGCGCCGGTTCAACCTCGGCCAGTTGTGAGGCTTCCAGCAGTTGATAAGGAACGCCAGCGTCTTGCAACACGGCGATATCGCGTGCCGCATTGTCAAACTGCTGAGCGGTGCGAAACAGCTGCAGCGTGCCTCCCTGACGTCCTTCATATTCAATGCCCGTGCTGGCCCGCAGTGCTCTGATGCAGTCGCGGCTGTACTCTGCCAGCCTGACCATCCTGGCCTTATTTTCGGCATAGCTTTGCGGATTGCAGTTTTTCAGCATTTGCATCATCCAGGCGAGCTGAAAGCGGGAGCCGTCCGGACGCACGGAAAGGGGCGCGTGGCGTTGCACCATCCACTTCACCGCCTTTAAGGGGACACCCGGCGCGGCCCAGGGCGCGGCGTAGCCAGGGGAGATCTGCCCGGCATTGGCGGCGCTGGTGCCTAATGCCGGACCGGCTTCTTTTTCAATCACGGTCACCTGATGCCCGGCCTGCTGCAGATACCAGGCGGTTGTCACGCCCACGACACCACTACCGAGTACAATAATTTTCATCTTGATATTTATCCTGAACGCGTTATCGCTCAACCGCGCTGGCATTGTCCGCGCGGTCTGTGTTCGGTATGGGCTTAGGCCTGGATGGGGATTTGCGCCTGCCAACATCTCACCGCACTGCCTTTTTCCTGTAATAACAGTGGCTGGGGCGCCTCGCAGCCGCGTGTTGCCTGTGGGCAGCGATCGCGAAAATAGCATCCCGTCGGCAGGTGACGGTTACCCGGTAGCTCGGTGTTGACCGGCGCGCCGTCCAGCGCCGCGCCGATGCGCGGTACCGACTCCATCAGTAACTGGGTATAAGGATGCTGGGGCGCATCCAGAACGCGCTGTGTTTCGCCCAGCTCCACAATCTGCCCCAGATACATGACCGCGACGCGATCGCTCATATGGCGCACCACCGACACGTTATGCGAGATCAGGATGTAGGTGAGGTTTTGCTGTTTTTGCAGGTCCACCAGCAGATTCAGAATCTGCGCCTGAACAGAAATATCCAGCGCGGAGGTCGGTTCATCCAGGACGATAATATCGGGTTCGGATGACAGGGCCCGGGCGATGGCGATGCGCTGACGCTGCCCGCCGGAAAACGCATGCGGCGGCCGGTCCAGGTACTCGGGACGAATACCGACCTGGTTTGCCAGTGATTCCGCCAACGCCCGCCGCGCTTTTTCTGACGGACGCGACTGAATCCACACCGGCTCGGTGATGATGCGCCAGACGGGCAGGCGAGGATCAAGGGAAGAGAGGGGGTCCTGAAACACCATCTGCATACGACGTCCCCGATGACCGGCGGGTGCCGTTGCCAGTTCAAGCTGGCCTGAGGTCGGACTCAGCATGCCCATCAACAGTTTCGCCAGGGTGCTTTTCCCACAGCCGGATTCGCCAACAATCCCCAGTGTTTCGCCCTGTCGGACCTGAATATCCAGGCCATTCAGCGCATGAACCCGTTCCGTCACTTTGCCGCGCCAGTTCTTTTTGGCAGGGAAGGTGACATGCACGTTTTGCAGCGTAAGCAGAGCATCAGACATGACGCGTCTCCTGTTGTGGATACCAGCACGCGACCTGCTGGGCGGTGTCGCCTGTGGCATGAAGTCGCGGCGGGTTGCTGCAGCGTTCTCCCGCCGCAAAACAGCGCTCGCGAAAGGCACAGCCTGCGGGCAAGCAGGCCAGATTGGGTACGGTTCCGGAAATTGATGCCAGCGGCGCACGCGGTTCAATCGCGTCCGGCGAGCAAGCCAGCAGGCCGATGGAATAGGGATGGCACGGTGAACGCAGGACGGTGTCAGTCACGCCGCTTTCAATGACGGCCCCGGCATACATGACGTAAATCCGATCGCACAGTTGGGAAACCACAGCCATATCATGGCTGATAAACAGCACGGCGGTGCCGGTCGCTTCGGCTTTTTGTTTCAGCAGGCGCAGCACCTGGCGCTGAACGGTAACGTCCAGCGCGGTTGTGGGTTCATCCGCAATCAGCAGGTCAGGTTCACAGGAAAAGGCCAGGGCAATCATGACGCGCTGCCGCATTCCGCCTGAAAGTTCAAAAGGATAGCGCTCCATGACGTTCTTCGCGTCCGCGATTTGCATATCGCCCAGTAATGTAAGCGCGCGGGCTTTTGCTTCACGGGCAGACAGAGGACGATGCTGACGAATCACATCCACCATCTGTTTGCCGATGCGACGGGTCGGATTCAGGGCGGTCATGGGCTCCTGAAAAATCATGGCAACGCGATTGCCGCGCAGCTTGCGCATGTCGACTTCACTGGCGGCAAGCACATCCTGCCCAGCCAGCTCCAGCTTGCCGCTCTTGATGTGATAGCTGTGTTCTGGAATCAGCCGCATCGCCAGCATGGCGGTGACGGATTTCCCCGAACCCGACTCGCCAACCACGCCCACAATTTCGCCACGATTGATGTGCATCGATACGCTGTTCAGCACGTTCACCTCTCCCTGAAAAACCGGGAAACTCAGCCGTAGATCCTCAATCGTCAGGATTCTCTCTTGCATCAGTTACGTCCTCCCGCTTTCGGATCCAGCAGGTCCTGGATGCCATCGCCAAACAGATTGAATCCCACCGCCGTGATTAAAATCGCGGCCCCGGGAAAGGTGCAGTACCACCACTGATCCAGAACGTAGTTGCGGCCGTTAGCCACCATCGCGCCCCATTCCGCTGTGGGTTGCTGAGCGCCCAGGCCAATAAAACCCAGCGTAGCCGCCATCAAAATTGCGCTGCCAATATCCAGCGAGGCCTGCACCACCAGCGGCGGCAGGGCATTACGCAGGATATGCCAGCTAATCAGGTGCCAGCGCGAGGCACCAAAGGTTTTTGCCGCTTCCACGAAGGTATGCTGCCGGACGATTAACGTTTGACCCCGCGCCAGCCGGACATAAAAGGGGATGCGCACAATAGCGATAGCCAGCATGGCGTTAAACAGGCTCGGCCCCAACGCCGCAGCCAGCGCCATGGTCAGTACCAGCGAAGGAATCGACAGCATGATGTCCATCAGGCGCATAATCATCGCATCGCTGCGCCCGCCTAGCACACCGGACAGGCAGCCCAGTAACGACCCGCTTATGCCTGCCAGCAGCACGACAGCCAGTCCTGCCGCCACCGACTGTTGGCTGCCGACCAGTACCCGGCTGAACAAGTCCCGGCCCACTTCATCAGTACCGAACCAGTGCGCGGCACTGGGTGCCTGGAGGCGATCGGTCAAACTGATGGCATTGGGATCGTGGGGGACAATCCAGGGTGAAAACACCATTAACCCCAGCATCAGAATGATGATGGCGGCACCCAGCAGCGTCAGCGGGCTTTTGCTCAGCATCCACAGGCGGCGTTTCCAGGCGAACAGGCCGGGTTTGACCTGACGCACGGCAGGCTGTTCTTGCGTTATCATCATGTTCTACGCTCCCCGACCCATGCGCGGGTCAATCCACAGATAAAGAAGATCCACGAACAGGTTTACCAATACGTACGCAAAGGAAACCACGATGGCAAAGCCCATCACCGCCGGGAAATCGAGCGCCTGAATAGAGGACACCACATAAGCGCCCATGCCGGGCCAGGCAAACACGGTTTCGGTTAATACCGCGCCATACAGCAGGTCGCCTAATGCCAGCCCCAGGACCGTCACGGAGGGAATCAGGGCATTGGGCAGGGCATAACGCACGACGATCGTCCATTTCGGCAGGCCGCTGGCCAGCGCGGTGCGAATATAGTCTTCGCTCAGTTGTTCCAGCATGGCCGAGCGAATCTGGCGCGCCACGATGCCCAGATGAACGAAGGCCAGGGTGGTGGCAGGCAGAATCAGATGCTGAAGCGCATTAAAAAAGACCTCGATGTTGCCTTCCAGCAGGGCATCAACCAAATAGAAACCGGTGATGCGCGTGGGGGGATCGAGCCAGTCATCCAGCCGTCCGCCACCGGGCAGCAGGTTTAACTTGCCATAAAACAGCACAATCGCGCCCAGGCCCAGCCAGAACGCCGGGGTTGAAATCCCGGTCAGCGCCAGCAGGCGCACCAGATGATCGAGCCAGCGGTTACGATACACCGCAGAGAGCACGCCCAACGGCACGCCAACGAGCAGGGCGATCAACAGGGCACAACTGGCCAGCTCCAGCGTTGCGGGAAAAAACGCCCGTAAATCCTCTAACACAGGGCGGCCTGTCCGGATAGAGGTTCCCAGATCGCCATGTAACAGCTGTTCCACATAACGAATAAATTGTTGCCATAACGGTAAATCCAGCCCTAACTGCTGACGGATATGCTGGACGATTTCATCACTGGCGCGATCACCTGCCAGAAGTCTGGCTGGGTCCCCGGGAATAAGATGCGAAATAATAAATGTAATGACGCAGACGCCGGCGACCACCAACAGCAGTCCCCAGCTACGCTGTCTTACTAAACTCCAGTAACTCATCATGTCTTCCTCAGCAGGGCCGGGCAGGCCCTGCATGAACGGGCGTGAGGGGTGTTATTCTTTGTGCATGGTGGCGATATTAAAGATTTGCTCCAGCATCGGGTTAAACACGTAGCCTTTAACCGATTTATTCATCGCCACCTGATAATTCTTCTGGAATAAATAAACGTAAGCCGCATCCTTAATCACGATATTTTGCGCTTGCTGGTAGTCGGTTGTCCGTTCAGCCTGATCCGGGGTCGATACCGCTTTTTTCAGCAGCGCATCCACGTCCGGGTTGGAATAAAACGAGCGGTTACCTGGCAGCCCTTTTTTGTCAGATTCAAACCAGTAATTCATAAACATATAGGGGTCGGCGAAGTCTGGGCTCCAGTTACCAATCGCAATGTCATAGTCCGCCTTGCCGATGCGCTCGCGCATGGTGGCGTTAGCCAGTTTTTCCAGCTTTACCTTGATCCCAATAGCCTGCAGGTTGGCCTGCATTGACAGGGCAATCGGCTCCCAGTTTGGGTCGCTGTCAGAATAGAGAAACGACAGCGACTGCGGCTTACTGGCAACCTTGTCCAGTTCAGCTTTGGCTTTTGCGATATTGAAGCTGTACTGCATGGCCTTCGCGTCGTAACCCCACATGCCTTCCGGGATCGGTCCACGCATCTGTTTTCCGTTGCCACCCAGAATGCCTTGCACCATCCCCTGATAATCGGTGGCCCAGGATATCGCCCGGCGCAAATCTGGCTGATTGAGCGGCGCTTTGCTGTTGTTCAGGTAGAGATAGGTGACCCGCAGGGCGGGATAATCCATCACGGCCACATCATTTTGCTTTTTCAGCGCGGCAAACTGGTCCACCGGCAAGGCATCAGCAATATCCACATCCCCTTTGGCCAGCTGCAGGCGTCGGGCTGAGCTTTCACTGATGATCTTCACCGACACCCGTTTAAACGCCGGTTTTGGCCCGGCAAAGTGTGGGTTAGGCACCAGCACAAGTTGCTGACCTTTCTGCCAGCGCTGCAGCATATAAGCGCCCGAACCTGCTGTATGTTCCGCCAGGTAACTGCGCGCGTCGTCAGTCGCGTTAGCCTTGAGCACGGCCGGGTTAATGATGGAGGCACCGTCGTTAGCGAGGGTGTACAGGAAAGGCGCAAAAGGCGTACTCAGGGTGAAACGCACGGTTAGCGGATCTACCACTTCGACTTTAAGGTCGGCCGGGAAGGCTTCGGAAGGGCCCTGTTTGATACGCAGCAGGCGCTCAAATGACAGCTTAACGGCCTCAGCATTCACGGCTGAACCGTCCGCAAACGCAGCGCCTGGGCGTAATTTAAACGTCCATACCTTACCCTCCTCGCTGCTCTGCCAGCTTTCCGCCAGATCGCCTTCAACGTCTGTAGAACCCTTACCGCCTTCGGTTTTGTATTTGATCAATCGCTGATAGGCAGGGTAGGTAATGGTCCAGTCGTTATTATCGATGGTGACGGCAGGATCAAGCGTCTGAGGATCGGCAGCTTTACCAATCACTAACATATCTTTGGGTACCGCCGCCAAAACGGACGTCGTCGTGGCGGCCAGGGTGATGGCGAGTAACAAAGGGCGAAAATAGCCGGGGGCTGTGTGCGTCATTTTCATGGTAATACTCCGTCAGTCTGGGCTGGGGATATGCAGGTGAAAACATCGTTGAGAAGCGGGTAACGGGCCGCTTCCGGTAATTCGAAATGCCACCATTCCGTGGCAATGCCAGTAAAGCCGCCGCCAAACATCACGGCATTAAGCAGCAGTCTGTTGCGTTGGGCAGCAAGCGGTACGTCGGGATGATAAGGATGGGATAGCGCCTGCATGTCATCGAACCCGGTGCCCATATCCAGCGTCTGCCCTGTCGCATCGACCAGCGTGACGTCAATGGCGGTGCCACGGCTGTGGTTGGAGCCTTGCGATAACGGCACGACGTAATTCTGGTCAGGGCAGGCGTGCCACAGCAGCTCCTGCGCTTTTTGCGGGCGATAGGCATCCAGCACCAGCAGGGTGAATCCAGCCACTTTTGCAATCGCCATGCTTTTCTCCAGCGCTTTCACGGCATCAGGGTGCAGCAGGCAGCGGGCGACGCTGTAGATAGGCTGGCCCGTGATGTTGTCGGCGGTGGCATATTTCAGGTCGATACTGAGCTCAGGAAAGGCTGCTGCAATATCGACCAACTCTGTTTCCTGCATCATGCGGTGATCCCTGTTTTATTAATGTTCAAATTGACCAAATTCCTGCTGTAACAGTCGGTTTTGTGCCAGTCGCTGAGAAAGCGCGGGGCCAAGGCGTTCAACAACGGCGGACAGCAGCAGGTTGAACAGGCAACTCAGGGGCGCGAGTGAGTCCCAAAAATTGGCGGTGTCCGTTTTGACCTGAAGCAAATCCACCGGGTAATCACGTGCCCAGGGACACCAGATATCGGTGACGAGTGCCGTTGCAACCTTGCGCTCGGTGGCAACCCGGCAAAACTGTCTTGCCACGGTGGAATAGGCGCGCGTATCCGTCAGAATCACATAAGGTTTGGCAGACTCAGAATTCAGCGACTCCAGCCAACTGCCTGAGCTGCCATCGGCGTAGGTCACGCGCGGGCGTAAATATTCCAGATGACTGAAAAAGGTGTTAGCGATACCGCGGGTAGACTGAATACCCAACACGATGACCGTTTCAGCATCCGCGATTTGCTGGCTGATATGGCGAAACGTATCTGTCTGAGCCAGTTGATAGACATAGCGGATAGCATCTAACTCCATTTGTAGCGACTGACTGGAGGGATCGGGCAGCGTGCGTTGCTGTTCCCATGAGTCAAGACGATCAATAACGCCCCATTGCTTGTAGGGCGTGTTAGGCACATCGCGCAGCAGGTTTTTCACATCATCAAGATTTTTAAAACCCAGCTTGCGCAGGTAACGCCCTACGGTAATACCGCTGGTCCCGGTTGACTGGGCAATGCTGTCGGCCGTTTCAAACGGTATTTGCTCGGGATGACTTAACAGCCACGAACTAATTCGCTTTTCGCTTGGCGTTTGCAGGCTAAAAGCGGCCTCAATCTTTTTGAACAGGTCTGCGTTAGCGCTCATCTCGTCCTCAATGTTACCTGGCTGTCATTGATCGCCATGTTGTTAGTTAAGTAACAAGCACAATGCATGCCATATTTCTAAGGTGCATAAAAACAGGCCGCACGTCAGATGATTCAGTGAAGGGGTTTGCGAGAAGTTGATATCCCGTTCATCAGGTAAGCGCAATTGGGGTGCAACATATTTAAAACCTGCATCACACTAGTGCAACAATATCGCCAGGATATGTGATGCAGGTGGATAAACCGACGCGCCTTTCCACCGTAACGCAGAGCCGGTGAGGTTGAGGCCGCACGGGACGGTGACCGCTGACTGACCGTAGAGAAGGCAAGTCGGCAGGGCACTACGCTGAAACCGCCAGGATTCTCATGAATATGCGGAGATGCGCACGCCTCGGTGTTAACAGAAACGGGCCTGCCACAATTATCGAACAAGAATGAAATATTGAGTTTCTCAGCAGGATTTTATCAATGTGGCACAAATGACTGGCCGCAATAATTATGCTTTTTTACCGCTTCGTTAATCATCTTTTAGGAATGTTTACCGACTATAAAATGGCAGTAAACACGATTCGGTCACATACTTGTTCTTTTAACTCGTTAAGTGACACACCATGATTAGCTTTGTTCGTTCTTTGTTCGCCAGCCCGGATAAATTCCTCCAGATAATGAGCCGCCAGGACATAAACGACTCCATTGCGGATGGTGAACGCATAATTATCGATGAAAACGGCAATGCTGCCGTCAATATTCTCAGTGATGAAGTGAAAGACGATTTCAATCGACACGTCAATACCTTAAAAGGAGTCTGAGGTGGGAACCGCAATTTTTATGGTATTGATGGTGAGTGGTTACTGGTATACCAGCCGGGATCTGTCCAGCCGTTTTAAAATGCGCCGTTCTTCAGGCTGGGATGTCTATTTTCTGGTCGCACTTTACGGTTGTATTTTTGTGCTTCAGGGCGTTTTCGTCACCGCCTTTATCTGGTTTATCTTGTTTATTATTTCAACCGTTTCTAATTTCCTGTATGTGTTTCCCGGCGATCATCTGCAGCTGCAAATGAAGTTTATGAACTGGAGTTTTCTGGGTATCCAGGCACCTGTGGTGATTATGCTGGCCTTTGCCATCCTGTTTTGCCTTTATCGATCAAACTGGGCGGGCAGTGCGCAACTGAACGTTTCAGGCCGAAAAGATCTCTATCAAAAACTCTCTCGATCTAATGGTGTCGAACAGATGCTGTTTCAGTGTATGGAAGAGGGGGAGCTGGCGTGGATCACCTTAAAATCCCGACGGATTTATATCGGTATGGTGCATGCCGCCACCTTTGAATACGAAAGCACAGCCAATATCGTGCTTATTCCGATGCTGAGCGGCTACCGCGACAGCCATACGCTGAAGCTGTCGGTGGAACACAATTACAGCAGCTGGTACGCCGAGCACGGCATTACGCTGGATTCCGAGCCGAAGAATGCGATGGCATTCCGCAAAGTCATTATGGTGGACCAGATTGAAAGCTTCTCGCTATTCGATCCCGCCAGCGCTACCGCCCTCTCAATGGGGGAAGACCATCCGCAGAGCGTCGAGAAGAGTCGTGAAGGTGACAAGTCATCACCGCCAGATCAGCAAATCGAATAACCAGGGAGAATGCAACTGGGCGTTAACGCGGCGCCAGTGTTGCTGTGTTAATCCAAAAAGCATTCAGGATGCAGTGTGTTCGTCGATCAACATCTACTCTGATTACTGACTTCATCAACGAGGAAACCGTATGGCTTATCAAGGGAAAATCTTAGTGATTGGCGCATCACGTGGCATAGGACTGGCCGTCGTAAAGGCGTTTGCCGCCCATGACTGGCAGGTGACGGCGACCCATCGCGGGGATCATCCACCGCAAGGTGATATCCCTCAGGTTGACTGGCACCGGCTTGATATGACGCAGACCGAGGCGGTTAAGCATTTTGCTGTTGGACTGAGCGGACAGCCTTTTGACACCATTCTGATTAATGCCGGTATTTATGGCCCGGCCCATCAAAAGCTGTCGGAAAGCGACGACGCTGAACTGGCCCAGCTGTTTATGACCAATGCCGTGGCACCGATTCGGAGTGCGGAAATTCTGCTGCCGTTACTGAACCAACAAAACGGCGTACTCGCACTCACCTCCTCTCAACTTGCCAGCCTGAATGAGAATCGCAGCGCAGACGCACCGCTTTATTCTGCCAGTAAAGCGGCCCTGAATATGCTCACTCGCTCGCTGGTCAGGACGGTGGATGCCCAGAACGGGACGTTAATCACCTTGCATCCCGGCTGGGTCAAAACAGATATGGGCGGCGATGCGGCACCACTGACGCCTGAAGAGAGTGCAAACGGCATCTTTACCCAGCTGACCACCCACCGTGGACATGGCGGCCACCACTATCTGGACTATGCAGGTAAAACGCTGCTGTGGTGATAGCACATCGCTCAGGCGTGACCGACGGGCTGGCGCACGTCAGCCCGTTTTTATGCGAAATTTTGCAACATTTACGTCCCGGCATTACACTGCCTCTTTGATTCCATTGATTGAAGGTGCTTATGTCTCAGCCCTACCAGCGTGAACCGCTACCGCTGCCCGGCGGTCACAAGAAAGTGCTGTTGCACTCCTGCTGCGCGCCCTGTTCAGGAGAAGTTATGGAGGCCATGCTGGCATCCGGCATCGAGTACACCATTTACTTTTACAATCCGAATATTCATCCGCTTAAAGAGTACGAGCTGCGCAAAGAAGAAAACATTCGCTTTGCTGAAAAGTTTGGTGTGCCCTTTGTGGATGCGGACTACGATCGTGACGACTGGTTTAAACGCGCCAAAGGCATGGAGTGGGAACCCGAGCGAGGCGAGCGCTGTACCATGTGCTTCGATATGCGTTTTGAGCGCACGGCGCTGTACGCCTACGAAAATGGCTTCCCGGTGATAACCAGTTCCCTGGGGATTTCCCGCTGGAAGAACATGCAGCAAATTAATGACTGTGGCGTACGCGCTGCCGCCCACTATCCCGATCTGACCTACTGGGAATTTAACTGGCGTAAAGGCGGGGGATCGGCGCGCATGATTGAAATCAGTAAACGTGAGAGTTTTTATCAGCAAGAATATTGCGGATGTGTTTACTCCTTGCGTGATACAAATCGTCATCGTGTCGCCAGTGGCCGCGAACGGATTCAGATTGGCGTACAGTACTATCAACCTGACGACAACGCGCGTTAACGGTTTTTGTTAAAGCAGGCGGGCTATATTGTCGAAACTGCGGGTTTCCTTTATTCCGCCAGATCCTTTCTTTTTTGCGCTGTTTTCCCCCCGACTACATAAGCTGCAAGGATGCGTATTCGCATCCTGATTGCTGTCGTCCAATAGCTGTCTTTTACGACATACGCTCGGCGTACAGCCCATCATCTGCTTAAATGAACGTGTAAATGACTGCTGGCTTTCGAAATGGTATTTCACCGCCAGACTGATGATGGGCGCGCGGCTGTATTTTAAATCATTAATACAGGCAATTAATTTCTTTCTGCGAATATAACGCGCCAGAGTTTCATTGTTGTAACGGGAAAATAATTTTTGCAGATACCATTTTGAATAACCGGCTTTTTCGGCAATATCATCGATGCTTAAACGCTGATCCAAATTTTTATTAATCCATTCGGTAACAGAAATAATCACGCTCTCATTGTATTTATTCTCATTCATAACACCCCCTTAAATTTTGAAGGTGATTGTAAATTATCCTATGTTTCTCAAAACATTACGAACGTAAAGATTCTTAAGGAAGTGAATGGTTATTTCCTGCCATGTGGAACTATAGGTCGAATAATTATATTAGGTAGCCGCATGTGTGCTTTTTGTTTCTGAGATGAGGAAGGGCGAGGCGTAATGTTATTGTATTATGAGCGTTGTGAGGGTGGTTAATTTATTGCCTTGCAGGACGGGAAGAACACCTTCTGCGCTGGCGCAAGCACCGCCGCAGAAGGCCCGTCATTTAGCCTCTAGAGCAGCTTGTTTTCAGCCAGCTCAAGCGCAAAATAGCTGAAAATCAGATCTGCGCCAGCACGCTTAATCGCCCCCAGACTTTCCAGCACGACGTTGCGTTCATCAATGGCACCCGCCTGAGCGGCGAATTTGATCATCGCGTACTCACCGCTGACCTGATAGGCCGCCAGCGGCAGTTCGCTGCGATCACGAATATCGCGCAGAATATCCAGATAGGCACCCGCCGGTTTAACCATCAGCGAATCAGCACCTTCCGCGGCGTCAATCAGTGACTCGCGAATGGCCTCACGACGGTTCATCGGGTTCATCTGATAGGTTTTACGATCGCCTTTCAGCGCCGTGCCGGCTGCTTCGCGGAAGGGACCATAGAAAGATGATGCAAACTTGGTGGAATAGGACATGATTGCCGTTTGGGTAAAGCCTGCGGCATCCAGCGCCTGACGAATCGCTTTTACCTGACCATCCATTGCGGCAGAGGGTGCGATAAAATCTGCCCCCGCTGCGGCCGCGACAACGGCCTGTTTGCCCAGGTTGATCAGGGTGGCATCGTTATCGACGCCGTGATCACAGAGCACGCCACAGTGGCCGTGGCTGGTGTACTCACAAAAGCAGGTATCCGACATCACGATCATTTCAGGCACGGTGTCTTTGCAAATTTTCGACATGCGCGCCACCAGGCCGTTTTCATTCCACGCATCGCTGCCGGTCGCATCGGTATGGTGGGAAATCCCGAAGGTCATCACCGAGCGGATACCCGCCTTAGCAATACGTTCAATTTCATAGGCCAGACGTTTTTCCGGAATACGTCTTACGCCAGGCATAGCCTGAATGTCTTTATAGTCATCAATACCTTCCTCAACAAAAATGGGCAGCGCCAAATCGTTCAGGCTAAGGCTGGACTCCTGGAACATTGCTCGCAGTGACGCGCTGGCACGCAATCTTCTGGGACGTTGGGTAAGGGAAAAATCAGACATTGTTACTCACCTGGCCAAATTAAATAAGACGGCTAGTCTACTCCGATTAGGCGCAGGCGATGAAGGTTTGTGTGCGGTGTGCCGAGACAGTGAATGTGTCTCCCGCCACAGGGGCGGGAGACGAGGAGGTTACTCGTTGATATCCGGGTGCTGCTGCACAAGGTTTTTACGCTTCGCTTCCAGTCGGGCGATTTCTTCGTCGATATCTTCGATTTTCTGCTCGATGTTATCGTGATGCTCCTGAAGAATTTCGCGCGCTTCTTCCATGTCAGAGGCGGCAGGTGTGGCACCTTTCAGGGGCTTGTTCGCCGTTTCTTTCATATAAAGACCAGTAATCAGGCCAATCACCGCGACCACCATCAGATAGTAGGCCGGCATGTAGAGGTTATTGGTGGTCTCAACCAGCCAGGCTACCGCGGTTGGTGTCAGACCGGCAACCAGTACCGAAATGTTAAAGGCGCTGGCCAGTGCACTGTAGCGGATATGGGTGGGGAACATGGCAGGCAGTGATGAGGCCATCACGCCGGTAAAGGCGTTAAGGATAACGGCCAGCAGCAGCAGTCCGGCGAAAATCAATCCCAGCACGCCACTGTTGATCATCATGAACGCGGGAATAGCGAAGATCATCAGGGCGATGCTGCCGATAATCACAAACGGACGGCGGCCAAAGCGGTCACTCAGCAGCCCCATGACCGGCTGGACAAACAGCATTCCTATCATGATGGCGATGATAATCAGAACGCCGTGATCTTCGGAGTAATGCAGGTTGTGCGACAGGTAGCTTGGCATGTAGGTCAGCAGCATGTAATAGGTCACGTTGGTTGCAATAACCAGACCGATACAGGCTAACAGGCTACGCCAGTGTTTGGTGGCGATCTCTTTGAAAGAGACTTTCGGGCCGTCACGCAGACCTTCGCGGTCGCCTTGCTCCAGCTTATCCACGTGCTGCTGGAACGTGGGGGTTTCTTCCAGGGCATGGCGCAAATACAGGCCAATAATCCCTAGCGGCAGCGCCAGGAAGAACGGAAGACGCCATCCCCATTCAAGGAAGTTTTGTTCACCGATAATGGTCGAGATCAACACGACAACGCCGGCACCCAGCACGAAGCCGGCGATCGAACCGAAGTCCAGCCAGCTTCCCATAAAGCCGCGCTTGCGGTCAGGCGAATATTCGGCGACGAAGATAGAAGCGCCGGTGTATTCCCCGCCGACCGAGAAGCCCTGGGCCATTTTGGCCAGCAGCAGCAGAATCGGTGCCCAGATGCCAATGGAGGCATAGGAGGGAATCAGGCCGATACAGAAGGTACTGATCGACATAATGACGATGGTAATCGACAGTATTTTCTGACGACCGTACTTGTCACCCAGCATGCCGAAGAACAGGCCGCCTAAAGGGCGAATCAGGAATGGAACGGAGAAGGTTGCCAGGGCGGCAATCATTTGAATCCCTGGCGAGACATCCGGGAAAAACACTTTACCCAAGGCATAAGCCACAAAGCCATAAACACCAAAATCGAACCACTCCATGGCGTTACCCAAAGAGGCGGCGGTAATGGCTTTACGTAAACGGGAATCATCAATGATGGTGACATCATCTATCCCAATTGGTTTTACACGCTTCCTACGCAATTTCATAGAATTACCCTGTAATGGAACATGAAAGTCCTCAACGGCGCGAACCGAAAATAGCGTTCAGACCGCTTCGTTGAGGAAATTTAAGCATAGCCGTAAAACAGCATTCTCTGTCGACTCACCAATACAACCAATACTGCCGTCATCTGGTTTATCGGCGGAAGAGTATAACGTTTTTGTGTGATATTTGTCATGTTTGAACTGAAAACGAGCAGTTTCACCTGCGGTTTGTAGCAGGAAACGGCGCGAAAAAAAGTCAGGCTTCCCGCGCGTTTGCCTGGTAAATAAGCGCTTCGATGTTGAACGACAGTCACCGCCTGGCTTAAGTTATTAATAAATTTTAAGCATTTGTCGGGATGGGGTTTGAAACTTGCCTAATGGAGCGCCTTCGGCAATACTCTTTCACCTTGATTTGGAGGAAGAATGTCAAGGAAAGCATCCAGCACTTGCCAGAGCCCCTGGGTGGCGCAGATCGATAGTGTAGAAAGAAAATTAATGGATTCTTCTGAGGTGGGTCACGCTCCCCGGCAGACTGACGTCGCCACTCACGTGCCGCTCCATTCAGGATGGCTAAGCTGCCGGGCTAAATACTGGATTGATCGACTGACGCAGTTGAGCGAGACGCTGCAAACGTCGACGGTAACGGGCAAGCAGTGCTCGGACTATGAGGTGTGCCAGCAGCTGTTACAGCAGTCGATGCCAACGCTGCAACGCCTGAATCAGCGTGCCGGGCGTGCGTCTGATGCTGCCTCTTGCGACCAACAGGAAGACGCGGTGGCGGTGGCATTGCGGGCGGCGAGTAAACAACGGGCGTCGCAGCGAAAATAAGCCAGTCAACGCCGTCGCCATCAGTCTGATTCTGCGTGTAGCGCCCGCGGCTCAGGGGTTATCCACCTCAACGGGCAGATGACCATACTGCGCCATCCACGCAATCGTCGCCGTATTATCCATGGGTCGGGCATAAAAATAGCCCTGGACGAAGGTGACGCCATGCTGCTGCAAATAGCGGAACTGCAATGCCGTTTCCACGCCTTCTCCCAGGACCTGCAGCTTCAGTTTATGACTCAGGCTGATAATGGCATCCAGCACCGGCGTTTCCTCCTCCAGTGACTCGATTGCGTTAATAAAACCCTGGTCGATTTTAAGATAGTCCAGCGCAAAGGTTTGCAGGTAGCTAAGTGAGCAATGACCTGTGCCAAAGTCATCAATCGCCACTTTCATCCCGGCCTGACGCAGCTGAGCCAGCTTAGTGGCGACCACGTTCCCTTCTTTAATCAGGCTGCGCTCCGTCAGTTCAAGGGTAATGTTAAACTCCGTTTTCGCCATCCTTTTAGCAAAGTTCAGCATGTCATTGACGAAGTCTGGGTGCTGCAGATGTTCGGCTGCCACATTAATCGCCAGATGAAAGCCTGGATTGGGCTTCCAGTGTTGCGTGTCCTCAACAATCAGATCCATCAGATGGTGCGTCACCGGGATAATCATGCCTTCCGCTTCGGCGGCGGTAATAAATGTGTCAGGGCGCACGCTGTCACCATTGGGCAGCGTCCAGCGCAGCAGTGCCTCTGCACCGGAGCAGCGTTGCAGTGTGTAGCTGTAGGTTGGTTGGTAATGCACGCTGAATTGCCGGGAGCGGATAGCGCGACGCATTTCATCTCCCCATGAAAAGCGCCTGCGTAACCAGGATGTCGTCAGAATCATAAACAGAACGGAAAAAATCGCCGCCATTGGCATAAACACGAAAAGCAACTGTGCCCACGTCTTGACCCGCTCGGCGCTCGGCGCAATCAGGGTGACACTAATGGGATAACGAGAGGAAGCCGCCTTGTATATCTGTGGTAAAAGCCAGTGGTTGCCTGGCATTTCGCTATTGCCTGACACTATTGGCGCGCCGTTATTAAAACGCATGGTGATTCTGTACTCATGTGTGCTGCCCAGGGCACTCATAAAATCAATCAGGTACTGTCCTTCCACCATCACCCAAAGTGCTTTGTCCGCAGAAATCTGGCGCACGAATATCACCGCAGGCCGATCCGGCACGCTGTAAGAACCGGTGAGGGATAAACTCCACCGGTCTTTGCCCGTCACCGGCGGTGTAGTACCAATCATGGCTTCAAGGGTCGCGGGTTTGTTGCCATAGGCGGAAGAGCAGCTGACCATGTCGCTTTCCAGCCTGCCGATACCGCGAAAATAGGGATGAAGGGTGCCATTGATGCGCAGCGTATTCTCGACCTGATCGCATGATTGATCGTCATATTGACGAAGCGAAGCGATCATACTCCAGGCGTTATCGCTGATTTTTTCAGCCTGAGACAGCAAGGTCGCTGCCGTATTCACTTGTTGTTCTTTAACGGTCTTTCTGGCATCGATAGCAGTAAATAGCAAACCCAAAAGCAGGGGCAGAAGCCCTGCAAGGACGATGAGCGATCTGGCGTGATCGCGCTTTCTTTTTATTAGCGGCACCGTAAAAACCTCTGAATCGTTATGATGTTTTGCGAGGTGCTAAGGGTCACTGCAACATAGCACGCCAGTTCACGCCGCGGGTGAACGGTCGGAAATCCCTTATCATCCGATAAGGTCAATTATCGACCTTGTGGGCATTTAATTGACACAAAATTCATACTATTGGTGAAAGTTCAGCGATTAGTTTGATGGCTGCAGCAAAACGGTGATCGCGTAAGGCGGAAGAACGAACGGTGACTGACCTGTAAACGGTCGCGGTGGGGCGGCAACACAGAGCGAAACCCAAACCCGGCGGGGTAAAATGCGCATCGTCTTTTTACGGCGGGAGGGCGGTTGTCGTCGGATAATCGGGTAAACAACGGGTGCGGATAAGGCGATAACCGTGAAATAAAAACGAGGTCAGACGGATGTGTGCCCCGACAGCCTGAACAGCGCGGGGCAACGACCTGTTAATCCTGAAAATAAATCTGCTTCAGTGCCACTTCCACACCGCGCAGCTCTGCCAGCCCTTTAAGCCGCCCAATCGCGGAGTAGCCCGGGTTGGTGCGCTTGTGCAAATCGTCCAGCATCTGATGACCGTGATCGGGACGCATCGGAATGGCACGTTGCTCGCCCGACCGGCGACGACGCTGCTCCTCGGCAAGGATCACCTTGATGACGCCAACCATATCCACATCGCCGGTCAGATGGCCCGCCTCGTGAAAGCTGTTGGGGTTCGCTTCTCGCTTTGTCGCCCGCAGGTGCACGAAGTTAATGCGATCGGCATAGGCTTCTGCCATTGCGACAAGGGCATTATCTTCACGGACGCCGTAGGAACCGGTACAGAAACAGAATCCGTTGTGCAGACTGTCTACCGTTTCTTTCAGCCACTGCATATCTTCTTGGGTAGAGACGATGCGCGGCAGGCCAAGGATTGGACGCGGTGGATCGTCAGGATGGACGGCCAGCTTAATGCCGACCTCTTCCGCTACGGGGACGATGGCCCGCAAAAAGGTGGCCATGTGTTCGCGCAGTTTGGCTTTGTCGATACCGTCATACTGGGCCAACTGAGCCTGAAACTGCTCAAGCGTGTAACCCTCTTCCGCGCCGGGTAAGCCGGCGATGATATTGCGCACCAGCGTGGTTTTTTCTTCTTCGCTCATCGCAGCAAACCGTTCTGCGGCAACTTTTTGCTCGGCGGGACTGTAATCTTTTTCTGCACCGGGACGTTGTAGCAAGTGCAGTTCAAAGGCGGCAAACGCATCGGCATCAAAGCGTAACGCTTTCGCACCGTCCGGCAGTGCCCAGGCCAGATCGGTACGCGTCCAGTCCAGCACCGGCATAAAGTTGTAGCAGACGGTATCAATCCCGCACGCGGCCAGATTGCGAATCGACTGCTGATAGTTGGCGATATAGTGCTGATAATCGCCGCGTTGCGTCTTAATGGTTTCATGAACGGGAATGCTTTCAACGACAGACCAGGTGAGCCCTTTTTCTGCCAGCAGCGCCTGACGTGCTTTGATTTCGGCGACAGGCCATACTTCGCCGTTCGGGATGTGGTGAAGTGCTGTGACAATCCCGGTTGCACCTGCCTGGCGAGCATCGTCGAGTGACACAGGGTCGTTTGGGCCGTACCAGCGCCATGTATGTTCCATTATTACTCCTTGGTGAACGTGTGGCCCAGTGGTCAGGCCGCTGGACCAAGAGTAAGATAGCGCGTAAATTAAGGCCGTGATCCGGATCGCAGCATAGTAAATACGTATCATCCAAAGCCTAAAAGCGTGTCGACAACAGGAGAGGGTTATGGCGCTACCGGTCTTAAAAACTGAGCGGCTTTATCGGCAGATTGCCAATGCCATTATTGACGGCATTAATCGCGGCGATTTCGTGCCGGGCGGGGCGCTGCCGCCGGAGCGGGAACTGGCTAAACAGCTTGGCGTCAGCCGATCGTCGGTGCGCGAAGCGCTGATTGCGCTTGAGATGACGGGCTACGTCAATATTTACACCGGCACCGGGGTTTTTGTCGCTCAGACCTTACCCCAGCCCTCACCCGGCAAAGAAACGGAGAGTTTCAGCCTGCAGGACCTGCTACAGGCGCGCGAAGCCTATGAGAGTATGCTGGCCGGACTGGCGGCGCGAAACGGCAGTGAAGCTCAGCGTCAGCAACTGCTGTCCCTCAGCGCCGCGCTGCAGGCATTTAATGAAAACGACGCGGCTTTTATTGAGCAGGACAAGGGGTTTCATCTGCTGATTAGCGAGATGAGCGGCAACGATCTGCTGCGGGAGATGATGGAAAATTTGTGGAACAAACGCGACAGCGCGCATGTCCGCCGACTGGAAAGTCACTATGCAGACAATACCTTTGCAGAGGAAATGAATGCCGACCATCAGCGTATCGCTGAGGCGATTGTTGCCGGGGATGAGCAGGCTGCACAGGCGGCGATGAGGCATCATCTGCAACATGTGCAGCAGCGTTTACTTGGTTAACAGTCGCGAAGATTTGGGCCGGCCGGTGCCCAACATGATAGCCAGACGGCTGCCGCCCGGCGTGGTTTCCATCAGAATCTTGGTGATGCTGGTCAGGGGAACCGATAGCAACATCCCGACCGGGCCCAGCAGCCAGCCCCAGAATATCAACGACAAAAACACCACCAGCGTTGATAAACCCAGGCCGCGCCCCATGATGCGCGGCTCCAGCATATTGCCAAATACCATATGAATGGCAGTGAACAGCGCCGCCACCATCGCCGCGTCAAAGACGCTGTTGAGCAGCAGCGCCTGCAGGAAAGGCGGAATACCGGCGATAATCGGCCCGATATTGGGAATAAAGTTAAGAATAAAGGCCACAATGCCCCACAGTAACGCAAACTTCACGTCCAGCAGGTAGAGCGTCAGCCACACCGCTATCCCGGTGATCAGGCTGATCAACGTCTTCAGTGCCAGGTAGTGCGTTACACCTTTGAGTGCCTTGTGTAATCCGGCAATGCGAATTTTGGGGTTCACAAAGGAGTTACGCATTTTATAAGGCAAATGGTGCACCTCAAACAGCATGAAGACCACGGTGAGGACCAGTAAAACGGTATTGGTCATGGCACCGGAAAACCCACTCAGCGCCACGCTGGCCAGGTTCATAACGGTGTTAGGGTCAAAGCGTTGAACCAGGGAGTTAGTCGAGATATTAAGATGGATGCTGGCCGCCAGGTGCTGAACCACCACCATTTTCTTTTCCAGGATGGTGCGCAGTTGAGGATAAAGATCGGAAAACTCACTCATGGAGCTGGCCAGCACGGCTCCCAGCAGCAGAATGACGATAAAAATCACCGTAATCACCAGCCCGATCGCCATCCCGCGTCGTAGCCCGCGCCGCATCAGTATCGTCACGAGCGGATTCAGTACGATGGCAAAAAAGGCCGCCAGAAGTAGCGGCACCAGAATGTCTGAGGCGGCTCGTATCCCCGCAAGAATAATCACCAGCATCGCCAGTTTAATTAAGATGTTTTGTCCAATTTTTTCCTGCTGCAACGCGTTCATTCTTTATCTCTACGCATAAATAACTGATGAAAGTGTAGCTGAAGGAAAAGTAACCGTCTGATTCATTAAGGGAAACGGTAAACCAGGCGCTGCGGCTGGTTGGCTACGGGCACGATAACCTGGCTTCACGCTTGCGCATAAAAGCGCGCTATCGGCGCTGAGTGAGGCACGCCACGTTATGACACTGTGCGTCTGCGCGCACGGCGACGCACCCACGACAACGCTGGCGTAGGTGCGGATGCGGCGTTAAAGCGACTGCGCGGATTCACCCTGTTTTACCTCTTCACGCACAGCGGTTTCGCCACCCGGAATAAGAAGGTTCAGGACAATGGCGACAAGGCCGCCGCTGGTGGCTGCCGAACCAAACAGGTTCTCAATCATGGGCGGCAGATGGGAAAGCGAGGCAGGAACGGATTCAATCCCCAGGCCGAAACTAAAAGCCAGCCCGACAATAAGCATCTCCCTGCGGGTCAGCGCGGTCTGGCTGAGGATGCGGATGCCTGCCGTGACCACACAGCCGAACATCACCATCGTTGCGCCACCCAGCACCGGCGTGGGGATCTGTCGCAGCGCCTCGCTAAAGGGGGGAAACAGCCCCAGCAGGATAAGCATCACACCGACATAGCGACCGACAAAACGACTTGCTACGCCGGTCATCTGGATCACGCCGTTATTTTGCGCAAATGTGGTATTGGGAAAGGCACTGAGCATCGCCGCAATCATACAGCTCAGCCCGTCAGCCAGAATGCCCCCTTTGAGACGGGCGCTGAAGGTCCGATCGGTAATCGACTTGCCGGAGATCAAACTGTTCGCGGTAAGGTCGCCCACCGCCTCGATAATACAGACCAGCGAGACCAGCACCACGGGGATGAAAATGGTGCTACTGAAGTGGAAGCCAAACGGAAACAGGGACGGTAAACGGAAGGTGCTGTCACCCAGACCCTGAATATGAAATTTGCCACTCAGCGCGGCGGCGATACAGCCCGTGACGATGCCCACTACGATGGAGGACAGTCGCAGCCAACGGTTGCTGGCGCAACTTAGCAGCACTATCACCCCCAGGGTTAACGCACCGAGTGCAAGGTTGCTGAGGCTGGCGAAATCCGGTGCCTTTTCACCGCCGCACCAGTTTATGACGCTGACCTTAATCAGGCTGATACCAATGAGGGCAATAACGCTGCCCGTCACCACGGGAGTAAAGACCCGCTTTAAGGTGTCGATAAAGCGGCTGACGATAACCGGAACCAGCGCCGCCACAAAGTTGACGCCAAACAGCATCGCCATAATGTCCTCTGGCTTGCCGCCTTGCGCTTTGACCCACAGGCCACCGGAGATGGCCACACCGAGAAAGGCGAAGCTGGTGCCCTGCATGCATATCATGCCCGCACCCACGCCCCAAACGCGGTTTGACTGCAGGAAGGTGCCGATGCCGGAGGCAAGCAACGACATGCTGATCAAATACGGCAGCCACGCGTCCAGACCTAGCGCCGTGCCGATCAGCAACGGGGGCGTAATGATGCCGACCAGGCCGGCCAGCACATGCTGTGATGCGCTAAAAAAAGCCTGAAGTGGCGGAATGCGTTGGTCCAGACCGTAAAGCAGGCCGCTGTTTTTTTCGTCAGACACGGTTATCTCATCTCAGTGCGGGGAAGTGGTTCGATATTGCATAAAGCAGGCCAGCTTTTTGACTTATCATGTCTGAATGCTTTTAACGTTAGTAAATCAACAGGATAGGGTGGTTCTGTCTGGTGCATTACGCCCGGATGCACATGAAACAGATGATTCCTGACTGGGCATGTAAGAAATTATGGGTTCATGAAATCACCATTAAGCCGTTTTTTTGCACCATGGAAGTGCGTCACGAGGCGATCCTTAAGGAGTGCGATGGCATGCTGCACGCTTATCTCCTCACACCGATAAGGAAGAAATAGGGTGCTAAAAGAAATTTTTATTTCGAATTGGTTAAATTTGAAATTTTAAAAGAGTGTTTTTTCGCTTCAGTCTGTCTGACCGCAACCGGCATCTTCGCTGAGAGATCGATAAAAAGCGTGACAGGTGGGCGTTTCGTTATCTGCCGCGTCGGCAGATGTGACGCTGCGGCGAGCCAAAGAACAGCCTTTGCTGGCGGCTCATCGGAGATAAAATGAAGAAATGCGATCTGCTCCACTAAAAAGTAATTTTCCAAAAACATTTATTTGAAAAATTTGTTTCATTGTAATAGCTTCATAGCATGCTTTTGGCTTCATCTGCCCAGCCAGCATGCCACTTCTTGTGCTTTGCCTGCTGGAACCGTACACACCAAAGAGGCAACATCATGACTATCGTAGGAAATTTTATTGGCGGTAAAACCACGTTCAGTGCCAGCAACGAAACCATTCCTGTGTTCGATCCGGCGACCGGCAAGGTTATCCGTGAACTGACCCAAAGCAGCGCAGATGAAGTGGCCCAGGCGATTGACGTGGCACATGCTGCCTTTCCTGCCTGGTCCAAAACCTCACCGCTGCGTCGCGCCCGGGTTATGTTCAACTTTAAAGCCTTAATGGAACAGCATCGTGATGAACTGGCGGCATTGATCGTGTCTGAGCACGGTAAAGTCTGGTCCGATGCGTTAGGCGAACTGACGCGCGGCATCGAGGTGATTGAGTTCGCCTGCGGCATTCCCCACCTGCTTAAAGGTGAGAACTCACCCAATGTGGGAGGCGGGGTAGACAGCTACTCGCTCATGCAGCCTGTGGGTGTGGTCGCCGGAATTACACCTTTCAATTTCCCTGCCATGGTGCCGCTGTGGATGTTCCCTATTGCGCTGGCCTGCGGTAACACGTTCATTCTTAAGCCACCGGCACTGGACCCGTCAGCCGCGGTACGCATGGCGGAGCTGCTGAAGGAAGCGGGCTTGCCGGACGGCGTTTTCAACGTTGTCCACAGTTCGAATGACAACGCAGAACAGCTCTACAAAGATTCCCGTATCGCGGCCGTCAGCTTTGTCGGCTCGTCGGGTGTGGCTGAGCACATTTATAAAACGGCCAGTGCGCATGGTAAACGCGTACAGGCATTTGGCGCGGCAAAAAACCACGCCATCGTGATGCCAGATGCGGATCTGGATGCCACAGTCAATGCCATCATGGGCGGTGCATTTGGCTCTGCGGGTGAGCGCTGTATGGCCCTGCCGGTGGTGGTGGCAGTAGGTGATGATACGGCGGATAAGCTGATTTCGCGCCTGACGCCGCTGATTAAAGCATTACGCATCGGTCCCGGCATCAACAAGGGCAGCGACGAAAATGAAATGGGTCCTGTCGTCTCTGCCGCCCATCAGAAAAAAGTGCTGGGCTATATCGATAGTGGCGAGCAGGAAGGGGCAACGTTGGTCGTCGATGGGCGTAACCAAAAAGTCGCGGGTTTTGAGGACGGTTACTACGTCGGCGGCACATTATTCGATAATGTCACGCCAGAGATGGTGATTTGGCGCGAAGAGATTTTTGGCCCGGTGCTGAGCATCATGCGCGCGGCGGATTACGACAGTGCGCTGAAACTGGTTAACAGTCACGAATTTGGTAACGGTAGCGCCATTTTTACCAGTAATGGTCACACTGCGCGTGAGTTTGTGCAGGATGTCGAAGCTGGCATGGTCGGCGTCAACGTGCCGGTTCCGGTGCCGATGGCGTTCCACAGTTTTGGTGGCTGGAAGCGGTCGGTATTTGGGGCGCTCAACGTCCACGGGCCAGATGGCGTGCGTTTTTATACGCGCATGAAAACGGCTACCGTACGTTGGCCGAGCGGTCAGCAAACGGTTTCTGAATTTAGTATGCCAACGTTAGGTTAAGTGGATGGGCCGGTTAGCCAGATCGTGGGCGCTGGCTAACAACATGTTTACTCTGAAGGACGGCGGATAAGGAGACGGCGGATGTCATTACTCTCGAAGGTAAAACAGCCTGATAACCAGGGGCGCATACAGCAGGTGACGCCGGAAAGTGCGGGCTGGCGCTATGTAGGTTTCGAGTCTTACCTGTTGAAAAAAGGGCAAACGCTCAACCTCACTAGCGGCGATACTGAACTTTGTCTGGTGCTGGTCGCGGGCCTGGCTTCCGTCACCACGCGCCATGCGACCTTTCCGGGGCTTGGCAAGCGGATGTCGCCGTTTGAACGTATACCGCCTTATTCCGTGTACGTCCCGCATGATGATGCCGTAACGGTAACGGCTGACAGCGATCTGGAACTGGCCGTGTGTAAGGCTCCGGGCCAGGGCGACAAACTGCCCGCCCGCTTGATTGCGCCAGAAGATGTCGGCGTTGAACGGCGTGGCAAAGGACACAACCAGCGCCTGGTGCATAACATTCTGCCGGACAGTGAACCGGCAAACAGCTTGCTGGTGGTAGAAGTGTTTACCGACGAGGGCAACACCAGTTCCTATCCGAGTCACAAACACGATCAGGAAAACAGCGAGAACGAAACCTATCTCGAAGAAACCTATTACCACCGCTTTGAACCCGAACAGGGCTTCGCTATGCAGCGGGTTTACACGGACGATCGTTCGCTGGATGCGTGCATGGCCGTTTACAACCGGGATGTGGTCACGGTGCCGCGCGGTTACCATCCCGTGGCGACGATAGCGGGCTACAACAACTACTATCTTAATGTGATGGCAGGGCCGGTTCGCTTGTGGAAATTCAGTTGGGAAAGCGATCACGCCTGGATTAACAGCGATCATTATCCGGCGGGTTAACCACTGCGGATAGCAACGGGCAGCCTGCGGGCTGCCTTTTTTGTGATGCAAAAGGCTGTACGCGCGGTGGCAGGATGCGCCCGGCTTTATTCAGGTGGGGTCGGTCGTACAGGTATAACAGGCAAGCCACGCCGTCGCAGACGGCGGCCTGTCAGGAGATTTGACCGGTCTGGGCGTTAGCCAATGCCAGGGACACTGCCAGCGTCTGCGCCAGGCACAGCGAGGCAACCTGAGAGCGGAATCCGTCGACCTGGGCTTCGCGTACCACAAAGCAGACGTCGCTGAACGCTGCAAGCGGGCTAACCTGGCTGTCGGTAATCGCAATTAAGCTGGCACCCCGTTTCGCCCCCAGTTCTACCACTTCTACGGCTTCCCTGGCATAAGGCGAACAACTGATGGCTATCACCACGTCTTTTGGGGTCACAAGATTAAGCTGTTCAGTAAACATGCCGCCCAGTCCGTCAATCAGAAAAGCACGGCGTTCCAGATGGCGCAGGGCATAAACCAAATAGGAGGCGACGCTAAACGAACGGCGCAGGCCGATAACGTAAACGTTCTCTGCCTGATTCAGGAGTTCTACGGTTTTGTTTAACTGCTCAGGACTCACCTGCATCGCCAACTGCTGAAGTGCCTGACTGTTAACCATGGTGAACACATTCAGGATTTCGGCTGGGCTTTCGGGTGAGTTGGCGGCATCATCGGCCGCCGTCTGACGGAATAGCCGTGCACGCTCAGTATAGTTAACGGTTTCTTCCATCAGGTGCTGACGAAAAACTTGTTTCATTTCGTTGAAACCGCTAAAGCCAAACGCATTGGCAAAGCGAATCAGGGTAGAGGGCGGTACATCCGCCTGCTGTGCAATGGAGGCCACGGTATCAAAAGCAATACTGTTACTGTTATCAAGAATATAGCGAGCCACCTGCTTCAGACGTTTGCTCAGCGTTTCATAACGGCGGCGAATTTCGTCCTGCAGCTGAGAAAGTTGGGAAGGATTATTGCTCATGAAGTCTGCTCATTTGCGTAACGCGTGGCTGGATAATGGACGTTATGATATCAGATGGTTGGAAAATTTCATTTGTTTGTTTTATAGGCGGAATTTATTTCATTAGTTTATGAAATGACTCACAGATTCGCCGTCACTGGCGAAAGCGGCGGTTTCAGCTCTACCGACGTGAAAAGGCTGCGCCCGGAGACAACATTGGGCGCAGCCTGATAACCGTATAACGCGTTGCTCAGGCACCGATACCGGCTTACAGCCCGGTGTTCTCGCGAATATACTTTCTGGCTTTAACCGCGTACTCAAACGGATTGGCCAGCGCGGGGTCCTGCTCGGCCTCAACGACCATCCAGCCTTTATAGCCGTAGTCATCAAGAATTTTGAAAACCGGTTTGAAATCAATGACACCATCGCCCGGTACGGTAAACGTGCCCTTTTTTACCCCATCCAGAAATGACAGATGCTTGTCCCGTACTTCAGCAACAATCTCATCCCGCACATCTTTCAGATGAACGTGAAAAATGCGCGGCAGGTAGGTTTTCAGCACCGTCAGCATGACGTCCTGTGAACCTTCGGAGTAGTAGATGTGGCCGGTGTCATAGAGCAAGCCCACCTCGTCATGGGTTAACGCCATAAAACGATCGATTTCGGCGGGCGTCTGAATAGCCGTACCCATATGATGATGCAGGCAGACACGCATACCTTTGGCGGCCGCGAGCGCGGCCAGCTCGTTATAACCTTCCGCCGTGCGCTGCCACTCATCGTCATTAAAGACAGGCTTATGGTCCAGCACCGCAAGCGTTGTGCCCTGAATACTTTTACTCTGTTCGGAACAGCCGATGACGCGGGCACCCATGTCATAGAGAAAATTCATGTGGGCCGTGAATCCCTCAAGAGTTTCAGCTTTATCCCCCTGAGCAAAGAAAGTGCTGAACCAGGCGTTGCAGATCTGAATGCCGCGAATGTCGAGCATCGGTTTCAAAATAGCAGGATCGCGTGGGTATTTGCTGCCAACTTCACTGCCGGTAAAGCCTGCCAGCGCCATTTCACTCACGGTTTGCTGAAAGGTGTTTTCGCTGCCCAGCTGCGGCATATCGTCATTTGTCCAGCCAATGGGCGCTATCGCCAGCTTAACGTTATCGTTGTTCATCGGTTACCTGCTTATGGCGATAGGGATTAGTTGTAAAATGCCGGACGGGCGGGCATTTCAATAGGTTCAATGGCACCGCTCTTTTGTGCTTTGATACAGGCATCCGCAGCCACCGAGGCAGCAAAGCCATCCCAGGCAGAAGGACCGGTTAACTGGCCCGCTTTCACGTCGTTGATAAACGCCTGCAGCTCGACGTCGTAAGCCTCAATAAAGCGGTCTTTCCAGTCGACTAAAATCGTGTTGGACAGTTTGGCCTGCTTACGCAACTGCACCGATGAAGGCTCTGGCAGTCTGGCGATACCTTCCTCACCGACAACCTCACACTGGATATCGTAGCCATAGGCACAGTTCACAAAGATTTCTACGTCAATGCGCACGCCTTTCTGCGTTTCAAACAGGACGATTTGTGGATCTTTCAGATGCGAATGGGCTTTGGCGGTGACGCGTGGAAAAACCACCTGCACGCTTTTGTAATCGTCACTCGTCAGCCAGCGCAGGACGTCGAGTTCATGAATTAAGGTATTGGTGATGGCCATTTCGGTATTGTAATTTTCCGGCACCGTCGGGTTACGGTGTGCGCAATGCAGCATCAGCGGCTCGCCGATTTCACCGTCAGTAATCACTTTCTTCAGCGCACGGTAACCGGCATCGTAAGGTCGCATAAACCCGACCTGAACCAGCCGCGTGCCGTGTTGGATTTCTGCGTCTACCACCCGACGACAGCCTTCTGCGCTCATCGCCAGCGGCTTCTCACAAAAGACCGGCTTACCGGCCGCAATGGCCGCCAGGGTAAATTCTTCATGGGTCGGGTCCCATGAGGTCACCAGCACCGCATCGACATTGGGTGAGTGAATCACGTCAAAGCCATCCTGGTGCACTTCTGCATCAATATTCAGTCGTTGCAGCGCAGCCTTAGCCCCTTCAACGTTGATATCGGATACCGCCACTACCTTTGCCCCTTGTAAGACATTGTTGCAGCGGCGAATGTGTTCCTGACCAATCGCACCTGTTCCAATCACACCAAGTTTCAACGTCATAATTACACCTGTAGGGTTAAATCGGAGATAAGACACATGAGCCGTTAAACGGCCCGGAAATCACGCTTTTTTGGCCTGCGCCAGATGCGTATGCCACATGCCGTGCTCGTTCTTGCCCGGCGGTTTATGCCCATCCGCTGCAACGGGTGAGGCGGAACGGAGAACGCGATCTGGAAAACTGAAATGTCAGTGGATTATAAACAAATGCATTTTTCATAAAACACCATTACAGAAGAAATATTTCATTTTGCGAGTGGGATCAAATTTACATTCCTGAATCATCTGTGGCGAATCAGATAAAAGGGGTAACTGGAATGTTTAGTAATAGTTACATATTTTTATGGCGTTTCATTTCATCCCCGCTGTCGCGTCACGAAAGCGAGCGTAAAGCCGCTCGCCTTGTGGCACGGGCATCGCGAGATAAGTTGCCCGGCTGCACGATCGGTCGTCAGGGAATAATAGATTTTTAACTGGTTCACATAATCGCATTGTAAGTTTCATTTTGAATTGAATTTGGAATATTTGTTCCTCATACTGCATTTATCGTTAACCAGACACCTTCAGACCTCGATCCCCAACCTGTCCGCAGTGTCTGCTCATCACAGAAGGAAACCAGAAGTATGAGTACACAACAGAAGCGTCTTGATGTGATTTGTATTGGACGCATCGCCGTCGACTTCTATGGTCAGCAAATTGGCGCGCGGCTGGAGGACACCACGTCCTTCGCCAAATATCTTGGTGGTTCGTCGGGTAATGTCGCTTACGGCACGGCCATTCAGGGGTTGCGATCGGCCATGCTGGCACGCGTTGGCGATGAGCATAATGGCCGGTTTTTACGTGAGAGCCTGCAACGTGTGGGCTGCAATACGGATGCGTTGATAACCGATAAAAAGCGCCTGACCGCACTGGTCATTCTCGGCATTAAAGATGAAGAGACCTTTCCCCTGATCTTTTATCGCGATAACTGCGCCGATATGGGGCTGGTGCCAGAGGACATTGATGAGGCCTTTATTGCTTCTTCACGCTCAGTGGCGGTCACCGGCACTCACTTATCGCATCCTCAAACGCGTGCCGCCGTGCTGAAAGCGTTGGATTTTGCCCGCAAAAACGGTCTGCGCACGGCGCTGGATATCGACTATCGCCCGGTGCTGTGGGGGTTAACCTCGCTGGGTGATGGTGAAACACGTTTCATTGCCTCGTCCGAGGTGACGGCGCAACTGCAGGAGGTCGTCCATTACTTCGATCTTATCGTCGGCACCGAAGAAGAGTTTCATATTGCGGGCGGCAGCACTGACACGCTGACGGCACTCAGACAGGTGCGCAAGGTCAGCCGTGCCACGCTGGTCTGCAAACGGGGCGCAATGGGATGCGTTGTCTTTGAAAACGAGATTCCGGAAAGCTGGGATCAGGTTAAGCTGCACAGCGGCGTACGCGTCGAGGTGTTAAATGTGTTGGGGGCCGGAGACGCGTTTATGTCGGGTCTGCTGCGCGGCTGGCTAAACGATGAGGGCTGGGAGCAGGCCTGTCGTTATGCCAACGCCTGTGGTGCGCTGGTGGTTTCACGCCACGGTTGCGCCCCGGCGATGCCAACCCGAGAGGAACTGGACGATTTCCTGAGTCGTGAAAAGGCAGTAAAACGCCCGGACCTGGATAGCCAACTGACCCACCTGCACCGGGTAACGTCCCGGCAGCAAGCCTGGCCTGAACTCAATATTTTCGCCTTTGACCATCGCAAGCAACTGGTCGATATGGCCCTGGCCGCGGGCGCTGACGTTAGCCGCATTTCGCAGCTCAAGCTTCTGCTGTTGCAGGCCGCAGAGCAGGCGGTAAAGCAGGCGGGCATAGAGACGAAAAGCGGGATTCTGGCCGATACGACCTTTGGTCAAAGGGCGCTTAACGCCATTACCGGCAAGAACAGATGGATCGGGCGGCCGATAGAGTTACCGGGATCGCGCCCCCTGCGTCTTGAACACGGCAATATCGGCACCCAGCTTATTAGCTGGCCGTTAGAGCACGTGGTGAAATGTCTGGTGTTCTATCATCCTCACGACAGTGCAGAACTGCGGGAAGAGCAGGATGCCCTGTTACTGGATGTCTGGAGAAGCTGCAACAAAAGCGGGCACGAACTGCTGCTTGAGGTGATTCTGCCAGACAGCCAGCCGGATCATAATGAAGCCTTTTATCTGATGCTGATGAGCCACTTTTATGGACTGGGGATTAAGCCGGACTGGTGGAAATTACCCCCTCTGTCGACGGCAAGCTGGCAGGCCATTGGTACCCTGATTGAGGAGCAGGACCCTCACTGTCGCGGCATCCTGTTACTTGGGCTGGATGCGCCAGAGGAGAAGCTGAAAGCCGGTTTTGCCGAGGCTGCGCAAGCGCCATGGGTAAAAGGTTTCGCGGTGGGACGCACTATCTTTGCTCAGCCTTCACGCCAGTGGTTGCAGGATGAGATCGGTGACGACGCGCTGGTGACGGCGGTAAAAGAGAATTATCTGCGTTTGATTGAATACTGGCGCATGGCACGCGAGCAGGTGCGATAGCCAAAGCAGGCAGGATGATGAGCGCACCGTGCGGAGTGATATCTTCCGCACGGTGCGTGGCTTAGCGTTCAGGAACAGCCAATAACGCGCAGGGCGGGCAAGCGCCCGTCCGCGATTATTTCAGTGCAATGCTCTTCACTACCGTTTCAGCATCACTTTGTGCCTGCTGCTGATTCTGACCCGGCAGCGTAATCTGCATGGTCATCAGCTTACCGTCCACCTTGGCCAACACGACCGAAGACCATGAAGTCTGGTTGTTAGCTGAAATCACCGTATCCAGCTGCTGTGCGGGTTCGCCGCCCAGCGTCACCGCTTTGTTCGAGACAACCTGTAGCTGCGGATCGCGGTTACGCTGCTGCTGTTCCATACGTTGAGATAAAACATCCAGACCTTCGTTGGTGGGATCACCCGCAATCACGATAATTGCCCGCGCGCCGCTCTCATCAGCATAAACGTGCATGTTGGTACTTTGTGAACCCAGCTTGCCGCTCTTGTCGGACATGCCCGGTGGTAAGGAGAAGCTTAACTTGCCATCCATCAGCGTCACGGTTTGTGCCGACTGACTGGCAGATGCGCCGTTGTCGTTTGCCGCTTCATCTTTCTTTTGGTCACAGGCCGCGAGGCCGAGGACCAGCAAACCAATTCCCGCATATTTCACTAAATTACGCATCAGAATCCCTTTTTAAATTTCCGCTCAGGCGTTTATACAACAGGAATCAGGTTGCAAACGCAACCTGAGTATTGTCAGAAGATTTTAGCGGATTGTCAGGAAAGGCTGAATGGCCGGTTAGCCGAAATGTATCTGTGGCTGAGCCTGGCGTTCGGCCAGACGTTTCAGCGCCGCATTCAGCAACACACCGTAGGCGGGCAGGAAGAACACCATGCAGATCAGCACCTTGAAGCTGTAATCCACCAGGGCGATTTCCACCCAGTGCTGCGCCATAAACGGGTCGGAGCTTTTGTAAAAGGCGATAAAAAAGAACGCCAGCGTATCGCTGATATTTCCTAAAAACATGGCGCAGCCCGGCGCTACCCACCACTGCGGCAAACGGCGCAGGCGATTAAATACGTGCACATCCAAAATCTGGCCCAGTGCATAAGCCATAAAGCTGGCACAGGCGATACGGGCGACAAACAGATTCACCTGTTGCAGTGCCTGCCAGCCTTGCCACTCGCCCTGATAAAACAGGCTGGAAATGGTATAGGAGATAAACAGGGCAGGAACCATCACCGCCAGAATAATCCGTCGTGCAAGCGGCGCACCAAAAATGCGAACGGTCAGATCGGTTGCCAGGAAAATAAACGGGAAGCTAAACGCGCCCCAGGTGGTATGGAAGCCGAACAGGGAAACGGGCAACTGCACCAGATAATTACTGGAGGTAATCACCAACAGGTGAAACAGGGACAGCCAAAGAAGCGCGTAGGTGCGCTGACGCGGTGTAAATGCGAGCATAATAAGCCTTTTTAATGGTGGGGTGAGGGAACCCATTGCCGTGCGTAGAGGATTCAGCGCCCGGCGGTTTCATGAACAAAAAACGGCCGCATCTTACCCTGTTGTGCTATTAATGCAATGGCTAATTTTAACGCAATCGTTACCGCCTTGCGTCAGAGGGCCGACGCGCTAAAATATGCGCCCGCCAACCTGAATTGAGATCGTCATGAGTGATGTATTTTCTTCCGCCGACCATCAACTGGATGCCAAAGGCCTGCGCTGTCCCGAACCGGTCATGATGGTGCGCAAAACCGTACGCGGCATGCAGGAGGGGGAAACGCTGCTGATCGTCGCTGACGATCCGGCAACCACGCGGGATATTCCCGGTTTTTGCCGTTTTATGGAGCATCGCCTGCTGGCCGCGCAAACGGAAACGCTGCCCTATCAGTTTTTGATCAAGAAAGGGATGGGCGAATAACGGCGGCGTTTGCCGCCGTCAGAGGCTTAATCCCGCGAGCGCAACAGCCGCAACGCGTTCGCCGTGACCAGCGCGGTGGCACCTGAATCAGCCAGTACCGCCAGCCACAATCCGGTCAGACCGAGCAGCGTCGTGACCAGAAACAGTGCCTTAAGCCCCAGTGCAATACCAATATTCTGGCGAATAATGCCCCGGGTACGACGTGCCAGCCTGATCATCGGGGCCAGGTGGCTAAGCTGATTGCGCGTTAAAGCCGCATCGGCCGCTTCCAGCGCGACATCGGTGCCGTTGCCCATCGCAATGCCCAGCGTTGCCGCCTTCATGGCGGGTGCATCATTGATGCCGTCACCCACCATCGCGACGACCTGCTGCTGACTGAGCTGGCGAACCTTCTCAACTTTATCGGCAGGTAATAAGCCCGCGTGCCATGTGATATCCAGTTGCTGCGCCACCACGGCTGCCGCGCGTGGGTTATCCCCTGTCAGCATAATACTGTTGATGCCAAGCGCTTTTAACGCCTGCAACGCGGCAGGGGTTTCACTGCGCAGGCGATCGCGCAATGCCAGCGCACCCAGCGCTTTGCCCTCACGCAGCAGGATAACGAGCGTGTCGCCTTGCGCTTCCTGCTCACTAATCAGGCGTTGTTGCTGCGGGTCCAGAAGGCTGACGCGCGCCGGTGCCAGCAGTTCAACGCGCTGGCCTTCAATCTCTGCCCTGATACCGCTTCCGGCCATCGCCTGTTGGTGAGTGGCTGACGGGATAGTCAAGCCTCGGGCCTGTGCGGCGGCCACGATGGCCGTCGCCAGCGGATGCGTTGAACCCTGCTCCACGGCTGCGCCCAGCAGCAGAATCTGTTCTTCAGTGAGATCGCCGAACGGTAAAATTTGGGTTAGCTGCGGTTTACCTTCTGTCAGCGTACCGGTTTTGTCGAACGCAATCGTCTGCACCGTACTCAGGCGCTCCAGTGCCGAGCCACCTTTGATGAGTGCGCCACGACGTGCCGCCGCCGCCAGGCCGGAGGTAATGGCGGCGGGCGTTGAGATCACCAACGCACAGGGACAACCAATCAGGAGTAACGTCAGGCCTTTATAGATCCATGGCAGCCAGGGGCCCGCGCCGAACAGGGGCGGTAACACCATGACCAGCAGGGCCAACAGCATAATCGCTGGCGTGTAAAGTCGACTGAAATGGTCAATAAAACGTTCCACCGGCGCGCGATGGGTTTCCGCTTCCTCAATCAGCTGCAAGATGCGGTCAATGGCACTCTCGCCGGGTTTTGACACCACGTCCAGTTCCACCAGGCGATCCACGCTGGTGGCGCCTGCCAGCACCTTTTCGCCCCGCGAGCGCAGAACCGGCAACGACTCACCGGTTAAGGCGCTTTCATCGAAACTGGCGCTTTCAGCGACTAAACATCCATCTACCGGCAGACGACCACCGGCGGCAATCTCAATCCGGTCGCCGGGCTGCAGCGCCGCCAGTGGAACCTCAGTGCGAATGCCATTTTGCAGGCGCACGGCTGATTCGGGGCGCAGCGCCATCAGCTGGCTCACACCACTGCGTGCGCGGGTTGCCGCATAGGCTTCCAGCCGTTCACCCAGTTGAAACAGCAGCAGGACCATGGCCGCTTCCGCATGAGCGCCAATCAACAGCGCCCCTGCCGATGCCAGGGTCATCAGGGTTTCAATGGTAAAGGCGGAACCCGTTCGCAGGCGTTGCCATGCCTTACGCGCTACCGGAATCAGACCAACCAGCGTGGTCAGAATAAATAATCGATCGCCCCACACAGCACTGACCTGGCTGAGCGCCGTACTGGCTAGCATCAACCCGGCAAGCAGTATCAGGGGGAGACAGGTTTGCCATGGGGATGGCACAGGGGCGGAAACCGATGTTGAGGAGAGCTGGAAGCCGGCTTTTCTGACGGCGTCTTCTATTGCAGACTGAACCGGCGCACGGGCGTCAACGACCAGTTTTTCGCTGGTGAACAGTACGCGGGCCTGAGTAACGTCGGGCAGTTGGCGAACGGCGGTTTCGATGGAGCGGGCGCAACTGGGGCAGTCCATACCGCTGACCAGCCAGCTGAACTGAAAGGCATCAGAGGACCGTCGTCGGTCACCTTCATCATCGGCTTCGCTGCCGGATGAGCCAGCACACGGGCAGTCACTACCACCACCGTTGCCGTCAGCGGTTTCGGGCGTCGCAGCAATAATAGAGAGAGTGCCGGAACGGACAGGGCGAATCGCACAAAGCGGTTTCGCGGCACGGTGCGTGCCGCAGGGCTTACCGCAGCCACAAGCATGATGTTGATGCATATAACCTCCGGAAGTCGTGGGCAACATGCCCACGGCTTATCTTACACCCGACGGTTTCATCCATCTCCAGATTTATTGTGACGGTTTCTTAGGCGATCCACAGGGAACGGACAATCATAAAGTGACCGGCAAAATAGCAGGCGGCGACGATGGCGCTGTCCGCGCTAAAGCGGCGGCGGTAATGGCTGATAAACCACACAATATTGGCCAACAGAAGCAGAGCAGAACCGACAAGAATCGAGAAGCTGTAATCGCTCGGGCGGAAAAAATACTGCTCTGTTGCCATCCAGTTCATGACCAGCGTCATACCGATAAGCGTACAGACCGGCCAGCGTAGCGTTTCCAGCTTACTCCACAGCACACCAATCACGACAACCCCGATAATCAAAAAGGTCAGCGGAATAGGCCAGTAGAAACTCATGGTCATGTTGGCGGCAAAGCACAGCGTATAGAGCAGATGCGACAGGAAAAACGCCCCCAGCGCATAGAGCGTTTGCTGCCGTGGCAGCAGCGTCAGCGTGTCGCCGATCAGGGTGGCGACCAGTCCGGCCACAATCAGATAGTCAGAGGTGCTACGCGTCGGCGCTTGCCAGGCCAGCCCGACTAACAGCAGTAAGGTGACCGGTTTGAATAACCAGCGTTGCCATTGCGGCCCCCGGTAAGAGGCATCCACATACAGCCAGCCGGAGAAAAGTACAGCGAGAAAGGACCAGAGCATTGCTTCTCCCTTTTTACCAAAAATGGTGACAGTTCCTGAAAAACTCCTATCAGTCTAGGTTACGCCAGCACGATGTGACAATCGGTGAAGTCTGGTTGTATGCTTTAGCACGTCACCTGCACCCTCTGTAACCTGATAAAGCTGGGATAGTATGAAACCACCGCTCCTTTTTATTATTGTACTGGCTGTTATTGCGGTTTTAGCGACCCGCCAGTTCATCAGGCAGCGGCGTGAGGCCGCCGTTAACGATGCTTCGCCGGTACGTACGCTGGCGGTCGAAGTGAAAACCAAACGTGAGTTTTCGGTTTCCAGCCGCCGGTCGCGTGAGCGTGAAGTCATCGCCGGAGACGAAATGCGCTACGAAGCCTGGTTTCATCCGCTGAACGGCGAAAGCGATATCAAAATGCGGGTGAGCGAGGGCGACTACCATTTGATGGACAAGGGCACGGAAGGGGAGCTTACCCTGCAGGGCACGCGTTTTATTCGTTTTACGCCCACCCAGCGTTAACGGCGGGGCCGGTGCCCGCCGTGACGATGTTACTGATGTTACTTGCGTGGGAAATTTTTTTTCTGCCACGCAACCAGTTCGAAAACGCCAAACAAAAAGACCTTTATCTGGGTGACACGATCGATCGGCGGTGCATCTTTGCCTTGTGTGGTGCGCAGCAGAACCAACTGCAAACCATGCATCAGAATCATAAATATCAGGGCCACATTGATAAACCAGGTCAATGGCTTCGGATAAGGATGAATCAGGTTAAACAGTAAAAAACCCCACACGCACAGCATCAGCAGGCGTCCTAAATTAAGTAACATCGTGTGTCTCCTGTTGGCGCTGATATAAGCGATAGGCCACCTGGCCGGCAATTTTTTCGCGGTAAAGATTCCAGTGCGCCGGAACCGGCGGTGAACCGCGCTCGACTTCACTTTCAACGTAGATGAGTGCATCAGCAGTCAGCCAGCCGTTATTCTCCAGCAGTTGCAGCGTTTGTTCCAGCAGGCCCTGGCGAAAGGGGGGATCGATAAACACGATATGAAAGGGTTTACCGTCCTGAGCCAGCCAGGTGAGGGTGTTTGTCTGCACAACCTTGCCGTTAGCAGCCTGTAGCGTCTGTAAATTTTTTGACAGCTGCTGCGCCACCGGGCGTTCCAGCTCCAGTAAGGTTGCCGATGCGGCAAAACGCGACAAGGCTTCCAGCCCCAGCGCGCCGCTACCGGCAAAGCAGTCCAGGCAGTCGGCCTGTTGAATAGAGGGCGCCAGCCAGTTAAACAGGGTTTCGCGCACTCTGTCGGTAGTCGGCCGGAGCCCGGCGCTGTCCGGCACCGGCAATTTGCGGCCGCGCCACTGTCCGCCAATGATGCGGATTTGGCCTGCACCACCAGTCTTACGGGGAGGTTTTATCATTTTGCTCACAAATCTTCATAATTTGTTGCGTAGTTTAACGGGCGAAACGATGAGAAGAAACGTTAAAAAAGGGTGCTGTGGTGAGCTGGCTGGAAAGTGTTAGACTACAGCGTTGCTGCTGTTATGCATAATTCTGCGGTTTGACGCTCATCTGGCGTTTATCACCCATTACTGTTTTTAACCCTGGGTACATTGTGCTACCGGGATGAAGCCATCGAGGAGTGTGGTTACACAATGGCAAAAGAGAAAAAACGAGGCTTTTTTTCCTGGCTGGGATTTGGCAAAGAAGAAGAGAAACAACCCTCAACGGAAGAGCAGACATCACAGACTGCACAATCGGAAGTCCAGCAGCCAGAACAGGAAGCCCCGGCAATAAGTCAGGCGGAAACCCATGCGGAAGAGACCGTTGCAACCCCTGAACACGTCGTTGAACCGCAACGCCCCCTCGCTCCCGGCGCCACAGTAGAGCCGACGCCCCCTGCGTCAGACGCTGAACGTGCGTTGACTCAGCAGGAGGGCGGGATAGCACCGGCGAAAACCACTGAGCCTGCGCCCGTTCCCGCAGAAGATGATGCACCGCTGAGCGACGATGAACTGGCCGCGCTGGCGCTGGCCGATGCGGATATCGTTGAGGTCGCGCCTCACGAACCTGAAACTGTGGCGTCAGAACCTGCCCCTGTGGCAGACGACGCACCGCTGAGCGACGACGAACTGACCGCGCTGGCGCTGGCCGATGCGGATATCGTGGAGGTTACGCCTCACGAGCCTGAAACTGTAATGTCAGAACCTGTCCCTGTGGCAGACGACGCACCGCTGAGCGACGACGAACTGACCGCGCTGGCGCTGGCCGATGCGGATATCGCGGAGGTTACGCCTCACGAGCCTGAAACTGTAATGTCAGAACCTGCCCCTGTTGCAGACGACGTACCGCTGAGCGATGACGAACTAACCGCGCTGGCTTTAGCGGGCGCGGATGCCGTTGAGGAAGCGCCTCACCATGCGGGTCAGGCAGAACCTACCGATACCGTCAGCGATCTTCCCCTGGCTGCCGCGCCGCTAGTGACGCAGGAGCAGGATCGTCCGACGAAAGAAGGCTTCTTTGCCCGCCTGAAACGTAGCCTGGTGAAAACCCGCCAGAACCTGGGCTCGGGTTTTATCGGCCTGTTTCGTGGCAAGAAGATCGATGATGAGCTTTTCGAAGAGCTGGAAGAGCAACTGCTGATTGCGGATGTGGGGGTTGAAACGACGCGCCGCATTATTACCAGCCTGACGCAGCAGGCCGATCGTAAACAGCTTCGCGATGCAGAGGCGCTTTATGGCCTGCTGAAAAGCGAGATGGCCGGGATTCTGGCGAAAGTCGAAGCACCGCTCAACCTTGAAGGTAAAACCCCGTTCGTCATTTTGATGGTCGGCGTGAACGGTGTGGGTAAAACCACCACCATCGGTAAGCTGGCTCGTCAGTATCAGGCTGAAGGGAAGTCGGTCATGCTGGCGGCGGGCGATACCTTCCGTGCGGCGGCCGTTGAACAGCTCCAGGTATGGGGCCAGCGCAACAACATTCCTGTGGTGGCACAGCACACCGGCGCGGATTCTGCCTCGGTGATTTTCGACGCCATTCAGGCTGCCAAATCCCGTGGCGTTGACGTCTTAATCGCCGACACCGCGGGGCGTTTGCAAAACAAATCGCACCTGATGGAAGAGCTGAAGAAAATCACACGCGTGATGAAAAAGCTGGATGAGCAGGCGCCGCATGAAGTCATGCTGACAATTGATGCCAGTACCGGGCAGAATGCCATCAGCCAGGCCAAACTGTTCAATGAAGCTGTCGGTCTGACCGGCATTACCCTGACGAAACTGGATGGCACGGCCAAAGGTGGCGTGATTTTCTCGGTGGCGGATCAGTTTGGCATACCTATCCGTTATATCGGTGTTGGAGAAGGCATCGAAGATTTACGGCCCTTCAAGGCCGAGGATTTTATTGAGGCACTGTTTGCCCGAGAGGACTAATTAGGATGATTCGCTTTGAAGAGGTCAGTAAGGCATATCTCGGCGGACGTCAGGCGCTGCAGGGAGTAGATTTTCATCTGCGTCCTGGTGAAATGGCGTTTCTGACCGGCCATTCTGGCGCAGGGAAAAGTACCTTGCTGAAGCTGATTTGTGGCATTGAACGTCCCAGCGCCGGACAAATCTGGTTTAGCGGGCATGATATTTCACGTCTGCGTAACAGCGAGGTGCCGTTTCTGCGCCGTCAGATTGGGATGATCTTTCAGGATCACCACCTGCTGATGGATCGTTCCGTGTACGACAACGTGGCGATTCCGTTGATCATATCCGGGGCCAGCGGTGAGGATATCCGGCGTCGTGTTTCTGCGGCCTTAGACAAAGTGGGCCTGCTCGACAAAGCGAAAAGTTATCCTATTCAACTTTCTGGTGGTGAACAGCAGCGCGTCGGCATTGCGCGTGCCGTCGTGAATAAACCTGCGGTACTGCTGGCGGATGAACCGACGGGTAACCTTGATGAGGCCCTGTCTGAAGACATTCTGCGGCTGTTTGAAGAGTTTAACCGCGTTGGGGTGACGGTCTTGATGGCGACACATGATGTGGCGCTTATAGGTCGCCGAAATTATCGGGTGATGACGCTGAACAAAGGACGCCTGCACGGAGGCCACGATGGTCAATAAACGCAATAAACGCGCGACAGCGCCGAAGGCGAAGCAACCGTCGAAAAGCAAAGCGTTACGCGGCGGCATGCAGGAGCAGTGGCGCTATGCGCTGCGCGGTACGTTGTCTGACATGTGGCGCCAGCCACTGGCGACGTTGCTGACGGTGATGGTTATCGCCATTTCTCTGACGCTGCCCAGCGTGTGTTATATGGTGTGGAAAAACGTCAGCCAGGCCGCCACGCAATGGTATCCGGCTCCGCAGCTTACGGTTTATCTCTCTAAAACCCTGGACGACACCGCGGCGGAAAACGTGACGGCCCAGCTAAAGCAGGTCGATGGCGTGGAGCACGTCAACTATCTGACGCGTGAAGAGGCCCTGAACGAATTCCGTAACTGGTCAGGCTTTGGTGGCGCGATGGATATGCTGGAGCAGAATCCTCTGCCGGCCGTTGTCATTATTACGCCTAAGCTCAACTTCCAGAATTCGGACACCCTGCAAACCCTGCGCGACAGGGTGGCAAAAGTGCAGGGCGTAGACGAAGTGCGCATGGATGACAGTTGGTTCGCCCGTCTTGCGGCCCTGACCGGGCTGGTGGGACAAATTGCCTCCATGATCGGTATCTTAATGATCGTGGCGGTGTTCCTGGTGATTGGCAACAGCGTCAGGCTGAGCATTTTTGCCCGGCGCGATACGATCAACGTACAGAAGCTGATCGGGGCCACCGATGGGTTTATCCTGCGTCCGTTCCTGTATGGCGGGGCGTTATTAGGTTTCACCGGGGCGGTATTATCGCTGATTCTGTCTGAAGTGTTGGTCCTGCGTCTGCAGTCCGTCGTGGCGCATGTTGCGTCGGTGTTTGGCACGACATTCTCTCTGGAAGGTTTTTCCTGGGATGAGGCGCTACTGCTGCTGCTGATTGCGGCCATCATCGGATGGATTGCGGCCTGGCTGGCGACGGTACAACATTTACGCCGATTTACGCCCCAGTAAACTGCTGCAACATTTTTTTGTTATAATCATCCTCTGCTGCCGACAATGGGTGCAGAGGATGTTGCCCCGCTGTCATCTGTGTGTAAAATATACACTGCTATAATTGAACTTGTGGATAACTTTGTTTTCCAAGTAGCACAGATTGCTTTTGGTTTTCCTGCGACGTTGACATAATGTGACGTGCGCTTAAGGAAAGATGCGGCAATTCCACTGATTTTGTGAGGGTTTGAATGACCAAAGAAATGCAAACTTTAGCTATTGCTCCTCTGGGCAACCTGGAATCTTATGTTCGGGCTGCCAATACCTGGCCGATGTTGTCGGCAGAAGAGGAAAAGGCGTTGGCTGAACGGCTGCATTACCAGGGCGATCTGGATGCGGCAAAGACGCTGATCCTGTCTCACCTACGCTTTGTTGTTCATATCGCTCGTAACTACTCAGGCTACGGCCTGCCTCAGGCTGACCTGATTCAGGAAGGTAACATCGGCTTGATGAAAGCCGTTCGTCGCTTTAATCCTGAAGTTGGCGTCCGTCTGGTGTCCTTTGCCGTTCACTGGATCAAAGCGGAAATTCACGAATACGTGCTGCGTAACTGGCGTATCGTGAAAGTGGCGACCACTAAGGCACAGCGTAAGCTGTTCTTTAACCTGCGTAAAACCAAGCAGCGTCTGGGCTGGTTTAATCAGGATGAAGTGGAAATGGTCGCGCGTGAGCTGGGCGTAAGCAGCAAAGATGTGCGAGAAATGGAATCGCGCATGGCGGCTCAGGATATGACCTTTGATATGTCCGCTGACGATGAAAGCGGCGAAGGCAAATCCATGGCCCCGGTGCTGTATCTCCAGGATAAAACCTCTGATTTTGCCGACGGCATTGAAGAGGATAACTGGGAATCCCATGCGGCCGATAAGCTGACATACGCAATGGAAGGCCTGGACGAGCGCAGCCAGCATATTATCCGTGCCCGCTGGCTGGATGAGGACAACAAAACGACCCTGCAGGAACTGGCCGATCGTTACGGCGTTTCCGCAGAGCGCGTCCGACAGCTTGAAAAGAACGCGATGAAAAAACTCCGAATGGCGATCGAAGCCTGACGAGACAGGGCGACCTCAGGTCGCCCTTTTTACTGCCGCGCGTTATTTCACCCAGCCGTCAACCTGCGCACGAAAACCACACGCCTGCATAAACGCCGCCCGGATGCGTTGATCGTCACTGCCGTCATCGGCAATCCACCAGTCGTTCAGCGATGGATTCTGCTGCATCGTTTCTTCCAGGAGATACTGACCGACACCACGCCGTTTGGTGGCCTCTCTTACCGTCAGATGATGCACCTTGCCATGAATCCCTGAAATTTCTAACTGCAATGCCGCCAGCAAACGATCGTTGAAGCGCGCGGCGTAAAGACGATGGCTTTCATTTAACGACGCCTCCAACTGCGCGATATCCCTTTCAGGCCAGATCTTCCCCAGGTCTGTCCGGTCCTGCTGCGTCAGCGCGGTCAGACGCATAATGGTGAGCTTCATAACAAACACCTGTATGTGTAAAAAGCCGATAATGTAGTCAATTCCCGTAACCGGAACCCCGACACATTTTAAGCAATAAAACAGGTCAAAACCGCGACCGAGTGCCAGGATAATAGTGATAAACAGGTATTCCGATTTTAAAGACAGCATAACGCGCTGGCCTGGTAAGCAAAAGCTGTGCATTGCCTCCAGATGATTATGCTGCTTAACATTGCGAATCATGAATATGTCAGTTGCTTTACAGAATATACTTCCTGTTTAATAGTCTGAAATATAAAGCCTTATTACTAATAAAAGCCAGAAAAGCGTGCTAACTCATTATTGTTAAATCAGTTTTCCACTTTATCTGGCAGAAAATAACACCACTCACAACAAACACGACATAACTGATGGGGTAGTTCGCATGAAAATGACAGGTCGCGCGTTACTGGCAGGATGCGTTGCATTGGCGATGAGCCATGCGGCAATGGCGAAAGATATTAAAATAGCTATCGTAGGTGCCGCTACTGGCCCGGTCGCGCAGTATGGTGATATGGAATTTACCGGCGCTGCACAGGCGATTAAAGATATTAATGCCAAAGGTGGCGTAAACGGCGACAAACTGGTCGGTGTGGAATATGACGATGCCTGTGACCCAAAACAAGCGGTTGCAGTGGCCAACAAGGTGATTAACGACGGCATTAAATATGTCATCGGACACCTGTGTTCTTCCTCAACGCAGCCTGCTTCAGACATCTACAATGACGAAGGCGTGCTGATGATTACCCCGGCCGCCACGGCACCTGAACTGACCGCACGGGGTTATGCAGACGTGATGCGCACCACCGGTCTGGATTCTGATCAGGGCCCAACCGCAGCGAACTACATCCTGGATGTGATTAAACCAAAACGTATCGCTGTTGTGCATGACAAACAGCAGTACGGACAGGGCCTGGCGGAATCCGTCCAGAAAACCCTGAAAGCCAAAGGTGGCAACGTGGTGATGTTTGAAGGGATCACCGCAGGCGATAAAGATTTCTCTACCCTGGTTGCCCGTCTGAAGAAAGAAAACGTGGATTTCGTTTATTACGGCGGTTACTACCCGGAGCTGGGCCAGATTCTGCGCCAGGCTAAAGCCGCAGGCCTGAAGGCCGGCTTTATGGGACCAGAAGGCGTGGGCAATGCCTCGCTGTCTAACATCGCGGGCGATGCGTCTGAAGGGCTGTACGTCACATTACCAAAACGTTACGACCAGCTGCCACAGAACAAGGCGATTGTTGAAGCCATTAAAGCCAACACCGCGTCTAACCGTAAAGATCCTACCGGACCTTTCGTCTGGACCACCTATGCGGCTATCCAGTCTCTGGTCACCGGCATTGAGCGCAGCAAGAGCGATGAACCCGATGCGATTGCGAAGAACCTGAAAACCGGCGCACCTGTTCCAACGGTCATGGGCGACCTGAGCTGGGATCAGAAAGGCGATCTGAAGGGCTTTGAATTTGGTGTCTTCAAATGGCACAAAGACGGTTCGTCTACCGCTGTTAAATAAGGCAATGACTCTTCCCCGTGACCGGTGATCGGGGAAGCAGGCGAAGGCTATGCGCACGCTGTCGTGCCGCCTTCGCCTTGCTAACCCTCTTCTGCTGGCAGGAGAGGGGTTTTCTGGTTCCAGAGTAGGTCCTCACTATGTCCGAGCAGTTTCTCTATTTCATTCAGCAGATGTTCAACGGGGTAACCCTCGGGAGCACCTACGCGCTGATCGCCATTGGCTACACCATGGTTTACGGCATTATTGGCATGATCAACTTCGCCCACGGCGAGGTCTATATGATCGGCAGCTATGTCTCTTTTATCGTGATTGCCGCCCTGATGATGATGGGCATTGATACCACATGGCTGATGATTGCCGCCGGTTTTGTGATGGCGGTGATTATTTCCAGCGCCTATGGCTGGAGCATTGAGCGGGTGGCTTACCGGCCGGTCCGCTCCTCCAAGCGCCTCATTGCCCTGATCTCCGCCATCGGGATGTCTATCTTTCTACAAAACTACGTCAGCCTGACCCAGGGCTCACGCGATCTTGCGCTGCCGAGTCTCATTACCGGCCAGTGGACGCTGGGAGAAAGCAATGGTTTTGCGGCCACGCTGTCGACCATGCAGGTGGTGATCTGGGTGGTGACGTTCCTGACCATGCTGGCACTGACCTTGTTTATTCGCTATTCCCGCATGGGCCGCGCCTGCCGGGCCTGTGCTGAAGACCTGAAAATGGCCAGCCTGCTGGGGATTAACACGGACCGCGTGATATCGCTCACCTTCGTGATTGGTGCGGCGATGGCGGCAGTGGCCGGTGTGCTGTTAGGCCAGTTTTATGGCTCGATCAACCCGTTTATCGGCTTTATGGCAGGCATGAAAGCCTTTACCGCAGCGGTACTGGGCGGCATTGGCAGTATTCCCGGCGCGATGATTGGCGGCCTGGTGCTGGGCATTGCTGAAGCCCTGACCTCGGCTTATCTCTCAACCGAATATAAAGATGTGGTGTCGTTTGCCTTACTGATTGTGGTGCTGCTGGTGATGCCGACCGGTATTCTGGGCCGTCCGGAGGTAGAGAAAGTATGAAACGCCTTGGTCTGGTCAATGCACTGATCTCTACGGTCATGCTGCTGGTTCTGGCCGCGTTCTTTATGGGAATGCGCCTCGATCTGAATGGTACGAAGCTGCAGGTGGTGAATGCCGGTAGCGTGCGCTGGAACTGGATATTTATCGGTTGTGCGGTGGTGTTCCTGTTCCAACTGCTGCGCCCGCTGTTTCAGGGCAAGCTGAAACGCAGCGGCGGCCTGGTGCTGCCCGGCTTTGATGGTTCCACGCCAAAGCAAAAGCTCGTCATGGCATTGATGATCGCCGCCGCCGTTATCTGGCCGTTCCTGGTTTCGCGCGGCAGCGTTGATATCGCGACGCTGACGCTCATCTACATCATGCTGGGCCTGGGGTTGAACGTGGTGGTTGGGCTGTCAGGGCTGCTGGTTCTGGGTTACGGCGGGTTCTACGCGATAGGCGCCTATACCTTTGCCCTGCTCAATCATTACTATGGTTTCGGTTTCTGGCAGAGCCTGCCGCTGGCTGGTTTAGTGGCCGCCGCGTTTGGTCTGCTGCTGGGGTTCCCGGTGTTGCGGTTGCGTGGTGATTATCTGGCGATTGTGACGCTCGGCTTCGGCGAAATCGTCCGTATCCTGCTGCTGAATAATACCGCGATTACCGGTGGGCCGAACGGTATTGCCCAGATTCCTAAACCCACGTTCTTCGGCCTGGAGTTTGGCCGCCGCGTCAGTGAAGGTGGATGGGGCACGTTTCACGACGTCTTTGGCATGAAATACGATCCCAGCGACAGGGTGATTTTCCTGTATCTGGTGGCATTACTGTTGGTGGTGCTGACGCTGTTTGTGATTAACCGCCTGCTGCGTATGCCGCTCGGCCGGGCCTGGGAAGCATTGCGTGAAGATGAGATTGCCTGTCGCTCGCTGGGCTTAAGCCCGACCCGTATTAAACTCACGGCCTTTACCATCAGTGCTGCCTTTGCGGGGTTTGCCGGTACGCTGTTTGCTGCCCGTCAGGGATTTGTCAGCCCGGAATCTTTTACCTTTGTCGAATCTGCTTTTGTCTTAGCCATCGTCGTGCTGGGCGGGATGGGATCGCAGTTCGCCGTTATTCTGGCCGCCATTTTGCTGGTGGTTTCACGTGAACTGATGCGCGATCTCAATGAGTACAGCATGCTGGTATTGGGTGGATTGATGGTGCTGATGATGATCTGGCGTCCACAGGGCTTACTGCCCATGAAGCGTCCGCACCTGAAACTCAGGCAGGGTAAACAAGGAGAGCAGGCATGAGTCAGCCTTTGTTAGCCGTTGAAGGCCTGATGATGCGCTTCGGCGGTCTGTTAGCCGTGAACAACGTAAAGCTGGAACTGCGGCCCCAGGAAATCGTGTCGCTTATCGGGCCAAACGGCGCGGGTAAAACCACCGTCTTCAACTGCCTGACCGGCTTCTACAAGCCCACTGGCGGCAGCATTACGCTGCGTGACAAGAATCTGGCCGGTTTATCCGGGCAGAAGATCGCCCGCATGGGGATTGTGCGTACGTTCCAGCACGTACGCCTGTTCCGCGAAATGACGGTGATTGAAAATCTGCTGGTCGCGCAGCATCAGCATCTGAAAAGCGGCGTCTTTTCAGGCCTGATTAAAACGCCTGCTTTTCGCCGCAGTGAAGGCGACGCGCTGGATCGTGCTGCCACCTGGCTTGAGCGCGTCGGCTTGCTGGACATGGCCAATCGTCAGGCCGGTAATCTGGCCTATGGTCAGCAGCGCCGACTGGAGATTGCCCGCTGCATGGTGACGCGCCCGGAGATTTTAATGCTGGATGAGCCGGCTGCCGGGCTTAACCCGCGAGAGACGCACGAGCTGGATGAGTTGATTGCCGAGCTACGTGGTGAGCATAAGGTTTCCGTGTTGTTGATTGAACACGATATGAAGCTGGTCATGGGGATTTCCGATCGTATCTATGTGGTGAATCAGGGAACGCCGCTGGCTAACGGCACACCGGAAGAGATTCGTAATAACCCGGATGTGATCCGTGCCTATTTAGGAGAGGCGTAATATGGCCATGTTAACCATTGATAACGTCAGTGCGCATTACGGAAAAATCCAGGCCCTGCACGGCGTTAGCCTGCATATTGACCAGGGTGAAATTGTGACCCTGATTGGTGCAAACGGGGCGGGCAAAACCACGCTGCTGGGCACGTTATGCGGTGAACCGCGTGCGACCAGCGGCACCATCACCTTTGATGGTAAAGCCATCACCGACTGGCAAACGGCGCGGATTATGCGCGAAGCCATTGCCATCGTGCCCGAAGGACGTCGTGTGTTTTCACGCATGACCGTGGAAGAGAATCTGGCAATGGGCGGTTTTTTTGCCAGCCGCCAGCAGTATCTGCAACGCATCGAACGGGTGTATACGCTGTTTCCGCGTCTGGCTGAGCGTAAAATTCAGCGGGCAGGCACCATGTCGGGTGGCGAACAGCAGATGCTGGCGATTGGCCGGGCACTGATGAGTCAACCGCGCCTGCTGTTACTGGATGAGCCTTCCCTGGGCCTGGCGCCGATTATTATTCAGCAAATATTCGATACGATTGAGCAGTTACGCAGCGAAGGCATGACGATTTTCCTGGTAGAGCAGAATGCTAACCAGGCTCTGAAGCTGGCCGATCGGGGTTACGTGCTGGAAAACGGTCACGTGGTGCTGGAGGACAGCGGCGAGGCGTTACTTTCCAATGAGGCCGTGCGCAGCGCATATCTGGGCGCATAGGTGGCAGGCCTGGCTCTCAGGCCAAGCGCATGTCGGGCAGCGCTCACTCTCGTTATCGCTTTTTTGGGTTTCGAGGGTGGGGCGCTGTCACACTTCAGTTATCTGGCTCACCTTTCCTGCCCTCGTCGTATCGTCCTCATGCATTAATCCCGCTTATCCCTGTCATCTTCTGACATTCCGCTGTCATTTTTCCGTCATCTGACTGTTATTTTTCCGTCATTTCAGCGTGTCATGTTACTTCGCGAGCAAAAAATGCGTGATAACGCGCGTACCTACCTGAACAGGAAAATTCTATGTCCGTTGTTACTTTTCGTCGTAGCCTGATGAGCGCACTGCTCGGTCTGGCGATCAGTGGTAATGCAATGGCCGCTACTGAGATCCCTTTCTGGCACTCAATGGAAGGCGAGTTAGGCAAAGAGGTTGACTCACTGGCGCAACGTTTTAACCAGGAACACCCGGATTACAAAATCGTCCCGGTGTACAAAGGCAACTACGAACAAAGTCTGGCGGCAGGTATCGCTGCGGTCCGCACAGGAAAAGCCCCGGCCCTGTTACAGGTTTATGAAGTGGGCACCGCCACGATGATGGCCTCCAAAGCCATCGTGCCGGTGTACCAGGTGTTCAAAGATGCTGGCATCCCAATGGATGAGAAGCAGTTTGTCCCTGCGGTCGCCGGCTACTACAGCAACGCACAAGGCCAGCTGATCTCTCAGCCCTTCAACAGCTCCACGCCGGTGCTGTACTACAACAAAGATGCGTTTAAAAAAGCAGGTTTGAATCCGGAACAGGCCCCCAAAACCTGGCAGGAACTGGCTAAGGATGCGGCTGCACTGCGTAAATCCGGCATGAGTTGCGGTTATGCCAGCGGCTGGCAGGGCTGGATTCAGATTGAAAACTTCAGTGCCTGGAACGGCCTGCCGGTTGCCACCAAAAACAACGGTTTCGACGGCACCGATGCGGTACTGGAGTTCAACAAACCGGCTCAGGTTCGTCATATCCAGCTACTGGAAGATATGAACAAGAAAGGGGACTTCACCTATTTCGGTCGTAAAGACGAATCAACCGCCAAGTTCTATAACGGTGACTGTGGCATGACCACTGCCTCATCGGGCTCGCTGGCGGATATCCGCCATTACGCCAAATTTAACTACGGCGTCGGCATGATGCCTTACGATGCGGATATCCCGAATGCACCGCAGAACGCCATTATCGGCGGCGCCAGCTTGTGGGTCATGAAGGGCAAAGATGCCAATACCTACAAAGGCGCAGCGGAATTTATGAAATTCCTCACCGAGCCAAAAATTGCGGCGGAATGGCATCAGAAAACCGGCTACCTGCCGATTACCACTGCCGCTTATGAGCTGACGAAGAAAGAAGGCTTCTACGAGAAAAACCCAGGTGCCGATATTGCGATTCGCCAGATGATGAACAAGCCGCCATTGCCTTATACCAAAGGCATGCGTCTGGGGAATATGCCGCAGATCCGTACCATCCTGGATGAAGAGCTGGAAGGCGTCTGGACCGGCAAGCAGTCGCCGCAGGCCGCGCTGGATAGTGCAGTGAAGCGTGGTAACGAACTGCTGCGTCGTTTCGAGCAACAGAATAAGTAATCCGTTCTGCAGGGCCAGCTGCGGCTGGCCTTTTTTCCTTAAAAGTCAGAGAACGCTATGTCTCCCTCTCGCCCGGTGTTTCGCAATCGACTGTTACCCTATTTTCTGGTGCTGCCGCAGCTCTTGATCACCGCTATTTTCTTTGTCTGGCCGGCCGGTGAAGCCCTGTGGTATTCCCTGCAAAATCTTGATCCCTTCGGTATCTCCAGTACCTTTGTCGGGCTGGACAACTTCAAACGGCTGTTTGCCGACGGTCTTTATCTGGATACCTTCTGGACCACCATCAAGTTTAGCGGCATGGTGGCTTTCTTTGGCATGGTGTCATCGTTACTGCTGGCCGCGCTGGTGGACTACGTGGTGCGCCTGCGCAAGCTCTATCAGATGCTGCTGTTGCTGCCCTACGCGGTGGCGCCGGTTATTGCTGCCGTGTTGTGGATGTTCCTGTTCAGCCCCGGTCTGGGTTTATTAAGCTATCTGCTTAACCACATGGGTTATAACTGGAACTTTGCTCAGAACAGCGGACAGGCCATGTTTCTGGTGGTGCTGGCCTCGGTGTGGCAACAGATGAGCTACAACTTCCTGTTCTTTTTCGCCGCATTACAGTCGATACCGAAGTCACTGGTTGAAGCCGCCGCCATTGATGGTGCAGGCCCGGTGCGTCGCTTCTTCTCGATTTCGCTGCCGTTGATCACGCCCGTGAGTTTCTTCCTGCTGGTGGTCAACCTGATTTATGCCTTCTTCGATACCTTCCCGGTCATTGATGCCGCGACAGGCGGTGGCCCGGTACAGGCGACGACGACGCTTATCTATAAAATTTATCGGGAAGGTTTTACCGGCCTGGATCTCTCCTCTTCAGCGGCACAGTCCGTGGTGTTAATGCTGCTGGTTATTGGCCTGACGGTCATTCAGTTCCGCTTCGTTGAGCGTAAGGTGCAATACCAATGATTGAAAATCGTCGCGGGCTGGACATTTTCAGCCATGTGGTGCTGGTGCTTGGCATCCTGACCATCCTGTTTCCACTCTATGTTGCCTTTGTGGCGGCAACCCTGGATAACGACGCCGTGTATAACGTCCCGATGACGCTGATTCCCGGCACGCACCTGTGGGAAAACATTTCGCACATCTGGACGCGGGGCGTGAACGGCAACGGTCCGGCCTTTAGTGTGATGCTGATGAACAGCGTCATCATGGCGCTGGGGATAACCATTGGCAAAATCCTGGTGTCGATTCTGTCGGCCTTTGCGCTGGTGTGGTTTCGTTTTCCGCTGCGCTCACTGTTCTTCTGGATGATCTTTATCACCCTGATGCTGCCGGTCGAAGTGCGTATTTTCCCGACAGTGCAGGTTATTGCCGATCTCAACCTGCTGGACAGCTACAGCGGGCTGACCCTGCCACTGATGGCCTCGGCCACCGCCACCTTTCTGTTTCGGCAGTTTTTTATGTCGCTGCCGGATGAGTTAATCGAAGCGGCGCGCATTGACGGTGCCAGCGCGATGCGTTTTTTCTGGGACATTGTGCTGCCCCTGTCGAAAACCAACCTGGCGGCGCTGTTCGTTATCACCTTTATCTACGGCTGGAACCAGTATCTCTGGCCGCTGTTAATTATCGATAACGCAAACCTGGGCACCGCCGTGGCCGGGATCAAAAGCATGATCTCCACCAGCGGTTCGCCGACCCAGTGGAACGAAGTGATGGCGGCAATGTTATTAACCCTGATTCCACCGGTGGTGGTGGTATTTGTTATGCAGCGCGCCTTTGTGCGTGGTCTGGTTGAGAGCGAGAAATAGAGATGGCAGGCGTAACCCTTCAGGCGGTGACCAAGTCTTACGACGGTAAAAATCAGATCATCCAACCGCTCAACGTCACGATTAATGACGGTGAGTTTATGGTTATGGTTGGCCCCTCCGGCTGCGGCAAATCCACGCTGTTGCGTATGGTCGCCGGACTCGAACGGGTAACCTCTGGTGATATCTATATAGCCGATAAACGCGTGACCCATGAAGAGCCGAAAGATCGCGGCATTGCCATGGTGTTCCAAAACTATGCGCTCTATCCCCATATGTCCGTTGAAGAGAACATGGCCTATGGCCTGAAAATTCGCGGCATGAGCAAAGAACACGTTCGTCAACGGGTGCTGGAAGCCGCGCGGAGCCTGGAGCTGGATCATCTGCTGACGCGCCGTCCACGCGAGTTATCCGGTGGGCAGCGCCAACGCGTTGCCATGGGACGCGCCATTGTGCGTGAGCCAGCCGTCTTTCTGTTTGATGAGCCACTCTCTAACCTTGATGCCCGCCTGCGTGTTCAGATGCGCCTGGAGCTTCAGCAGTTGCATCGTCGTTTGCAGACCACGAGCTTATACGTGACGCACGATCAGGTAGAGGCGATGACGCTGGCCCAGCGCGTTATGGTCATGAATAAAGGGATTCTTGAGCAGATCGGCACACCGGTTGAGGTCTATGAACGACCAGCAAGCCAGTTTGTGGCTTCATTTATGGGTTCACCGGCCATGAATCTGATCCATGGCAATATCAGCCAGGATGGCTCACGCTTTACGGTTGATGCCTCTCACGGCATCGCTGTTGGCGAGGGGAAAGCGAAGTGGGCCAATCGTCCTGTGGTACTGGGCGTCCGACCCGAACATATTCAGATCACCAGCCAGGAGCAGGGCGGCATTCCGTTCCGGGTGGAAACCCTGGAAATGTTGGGCGCGGATAATCTGGCACACGGCCGCATCGGTGAGGCGCGTTTAGTGGTACGCTTGCCACACAGCGAGCGCCCTGAAGCAGGCAGTACCTTATGGTTACATCTGCCTGTAGGGTCGCTACATTTCTTCGATTCAACGCACGGGAAACGTCTGGAATGAGCAAAAAACTGTGGCCTTATCCGCCGATCGTCGCCCATCGTGGCGGTGGCAAACTCGCCCCGGAAAACACCCTTGCGGCGATTGATGTGGGGGCAAAATATGGCCATCTGATGATTGAATTTGACGCCAAATTGTCGGCCGATGCGCACATCTTCCTGCTGCATGACGATACGTTAGATCGCACCAGTAACGGCTGGGGCGTTGCCGGTGAGCTGCCATGGGACAAGCTGTCGCAACTCGATGCTGGCAGTTGGTTTAGTGACGTCTTCCAGGGCGAAAAACTGGCCCGGCTGGATGAGGTGGCGGAACGCTGCCGTCAGCATGGCATGATGGCAAACATCGAAATTAAACCCACAACAGGAACGGACGCGGAAACCGGGCGCGCTATCGCTCAGGCAGCGGCAACGCTGTGGCAGGGGCAAACCTTGCCGCTGCTTTCTTCTTTTTCGTATGCGGCGCTGGAAGCCGCTATGCAGGCTGAACCTCAGCTACCGCGTGGGCTGTTATCTCACAGTTGGGATACGGCATGGAAAGAGAAAACTGGCGCGCTGGATTGCACCTCAATTCATCTGAATCACAAGGTTTTAACCGAAGCGCGGGTGGCAGAGCTAAAAGAGGCCGATCTGCGTATTCTGGTTTACACCGTCAACAGCCCTGACCGGGCCAGAACGCTGCTGAAATGGGGCGTCGATGCCATCTGTACCGACAGCATCGACCTGATTGGCCCCGATTTTAGTTAATACGCATTCTGTTGAGTCTGTTGATTCTGCTGCTGGCCCGGCTGCGATTTAATTACGCGCTGCTGGGCACTGTCCCGCTGTTCCTGCAATTTCCGCTGTAAATCCTGGTTCTGACGCTGCTGGTCCTGCTGCAGTTTATTCTGCTGTTGCTGCGACTGATTGAGCATCTGCGTTTGCATTCGCTGCTGGCTGGGGTTATAGCCAGGTTGATTAGGATTGTTGGTGTTATTCAACATGTTTGCCATGCCGGTTAACGGCAACAGGGCGGCGAAAACCATAAGCCACTTTTTCATTTTTATCCTCCAGTAAACGACCGGATGCTGTGTGCGCATGCCCGAATCGGGTCACGGGGTCGTGCAGATAAGTTTATGCACGAGTTCAAATTACTGCTCCAGGAGTGCGCTGAATTTGCGTTACTTCTTGATATTCGACTGTGTTTGTAGTCAGTTACGTAAAGAATAAAGAAATGTAAATAAAAGTGGAGAGTGGAAACAACATGATGATGCAAGGCAAACTTCGCCAGCTGGGCTGGTCATTATTGATGAGTTTTACTGTTGTGACCGGCGCGGGTGCCGCGCCGGTTCAGGCACCGCCAGTCTCTTATGGTATCGACAGCGATACGTTTCATCCGGTTAAGGCGCATAACGGTATGGTGGCCTCAGTGGATGCGCTGGCAACCCAGGTCGGCGTTGATATCCTGCGCCAGGGTGGTAACGCGGTGGATGCCGCCGTTGCGGTAGGTTTTGCGCTAGCGGTGACGCATCCGCAGGCGGGCAACCTGGGCGGTGGGGGCTTTATGCTGCTGCGCACGGCATCAGGACAGACCACGGCCATCGATTTCCGTGAAATGGCCCCGGCGGCGGCTTCACGCGACATGTTCCTGGATAAGCAGGGAAATGCCGATAGCAAGCTTTCACTCACTTCACATCTGGCCTCAGGTACGCCCGGCACCGTGGCGGGTTTTGCTTTAGCCGTCAACAAATATGGCACGCTGCCGCTCAGCAAGCTGCTGGCTCCTGCCATTAAACTGGCGCGCGACGGTTTTGTCGTCAACGATGCGCTGGCTGATGATCTGAAAACCTACGGAAAGGAAGTGCTGATCACCCATCCCAACAGCAAAGCCATTTTCTATAAGCCAGATGGCACGCCGTGGATAAAGGGCGACCGTCTGGTACAAAAAAATCTGGCCCACAGCTTACAGTTGATTGCTCAGCAAGGCCCGGATGCCTTCTATAAAGGGAAAATTGCCGATCAAATCGCTGCCGAAATGGCCCAGCATGGCGGGTTAATTAATAAAGCCGATTTAGCAGCCTATCACGCGGTTGAACGTAAGCCTGTCAGCGGCACCTATCGTGGCTATGAGGTGTTCTCCATGCCACCGCCTTCATCGGGCGGTATTCATATTGTGCAGATCCTCAATATCCTGGAAAATTTTGACCTGGGCAAAATGGGCTTCGGCAGTGCGGACGCGATGCAGGTCATGGCGGAAGCGGAGAAATATGCCTACGCGGACCGTTCAGAATATCTCGGCGACCCGGATTTCGTTAAGGTGCCGTGGCAGGCGCTGACCAGTAAAGCCTATGCGAAGTCCCTGGCGCAGCAGATTGATATTGCCAAAGCCCGCCCGTCCAGCGACATCAAGCCGGGTAAACTGGCCCCGTATGAAAGCAACCAAACCACCCATTTTTCGGTTGTGGACAAAAGTGGCAATGCGGTCGCTGTCACCTATACGCTTAACACCTACTTCGGCAGCGGTATCGTCGCCGGTAACAGCGGCATTCTGATGAATAACCAGATGGATGATTTCTCAGCCAAGCCGGGTACGCCAAATGTTTATGGGTTAGTCGGTGGCGAAGCCAATGCCGTGCAGGCCAGGAAACGTCCGCTCTCTTCGATGTCACCGACTATCGTGGCGAAAGACGGGAAAACCTGGCTGGTAACGGGCAGCCCTGGCGGTAGCCGCATTATCACGACGGTATTACAGATGGTGGTAAACAGCATTGATTACGGTATGAACGTGGCAGAGGCAACCAATGCTCCACGCTTCCATCACCAGTGGCTGCCCGATCAACTGCGGGTTGAGAAGGGGTTCAGCCCGGATACCTTGCGGTTGCTGGAAGCCAAAGGTCAGCATGTGAAAGTGCTGCCGTCGATGGGCAGTACACAAAGTATTATGATTGGACCTGACGGAACGCTCTACGGGGCTTCTGATCCGCGCTCTGTAGACGATCTGAGTGCAGGATATTGATTTAAAAGGGCAACCTTGGGGTTGCCCGTCACGCTATACTTTCAGTCTCGCCATATAATGTGTATCAATCATGGCACCGTCGCGCATGGCATAGCCTTGCGCGGTGCCTTCAATCCGGAAACCGAACGCGTGATAGAGCGCTATCGCTTTGTCATTGTCGGTAAATACCGAGAGTTCAATACGCGTAATCTGTAGCCAGTTGTCGCACAGATCGATCATGGCCGCCATCAAAGCTTTGCCAATGCCCCGACGATGAAACGCCGGATCGACGCCCATTCCAAGTGTGGCACAGTGCCGACGCCGCGCAGCCGTCATGGCCTCAAGCGTCAGTTGCCCAACAACCTGTTCATCGAGACACGCCACCAGCATGTGTACGCCCGCGCGCGGATGGCTAAGTTTTTGCTCCCACAGCGTGGGCGATGGATAGGGCAAGTGCAGCGTTGCCGCCTGGGTCTCCGGCTGACTATAGAGGCGCGTTAATGCGGGCGCATCCGTGGGAATGGCATGACGGATGGTCACTGGGCTCATGGCTATTTTCCTTGTGGGTGGCGCGATAAACCCTTTAAACATCAAGGAATTCACGTTGGGCGTCAATGAAATAATGCGCAAAAAGACTTTACAGACGCGAATGATAATGATTATTATTGCCATGCGTTCTCCAGTGTCAGCGACACTTTAGAAAGCACGACATTGCTCACATTGCTTCCAGTATTATTTAGCCAGCCACGTGCTGGCTTTTTTTTGCCCGCTCTTCCGCGACACCTTCTTCAGCGCCTTTCAACAACCCTTCATTCAATGTTCATAATTTTTGAACAGAGAGGTGAAGTTTTTCAGCTATCAATCTTTTCCACCTGATACCACACTATAAAAAACATTGAGGAGATTTGAACATGATCTATTTACGTAAAGCTGAAGAACGTGGTCACGCGAATCATGGCTGGCTGGACAGCTGGCATACCTTTTCATTTGCCAACTATCACGACGCGAATTTTATGGGCTTCTCGGCGTTGCGCGTCATTAACGAAGACGTGATCGATCCGGGCCAGGGCTTTGGTACGCATCCCCATAAAGACATGGAAATTTTGACCTATGTGTTGTCGGGTACGGTTGAACATCAGGACAGCATGGGGAATAAAGAGCAGATTCCGGCGGGCGAATTTCAGATTATGAGTGCCGGTACTGGCGTGCGTCATTCAGAATATAACGCCAGCAAAACCGAACCCCTGCACCTTTATCAAATCTGGATTATTCCAGAGCGCACCGGTATTGAGCCGCGCTACGCTCAGCGTCGCTTCCCGGACGTACAGGGCCGTCAGTTTATTCTGACGCCGGACGCGCGTGATGGCTCGCTCAAAGTCTGGCAGGACATGACATTGTCGCGCTGGGTGTTTGCTGCGGGTGATAGCGACAGCGTGACTCTCGATGCGGGCCGCCGTATCTGGGTCCAGGTCGTGAAGGGCGAGGTGAAGGTGAATGGTCAGCCAGCTTCAAACAGCGATGCCTTTGCCGTCTGGGATGAAAGCCGTCTTGTGCTTGAGGCCGACAGCGACGCAGAAGTTCTGCTGTTTGATCTGCCGCCGGTGTAAGGCTGTGTGGGGCGGGCATATCTCGCCCCACTGGCAATCTGGCCGTAAAAAAGTGATAGACTCGTCGTAATTTGCTTTCAGGTCTACCCAGGCGCTTACGATGAAGAAGAAAAGACCGGTTTTACAGGACGTTGCCGATCGTATCGGTATCACCAAAATGACTGTCAGTCGTTATCTGCGCAATCCCGATCAAGTGTCTGTTGCGCTGGGGGAAAAGATTGCCGTGGCGCTGGATGAACTGGGTTACATCCCGAATCGTGCCCCTGATATGCTTTCGAATGCGACCAGCCGGGCCATTGGCGTGTTGCTGCCCTCCCTCACCAATCAGGTTTTCGCCGACGTACTGCGTGGCATTGAAGCCGTTACCGATGAAGCCGGTTACCAGACGCTGGTGGCGCACTTTGGCTATAACCCGGAAAAAGAGGAGCGTCAGCTCCGTTCGCTGCTGGGCTGGAACATCGACGGCGTTATTCTCACGGAGCGTACCCATACGCCGGGAACGTTGCGCATGCTGGAAGTGGCCGGTATTCCGGTTATTGAAATGATGGACAGCGTCACCCCCTGTCTTGATATGGCGGTGGGCTTTGACAATGTCGAAGCGGCCCGGCAAATGACGCTGGCGATTTTAAACAAAGGTCATCGGCACACCGTTTATCTGGGGGCGCGCCTGGATGAGCGTACGCTGCAAAAGCAACGTGGTTATGAAGCCGCAATGCGTGAAGCCGGCTTAACGCCGCGCAGCGTGATGATGGAAGAAGCCTCTTCTTTTAGTGCCGGTGGCGATCTCCTGCGTGAAGCGCAGCGCCGTTATCCCCAAACAGACAGCCTGTTCTGCACCAATGATGATTTGGCGGTTGGCGCGATGTTTGAGTGCCAGCGACAGGGCCTTAAGGTGCCTTCTCAGATGGCGATTGCTGGCTTCCACGGCCATGATATTAGTCAGGTTGTGACGCCACAGCTGGCGACCGTATTAACGCCACGTGACCGAATGGGACGTGAGTCTGCCGCGTTGTTACTGGCGCGTATCGCCGGTGAACACAGCGTCACCCAACCGCTGGATATCGGATTTGAGATTCTGGAAGGTGGCAGTATCTGATTAACACGATTTTATGAGTCAGCTCACACTTTAACGCTTTGTGAAGTAAAAAGGTTGCCAGCGTGTAATACCGCCAGGACAATGTCATCCATCATTGTTATCGGTAACATGGCGAGCTGAACTTGCCGGAGTGAAAAAATGACAACGCAATCCACGCCACATCACGTCTTTATTCTGATGGGTGTTTCAGGCAGCGGTAAATCCGTTGTCGCCAACCAGGTTTCCCACCAGTTAAACACCGCTTTTCTGGATGGTGATTTCCTCCATCCGCGCGCCAATATTCTGAAGATGGCAGAAGGTCATCCGCTGAATGATGATGACCGTTTGCCATGGTTACAGGCGCTGAACGATGCGGCTTTCGCCATGCAGCGGACTCAGGCCATCTCGATCATCGTCTGTTCTGCATTGAAAAAGCATTACCGCGATATTCTGCGCCAGGGCAATGACAACCTGCGTTTTGTCTATCTGAAAGGGGATTTCGATACCATCGAATCCCGCCTGAAAGCGCGCAAAGGCCACTTCTTTAAGCCGCAAATGCTGGTAACACAGTTTGCCACCCTGGAAGAGCCGGGCAGTGACGAGACAGATGTGCTGGTCGTGGATATCGCGAACCCGCTGGACGAGGTTGTGGCGGCTACGGTTGCGACTATCAAGGACGCTATCAATCAAGGCTAGGCCATGAATACCGCGACACTTATTTTGACCGCAGCAGGCTCTGTCCTGCTGCTGCTTTTTCTGGTGATGAAAGCCCGTATGCATGCCTTTCTCGCCCTGATGGTGGTATCGGTCGGGGCCGGGCTGTTATCCGGTATGCCGCTGGAGAAAATCGCAGAAACCATGCAGAAAGGGATGGGCGGTACGCTGGGCTTTCTGGCTATCGTGGTGGCGCTGGGCGCGATGTTTGGCAAAATCCTGCATGAAACCGGGGCCGTTGACCAGATTGCCATTCGTATGCTGAAAACCTTTGGCGAAAACCGCGCCCACTTTGCCATGGGCATCGCCGGGTTAATCTGCGCCTTACCGCTCTTCTTTGAAGTCGCCGTGGTGCTGCTCATCAGCATCGCTTTCGCCGTTGCGCGACGCACGGGCGACAATCTGGTGAAGCTGGTGATTCCGCTGTTTGCCGGTGTGGCGGCAGCCGCGGCCTTTCTGCTGCCGGGACCGGCGCCCATGCTGTTAGCCTCGCAAATGCATGCAGATTTCGGCTGGATGATTTTAATCGGCCTGTGTGCCGCCCTGCCGGGGATGCTGATTGCAGGGCCGCTGTTTGGTAATTTTATTGCTAAGCGCGTGTCGTTCAGCGCGCCACCTGAAGATCATCAGCCCGATATTGATGAAAACAAGCTGCCCTCTTTTGGTTTCAGCCTGTCCTTAATCCTGTTTCCTTTGGTGTTGGTTGGACTCAAAACCATTGGCGCGCGCTTCACCCCCGAAGGCTCCACGCTTTACCAGTGGCTGGAGTTCATCGGACATCCTTTCATCGCCATTCTGCTGGCCTGCCTGGTTGCCATTTACGGCCTGGCTTATCGTCAGGGCATGGACAAAGAGAAAGTGATGCAGATATGCGGCAGCGCCCTGCAGCCTGCGGGCATTATTTTGCTGGTGATTGGTGCGGGCGGCGTCTTTAAACAGGTGCTGGTCGATTCTGGCGTCGGGCCGGTGCTGGGGAATGCCCTGACCGGTGCCGGTCTGCCCGTTGCGCTGGCCTGTTTTATTCTGTCAGGCGCGGTGCGTGTGATTCAGGGATCGGCAACGGTTGCCTGTCTGACGACGGTAGGGTTAATCATGCCTGTGATTGAGCCGCTGCATTATAACGGCGCGCAGCTGGCAGCCTTATCCATTTGTATCGGTGGCGGTTCCATTATTATCAGCCACGTTAACGATGCAGGCTTCTGGCTGTTTGGGCGATTTACCGGGGCGACAGAAGGGGAAACCTTAAAGACATGGACGCTCATGGAAACCATTTTGGGCACCGTCGGTGCCGTCGTGGGCATGATCGCCTTCACGCTGCTTTCCTGATGCGTTTCAACCGGGCAGGGCTGCCCGGTTGAAACCGGTCATCGCTATAACTTCAGATACACGCGAATCCCATCTAAAAACATCTGCGTTGCCAGCATGATCAGAATCAATCCCATCAGGCGCTCCAGCGCGTTTACGCCTTTGTCTCCCAGCAGGCGAAGAAACAGCCCCGATAACAGCAGAATCATGACCGTCACGCCCCAGGCAATCAGCAGTGCCCCCACCAGATGCGACATTTGATGGGGATACTGATGCGACAGCAGCATCAGGGTTGCCAACAGTGAGGGGCCGGCGACCAGGGGAATCGCCAGCGGCACCAGAAAAGGCTCCTCCCCGGCAGGCAAGCCTGTGCTGCTGCTTTCAGGGGACGGGAAAATCATTTTGATGGCGATTAAAAACAGGATAACGCCACCGGAAATAGACACGGTTTCGGTGCGCAGGTTTAGAAAGGCCAGGATTCGCTCGCCGGTAAACAAAAACAGCAACATGATAATGAGCGCAATCAACATTTCGCGAATAAGCACAACTCGCCGACGTTTCGGTTCCAGATGCTTTAAAACCGACATAAAAATCGGCAAATTGCCTAATGGATCCATTATTAACAACAATAATATTGTTGCCGAGATCATTTCAGTCATTCGTTTTAGGTCTTCTCGTTATCGATAAAGTCAGGTTATTAGCACTGTTGCTGAAAAAGTTGGTCTGATTACATTAATTCACTTGCCAGAAAAGCTGCATTTTGTAGAGTTAATCAACACAGGCAATGCTGATTATTACGCAGAGTGGCGTGAGAGTACCACGACACTTTTCCCTTCGATAAGAAAGTCAGGTGTAGATCATCCTGAAACGGACATGACATGAAGAATGTAGGTTTAGTTGGTTGGCGCGGAATGGTTGGCTCAGTGCTGATGTCCCGCATGAGCGAAGAGCGTGATTTTGATGTGATCAATCCGGTCTTCTTCTCCACTTCACAGCACGGTGAGGCGGCCCCGGCATTTGCCGGTAAACAGCAGGGTACATTGCAGGACGCTTTTGATATTGAGGCGTTGAAGGCGCTGGATATCATTATTACCTGCCAGGGCGGCGACTATACCTCTGAGGTCTATCCAAAGCTGCGTTCCAGCGGCTGGAACGGTTACTGGATTGATGCGGCCTCCACGTTACGCATGAAAGACGATGCCATCATTATTCTGGACCCGGTTAACCACCAGGTTATCCGTCAGGGCATCGACAGCGGCGTGAAAACCTTTGTGGGCGGCAACTGCACCGTCAGCCTGATGTTAATGTCGCTGGGCGGCCTGTTTGCGCAGGATCTGGTGGAGTGGGCGTCCGTGGCAACGTATCAGGCGGCCTCTGGCGGCGGTGCGCGTCATATGCGTGAACTGTTAACGCAAATGGGCATGTTGCACGATCACGTCGCGACCTCTCTGCAAAATCCGGCTTCAGCGATTCTGGATATCGAGCGTAGCGTAACGGATTTCACTCGCTCCGGCACATTGCCGACGGATAACTTCGGCGTGCCGTTAGCGGGCAGCCTGATTCCCTGGATCGATAAGCAACTCGAAAACGGTCAGAGCCGCGAAGAGTGGAAAGGCCAGGCTGAAACCAACAAGATTCTGGCAACCCAACGCGTGATTCCTGTCGACGGGCTGTGCGTCCGCGTGGGTGCGCTGCGTTGCCATAGCCAGGCCTTTACGCTGAAGCTTAAAAAGGACCTGCCGCTGGCGGAAATCGAGCAACTGCTGGCCGCCCATAATGAATGGGTGAAAGTGGTGCCTAACGACCGTGAGATCACGATGCGTGAACTCACGCCTGCCGCCGTTACCGGCACGTTGAGCACGCCGGTCGGTCGTCTGCGCAAACTGAATATGGGGCCAGAATACCTTTCTGCCTTTACCGTGGGCGATCAGTTGCTTTGGGGCGCGGCGGAGCCACTGCGTCGTATGTTGCGCCTGCTGATCGACTAAATCTGAATTACCTATAAGACCGGGCTTTCCCGGTCTTTTTCCCACAAATCACTGCAAACCGTTCTACCGTTACGATCACGAAGTGATCCGCTTCCCCTTTTTGCCTGTTTAGAAATAAATTTTTGCTTTTCTGCACTGATAACGTCCGCCATCAAGCTATCCTTTAACAAAGGCGTAACGTGAGTTAAGGATTTTGTTTTATCAACGACAGGGTTGGCGTAGTGGGTAAAGAGACGTTGACAAGACATGATGTGGTGCCGTTTTTAGCAACGTGCATCGGTCACGCGAGGCGACAAAAAGCGTCTCTCGCTGGCAGCACACCAACAACTGTGACTGTTTTACTCTGCGCTGAAACTGACGGGTGAAATGCTTATGAGGCAGAAGGCCTCAGCACGGCAGACTGGCGGGCAGTGAAACGTTCCTCTCTCAGTCTGGCCTCTCCTGGCAAAAATGATGCGGTAAACGTGCTGATTTATCCTTGCAGGAGAAAAACGCCGTATTTTATTAAAGAATGTGAAACGCAGATCCGCTATACATAAATATCCTTTAATGGTGTACCCGATTCGCGCAGAAACGACGGTGAAGAGTTTTCAACCTCAAACCGGACGCAATGCAAGCAGCACAAGTGGGCAAATCACGTTTAAGGTAGACGGCATCCGCCTGAGACGTCGCGTGAATATCATTTAAGGTCTGGGTCGTTGCCGGACAAGTGTCTGGCGCAACTTCGGGCCTTGCATCAAGCAGACAGGCTTAATGCGAACTGGTTGTGATTCAAGGAGGCGCGTGGTGACAGGCGTTTCGTTCTGGCACCCACGCCGCTGTACTCATGGCTCAATGAAGAGCAGCGCACGAGACTCGCGATAAATCTGCATCGTGGTCTTTTCGCCTGCCAACTATCACAGGAAGAAAGTCATGTCAGAGCTACCCGATCGCCAGGCGATCAATGCCCTTTTTGCGGGTAATTATTCCGACCCCTTTTCACTACTAGGGATGCACAAAACAGACAACGGACTCGAAGTGCGGGCGCTGCTTCCTGAAGCACTTGAAGTCTGGGTCATTGAAACCTCAACAGGGCGCAAACTTGTCCAACTGAAGTGCGATGATTCCCGTGGCTTTTTCAGTGGCGTGGTGCCTCGCCGTAAAAATCCTTTTCGCTATCAACTGGCGGTTAACTGGCATGGCCAGCAAAATCTGATTGATGATGCTTATCGTTTTGGCCCGTTGTTACAAGAGATGGATTTGTGGCTATTGGGGGAAGGCACTCACCTGCGACCTTATGAAACCTTAGGCGCGCACGGCGATGTGATCGATGGTGTCATTGGTACGCGTTTTTCTGTCTGGGCACCCAACGCTCGTCGTGTCTCCGTTGTCGGTGATTTCAACTTTTGGGATGGCCGCCGCCATCCGATGCGTCTGCGTCAGGAGATGGGCGTCTGGGAGCTGTTTGTTCCCGGTGCTATTAACGGGCAACTCTATAAATTTGAAATCATCGATGCGCATGGCCAGTTACGCATCAAGGCCGATCCCTTAGCGTTTGAAGCCCAAATGCGTCCTCAAACCGCCTCAATGATTTGCGGCCTGCCAGAAAAGGTGGAGATGCCGGCCTCGCGCAGAGCGGCGAATGCGTTTGATAAACCCATCTCCATTTATGAAGTTCATTTGGGATCATGGCGTCGTCATACCGACGATAACTTCTGGCTCAGCTACAAAGAGCTGGCTGAGCAGCTCGTGCCCTACGTCAAAGAGATGGGTTTTACCCACATCGAACTGCTCCCCATCAACGAACATCCGTTTGACGGCAGCTGGGGCTATCAGCCGCTGGGTATGTATGCGCCAACACGACGTTTCGGCACCCGTGATGATTTCCGCTACTTTATCGAAAGTGCCCATGCGGCGGGGTTGAATGTGCTACTGGACTGGGTGCCGGGCCATTTCCCCAGCGATGACTTTGGCCTGGCGAAGTTTGATGGCACCGAACTGTATGAGCACAGCGATCCGCGCGAAGGTTATCATCAGGACTGGAATACACTGATTTACAACTTTGGCCGCCGTGAAGTCAGTAACTTCCTGGCGGGCAACGCGCTTTACTGGATGGAACGTTTTGGTATTGATGGCCTGCGTGTCGATGCCGTGGCCTCAATGATTTACCGCGATTACAGCCGCGCCGAGGGTGAGTGGATTCCCAATCAGTACGGCGGTCGGGAAAATCTCGAAGCCATCAATTTCCTGCGCTATACCAACCGTACGCTGGGGCATGTCGCACCTGGCTCCGTAACCATGGCTGAGGAGTCGACGGACTATCCTGGCGTCTCACGGCCCCCGGAAGGTGGCGGCCTGGGGTTCTGGTATAAGTGGAACCTGGGTTGGATGCATGACACGCTGGACTACATGAAGCTCGACCCGATACATCGCCGTTATCATCATAATCTGATGAGCTTCGGCATCATGTATAACTACAGCGAAAACTTCGTATTACCGCTGTCGCACGATGAAGTGGTGCACGGTAAACGATCTATCCTTGACCGCATGCCAGGCGATGCCTGGCAGAAATTTGCCAACCTGCGTGCCTATTACGGGTGGATGTGGGCTTTCCCAGGTAAAAAACTGCTGTTTATGGGCAATGAGTTCGCCCAGGGCAGAGAGTGGAATCACGATGTCAGTCTTGACTGGCACCTGCTGGAAGGCGAGGACAACTGGCATCACGGCGTGCAGCGTCTGGTACGCGACCTGAACCACACCTATCAATATTACACGCCGCTCCATCAGCTTGATTTTGATCCGTCAGGATTTGAATGGTTGGTGGTGGACGATGCTGAACATTCGGTCTTTGCTTTTGTTCGTCGTGACCGCGACGGCAACGAAGTGATCGTTGTCAGCAACTTTACGCCTGTGCCGCGCCCTGCTTATCGCTTTGGCGTTAATCAGGCTGGCAGCTGGCGCGAGGTGCTCAATACCGACCAACATGAGTACCACGGCAGTGACGTGCGTAATCATCTGGTGCACACCGATCAACAGGAAAGCCACGGTCGCCCGCAGTCACTGAGCCTGAATTTACCACCGCTCTCTACAGTATGGTTAGTGCGGGAGGGGGAATGACATTAGGTGCCGGACATCCCCAACCGCTGGGTGCAAGCTATGACGGGAAGGGCGTCAACTTTACGCTGTTCTCTCACCATGCTGAGCGCGTTGAACTGTGCCTGTTCGATGAGAACGGCATTGAGCAGCGCGTTGAACTCACTGACCGGAGCGGCGATATCTGGCACGGCTATCTTCCCGGACTCAAACCCGGACAGCGTTATGGCTACCGGGTACACGGGCCTTGGGCGCCCCAGCAGGGACACTTTTTTAATCCTGCCAAACTGTTAGTCGATCCCTGTGCCAGAGCGGTGCAGGGCGATGTGCCCGATGACCCGCGTTTTCACTGTGGCTACACTGAACCTGACAGTCGCGACAACGCCGCACTGGCACCGAAATGTGTGGTGGTGACGGATGATTTCGACTGGCAAGGCGATGTGTCGCCACGCACGTCATGGGGCCGCAGTGTCATTTACGAAGCGCACGTACGCGGTCTGACGCAGCAGCATCCCGGCATTCCAACAGCGTTGCGCGGCACCTATGCGGCGCTTGGCCATCCGGTGATGGTGGATTATCTGCTTAAGATGGGCATTACTGCTATTGAGCTGCTGCCCATCGCCCACTTCGCCAGCGAACCCCGCCTGCTGCGTTTGGGGCTGACCAACTACTGGGGCTATAACCCTTTTGCGCTCTGGGCTGTCGATCCCCGTTATGCGTCTGGTCAGAACGGCTTGTCTCCGCTGCAGGAGTTCCAACAGGCGGTCAAACGCCTGCACGCTGCCGGTATTGAGGTGCTGCTGGATGTGGTGTTTAACCATACGGCAGAACTGGATGACACCGGGCCAACCCTTTCCTTTCGCGGCATTGATAACGCCAGCTATTACTGGCTGGACGATCAAGGCGCTTATCTGAACTGGACCGGCTGCGGCAATACCTTGAATCTCAGTCATCCGCAGGTCATGAACTGGATACTGGAGGCGCTGCGTTACTGGGTACGCACCTGCCACGTTGATGGTTTTCGTTTTGACCTTGCTCCCGTACTGGGACGCGAACCTGACTATCACCGTGACGCTGCCTTGTTTGAGGCCATTCGCGCCTGCCCAATCCTGTCAACGGTCAAACTGATCGCGGAACCCTGGGATATCGGCCCCGGTGGTTATCAGGTGGGAAATTTCCCTTCGCCTTTTGCAGAGTGGAACGATCGGTTCCGTGATACAGCCCGGCGTGCCTGGTTGCATGGCGATGTCACTAACGGTGATTTTGCCTGCCGGTTTGCCGCTTCAAGCGATCTTTTCCAGCATGACGATCGCAAGCCGCATGCGACCATCAATCTGATCACCGCCCATGATGGTTTTACGCTGCGCGACCTGGTGAGCTTCAATGGCAAACATAATGAAGGTAACGGTGAAGAAAACCGTGACGGGCACGGTAACAACTATAGTCACAATCATGGTACAGAAGGTCTGGAGAGCAGTGCTGAGGTGGCACAACGCCGTAGGCGCAGCATGGAAGGGCTGCTGACGACGTTGCTGCTTTCACAGGGAACGCCCATGTTGTTGGCAGGGGACGAACGCGGTCAAAGTCAGCAGGGTAATAACAATGCCTATTGCCAGGACAACCCGCTGAGCTGGATCAACTGGGACGAAGAAGAAAAAGGACTGGTCGATTTTACTGCATCACTGATTCAACTGCGTAAGCGCATCCCGGCACTTACCTCGGATCGCTGGTGGCAGAACGATGACGGCAACGTTCAGTGGCTGGACGACCAGGGTAAACCTATAGAAGAAGATGGCTGGAAGCAGCGCGTGCGCAGGTTGCAAATTCTGCTCTCAGGCCGCTGGTTAATAACAATAAATGCGACAGATTCGATATGTGATATCGCCTTACCAGACGGAGAATGGCAAGTCCTTCCTCCTTTCACCGGGGAAAGTCACCCCATCCGGTTAACTGTCTGGCATGGTCCCGCACACGCTGTGTGTGTGTTCCAAAAGCAATGATAAGGAGTCAGACATGGTCAAATTAGAAAGAGCAGAACATCTTATGCTGGCGCGCCAGCTCCCTACACAAACTGTTGCCCTTGTACTGGCTGGTGGACGCGGTACGCGTCTGGTGGATCTTACCGCTAAGCGTGCCAAGCCCGCCGTTCACTTTGGTGGTAAATTCCGTATTATCGACTTTGCCCTTTCCAACTGTGTTAACTCAGGCATTCGCCGTATTGGGGTCATTACGCAGTATCAATCTCATACGTTAACCCAACATATTCAGCGCGGTTGGTCTATCTTCAACGAAGAGATGAATGAATTTGTCGATCTGCTACCGGCTCAGCAGCGCTTTTCCACTGAGCAGTGGTATCGCGGTACAGCCGATGCCGTCACACAGAACCTCGACGTTATTCGGCGCTATGGCGCACAGTACGTGGTGATCCTTGCCGGCGATCATATCTACAAGATGGATTATTCAAGGATGTTGTTGGATCACGTGCTGAATGAAGCCCGGTGCACCATTGCCTGCCTGCCCGTACCGGTGCATGAGGCGACCGCATTTGGCGTGATGGCCGTAGACGAAAACAATAAAGTAATCGATTTCGTGGAGAAACCGCCGAAGCCACCGACCATGCCGGGTGACGACACAAAATCGCTGGCCAGTATGGGGATTTATGTGTTCGATGCCGATTACCTTTATGGCTTACTGGAAGACGATCTGAACGAGGCGGGTTCAAGCCACGACTTCGGCAAAGATATTCTGCCCAAAGTGGTCGCGAGTGGTGAGGGTTACGCCCATTCGTTTGCGATCTCTTGTGTGCAAAACGATCACGAGGCACCGCCTTACTGGCGGGATGTTGGGACGCTGGAAGCCTACTGGCGCGCCAACCTTGATTTGGCTTCAGTGACACCTGAACTGGATATGTACGACAGCACCTGGCCGATTCGTACGCACATGGAACCTTTGCCACCGGCAAAGTTTGTCCAGGACCGTTCTGGTAGCCATGGTATGACGATGAATTCACTGGTGTCTGGGGGCTGTATTATCTCGGGCTCGGTGGTGGTGAATTCGGTCATGTTTTCCCGCGTGCGGGTGAACTCATTTTGCAATATTGATTCAACGGTACTGCTGCCTGATGTGGTAGTTGGCCGATCCTGTCGTCTGCGCCGCTGTGTCATTGACCGTGCTTGTGTGCTGCCAGAAGGGATGGTGATTGGTGAAAACCCTGATGAAGACAGCCGCCGTTTTTTCCGTTCAGAAGAAGGCATTGTACTGGTCACCCGCACCATGCTTGCCAAATTAAATAGTGCGGGATCATAAACGACAAGCGGCACACACCCAATCGGCACGAGGATCGTGCCTGGTAACTTAATGAGGTCGAGGATGCAGGTTTTACATGTCTGTTCAGAACTTTTCCCGCTGCTGAAAACGGGCGGGCTGGCTGATGTAGTCGGAGCATTACCTCAGGCACAAATTGCGGGTGGAACAGATACGCGTGTGTTATTGCCCGCGTTTCCTGCATTGCGTAAAGGAATACCGGATACTCAGGTGGTCGCGGAGCTGCAAACCTTTGCCGGTCCGGTTCGCCTGCTTTTTGGGCGCTTCGATGGGGTGGGCATCTATCTTATCGACGCCCCCGATCTCTACGATCGGCCGGGAAGCCCTTACCATGATGAATCGCAGTTTGCCTACGTCGACAACTATTTACGGTTTGCTTTACTGGGATGGATGGGCTGTGAGCTGGGCTGCGGGCTGGATAGCTACTGGCGGCCAGATATCGTTCATGCGCACGACTGGCATGCCGGCCTGACCTGTGCTTATCTGGAGGCACGCGGCCGACCGGCCAAATCTGTCTTCACCGTCCATAACCTGGCTTATCAGGGACTGTTCTCAGCGCACCATCTGGACGAGATTCAACTGCCGCGCGCCTTTTTTAATATGTTTGGCCTCGAATTCTTCGGTCAGATCTCTTACCTGAAAGCCGGCTTATTTTACGCCGATCACGTGACGGCGGTCAGCCCGACCTACGCACATGAAATCACCACGCCAGAGTATGGCTATGGCATGGAAACGCTGCTGGCACAACGCATGCGCGAAGGCCGGCTGAGTGGGATTCTGAACGGGGTCGATCCAGCGATTTGGGACCCTTCACACGATCTCCTGCTGAGCTCCCGTTACAACCGGGATACGCTGGAAGCGAAAGCAGAAAACAAGCGCCAGTTACAGGTTGCGATGGGCCTGAAGGTCGATGACAAAGCACCGGTATTTGCCGTTATCAGCCGTCTGACCCGGCAAAAAGGGTTGGATTTGGTGCTGGAAGCGCTGCCGGGTTTACTGGCGCAGGGCGGACAGTTGGTGCTGTTAGGGCAGGGCGATGCCGAGCTGCAGCAAGGCTTTCTGGCCGCGGCGGCGGAACATCCCGGCAGCGTAGGCGTACAGATTGGCTATCACGAAGCCTTTTCTCACCGTATTGTTGGCGGAGCCGACGTCATTATGGTGCCGAGCCGCTTTGAGCCCTGCGGTCTGACACAACTGTATGGACTGAAATATGGTACGTTGCCCTTGGTTCGCCGGACCGGCGGACTGGCTGATACGGTTAACGACAGCTCATTAGAAAATCTGGCAGATGGCATTGCCAGCGGCTTCAGTTTCGAAGACAGTAATGCCTGGTCACTGTTGAGGGCAATTCGTCGCGCGTTCGTATTGTGGTCTCGCCCTTCACTCTGGCGTTATGTGCAGCGTCAGGCGATGGGCATGGACTTTAGCTGGCAGGTCGCCGCACAAGCCTACCGCGATCTTTACCAACGTTTGTTGTAACGGACTGGGAAACAGAAAATGACGACACCATTCACTTACGCTTCACCTACGTTGACGGTTGATGCTTTAAAGCACTCAATTGCTTACAAGCTGATGTTCACCATTGGTAAAGACCCTTCAATTGCTAACAAACATGAGTGGCTGAATGCTGCGCTGCTTGCCGTGCGCGATCGCATGGTCGAGCGCTGGCTGCGTTCTAACCGCGCTCAACTTTCTCAGGACGTTCGTCAGGTTTATTATCTGTCGATGGAATTCCTGATGGGCCGCACACTGGGCAATGCGCTGTTGGCCATGGGGATCTACGACGATCTCAATATGGCGCTGGACGAAATGGGTCTCGATCTGGCCGAGCTGATGGAAGAAGAGAACGATCCTGGGCTGGGTAACGGTGGTTTAGGCCGCCTGGCTGCCTGCTTCCTGGATTCTCTGGCGACGCTGGGCATGCCAGGACGCGGCTATGGCATCCGTTATGATTACGGCATGTTCAAACAGAACATTGTTGATGGCGAGCAGAAAGAATCCCCGGATTACTGGCTGGAATATGGTAACCCGTGGGAGTTTCAGCGTTTCAACACCCGCTATAAAGTCCGCTTCGGTGGTCGCCTTCAGCACGAAGGTGCCAAGGTGCGTTGGCTGGAAACCGAAGAAATTCTGGCCATGGCCTACGATCAAATTATCCCTGGCTACGACACAGACTCGACCAATACGTTACGCTTGTGGGGCGCGCAGGCCAGTAACGAAATCAACCTGGGTAAATTTAATCAGGGCGACTATTTTGCGGCAGTGGAAGATAAAAACCACTCAGAAAACGTGTCGCGCGTACTCTATCCCGATGACTCGACCTATTCCGGCCGTGAACTGCGCTTGCGTCAGGAGTACTTCCTGGTGTCAGCCACCGTGCAGGATATCCTGAATCGTCACTGGATGATGCATCGTACCTGGGACAACCTGGCGGACAAAATTGCTATCCACCTCAATGACACGCACCCGGTATTGGCTATTCCGGAATTCATGCGCTTATTGATTGATGAGCACAAGTTTACCTGGGATGATGCGTTTGATGTGTGCTGCCAGGTGTTCTCTTACACCAACCATACGTTAATGAGCGAAGCGCTGGAAACGTGGCCGATCGATATGATCGGTAAGATCCTGCCGCGTCACCTCAGCATTATTTTTGAAATTAACGACTTCTTCCTGAAAACGATTCAGGAATACTACCCTGATGACTGGGATCTGCTGGCGCGTATTTCAATCATTGATGAGAACGACGGACGCCGTGTACGTATGGCCTGGCTGGCTGTGGTCGTCAGCCATAAAGTTAACGGCGTTTCTGAGCTGCACTCGAATCTGATGGTTCAGTCCCTGTTTGCTGATTTCTCCCGCCTGTTCCCTGGCCGCTTCTGTAACAAAACCAACGGGGTGACACCGCGTCGTTGGCTGGCGCTGGCTAACCCGCCGCTGTCAGAATTACTGGACGAACAAATCGGTCGTAACTGGCGTACAGACTTAAGCCAGCTCAGCGAGCTGAAGACGTGTGTTGATTACCCGGCGTTTATTGAGAAAGTGGCGGAAGCCAAACTCGAAAACAAAAAGCGTTTAGCGACCTGGGTAGCGAAGAATCTGGATGTTGTTATCGATCCGAATGCGCTGTTTGATGTGCAGATTAAGCGCATTCATGAGTACAAGCGTCAGCTACTTAACGTTTTGCACGTGATTACGCGCTACAACCGCATCAAGGCCGATCCTGACGCCGAGTGGGTACCGCGTGTTAACATTTTTGCGGGTAAAGCGGCATCGGCTTACTACGTTGCCAAGCACATTATTCATCTGATCAACGATGTGGCTAAGGTCATTAATAACGATCCGCAGGTTAAAAACAAACTGAAGGTCGTGTTTATTCCTAACTACAGCGTGAGCCTGGCGCAGATTATTATTCCTGCCGCCGATCTCTCCGAGCAGATTTCCACGGCAGGAACTGAAGCATCGGGCACCAGTAACATGAAGTTTGCGCTCAACGGTGCGCTGACTATCGGCACGCTGGACGGTGCTAACGTTGAGATGCTTGATCATGTGGGCAAAGAAAACATCTTCATTTTTGGTAATACCACGCCGCAGGTCGAAGCCTTGCGTAAAGCAGGCTATAACCCGCGTAAATACTATGAAGAAGATGCCGAGCTGCATCAGGTGCTGACTCAGCTGGCCTCAGGTGTCTTTAGCCCGCAGGACCCTGGTCGCTATCGGAATCTGTTCGATTTGCTGGTTAACTTCGGCGATCACTATCAATTGTTAGCGGATTACCGCAGCTATGTGGATACCCAGGATAAGGTTGATGAGCTGTATCGCCAGCCGGATGAATGGCAGTACCGCGCGGCGATGAACATTGCTGGCATGGGCTATTTCTCGTCTGACCGTACGATTCAGGAGTACGCGGATGAGATTTGGAATATTTCACCGGTAAGGTTGTAGTTTGGCGGTAGCGTTTCTGCTCTGAGAGGATTCCGCCCGCCAGGCGTCGGGGAGTTTCAGCCTGTCCGTACAGGCGGTCGGGTTAAGGGGCTCGCGCCAGCCCCTTAACAATCCCGGCGTCCTGGCCTCCGTTCTTTCCTCAGCGCGCCGGATGCCTCCGGAAACCCCCGCCTGTGAGGGCTTATTCCTCCTTTGGTTTGGCTCTGCCTGTGGGCAGGTGAATACGGTTTTGTATCGGACGTGTTCCGACTGACATGCGGGAGGCGCTCTGATCCTGCTTCAGGGATGTTCTGCCTGTGAGGCGGTGGGATACCGTTTTGCACTGTGCAGGTTCCGCCCGCCAGGCGTCGGGGAGTTTCAGCCTGTCCGAGCAGGCGGTCGGGTTAAGGGGCTCGCGCCAGCCCCTTAACAATCCCGGCGTCCGGCAGCCGTCGCTGTCCCTTCGTCGCTCACTGCGGCCTGACGGACCGTCCGGATGCGCCCTCCGTGGCGCAGCCGTCCTCGTCGCGGCATCCCTGCCGCGCCGTCCTGGCCTCCGTTCTTTCCTCAGCGCGCCGGATGCCTCCGGAAACCCCCGCCTGTGAGGGCTTATTCCTCCTTTGGTTTGGCTCTGCCTGTGAGGCGGTGGGGATGCGGTTTTGCTCTGAGCATATTCTGCCCTAGAAGCTGTGGGGATACCGTTATGCTCTGAGCATGTTCCGCCCGCCAGGCGGCAGGGAGTTTCAGCCTGTCCGAGCAGGCGGTCGGGTTAAGGGGCTCGCGCCAGCCCCTTAACAATCCCGGCGTCCGGCAGCCGTCGCTGTCCCTTCGTCACTCACTGCGGCCTGACGGACCGTCCGGATGCGCCCTCCGTGGCGCAGCCGTCCTCGTCGCGGCGTCCCTGCCGCGCCGTCCTGGCCTCCGTTCTTTCCTCAGCGCGCCGGATGCCTCCAGCAAACCCCCGCCTGTGAGGGCGTATATTTTTCCCAAAGACCGGCTTCGCCTGTTATTAACATGCGTAATCAGAACTGAAGACAGGGAAGCCTGATAAAACAGGAAAAAATTAATATAAATAAGCCGGATGATTTTCTGGCATCTGAAGCGATGTTTCCTGACATCTGAAGCGATACAGGCGTTGGTTTTAACACAGGTATCAAAGCGGGGGAGTGGGCCGGCCTTCCCGTCCCGCTGAGCGGATGCAGGATTTCCGGATGAGCCGACAGGACGTCGGCGAAAGTCAGGCCGCGCCAGGGACGGCGCGTCCTGGCGGTCCGGGAGAAATCCTGAAGCAGCGAAGGGACCGCGCAGCGGCGGGTGGGCAGGACGGGAGCCCGGGGTCAAGGGGCGGACTGAAACTGCCCGCCGCCTGGCGAGCGAAACCTTCTCAGAGTTACATAACTGGATGCCGCGCAGGCAAAAAAAAACGGCACAACAGGCCGTAACCCGTTGTACCGCTTTCTCAGCGCTGACGCGCTATTACGATGCCAGTGAAAGCGTTGGTTTCGCCTTGACCGCCAGCCATTCGGCAATACGTGCCTGCTGGGCTTCGTTCAGCCACATACCCTGTTTGGTACGACGCCAGATCGCGTCATCCACTTCACGCACCCACTCGTGCTGCACCAGGTAACGCAACTCAGCTTCATAAAACTCATGACCGAAGTTTTCACCCAGATCTTCCAGCGATGTCGCATCTTTAAGCAACACCTCGGTGCTGCTACCGTAAGTACGGGCGTAGTGACGTGCCATGTTTTCAGTAATGAACGGGTAACGGCGGCGCAGGCTGGCCGCGTAATCGTCGCTGCTGCCGGAAATATTACCACCGGGCAGCACGCAGTTTTTAGTCCAGGCCGCACCTACGTCAGGATAATACTTCGACAACTTCTCCATCGCATGTTCGGCCAGCTTACGATAGGTCGTTAATTTACCGCCGAAAACGGACAGCAGCGGCGTTTCACCGTTGTCATCACGCACATCCAGTGTGTAATCGCGCGTAATAGCCTGCGGCGAATCTGACTCATCGTCACACAGTGGGCGCACGCCGGAATAGGTCCAGACGATATCATCAGGCGTTAACTGCTTTTTGAAATGGCTGTTGTACACCTTCAGGATGTAGTCGATTTCGCTATCGTCAATGGCAACGTTTTTCGGATCGCCTTTGTATTCCACGTCGGTGGTACCGATGATGGAAAACTCGTCCATCCACGGAATAACAAACACAATGCGGTTGTCTTCGTTTTGCAGAATATAAGCCTGCTTCTCATTGTGTACGCGCGGCACCACGATATGGCTGCCTTTGATCAGACGAATACCATAAGGTGATTTCAGTTCCAGGCCATCATCAAAGAACTGCTTAACCCACGGGCCTGCGGCGTTGACCAGGCCTTTAGCCTGCCAGGTGAAGGTTTTGCCGCTGTCGATATCCTCAGCTTCCACCATCCACAAACCCTTTTCACGCCAGGCGCGGGTCACACGCGTGCGGGTACGTACTTCACCACCATGCTTAACCACTTCCTGCGCGTTCAGTACCACCATGCGGGCATCGTCCACCCAGCAGTCGGAATACTCGAAACCGCGCTTAATTTCGGGCTTGAGTGCTGACTCTGCACCGAAGCTCAGGCTCTTACTGCTCGGCAGGCTGGTACGTTTGCCCAGATGGTCGTACATAAACAACCCGGTGCGGATCATCCATGCCGGACGCAGATGCGGGCGATGCGGTAAGCGAAAGCGCATAGGGAACGCGATATGAGGCGCCATCTTTAACAGCACTTCGCGTTCTGCCAGGGCTTCGCTCACCAGACGGAATTCATAATGTTCAAGGTAGCGCAGGCCACCATGAATCAGTTTTGAGCTGGCGGAAGAGGTCGCGCAAGCCAGGTCCCGCGCCTCTAGCATTAACACCGACAGTCCGCGTCCTGCAGCGTCTGCTGCGATGCCAGCACCGTTGATGCCGCCGCCGATAACGATCAGGTCTTTGGTTTCCACGTTGTCTCCTCCGATGTTCGGAATAGTTCACTTATGTTCGTTTTCGAGCATAATCATAATCGCAAACCAACATTGACGCCAGTATTTAACCACCTAAAAACAATTTTGCGTGATATGGATAACATTATGTCGGCGTAAAGGTGAATAGCCGTAGTCATTGTCAGGTTATTGGCGAGGATTATCGGGTTACACTAGACGCCATTTTGACGATGTGATGAGAGACACCATGGAAACCTACCAATGTATTGATGTTCATCAGGCTGAGCAGCGTCTGGCACAAGGCGCAGTGATGGTGGATATCCGCGATGCGCAAAGCTTTGCTCTTGGTCATGCCAGCGGCGCCTTGCATTTGTCGAACGCCAACCTCAATGATTTTATCAGCTCAACCGACACGAGCCTGCCGGTGCTGGTGATGTGCTATCACGGCAACAGCAGTAAAAGTGCAGCAGATTATTTGCACAGCCAGGGATTTACGACGGCTTACAGTATTGATGGCGGGTTTGATGCCTGGCGTGCCGCCTTCCCCCAACAGGTGATCAGTGGCGCTGAGTGACTGGTCAGGCGTAACACGGAGAGTGAGCAATGCGCATTACCCAATTTAATCAGCCGCGCATGGCGCAGGCTTTTGTTGACTACATGGCAACGCGCGGCGTGAAATTGCGTATAGAGCGTGAAAGTCAGTACGTCATTATGCTGGATGATGAAAGTCAGCTTTCGATGGTCGAAAACGAACTTCAGCAGTTTGTGCGCGATCCCAACCATCCTCGCTATCAGGCTGCAAGCTGGCACAGTGGCAAAACCGACAGCGGCTTGCGCTATGAGCGAGGCAATATTTGGGCAAATATCCGTGAGCGTGCCGGGCCACTGACCATGGTAGTGATGTTCGCCTGTATTGCGGTGTTTGTGCTGATGCAGGTCCTGGGCGATCGCACCGTAATGTACTGGCTGGCATGGCCAGATAGCGATCAGCATTTTGAAGTCTGGCGCTGGTTCAGCCATGTGCTGCTTCACTTCTCTCTGCTTCACATCCTGTTTAATCTGATGTGGTGGTGGTATCTCGGTGGTGCGGTAGAAAAACGGCTGGGCAGTGGTAAGCTTTTTGTCATTTTTATCATTTCAGCGTTGCTCAGCGGCTGGCTTCAGTCGAAATTTAGCGGCATCTGGTTTGGCGGCTTGTCCGGCGTGGTCTATGCCCTGATGGGTTACTGCTGGCTGCGCGGTGAACGCGATCCGGACAGCGGTATTTATCTGGAGCGTGGGTTAATCGGTTTTGCACTTGTCTGGCTGGTAGTGGGCTGGTTTGGTGCATTTGGTCTGGCTATCGCTAACGCAGCACACGTTGGTGGATTGCTTGTCGGACTGGCAATGGCGTTTGTCGACACACGCAAGCGTAAACGGTAGTCACAACGAATAAGAATAAGCCCGAAACAGGAGAGGAATGTGAAGCAGACGCAACGTCATGACGCCATTATTGATCTGGTTCGGCGTCAGGGATATGTCAGTACTGAGGAGCTGGTCGATCATTTTGAGGTCAGCCCACAAACGATTCGTCGTGATTTAAACGACCTTGCCGATCAAAATAAAATTCAGCGCCATCACGGCGGCGCGGCCTTGCCTTCCAGTTCAGAGAATACCGCCTGGCAGGATCGCAAGATGATGTGGTCAGCAGAGAAAGCGCGTATTGCACAGCGGGTTGCCAGCCAGATACCGGACGGCGCAACGCTGTTTATCGATATTGGTACCACGCCGGAAGCCGTGGCTCATGCGTTGCTAAATCACAGTGATTTACGCGTAGTGACCAATAACCTGAACGTGGCAATGCTGTTGATGGGCAAGCCAGACTTCCGGGTCATTATCGCTGGCGGAGAAGTGCGTACCCGTGATGGTGCGGTCATGGGGGAAGCGACGCTCGATTTTATTTCACAGTTTCGCCTCGATTACGGCATCCTCGGCATCAGCGGTATCGATATGGACGGCTCATTGCTGGAGTTCGACTATCACGAAGTCCGCACCAAACGCGCCATTATCGAAAACTCGCGCTGCGTCATGCTGGTCGTCGACCACTCTAAATTTGGCCGTAATGCGATGGTCAATCTGGGCAACATGAGCCAGCTTGATTATCTCTACACCGATAAAATGCCGCCTAACAGCATTATGAAAGTTATTGAACAGCATGAGGTTCATCTCGAACTCTGCTGACCCCTCCACGCCAGTTAGACAACTGGCGTTTTTCAAACCTGCCTGTCGCTTTTTTCTCCACTCACGTATTTAATGAATAGGGTCGCTGGCAATATTGCTGGCCCATGTGCATTCCATTTTTGCTTCACCCATATGGATACAGAAGGGAGTGATATGCCACAGCAGAAATTCAACAAATCCCGTTTTCAGGCTGCGTTAACCCGTCACTGGCAGCATCTTGGTTTCTCCTCCGCAAGGCAAATGACATCCCACCAGTGGTGGCAGGCTATCAGTGCCACAGTAAGTGAACTGCTCAATGCGCAACCGACCGTCCGGGGCGCGACACCACAGCGCCACGTGAACTATCTTTCCATGGAGTTTCTGCTGGGACGTCTTACGGGAAATAACCTGCTGAATTTAGGTTGGTATGATGAAGTCAAATCCCTGCTGGCTGAATATCAGGTTGAATTAAGCGAATTACTGGAAGAAGAGGTCGATCCGGCATTGGGCAATGGCGGCCTCGGCAGGCTGGCGGCCTGTTACATGGACTCGATGGCGACGGTTGGGCAGCCCGCCACTGGGCATGGGCTTAACTACCAGTACGGTTTGTTTCGTCAGCGCTTTGAAGAGGGGAAACAGGTTGAGGCACCCGATGACTGGGAGCGCGAGACCTATCCCTGGTTTCGTCATAACGCCGCGCTGGATGTCCGCGTCGCGATGGGCGGAAAAATCATAAAGCAGGATGACGGGCGTAAAGTGTGGGAGCCCGCCATTTATCTTCGTGGAGAAGCCTGGGATTTACCGGTAACGGGTTATCGCAATGGCGTCACCCTGCCGTTGCGGCTGTGGAAAGCCACCAGTGAGCATCCCTTTGACCTGACCCTGTTCAACGACGGTAAGTTTTTACAGGCTGAGAAGCAGGGGATTGATGCCGCCAGCCTGACCAAAGTGCTCTATCCCAATGACAATCATCCCCAGGGCAAACGCCTGCGTTTGATGCAGCAATATTTTCAGTGTGCCTGTGCGGTTGCCGATATTCTGCGTCGCCATCATCAGGCGGGCAGAAGCATTCATGCCCTGCCGGATTTTGAAGTGATTCAGCTTAACGATACGCATCCCACTATCGCCATTCCGGAGATGCTGCGTCTGCTGCTGGATGAGCACCAGTTAAGTTGGGATGAAGCCTGGCATATCACCAGCCGCGTGTTTGCTTACACCAATCACACCTTAATGCCCGAAGCCCTGGAGCGCTGGGATGAGAAGCTGATGCGCAGCCTGCTGCCGCGCCACATGATGATTATCAAAGAGATCAATCGTCGCCTGAAGCAGCAGATAAAGCAGCGCTGGCCTGATGACAAAGCGCTTTGGAACAAGCTGGCGGTGGTCGCCGACGGTCAGGTCAGAATGGCCAACCTCTGCGTCGTCAGTGGTTTTGCGGTGAATGGCGTGGCTGCACTGCATTCCGGGCTGGTCGTGACGGATCTTTTCCCCGAGTACCATCAGCTCTGGCCACAGAAGTTTCATAATGTCACCAACGGCATTACGCCACGCCGCTGGATCAAGCAGTGTAATCCCGCGTTAGCGGGGCTGATTGATGAAACCCTGAAGCGTGAATGGGTCAATAACCTGACCGCGTTGCAGGGGCTGGAGCCTTTCGCCGACGATCCCGCTTTCCGTCAGCGCTTTCGTGCCGTTAAGCAACATAACAAGGCGCGTCTGGCCACTTACATTGCGCAGCGCACCGGCATTGTGGTTAACCCGAACGCGATTTTTGACGTGCAGATCAAACGTCTGCACGAATACAAACGCCAGCATCTCGGCCTGTTGCATATCCTGCACTGCTATAAAAACGTCCGCGACAACCCCAACGATGCCAGTATTATCCCCCGCGTGTTTCTGTTTGGCGCTAAAGCTGCACCGGGCTATTACCTGGCAAAAAACATTATCTATGCCATCAACAAGGTGGCTGAGGTGGTGAATAACGACCCGCTTGTCGGCGACAAACTCAAGGTGGTTTTCATTCCTGATTACCGCATTACGGCAGCCGAATATCTGATTCCCGCCGCCGATTTGTCAGAGCAAATTTCAACGGCGGGCTATGAAGCGTCCGGCACCGGCAACATGAAGCTGGCGCTAAATGGCGCGCTGACGATTGGCACGCTGGATGGCGCAAACGTGGAAATTGCGGAGCAGGTCGGCGCAGAAAATATTTTTATCTTCGGCAATACCGTGGATGACGTTAAAGCCTTGAAAGCCGGAGGTTATAAGCCGCAAAAAGTCCGTAAGCACAACAAAGAACTGGATGCACTGCTGACGTCACTGAAAAAAGGGAAGTTCAGTCATGGCGATAAGCATGCATTCGACCTAATGTTGGATAGCCTGACAAAAAATGGCGATCCCTGGCTGGTGCTGGCGGATTATCAGGCTTATATCGATGCGCAAAAACGGGTTGAGGCCTTGTGGCGTGATCAGGAAGCCTGGACGCGCGCGGCGATTCTCAATACGGCGCGAACCGGTATTTTTAGCTCGGATCGATCGATTCGGGACTACCAACAGCGCATCTGGCAGGCGCAACGCTAAGGAATTGCGATGAAATCTACGTCACTTGATAAAGCCGCACTGGCGGCGGGAATCGCGCTCACGTATTTCGATGCGAACGGTGAACCCGAAGCCATCAGTGATGACACCAAGCGCGCCTTACTGGCCGTGATGGAGAACCCGCAGAAAGCCGGTAAATCCCCGCTGCCGCCCGTCGTTGTCTTCAGTGGTAATCGTCAACGCGTGCTCACGCCTGAGCTCGACGGCAGCATAAACTGGCAGTTACAGACGGAAAAAGGAAAGACTTTTAGCGGATCGCTGACGGGCGGTGAAGCCTTCACATTGCCTTCCCCTTTGGGACAGGGCTATCACCAACTTACCCTGAGCAAGGGGAAACGTGAGTGGCACACGCGCGTGATCATTACACCGCGCCGCTGCTATCTGCCTCCGGCCTTGCGCGCCGGAGAGAAACGCTGGGGCGCGCTGGTTCAGCTTTACACCGTGCGTTCCGGTAAAAACTGGGGCATCGGTGATTTTGGCGATCTGGAAACCCTGCTGGAGCAGCTTGCCGCTCGCGGCGGCGACTTTGTCGGACTCAACCCCTTGCATGCGCTCTATCCGGCCAGCCCCGCTTTTGCCAGTCCTTACAGCCCCTCATCGCGTCGCTGGCTGAATATCATCTACATCGATGTGTCACAGGTTGCCGATTTTCAACAAAGCAGTGCGGGTCAGAAGTGGTGGAAAAGTGCCAAAACCCAAAAGGCGTTAAATCAGGCCCGCGAAACCGAGTGGGTGGATTACGACGCCGTCATGGCACTGAAAATTAAGGCATTACGTCACGGCTGGGCGCAGTTTCAGGCACGGGGTGCAGACGATGAGCAGAAGCGGCAGTTTGCAGCGTTTATCCAGCAGGGCGGGGACAGCCTGCGCTATCAGGCTGCCTATGATGGCCTGCAGGTTGAAATGCAGGGCAAAGGTGCCGCGCACGCCGGCTGGCCAGCATGGCCTGAGGGCTGGCGTAACAGCCAGTCTTCTGACGTTCAGGATTGGTGCGCACAGCACGCGGATGAGATTGCCTTCTGGCAGTGGTTGCAGTGGCTGGCTCAGCAACAGTTTTCTCAGTGCTGGGCGCGGAGTCAGGCGCTGGGAATGAGCGTGGGGCTGTATCGCGATCTGGCCGTCGGCGTGGCAGAGGGCAGTGCTGAAACCTGGCACGATCCCGAGCTATATCGCCTCAAGGCGTCCATCGGCGCGCCGCCTGACAGACTTGGCCCGTTGGGACAAAACTGGGGACTGCCGCCAATGGACCCTCACGTATTGCAGGCCAGGGGCTATCAGCCTTTTATCGATATATTGCGCGCCAATATGCGTGACTGCGGTGCATTACGTATCGATCACGTGATGGCTCTGCTACGTCTCTGGTGGGTCCCGGCAGGGGAAACGGCCGATAAAGGCGCGTACGTCGCTTACCCGGTGCACGACCTGCTTGGCATTCTGGCTCTGGAAAGTCAGCGCCAGCGCTGCATGGTGATTGGCGAGGACTTAGGCACCGTACCCAAAGAGATCGTCAGTCTGCTCCGCGACAGCGGCGTGTTTTCCTGGAAAGTGTTGTGGTTTGAGCAGGAAAAACAGGGCGATTATCGCGCGCCACAGCATTATCCACGCCAGTCCATCGCCAGTGCCAGTACGCACGATCTCCCTACGCTGACCGGCTTCTGGAGTGCAGGCGATTTGCAGCTTGGTGAGAAAATCGGGCTGTATCCTGACGCGCAAACGGTACTCAATTTGCAGCAGCAGCGGATGAAACAGAAACAGGCGTTACTCGACGCGCTGCATAAAGCGGGAGCCGTGCCGGCGCGTAGCGCAAAACGGGCGGATTCTTTGGCGATGACGGCTGAACTGAATCAGTCCGTTCACCGTTTTCTGGCGGACACAAACAGTGCACTGCTCGGGCTGCAGCCAGAGGACTGGCTGGGGATGACCACGCCGGTGAATGTGCCGGGAACGGTGGAGCAATATCCCAACTGGCGGCGTAAGCTGGCCCAACCGCTGGAAAGCATCTTTGCCGATGAAGAGGTGAATAAACTGCTGAAAACCGTGACCAAACGACGTAAGGCGGGATAGTGTCAGGACGCGCGACAGCGGGGCTGTCGCGCGGATACATCAGTAGAAGGAGTGCTCGCCGCGCTGGTGTTCGGTGATATCGCGCACGCCTTTCAGCTGTGGGAAGGCCGCCAGCAGTTCTTTCTCAATGCCATCCTTCAGGGTGACGTCAATCATCGAACAGCCGTTACAGCCGCCACCGAATTGCAGAATCGCAAAACCGTCTTCGGTGATTTCCATCAGCGAAACGCGACCGCCATGACCGGCCAGTTGCGGGTTAATCTGAGCCTGTAGCAGGTATTCAACGCGCTCGACCATGGGCGCATCATCGGACACCTTGCGCATTTTAGCGTTAGGCGCCTTAAGCGTCAGTTGCGAACCCAGGTTATCCGTCACGAAGTCGATTTCAGCGTCTTCCAGATAAGGCGCGCTCAGCTCATCAACATAGGCTGACAGCTTTTCAAACTTCAGTTCAGTATCAGTCGCTTCCACCGCATCAGGTGGGCAGTAGGACACACCGCATTCGGCAGTTGGCGTACCCGGGTTAATCACGAATACGCGAATCTGGGTGCCATCTTCTTGTTTGGATAGCAGTTTTGAAAAATGCTCTTGGGCAGAATCAGTAATTCGGATCATGTCATTTGCTCAATAGTTGACTAATTTAGTTGGTTATAATACGCCCATCATCCAGGCTCTACAAGGTACGGCACAGGCACCAGACTTGCACGCTGGCTGCGCCTCGCCTGTGTAGCAGGCGGCTAATTTCTCTTACCGTGCTGCCGGTCGTGACCACATCATCGATTAAGGCAATATGGCGGCCGGTCACATCCGTTTCAAGGCAAAATGCGCCGCGTAAATTGCGGCGACGCTGACGGGCACTTAACTGATGCTGAATGGCGGCTGCGCGCTGACGGGATAACGCCTGGCTGAATTCGCAGCCCAGCCAGCGTGACAGCGGTGTCGCCAGCAGGGCTGTTTGATTGTAACCGCGCCACCAGCAGCGTTGTGAATGCAGCGGAACACACATCAGTAAGTCGGGACGAATGGCCTGTCCTCTGCGATACGCATCCAACCAGCTTAGCAAAAGCAGCCGGGCCAGCATCACCCTAAGTGCGGTAATGCCCGAGAATTTTAATTGATTCACCCAGGAACTGAGCGGTGGCTGATAATGGCTGACGCAGACTAACGCCTGCCAGGGCGGCGGTTTACGCAAACAGCGGCCGCAGGACAGGCTGCCGGATGCGGCTGGCAGGCCGCAGCGTGGACAGCGTGACGGCAGGCGAGGTAACTGACGCATACAGACGCAGCACAGGCCATGCAGCGCGATGCGCAGCGGCAACTGACATAGCCAACACAGGGCAGGCATTGGTAGCATAGTGACCTCCTTATCAATCATGGAATAGTAACGGATGAGCTCACTTTACTGGCATACCTGTGGCGAAGGCGATGACGATCTTGTGCTGCTGCACGGCTGGGGACTGAATGCGGAAGTGTGGCAAAACATTGTGCCGCGACTCAGCGCACAATATCGTCTGCACCTGGTCGATCTGCCAGGCTATGGCCGCAGCCAGGGCTTCAGCGCCCTGTCGCTGGAACAGATGGCACAGGCACTGCTGCCGCGTCTGCCGCCGCGCGCTGTTGTCCTGGGTTGGTCGCTTGGCGGGCTGGTCGCCACGCAGTTGGCGTTGAGCGAGCCAGAACGGTTGCGTGCGCTGATCACGGTGGCCTCTTCGCCCTGTTTTACCGCCCGTGATGACTGGCCAGGTATTGCTCCCTTAACCTTGCATAACTTCCAGCAGCAGCTCAGCCACGACTTTCAGCGCACCGTGGAGCGTTTTCTGGCGCTGCAGACGATGGGAACAGAAACCGCACGTGCCGATGCGCGCAAACTCAAAGACATTGTTTTGTCGCAGCCTGTGCCTGATGTGGCGGTGCTCAACGCCGGGCTGACAATTCTGAGCGACGACGACTTACGGGACAGGCTTACCGCCATTAGGCTGCCCTTTCTGCGGATATATGGCGCGCTGGATGGTCTGGTACCGCGCCGTATCGCGCAGCAACTGGACGCGTTGCTGCCGATGTCGCCTTCTGTCGTGATGGACAAAGCCGCCCACGCGCCCTTTATTTCGCATCCTGATGCGTTCTGCCAGCAGATTGTGTCTTTTATCAGCCAATTAGACAGATAACCGCTGCCGTAACTGGCAAATTTCTGCACAGCGACAATACTTCATGAGTGAGCAAGGCCGCTGCACTTCTATGCGATTAGTCAGGGAGATGACTATGCCGTTCGATATAGCCTTAAGCGATTTGCGGCTGCTTACATCTCAACAATGGATCATGAATGAGGGTAGACAAATGAAGGTTATGAAATGGGTCGTTGCATCAATGATGATGGGCGCAGTGTCATTCTCTGCTTTTGCGGCGAAAGAAGTCACCAAAGAAGAAGTGCAGAAGATGAACCTGACCAAAATCGGCACCGTGAATACCACGGCAGAAACCACCTCGCCGATGGATGCCAAGAAGAAGCTGTCCGAAGCAGCTGACGAGAAGGGCGGCAAGTATTTCCTGGTGATCGCCGGTCGTGAGCACGGTAAGTTCAGTGCGACAGCGGAAGTTTACAAGTAATTATCGTAGCCACATGAATTGCCAGGCATCCAGCGTTACTGGCTGGGTGCCATCAATCTTCTCACCCCTTATCACATCCTGAAAAAGGTGCGCCTCCGGTAACTGTGCCTTGACCTGCCTGCCACTGAGATTGAAAACACAGAGCAATCCCTCACCACTGTCTGGCTGATAGCGTTTCATCATCAGTAGCGCATTGTCGCTCTGAAATATCATCACTGGATTATCTGGGTGAAAGGCCGACAAACGCCGACGCTGCTGAATCAGTTTGCTTAGCTGTATATAAACCTGATGGCGTAAGCCGCTGCTGTTTACCAGTGCGTCTTCGATAACGGAGAGCGGGTACTTTTGCCGGTTGATCGCGCGGTTATGCCCTGCCTCACGCACGCCGTCATAATCATTACGTGAACCCAGTATGCTTTGGATATAGATCGCCGGCACACCGGGGAAGGCCAGTAAAATAGCATGTGCCAGCATAAAGCGTCTGAGGCGCGTTTCATCGTCATCATCTTCACGGTTAAGCGCGTCGAAATAGGTGACGTTGATTTCATAGGGGCTGGTGGTGCCGTCGGGGTTATTTTTATAGGAAATCAGTGCGCCTTCCAGCGCCAGATCGCGCACCAGGGCCGTAATCTCCACTTCAGATAAAATTCCGCGAGCCGGATTCAGGCCTATGCCATCGTGCGAGGCCAGAAAATTAAAAAAGGTTGTGTTGCCCTTGCCCACTTCCAGGGTGCTGGCCCATTGACGCAGTGCACGAGCCGAGCCGGTGTGAATGGCGTGCAGCACCAGCGGTGGCAGGGAAAACTGATAGACCATCTGGGCTTCGTCTTGCCCGTTACCAAAGTAGCTGATGTTGTCTTTGTGCGGCACGTTGGTTTCCGTGATGATAACAGTGCCTGGTGCGACGACATCGGCAATGGCGCGAAACAGTTTGACCAGCAGATGGGTTTTTTCCAGATGAATACAGCGGGTGCCTGGCGTTTTCCACATGTAGCCCACCGCATCCAGCCGCACATAGTCCGCCCCACGCTTCAGATAGTCGAGTAAGACCTCAACCATGCGCATGAGCACCCTGGGACTGGCAAAGTTCAGGTCAATCTGATCGGCGCTGAACGTGGTCCAGATAAACCGGATTTCACCGTTCGCCAGCGTGAACGGCGTCAGTAGCGGCGATGTGCGGGGTCGCGTGACCGCACTGAGATCGGTGCTGGGCGGCAGACTAATAAAAAAATCATCCCAGCCCTCATCCTGAGCCAGATAATGTTTAAACCACGCGCTGTGTGCCGACATATGGTTACAGACAAAATCAAACATCAGGCGTGTTTCCTGATGCAGCAAGGCAATGTCGTGCCAGTCGCCACACAGCGGATCGACCTGATGGTAATCAATGACCGAAAAACCGTCGTCGGACGAATAGGGATAAAACGGCAGGAGATGCACCAGCGGAAAGGTGGATTGCAGATGCTGCTGATAAAAACGCGAAAAGGTGTTGAGTGTGGGTTTACCCGGCTCGCGAAACTGATCGGCATAGGTAATCAGCACCACGTCCTGCTCATCCCAGTGCGCCTTTCTTGGCAGCTTGTTCGTGTCGCGGGCCTCGACGATCGCGGCGAGCAGGCGTTCACGCATGGCCTCAGGAAAGGCATCGTCATAAATCTTATCGATTAAAGCAGTGATCTTTTCCATGTAAAAGGGTGCCACAGCAGGTGTCGTTATTATGACGGGCGTCTTTTTAGCGTAGCGTCAGGGTGGGGATTTTCAACTTAATCGTGCAAGGTCGGTCTGAAAAACCGCTGAAAAGCCGTCAGCGTGAAGCGGACGATCCATCACAAATACTGCAGGCATCGCGCGGTAAACCACGTCTGGTTGCTGGGTTTAGCGCGTTCAGGTAAACCGAATCAGCCGCGGGACAGGGGATAATGACGGTGGGGGCAGGAATGACAGTCACCTCCACCCCGACAGCAGGGGTAAGAGGTGACTGCGTGGTTTTTAACTAGCGTTTTTTACCCAGTGCCGCCGCGAGAGCGTCACCCATGGCGCTATTGCCTGCGGGCTGGCTGACGGGACGTGGGCGGCCCTTATTGGCGACCGGACGTTTTTCTTCACGTGCCGTATTGCTCTTACCACCCCGGGCATTTCCTTCACCCGGCTGCTCGTCAAGGCGCATGGTCAAGGCAATGCGCTTACGTTGCAGATCCACTTCCATCACTTTGACTTTAACGATGTCGCCCGCTTTGACGACCTGATGAGGATCTTCCACAAACTTGTCTGACAGCGAAGAGATATGCACCAGGCCATCCTGATGCACGCCAATATCGACGAACGCACCAAAGTTCGTGACGTTAGTGACGGCACCTTCCAGTACCATGCCTGGCATCAGATCGTTCATGGTTTCCACGCCCTCGGCAAACTGCGCCGTTTTAAATTCAGGACGAGGATCGCGGCCCGGCTTTTCCAGCTCTTTCATGATGTCAGTAACGGTCGGTAAGCCAAAGCGGTCGTCGGTAAAGTCCACCGCCTTCAGGTTACGCAGGCTGGTGGGATTGCCCATCAGCGCATTCAGCGCCTGCTCGGTCGCCGCCAGAATACGCTCGACTACCGGATAGGCTTCCGGGTGCACCGTTGAAGCATCCAGTGGATTGTCGCCGTGGTTAATACGCAGAAAGCCCGCGCACTGCTCAAACGCTTTAGGCCCTAAACGGCTGACCTTGAGTAGCTGCTGGCGGTTCTGGAAACGGCCATTCTCATCACGCCAGCCTACAATATTTTGCGCCATCATACGGGTTAACCCTGCCACGCGCGTCAGCAGCGGAACCGAGGCCGTATTCAGATCGACACCGACGGCGTTCACACAGTCTTCTACCACCGCATCCAGTTTTTTCGCTAACTGGCTCTGGCTGACGTCATGTTGATACTGGCCTACGCCAATCGATTTCGGATCGATTTTCACCAGCTCAGCCAGGGGATCTTGCAGACGACGGGCGATCGAGACCGCGCCACGCAGTGAGACATCAAGATCCGGGAATTCCAGTGCGGCTAATTCAGACGCAGAGTAAACCGAAGCGCCGGCTTCGCTGACGATAACTTTCTGTGCCGTGACCTGCGGGAACTGCTTTTGCAGATCCAGGAAGAAACGCTCGGTTTCACGTGAGCCCGTACCATTGCCGATGGCCACCAGTTCGACCTGATGTTTCACGCACAGCGCCGCGACCGCAGCGGCTGCTTTGGCGGTTTGTCCGGTATGCGGATAGACCGTGTCGGTAGCAACCACCTTGCCGGTCGCGTCAACCACGGCAACTTTCACACCGGTACGCAGGCCGGGGTCCAGGCCCATCGTGGCTCTCATGCCCGCAGGTGCCGCCATTAACAGGTCGTGCAGGTTACGGGCAAAGACGTTGATGGCCTCATCTTCAGCGCGCTCACGTACGGTGCCCATCAGCTCGGTTTCCAGATGCAGCATAACCTTGATGCGCCATGTCCAACTGACCACGGCTTTGCGCCAGCTGTCGGCCGGTGCATTATTCAGTCGCAGATTCAGGTGTTCTGTAATCAAGGTTTCGCCGTGGCTTTCGCGCGGCGGCTCATCAAACTGGGGATCGGCATTCAGCGACAGCTGTAACACACCTTCATTACGACCGCGCAGCATGGCCAGCGCGCGATGTGATGGAACGCTGTGCAGCGGCTCATGGTGATCGAAATAGTCGCGGAATTTAGCGCCTTCTTCCTCTTTCCCTTCCACCACTTTTGAAACCAGGTGGGCGTTTTTCCACAGATAGTGACGGACTTTAGCCAGCAGCGCGGCATCTTCAGCGAAGCGTTCCATCAGAATGTAACGCGCGCCATCCAGCGCGGCGCGGACATCAGCGACGCCGTTATCTGCATTGACATAGCCTGCCGCCACCTGCTCAGGATCTTGTGACGGGTCCTGCCATAACGTGTCGGCCAGCGGTTCCAGCCCGGCTTCAATCGCAATCTGTCCACGTGTACGGCGCTTAGGTTTATAGGGCAGGTAGAGATCTTCGAGTTCGGTTTTGCTGAGGGTGGTATTGATGGCATTCGCCAGTTCGTCGGTGAGTTTTCCTTGTTCCTCAATGGATTTCAGGATGGCCTGCCGACGCTCGGATAATTCACGCAGGTAGCTGAGGCGGGTTTCGAGCTGGCGGAGCTGTGTGTCATCCAGGCCGCCCGTCACCTCTTTACGATAACGTGCAATAAACGGCACGGTATTCCCTTCATCCAACAGGCGGACGGCCGCATCAACTTGCTCGGGGCGCGCCTGTAGCTCACTTGCAATTAGCTGGCTAAGAACATTCATCATCGGACTATTTTGCTTTCTGGGTTGAGAAATAGCCGATAGTTATACGGATTGATGGCTGAAATTGCCAGAGAAGTGGCCCGCTTTCAGCGATATTCTGAATCAGGCTTCAATATAACTAATTTCATTAACATACCAGCATGCCGGGCCGGCTGGCGTCTCGACCACCGCCGCGTCGCCGACCGCTTTTTTTAACAGTGCGCGGGCCATGGGCGAGTCAATGGATATGTAATCCTTGCGGCCAAAAATCTCATCGTAACCCACGATTCGAAAGCGCTTGATGTCGCCATCGTCGTTTTCGACTTCAACCCAGGCACCAAAAAACACTTTGCCGTCCTGCTGCGGCGAGTAATCCACAATGCGCAACTGCTCAATGCTTTTGCTGAGATAACGGACACGGCGGTCAATTTCACGCAGGCGCTTCTTGTTGTATTGATAATCCGCATTTTCACTGCGGTCGCCAAGGCTGGCAGCCCAGGTCACTTTTTTGGTGACTTCAGGTCGCTCTTCACGCCACAGGTGATCGAGTTCTGCTTTTAAGGTATTAAAACCTTCACGCGTAATCAGTCGGGTTCTCATGGTACAGCAGCCGGTAAAATCGAAAGTGCTTCAGTGTAAAGCAAATCAGGCGTGGCGAAAAAGAGGTGGGAAAAGGGTTTTTTACAGATCAAAAAACCCTTGTACGGCTTTTGCAGGGGACGGCACGGCCTTAGTCAGACCAATGCGCGCCCCTGAGGGGCAAGTCTTACTTACCGGCCTTGGTCGATGTCGTGGTCGAGGTGCTGCTTCCGTTGCCGTCACCGCCGCCGCCGCCCGCCGTTGCCAGTGCTACGCCTAACAGTGCGCCGACTGCGCCAATACCGATAGCATTTGAGTTACCCTGGGCTGTGGTGGTGGCCTGTGCGCCCGCAGCTTCACCGGTTGCGGTTGCGGCATAAGTCTGACCCACACTGAATAAAGCCAGCGCGCTCAGCAGTAAAATCGTTTTTTTCATTATGGTTTCCCCGTAAAACGGCAAATTGGTGTCGCTACAGTCTGGGTGATATTTATCCGGGCGCAAAGCGGGCTTTACTGATTGATTTATCTCTCTTTACCTGTAACTGGCCTTATTGGGGGTGGATCTCAAACTAATCCGAGAGAGGTCGCGTATTAACCTGTTTTTTTGCGGGATATTATGCTGTTATCAGAGGGGAAAACCGCCAGATGCCAGATATGTCATCCGTCACTGATTTAATTTAAGGCAAATTTTCTGGCAAGCAGTTGAATTTACAAGCTCTGTCAGCCAGTGCATCCTGTTTAAACCAGGCAATAGCGGAATTTTACCTAATATTTCAGATTTGCCGTATTCTGTTCAACGCAGGTGGTGATGACACAGCTTCTCAGGCAGTCAGACCGAAATTTAAATATAAGCTGCTGTTTAATATGCTTTGTAACAATTTTGACTAGAATATAAACCATTAAACACTGTCACTGTGCCGCATCTTTTTTTAACAATATCGGCTCAGGCAATCGCGCCTTTGGGAGTTAAAAATGCAAGAAAACTACAAGATTCTGGTCGTCGATGACGATATGCGTTTGCGTGCACTACTGGAGCGCTATCTTACCGAGCAGGGCTTTCAGGTGCGCAGTGTCGCCAACGCCGAACAAATGGATCGTCTGTTAACCCGCGAATCCTTCCATTTAATGGTGCTTGACCTGATGCTGCCGGGCGAAGATGGCCTTTCCATCTGCCGCCGTCTGCGTAGTCAGAGCAACCCGATGCCTATCATCATGGTGACAGCCAAGGGTGAAGAAGTGGACCGTATTGTCGGACTGGAGATCGGTGCTGACGACTATATTCCAAAACCGTTCAACCCGCGTGAGCTGCTGGCGCGTATTCGTGCCGTGTTGCGCCGTCAGGCCAACGAACTGCCAGGCGCGCCTTCTCAGGAAGAAGCGGTCATTGCCTTTGGTAAGTTCAAACTCAACCTGGGCACGCGCGAGATGTTCCGTGAAGATGAACCTATGCCATTGACCAGCGGTGAATTCGCCGTGCTCAAGGCGCTGGTCAGCCACCCACGTGAGCCGCTGTCGCGCGACAAACTGATGAACCTGGCCCGTGGTCGTGAATACAGCGCCATGGAACGTTCTATCGACGTTCAGATTTCTCGTCTGCGCCGCATGGTGGAAGAAGATCCTGCTCACCCACGCTATATCCAGACCGTTTGGGGCCTGGGTTATGTGTTTGTTCCGGACGGCAGTAAAGCATGAGGCGGCTGCGCTTCTCGCCACGAAGTTCGTTTGCCCGCACCCTGTTGTTGATCGTTACCTTGCTGTTTGTCAGCCTGGTAACGACCTACCTGGTGGTGCTGAACTTTGCCATTCTTCCCAGCCTGCAACAGTTTAATAAAGTCCTCGCGTACGAAGTGCGTATGCTGATGACAGACCGTTTACAGCTGGAAGATGGCACGCAGCTTGAAGTGCCGCCCGCTTTTCGCCGCGAAATTTATCGTGAACTGGGTATTTCGCTCTATACCAATGCGGCAGCAGAGGAGAGCGGACTGCGCTGGGCGCAGCACTATAAGTTTCTTAGCGATCAGATGGGCCAGCAGCTTGGCGGCCCCACGGACGTTCGCGTCGAGGTAAACAAAAACTCCCCCGTTGTCTGGTTAAAGACCTGGCTATCGCCCGATATCTGGGTACGGGTGCCGTTAACCGAAATCCATCAGGGTGACTTCTCCCCGCTGTTCCGCTATACCCTGGCGATTATGTTGCTGGCGATAGGCGGTGCCTGGCTTTTTATCCGAATTCAAAACCGCCCACTGGTCGATTTAGAGCATGCCGCACTCCAGGTGGGTAAAGGCATCATTCCGCCACCGTTACGTGAATATGGCGCGTCGGAAGTGCGATCGGTCACGCGAGCCTTTAACCAAATGGCGGCGGGCGTCAAGCAGCTTGCCGATGACAGAACGCTGCTGATGGCGGGCGTCAGTCATGATTTACGTACGCCGTTAACCCGTATTCGCCTTGCGACCGAAATGATGAATGAGCAGGATGGCTACCTGGCCGAGTCGATTAACAAAGACATCGAAGAGTGTAACGCCATCATTGAGCAATTCATTGATTACCTGCGCACCGGGCAGGAGATGCAGACTGAGCTGGCCGATCTCAATAGCGTGCTGGGTGAGGTGGTGGCAGCAGAAAGCGGTTACGAACGGGAAATTGAAAATGCGGTCATGGCGGAAGAGCTTATGCTGGAGATCAATCCGCTCTCCATCAAGCGCGCCCTGGCTAACCTGGTGGTGAACGCCGCGCGCTACGGTAACGGCTGGATTAAGGTCAGCAGTGGACGGGAACTGCACCGGGCCTGGTTCCAGGTTGAAGATGACGGTCCCGGCATTAAGCCTGACCAGCTGGCCCATCTGTTTCAGCCTTTTGTACGCGGTGACAGCGCACGAAGCACCAGCGGCACGGGCCTGGGGCTGGCGATAGTGCAACGCATCATCGATGCGCATCAAGGGTCGCTGGAGATAGGTGACAGTGAACGAGGCGGATTACGCATCCGTGCCTGGCTACCCTTAGCGGAAAACCCCGAGGTGGTTCCACATAGCGGCAACCTGACGCTGAGTTGAGCAACAACGGCGCGGCCGGTTAAGCCGCGCCGTTGTTATTAGCGCTGTGGACCTGCTTTTACCAACGCGGCACCGGCCGCATTATCGGTATACTTTTCAAAGTTGGTGATAAAACGCTGTGCTAAATCATCTGCGGCAGCGTGCCACTTCTCTTCGCTTTCCCATGTACGACGCGGGTCGAGCGTTTCGGCATCCAAATCGCCCAGGGTTTTTGGCACCTGCAGGTTGAACACCGGCAGGGTCTCCGTTGGCGCATCGTCCAGTTCACCTGCGAGAATGGCGTTGATGATAGCGCGGGTATTCTTCAATGAGATACGCTTGCCACTGCCGTTCCAGCCCGTATTAACCAGATAAGCCTGCGCGCCCGCCGCTTCCATGCGTTTCACCAACACTTCTGCATACTGTGTGGGATGCAGCGTCAGGAAGGCTGCGCCAAAACAGGCTGAGAAGGTCGGGGTTGGTGCGGTCACACCTCGTTCCGTGCCGGCCAGCTTCGCGGTAAATCCGGACAGGAAATGATACTGGGTCTGCTCTGGCGTCAGCCTGGAGACCGGCGGTAGCACGCCAAAGGCATCGGCAGTCAGGAAAATGACTTTCTTCGCATGGCCTGCTTTGGAAACCGGCTGCACGATATTGTCGATATGGTTAATCGGATAAGAAACGCGGGTATTTTCGGTTTTGCTACCATCCGCAAAATCGATGCTCCCGTCTTCACGCACCACCACGTTTTCCAGCAGGGCATTACGACGAATAGCGCGATAGATTTCTGGCTCAGCCTGTTCGGAGAGGTTAATCGTCTTGGCGTAGCAACCGCCTTCGAAGTTAAACACGCCATCGTCATCCCAGCCGTGTTCATCATCGCCGATTAACTGGCGATCCGGATCGGTAGACAGCGTGGTTTTACCCGTACCGGAAAGCCCAAAAAACACCGCGACGTCGCCTGCTTTACCCACGTTAGCGGAGCAGTGCATGGAGGCAATGCCCTTCAACGGCAACAGGTAGTTCATCACCGCGAACAGCCCTTTTTTCATTTCTCCGCCGTACCACGTGCCACCAATCAACTGCATACGTTCGGTCAGATTAAAGGCGACGAAGTTCTCAGAATGCAGCCCCTGGGCCTGCCAGTCAGGATTGGTGCATTTTGCGCCATTCATCACCACAAAATCAGGCGTGAAGTTATCCAGTTCGGCCGCGCTCGGCTGAATGAACATGTTTTTAACGAAATGCGCCTGCCAGGCAACTTCAGTCACAAAGCGTACGCTCAGACGTGAATCCGGGTTGGCACCGCAGAAGGCATCAATAACAAACAGGCGTTTCCCGGAGAGCTGCTGGGTGACGCATTTTTTCAGCGCCTGCCAGGTTTCCTGGGACAGCGGTTGGTTATCGTTCTTGCCGGTGCCTTGATCGTTCCACCACAGCGTATCGCGCGTAGTGTCATCACGAACAATATATTTATCCTTAGGCGAGCGCCCGGTAAAAATCCCGGTATCGACTGCGATAGCGCCGCTTTGCGTCAGGGTGCCGCGCTCAAAACCTTCGAGCTCCGGGCGCATCTCTTCCTGAAACAACGTATCGTAATCAGGGTTATGAACCACTTCAGTGGTATCGGTGATGCCCAGATCGGCAAGGGCTTTCGAGGTCAGGCCGTTAACGCGCATTTTACTGCTCCTTAAATCGGTGTCTGTTCTGTAGGGCAAAGAGAGTGTGGGATCGCGTCTGTAACATGCCGCACGGCCAGGTGCGGAAACACGATCGCGCGCAGTTTACGCTACTGTGTCAGGCGAGAAAGGCTTGTTCGTTAAAAATGAGACTCAGGGCGCGTTAAGGGTATGTTTCGAACGTTTTTAAGATGTTAAGAAAGTAAAAAAAGATAATTTGCTAAGTAAATTAAGGGCATAGCGATAGGGCAGGCAGGGCGGCCTGACCGCCCTGGTCCGATCAGTGAAGGCGATTGCTGTTCTCAAGGGAGTGGCTACGAATCCCGGCAATGTCTACCGCATCGAACACGTAATGTGATCCGCAGTAGTCGCAGTTCATATCGATTTTGCCATCTTCAGCAATAATCTCGTCGACTTCTTCCTGCGGCAGCGTTCTCAGTACCTCGCTGCAACGTTCGCGCGAACAGGTGCATTTGTAGACAACCGGCTGCGGGTCGTAAACGGTCACTTCTTCCTGATGGTAAAGACGCCACAGCACATCGGTCGCGGGCAAATCGATCAGCTCTTCCGTTTTAATCGTCTCGGTCAGCGTAGCCAGATGCGCAAAGTCTTCCTTATCGGTGTCCTGAGCCGGTAAAACCTGCAACAGAATCCCGGCTGCGCCTGCGTTGCTGGTGCGAATAAACAGACGAGTCGGCAACTGTTCGGAGCGCATAAAATAGTCTTCCAGACATTCACTTAGCGTGTCGCCTTCCAGACCGACCACGCCCTGATAGCGCTCGCCTTTTTCAGGCGTGATGGTAATGACCAAATAGCCATTGCCCACCATGCTCTTCAGTGTGCTGTCGTCAGGAATGTCACCTTTCATACGTGCGATACCGCGTAACTCCTGCTGATTGTTGCCATTAATCACGGCTAACGTCAGGGGACCATCGCCCTGGAGCTGAACGGTAATTTCACCATCAAATTTTAGCGTTGCGGTAAGCAGGCTGGTCGCCACCAGCAATTCGCCCAGCAGGGTTTGTACCGCAGGCGGATAGTCGTGATTTTTCAGGATGGCTTGCCAGGTGTTTGAAACATTGACCAGTTCGCCGCGAACGGACGCATTTTCAAACAGATAACGACGCAGTTGATCGTGCTCAGACATAATTTTCTCTCTTTTGGCGGGCGGTGATAGGTTCAGTAACCTGCTTATTCATCACCCGATAACTTAAATTTCATCAAATCGCGGCGTTCTTTCTTGTCGGGCCGACGATCGGGATGGGGCATGGTCAGCGCATTCATCTTGCGCGCCAGGGCTACTTTTTCACGTTTTTCAATACTGGCTTCCGTCTCGCGGTAAAGCAGCTGTGCTTCACTGGCAGAACGGCGCTGCTCGCTGATGTCGGCGATCACTACGGTGCGCTCATCATTACCCTGACGCAGGGTTAACTCAGCATCCCGTTCGACAAGCTTGCTGGGTTTACTGCGCTGGCCGTTGTAATGAACCTTGCCACCTTCAATCATCTCGCGTGCGATAGAACGGGTTTTGTAGAAACGCGCCGCCCAAAGCCATTTATCAAGACGAACGCCTTCGCTTGGTTTTTCTTTCATTGCTGCTCCCAGGCCTGAATCAGTGTGCGGTAATCGCTTATTACACCGTGACGCTGAAAGTGTTGTTCAGGACGACCGGAGTCAGGATTACTGACGCCCAGGCACCAGCCGATTCCCCATGATTTGGCGGCATCAAGAATGGTTTCGTTGTCATCGATGAACACTGTCCGTGATGCATCAAAGCCAGTGTGCTGCTCAACCGCCTGCCACAAACGTTGATCTTCTTTCGGATAGCCAAAGGTATGGGTGGAAAGTAATAAATCAAGGTGTGATGCTAAACCTGTTTGTTTCAGTTTAACGTCCAGATTCCAGGGATGCGCATTGGTGAGCAGGATGGTGCGTTTACCCGCCTGACGTAAAGCCTGTAAAAAAGGCAGTGTATCAACACGCAAGCTGACGCGATGGCGCTGTTCCCAGGTCATAGCATGAATGTCTAACTGCAGCGCCTGCGACCAGTAATCCAGACAATACCAGTTTAGCGTATGCGCCACGGCCTGATATTTTTCTTCAATAATCTGACGCGCCTGAGCAGCAGAAATACCGCGTTGGGTACGCAGGGTATCAGGGACAAGCTCCAGCCAGAAAAAGCGGTCAAACGCCAGATCGAGCAACGTGCCGTCCATATCGAGCAGCACGGTGTCAAAGTCAGACCGGTTGAACATCATGGTGAATTTACCCGTTGCCAGTTAGCGCAACAGGGTAGCACAGTTGCAAGGGGCTCAAAATATGGAGCGCACGCCCTGTATAGTGCTTAGCGTAGGATTAAAGCATTTATCGTAATATTGCTGGATAGCATGCATACGCTGACGATTCAGATGAATGCGCCGCAATGCCAGCAGGCCGTTCACGATGCCGCAGGCCAGCAGCACCATCAGCAACAGCGCGGCACCCAGATAGCGCCATTTTGCCATGGCATCAGGCTCATTGTGCAGGGCGATGTGGCGTGTGCCGTTTGCATCGGTATAGATATTGGTAATGATGCCGGTGGCGCTGAACGGCGTATGCAGCAACAGTGAGGACAGACGTTGCAGCTCTTGCCACTGTGACGATGCATCCAGATCAAACAGCGGAACAGCAGGCTGGGGCTGATTGACGAGCTGGTGCCCTTCATCGCTGGCGATAACGAATCCGCCCGGCGGTGGGCTGTTAAGGTTCTCAGCGGCGCGACGCGTTTCACGGAAGAAGAAGGTGGAGGTCGCGGTGTGTACCAGGTTTTCCAGCGCTTCAGCACTGACCGGACGCAGCAGGACATTCATCCCGTTAAGCTGACCGGAATCGGCGCGGCTGACTAAGGTGTCCCAGTCTTTGGCATTACCCAGGTTCACCAGGGCATTTTTAAGGCGCATACAGTCCTGTGCCTGGCTGCAGAGCGCCTGCGTTTTCAGCACCAGGTCTGAAAAGTCATCCAGCAGAATCATGCCCGATTTCTGAATTGCCGAGGCTAACTGAGGATTCAGTTTGGGATCGGTGTTGGTTTCGGGATGCAGCTGTTTCGTCGTGGTATCCAGCAATGCCGAGGCTTTCTCAATAATATCTGAGTGGGGCAGCGGCAGGGGCGTTGCGTTATTCCAGTAAATTTGTGAGCAATCGAACGGCATATAGGTATAGGTGCGATTGCTTTGGTAGTTGTCCGGCACCGCACACATGCCGGTCCCTGTGACCTTCAGGCTGTCGCCGACTTTAAGATCCACGCTACTCAGTTGGTTAACGCTGCTGACATCCAGGCTGTCGGTGCCTTTAGCCCAGGCCAGACTCAGCTTGATGGGCATGCTGAGCGGAATCCAGGTGATTAATAAAGCCAGAACAATCAGCGAGCCGCAGGCCAGCACGACATTTTTACGCCAGCGTTGCAGCGGAAAATTTCTGACCTCATCCTGCAGTGAAAGAAAGCGCCCCTGGCGCACCACCTGGCGATTCAGATAAATATCGACGTCCGTCACCTGACCCAGATCGTGAGCAACGTAGGGCTGCCAGTGGGCAGGATAAGCCAGATCGATAATCCCCAGCGTAATGTTGCTCTGTTCCTGATTTGACTCACCAAATAAGCCCCAGCGCTTGGGCGCGCCGCGCAGACAGTGAATTTCACGCAGGCCATTCTCACCAGGCACACGATACATCAGCCACAGACTGGCGACGATCATGATGCCCGCAATCACCGACAGCCAGATCATCAGACTGGCTGGCAACAGCAAGCCGATAAAAAACAACATCAAGGCAAAAGAAATAATGACCGCTTCCCGCGTGCCGTCAGGGCGAGACAGCCGGTACTCTTCCAGGGTTTCTTTGCGCACCCGCACTAATTCCACGTTTTCACTTTCCGCTTTGCGGATCGATGCGTTGGTGGAAGCCGGACGTATCAGGCTGGGTAGCGACTGCTGATCAACGGCGTAATCCACCAGCGAGTGTCCATTCAAAGAGATGATTAATGGAACGGACTGGGTGCGGATGAGCTCAACGTAGTTTTCATCCGTGATGTACTGTTCCCACAGCGGCGGCAAATGGACTTCGACTTCATCCAGATAGTAGCGCCACTTATGGGGATCGTCGGTGGAGAGGCCATAACGGGTAATCGCCCGCGTGACAGGATAGACATTGTTGCTTTGCGCAGTCAGCACCAGCTTGTCATGTTGACGGCGGGATTCACCGGGACTGAGGATACGGGGCTGTTTTTCAAGGGCAGCAAGGTACTGTTCAACCGCCTTGCGCTCCCGTTCAGACAGCTTACGGCAGGGCGGGCTAATGAATGGCAGCGGTTTCGCCAACGGGGGCCTGCGCCGCATAGCGTACCAAAATCCAATACCTGCCAGAATTGAACAGGTTAGCACTACGGCCAATATAATAATTATTGTGCTCATGCTTTGCTCAATTCAGCCAAAATACTGCCTTCACTTTAAACTTACATCCCCAGATTCGCCCACGATGCAAGACGATTTATGGGAGGTTAAACAACTCTGACACGTTTAACAATAAACGAAATAGTTCTGTAAATCATTTAATTAGGCGTTATGACATCACACACTGCCAGAATAGTAACGACAGTGCACCCGTTATTGTATCGGCATTATCTGAATTTTGAAGCGAGATATTGACTAACACAAATTTTTTGTACTCAGGAAACCAGTGTTATCGTAGATAAAAGCGGCATACGCGCTGCGTGCGGTTGGAGAGTCGCACAAAGGCGGATCGTTAGGTATGCTAATTCGCTCCTGAGTGCTGGCGCAGCAAGTTTGAGGCTGATATGAAAAAGTCGTTAAAAAAACCTGACATCCTCAATGTAGAAACCGTGGCAAGGTCACGATTGTTTACTGTTGAAGCGGTAGACCTGGCCTTCAGTAATGGCGCACGGCGTATTTACGAGCGCATGAAGCCCTCGGAACGTGAAGCAGTGATGATCGTGCCGATTATCGATGATCACCTGGTGCTGATTGAAGAGTATGCGGTGGGTCTGGAGACCTACGAACTGGGCTTCCCTAAAGGCTTGATCGATCCGGGTGAAACCGTAAACCAGGCTGCGGACCGTGAACTCAAAGAGGAGGCGGGATTCGGTGCGGGCCAGCTGACTACCCTGGGCAAGCTGACCATGGCGCCGTCGTACTTTTCCAGCAAGATGAATATTGTCGTGGCAGAAGGGCTTTATCTGGAGAAGCTGGAAGGCGATGAGCCTGAGCCGCTGGTGGTGCATCACTGGCCGTTAAGCAACATGCTGGCATTATTGCAGGAGCCTGATTTTCGCGAAGCGCGCAACGTCAGTGCATTGTTTATGGTACGTGAGTGGCTGGTGAAGCAGGGACGTATCAGCTATTAACATCCGCGCAAGACAGGCCGGATAACCAGGGGCGACTCGCGCCGCCCCTGAGGATTATCAGAACAGTTCGTGGCTCTCGCCATTGTCCATGATGGTGGTGCCGGCATCATGCACCGAATACTCGGTTGGCTGCGTCCCGTTGATAAAGTACTCCTGGCGCGTGTTACCACTGCCATTTGCCAGTTTGCCCGTACTCCGATCGATGGTGACGGTCACGATGCCATCCGGTGGCGTGAGCGGCTGAACCGGCACGCCATCCAGAGCGACCTTCATAAAGTCATCCCAGGCAGGCTGTGCACTCTTCGCGCCGCCTTCATAACCCGATATTTGATCGGGAATCGCGCCAGAAAGGGTACTGCGACCCAGATCGCGACGCGCATCGTCAAAGCCGATCCACACCGAGGTGACGACGCCGGGGCCGTAGCCCGAGAACCAGGCATCTTTGGAACTGTTGGTTGTGCCCGTTTTTCCGCCAATATCGTTACGCTTCAGGTCGCGCCCGGCACGCCAGCCCGTGCCCATCCAGCCCGGTTCACCAAAAATATTACTGTTCAGCGCACTTTTGATCAGGAATGACAGCGGCGTATTAATCACGTGCGGCGCATACTGCTGTTCACCACCCGGCTGCGGCTGCGCAGGTACCTGCTCCAGCTCAGGCTGCGGCACCGTTTGGTTTTGCTGCTGAGCCGAAGGCGCAACGTTCTCAACGCTCTCGGCGTTCAGCGCCAGCGCTTTTTTGGTTTCACCGTAAATCACCGGTAAGTTGCACTGAGGGCAGGCAATTCTCGGTTTTTCTTCAAAAACAGTTTGTCCCTGTTCATTTTCAATCTTGCTAATGAAGTAAGGATCAATCAGGAAGCCGCCATTCGCCATGACGGAATAACCGCGCACCACCTGCAAAGGGGTAAACGAGGCTGCCCCAAGGGCCAGTGATTCAGTATGCACAATGTTCTGCGCCGGGAAGCCAAAGCGCTGTAAGTACTCGGCCGCGTAATCCACGCCCATCGCACGCATCGCGCGAACCATCACAACGTTTTTCGACTGACCCAGCCCCTGGCGCAGACGAATCGGGCCATCGTAGGTAGGCGGTGAGTTCTTCGGACGCCAGTCCGCACCGGCACCTGCATCCCAGCGGGAAATAGGCACATCGTTAAGAATGGATGCCAGCGTTAACCCCCGATCCATCGCGGCCGTGTACAGGAACGGCTTAATGTTCGAGCCCACCTGGCGCAGTGCCTGAGTAGCGCGGTTGAACATGCTTTGGTTAAAGTCGAAACCGCCCACCAGTGCGCGCACGGCACCGTTGGTCGGATCTAAGGAAACCAGTGCCGAGTTCACGTCCGGGACCTGGCCCAGCCACCATGTATCGCCGACCTGGCGTACCCAAACCTGCTGGCCTGGCTGCAGAACCTGAGTCAGGCTTTTAGGGGTTGGCCCTTGCACCGTGTCAGACTTAAAGGCGCGCGCCCAGCGAACGCCAGCCATGGTCAGTGACACGTTGCTACCATCTTTCATCATGACGGTGGCTTCATCGCTCTGCGCATGAGTAACAACGGCCGGATGAAGGGGACCGTACAGAGGAAGATTTTTTAACGCTTTAACAATCTGCGCCTGTCCCCATGCAGGTTCACCGACTTTCCACAGCACGCTGGTCGGGCCACGGTAGCCATGACGCATATCATAAGCCATTACGTTGTTCTGCACGGCCTCCTGCGCAGACTGCTGCAGACGTCGTGTGACGGTGGTGTAAACCTTGTAGCCATCGGTGTAAGCATTATTACCATAGCGTTTTACCATCTCCTGGCGTGCCATCTCACTGAGATAAGGCGCAGAGAAGACGATTTTAGGGCCATGATAGGTGGCGACTAACGGTGTGTTACGCGCCTCATCGTACTGTTGCTGGGTGATGTAATGCTGATCCAGCATACGGGCCAGGACGACATTGCGACGTGCGACGGCGCGGCTGTGTGAATAAAGCGGGTTAAAGGTCGACGGGGCTTTAGGCAGACCGGCGATGGTCGCCATTTCGCTCAATGACAGCTCATTAACGGGCTTACCAAAATAAACCTGTGAGGCGGCACCCACACCGTAAGCCCGGTAGCCGAGGTAGATTTTGTTCAGGTAAAGCTCAAGAATCTCGTCTTTATTCAGCAACTGCTCAATGCGAATCGCCAGAAAGGCTTCCTTGATTTTTCGCATCAGGGAGCGTTCTGGGCTAAGGAAGAAGTTACGTGCCAGCTGCTGGGTTATCGTACTGGCCCCCTGCGAAGCATGGCCTGACACCAGCGCAACACTGGCAGCACGGAAAATCCCGATGGGATCTACACCGTGATGCTCATAGAAGCGGCTGTCTTCCGTTGCAATAAAGGCTTTAACCATCTCAGGCGGAACCTGTTGCAGGCTAAGCGGTATACGGCGCATTTCACCGTACTGGGCGATAAGGTCGCCCTCAGCGCTGTAAACCTGCATAGGGGTTTGCAAACGCACATCTTTCAGCGTGTTAACGTCGGGTAACTGCGGCTCAATATATTTGTACAAACCATAAATCGAGCCAGCTCCCAGCAAGATGCAACACACTGCAAGGATTAATAAATACTTTACGAACTTCACCTGAGATTTCCCATCTGTTGTCGTTTGGGCAGTTTATAAGCAACCGCGCAGTAGTATAAAGGCAAGCCAGACGCTTTGATATGTCCATTTTTCCGGACGATAAGGAGATCGCGCGCATGGCTTTTCACACCTGGCAAATTGGGCTGGATATCCAGAACAGGCAGTGCTGTGCCCTTGCCATCCTGCGTCGCCGCCAGGGTTGGCAGTTATGCCACTGGTGGCAGCAGCGGCTGGCGCAAGATACGTTAAGAAACGGCGTGCTGCAATCTTCCCCTGAATTGCTGTCAGTGTTAGACCGCTGGCGAAAGTGCTTACCCCAGCGCTACTCACTGCGTGTAGGGCTTCCTGCCCAGTTGGTACTGCAGCAGCCGCTTTCGCTTCCCGAACCGCCGTTAAAAGAACCGGCATTAAGCCGTTTTGTCCGGGCGGCTGCCCAACGTCTTTTTCCCGTTGATCCGCGCGAACTGGCGCTGGATTACCGTCTCGACCCCGCGCATGGGCAACTGTGTGTTACGGCCGCCCGGCTGGATGTGGTTAAACAGTGGCACGCTCCGCTGGCACAGGCAGGACTGAAACCCAGCGTATTTGAACTTGCCACCCAGGCGCTCAATATCGTTACTGAACAGGCGCAATTAACTGCGGGAAGTGTAGTGGTTTTGCGACAGGATGCACGCTACCTGTGGAGTGACGGCATCAACGCCGCATCTTTTGCCGATGAGGGCGGGCTGCCGGCGCTGCATAAGCAGGCTTTTCCTCAGGCAAGCCGCGTTTTTTATTGTGATGCTGATAGCGTTTCATCCCCCGCCGGTACGGTTCCTTTTTCACCTTTGCAGCTGTTGCGCTATCCGTCGCCGCCTTTGCCTGACAACCCCGCTGCATTTGTACTGGCGACCGGCCTGGCGCTGCGACAAGAGGATCGCTAATGGTCGCGGTTAACCTTTTACCCTGGCGTCGCTGGCGCTGGCAACGCCAACGACGCCAGGGCCTTGTTGCGCTGGCCATAACGTTACTGATTTTAGTGTCAGCGGTCGCACTGCGGTTCTGGCAAGGGCATCAGGCGCTCATTCAGGTTGAGCTTCAGCATATCCGGCTTACGCGTGCCCTTGAGACGCTTGTGCAGCGCGTGGAACAGCAAAAACTGCTGCTGCAACAGCTGGCCGAGGTACAGCAACGCCGCAGCTGGCTGCGTCAGCAGGCCAGGCAGTTTAGCGTCTGGCAACAGCTTTGGCTGGACTTGCCCGGCTTGCTGCCCGACGGGCTGTGGTTAACCCGGCTGGAGAAGCGCAATACGGATTTGCTTCTGGAGGGCAAGGCGCAGCAGATGCAGGATATCCGCCATTTTCGCCAGCGTTTAACGGGCGTGGCGCTTTTTTCACAGATTAGGCAGGGCAATGTGCAGCGCCAGTCAGAAGGGGATTACCACTTCACGTTGCGCATCAGGCTGAAGGAGGAGAACAGTGAGTAACGGGTTTCAGTTCTGGCTACAGTTAGCCGTGCCGCTTCGCTATGGCAGCCTGCTGGCCGCTGCTTCCGGCCTGTTCTTTGTTGCCTGGTGGACGGTGTTAGCGCCACAGCGGCAAGCGTTAGACGCTGCCATGCACCAGCTGGCACAACAGCAGCAACGCCTGCAACAGCAGCAGGTGCAACTGGCCCGGCATCCTGACATTGACGCGTTACAGGCTGAGCTGGCGCAGGCGGCGGCGAGGCAACCCGCAGCGCAACTGGCGCTGGAGGCCATTATCGCAGAGCGAGGCGCACAACTGGAGGCGTGGCTTAGCGATGAACAGCCGCGGGCGCTGACGCTCCACCTGGAGTGGTCGCAGTTTCAGCCCCTTTTTACAGCGCTGTCCCAATCTGCGACGGCTTTCCCTGGCCGTTTTCAACTCACCGCACACCCGGCGCACCTGGTGGCGCAGCTCTGGCTGGACGCTGATGAAACCTTTTAGCGTCATGCTGCTCCTGCTCTGCTGCGGCGTTGCGCAGGCGCGCGATCCGTTTCGTCCTCTTACCGGCGTGGCTTGTGTGGCAGAAGTTGAACCGCTCAGCGAATGGCGCTTACAGGGAATTATCGGCCGTGCGCCGAGGTTCCAGGGCTGGCTCCTGACCCCGCAGGGTAACGCCGTGAAAGTGCTCAGCGACCAACCCTTTCCCCTGGTTCCCTGGCAAACCGACCAGTTTACGTCGCGCACACTCAGGCTGTCGGTGCCCGGCAGCTGTTCGTCTCAATATTTCACCTTTCATCTCAAAGGAAGCCCGCATGATAAGGATATCGATTCTGACGTTTCTGCTGATCTGCCTGACGTCCGCCCGCGCCAGCCATGATGAGGGCTTAAGCCTGGCCTTTGACGATGCGCCCATTGAGCGGGTTTTACAGGCACTGGCCGATTATCAACAGGTCAACCTGATGATTTCCCCCGAGGTTCAGGGGACGCTCTCACTGCGGCTGGATAACGTGCCCTGGCAGCAGGCGCTGTCGCTGGTCGCCCGCATGGCGCGGCTGACCTTGCTGGAAGAGGACAACGTTCTGCTGGTTTATCCAGAGCACTGGCAACAGCAGCGGCGCGAGGCAGAACAGGCGCAGCAAGCAGAGGTGTTGCAGCAACAGCCCCTACAACAGCGCAGGATAAGCCTGCACTATGCCAGTGCCAGTGAGGTTCATCGCAGCCTGCAGGGCGAACGTCAGTCGCTGATGACAGCAAGAGGAAGCGCCACGGTCGACAGCCGGACGAACAGCATGCTGCTACGCGACAGCGCGGCGGCCCTGAAAGAAACCGAGCGCTGGGTGCGCGCGCTCGATGTACCGCTGGAGCAGGTGGAACTGGCTGCACATATCGTCACCATCAGCGAAGATCACCTGCATGAGCTGGGCGTTAACTGGCGGCTGTACAATGCGGGCGACGTCGTTGACCGTGCGTTACGTCATCCTCTGCTTGATATCCCGTTAGGACTGAATTCGCCCGCCGTCTCGGTTGGCGTCACACTGTCGCGAATTGGGGGTAAACTCCTGGATTTAGAACTCAGCGCCCTGGAGCAGGAGAATCAGGTCGAAATTATCGCCAGCCCACGCCTGTTTACCTCGCATCAACAAACCGCCACCATCAAACAGGGAACAGAAATCCCTTATGAAGTCTCCGCGGGCAACAGCGGGGCGACCAGTATCGAGTTTAAAGAGGCGGTGCTGGGCATGGAAGTGACGCCAACCGTTTTAGGCAATGGCCGCATTCAGCTAAAAATTCGTATCAGCCAGAACGTACCGGGGCGCGCGATTCAGACCGGTGATTCACAGGTCCTGTCTATCGATAAGCAGGAAATTGAAACCCAGGTGACGGTCAACGACGGGCAAACCCTGGCATTGGGCGGGATTTTCCATCAGCAGCGCACGCGCGGGCAGCGCCAGGTTCCACTGCTTGGTCATCTTCCCGCTGTCGGCAACCTGTTTCGACAGCAGTCCGAAGAACATAAGAAACGTGAGCTGGTTATTTTTATGACGCCGCGATTGGTCAGGGAAGCAGCGCTTACGGCACGATAAAACGGAAAATGTGCCCATAAAGTCCAACTGCGTTGACGCAGGGCTGGAATTAGCTTACAAGGTTTAGCGATTTTTAACACGTTGTAAGCGTCTGTGTTGGAAAAACCAGGCAAACAGATGAGAGAATTCCTCTGTAAGCAGTGATGTCACAACGCTGTACTGACGCATTACAGTTTCGCGAACGACGGGCCAATTCAGAAATGGATGTGCTGTTAGCAATATAATCGGTTGCCAAACAGCCTTGAGTGTTGAGATAATTTTTCGTCTGACTCTTGCTAACGCTCATGAGGTCTCAGTTCCTGTCCCGCCAGCAAAATGCTGAAAGCGGGGTATCATTAACGAATTCTTAGTAATACCGACAAAATGGCAGAGAAACGCAATATCTTTCTGGTTGGGCCGATGGGTGCCGGCAAAAGCACTATTGGCCGTCAGTTGGCTCAGCAACTCAATATGGAGTTCTTCGATTCCGATCAGGAAATTGAGCGACGCACCGGAGCGGATGTGGGCTGGGTTTTTGACGTTGAAGGCGAAGCTGGCTTCCGCGATCGTGAAGAAAAAATCATCAATGAACTGACCGAGAAGCAGGGCATCGTCCTGGCGACCGGTGGCGGCTCCGTAAAATCCCGGGAAACACGTAATCGTCTCTCCGCCCGCGGCGTCGTGGTTTATCTTGAAACCACTATTGAGAAACAACTGGCACGTACACAGCGTGATAAAAAACGCCCCTTACTGCAGGTAGAGTCGCCGCCACGTGAAGTGCTTGAAGCGCTGGCAGATGAACGCAACCCGCTTTATGAAGAGATCGCCGATGTTACCATCCGCACTGACGATCAAAGTGCAAAAGTGGTGGCGAATCAGATTATCAACATGTTGGAAAAAAGTTGATCCAACGTTTGAAGGCTCTTTGACAGGTATCGAGCACCATGGAGAAGATCACCGTTTCACTGGGGGAACGTAGTTACCCCATCACTATCGCCGCCGGACTGTTTAACGATCCGGCTTCTTTTTGGCCGTTAAAAGCGGGTGATAATGCCATGCTGGTGACTAACCAGACGCTGGCACCGCTCTACCTTGATAAGGTATCGGCTCTGCTGAAGGCGGCGGGGGTGACAACGGATCAGGTGATTTTGCCCGACGGTGAGCAGTTTAAAACGCTTGCCGTGATGGATCAGGTCTTTACTGCACTGCTGCAAAAACCCCATGGTCGTGATACCACGCTGGTGGCGCTTGGCGGTGGTGTTATTGGCGATCTTACGGGTTTTGCGGCGGCAAGCTATCAGCGTGGCGTGCGTTTTATTCAGGTGCCGACAACGCTGCTGTCCCAGGTTGACTCCTCGGTTGGTGGCAAAACGGCCGTTAATCATCCTCTTGGCAAAAACATGATTGGCGCGTTTTATCAGCCCGCGTCTGTCGTGATCGACACTGAGTGTCTTCGCTCACTGCCGCCGCGTGAGCTGGCTTCCGGTCTGGCGGAGGTCATCAAGTACGGCATTATTCTGGACGGTGAATTCTTTCAGTGGCTTGAGCAGAATCTTGATCGTCTTCTGGCGCTGGATGAATCCGCACTGGCCTGGTGTATCCGCCGTTGCTGTGAGTTAAAGGCTGAGGTCGTCGCCGCAGATGAACGCGAGCACGGCCAGCGCGCATTACTTAATCTTGGTCATACTTTTGGTCATGCTATTGAAGCCCATATGGGCTATGGCAACTGGTTACACGGTGAGGCGATTGCCGCTGGGATGGTGATGGCGGCGCGCACGGCGCAACGTCTGGGCCAGTTCAGCGCACAGGACTGCGATCGCGTCATTGCGCTACTGCAACGTGCCGGTTTACCGGTGAATGGGCCGGTAGAGATGCAGACAGAAGACTATTTGCCGCATATGATGCGTGACAAAAAGGTTCTGGCTGGTGAATTGCGTCTGATACTGCCGCTGTCGATTGGACGTGCTGAAGTGCGCGGTGGCGTAGCTCATGATATGGTGATGGCTGCAATTAATGATTGCCAGAAATCTTGATATTAAGCAGGTAAGTGGTGACGCGGCGCGCGGGTGCGCAGTGCGGGATGCCGCTTTACGGAGGAGGCAGAATGGATGAGTTCAAACCGGATGATGAATTCAAACCGGATGATGAGTTAAAACCTGACGCCAGCGACCGCCGTCCCTCGCGCCCACGTAAATCGTCTTCTGCGACGAAAGCACCGGTATCGCGCCAGCATGTCATGATGGGCGTTGGTATTCTGGTGTTACTGCTGGTAGTGCTGGGAATTGGCTCTGCGCTGAATGGTTCTGACGACAGTAAGTCTTCTTCGGCCAATGGCAGCAAGAGCGCGCCTGCTACTGGCTCGACAGGTTCTGGCAGCGAAAAAAATATTGACCTGAGTGGCTCAACCGCCATGAGCGGTGGACAGAATGCCGCCGGGACGCCATCACCGTCTGCGACAACCCAGAATGCACTTGGCACGGCATCTTCTCCGGAGGCGACGAATGCGCCACGCGACATTTCCATGCCGCCGGTTGCGTCCACGCCGACGCAGGCCGCGCCTGTTGAAACCCCAGCGAATCAGCAGCGTGTTACTTTACCTGGCGATCTGAACACCGCCCTGACGAATCAACAGCAGCAGGTTGATGGCGCGGCTCAGGGGGCAGAAAACAGCAGCTCACTGCCTACGGCTCCCGCAACGGTTAGTGGCAAAGCCGGTTCCGCCGCCGCCAATACGCCCGCAGCAGGCCGTACCAACGCAGGCCAGGCCGCATTGACGCCACGCCATACGCGTGAGCAGCCGGTGAAAACCGCCGCTAAGCCGACGGCCAGTGAACATAAAACCCACACCACGCCAGCGCACACCGCAGTGAATAATGCGCCTGCTAAAGCCGCTGGCAACGGTGCAACGGCGAGTAAGTCTCTGCCTGGCGGTAATTATACGCTGCAGTTGAGTGGTGCGTCGAAGGCAGAGAGCCTGAATGCCTGGGCGAAGAAACAAAATCTGAGCGCGTATCACGTGTATAAAACAACGCGTAACGGCCAGCCCTGGTATGTGCTGGTAAGTGGTGCATATGCAACACCGGCAGACGCGAAACGTGCCGTAGCTGCATTGCCTGCTGAAGTGCGCGCACAGAATCCATGGGTGAAACCGGTTAGTCAGGTCAGGAAAGAAGCCAGCCAATAAATGATATGGGGCCGGCAGCTGCTGGTCCCGTTTTAAGCGCAGATCTGCTGTCGGTTCAACCACAGCCTCACAATAAGATGTAAATACCACGACAGCATGAAAAAAAATCGCGCTTTTTTAAAATGGGCGGGGGGAAAATTTCCCTTAGTCGAAGAGATCCACCGTTATTTGCCGCAAGGTGATTGCCTGATCGAACCCTTTGTCGGCGCTGGCTCAGTGTTTCTCAACTCCGATTTTGATCGCTATCACCTGGCCGACATCAACAACGATCTCATCAATCTCTACAACATCGTGAAAACGCGTACGGCGGATTTTATTCGCGATGCGCGTTTGCTGTTCACGCCTGAAGGCAATAACGAAGCCTGCTATTATCAGCTCCGTACTGAATTTAATCTCAGCAAAGACGCTTATCAGCGTGCGCTGTTATTCCTCTATCTCAATCGCCATTGTTACAACGGCCTGTGTCGTTACAATTTGCGCGGCGAGTTCAATGTGCCTTTTGGTCGCTACCGCAAACCTTACTTTCCGGAAGCCGAGCTGCTCTGGTTTGCTGAACGTGCGCAAAAAGCGACGTTTGTCTGCGAATCATACGATGTTACCCTGAACAATGCCCAGAAAGGCTCTGTGGTATATTGTGATCCGCCGTACGCGCCACTGTCCGCGACGGCTAACTTTACGGCTTACCATACGAATAGTTTCAGTCTGAATGAGCAGCAACATCTGGCGCAACTGGCTGCGAAGCTGGCGTCGGAGAGTCAAATCCCGGTGCTGATTTCTAACCATGATACTGAACTGACGCGTTGCTGGTATCAGGATGCCGTGTTACATGTGGTCAAAGTCCGGCGTTCTATTAGCCGAAGCATAACCGGCCGCACCAAGGTCGACGAACTGCTGGCACTTTATCGCTAGTCTGTTTCGTCCGCGGCCAGGGTATTTCGCCAGCAGTGATGCTGGCGCACAACAGTGGAGAATCGGATGAAACAATATTTACTGGCCCCTTCAATCCTTTCGGCAGACTTTGCCCGCCTGGGTGAAGACACTGCGAAAGCACTGGCGGCTGGAGGCGACGTGGTTCACTTCGACGTTATGGACAACCACTATGTTCCTAATCTGACGATGGGACCGATGGTACTGAAAGCGCTGCGTGACTACGGTATTACGGCCCCGATCGATGTGCATTTAATGGTGAAGCCCGTGGACGCGTTAATTCCCGAGTTTGCCAAAGCCGGCGCCACCTATATCACCTTCCACCCGGAAGCCAGCGAGCATGTTGACCGTACGCTGCAGCTGATTAAAGAGCACGGTTGCAAGGCCGGTCTGGTGTTTAACCCCGCCACGCCGCTCAGCTACCTCGACTACGTGATGGATAAGCTGGATATCATTCTGCTGATGTCGGTGAATCCCGGTTTCGGTGGTCAGTCATTTATTCCGGGCACCCTGGATAAACTTCGTGAAGCGCGTAAACGCATCGATCAGAGCGGCTACAGCATTCGTCTGGAAGTGGATGGTGGTGTGAAGATTGATAATATTGGCCAAATCGCCGCCGCGGGTGCGGATATGTTTGTGGCCGGTTCAGCCATCTTTGGGCATCCGGACTATAAAAAAGTGATCGACGACATGCGGAACGAGCTGGAGAAAGCGAATGGCTCATTTCACTGATATTCACGCGCTGGCGTTCGACCTTGATGGCACGCTGGTCGACAGCGCGCCGGGCCTGGCTGATGCTATCGATCTGACGCTTGCGGACCTGCGTTTGCCTGCCGCTGGCGTCGGGCGCGTGTCCACCTGGATTGGTAACGGTGCGGATATCATGATGTCGCGCGCCCTGACCTGGGCACTGGGACGCGAGCCTCAGCAGGATGAGCAGCGCGATGCCCGGGTATTATTTGACAAACATTACGCCAATACGGTGGACGCCGGTAGTACGCTGTTTCCTCAGGTTAAAGAAACGCTGGCAAAACTTCAGACGCTGAACATCCCGATGGCGATTGTCACCAATAAGCCCACGCCATTCGTTGCGCCTTTGCTGGCCTCCCTGGGGATCGATGGCGCGTTTTCACTGATTATTGGCGGTGACGACGTGGTGGTTAAAAAACCCCATCCTGCTGCTATTTTTCTGGTGCTGGGTAAGTTTGGCCTGTTGCCTGACCAACTGCTGTTTGTTGGCGATTCGCGCAATGATATTCTGGCTGCGCAGTCGGCTGGTGTACCCAATATCGGTATGACTTTTGGCTATAACTATGGCGAACCTATTGCCACCAGCCAGCCCGATCTCACCCTTGACTCTTTTGACGACCTTTTGCCCGCTATCGGGCGGTAATTTATCAGGACATAAGCATGAGCAAACCCATCGTTTTCAGCGGCGCACAGCCGTCCGGCGAACTGACCATTGGCAACTATATGGGTGCGCTGCGTCAGTGGGTGCAGATGCAGGACGATTTCCACTGCATTTACTGTATCGTCGACCTGCACGCGATCACCGTTCGCCAGGACCCGACAGCACTGCGTAAAGCCACCTTAGATACGCTGGCGCTGTACCTGGCCTGCGGTATTGATCCAAAGAAAAGCACTGTCTTCGTTCAGTCTCATGTGCCAGAGCACACGCAGCTGAGCTGGATTCTGAACTGCTACACCTATTTTGGTGAGCTGAACCGTATGACGCAGTTCAAAGACAAATCCTCGCGCTATGAAGAAAACATTAACGCAGGATTGTTCAGCTATCCGGTGCTGATGGCCGCAGATATTTTGCTTTATCAGACGACGCAGGTGCCGGTGGGTGAAGATCAGAAACAGCATCTTGAACTGAGTCGCGACATTGCCAGCCGGTTTAATGCCCTGTATGGCGATGTCTTTAAAGTGCCTGAGCCGTTCATTCCTAAATCTGGCGCACGCGTGATGTCCCTGCTGGAACCGACGAAAAAGATGTCTAAGTCGGACGATAACCGCAATAACGTTATCGGCCTGCTGGAAGATCCCAAATCCGTGGTCAAAAAAATCAAGCGTGCGATGACTGACTCTGAAGAGCCACCGGTCATTCGCTATGACGTTAAAGAGAAGGCGGGCGTGTCAAACCTGCTGGACATCCTGTCCGGCGTGACCGGCAAGCCGGTAGCGGAGCTGGAGCAGGAATTTGAAGGCAAAATGTACGGGCACCTGAAAGGCGCGGTCGCGGATGCGGTATCTGGCATGCTGACTGATCTGCAGGAACGTTATCATCGCTTCCGTAACGATGAAGCGTTGCTGGAGCAGGTGATGCGTGAGGGCGCACAAAAAGCCCGTGCTCAGGCGCAGGAAACCCTGAAAAAGGTGTATGCCGCCGTGGGTTTTGTTTCTCAGCCTTAGTCAGTGCTGGCATAACCTCAACGGCGAGCGAAAGCTCGCCGTTATTGTTTTAAAACCAACGTAATGTTCCGCGCAGGCTGACCACGCTGCCCACGATAATCAGACTGGGGCTGGTAACCTGTTGCGCTAAATCGCTGAGCGCTTGCAGCGTACCGGTAAGAACGCGTTGGTCTGTGCTGGTGCCTTTCTCCACCAGGGCTACGGGCATATCGGCGCGCATACCGTGATGAATAAGCTGTTGCTGAATTTCTGCTGCCTGCGTGAGGCCCATATAAAACACCAACGTTTGCTGTTCTGCCGCCAGCGTCTGCCAGGCCAGTGAGCCCTGTTTTTGCAGATGGCCGGTGACCAGCCGTACGCTTTGCGCATGGTCGCGATGGGTGAGGGGAATACCGCTGTAGGCGGCACAGCCTGATGCTGCCGTAATGCCGGGCACCACGCTAAAGGGGATCTGATGCTGTGCCAGAATCTCCAGCTCTTCACCGCCCCGGCCAAAGATAAAGGGATCGCCACCTTTCAAACGTACGACCCGTTTACCGCGCTGGGCCTGCTGGAGCAACAGCTGGTTGATCTCATCCTGGGGCACGCAGTGGTGACCTGCACGTTTACCCACAAAGACGCGTTCCGCATCACGACGCACGAGATCGAGAACGGCATCGGAAACCAGCCTGTCGTAAACGATCACATCCGCCTGCTGGATCTGCTGTAAACCTTTGAGCGTCAGTAACCCCGCATCGCCCGGGCCTGCACCGACCAGCACCACTTCACCTTGGGTTCGCCGATCCTCTGCGAACAGGGTTTCGGTTAGTTCATCTGCCCGTGTGTTGTCGCCATTCGCCAGGCTTTGCGCCAGCCTGTCGCTGCTAAAAAAACGTTCCCAGAAGTGGCGACGTTGCGCCATCGCGGTGAACTGCTTTTTCACCCTGCTGCGCAAGGTTCCGGCTCGCTGGGCCAGTTTTCCCAGGTGCTGCGGCAACATCGCCTCCAGTTTTTCACGCAGAAGCCTTGCCAGCACGGGCGCCCGACCGCCGGAGGACACGGCAATCATCAGCGGCGAGCGGTCAATAATGGAGGGCATGATGGCACTGGCCTGCTCGGGCGCATCGACCAGATTACAAAAGATTTGCTGCGTTTCAGCCACGTCGGCGACCTGTTGATTAACCCCCTCATCGTTGGTGGCCGCGACGACCAGCCAGCAGCCCGCCAGCCAGTCCGGGTGAAAATCACCGTGTATCAAGGTCAGCTCTCCCGCTTGCGCCCAGTGCTGAAACGCAGAAGAAAAGGTCAGTGCGCCCACGCTGAGGCTGGCCCCGGCGGCCAGCAGCAGCCGGGCTTTGCGCTCGGCGACGTCGCCGGCACCCACCAGCAGGCAGCGTTTGCCTTGCAGGCGACAAAAAAGCGGGAAATAGTCCATAGCCAGTCCTGCTAAAAGCCCGTATTCACGGGCTGGCTTGAGAGGGATAAACGATGATAATCGTTTTGGGGAACAGGTGGCGCTAAATCCGCGCGGGCAGAGCCTTAACCTCAACCTGGCCTGCATTGACGCGGACCGGATACACCGGCACAGAGCGTGATGCATCCTCCATGCAGTATCCATCACGCAGGCGGAAACGCTGTTTTTTCAACGGGCTGGCGACCCACAGTTCGCCCTGATGTTCACCGATAATCCCGCGAGACAGAACGCTGGCGTCTGCAAAAGGGTCAAGGTTACTGAGAGCAAATACGCGATCGTCAGCGCTGGGGCGGAAGACGGCAATCTGATGGCCACTGACCCAGGCACAGACGCCGGTGGCAGGCAGGATCTGCGCTAACGGGCAGACGCGGGTCCATTCACTCATAGTGTGTTCTCCTCGATTAGCGTGACGGCGATACGCTCATCCGGGCGCGCCGGGCGATGCTGAAGGCGTTCGGCAACGACCTTTACGTTGGGATCGCGCTGAGGTGTATTGATGAAATGGGCAAAACGCACCAGGCCTTGCGGGTCCTGCAGCGCCGTTTGCCACTCACATTCGGCGCTGGCGCGCAGAATGCTCAGATCCTGTTCGAGCTGCGGGTTAAGCCCTAAGCTGTCATCAACGATGACGCTGCGCAGGTAGTCGATACCACCTTCAAGGCTCTCCAGCCACAGGGAGGTTCGCTGTAACCGATCGGCGGTGCGGATATAAAACATCATAAAGCGGTCCAGATAAGCAATCAGCGTCGCGTCATCAAGGTCTGCCGCCAGCAGATCGCCATGACGGGGTTTCATGCCGCCATTACCGCACACATACAGGTTCCAGCCTTTTTCCGTCGCGATAACCCCAACATCTTTGCCCTGGGCTTCGGCGCATTCACGGGTGCAACCCGACACGCCGAACTTCATTTTATGCGGCGTGCGAATGCCTTTATAGCGGTTCTCCAGCATGATGCCGAAGCCAAGGCTGTCACCCACGCCATAGCGACACCAGCTGCTGCCTACACAGGTTTTTGCCATACGGAGCGCTTTGGCATAGGCCTGACCGGTTTCAAATCCGGCGGCGATTAACTGCGACCAGATGGCGGGTAAATCATCTTTTTGCGCACCAAACAGGCCAATACGCTGGGAGCCGGTGATTTTGGTGTAGAGATGATACTGCTGTGCGATGTCGCCAATGACCTTAAGTCCCTGTGGCGTTATCTCCCCGCCCGGTGAACGTGGAATGACAGAATAGGTGCCATCTTTCTGGATATTGCCCAGGAAGTTGTCGTTGCTGTCCTGCAGAGAGGCGTGCTCGGGTTTCAGAATGTACTCATTCCAGCAGGACGCCAACAGCGAGCCAACAGTCGGTTTACAGATTTCACAGCCATAGCCATGGCCGTGCTTCGCCAGTAGCGCATCAAAGGTTTTAATCCCTTCTACCTTAATCAGGTGATACAACGCCTGACGAGAGTAGGGGAAGTGCTCACATATATGATTATTCACTTCAATGCCCTGATGACTCAGCTCACTGTTCAGGACCTGAGTGATCAGGGGAATACAGCCGCCACAACCGGTGCCGGCTCGGGTTTCGGCCTTGAGCGCGGCGACAGTGTGGCAACCGCCTTTCACGGCGTTAACGATATCGCCTTTACTGACATCAAAGCAGGAGCAGATTTGCGCACTGGCAGGCAGCGCGTCCACTCCAATTGAGGCTTTTTCACCGCTGCCTGCGGGTAAGATCAGCGTTTCCGGGTTGGCCGGAAGCGGAATGGCATTCAGCACCAACTGCAGCAGATTACCGTAATCGGCGGTATCGCCCACTAACACCGCGCCCAGCAGCGTTTTGTGGTCCTGACTCACAATCAGTCGTTTGTAGATGGATTTCGCCTCGTCCAGCCAGACAATGCTGCGGGCACCCGGCGTGCTGGCGCGGGTGTCACCAATACCGCCCACGTCAACGCCCAGCAGTTTCAGTTTGGCACTCATATCGGCACCGGCAAACGCATTAGTGCGCCCCAACAGTACATCGCTGGCCACCTGCGCCATTTTATAGCCCGGCGCCACCAGTCCATAGGCACGATTGTGCCAGGCGGCGCACTCACCGATGGCGTAGATAGCCGGATCGCTGGTCTGGCACTGGTCGTTGATGGCGATACCGCCGCGCGTACCCAGCGTCAGACCGCACTGTTTGGCCAGCTTATCCTGTGGGCGGATACCGGTGGAGAACACGATAAAGTCGACATCGAGATGGCTGCCATCAGCGAACAGCAATGTCTTGTCGCCGTTATCATGATGCACAATCTGCTGGGTATTTTTGCCGGTGTGAACCTGCACGCCCATCTGCTCGATCTTACGACGTAACAGCTCACCGCCCTGTTGGTCTAGTTGCTCAGCCATTAACACGGGGGCGAATTCAATCACGTGGGTTTCGACGCCCAGATTTTTCAGCGCGCCTGCCGCTTCAAGGCCAAGCAGGCCACCACCGATTACCGCACCGCGCTTGCTACGACGCGAACAGGCTTCAATGGCGTTAAGATCTTCAATCGTACGGTAGACAAAGCAATCACTGCCCTCTGCGCCCGCAACAGGCGGAATCCACGGGACGGAACCGGTCGCAAAGACCAGCGTGTCATAATGCACGACGCGCCCGGTGCTGGAGTGAACCCGCTTTTCATCACGGTTAATGGTCATGGCACGCTCGCCCAGCAGCAGATTGACCTGATGTTTTTCGTAGTAGCCCTCCCGGACAAGGGAAAGTTTTTCAGCGGTATGGTGAGCGAAGTAAGCGGAGAGGTGAACGCGATCGTAGGCGACACGGGGTTCTTCACAAAAAACCGTTAAGGAAAACTGACCAGGCGCGGCTTTATCCATGAGTTCTTCGATGAAGCGGTGACCGACCATGCCGTTACCGATAATGACGACACTGTGATTGCTCATTTTTGCCTCAAATTTACGATATCTGCGGCTACAATAGCGCGGCTTGTCTGGCGCTTATTGATGTACATCAATCGTAATGCGATATACCTCTTCAGGGTGAGTGTCACGATTCAGCGTCTTGCGCGTGCAGTTCACAAAGTCATCTGGAGCAGGGCAGCGCTAACGTGTTAGCTTTAATCAGTAGCGTTTAACTCATCAGGAGCCAGGTATGACAACCGCACCACTTCGCTGGATCAATAATCTGCGTTTGCCCACGCGTGACGGCCTGTGGCAGATAGAAATTGATGAAGGAAAAATCGCCCGTATTTCGGCACAGCCTCAGCAGATAGCCGCCGACGGCGCAGCGCTGGATGCGGAAGGCGGCCTGGCCCTCGCGCCCTTTATTGAACCCCATATTCACCTGGATACGACGCAAACTGCGGGAGAGCCTGCCTGGAATCAGTCTGGTACGCTGTTTGAGGGCATTGAACGCTGGGCAGAGCGCAAGGCCTTGCTGAGTCATGAAGATGTCAAACGGCGGGCGATGCAGACGCTGAAGTGGCAAATAGCCAACGGCATACAGTGTGTTCGCACCCATGTCGATGTGTCCGATCCTACCTTAACGGCACTCAAGGCGATGCTGGAACTTAAGGCCGAGATGGCGCCCTGGATTACTCTTCAAATTGTGGCGTTTCCACAGGAAGGCATCCTGTCTTATCCCAATGGCGAAGCATTGCTTGAAGAGGCGCTTCGACTCGGTGCCGATGTCGTTGGGGCCATTCCCCATTTTGAGTTCACCCGGGAATACGGCGTGGAGTCCCTGCATAAAACCTTTGCATTGGCTAACCGTTACGACAGGCTGGTGGATGTGCACTGTGACGAAATTGACGATGAGCAGTCGCGCTTCGTCGAAACCGTGGCTGCGCTGGCACACCGCGACGGCATGGGCGCGCGGGTGACCGCGAGCCATACGACGGCGATGCACTCCTATAACGGGGCTTACACATCGCGTCTGTTTCGGCTACTGAAGCTCTCTGGCATTAACTTTGTCGCCAATCCACTGGTCAATATTCATTTACAGGGCCGCTTCGACAGTTATCCCAAACGCCGTGGCATTACCCGCGTCAAAGAGCTGCTGGAGGCGGACATCAACGTCTGCTTTGGTCACGACGATGTGTTCGATCCCTGGTATCCGCTGGGTACGGGAAATATGCTCCAGGTGCTACATATGGGATTACACGTGTGTCAGTTGATGGGCTATGAACAAATCAATGCCGGGCTCGATCTGATCACCCACAACAGTGCCAGAACGATGAATCTTTCAGGATATGGCATTCAGCGCGGTCATGATGCCAGCTTGATTATTCTGCCAGCGGAGAATGGTTTCGACGCGGTAAGAAGGCAAGTGCCGGTGCGTTATTCGCTTCGTCGCGGAAACGTTATCGCCGCGACACAGCCTGCCAACAGCGCCATCTGTTTAGAACAGTGGGAAGACGTGACCTTTAAACGCTAAAACACGTGGGCGGCGTGGTAACGCCGCCCGACGGGATTAATGCGTGTTGTGACCGTGGGTACGGTGTTTAGTCACCAGACCTAACAGTACGCACATAATAAACACGACCGCGTAAAGGCCATTTGCGGTTAACAGCGCGCTGTGAACGCCGCTGTTTTTCACAATTGGTGACGTGACAATAAAGGTCAGCATGGTGCCGACCGTGCCGCAGGTCAGGATAAAGTTAACCAGCTTGGGTGAGGCGACTTTGGTTTGCAGCGAGCCCAGGGTAATAATCGTGGTGTAAATCGCACTAGAGCTAAAGCCCAGCGTTAAGATGATCCACCTCAGCATGCCCGCGTCGTGACTGCTCACGAACCAGTACATCAACACCGTCGCCAGGCCAGCCAGAACCATCAGAATACGTTGCAGATCGAAGAAGCGCAGCAGGAAGCTGAACGCCCACATGCCCACCATATAGGCAGTCCAGAAACTTCCCACCAGTTGGCCGGCATCGTCGATGTTCATGCCCATGACCTTCGTCGCATACTCGGGCACCCAGGAAATAAAGCCTAACTGACCCAGGATGTAGCATAGCGCCGCGATAGCCAGCAGCAGCACGCCAACGCCCCATTTTTCTTTCTCGACGGTCGGGCTGTTCTCTGGCTTACGCAGCACGGGAAACTCAACAAACAGCGTCATGATGAATATGCCGACGTAAATCACACCAATGCAGACGTAAACCCAGTACCACGGCAGATGGCGCGCCAGCAGAATACCGGCAAGCACAGGGAAAATGGTGCCTGCCATGCTGAAGAACGAATCCGTGAACAGCAGGCGTGAACCGCGCTGACGGCCTTCATACATGTGGGTAATCAGGAATGTCCCAATCGACATGGTAATGCCGCTGACCACGCCAAGTACGAACATGCACAGTGAAAATACCGACAGATCACGGCTGGTCATTAAGCCGATAACGGCTAATACCATGAGTACAAAGCCAAAAATCAGTTGCCGTTTGAGCGGTACAATCACCATCAACCAGGCATTAAGGAAAACCGCAGCCAGAATGCCGCTGTTCAGGAAGGTGAAGGTGTTACCCATACTGTCGATAGGAATCTGGAAATCTTTCGCAATATCGCCCATTACCATGCCGGTGACAATCACCAGTGCGCCGGTAAGCGCGTACGAGAGAAAGCTAATCCAGGTAAGGCCGATACGATTACGATTTGTCATGTTCTGAACCTGTTGAGAAGCCGGAGGGCCTGAAGCGTCAGAAATTGTAAACGTAACCGTGATCTTAATAAACTAACAGTGAAAACAGATGTCATTCATTTCATCAATACTGTGATTTTAGTCACGAAGCGGAAGCAACTTTATTCCAGCTATAGTGCGCATTGTTAGCGTAAATATAGGTAAAACGCTGGCTCTTGTATTACATGCTCTTTACAATCAATATCGTTTTTGAGCTAGCTCTCCAAAGTAAGGAATTACTCATGTTTAAACGTACTTTGACAGCGGCAGTTGCCCTGTTAGCGCTCTCTTCTGTTTCCGTCTCAGCTTTAGCGGCTAAAGGTGATACGCATGTCCTGCTTAACACCTCTGCCGGCAATATCGAACTCGAACTGAATAATCAAAAAGCGCCGGTTTCCGTTAAAAACTTCGTGGACTATGTGAACAACGGCTTTTACAACAACACGATTTTTCATCGCGTGATTCCTGGCTTTATGATCCAGGGTGGTGGCTTCACCAGTGAAATGCAGCAAAAGCAGACCAACGCGCCGATCAAAAACGAAGCGGATAACGGCTTACGCAATCTGCGTGGCACTATCTCTATGGCGCGTACCGCCGATAAAGACAGCGCAACCAGCCAGTTCTTCCTGAACGTTACTGACAACGCTTTCCTGGATCATGGTCAACGCGATTTCGGTTACGCCGTGTTTGGTAAGATTGTAAAAGGCCAGGACGTCGTGGACAAAATCTCTCAGGTGCCGACCAAAGACGTGGGTCCCTATCAGAATGTCCCTATCAAGCCCGTGGTCATTCTGTCGGCTAAAGTTTTACCCTAATTCGGTGTAATGCCATCTCGTCTCCGGCAAAGGGGAAATTTGCTCTTATACTTAGGGCAAACCTGAGCAGGAGGCGGTATGGCAAACACACTCACAGATAAACAAAAAGCAGTGCTCTGGCAACAGCGGCGACATGCCAGCTATCGGGCAAGTTGCCGACTCGAAGGCTTTACCCTGACAGAACCTGAAATCAAGGGTGAAGATGCAGAAGAGCGCCTGGCCTCACTGAGGAGGCAATATGGCTGCTAATACTGCCGTTACTCAGGACCCCTACCTGTGGCAAAACGACACTGTGCTGAAAAACCGTCTCGGTATTCACGATGCGGCACAGCTGCGTAAAGCCGAGTTAAGCTTCAGTGCCGCACGACTCGCCACGCTTGAACTGGGCCCGCGCAACGCCGGATTACCCTATCTTTGCCATATCCACCGTACGTTGTTTCAGGACGTTTACAGCTGGGCTGGCGAACTGCGTACGCTCGACATCTGGCGCGACGAAACCCCTTTCTGCCATTTTGAGTACATCGAAAAAGAGGGGAATGCGCTGCTGGCAGCACTGGAAGACGAGAAGGGCCTGGCCGATCTCCCTCTGGCTGATTTCGCGAAGCGGATTGCCTGGTACTACTGTGAAATCAATATGCTGCATCCCTTCCGCGAAGGTAACGGCAGGGCGCAGCGTGTTTTCTTCGAGCAGTTGGCTCTGCATGCCGGCTACCTGCTGGCATGGGACAGTCTGAGCGCGGAAGCATGGGTTGCGGCAAATCAGGCCGGAGCGTCCGGTGATGTGCAACCGCTTGAAAAGGCTTTCGCCAGCATCGTCAGTGAAGCCAACGCTGTCTGAACCGTTGCAGCATAAGGGAGACGCCAGCAGTGTGCCTCCCTGTGCGACATGGGCTTTCCTGCTTCCCCGCATCACACTCACCCTGAACAGCATGGTAAGATGCCGCTCTGGACATCACTCTGGATGCCGAGCGATGCGCGCATCCTTCCGGTCTGCCTGAAACCATAACCATGCTGCTGCTTATTGATAACTACGACTCGTTTACCTGGAACCTCTACCAGTATTTTTGCCAACTGGGAGCCAACGTACGGGTAGTGAGAAATGATGCCATCACTCTTGATGAGATGCGCGCCCTGCCGCTGAGCCATTTGGTGATCTCGCCTGGCCCCTGTACGCCCGATCAGAGCGGTATTTCGTTGCAGGCCATTCGCCACTTCGCCGGTCGTCTTCCGGTGTTAGGTGTTTGCCTGGGTCATCAGGCCATCGCTCAGGTTTTTGGTGCGCAAATCGTGCGTGCCCGCGACGTGATGCATGGTAAAACCTCGGCGATACAGCACAATGGTGGTGGTGTGTTCCGTGGCCTTAATCAGCCGTTGACCGTGACGCGCTACCACTCTCTTATCGTTAAAGCGGATACGCTGCCTGATGAATTTGATGTCACGGCCTGGAGCGTGCGCGATGGTCAGCCGGATGAGATTATGGGGATTCGCCATAAAACCCTGGCGCTGGAAGGCGTGCAGTTTCACCCCGAGAGCATCCTCAGTGAGCAGGGGCACCTGCTGTTAGCTAATTTCCTGAATCAGTGAAGTTGTGTTTGCCTTTAAGTGATTTTTTATGCATATTTCATGATTATTATTTCATCTTGACTCAACGAACCAGTTAACGAGGTTGTCAATGGCAGCGGAAAATATGGCGGTAACGCGGGAGACGTTCGATCAGGTTATTTTGCCTGTTTATGCACCTGCACAGTTTGTACCGGTAAAAGGCAAAGGGAGCCGGGTCTGGGATCAGCAGGGCAAAGAGTATATCGACTTCTCTGGCGGGATTGCCGTCACCGCACTGGGCCATTGTCACCCGGCGCTGGTTGAAACCCTGAACAAACAGGGTGAAACCTTGTGGCATACCAGCAATGTGTTCACCAATGAACCTGCGCTGCGGCTGGCCAGTAAACTCATCAACGCCACGTTTGCGGAGCGTGTCTTTTTTGCTAATTCCGGTGCGGAAGCCAATGAAGCCGCCTTTAAGCTGGCTCGCTACTATGCCTGCAAACGCCACAGCCCGTTTAAAAGTAAAATTATCGCCTTTCATAATGCCTTTCACGGCCGGACGCTGTTCACCGTAACGGTGGGCGGACAACCAAAGTATTCCGATGGTTTTGGTCCGAAACCCGCCGATATCGTTCACGTGCCTTTCAACGACCTGGATGCGGTAAAAGCCGTCATTGACGATCATACCTGCGCGATTGTGGTGGAGCCGATTCAGGGCGAGGGCGGTGTGATGCCGGCCACGCCAGCGTTTCTGCAGGGCTTACGTGAACTGTGCGACAAACACCAGGCGCTGCTGGTACTGGATGAAGTACAAAGCGGCATGGGACGTAGCGGTAAATTGTTTGCCTATGAGCACTATGGCGTGACGCCAGACATTCTGACCTCGGCGAAGGCGCTGGGCGGTGGTTTTCCGGTCAGTGCGATGCTGACCACGAATGAGGTGGCCTCAACCATGGCACCTGGCGTTCATGGCACCACCTATGGCGGAAACCCGCTGGCCTGTGCGATTGCAGAAACCGCGCTGGATATCATCAATACACCAGAGGTATTGAATGGCGTGGAAATCCGTCGTCAGCAGTTTGTGGAGGCCCTTAAGGCGATTGATGCGCGTCACGATCTGTTCAGCGATATCCGGGGTAAAGGTCTACTGATTGGTGCAGCCCTGAAACCGCAACATGCGGGCAAGGCGCGCGATATCCTGAATGCGTCAGCCGCAGAAGGCGTGATGGTGCTGGTGGCCGGGACCGATGTGATGCGCTTTGCGCCATCGCTGATTATCGAGCCTGCCGATATAGAAGAGGGCATGACGCGCTTTGCCAACGCGGTAGAGAAGGTGCTGTCGGCCTGAGTTATTTCCGGCGCAGACTGCGCATCAGCCAGCGGCCATGATGAGGCCGCTGGTTCCAGGCCAAAGATGAGATCGTGTGCATCACTTTCAGATGATCAAGAATGCGCCGGACGTGCTGCTCCAGCACCGTGACGGGCCCCTCGTTAATATCTTCAACACCCTGCAGCAGATCCGTCTGCGAACTTTCCCCATCATATTCCAGTCGTTGCTGGCAACGTTGCAGCGCAATCTCGCACCATTGCAGATAGTGCTCAGCCAGCGTGGGCGGCAGCATGGTGTGTTCGCGCGCCAGAATTGTCATGGCATTGATGTGTTCAACAATAAACTGGCAGTGCGTGACCCATAAGCGCATATCCTGCAGGTAGCGTGAGTTAAATCCCGGCTCCTGCATCGCCTGATTCAGGGAATTAAACACCGCGTTATGGGCCTGGTTGACCTTAATCCGCTGGTAAGCCAGCTTATCTGGAGACTGCTCCGGGCCGAGTAACATCCGCAGTGCGTCCTGACAGGCCTCCAGTGCATCATGCGCATTCTGACGCAACAACGCGCTCTGCCACTGCGGCCACAGCCATAACATGCCACCAAAGGCGATCAGGCAACCCATCAGCGTATCCAACAGGCGGGGCAATAAAAACTGTGCCCCGTTAAGGGAGAGCAGTTGCAGCGTATAAACGGCCGTGACCGTAAATCCTACCATCGACCAGCCGTAAAACTGTCGGGTAAAGCGATAGCTGATAAAGGTAATGGCCAGCATGATACTCAACACCAGCGGTTCTGGCACATCCAGGCGCAGCGAGGCTGCCGCAATGACCAACCCGGCAAAGGTGCCCAGGGCCCGGTGCTGGATACGAACCCGGGTTGCACTGTAGTTGCTCTGGCTGACAAACATGATTGTCATCAAAATCCAGTAGGGCTTTGGAATGGAGAAAAACACCGCCAGAGCGCTGCCCAGCATCAGCATGACGGCAAAACGACCGGCGGTGCGCAGCGCGGAAGAACGCAACGACAGATAGCTTCGCAGCGCGGGCAGCAGCGGCAAACGACGCTGGCGATCGGCCATCAGGTCACGTTGATAAAGCGGCTTTTGGGTACGAAGTACCCGGGCGATGCGGCTGAAATGATAGAGGCAGAAGTTACCCACCGGATTGTCCGGATGCTGGCGGGCGATTTTTTCCAGCGCACCCAGCTGCTTGTCCATATCAAAACGGCTGGAGAGTTGGTGATACAGAATATCGTCGGCCAGCTCGCGCAGTCGGGCTGAAATCGTCCTGGCATTCCAGCGGATAACGGCTTCCGCATGGCTTTGTTCCACCAGCTTCTGGACTTCTTCCGGCTGATGCAGGCTGACGGAGATATGTTCCTGTAAATCCAGCGCCACCTGAAATGCCCGGGTCAGACGTTTATGGCTGTGATCGCGGCTTGCGGACAACATATGCATCTGTTGGTAGCAGGTGTTAATCAGATCGACCGCTTTTTGCTGACGCACCAGCAGGGGCGGCAGGGCTTTTTCAGGATCGGTAAGCTGCGTCAGCAAGCTGTACTTTGCGTCACAGTAATTTGCCAGCTCACGGTAGATTAAACTCAGGCTTTCGCGCATCGGCTGCTCTTTCCACAGCCAGAACCAAAACCAGTTGAATAATCCGTACCAGAGCGTACCGCCGATATAGAGCAGCGGGGGCACGTAAATAGGCATACGACCAATCAGGCTGATGGTAAAAATCGCCGCAATCAGCGTACCGGGCAGCAGTCGGGCGTGCAGCGGGCTGATTTCACCGGTGACGCCAAGGAGTAACGGCATCGCAAACAGAATCAACGGCAGAGGGACGTCTTTGAGCAGTAGCCACTGCATCAGCAAACTGCCAAAGGCAAACAGGCTGCCGCCAATAATCAGGCGCTTAAAGAAACGTTTGTGCGGTGTATCCAGGCCAGCAATATTGCAGCAGGCGGGAACTAATGAGAACAGCAACCCTTTTTGCAGATCGCCAAACAGCCAGCCGAGCGCGACCGGAAGGCACAACACCAGAGTCTGGCGCAGCGCATAGTTAACTTCGGGGTGATAAATTATTCTTCGCCACATGGGCTCAACACAAGATATTCACGGCATAATGTTGCCATCACGCCGTGAATAATAAGGCTTAGCGGGTGCCGTAAACAACGATGGTTTTGCCGTGTGCGGAGATCAGATTCTGATCTTCCAGCATCTTCAAGATACGGCCCACGGTTTCACGTGAACAACCAACGATTTGGCCAATTTCCTGACGAGTAATTTTAATTTGCATGCCGTCAGGATGCGTCATGGCGTCAGGCTGTTTAGCCAGGTTAAGCAACGTCTGTGCAATGCGTCCGGTGACATCCAGGAACGCGAGATTTCCCACTTTTTCTGACGTCACCTGGAGACGGCGCGCCATCTGTGAAGAAAGACGCATCAGAATATCCGGGTTAACCTGGATGAGCTGACGGAATTTCTTGTAGGAAATTTCTGCTACTTCGCACGCCGTTTTCGCACGTACCCAGGCGCTGCGTTCCTGACCTTCTTCAAACAGGCCAAGCTCACCAATAAAATCGCCTTGATTCAGGTAAGAAAGAATCATCTCCTTGCCTTCTTCATCCTTAATCAGTACCGCGACGGAACCTTTCACGATGTAGTAAAGCGTTTCGGCTTTTTCACCTTGATGAATCAGCGTACTTTTGGATGGATACTTGTGAATATGGCAATGGGACAGGAACCATTCAAGTGTAGGGTCTGTTTGCGGTTTGCCGAGAACCATTCGCTATTATCCTCTATTGTAATCGTGCCCAAAATACAGGGCTCTGTTTCCCTGCCAGGCGATGAAAGCGTTAAGCGTGTTTCCATTCAGGAAATTATTCGGGCTGCATTCGGCGCAGAGCGCATAATTCTTCCCGGCTTCATCTTCGGATGACGAAAAAATATTTTCAGCACTGTTTGTAGCACAGCTTTCGCCGACTGTCTTGTGTTGTCTCGCTTCAGCAATGAGGCTGATTTCTCTGGATTGCTGTTTACCAGGCAAAAGCGTACTCTGGCGCAAAAACAGGGTATTCTGGGGGCGAAATTATGCAGGCAAGAGTCAAATGGGTTGAAGGGTTAACATTCCTCGGCGAATCATCATCCGGCCATCAGGTCTTAATGGATGGTAATTCCGGTGATAAAGCGCCCAGTCCTATGGAAATGGTGCTGATGGCGGCCGGTGGATGCAGCGCAATTGATGTGGTTTCAATTTTGCAAAAAGGCCGCAACGATGTGGCTGATTGCGAAGTAAAACTCGAATCAGAGCGTCGGGAAGAAGCCCCTCGCATCTTTACCCGTATCAACCTGCATTTTATCGTGAGTGGAAAAGCACTTTCAGATAAAGCCGTGGCGCGTGCAGTCGACCTGTCGGCGGAAAAATATTGCTCGGTTGCCATTATGTTAGGCAAAGGGGTAGCGATCACCCACAGCTACGAGGTTATCGAGCTGTGATCTCTCAGAGGCCCGCGCGGCCTCTGATTTTATTCAATGCGTTTGCCTTCCATGAGCCGTTTCACCAACGGCGCCATAATCAACTCCATCGCCAGCCCCATTTTTCCGCCCGGTACCACCAGCGTATTGATATTGGAAATGAACGAACCCTGCAGCATGGCCAGCAGATAAGGGAAATCAATATCTTCCAGACACTGAAAGTGAATGACGACAAAACTCTCATCCAGCGAAGGAATGGTGCGGGCCGCAAACGGGTTGGAGGTATCCACGGTAGGGACGCGCTGAAAGTTGATATGGGTGCGTGAGAATTGTGGCGTTATGAAGTTGATGTAATCTTCCATTGAGCGCACAACCGAATCCATGACGGCCTCACGGGAATGGCCGCGTTCACCGGTATCGCGGACCAGCTTCTGAATCCACTCCAGGTTGACAATCGGCACCACGCCGACCAGTAAATCCACCTTTTCAGCGACGTTATGCTGAGCCGTCATCACCCCGCCGTGCAGTCCTTCATAAAAAAGCACGTCCGTATCCGGGGGCAGCGGCTGCCACGGCGTAAAGGTGCCCGGCACCTGATTCCAGGGCACGGCTTCGTCGTAGGTGTGCAGGTATTTCCGTGACTGGCCTTTGCCGTGCTCACCGTATTCAATAAAGGTTTGTTCCAGCAGGCCAAAGTCATTCGCTTCCGGGCCAAAATAGCTGATGTGGCGACCCAGATCGCGTGCTTTACGAATCGCCATATCCATTTCTGGCCGGGTAAAACGGTGAAAGCTGTCACCTTCCAGCTCGGCAGCGTGCAAATTGAGTTGCTGAAAAATTTTACGGAATGCCAGGCTGGTGGTGGTGGTTCCCGCGCCACTGGAACCCGTTACCGCAATGATCGGATGGCGTGCAGACATAGTAAAACTCCCTGTGAAGTCGGGCGATGAGCATTGTTAGCACGATTTTTCATTCTGTGCATCAGCCGCGAAACTCGCTTTTGCGCATGATGTTTACCGATTCGTGAAGCTCAGACCAGACCAGAACCACCTCACCTTGCTGCAGCTGACGTCGCACATCGGCGACTTTTTCCGTCAGGCTGAGCTCCTGTTCACCGTAGTCGGTGCCTTCGCGCAGGACAAAGGCTTCAATTAAATTTTCGAGGGTTTCGGGGGAAACCTGTTGCCAGGGAATCATCACAGGGTTAGCTATCCAGGTAAGGGGAAATCCACTGTGGCACGCGCTGTTCGAGCCACAACTGAGGCTGACGCAAGGTGCCACCAACAAAGCCAACATGACCGCCATGGCGCGTCAGCTGATAGGTAATAGTGGCAGATAATTGGTCATTCTGCGGGATCACCTCATCACTCATAAACGGGTCGTCTTTCGCATGGATGATCAGCAACGGTTTTGCCACCGAGCGAAGCAGCGGCATGGCGCTGGCGCGGCGATAATAATCCGTGGCATCGGCAAAGCCATGTGCGCGGGCGGTGATCGCGTCGTCGAAGTCTCGCAGGCGGCGCAGGGCGCTGAGCTGTTTAAGATCAATCGGTAAAGTGTCAGGCCATGCGTGCAGTTTGCGCTGAGCATTCTTTTTAAGCTGGCTCAGCAGGTAACGCTGATAAACCTGGGAAAATCCACGTTCCAGTCGGGCGCTGCAGGGCTCAAGCAGCAGCGGCGCAGAAACAATAACGCCGGCATCAATGACGGCATCATTGCCCTGTTGCCCCAGCAGGCAACCCAGCATGTTCCCGCCCAGTGAGAACCCCACTGCGGCGGTCGGAACGCGGCCCCAGCGCGTCGTCAGCCAGTTCAGGAAAAAGCGTGCATCCTCGGTTTCTCCTGAGTGATAAATCCGGTTCTGACGATTCGGTTCGCCGCTGCAGCCGCGAAAGTGCATCACTACGGCCAGCCAGCCACGTTGTTTGCAGACCTGCATCAGGCCGTGGATATAAGGACTGTGGAAACTGCCTTCCAGACCATGAAACAACACCACGCGCGGTTTATGCTGTGCAAACTGCGGATCTTCACTCCAGGCCAGGTCGACAAAATCACCATCGGGTAAATCAAGCCGTTGCCAGTGAGGCGTGACTCTTATCGTGCGGCGGATGAGGCGCGGCAGCAGGGTTTGCAGATGAGGATTCGCCAGGCCGCGCACAGGGATAAACGCCGCGCCATCCGGGCCCGAAAATTTCATGTTGTAAAGGCTTGTCTGTTCCATATCACACTGTTAGCTTCGATAAGTTTTTACATAATGGAGGGAGAACCCGGTTAAATGGAACTCAGTCTTTTTTTATCACTGTTAGGGTTTCTCTGGGTCGCGGCGATTACACCCGGACCTAATAATATGTTACTCACCGCCTCAGGTGCCAACTTTGGTTTTATTCGCACCATTCCGTTGATGGTTGGCATCATGATTGGTATGCAGCTGATGCTCCTCATGGTGGCGTTTGGCGTAGGGGGATTGATTCTGCTCTATCCCTCATTGCACCTGATTCTGAAAGTGGCCGGTAGCCTCTATTTGCTGTGGCTGGCATGGAAAATCGCCACCGCGGCCTATGAAAAGCTCGAGACCGATGCGGTGCCGGTCGCGCCCATGCCTTTCTGGCAGGGAGGATTGTTGCAGCTGATCAATCCCAAAGCCTGGTTAATGGCCCTGGGGGCGATAGCGAGCTTTAGCCTGGCCGGTGCTGGTTATCATCACTCTGTACTGTTAATCAGCGGGGGGATGTTTATGGTCAATCTGGTGGCGGGCATTATCTGGATGGGCTTTGGCGCCATGATCGGCCGCATTTTACGCAGTCCGCGCGCGTGGAAAATATTTAACCTCAGCATGGGGCTGTTAACGGCGGCATGCGTACTGCTGATCTGGCACTGATCCTAACTGGACGCACGCTCCAGGCGTTTCCAGGGTAACACTTCCCTGACAACCGGCGCGTGCGGCTGGCGAATTTTCTTCAGGAGCAACTGTACGCTGCGTGCACCCAGCTGATACATCGGTTGCTCTATGGTGGTCAACGGCGGATTCAGGCTACTGGTAAACGGGATACCGTCAAAACCGACCACGGCGAGATCGTCCGGTACGCGCAAGCCAGCTTCCAGCGCCGCATGGACCACGCCAACTGCCAGCACATCGGAAACGGCAAAGACAGCGTCCGGTCGTTCTGGCAGGCGTAACATCTCCTGTAACGCCCGGCTGCCTTCCTCACAGGAAATGCCTTCGGTATACACCACCTCTGCCCAGCCTAAATCCGACTGTTCTATGGCCTGGCGATAGCCCTGCTCACGATACTGGGAATACAGATAACGCAGGTCGCCATTCACCAGCGCGATGCGCTTGCGGCCCCTGGCGGCAAGGTAATGTATGGTGTCACGTGCGGCTTCAAGATGATCAATGGAGACCGAGGAGGCCGCAATCTGTGGATCAAACTCACAGCACTGAATCCAGGGCGAATCACCGATGATATCAATAAGGCTTTGCAGGCCGGCCGCCGCGTCCATCGTAATGACGCCATCAACCACTTTGCCTGTTAACAGCGTCAGGTAAGCGGCCTCACGTTTAAACTGTGAGGCAGAATTACACAGCAGGATGTGGTAACCGTGCATTTCTGCTTCCGCTTCAATGCCTTGCACCACCCGGGCGCAAAAGGGATTGGTGATATCTGAAATCAGTACCAGCAACATATGGCTTTGCGAGGTACGCAGTTGACGGGCTAACAGGTTGGGTTGATAGCCGCTTGTGGAAATGGCATCCAGCACTTTCTGACGCGTATCCGCCTTCACACCTGGGTGAGCGTTAAGCACGCGGGATACCGTGGCCTTAGACACGCCAGCTAACAGGGCAACTTTGTCGATCGACATCGAACTCGCAGACCTCACCAGGGAGCAAATAATAGCGCATATCAATAGCACAACCTGCATGTGAGCGCCTGACAAATTTATGGCGTTTTGTCTGAATTTTAATTTGCATATAACGGCAATCTATTGCAGATGATGATCTAAGAATTTCTTTCTATTAGGGATAACTTTTAATTCCTTTGTGAAATTAATCTCGCCAGCAACACTGCCCACATCATAAAAGTGATGGGAAAAAATCATGTTGAAAGGGCGATTAACGATTCTGGCTTCTGTGCTGTCACTGCTGGCCTTTCAGGCCTGCGCGGTCAACGTGACGGTGGCTTATCAAACCTCGGCGGAACCGGCCAAAGTGGCGCAGGCAGATAACACCTTTGCCAAAGAGAGCGGTGCGACGGTTGCGTGGCGCAAATTCGACAGCGGCGCGGGCGTACTGCGGGCACTGGCCTCGGGTGATGTCCAGATCGGCAATATTGGGTCCAGTCCGTTAGCCGTGGCGGCGACGCAACAGCTGCCTGTCGAAGCTTTTTTACTGGCCTCACAGTTAGGGAATTCAGAGGCGCTGGTGGTCAAAAAAAACCTCGCCAGTCCTCAGGACCTGATAGGTAAACGCATCGCCGTCCCGTTCATTTCCACCACGCACTACAGCTTGCTCTCCGCCTTAAAACACTGGGGCATCAAGCCTTCCCAGGTTCAACTGGTGAATCTACAGCCGCCCGCCATTGTGGCAGCCTGGCAACGCGGCGACATTGACGGTGCGTACGTTTGGGCGCCCGCAGTGAATGCGCTGGAAAATGACGGCCACGTCTTAACGGACTCTTCACAGGTTGGCCGCTGGGGATCGCCCACGCTGGATGTCTGGGTCGTGCGCAAAGACTTCGCTCAGCAGCATCCTGATATCGTTACCGCCTTTGCCCGCAGCGCCCTTGAGGCGCAGAAAGCCTATCTCGACAATCCTGAGCAGTGGCTTAAACAGCCCGACAATCTGCGCAAACTCGCGCGTTTAAGCGGCGTGCCAGAACAGCAGGTTCCGGCGCTGGTTAAGGGCAATACCTACCTCACCGCCGCGCAACAGGTTACGCAGTTGGAACAGCCTGTTAATCAAGCCATTGTGGATACGGCGCAGTTTTTGAAAGCGCAGGGCAAAGTGCCGCAGGCGGGCAATGATTACAGCAGTTATGTGACCAGCCGTTTTGTTGCGCCCCTGGTTAAACCCTGAGGAGAACAGCATGTTACGTATCGCTCACCTGAACGCGAGTTATGCCGGTCAGCCTGTGTTACAGGACATCACGCTGCAGCTCGATAAAAAAGCGCTGATGGTGGTTCTGGGGCCGTCAGGCTGTGGCAAAACCACCTTACTTAACCTGATTGCCGGGTTTTTACCGGTCGAATCCGGCGCGATTTCCCTGGACGGAAAGCCTGTTCTCGGGCCGGGCGCAGAGCGTGGCGTGGTGTTTCAGAGTGAAGGCCTGCTGCCGTGGCGTAACGTACTGGATAATGTGGCTTTCGGTTTACAGCTCGCCGGCATGGCGCGCCAGCCGCGTGAGGTGATTGCACGGCGCTTTATCAAAAGCGTTGGGCTGGAAGGCGCGGAAAAACGGCAGATCTGGCAGCTATCCGGTGGTCAGCGTCAGCGCGTTGGTATCGCACGGGCGCTGGCGGCCGATCCACAGTTATTGCTGCTGGATGAGCCTTTCGGCGCGCTTGATGCGTTCACCCGTGAGCAAATGCAAACGCTGTTATTAACCCTGTGGCGTAACAGCGGTAAGCAGATTCTGCTTATCACCCATGACATTGAAGAAGCCATCTTTTTGGCCAGCGAGCTGGTGCTGCTCTCTCCGGCGCCGGGCCGGGTACAGGAAAAACTGACGCTTAATTTCGGTCAGCGTTTTGTGGAGGGCGAACCCTGCCGCAGCATCAAATCCGATCCTGATTTTATTGCTCAGCGGGAATATGTACTGAGTCGGGTATTTGAACAACGGGAGGCATTTGTATGAGTGCGCTGCTCAATGACGAGCCGACAAGCGTGCGCCAGCGTCGCCTGCGCTGGCCTTTTTCCACCCCGTTTACGTTGAGCGCGCTAAGCCTGCTCCTGCTGCTGTTCATCTGGTGGAGTGTGACCGCGCTGGGGCTGATTGCACCGCTGTTTTTACCTTCGCCACAGCAGGTGGTGCGAAAGCTGCTGTTGGTTGCCGGTCCACAAGGCTTTATGGACGCCACGCTGTGGCAGCATTTGTCCGCCAGCCTGACACGTATGCTGATTGCCTTAACTGCGGCAGCGGCGATCGGCATCCCGGTGGGGATTGCCATGGGCATCAGCCCGGTGGTGCGTGCGCTGATCGACCCGTTGATTGAGCTATACCGGCCCGTGCCGCCGCTGGCGTATTTGCCCCTGATGGTCATCTGGTTCGGTATTGGTGAGACATCGAAAATATTGTTGATTTTTCTGGCGATATTCGCCCCGGTGGTGCTGTCGACGGTCGCTGGCGTACGCAATGCGCAGCAGGTGCGTCTGCGCGCGGCGGCATCGCTGGGAGCGAACCGCTGGCAGCAGCTACGTTGGGTCATTTTACCCGGCGCCTTGCCAGAGATACTGACGGGATTACGAATTGGCCTTGGTGTGGGATGGTCAACGCTGGTGGCCGCCGAGCTTATCGCGGCCACCCGGGGTTTAGGTTTTATGGTGCAGTCGGCGGGTGAGTTTCTGGCGACAGATGTGGTGCTGGCGGGGATCGCGGTCATTGCCGTGGTTGCGTTTAGTTTAGAGCTGAGTCTGCGTGCGCTGCAGCGCCGCCTGACGCCCTGGAATGGAGAGCAAAAATGAACGAAAAGTTAGAGATTAAGCCACTCGGGCCTTTTATTGGTGCCCAGGTTGGCAACCTTGATGTATCCCGTCCGCTCAGTGACGCGCAGTTTGAACAGCTCTATCATGCGCTGCTGCGCCACCAGGTCCTGTTCCTGCGTGAGCAGGTTATTACGCCCGAACAGCATCGTGCGCTGGCGATTCGCTTTGGCGATCTTCATATCCATCCGGTTTATCCGCATGCGGAAGGCGTTGAAGAGATCATTGTTCTGGATACGCATCAGGATAATCCGCCAGATAATGATAACTGGCACACCGATGTAACCTTTATTCAAACGCCGCCAGCCGTGGCGTTGCTTGCGTCCAAAGTGCTGCCGGAGTGTGGCGGTGACACGCTGTGGACCAGCGGCATCGCGGCGTACGAGGCGCTGTCTGCGCCTTTTAAAACCTTACTGGCTGAACTGCAGGCTGAACATGACTTTACAAAATCCTTTCCCGAATACAAGCACCGCAATACGCCAGAGGAGCATCAGCGCTGGCAACAGGCCGTCGCGAAAAACCCACCGGTGTACCATCCGGTGATCCGTACGCATCCCGTCAGCGGCAAAAAAGCCCTGTTTGTGAATGAGGGATTTACTACCCGAATCATGGATATCCGTCAGAAAGAGAGCGAGGCGCTATTGGGCTTCTTGTTTGCCCACGTGACGAAACCTGAGTTTCAGGTGCGCTGGCGCTGGCAGCCAAACGATTTGGCCATATGGGACAACCGGGTTACACAGCACTATGCGAATGCGGACTATTATCCAACACGGCGGGTGATGCAACGGGCAACGGTGCTGGGCGATAAACCCTATTAAACCGTACCGGACGCTGAGCCGGTACGGCGGTGTAAATTCAGATGAGATGAAGACGTCCCCGCGCAGCCGCCTGGATCAGGCGGTGAGCATCGTTTCCAGTTGCTCCTGCGCCTCCAGCCAGGCCATCTCCACCTCTTCCAGCGCCGATTTACTCTCGGCCTGCTTCTGTAGCGCGGCAGTGAGATCGGCCTTACGCTGTTGTTCGTAGATGGCGCTGTCCGAGAGGAGTGCTTCGGCGTCGGCGAGCTGGCTTTGCCATTTCGCCATCTGCTTTTCTAATTTCTCTATCTCTTTGCGCAGCGGCTGGGTTTGCGTCCGTAGCTCCGCCTCACGGCGCTTCTGATCCTTACGGGCCTGGGCGCTGTTGCCATTGTCCTGCTTAGGTGCCGCGTCCTGCTGCGTCTGCTGTTTTTGCAGATCGCTCAGCCACTGCTGATAATCTTCCAGATCGCCGGGGAATACATCGACGCTGCCATCGTGAACCAGATAGAGATCGTCCGTTGTGGCGCGTAACAGATGGCGATCGTGCGAGACCACCACTAACGCCCCTTCGAAATCGATGAGCGCCTCGGTTAATGCCTGACGCATATCCAGATCCAGATGGTTGGTGGGTTCATCCAGCAACAGCAGGTTAGGGCGCTGCCAGACGATGAGCGCCAGCACCAGGCGTGCCTTTTCTCCACCGGAGAACCGTTCGGTGATCTCCGTGACTTTATCGCCCTGAAAGCCAAAGCCGCCAAGGTAATCACGTAGCTGCTGCTCTAACACTTTCGGTGCGATACGGGAAAGGTGCTGTAAAGGCGATTCGTCGGCACGCAGGAATTCGAGCTGATGCTGGGCGAAGTAACCCAGCTTAATGCCTTTTGCCAGGCCAATCTCGCCCGCCTTCGCGCTAAGCTCGCCAGCCAACAGCTTGATCAGCGTGGATTTACCGGCACCGTTGCGGCCCAGCAAGCCAATACGTGAGCCGGGCACCAGGTTAAGCTTAATGGCATCAAGAATAATGCGATCGCCATAGCCTGCGGTCACTTTTTCCATTTTCAGCAGCGGATTAGGCAGACTTTCCGGTGCGCGGAAGCTGAAACTAAAGGGATTATCGACGTGCGCAGGCGCAATCAGCTCCATGCGCTCCAGCATCTTAATGCGGCTTTGGGCCTGCTTCGCTTTGGTCGCCTGAGCGCGGAAGCGATCAATATATTTTTGCAGGTGAGCCACTTTTTCCTGCTGGCTCTGATATAACGCCTGCTGCTGTGCCAGCTTGGCTACGCGCTGGCGTTCGAAGGAGCTGTAGTTGCCGGTGTACTCGATCATCGTTTGCTGCTCGATGTGGATAATTTTATCCACCACAGGATCAAGGAAGTCGCGATCGTGCGAGATTAGAATCAGCGTGCCTTCATAGCTTTTCAGCCAGCGCTCCAGCCAGATAACCGCATCCAGATCGAGGTGGTTAGTCGGTTCATCCAGCAACAGCAGGTCTGAACGACACAGCAACGCCTGCGCCAGGTTAAGTCGCATGCGCCAGCCGCCAGAAAAATCACTCACCGGACGCTGAAGCTGTTCCTGACTAAATCCCAGCCCGTGCAACAAGCTTGAGGCACGTGACTGAATCGTCCATGCCTGAATGGTGTCGAGCTTAGCGTGCAACAGGGCGATGGCATTTCCGTTATTGCTGCTGTTCGCCTCTGCCAGTTCCGCTTCAAGCTGGCGGTACTCGCGATCGCCATCGATGACATAGTCAAGGGCGGCCTGGCTCAGGGCAGGGGTTTCCTGATTAACCCAGGCGAGTGACCAGTTGCCGGGAAAGGTGAAGGAGCCAGCATCGCTGCTGATCTCGCCTTTCAGCAACGACAGCAGCGTGGATTTTCCACAGCCGTTTTTACCCACCAGCCCGACTTTTTGGCCGGGATTGATGGTAGCGGTCGCGTTATCGAGCAGGACGCGAATACCGCGGCGAATTTGTAGGGCAGAGAAGACAATCATAAGCGCCGTATCGTCAGAATATGTTAATTTACCTGCAACATAATTGGGTTCTTGTTGCGTTGTGCATGGTAGCGGAAATCTGCACCAATGACGACGCTTTGGAGGGAAAGGATGTCGCAGCCACCTAAGATTTTGCTGCTATTTGCTCATCCTGAAGCACAGGATTCGAAAGCAAATCGCATTTTGCTGGAGGCGGCTGAGAAAACAGAACATGTCACCGTTCACGATCTCTATGCTGCCTACCCGGATTTTTTTATCGATGTCTACCACGAGCAGCAGCTGCTGCGTGAGCATGATGTGATTATTTTTCAGCATCCGCTCTATACCTATAGCTGTCCGGCGCTGTTAAAAGAGTGGCTGGATCGCGTACTGTCGCGGGGGTTTGCCAACGGCGTAGATGGTAATGCGCTGGAAGGAAAATACTGGCGCAGCATTGTGACCACAGGAGAGCCAGAAACGGCGTTCCAGAAGCACGGGCTTAACCGTTATTCCATGAATGACATTTTGCGCCCCTTTGAGCTGACGGCGCAGATGTGCCGTATGCACTGGATGCCGCCGATGATTATCTACTGGGCCCGCCGCCAGCCCCCCGATTTACTGAAAAATTATGCCCGCGCATACAGCGACTGGCTGGCAGCACCGCTGCCGAATGGAGGGTTATAAATGGAAGGACAAACGCTGCTGACCGCGGGAGTGATCTATCTGGTCGCGGCGGTACTGATCGTACCGGTAGCGGCGCGCCTCGGTATTGGCGCAGTTTTGGGATATTTGCTGGCCGGTATTGCTATCGGACCCTGGGGACTGGGTTTTATTAGCGACGTTGACGAGATCCTGCACTTTTCCGAGCTGGGCGTCGTGTTCCTGATGTTCATCATCGGGCTGGAACTTAATCCGGCAAAGCTGTGGGCGCTGCGCCGTTCCATTTTTGGTATTGGCGCGGCGCAGGTCATTTTTTCAGCGGCGATTCTGGGCGCATTGCTGTGGCTGACGAAGTTTGACTGGCGAGCCGCGGTCATTGGCGGTATTGGCCTGGCAATGTCATCCACGGCAATGGCGCTCCAGCTGATGCGCGATAAAGGCATGAATCGCAGCGAATCCGGGCAGTTAGGTTTTTCGGTGCTGCTGTTTCAGGACCTGGCGGTGATACCGGCTCTGGCGTTGATTCCACTGTTGGCAGGAAATGACAGCGGCAGCATCGACTGGATGAAAGTGGGCATGAAGGTGCTGGCCTTTGCCGGCATGTTAATTGGGGGCCGCTATTTGCTGCGCCCCATTTTTCGCTATATTGCGGCTTCGGGCGTACGCGAGGTGTTTACCGCGGCGTCATTGCTGTTGGTGCTGGGGTCGGCGCTGTTTATGGATGCGCTGGGCTTATCCATGGCGTTAGGGACGTTTATCGCCGGCATCCTGTTGGCGGAAAGTGAATACCGGCACGAGCTGGAAGTGGCGATCGAGCCGTTTAAAGGTTTACTGCTGGGGCTGTTTTTTATTTCGGTAGGCATGGCGCTGAATCTTGGCGTGCTCTATACCCATATTATCGCGATCTTGCTGGGCGTACTGGTACTGGTGGCGGTGAAGATCCTGGTTTTGTATGTGCTGGGACGGATTTATGGTTTGCGCAGCTCGGAGCGCCAGCAGTTTGCCGGTGTACTGAGCCAGGGCGGAGAGTTTGCCTTCGTGCTGTTTTCTGCGGCCTCATCGGCCAAACTGTTTTCGGGCGATCAACTGCCGCTCCTTCTGGTTACCGTAACCCTGTCCATGATGACCACGCCACTTCTGATGCAGGTCATCGATCGGCTGTTAGCGCGTCGTTTCAATGAAATTGACGAAGATGCCGAAAAGCCGTTCGTCGAGGACGATCAGCCCCAGGTTATCGTGGTGGGCTTTGGTCGTTTTGGTCAGGTCGTTGGCCGCTTACTGATGGCGAACAATAAACGTATCACGGTACTGGAGCGGGATATCAGCGCAGTGAGCCTGATGCGAAAATATGGCTACAAGGTTTATTATGGTGATGCCACCGAGCTGGAGCTGCTACGTGCAGCGGGTGCGGCCAGTGCGCAATCCATCGTAATTACCTGTAGCAATCCTGAAGATGCCATGACGATTGTGCATCTCTGCCAGCAGCATTTTCCGCATCTGCATATCATGGCGCGGGCTCGCGGCCGCGTAGAAGCCCATGAACTGCTGCAGGCAGGCGTCACGCAGTTCTCGCGTGAAACCTTCTCCAGTGCGCTGGAGCTGGGCCGCAAGACATTGATGTCGCTGGGGATGCATCCGCATCAGGCGCACCGTGCGCAGCAGCACTTCCGTCGGCTGGATATGCGTATGTTGCGGGAACTGGTGCCCGCCCAATCTGACAAGGCACAGATTTCTCGGGTACGTGAAGCTCGGCGTGAACTTGAAGATATTTTTCAGCGCGAAATGCAGCACGAAAGGCGTCAGATCCATGACTGGGACGACGATGAGTAATCAGAAGAGGCAGGTAGAGCATCATGCGTAAACGTTTTATTGCCGGTGCGGTTTGTCCGCACTGCCAGGAAAAAGACACGCTGGCTATGTGGCGCGAAAACAATGTCGATGTCGTTGAGTGTGTGAAGTGCGGCCACCAAATGCGCGAAGCGGATAAACAGGCGCGCGATCAGGTTCGTGGTAATGAGCAAGTGATAGGAATTTTCCATCCAGAGTAGCGAAATGGCCCAGCTTTTTTTAAGCTTAACCACACAGCGGGATTGAATTCCGTTACAATTGACGCCATTAACGCTGTGGTCGCAAGAGAAAAAGACAGCCTCTTGTACTCAGCCCCGAACCTTTCTGGTTGGTGTTATTGCACGCAAGAATAGACCAATGAGACGGGATCTTAGTTCTCAACGGTTAGGAGATATCATGAAAGTAGCAAAAGACCTGGTGGTAAGCCTGGCCTATCAGGTACGTACAGAAGACGGTGTGTTGGTTGACGAGTCACCGGTGAGTGCACCGTTAGACTATCTGCACGGTCATGGTTCCCTGATTTCTGGTCTGGAAAACGCGCTGGAAAACCACGTAGCGGGCGATAAGTTTGACGTGCATATCCCGGCAAACGACGCTTACGGTCAGTACGATGACAACCTGGTACAGCGCGTACCTAAAGACGTCTTTATGGGCGTTGACGAATTACAGGTTGGCATGCGTTTTCTGGCGGAAACCGACCAGGGTCCAGTGCCGGTTGAAATCACCGAAGTTGAAGACGAGCATGTTGTGGTTGACGGTAACCACATGCTGGCGGGTCAGAACCTGAATTTCAATGTTGAGGTGGTTGCGATTCGTGAAGCCACACCGGAAGAGCTGGCTCATGGCCACGTTCACGGTGCTGATGGCCATCACCACGACCACGATCATGACCACGGTCAGGGTGGTTGCGGTACTGGCGGTTGTGGTTGCAGCCACTAAGTTCGACTCTGCATTTCAAGGCCACCTCCGGGTGGCCTTACTTTTTTGCGTCTTTCGGATCGCGCCAGATGTTCGGGGACCCAGGCCTGTATCAGTAATGCGGCGGTGGGGTTTCTTCTGACGGATCGGCAATCATCGATGGCGCGCTGGCTTTAAACTTCTCAAGCAACAGACGCATATGTTCGCGCATCTTACTCATTTCAAGTTCATGCTGGACCACGGTATTGTTCAGTTGATCGATAGTCATCTCCTGAAAAGCCAGTTTGCTTTCAAGCGTTTCAATACGTTGTTCCCACTCTGACTGTTGCATGACCTGTTCTCCTGTTAAGGTGCTACTCAGCGCATAATTCTAAAGGCTGACGTTGCAGAATTGCCCTATTTTTTATGTTTTATTTAGCGTTTAGCTTGAAAAAGGCCCAGATGGCATCATCTCTGGTGAAACTTCCTGACGCAAAAAAGGTCGGAAGTAGACCAGATAATTACGCTGTGGGAGTGTTCGCCACTGCCACGTAAAGTTATAGTGTGGGCCCGCAGTCCGCAATGATTCCCGAGGTGTCAGGCTTCGGTTTTGGAGAAAGGATGAAATCACTGTTCAAAGTCACATTGTTAGCTACCACCATGGCCGTCGCGCTGAATGCTCCGCTGGCAATGGCTGCAGAAACTGCAGCGGCACCGGCAGCAGCCGATGCGCCTCAGACTGCTCCTCAGGCTCCAAAAAATGCAGCCTTCAAAAATGAAGATCAGCAATCTGCGTATGCTTTGGGTGCGTCACTGGGCCGTTACATGGACAACTCTCTGAAAGAACAAGAGAAGCTGGGCATCAAACTGGACAAACAGCAGCTGATTGCCGGTGTTCAGGATGCGTTTGGTGGCAAGAGCAAACTGTCTGACGAAGAGATCGAGCAAACACTGCAGGCGTTTGAAGTGCGTGTGAAAGGCGCGGCTTCAGCCAAGATGGAAAAAGATGCGAAAGAAAATGCCGAGAAAGGTGAAGCTTACAGCGCTAAGTTTGCCAAAGAGAGCGGCGTGAAGAAAACCGACAGCGGTCTGCTGTACAAAGTAGAGAAAGAAGGCACCGGTGATGCGCCGAAAGACAGCGATACCGTGGTCGTTAACTACAAAGGTACGCTGATCGACGGTACGGAGTTCGATAACTCTTACACCCGCGGTGAGCCACTGTCATTCCGTCTTGATGGCGTGATCCCGGGCTGGACCGAAGGCCTGAAGCACGTTAAGAAAGGCGGTAAGATCAAACTGGTTATCCCACCGAATCTTGCCTATGGTAAGAACGGTGTTCCGGGTATTCCAGCGAACTCTACCCTGGTCTTTGATGTTGAACTGCTTGATATCAAACCTGCACCAAAAGCAGATGAAAAAACGCAGGCACCTGCTGCTGACGCGAAGAAATCCCAGTAATCTGTCTGCCGCCACCTTCGGGTGGCGGTTTCTGCGCGTTATGACAAACCTCTGGCATAAGCCCGCGACATTTGCCAGACTATCGCCTGCATAATTATCCCAATATTGAGTCTGCCCGTAAGCCGCTGTGACAGGCTCCAGCCATGTAGGGTGATGTCTTCAATGTCTAATCCATTCAATCCCGGTGAACTGAGCGACTTCGATCTTCTGGAGCAGCATCCGTTCGAGCAAACTGATTACGATATTTTAAAGTCGTATGAGGCTGTCGTAGATGGCCTTGCCATGCTGATCGGCTCGCATTGTGAAATCGTCCTGCACTCACTGGAGGATTTGAACTGTTCGGCTGTGCGTATTGCTAACGGTGAGCACACTGGTCGTAAAGTCGGATCGCCCATTACGGACTTAGCGTTGCGCATGCTGCATGATATGCAGGGCGCAGACAGCAATGTTTCCCGCGCTTACTTTACCCGTGCGAAAAGCGGTGTGTTGATGAAGTCAGTGACAATCGCGATTCGCAATCGTCAGCAGCGGGTTATTGGGCTGTTGTGTATCAACATGAACCTTGATGTACCGTTTTCACAGATTATGTCGACATTTCTGCCGCCTGAAATGCAGCAGGTTGACTCCAACGTTAACTTTGCCAGTTCGGTAGACGACCTGGTCATGCAAACGCTGGAATTTACTATTGAAGAAGTGAGCGCCGATCGCAATGTGTCGAATAATGCCAAGAACCGTCAGATCGTATTAAACCTGTATGAGAAAGGTATTTTCGACATCAAAGATGCCATCAACCAGGTTGCAGACCGCTTAAATATTTCCAAGCACACCGTGTATCTCTACATCCGTCAGTTTAAAAACGGTGACTTCCAGGGGCAGGATCGCTAATGCGTTACGCGCTGTTGGTCACGGGCCCCGCCTATGGCACGCAACAGGCGACCAGCGCTCTGCTGTTTGCCAACGCGTTGCTGGCAGCCGGCCATCAACTGGACAGTGTGTTTTTTTACCGGGAAGGCGTGCTGAATGCGAATCAGCTGACGGCACCGGCCAGTGATGAGTTTGATCTGGTCCGGGCGTGGCAGTCACTGAGCCAGGCACAGGGCGTCGCGCTGAATATCTGTGTCGCAGCAGCATTACGGCGCGGCGTGACCGATCAACAGGAAGCGTCAAGGCTGGCATTGCCCGGCGCCAATCTGCAACCCGGTTTCATGCTGGCCGGCTTGGGTGCGCTGGCTGAAGCGGCACTGCGGTGCGAACGCATGGTGCAGTTCTGATGAATCGTGTTGCGTTTGTCTTTACTCGTGCGCCGCATGGCACCAGTGCAGGTCGTGAAGGGCTGGATGCTGCCTTGGCGACCGGTGCATTAAGCGATGACATCGGCCTGTTTTTTATTGGTGACGGTGTACTTCAGCTCAACAGTGGGCAACAGCCAGAAAACATTCACAGTCGTCATTATGCCGCGACCTTTGGTGTGCTGGCGCTGTATGATATCGAGCAATGTTACCTGTGTCGGGACGCGTTGCGGGTTCGCGGTTTAGCGGAAAGTGCTCCGCGTATTTTGGATGCTGAGATTTTAGATGCGCCGTTACTGCGTCAAAAACTGGCTGGCTTTGACCGAATCCTGACTTTTTAAGAGCGAGTCATGCTGCATACTTTATTTCATTCGCCGGCTTACAGCGACATTGATACGCTGTCCTTACTGTTGAGCCCGGACGACGACCTGTTATTGTTGCAGGACGGCGTACTGGCAGCGATCCAGGGCAGTAGGGCGCTGGAAAAACTGAGCGCCTGCGGTGTAAAACTCTGGGCGCTGCAAGACGATCTGAGCGCACGCGGGCTGAGTGAGCAAATTTCTCCCATTGTGCAGCCAGTAGACTATACTTTTTTCGTTGCGTTAACGGTAAAACATCGACAACAAATGGCCTGGTAATTCGCTGACCCCCTGGTTATTTCTTGACACCCTTTTGACACAGCCCTAAAATTCTGCCTCCTCGTAATTCTACGAGGTGATTTATTACGTGTTTACGAAGCAAAAAGCTAAATCCCAGGAGCTATTTAATGGCAACAGTTAACCAGCTGGTTCGCAAACCACGCGTCCGCAAAGTTGCAAAGAGCAACGTGCCGGCGCTGGAAGCTTGCCCGCAGAAACGTGGTGTTTGTACTCGTGTGTACACTACCACTCCTAAAAAACCAAACTCAGCACTGCGTAAAGTTTGCCGTGTGCGTTTGACTAACGGTTTTGAAGTTACCTCCTACATCGGCGGTGAAGGTCATAACCTGCAGGAACACTCCGTGATCCTGATCCGTGGCGGTCGTGTTAAAGACTTGCCAGGTGTGCGTTACCACACCGTCCGTGGCGCGCTGGACTGCTCAGGTGTTAAAGACCGTAAGCAGTCACGCTCCAAGTACGGCGTGAAGAAGCCAAAGGCTTAATGGTTCTCCGTTAAGTAAGGCCAAACGTTTTAACTTAAATGTCAAACTAAACTCGTAGAGTTTTGGACAATCCTGAATTAACAACGGAGTATTTCCATGCCACGTCGTCGCGTCATTGGTCAGCGTAAAATTCTGCCGGATCCTAAGTTCGGATCAGAGCTGCTGGCTAAATTTGTAAACATCCTGATGGTAGATGGTAAAAAGTCTACTGCCGAAACTATCGTCTACACCGCGCTTGAGACCCTGGCTCAACGCGCTGGTAAAGATGGCCTGGAAGCGTTCGAGGTTGCTCTCGAGAACGTGCGTCCGACTGTCGAAGTTAAGTCACGTCGCGTTGGTGGGTCTACCTACCAGGTTCCAGTTGAAGTCCGTCCGGTTCGTCGTAATGCCCTGGCAATGCGTTGGATCGTAGAAGCTGCTCGTAAACGCGGTGATAAATCTATGGCTCTCCGCCTGGCGAACGAACTTTCTGATGCTGCAGAAAACAAAGGTACTGCAGTTAAGAAACGTGAAGACGTTCACCGCATGGCAGAAGCCAACAAGGCGTTCGCACACTACCGCTGGTAACAGCTTCGTAGTTGTTATTAACCCAGCGGGCGTCCCAGTGACTCACCTGCTGGGCTTTTTTAACTTAGAACGTCTAAGAATCAGAGGAATCAAATGGCTCGTAAAACACCCATTGAGCGCTACCGTAACATTGGTATCAGTGCCCACATCGACGCCGGTAAGACTACAACTACCGAACGTGTTCTGTTCTACACCGGTGTAAACCACAAAATCGGTGAAGTCCATGACGGCGCAGCAACCATGGACTGGATGGAGCAGGAGCAGGAACGTGGTATTACCATCACGTCTGCTGCGACCACCTGTTTTTGGTCTGGTATGGCTAAGCAGTTTGAACCACACCACGTAAACATCATCGACACCCCGGGACACGTTGACTTCACCATCGAAGTTGAGCGTTCTATGCGTGTGCTTGATGGCGCAGTCATGGTTTACTGTGCGGTTGGTGGTGTTCAGCCACAGTCTGAAACCGTATGGCGCCAGGCGAACAAATATAAAGTTCCACGCATTGCGTTCGTTAACAAAATGGACCGCATGGGTGCTAACTTCCTGAAAGTTGTTGATCAGATGAAAGCGCGCTTGGGTGCAAACCCAGTTCCACTTCAGCTGGCCATCGGCGCAGAAGACGGCTTTACCGGTGTTGTTGACCTGGTGAAAATGAAAGCTATCAACTGGAACGATGCCGATCAGGGCGTTACCTTCGTATACGAAGATATCCCAGCTAATATGCAGGAACTGGCTGAAGAATGGCGTGCGAAGCTTGTTGAAGCTGCAGCTGAAGGTTCTGATGAGCTGATGGAGAAATTCTTCGGCGGTGAAGAACTGACAGAAGAAGAGATCAAAACATCTCTGCGCAAACGCGTTCTGAAGAACGAAATCATCCTGGTTACCTGTGGTTCTGCATTTAAGAACAAAGGTGTTCAGGCGATGCTGGATGCGGTTGTTGAATACCTGCCAGCACCGACTGACGTTACCGCGATTAACGGTATGCTGGACGACGGTAAAGACACGCCGGCTGAGCGTCACTCAGACGACAAAGAGCCGTTTGCTGCACTGGCGTTCAAAATCGCTACGGACCCGTTTGTTGGTAACCTGACCTTCTTCCGCGTTTACTCGGGTGTGGTTAACACTGGCGACACCGTGTTCAACCCGGTTAAGTCAAACCGTGAGCGTCTGGGCCGTATTGTTCAGATGCACGCCAACAAACGTGAAGAGATCAAAGAAGTTCGTGCGGGCGACATCGCAGCAGCGATCGGCTTGAAAGACGTAACCACGGGTGACACGCTGTGTGATCCAGACAACGTCATCATTCTTGAGCGCATGGAATTCCCTGAGCCGGTAATCTCTATCGCCGTTGAGCCGAAAACCAAAGCTGACCAGGAAAAAATGGGTCTGGCTCTGGGTCGTCTGGCGAAGGAAGATCCATCATTCCGCGTATGGACTGATGAAGAAACCAACCAGACCATCATCGCCGGTATGGGTGAGCTGCACCTCGACATCATCGTTGACCGTATGAAGCGTGAATTCAACGTTGAAGCAAACGTGGGTAAACCACAGGTTGCTTATCGTGAAGCGATCCGCTCTAAAGTTACCGGTATTGAAGGTAAGCACGCCAAGCAGTCTGGTGGTCGTGGTCAGTACGGTCATGTTGTTATCGACATGTACCCACTGGAGCCAGGTTCGAACCCGAAAGGTTACGAATTTGTCAACGATATCAAAGGTGGTGTAATTCCTGGCGAATTCATCCCTGCGGTTGATAAAGGTATCCAGGAGCAGCTGAAATCAGGCCCACTGGCCGGTTATCCGGTTGTGGATCTGGGTGTTCGTCTGCACTTCGGTTCTTACCATGACGTTGACTCCTCTGAGCTGGCGTTTAAACTAGCCGCGTCTATTGCCTTTAAAGATGGCTTTAAGAAAGCGCAGCCAGTTCTGCTTGAGCCTATCATGAAGGTTGAAGTCGAGACCCCAGAAGAGAACACCGGTGACGTAATCGGTGACCTTAGCCGTCGTCGTGGTATGCTCAAAGGGCAAGAATCTAACGCTACTGGCGTTCAGATCCACGCTGAAGTCCCGCTGTCTGAAATGTTCGGATATGCAACTCAGCTGCGCTCTCTGACCAAAGGTCGTGCTTCGTACTCCATGGAGTTCCTGAAGTATGACGACGCGCCGAACAACGTTGCGCAGGCCGTTATTGAAGCTCGTAGCAAATAAGCTACGGTTTAAATTTGAACTGATGCCTTCATCCAAAGTGATGAAGGCATAACGTAAGGAATATCGCCATGGCGAAAGAGCAATTTCAACGTAACAAACTGCACGTAAACGTGGGCACCATCGGTCACGTCGACCACGGTAAAACCACCCTGACTGCAGCTATCACTACCGTTCTGGCTAAAACCAACGGTGGCCAGGCGCGTGCGTTCGACCAGATCGACAGCACCCCGGAAGAAAAAGCACGTGGTATCACCATCAACACTGCACACGTTGAGTATGAAACCCCGTCTCGCC